>Ga0056909_1000121_pt1 | contig 124190 bp, 125 predicted proteins | sample EBPBio102011_DNA_FD_62115 | JGI IMG/M metagenome (GOLD analysis project Ga0056909, IMG submission 62115) | Wastewater treatment Type I Accumulibacter community from EBPR Bioreactor in Madison, WI, USA - Reactor 1_1/10/2011_ DNA | ecosystem: Engineered > Bioreactor > EBPR > Anaerobic-Aerobic >... | reverse complement strand
CCTCGAGCCAGGCGATGGCCTCGATGTCCAGGTGGTTCGTCGGCTCGTCCAGAAGCATGAGTTCGGGCGCCTGCGCCAGAAGCCGCGCCAGCGCCGCGCGCCGCCGCTCGCCGCCCGACGCGGCCGCGACCGGGGTTTCGGGCGTGAACTTCAGCCCCTCGGCCGCGACCGCCACCCGGTAGCGATCCTCGTCCGCGAGCCCTGAGGCTGCAAAATCGCCGAGCGTCGCATAGGCAGACAGGTCCGGCTCCTGCTCCATGTAGCCCACGGTCACGCCGGGGGGCACGATGCGGCTGCCCCGGTCGGGTTCGACCTGCCCCGCCATGACCTTCATCAGCGTCGACTTGCCAGAGCCGTTGCGGCCGACGAGCGCCAGCCGGTCGCCGGGCTGCACGGTCAGGTCGAGCGTGTCAAAGACGGGATTGCCGCCAAAGGTGAGCGACAGGTCGGAGAGTTGCAGAAGGGGTGCGCGGGCCATGGCGGTCAGCTATCCGGCCCCGCGCGCGGGGTCAATCGGTGGCAGTGGCTGTGGCTGCGGCGGCTTCCGCCTCGATCTTCGCGGCGCGCTCTTCGACCAGCCCAACGATATGGTCGATCATCTGGGCGTTGGTCATCTTGTGGCTCTGCTTGCCCGCCACATAGACCATCCCCGCCCCCGCACCCCCGCCAGTGAAGCCAAGGTCGGTCATCAGGGCCTCGCCCGGCCCGTTCACCACGCAGCCGATGATCGAGAGCGACAGGGGCGTCTTGACGTGTTCAAGCCGCTTTTCCAGCTCTGAAACGGTCGCGATCACGTCGAACCCCTGACGCGCGCAGGAGGGGCACGAGATGATGTTGACCCCCCGGTGACGCAGGCCGAGCGACTTCAGGATCTCGAACCCGACCTTCACCTCTTCGACCGGATCGGCCGAGAGCGAGACGCGGATCGTGTCGCCGATCCCGGACCAGAGCAGGTTGCCCAGCCCGATCGCAGACTTCACCGTGCCGGACACAAGGCCGCCGGCCTCGGTGATGCCCAGGTGGATCGGCGCGTCGGTCGCATCGGCAAGCTGCTGGTAGGCGGCGGCGGCCAGGAACACGTCGGACGCCTTCACGCTGATCTTGAACTCGTGAAAATCGTTGTCCTGCAAGAGCTTGATATGGTCGAGCCCGCTTTCGACCATCGCCTCGGGACAGGGCTCGCCGTATTTCTCCAGCAGGTGGCGTTCGAGCGAGCCCGCGTTGACGCCGATCCGGATCGAACAGCCATGGTCGCGCGCGGCCTTCACCACCTCGGCCACGCGGGTGGCGTCGCCGATATTGCCGGGATTGATCCTGAGGCAGGCAGCACCCGCCTCTGCCGCCTCGATCGCGCGTTTGTAGTGGAAATGGATGTCGGCGACGATCGGCACCGGACTTTCCGCGACGATGGCGCGCAGAGCGCGGGTCGCATCCTGGTCGGGGGTCGAGACGCGCACGATATCGGCGCCCGCGACGGCTGCGCGCTGGATTTGCTCGACCGTCGCCTTCACGTCCGAGGTGATGGTGTTGGTCATCGTCTGGACCGAGATCGGCGCATCGCCGCCCACGGGCACGCGGCCGACCATGACCTGCCGCGAGGGGCGGCGGGTGATGTTGCGCCAGGGGCGGATGGGATTGTGCGACATGGGGCCAGCCCTTCGATGCGGGATCAGGGGCTAGATAGGCCGGTCCGGTGGGCGACGCAAGGAAGGCCCGGCGCCCTGGGCGTCGCGTCCGCAATTTGCGGCCGCCCCATCGCGGGGCCGGGCGGGATCAGGAAACGCGACCCGCGTTTCCCGCGACCGTTTGGGAACGGTTCCGCTGGACCCTCGGTGTCACTCACCTACGACGGCCAGCGCCTGCCCCGGTGGGAGCGGGAGCGCCCGCCATTGGCGGGGCGGGCGCTAGCCGATGGCATTTGGGCCATCGGCCGGGACAAGGGACGTTGTTCGCGCATGGCAGGGGCGCTGGCCTCTGCCACCCATAGCAGGACAGAGACTGGCCGGTCAGGGGCTCGCGGGCACAGCCGTCGGATCGGCGGGCGTCGGCGCCGGCTGGGCGTTCGAGGCGAGCGCCACGGCGCGCGCGAGCCCTTCGTCGGACGCAGGGTCGGCCGCCGCATAACGCTGCGTCAGCGCTTCGGGCGTGAGCGCGATGTTCTTCGTCACCTGCCCGGCGCTCCCGGCCGGACCGTAGGTCTGGCCCTTCACCGCAAAGAAGACCGCGCCGCTTTCGCCGGTGCGCAGCGTCGGCGGCACGTCGGTCGCGGGGACGGTGTAACGCTCGCCCGCGTCCATGACCTTTTCGAAAAGGATCGTGCCGTCGGCGGCCTGCACCCGGACCCACGAGGGCCGTGCGGCGATGATCTGCACGTCGGGCACGTCCTGCGCGGCGACGACCTGCACCGGCGTCGCGCCAAGCTGCGGGGTGGACAGCGCCTCGCTGACCGCACTGTCCGTCGCGGACTGGGCCAGAAGGCCGACGCTGTTGGGGTCGATCGTGGCGATCGGCCCGTCGCGGGGCACCAGCACCGGCTTGTCGAGCGGTTGCGGGCGGTAAAGATGGTCAAGCGCCTGCGGATCGGGCTGCACGTCCGCGACCGGCAGCGCGGTCACGGCGGGCCCCGTCGGCACCGGCGCGGGGGCCGATGAGGCCGCCCCCGACAGGGCGCCGATGTCGGCCACGACGCCTGGCGTCTGGTCAAGGGGCGCGAGCGTCACGCGCTGCACTTCCTGAAGCGCATACATGCAGCCGAAGCCGATACCGCCCAGGACCAGCGCCAGAACAAGGATCGAACCCACGGCGCCCGGCTGGATGCCGGAAAACATCTTCGGCCCGCGCGGCACGAAGGTCGCGTTGGGGTTGGCGAGCGGTTCGGCATAGTCGGTCTTGCGCCGCCCGGTGGCCGGGCCGGATGCGGCCGCCGACATGCCGTGCGCGACGGTAAAGTTCGCCTCGGCGCAGAAGCGCTGGAAGGCCCATTCGGGGTCAAGCCCCAGATAGCGCGAGTAGGACCGGACGTAGCCCGCGATGAAGCCCGGCGTCTCGAAGGCCGAGATGTCGCAGTTCTCGATCGCGGCGATGTGACTGGCCTTGATGCGCAGTTCGCGCTGAACATCCAGAAGCGACTTGGACAGCGTGGCACGCTCTCCTCGCATGATGTCGCCAAGGCGCATTTCGAAGTCGTCGAAGCCCTTGGGCTTGTCTTCTTCTAGTGCCGGGGCTGCGCGCCACCGTCCGATCATGCCTACTTGCCCCTGTGTCCCGCCCCGGCGGTCTGCGATTCGATGGAACCCTGCCGCCCTATTGAAGATTCTGTAGCACAGGGCAAGGCCCCATGCACCGGATAAGGCTCTTAGGCAGAGGCCTCGGCACGATTCAGCGCGCAATGGGACCAGAGCGCGTCGAGCGCGCTGACCAGCTGGTCCACATCCGCCGCCGAATGGACCGGCGAAGGCGTGAAGCGCAGCCGTTCGGTCCCGCGCGGCACTGTCGGGAAGTTGATCGGCTGGGCATAGATGCCGTAGCGGTCCAGCAGCATGTCCGACAGCATCTTGCAGTGGACCGGATCGCCCACATGGACCGGCACGATGTGGCTGCCGTGATCGACGAGCGGCAGGCCGAGGCCCTTGAGCCGCATCTTGACCGTCTTCGCCCGCGCCTGATGGGCCGCGCGCAAGGCGCTGTCCTCTTTCAGATGCGCGACCGACGCCGCCGCCCCGGCCGCGACCGCGGGGGGAAGCGAGGTGGTGAAGATGAAGCCGGGCGCATAGCTGCGGATCGCGTCGGCCATGCGGGCCGTGGTGGCGATATAACCGCCGAAGACGCCATAGGCCTTGGCGAGCGTGCCGTTGATAATGTCGATGCGTCCCGCGAGCCCGTCGCGTTCGCTGACGCCGCCGCCGCGCGGCCCGTAAAGGCCGACCGCGTGGACCTCGTCGATGTAGGTCAGTGCGCCGAATTCGTCTGCCAGGTCGCAGATCGCCTCGATCGGTCCGAAATCGCCGTCCATCGAATAGAGCGATTCGAAGGCGATGAGCTTCGGCGCTGCCGGATCATCGGCGGCCAGAAGCGCGCGCAGGTGCCCGACATCATTGTGCCGGAAGATGCGCTTGGCGCCGCCGTTGCGCCGCACGCCCTCGATCATCGAGGCATGGTTCAGCGCGTCGGAATAGATGATGAGGCCCGGGAAAAGCTTCGGCAGCGTCGAAAGCGTCGCGTCATTGGCCACATAGGCCGAGGAAAAGACCAGCGCCGCCTCTTTCCCGTGCAGGTCGGCAAGCTCGGCCTCGAGCCGCTTGTGGAACAGCGTCGTGCCCGAGATGTTGCGCGTGCCGCCCGTTCCGGCCCCCGACGCCTCGATCGCCTCGTGCATGGCGGCAAGGACGGCCGGGTGCTGGCCCATGCCCAGATAGTCATTGCCGCACCAGACGGTGATCTCGCGCTCGGTCCCGTCGGGGCGGCGCCAGCGGGCGCGGGGGAAGGTGCCCTGCCGCCGCTCGATGTCGATGAAGGTCCGGTAACGGCCTTCGTCGTGAAGGCTGGCGATGGCGCGGTCGAGTGCGGCAGAATAGTCCATGGCGTTTCCGGTCGGCTTTTGGAATCGATTGGGATTGCCCCGTTCGCGGGCTCTGCCGCCTTGATAGAGATCAAGTGCACCCGGCGCGAGTGCCAAATCGTCGCGGGCAGAGGCTACGCGCCGCTCCTGGCCGCTTGCACGGGCCGCAAAGGCCGCCCCCTTGCGGCGGACCGGCGCGCTGCTAGGGTCGGCGCCGACCCCGATCCCCGAAGGAGTGCCCCATGACCCTTGACGCCGTCCTGACCCGCATCGACCGCACCATGCCCGAAACGATGAACCGGCTCTTCGGACTGTTGCGCATCCCCTCTATCTCGACCGATCCGGCCTTCAACGCCGACTGCGCGCGGGCGGCGGACTGGATCGCGGCCGACCTGCGAGGAATGGGGTTCGAGGCCGAGGCGCGCGCGACGCCGGGCCATCCGATGGTCGTCGCCCATGCCGGGCCGACGGGCGGGCGCCATGTGCTTTTCTACGGCCATTATGACGTGCAGCCGGTCGACCCCCTGTCGCTCTGGCACCGCGAACCCTTCGACCCTGCGGTCGAGGAAACCGCGAAGGGACCGGTCATCCGCGGCCGGGGCAGTTCGGACGACAAGGGCCAGCTGATGACCTTCATCGAGGCCTGCCGGGCCTGGATCGCGGAAAAGGGCGCCCTGCCCTTCCGCGTCACGATCTTTCTGGAAGGCGAAGAGGAATCGGGTTCGCCCTCGCTCATCCCCTTCATGCGCGACAATGCCGACGAGTTGCGCTCGGACATCGCGCTTATCTGCGACACGGGCATGATCGCGCCGGGCGTGCCCTCGATCACCGGCCAGCTGAGGGGCATGCTGAAGGATGAATTCACCCTCTACGGGCCACGCATCGACCTGCATTCCGGCCACTACGGCGGACCGGGTCTGAACCCTTTGCGCGAAATCTCGAAGATCATCGCCAGCTTCCATGACGAGGACGGCCGCGTGGCGGTCGAGGGGTTCTATGAGGGTGTAGACCCGGTCAGCCAAGCGACGCTCGCCGAATGGCAGAAGACGGGCTTTGACGAAAAGGATTACCTGACAAGCGTCGGCTATACCGTTGCTCACGGTGAAAAGGGCTTTTCGACGCTGGAACAGCAATGGGCGCGCCCGACGCTCGAGATCAACGGGCTTTGGGGCGGCTATCAGGGCGCGGGCGGCAAGACGGTGATTCCGGCCGAGGCGCATTGCAAGCTGACCTGCCGGCTGGTCGGCCGGATGGACCCCGAAAAGCTGCGCAAGAAGATCCGCGCCCATGTCGAAGCGCGACTGCCCACTGATGCGCGCGTGACGTGGGACCGCGACAGCGAGGGATCGCCCGCCGTGGTCATGGCCACCGGCCGGCCAGAGTTCGAGGCGGCACGCGCTGCCCTGACCGACGAATGGGGCCGCCCGGCGGTGATCGTCGGCGCCGGAGGGTCGATCCCGATTGCGGGCTTCTTCAAGTCTGTCCTTGGCATGGACGCGCTCTTGATGGGCTTTGCCAACGAAGATGACGCAATCCATTCCCCGAACGAGAAATATGACGTGAAAAGCTTCCACAAGGGCATCCGCAGCTGGGCCCGCATGATCGACAGGCTGGCGGGCTGAGGGGCCGGGAGATGCGTCGGGCCTGATTCGGCAGCCGTGGCCAGAGCCCGGCCCCCCGAAAGAGGTTCTTCCATCACGCGAGAAACACCCCGCAGAGGCATCCGAACAAACGAAAACGGCGAGGGGCGATGGCCCCCCGCCGGTAGTCGGGTCGGGATGGAGGAGTAGGGCGTTACTTCACGATGACGAGCTTGCTCGCATCCATGTCCTTGCCCTTCATCTTGTAGGTCACGGTGACTTTTTCGCCGGCCTTGAGGGATTTCACATGGACGCCCTTGTGAAGTTTGTACATCGAGCCGTCCTCGAGCGTGACCATGTGGGTCTTGCTGTCATAGGTCTTGACCACGCCCGTGGCCGTATCGGCCAGCGCGACGCCACCGGCAGCGACGGAAAGGGCAAGAGCCAGGGGAAGAAGGGCAGAACGCATGGAGAAAACTCCGAATTGGCCCGCTCTGGGGCCCAAGATGAACAACCGTCAGGGTCCTGTCGCGTCGGTCAGACCGTGTGGCCCGACCCGGCTGGATCCCGGTCGCAAGGGTAGTGCTACAGCGGCTGATTTCGTCCGGGAAGCCCCCTGCACAGAGACGTGAAAGCCCGTGCGGCGCCGTGAAGAATATACTACAACTAACGGATATATAACGAAAATGAACGAAACCGTGAAAGTCCGCAATCTGGCGCCGCAAGACCGCGCCGACTGGCTCCGGCTTTGGCAGGGGTTCATGGACTATTACGGGCTGGCCCTTGCGCCGGAGGTCACGGAATTCACCTGGGAACGGCTCCTGTCGCCCGCCTCGCCCCTTGCCTGCCGCATGGCCGAGGTCGGGGGCCGTGTCGTCGGCTTTGCGATCTACCAGCACCACCCCTCGACCTGGGTGATGGGCGACGACTGCTATCTGGAGGACATGTTCGTGGCGCCCGATGCGCGGGGCCGGGGCGTTGCGCGGGCGATGATCGAGGACCTGATCGGACTTGCACGTGGGCGGGGGTGGAAGCGGCTTTACTGGAACACCGAACTGACGAACGAAGTCGCGCGCCGGCTCTATGACAGCTTCACCCCCCATGACGGGCATGTGCGCTACAGGCTGACGCTCTAGGCGCTGCACCGGGGCTTGAAGGGGGGGAAGTGGCGCGGTTGACGGGGCTCGAACCCGCGACCCCCGGCGTGACAGGCCGGTACTCTAACCAACTGAGCTACAACCGCGCGTAAACAGGCTCGGGCGGCGATTTGGGGGGAGGAGTGGCGCGGTTGACGGGGCTCGAACCCGCGACCCCCGGCGTGACAGGCCGGTACTCTAACCAACTGAGCTACAACCGCACATCCACCCGCCCGGATCGCCGCCCGAGCGTGGGGTTGGCTATAGGCAGAGCGGCGGGCGGCGTCAAGCGGGCGCGGGGCGAAAGTTGCAGGTGGGCCGCAAGGGCACCGGAAGACCCGGCGCGGACGCCGATCCGGCCTTCCAGCCCCCGGCAAAAGGCACTAAACCGAACGGCAAGTGAGGCCGCCATGACCCCGTCGATCCTAGACCGCTGCCGGGCACGCGGCCTGCGCCTGACCGGCCAGCGCCGCACAATCGCCCGTGTGCTGGAGGGCGCCGACGACCATCCCGATGCCGACCTGCTGCACCAGCGCGTCGCGGCGGTGGACCCGACGATCTCGCGCGCGACGATCTACCGGACGCTGAAGCTGTTCGATGCCGAGGGGATCCTGGAGAAGGTGGCCTTCGGCGACGGCCGCGCGCGGTATGAGGACGCAGAGCGCGCCCACCACGACCATCTGATCGACATCGACACGCGCACCGTGATCGAGTTCGTCGACCCCGAAATCGAAGCGCTGCAGGAAAAGATCGCGGCGCGGCTGGGGTACCGGCTGGTCGGCCACAGGCTCGAGCTTTTCGCCCGGCGGCTGAAGACGCCACGGAAGGACTGACCCATGGGTGCCGAAAACCTGCGCGGGATCGTTCTGATGCTGATCTCGATGGCGCTCTTCGCGGTCGAGGACATGTTCCTGAAATGGGTCGCCATGCGCATCCCCGCGGGCGAGGTGCTGTTCGTCGCCGGCCTGTCCTCGACACTGATTTTTTCGACCCTCGCGCTGCGCGAGGGGCAGAGCCTTTTCGGACGCGGGCTCTGGCATCCGGCGGTCATCGCGCGGAACCTGGGCGAGATGCTGGGTTCGATCACCTATATCATCGCCCTGACGCTCGCCCCCCTTGCGACCGTGTCGGCGATCCTTCAGGCGATGCCGCTCGTCGCGACCATGGCGGCGGCACTCTTCATGGGGGCGGCTGTCGGCTGGCGGCGGTGGACGGCGATCGTTGCGGGCTTCATCGGCGTGGTGCTGGTCATCCAGCCGGGGGCCGAGGGGTTCAATCCCGCCTCACTCCTTGTGGTGCCGACGGTTGCGATGCTGGCGCTCCGCGACCTGGCAACCCGCCGCGTCCCCGAAAGCTTCTCGACGACGCTGGTCGCCGCCTGGGGCATGATGTCGATCGCCGTGCTGGGACTGACGATGATGGCCTGGACCTGGCTGGTGGACGGCGCGCTGCCGGTCGTCCCGGACCGGCCCGAAACGCTCGCCCTTCTGGGCGCCATTGTCTTCGGCAGCGCCGGTTATGCGGCCGTTGTGGCGGCGGCGCGGACCGGCGAGGTGTCGGTGGTCGCGCCCTTCCGCTATGCCCGGCTGCTCTTCGCGATCGTCATCGGCATCCTGGTCTTCAACGAATGGCCGAATGCGCTGAGCCTTCTGGGCGCCGCGATCATCATCCTTTCGGGCCTTTACTCCTTCGCCCGCGAGCGCACGCGCGCCCGCGCCCTTCCCCTCACCCCTGCATCAGGCTAAGAGCCAGACCAGAAAACCCAGCGCCCGGAGGCCCTGATGAGCACGATCATCGACATCCACGCCCGCGAAATCCTCGACAGCCGGGGCAATCCCACGGTCGAGGTGGACGTGATCCTGGAAGACGGCACCATGGGCCGTGCGGCGGTGCCCTCGGGCGCCTCGACCGGCGCACATGAGGCGGTCGAAAAGCGTGACGGCGACAAGCGGCGCTACATGGGCAAGGGCGTGCTTGAGGCGGTTGCGGCCGTGAATGGCGAACTGGCCGAGGCGCTGGTCGGCGAGGATGCGACCGAGCAGGTCGAGATCGACCGGCTGATGTGCGAAATCGACGGCACGCCGAACAAGGGACGGCTGGGCGCGAATGCGATCCTTGGCGTGTCGCTGGCCGTCGCGAAGGCCGCGGCGGATTTCACCACGCAACCGCTTTACCGCTACGTCGGCGGCACTTCGGCGCGCACGCTGCCGGTGCCGATGATGAACATCATCAATGGCGGCGAGCATGCCGACAACCCGATCGACATCCAGGAATTCATGGTGATGCCGGTCGGCGCCGCCAATATCCGCGAAGCCGTGCGCATGGGGTCCGAGATCTTCCACACGCTGAAGAAGGGGCTGAAGGCCGCCGGGCACAATACCGGCATCGGCGACGAGGGCGGCTTTGCCCCGAACCTGTCGTCGGCGCGCGCGGCGCTCGACTTCATCCTGCAGGCGGTCGAGACGGCGGGCTTCAAGGCCGGTGACGACGTGATGCTGGCGCTCGACTGTGCCTCGACCGAGTATTTCAAGGGCGGCAAATATGCGATGAAAGGCGAAGGCCTGTCGCTGACGCCGGCCCAGAATGTCGAATGGCTGGCGAAGCTGGTCGACGACTACCCGATCCTGTCCATCGAGGATGGCTGCGCCGAGGACGACTGGGACGGCTGGAAGATGCTGACCGACCGGCTGGGTGAACGCGTTCAGCTTGTGGGCGACGACCTGTTCGTGACGAACCCCGAGCGGCTGGCCGAGGGGATCAAGCGCGGTTGCGCCAACTCGCTCCTCGTCAAGGTCAACCAGATCGGCACCCTGACCGAAACGCTCGACGCCGTGCGGATGGCCGACCGGGCGGGCTACACCAGCGTCATGAGCCACCGCTCGGGCGAGACCGAGGATGCGACTATCGCCGACCTGGCCGTCGCGACCAACTGCGGGCAGATCAAGACCGGCTCGCTCGCGCGCTCTGACCGGCTGGCGAAATACAACCAGCTGATCCGCATCGAGGAAATGCTGGGCGAGACGGCCGACTATGCCGGCCGCTCGATCCTGCGGGGTTAAGCCCATGGCGGCCCCGGTCGAGCCTCGCCCCCGCAGGCGCCGCAAGTCGGACCCCCTGCCCTTGCCCGAGTTCAGCCGCCTGGCCTTGCGCTTTGCGGTCTTTGCCTTCGGCTTCCTGTTCACGGCGCTCGGGATTGGCATCCTGGGCTACCACCAGTTCGTAGATCTCGACTGGATCGACAGCCTGCTCAACGCCAGCATGATTCTGACCGGCATGGGGCCCGTCAGCCCGATGCCTGATGACGAGGCGAAGATCTTCGCCAGCGTCTATGCGATCTTCAGCGGCATTGTTTACCCGGGCTTTGCCGCGATCATCCTTTATCCGTTCCTGCATCACGCGCTGGCGATCTTTCATCTTCAAACGCTTGAAGGTCAGCCGGGCAGCGAGGACTAGGCGGGAGGGCAGCCAATGGATCATCGCGCGTTTCTGTCGGGCCTGCCCGCCGAGGTGAAGGCCGACCTGACCGCGACGAGCGACGTGCGCGGCCTTCGGCATCTGGCGGGCCATGCGGGTGCGATCCTGCTGGTGGGACTTCTGATTGGCCTGCGCGTCCCCTTCTGGCCGCTTATTCTGCCCGTGCAGGGGGTGCTGATCGTGTTCCTGTTCACGCTGGAACATGAATGCACCCACCGGACCCCCTTTCGCACCCCCGCGCTCAGCGACTGGGTCGGGAGGATCGAGGGGCTGTTGATCCTTCTGCCCTTCGAGTGGTTCCGCTATTTCCACCTGGCGCACCATCGGCACACCAACATCCCCGGCCGCGATCCCGAGTTGGCAACCGAAAAGCCAGCGACCGTCGCGGCGTGGATCTGGCATGTGAGCGGCATTCCCTACTGGTGGGCGGGCGCGCGGCTTCTGGTTCGGCTCTGCCTTGGCCGCGAACGGGCGGACTACCTGCCCGAGGGCGCCCTGCCCCGGGTGACGCGCGAGGCGCGGGTGTTGGCAGCCCTCTACGCGGTTGCCGCGCTGAGCCTTTTCGCCTCGCCCCTTCTTTGGTGGGTCTGGTGGGCGCCCGCGCTGATCGGGATGCCGGCGCTCAGGCTCTACCTTCTGGCCGAACATGGCGATTGCCCCTTCGTCGCCAACATGTTCGAAAACACCCGCACCACCTTCACCAACCGCATTGTGCGCGCGCTGGCCTGGAACATGCCCTACCATGTCGAGCATCACGTCTATCCGACGGTGCCCTTTCACCGCTTGGCCGACCTGCACCACCTCATGCGCGACGAGTTGAGGGTGACGGCGGACGGATATGCCTCATTTACCCGCGACTACCTGGCCCGCCGCCGCTGACCGGGGCGATTGTCTCGGGCACAATTTCTCGTTGGTGCTTGCTGCGGCGCTCGGCTAGGGCCTTGGCGTCCCACTGACCGGAAGTGAGCGATGTCCGACCCGCGCCCCGACGTTTCCTCGCCCGCTGAGCCGGTCGCGAGCCAGATGCAGGACAGCCCGCGCGGCTTCGCCTATGCGCTGACGGCCTATTTCCTCTGGGGCTTCCTGCCGGTCTACCTCAAGACGCTGAGCCATGTGGGCACGGTCGAGGTTCTGGCCCACCGCGTCATCTGGTCGGTGCCGGTCGCTCTGGCCGTCCTGATCGTCCTAAAGCGAACCGACGCGCTGCGCGCGGCGCTGAGAAGCCCGCGCATGATCGGCATGGCGGCGGTCACGGCCACGCTCATCACGCTGAACTGGGGGATCTATGTCTGGGCGATCCAGAACGGCTTCACGCTCGACGCGGCACTTGGTTACTACATCAACCCCCTTTTCAGCGTCTTTCTGGGCTGGTTGTCGCTGGGCGAGCGGCTGACGGGCGCGCAGAAGGTCGCGATCGGGCTCGCAGCGCTGGCCGTGGCGATACTGGCCTGGGAATCGGGACGCATCCCGCTGATCTCGCTCAGCCTGACGGCGACCTGGGGCTTTTACGCCTATTTCAAGAAGTCCCTGCCGATCGGTCCGAACCAGGGCTTCACGCTCGAGGTGATGCTGCTGTTCCCCTTCGCGCTCGGCTATGCGATCTGGCTTGGGGCGACAGGCCAGGGGTCGTTCCTCAACAGCGATGTCACGACGGACCTGCTGCTCGTCGGCTGCGGCCTGGTGACGGCCGTGCCCTTGATGCTTTACGCCAATGGCGCAAAGCTGCTGCGGCTGTCGACCATCGGCATCATGCAATATATCGCGCCGACCATGATCTTCCTGACCGCGATCATCGCCTTTGATGAGCCGATCGACCGCGCCAAGATGATCGCCTTCCCGATCATCTGGACGGCGCTCATCGTCTACACCGGCTCGATGATCGTCACGGCGCGGCGGGCGCGGGGCTGAAGCGGCCCCCGCCGACGGCCGCCGCGACGCCGGTGGTCGATGGCGCCGAGGTCGGCAGGCCGTTCAGCACCCTGACTGCAAGATAGGCGAAGGCCTGCGCCTCGAGCATGTCGCCATCAAGCCCCGCCTCGTCGATCGGCGCGACCGGAAACGGCAGGCGGCGGGCAAGTTCCACCATGAGCGCGCGGTTGTGCCGGCCACCGCCCGCGACATAGACGCGAGCGGGCGGCGCGGGAAAATGGTCTGCGCCCCGCGCGACGGCGGCGGCTGCACAGGCGGTCAGGGTCGCGGCGGCATCGGCGTCCGACAGGTCCGCGACCGCATCCAGGAGCCCATGAAAATCGTTCCGGTCCAGCGACTTGGGCGGCATCCGGTAGAAATAGGGCGCGTCCAGGAAGTCGCGCAGGACGCGAGGCGCCACCTGCCCCGACCGCGCGAGCGCGCCGCCCTTGTCCTGAGCCGCCCCCAGTCGTGCGCGCATCAGGTCGTTCAGCGGCGCATTCGCCGGCCCGGTGTCAAAGGCCAGGACCGCGCCCGGCGCTTCGGGCTGGATCACGCGCGGGTCGACCCAGGTCACATTGCCGACGCCACCGAGGTTGAGGAAAGCCACGGGGCTGTCCGCGCCCATGTAGCGGGCGAGCGCATGATGGAAGAACGGCACGAGAGGCGCCCCCTGCCCGCCGAGCGCCACGTCCGACGAGCGGAAGTCCCAGACGACCGGCAGGCCCAGCGCCTCGGCCAGAAGGCCGCCGTCGCCGGTCTGGTGGGTGCGGCGGTGGGCGGGGTCGTGGGCGAGCGTCTGGCCATGAAAGCCGATCAGCTCGGGCTGGGGATCGTCCGGGCCAGCCCCAGCCAGCATCCCGGCCAGAAGTGCGGCGTGCGCATCCTCGACCACCGCCGCCGCTTCGGCCACGCCGGGCTCGTCCGGCCAGCGGCCAAGGGCGGTTCGGATCACCTCGCGCTCGGGTTCGCCATAGGGGCGGTAGGCGGTGCGCCCGAAAGCCTCGATCGTGCGGCCATCGGTCAGCACCATCGCGCCGTCCACACCGTCGAGCGAGGTGCCGGACATGGTGCCGAGCGCCCAGAGGGCCCTCCCCTTCAACATGCCTTCCCTCCCCACGCCGGCGCCGCTATACGCCAGAAACATCAGAAATGAGGGCCCGGCAATGACCTATCATCCAAAATCCGACTTCCTGAACGTGATGATGGAGCGCGGCTATCTGGCCGATTGCACGGATTATCAGGGCCTGGACGAGGCCTGCGCCAAGGGCGTGGTGCCGGGCTACATCGGCTTCGACGCGACGGCGACGAGCCTTCACGCCGGCAGCCTGATCCAGATCATGCTTCTGCGCTGGCTGCAGAAGACCGGCGGCAAACCGATCGTCCTGATGGGCGGCGGCACGACGAAGGTGGGCGACCCATCGTTCCGCGCGGACGAGCGCCCGCTGCTGACCGACGCCCAGATCGCCGACAATATCGCCGGGATCAAGCGCGCCTTCACGCCTTTTGTCACCTTCGGCGACGGACCCACCGACGCGACCATGGTGAACAACGCCGACTGGCTCGACGGGCTGAACTATCTGTCGTTCCTGCGCGACATCGGGCGCCATTTCAGCGTCAACCGCATGCTGTCCTTCGAAAGCGTGAAGTCGCGGCTGGACCGGGAACAAAGCCTGTCGTTCCTGGAATTCAACTACATGATCCTGCAAGCCTATGATTTCATGGAGCTTCACCGCCGTTACGGCTGCCTGTTGCAGATGGGTGGGTCCGACCAGTGGGGCAATATCGTCAACGGGATCGACCTGACCCAGCGTGTGCTGGGCCGGCAGGTCTTCGGGCTGACGACGCATCTGCTGACCACCTCGGACGGCAAGAAGATGGGCAAGACCGCGACGGGTGCGGCCATCTGGCTGAACGCGGACCGGCTGTCGCCCTACGAGTTCTGGCAATACTGGCGCAACGTCACCGATGCCGACGTGGGCCGGTTCCTGAGGCTCTATACCGAGTTGCCGGTCGAGGAATGCAACCGGCTGGGCGCCCTTGGCGGGGCCGAGATCAACGGCGCGAAGATCATTCTTGCAAACGAGGTCACGTCACTTGCCCACGGCCGCGCGGCGGCCGAGGCCGCCGAGGCGACGGCGCGCGAGGTCTTCGAGAAGGGCGGCGTGGGCGATGACCTGCCGACGCTGAAGATCGCGGCGGCCGAGGCGGCGGAAGGCGTCGGGATCGTGCAGCTGCTGGTGCGGACCGGGCTTGCGGCGTCGGGCAAGGATGCCAAGCGCCTGATCGCCGAAGGCGGCGCGCGGATGAACGACGCGCCCCTGTCGGACGCGGGCCTGAGGCTGACCGCCGCCGACCTGGGCGAGCCGGTGAAGCTGACCGCCGGACGCAAGCGCCACGCGCTGGTGGTGCTGGGCTGAGCGACAAGGAAAGCAACAAGGAAAAGGCCGGGGGCGACCCCGGCCTTTCTCATTCGGTCAGGGCGGCGTTGCCTATTCCTCGACCGTCACCTTGACCATCCGGTCGGGGTCCGTCACCGCACCATTGGCGGCGCCATCGCCCTTCTTGATCGCATCGACCACGTCCATGCCCTTCTCGACCCGGCCGACGACCGTGTACTGGCCGTTCAGATGCTCGGCCGGGGCGAACATGATGAAGAACTGAGAGTTGGCGCTGTCGGGATCGTTCGATCGTGCCATGCCAACGGTGCCCCGCTCGAACGGCTTCGACGAGAACTCTGCCCGAATATTCGGCATGTCGGACTTGCCGGTGCCCGCAAGGCTCAGGTCGCCCCCAGCCTTGCCATATTGCACGTCACCGGTCTGGGCCATGAAACCGTCGATCACCCGGTGGAAGATGACGCCGTCATAAGCGCCGGACTTCGCCAGGGCGACGATCTGGGCCACATGCTTGGGCGCCACCTCGGGCATCAGGTCGATGACGATGGTGCCGCTGGCCTGGCCACCGACCTCGATCACCAGCTTCGGCGCGGCGCTGGCCGAGAGGGCAGCTAGGGGCGAGAGGCAAAGGGCGAAAGTGGCGGCGAAGAGCGCGCGCTTACTTAACATCCGACGCCACCTTGACCGAGATCATCTTGTCGGGCGTGGCCGGCGGCTCGCCGCGCAGGATCTTGTCCACATGCTCCATCCCCGACACCACGCGGCCATAGACCGTGTATTGGCCGTTCAGGAAGTGGTTGTCCTTGAAATTGATGAAGAATTGCGAATTGGCCGAATTGGGGTTCGACGAACGCGCGGCGCCGAGCGTGCCCCGGTCATGCGGCAGCTTGGAAAATTCGGCCGGCAGGTCCGGCAGGTCCGATCCGCCCGTCCCGGCGCGGCGCGGGTTGTAGGACGGCGCGTCCATGTTGGCATGCTCGACATCGCCGGTCTGGGCCATGAAGCCGTCGATCACCCGGTGGAACGCCACGCCATCATACTTGCCGGCGCGCGCGAGGGCCTTCATGCGCTCGGAATGCTTCGGGGCCACGTCCGGCAGCAGCTCGATGACCACGGGGCCGTCCTTGAGCGTGACAATGATGGTGTTTTCGGGATCGCGGATATCGGCCATCGGGGTCTCCTTTGCCATGTCGCGCCAACTTAAGGGCCCGGGGCGGCAAAGAAAAGGGCGCGCGGCCCCGCGGGCGGCAGGGCGGCGTTGACCTTTTGCGCACGATCGGGTGAATGGGCGCCAGAAGGCGAAGGGACCCAAGGAGCCAGAAATGCCGTTCAAGACCATCGACGACATGGATTTCGCCGGCAAGGTCGCGCTGGTGCGCGTTGACCTGAATGTGCCGGTCGAGGCCGGGCAGGTCACGGACGCGACGCGGATCGAAAAGATGGTGCCGACCGTCAAGGACATTCAGGCCAAGGGCGGCAAGGTCGTCCTTCTGGCCCATTTCGGCCGACCGAAGGGCAAGCCCGTGCCGGAGATGAGCCTGCGCGTCGTCGTGCCGGCGCTGGAAAAGGCGCTGGGCCAGAAGGTGACCTTCGCCGACGAGACGGTGGGTGCGACCGCCAAGCGCGCCGTGGCCGCGATGAAGCCGGGCGACGTGGTCCTGCTGGAAAACACCCGTTTCAACGAGGGCGAGGAAAAGAACGACCCCGCACTTGCCGCCGGTATGGCCGCGCTTGGCCAGATCTACGTCAATGACGCCTTTTCGGCCGCGCACCGGGCCCACGCCTCGACCGAGGGGATCGCCCGGCTGATGCCGTCGGCGGCGGGTCGTCTGATGGAGGCGGAGCTGAAGGCGCTTGATGCGGCCCTTGGCGCGCCGGAACGGCCGCTGGTTGCGGTGGTGGGCGGCGCGAAAGTGTCAACCAAGATCGAGCTTCTGTCGAACCTCGTGACCAAGGTGAACCACCTGGTGATCGGCGGCGGCATGGCCAATACCTTCCTTGTCGCGCAAGGGGTCGAGATCGGCACCTCGCTTGCCGAGCGCGACATGGCCGACACCGCCCGCAGCATCCTGACGAAGGCCAAGGAGACGGGCTGCCGCATCCATTTGCCGAAGGATGTCGTGGTCGCTTGGAAGTTCGAGGCGGGCGCCCCGAACGAGGTCGTGGCCGTGGACCGCTGCCCGGCCGAGGCGATGATCCTGGATGCCGGGCCGGTGACGGTTGCGGCGATCGAGGAGCTTTTTGCCGACTGCCGCACGCTGATCTGGAACGGCCCCCTTGGCGCCTTCGAGATCGCCCCCTTCGACCGGGCGACGACCGAAGCGGCGCGGGCCGCCGCGCGGCTGACGCGCGAGGGTCGGCTCGTGTCGGTCGCGGGCGGCGGCGATACGGTCGCGGCGCTGAACAAGGCGGGCGTCGCGAACGACTTCACCTTCATCTCGACCGCCGGCGGCGCCTTCCTGGAGTGGATGGAAGGCAAGGAATTGCCGGGCGTCGCCGCTCTCATGAACTGACGCGGGACGAGCGCCTTCGCGGCGCTTTCCTCGGGTCCTCAAATTGCCTAGGTTTTCGTATTGGGTGGGGGCACCTGAAACGGAGATACGCATATGGCGCGCGCTGAAAGCGGCCTGAAGGGCTGGACCCTCATTACCGGAGCCTCGGAGGGGCTGGGGTTGGCCTTCGCGCGCATTGCCGCGGCCGAGGGGCGGGACCTGATCCTTGCGGCCCGGCAGGCGCAAAAGATGGAGCGGCTGGCCGACGAATTGCGCGCCCGCCACAAGATCGCGGTCGAGGTGATCGCGACCGACCTTGCCGACAGCGAGCAGGTCGAGCTTCTGTGGCGCCGCGCCTCGACCCGGCGGCGGATCGACATCCTGGTGAACAATGCAGGACTGGGCGCGCATCAGGCCTTCGCGAACCCCGATTTTACGCGCGAGGAGTCCTCGATCCGCGTCAATGTGCTGGCGCTGACCATCCTGATGAAGCGCGCGGTTCCCCATATGCAGGCGGCGGGCGGCGGGCGCATCCTCAACCTGGGCTCGGTCGCGGGCTTCGTGCCCGGCCCCGGCATGGCGGTCTATCACGCGACCAAGGCCTATGTCCTGTCGCTGGGCGAGGGCGTGGCCGAGGAGTTGCGGGGCACAAACGTGACGGTGACGACGCTTTGCCCGGGCGCGACGGAAACGCGCTTTGCCGCCGGGGCCGGAATGGAGAAAAAGGGGCCGTTCGCCAAGGGCGGCATCCCGAATGCCGAAAGCGTGGCGAAGGTGGGATGGCAGGCCCTGCAGGCCGGCAAGGTGCTGTCCGTTCCGGGGTTCGGCAACAAGTTCAACACCTTCGCGCCGCGCTTCATGCCACGGGGCATGATGGCGCGCATGGTTCGGTCGGTTCTGAAATAGCATCAATCCGCTGGCGTGGCGCGCTTCGCGCGGCGTTAGCGCCACCAGATTTGCAAGGGGCTTCGGGCACGTCTAGAAGGCCCGAAACAGACCTCGAAAGAGACAAGGGAGAGGCCCATGGCGAACGACAAGCAGACCCGGCAGATGCGCGACGGCAAGGGCTTCATCGCAGCACTCGACCAGAGCGGCGGCTCGACCCCGAAGGCGCTGAAGCTTTACGGCGTCGCGGACGGGTCTTGGGCGAATGACGAGGAAATGTTCGGCCTGATCCACGCCATGCGCGCGCGGATCGCCACCTCGAAGGCCTTCGATGGCGGCCGTGTCATCGGCGCGATCCTCTTCGAGCGCACCATGGACGGCGAGATCGGCAGCAAGCCCGCCGCGGCCTATCTGTGGGAAGAAAAGGGCGTCGTCCCCTTCCTGAAGATCGACCAGGGGCTCGAGGCGGAAGCCGACGGCGTCAAGCTGATGAAGCCGATCAAGGGGCTGGAGGCGCTTCTGGCGCGGGCGGCCAAGAAGGGCATCTTCGGCACCAAGGAACGCTCGGTCATCGACGAGGCGAACCCCAAGGGGATCGAAGCCGTGGTCGCACAGCAGTTCGACCTTGGCCGTCAGGTCATCGCTGCCGGACTGATGCCGATCATCGAGCCGGAAGTCACCATCACCATCCCCGACAAGGCCGAGGCCGAGGCGATGCTGATGGCGTCCATCCTGCGCCATCTGGACGCCTTGCCGTCCGGCCAGCAGGTTATGCTGAAGCTGAGCCTGCCGACCGTTGATGACTTCTTCCGCCCGCTGGTCGATCATCCGAAGGTGCTGCGTGTGGTGGCGCTGTCGGGCGGCCATTCGCGCGACGATGCAAACCGTATCCTCGCCCGCAATCCGGGCGTCATCGCCAGCTTCTCGCGCGCGCTGACCGAAGGCCTGAGCGCCGGCCAGACCGACGCCCAGTTCGACGCGACGCTCGACAAGGCCATCGGCGACATTGCGGCGGCCTCGCGGACCTGAGCGAGCCCGAGAGCGAGCCGGGTGGCGTGAAAGCCACAGGCACGCGATTTTGACCGGAAGCCGGACTTTGGGGGATTCACACGCCCCCGGGTTCAGAGCATGATTCGCAGCAAGGCAAGAGCCGCCCGCCAGAGGCGGCCCATCCCCACGGCAGTTGAGCCGTCCATGACAGGCGACCGAGCAGAATGCGTTTTTCCCGGCTGAAACCGGCTTTTTCGGCGACCGCAGGTGCGGCCATCCTGCTGGCCGTCGGCGGCTATTTCGTCTTTGCCGCCGTCCAGGGCGAGTTCGGCGTGGTCAAGCGCGCGCAGATTACGGCCGAACGGGCCGCCCTGACCGCCGAACGCGACAAGCTGAAGGTCGAGACGGCGCGGATGGAAAACCTGACCCATCGCCTGTCTGACGGCTATCTGGACCTGGACCTTCTGGACGAGCGCGTGCGCAACGTCCTTGGCTATGTGCGCGCCGACGAACTGGTCCTGCGCTAGGCCGGCACGGGAATTATCTCATTCGGTCCGGCTGGCCCGGGCGGGATCAGGAAACTTATAGTTTTCCCCTGCCCGTGTAGAAGCGCCTCCGCTGAACCCCTGATGTCATGGACATAAAGAGGCCAGCGCCTGCCCCGGTGAGCGCGAAGCGCCCGCCATGGGCGGGGTGGGCGCTGGCCGATGGCCTTTGGGCCATCGGCCGGGACAAAAGGCTTCGTTGCGCTGTGGCAGAGTCACTTGCCTTTGCCACCCGGGAACCGACAGCGCGAAATGCAGGAACGAATTGCCGAATTTCCCGCCTCCCCGGCAAAATACGGCGCGAACGCGCCGGGCGCGAAATTTCAGTCGCTTTTCGCCTCTGTTTGCGCTATATGATAGTTTAACGTTGAACTATCTGACCCTGGGAGGGACGGGATGGCATCGCGCAAGCCAGCCGAGGCAGGCATCGAAGTGGACGTTGAGAAGGGCGGCCTCTCGAACCTGTCGAAAGACGATTTGCTGAAATATTACCGCGACATGCTTCTGATCCGCCGGTTCGAGGAAAAGGCGGGCCAACTTTACGGCATGGGCCTGATCGGCGGCTTCTGCCATCTTTATATCGGGCAAGAGGCGGTCGTCGTCGGGCTCGAGGCCTGCACCAAGCCGGGCGACAAGCGCATCACCAGCTACCGCGACCATGGTCACATGCTCGCCTGCGGCATGGAGGCGCGCGGCGTCATGGCCGAACTGACCGGGCGCGCCGGGGGCTACTCCAAGGGCAAGGGCGGCTCGATGCACATGTTCTCGAAAGAGAAGCATTTCTACGGCGGCCACGGCATCGTCGGCGCGCAGGTGCCGCTCGGCGCCGGTCTGGCCCTGTCCGATTGGTACAAGGGCAACGACAACGTCACCTTCACCTATTTCGGCGATGGAGCGGCAAACCAGGGCCAGGTCTACGAGACTTACAACATGGCCGAGCTCTGGGGCCTGCCGGTGATCTTCGTCATCGAGAACAACCAGTATGCGATGGGCACCTCGGTCAAGCGATCGACCAAGTCGACCACGCTTTACGGCCGGGGCCTGGCTTACGGCATTCCGGGCGAACAGGTCGACGGCATGGATGTGCTGGCGGTCAAGGCGGCCGGTGAGCGTGCCGTCGCACACGCCCGCGCCGGCAAGGGGCCCTATATCCTTGAAGTGATGACCTACCGCTACCGCGGCCACTCCATGTCCGACCCGGCGAAATACCGCACCCGCGAGGAAGTGCAGAAGATGAAGGACGAGAAGGACGCCATCGAGCATGTCCGCGACCTTCTGATCGGTGGCGGCCACGCGTCCGACGACGACCTGAAGGCCATCGACCGCGAGATCAAGGCCATCGTCAACGACAGCGCCGACTTCGCCAAGGACAGCCCCGAGCCGGACGCCTCCGAGCTCTGGACCGACATTTACGCCTGAGGAGACCGCGATGGCGATCGAAATTCTTATGCCCGCCCTCTCGCCCACGATGGAAGAGGGCACGCTGGCCAAGTGGCTGGTGAAGGAAGGCGATGCGGTCAAGTCGGGCCAGATCATCGCCGAGATCGAAACGGACAAGGCGACGATGGAGTTCGAGGCGGTCGATGAAGGCACCGTCGGCGCCATCCTTGTGCCCGAAGGGGCGCAGGGCGTGAAGGTCGGCACCGTCATCGCCACCCTATCGGGCGAGGGCGAGGCAGCGGCACCCGTGAAGGCGGCCCCCGCCCCGGTTGCGGCCCCGGCTGTGGCCCCTGCCCCGGCAGCACCGGCCGCCCCGCCCCCGCCGCCGAAGGCCGCGGTCCCGGCCGAGGCACCCGACTGGCCCGCCGGCACGCCGCTCAAGACCATGACGGTGCGCGAGGCGCTCCGCGAGGCGATGGCCGAGGAAATGCGCGCCGACGGCACCGTCTTCCTGATGGGCGAGGAGGTCGGCGAATACCAGGGCGCCTACAAGATCAGCCAGGGGCTTCTGGACGAGTTCGGCCCGAAGCGCGTCATCGACACCCCGATCACCGAGATGGGCTTCGCCGGCATCGGCGTCGGCGCCGCCTGGGGCGGCCTGCGGCCGATTGTCGAGTTCATGACCTTCAACTTCGCCATGCAGGCGATCGACCACATCATCAACTCGGCGGCCAAGACGAACTACATGTCGGGCGGCCAGCTGCCCTGCTCGATCGTCTTTCGCGGCCCGAACGGCGCCGCCGCCCGCGTCGCGGCGCAGCACAGCCAGGATTATGCGGCTTGGTACGCCGCGATCCCGGGGTTGAGCGTCGTCCAGCCCTACTCGGCGGCCGATGCCAAGGGTCTTCTGAAGACCGCGATCCGCAACCCGAACCCGGTCATCTTCCTGGAAAACGAAATCCTTTATGGCCGGACCTTCGAGGTCCCGGACCTGCCCGATTTCACGGTGCCCTTCGGCAAAGCCCGCATTGCGCGGGCGGGAACGGACGTGACCATCGTGTCCTTCGGAATCGGCATGGCCCATTCGCTCGACGCCGCCGAACGGCTGGCCGCCGAGGGGATCGAGGCCGAGGTGATCGACCTCAGGACGCTGCGCCCGCTCGACTACGAAACCGTCCTCGCCTCGGTTCGAAAGACCAACCGCTGCGTGACGGTCGAAGAGGGCTTCCCCGTCGGCTCGATCGGCAATCACCTGGCCGCGGTCATCATGCAGCAGGCATTCGACGACCTGGACGCGCCGGTCGTCAACTGCACGGGCAAGGACGTGCCGATGCCCTATGCCGCAAACCTGGAAAAACACGCGCTGATCACCGTGCCCGAGGTGATGGCCGCCGTGAAATCCGTCCTTTATCGGTGAGGCAAGAGATGGCGATCGAAATTCTGATGCCCGCCCTGTCCCCCACGATGGAAGAGGGGACGTTGGCTAAATGGCTGGTCAAGGCAGGGGACGTCGTCAAGTCCGGCGACATCTTGGCCGAGATCGAGACCGACAAGGCGACCATGGAGTTCGAGGCGGTCGACGAGGGCACCGTCGGAGAAATCCGCGTGGCCGAAGGCACCCAGGGGGTGAAGGTCGGCACCGTGATCGCGACGATGGTGGAAGAGGGTGGCGCATCCGCCCCGCAGCCTGCAAAGGCGCCCCCGTCACCGCCGAAGGCGGCTGCAGCTGCGCCAGCCCCTGCGGCCCAGGCTCCCGCAGCGAAGCCGCCAGCCCCGGTGGCCCGTTCCGGCAGCCGCATCATCGCCTCGCCCCTCGCCCGCCGTCTGGCCGCCGAGCGCGGCCTGGACCTTGCGGCGCTGACGGGCTCCGGCCCGAACGGCCGCATCGTGAAGGCGGATGTCGAGGGCGCTGGCACTGCCGCTCCCGCGGCGAAACCGGCTGCAGCGCCGGCAGCGCCGGCTCCGGTGGCGACTGGGGCCCCGGCGGCAACGGTCCTGAAGATGTACGAGAGCCGCCCCTTCACCGAGATGGCGCTCGACGGCATGCGGCGCGTGATCGCCCAGCGCCTGACCGAAGCCAAGCAGACGATCCCGCATTTCTACCTGCGCCGGGACATTCGGCTCGACGCCCTTCTTGCGCTGCGCGAACAGATGAACAAGGGCCTCGAAAGCCGCGGCGTGAAGCTGTCGGTGAACGACTACATTATCAAGGCCAGCGCACTCGCGCTGCAGGCAGTCCCCGACGCGAATGCCGTCTGGGCCGGCGACCGCATCCTGAAGATGCGTCATTCCGACGTTGCCATTGCCGTCGCAGTCGAGGGCGGCCTCTTCACCCCCGTGATCCTTGACGCCGAAATGAAGAGCCTCTCCACCCTTTCGACCGAGATGAAGGACCTCGCCACGCGCGCCAAGACGAAGAAGCTCGCGCCGCACGAATATCAGGGGGGAAGCTTCGCGATCTCGAACCTGGGGATGTTTGGCATCGACAATTTCGATGCCGTCATCAACCCGCCGCATGGCGCGATCCTTGCGGTCGGGGCGGGCGTGAAGCGGCCAGTGGTCGAAGCCGACGGAAGCATCGGCGTCGCGACCGTGATGTCAGTGACGCTGTCGGTCGATCACCGGGTCATCGACGGCGCTCTCGGCGCCACCCTTCTGAAGGCGATCGTCGAAAACCTGGAAAACCCGCTGACAATGCTGGCCTGAAAAATTGGCCTGAGGGGCGCTCGCCCCTCAGCCTTCCTCGACGAAGAACTGGTCCATCGTGATCGACGGCTGCTCGCAGCCCGCCTTGCCGATAATCTTCGCGGGTATGCCGGCGACCGTCGTCATCGGTGGCACGTCCTGCAGGACAACCGACCCTGCCGCCACACGCGAGCAATAGCCGACGCTGATGTTGCCCAGGATTTTTGCCCCCGCCCCGATCAGCACACCGTTGCCGATCTTCGGATGCCGGTCGCCATCCTCTTTTCCGGTTCCGCCCAGCGTCACCAAATGCAGCATCGAGACGTTGTCGCCCACCACCGCCGTCTCGCCGATGACGATCGAATGGGCGTGGTCGATCATGATCCCCTTGCCGACCTGCGCATTGGGGTGGATGTCGACGCCAAACGCCTCGCTGACCCGCATCTGGACGAAGTAGGCCAGATCGCGCGATCCCCGCGTCCAGAGCCAATGGCCAATCCGGTAGGCCTGCATGGCCTGATAGCCTTTGAAGAACAGAATCGGCTCAAGGAACCGGTGGCAGGCCGGATCGCGGTCATAGACTGCCACGCAGTCCGCCCGGGCCGCGAGGCCCAGCGCCGGATCGGCCGCATAGGCCTCATCGGCGATTTCGCGCAGCAGCTGCTCGCTCATCTCGCCCGAGGCCAGTTTCAGCGAAAACCGATAGGCCAGCGCACGTTCGAGCGTCGCATGGTGCAGGATCCCCGTGTGGAAAAAACCGCCGAGGATCGGCTCATCCTGAACGGCCGCACGCGCCTCTTCGCAAATATGGGTCCAGACCGGATCGACCTGCGCCGCCATCCTCATATTTGTCTTGGCCATCGGCGCCTCCATCTGCTCGCCGCAGTTTAACAGAGCCGATGACCGAAGAAAATCGCACACGATCATGTTCTGGGGCGACATTTTTGCACGACCCCATAAGCAGCGCTGATGGCTTCAAAGGTCGGGCAGCGCCAGTTCGATCAGATGAACCGCCAGCCGGACTGTGCCACCAGCGAAGTCGCCGCCAACCGCGTCAAGCTGCAAGGGCGTCGGCGTATAAAAGGCAGTCGGCTGCCCCAGAATCCCCCGCGCGTAAGCGCCCTGACCTAGCCCCAGACCAGAGCCATAGCGCCCAACTGCTCCGGGATTGCCCAACGACCAGGCCGTCAGGCTGCCTGTCAGTGCACTCACCACCCGAGCGGTCACACCGACGACCACGGCATTCGCCGGAATGATCGCCGCTGTGACCGACACCGGCCCGACTGCAACTGCATGATCGACCTGCACCACCCGCAGCCCCATCCCGGCATTCTTGGGGCTGAGCGTCGCAAGGCCTACCCGCCAAAGCGCCCCGTCGAACACGGCCTCACCGCCCTCATCCAGCACGAAGGCGCGCCAACCGCGACGCGGAGCGATGAAGTCCCAGCCCCCGTTCCGGCCTATGGCCAGCTTGCCATCCTGCCCCGACCAGCCGTTGACGGCGCCGACCGGAACTGCCCAGGCCAGCCCATCAGGCACGACCAGTGGCGGCGTGGCCATCGACAGGGACTGCAATGTCAGAAGCGCCAGCCCGTCGAGTCGCGCCAGCGCCTCGTTCACCGTGACATGTTTCTGCGCCTGCGCCGCCTGCAGAAGCGGTAGGCCGAGTTGCTGGGTCGTGGTCATGGCTGGCTGATCCTCGTGAAAGGCCCGGCGCCGAACGCATCGGACAACTGGGCGACATGAATGTCGAAGGGCTGGCCCGCAAGGCCATCCGCCGCGCGATCGGTCAGGGTATAGGTCCAGGCGGGCGATGGGACGACGATTTCCCGCCGCACGGTGCCGCCGGTCATGATGCGCAGCAGATATTGTTCGCGCGTCTCGCCGAGCGGCACATCGATCCCGACCCAACTATCGCCATCGATCCGCGTCCGGCGCACCCAGCTGATCGCCAGATCACCGGACGCGAGGGGACGCGCTTGCAACTGGCAGACCGAATAGGGCCTGAGCCCGATCCCCGCGAACGCTTCGACCAGATGCACATAGGACGGATCGCTGCTCGCGCGCGTTGCAGGACCGATCCGGTAATGCCGTGCCAGCCCTCGCGCACTCATCGGCAGCGCTGTCTGCCCAGGCGTTCCGTCCATCAAAACGACCAGGCTCCCCGCCGGCCAGGACGGCAGCATGTCCGCGTCCGTCCCGGCCTGCCCCCTGAGCCGGACGCTCAGATCGTAGACATCCGGCGCAACCGGCACCGCCGCCTGGAACTGGAACAGCTCCCAGCCGGCGGCACTGCCATCACCAATGGCCAACAGGTTCGCCCCATTCAGAAGCTGCTCCTCCGTCACAGAGGTCAGCGTCCCGCCGCTCACCTTGACCCGAAGCGCTGGCCCGCGGTCCCAGAGCGCCGGCGTCGCCGCATCAAGGGTCGACTGCGTCTGTCCGATGACGGATCGCGCCGTCACCACCGACGACAGCACGTAGCCCGCGTCCTGCGCCGAGGCATAAACCGCAACCCGCCCCGGCCAGGGCGTCGCCGTGATCGCCAGATGCGGCGCTTGCGGTTCTTCGTCGCCACTCATCAGGGGCAGGTCCAGGAACAGCGGATAGACCGGGACCGGCGGCGCGTAGGGCATCGGGATCACCCGCGCCTCGCTTTCGTCCGACGGCTGATAGATCCCGTCCTCGACCCGCACCGCCTCGATCGCGGCGGCCCCCGCTGCCTCGACCCGGTCGATGCGATAGAGGGCAGTCGGATCAGGCCCGATCCGCACCACATCGCCCGCACCCAGATGACCGAGCGAGGGCGGCAGGCTGAACTTCGCCCCGTCGCGCGCCACCCGTGCCTCGCTCAGCCAGCGCTCGACAATGCGCCGGGCTTCGGGCTCTGTCAGGCTGAGCGCCATGTCAGATTGCGAAACGGTCGTCGTCTCCTCATCGGGAAATATCGCCTCGACCGCCCGCGTTTCGAAATTGCCGGTAGCACTCACGAAATTCAGCCGCACCCGCCCCGCAATCTCGCTTTCCATGGCGCGGGCAGTCTCGACAAAGCCATCGCCGTTTTCATCGACGGCCAAAAGGGCTGGATCGACCGAGGCCACCGGCCGCCCGTCGCGCATCTGAAACCGCATTTCGCCATCACGCTCGACCGCATCGAACCCGTAGGCGATCATCAGGGGCTGCAACGCCGCCCTCGCCGAACCCGTGTCGGCCACCGCGTAGCCCCTGACGACCCCATGCAGCTTTTCGACATCGACGGCCCTGAGTCCCGCCGCGGCACAGATATCCGCCACAACGCTGGACAAGGGCTGCGCCGTCGTCCGGCCGCTGATCCAGTGGCCCTTGGCGTAGTTCGCCCCGTCCGCCCACAAGGCACCATTCGCCGGGAACTGCGGATAGGGCCGGCTATCCCAGGCCCAGACATGGGCGCGGGACATGTCGATCATGGGGCCGCCATAGGACTCGGACAGCGGGTTGTTCGCCCTGTCCCCCCAAAAGTCGATCGTCGCCCGCAGATATTGCATCTGCATCAACTCGTCCCTCCGCCCGTTCGAGGCATAGGGCAACTGCGATTCCGACGATTTCGGGTCCAGGAACTTGTTCGGCTCGTTCGCCCCCTTGTCGATCGCAGCGCAGCCATATTCCGTGAACCAGATGGGCTTCGACTGCGGCACCCAGGCCGTCGGCCCCGCCTGGCGCACGCCGCCTACGCGCTCGTGATGCGCGTTCGACCACCAACCGCGAAAGTCCTTCGTCCTCCAGACCCAAGGTTCATCATAAGCACCATCGGTGATCGGCGTGCGCCGTTGCGCCGCCCGCTCCTCGGGTGAGCCATAATACCAGTCAAAGTACTCGCCGCCGGCGACGTTCGCCTTCAGGTAGCTCAGGTCGTAGATCGACCCATGGCCCGCATCGGCATGCTCCCACCCGTCGCGCCAGTCCGACAGCGGCAGGTAATTGTCCACGCCCACCGCGTCGATGTTGGCGTCCGCCCACAGGGGATCGAGCGGGAAATAAAGGTTCCCGTCCGCGGAATGGCCGGCATATTCCGACCAGTCGGCCGCATAGGTGATCTTGACCCCGGGCCCCAGAATCCCCCGCACATCAGCCGCAAGCGCGCGCAGCGCCGCCACCGCCGGAAAGCTGTCACCGGCGCCCCTGATCTGCGTCAGCCCGCGCAGCTCCGAACCGATGGCAAAGGCGTCGACCCCGCCAGCGATGGCGCAGAGATGCGCATAATGCAGGATGAAGCGCCTATAGGACCATTCGGCGGGCCCACTGTAGCTCACCTGCCCGCTCGCACGCGTAAAGTGACCAGCCTGCGCGGTCCCAAAGAAGGCCGCCACCTCCGCCGCCGCTCCTGCTGTCCGGTCCGTCGTCCCGGCACGGCCCGGCGCCGAGTTGAGCGTGATCCGCCCCCGCCAGGGCAGGGCCGGCTGGTCCGCAGCCCCAGTCCAAGGATCGACCCGCCCGTTCCCCTCCATCTGCTCCATCAGAACGAACGGATAGAAGACTGCCTTCTTCCCCGCGGTCGCGAGCGCCCGCAACGCCTCCACAACCGCCCCATCAGCAGGCGTTCCACCATAGACGGGACGCCCGTCCTTCTGCACGACGACCTCCGCAGCCGCCCTACCGATGCCACCCGCACGCCAAGGCATCGGCGTCCCGTCGACCGCTACCTGTTCGACCTTCGGCTTGATCCGGCATAGCCCACAGCGCAGGTCGTCCCCGAACCAGCTCACGACCAGCGAAACGGACCCGCAGTTCGGCAATTCCTCGCCCAGCGCCGTCAGCGCCGCAGCCAGGTCCGTGCGCCCCGCCGGGCTATGCACGTTCGCGGAAACGCTCTGGCCAATCCCCTGCACAAACTGGACCGGCGTCGTTGCCAGCGCATACTCCCCTGTCCCCGGAATCAGCGCGACACCCTGAACGCCGCGCGTCAGGTCCGGCACTGCGCCCACGAGCGGCCCCTGTGCCGGCCGGATCACCTCGAAGGAAAACTGCGGCACCCGGTTGCCGAAGGCCGACAGGTCCAGATCCTCGAAGACGACGTAGGCCACGCCCCGGTAAGCCGGGACCTGCCCCGCCCCCTCGATCGCCTCGATCCGGGGATCGGGAAGTTGGTCCTCGCCCCCTGTATAGACCCGCATCGTCACCGTCTCGGGCGAGATTTCCTGCCCATCGGCCCAGATGCGCCCCACGCGGGTGATCTCGCCCTGGCAAAGCGCGAAGGCCACATTGACCGAATAGCTGAAGCTCGTGGTCGTGACCTTCGGCTGCGGCGGCGCACCCTTGCCGCCCGTGCGCGTCACCGTCGCATGTTCCTGAAAGCGCGAGGCCCAGATCACCTGCCCGGCGACCCGCATCCGCCCCCAAAGGACGCCGACCGGCGCGCCCTCGCTCGCACCGGTCAGGCGAAAGCGGTCGACCTTGCCCGTCTCGACGGCGCGCGATCCTGCACCCATCAGCCGCTGGTCGATGACCCGCCCAAGGGTCGCGCCGACAGCGCGCCCGATGACGGCGCCCGACAGGCCAAGGACCGTGCCCCCGAAGCCGCCCCCGATGGCGGCCCCCGCCGCAGACAGAAGGATCGTCGCCATCGTTCACTCCTCAAGGAAAGGCCAGTCGCGCCACGATGCGGCGTGACCAGGGGGCCGATAGCGGGCTTTCCGTCACGAAATGCCCACTGAACGCATGAATGAAACTCGGCCGCGCACCGACCTCGGCCATAAGTCCAAGGTGCTTGGCGACCGCCCCGTCGCGCATCCGGAAAAGGATCAGGTCGCCCGGCTCTGCCGCCCGGTGATCGGCCGGCTGGAAGTGGCGCAGCGCGACCTCCATCAGCCGCTCGGCCCCTTCATGCTCGGACCAGTCCGCGGTATAGGCCGGCACCGGCTCTGGCTCAGCCCCGTAAAGCGCCCGCCAGACACCCCGGATCAGCCCGAGGCAATCCGCGCCAGCGCCCTTGGTCGAGCCTTGATGCAGATAGGGCGTGCCGATCCAGCCCCGCGCCTCGATCAGCGCCTGCGCACCCCTCACCGCTTTCGGCTCCCGCCGTCGTTGAGCGCACCGGCCGTCGGAAAGGCCATCAGCCAATCCTCACCCGGAATGTCCGGAAAGCCGCGGAAGTTCAGAAAATTGCCGAACTTCAGTCGGCACATCCCTTCACTCTTGTCGCAGCCGGCCTCGATCTCGACCCTGTCGCCGGCCGCCGGAACGATGGCCAGGGCCTGCCAAAGCTCGACCGACCGCGCCTCGGGCCCGATCCGGTCGTTCTTGATCACGCCAAACAGCCCTGCCGCCGCGCCATCAAGAACCCGCAAACGCCCCTTCTCGAAGAACCGGTCGTCAAACCCCGCAAGCCCGCCCAACCGAAAAAGCCGCCCCTCGTCGACCTCGCCAACCGTGGCCGTCGCCCGATATCCCGGCTGGCCCAGGTCGAACCGGCACCGCTTGTCCCCAAGGATGGCCGAGCATCTGCCGTGAAAGATCAGGCCCTGCGGCTGGTTCAATACGTCCGACAACCCGCGCAACTCTGCCGTGAAGGCCCCGCCTCCGCGCGTGATCTCGCCGAGCGAGCCGCGAAAGATCACCGCCCGCTCGCTGACATCCGCCCAGTTCACCAGCCACGCCGTCACCTCAGCGCGGTCGTAGCGCCCGGCAAGGATGTCCACCTCACTGATCCTGTCGGACCGCAGTGCACCGACAGCCTCGCTGTTGTCGACGGCAAGGCCGGTCATTTGCTGGACAGCCTTCGCCGATAGCCCGCTTCCGGCCGCGAATGTCACACCGTCAAAGGCCAGGTCGCGATCATGGTCGGTAAAGCCCAGCACCTGCCCGTCCGCCCGCTCCAGCCGGTAGGCCCGCGCGACCGTCGTCGCGCCCGAGGCCAGATGCGCCTTCAGCGCCTCGGCCCCGGTCACAGCCGCACCTCCACGACCGGCACATGCGGCACATCGCCAGCCTGGAAGGACGCGACCGATACCTGGATGCGATCGGTATCGAACCGAACCGGCACATCGAACTCGAACCCTGCCGTGACCCGCTCGCCAACCGCCGGCGGCGTAACGAACCGCACCACCCCCGTCGTGTCGTCGAGCGTGAACTGCACGCCCTCGAGCACCTCGTCACCCATCAGGCCGACGCGCACCGAACCCGCCACCGGCTTCCCGATCCGCCGAACCTCTTCGGCTGGCCCAGAGCGATAGGCCTTCACCAGCCCGAACTCGACCGTGGCCCCGTCGCCGACACCGATCAGCTGGTCCTCGAACCCGACCTCGCCTGACGCCCGGCACGAGCTGTAGTCGGCCCAATCCTTCCAGCGGAACCCATGCATCTGCCCCTGTCGCGCTTCAAAAAACGCGATGAGCTCCTGGATGTCATCAAGGCTCCTCAGGCTCACCCCCGCGTCATAGCGGCGGCGCGCCGCCGCCCAAGGCGTGTTGCGCTCCTCGAACCCGTTCGCCAGCGTGACGATCTCGGTCCGCCGTTCGGGGCCACCGACCGAGCCGAACGACAGAGCCGCCGGAAAGCGCACCTCGTGAAAAGCCATCCGCTGTCTCCTTACCTGTTGCGTTCCCCGCGAGCGAGCGCGCGGCCCACCTGCGCGGCGATCTGGCTCTGGCTGCGCTGAAAGCCCTGCACATCCGGGGTCTGGACGTTGACGGTGACATTCACCGGCCGCCCGCCGCCTGACGCAGACTGAACCCCCAGTCGACCGTCGGCACCGCGTGTCAGCGGCATGATCGCCTCCGGCCCCGCCTCACCCATCAGCCCCGTTGCCCCCCGCATCGGAAACTGCACCGGCTGGCTCACGACACCGCCCTTCGCAAAGGGCATCACCCGCCCCTGGCTGAAGGCGCCACCATTCGCGAATGGGAAGAGCCCGCTCAGAAGCCCGTTCATCCCGTTCGCGATCGCGCCGCCCACGGCGTTCTGCACAGGCTTCATCGCGACGTTATAGACATTGTCGATCATCGACTTCGCGACGGTCTTCAGCGCGTCCGACAGTTTCATCCCGTCGAAGATGAGCCCGTCGAACGCCCCCCTGAGCCCGCGCCCGATCCCGATCGACAGGCTGTTCACCTCGCGCGAGGTGAAGGTCATGCTCTCGCGCATCGCCATGAGTTCGCTGTCGAAGGCCGCCGCCATCGCCTGCGCGCCGCCCAGCGACTGTTCAAGGCCAGCGAGCGCCTGCGCAAGGCTGTCCACGCTGTCGACGAACTGTGCCCCGCCTGCTGGCTCTGTCATCTGCCCACCTCTTTTCCTTCATCCGGAAACTGCCGGACCAGATCATCCAGTCGCGCGCGACCCATTGGTCCGGCCACGACAGGGTCACCCAGCATCAGCGCCAACTCCGCCGGCGTCAGCGCCCAGAAGGCGACCGGCGTCAGCCCCAGCCCGCCGCTCCGCACCGCAGCCATCCCCGCCCGCATCAACCCCGTCCAGTCGAGCGAAGGGCTCACCCCAGGGCCTCCGGCAGCGCAAAGGCCCGCGCCAGAAGCTCGGCCGCCGCGCGCACCGCCCCCATCGGGCCGCCGGCAATCTCGGCCCGCGCCAGATCCGCGGCCGTGCCCTGCCAGCCGGCCCCCCGCAAACCGGCCGCCAACAGCGCCAGCACATCCGCCGCCCCGAACCGCCCGCTTTCAAACCGCTCGGCCAGCGCCACGAGGCTTCCCGCCCCAAGCGTCGCCTCCAGCTCGGCCAGGGCGCCAAGCGTCAGCTTCGCCCGCCACTCCGTGCCGTCGACAACCAGGTCGACCTCTCCCGCCCAGGGGTTTGCGATGCCCAGCCTCAGATCGCGGTGAAGGTCAGCGCACCGGCCGATGCCAGCGACAGCTCATAGGTCGCCTCGCCGTTGTAGCTCCCGGCATACTCCAGGCCCGTGATCTGGAACGGCCCCTCGACGATCCCGAAGCTGGGGATGATGATCTGGTAGGCCTCGACACTGCCCTGAAAGAACAGCTGCCGCGCCCGGTCGTCGGTATTCGCGTCAACGAACACACCCGACCCCGACACCGAAGCCGAACGCACCCCCGCGCCGCCCAACAGCTCGCGCCAACCGCCCTGGCTCTCAAGGCTTGTCACGTCGACCGTTTCGGCGTTGAAGCTCAGCCGGGTTGCGCGCAGGCCCGCGATAGTGGTGAAGGCCCCGCCGCCGGTCAGGTCGATCTTGACCAGTAGATCCTTGCCGTTCTGCGCACCCATGTGCTCTCTCCGTTTCCTGATTGGTGACGGCCCTCAGGGGCCGGTGATCGGATGAATGGGCTCAGTCCTCGACCCGCGCCCGGAAATAGAGGTCGATCCGCCGCACGTTGGCCTCTTCGACCCGCCGCGCCCGCGCCCTGAGGAACCAAAGCCCCACGAGCCTCCCACGGGCGAGGACCAGCGGCGCACCGGTCAAGGCGTCGGACACCGCTGCCGCCGCCTCCTTTGCCAGCTGAAACCCCGCCGCATCGGTCACGACCGACACCGCCAGCTCATGCTCGGCGCCCCCCCCGGTCTTGTGCGAGGCATCGCGCACCACTTCGGGCCCGATCGAGACGTAGGGCCCTTCCGGCACACCCGGCGGGGCCGCGTCATAGATCGCATCGCCCACCAGCGCGTCGAGCGCGCTATCCGCACGAAGCCGCTGGTAAATCGCCGCCTGCAGGGCCGCCGCAGCGCCGTAGCTCATGACCGTACCTCCTCGACCGCGTTCAATGTCAGGTAAAGGCCGCTCGGGTCGGACTCGCTGACGGCCGTGATGCGGAAAATCCGCACCCCTTCCCTCAGCCTCTGGTCGGGCCTCGGCCGCGACGGCGCCCCCTCGGGCGCACTGCGCACCCGGATGCGGTAGGTAACACCGGACAGGGTGACCGATTCCCCCGCGCGCTCACGGGCGCCGACCGGCGTCACTTCCGCCCAGACCTGCCCCAGGGCCTGCCAGACGATGGCATACCCCCCGGCACCGTCCGCGACCCTGAGGGCCTCTTCGAGCGTCAGCCGTCGCGACAGCCGAGGCGCCGCTGCCCCCGGCCCACTCATGCCTCGCCCCCACCCAGTACCCGCACCGTCCGCCAGCGCGCGATCAGCGCCACGACCCCGAAAGGCAACGTGCCGGGGCCAAGCTCACCCGCATCCGACCGGTGCTCGTGATAATAGGCCCCCAGCATCAGGACCGCCTGTTGCAGATCCGCAGGCACATCCGCCCACGCGGGACCGAAGCCTGCGGTAAAGGCCACCTCGGCCGTCCCGTCCATCGGCACGCCCGGCAGGCCGCCGCCCACACCAGCGATCTTCGGGCGGTGCATGTCGCGGATCAGCCTGTAGCGCGCGGCATCAACCACCGTCACGCCGCCGGCCGCATCCTTCAGCACCAGCCCCGTGATCGCGCTCACCGGCGCAACCGGCAGCGCCTGCGCCAGGTCATCTCGCCAGCCCGTCGCCTCCATGACGAAACCACGGGCGAGGATCGCCTTGCCGATCCGCCCCTCGATCGCGGCCATCGCCGCGCGCAGATAGACCTCGGCCAGCCCGTCCTGCACCGTATCGTCGGCAAAGCCCGTGCCCAGCCGCAGATGATCCTTGAACTCCTGCAGGGGCAGCGCCCCGCTCGGCACCGCCGTCACTTCCGTCAGCAGCATGGGCTCCTCCGTCCGCCGTCTTTCGTCCACATTCCCCTTCGGTCGAACCCGCCCGGCCCTCCTGGGCCGGGCGGGCAGGTCCGGCCTTACGAGGTCGCGAACTTCAAGAGCTTGATCGCGTTGAAGTCGGTCACGTCGCCGCCCACGCGCTTCGAGGCGTAGAACAGGACATGCGGCTTGACCGAGAAGGGGTCGCGCAGGACGCGCAGGTCCGGGCGTTCCGCGACGGTATAGCCCGCGTGGAAGTCGCCGAAGGCGATGGCATAGGCATTCGCCGCAATGTCGGGCATGTCCTCGGCCACCAGAACCGGATAACCCATCAGACGCGACGGCTCACCAAGCTGCAGCCCGTCCGACCACATGAAGCGGCCGTCGGCATCCTTCATCTTGCGAACGGCGCCCGCAGTCTTCGAGTTCATGACGAAGGTCGCGTTCGCGCGGTATTGCGCACCCAGCGCATAGACCAGATCGACAATCGCATCCGACGCATTGGACGGCGCGAAGTCGGCCGCGCCGCCCGTCGGCACATAGCCAAGCTGGCCCCAGGCCCAGGACCCGTTGGCGATCTTGTTGTAGCTCAGGAAGCCCTTCGGCTTGTCGATCCCGTCGCCCAGGATGAAGGCATTCGCCTCGGCGCGGGCAAAGCGGTTGGCGATGCGCTCGGCCAGCCAGCCCTCGACGTCGAACGCCGCGTCGTCCAGAAGGCGCTGGCTCGCACGCGGCATGGCCGCGAGTTCGTAGATGCGGATCGAGATGCGCTCGATCTGCGGTGTCGCGGTTTCGGCGAAGTTGACCGCCTCGGTCGCCCAGCCGGTGCCAAGGTCGGTGCGGTCAATCACCACGTCGAACGACCCCGACTCGACATTGACCACATTCGCGACCGCACGGATCGACGCGGTCGAACGCAGCACGCCCCGGATCCGGTCCGACATCTGCGGGTTGATGAGGAAGCCGCCGTCGGCGCTGACGGTCGTCGTCATCGCCTTGCCCTCGAGCGTCAGCCCGCGCAGCCCGGCATCCTCGCCCGACCGCAGATAGTCGGCAAAGGCTTTCTGGTGCAGCGCGCCGACATCGGTCGCGGTGGTCGAGAGTGCCGGGCGGCCCGGCGCGAAGCTCTTGCGGTCAAGCATGGTCAGTCGTTCTTCCTGCTGTTGCACTTTCTGGCTCATATCCCGTTGAAATCCCTTGAACTCATCCAGAAGCCCGGTCAGGGCCGCCGTCACTTCGGGCTCCGGCGCGTCGGACACGCCTTCCCCGCCCAGGGCCTTCGCCTCGGTTCTCGTCATCGCTCACCTCGTCCTTGGGGTTGGTCGGCCGGTCAGTCCGTCTTGCGGTCTGCCGCGGCCCAGGTCCGCCGCGCCTCGTCAAGCGCCGAAGCCAGCTCCGTCAGGGTGCGCGCCAGGCCGGCATCCGCCTTGGCCGCCACCCTCGCTTCCGGAAGCATGGGAAATGTCACCAGCGACACCTCCCACAATTCCAGCTCACGCAAGAGCCGCCGGCCCTTCGCGTCCTTCTCGGCCGTGACCGTGCGATAGCCGATCGACAGACCGTCCATCGCCCCCGCGCCGATCAGCGCGGCGGCCTCGCGGCCCCGGTCGACATCCGTAAGGATGCGGCCGGAAACCCACAGGCCCTTCTGGTCCTCACGCACCTCGTCCCAGACCCCGATCGGCTGGGCCGGATCATGCTGCCAGAGCATCCGCACCGTCCCCCCGGCGGCCCTCAGCCGCGCGAGCGACTTGGCATAAGCTCCCGGCTGCACCACGTCGCCGCCCTGGTCCTTCAACCCGAAGATCGAGGCATAGCCCGTGATCCGGACCGCACCCGGGCTTGTCTGGTCCAGCACCAGCGCCGTGTCCGGCCGGCAGAATTTCGTTTCGAGCCCGCTATCCGCCCCCGCATGCCCTCGCCCCCTATTTCGGTGAATATTCCAGGATCGACTGCACGGCCTGGCTCAGGATCACGCCCACCACGCCGAATACCGTCATCCAGAGCCGCTTCTCGACGCCCAGGATCATCGCCTCAATCCGCTCCAGCCGCCGCTCCATCGCCGTAAACTGCACGTCCATGATCTTTTCGGTCGCCTCGAACCGGTGCTCGTGCCCGCATTCGAACGGCTCTTTCAGATAGCGCGACCCCGCGCCGGGACCGGCCACCTCACGCACCTTCCGGCAGTCGCGGCAGCCCCAGCAGAACGCGCTTTTCCGCCTCGGTCAGGAAATCTGCCGCCCCCACACGCGCCCAAAGCTGGTCACGCTCGGCCGCCAGCGCCGGCACCTGGTCAAGGTCCGGCCGGATCTCGATCTTTTCGCCCAGATGCGTCGACAGCCACTGAGCCACCGCCGCCGTCACCCGCGTGGCCAGAGGCAGGACCGTCAGCCTGTAGAAGGCCCGGTGCGCTTCGGCATAATTGGCAAAGGTCGCCTCGCCCGGAATGCCCAGAAGCATCGGCGGCACCCCGAAAGCCACGGCAATCTCGCGCGCGGCGGCTTCCTTGGTCTTGTGGAACTCCATGTCCGACGGGCTGAACCCCATCGGCTTCCAGTCGAGCCCGCCTTCCAGCAGCATCGGCCGCCCGGCATTTCGCGCGCCCTGATGGTGCATCTCCATTTCGCCGACCAGCCGGTCATATTGCTCGGGCGAGAGCTGCCCCTGCCCGTCAACGCCCTTGAAGATGATCGCGCCCGACGGCCGCGCCGCATTGTCCAGAAGCGCCTTCGACCAGCTCGACGCCGAATTATGCACATCGACCGCCACCGCCGCCGCCTGAAGGGGCGACAGACCATAGTGGTCGTCCTGCGGATGAAAGCTGCGGATATGGCAGATCGGGTCCACATCGGCCGTCATGTCGAACCGGTGCCGGCGCGCGCCGACCACATAGTCGAAGGCGATCGGCCAGCCGTCCGCCCCCGGCACGATCGCCATCCGGTCCGACCGCAGCACATGCAGCTCCGCCGGCAGTCCCGGTTCGCCCACCGCCTCCAGGTAGCCGTCCCCGCTCAGCAGGATCTGGCCATAAAGCGCCTCGAACAGTTCCGCCCGCCCTTGCGCCGGATTGGGCCGCGCAAGAAGCGACAACAGGGGGTGCAGGTCATAGCGCCGGTCCTGGTCCTGACAGACGAGCGGCAGGGCCGCCGCCGCCTCGGCGATCAGCTTGACGGCCCGAAAGCCCACCGGATTGCCCGTAAATCCCGCCCGCGTCAGGCTCACCGTGTCGCGCGCACTCCAGGCAACGCGCCCCGACGACCCCCAGGCCACCACGCGGCCCGTGGCCGAAGCCTTGGTCTCGGGCACGCCTGTCCCGCGCCGGAAGAAACTCCAACCCATCCCGCTCTCCATTCCCGATTCCGCCGGGCCCGCCGTAACGCGTGGCCACAGTCCTTCCCCGACGCGCGAACCCCTCAAAGGCTCCGCATCTGCGGCACGCCCCTGCCGCGCGCCGGCACGATCATCATATCCGTCAGCGCCCAGACCAGCGCATCGACCCTGTCCGGGCTGCCCCGCCCCTCGTAGCCCCCGCGCCCCATCCGGCACATCTGGTCCTCAAGCGCGCCAAGGCCCCGCACATGGGTCACCCGGCCCTGCTCATAAAGCGCCGCCACCGGCTCGGCCCGCGCGGCCTTGCCCTGCGCGGCCTGCACCTTCGTCACCGGCAGGAAGGCGTCGACCGACCGCATCAGCGCCTCGACCAGCGCCCCCCCCTGGTTCACCTCGGCCACGACCCGGCTCGCACCGTGCCGCCGGTAGGCGGAAACCACCGCCTCGGCCCAAGCCTGCGGCGAGCCACCGGCCACCGTCGCATCCTCGATTACCCAGGCCCGCCATTCGGACGCCGGCCCATCGCTCTGGACCCCCGCCACCACGATCCCGCATTCGTCGCCGCCAGCCTGGCCCGCAACCGACGGATCAACAGCAACGACGACCCGGCTGAACTGCTCCGGCGCCTCACTCCGCGCCCGCTCGATCATCGCCCGCGTCCAGAGCGCCCCCTCGGCGTCCTCCAGCAGCACGCCATCCAACTCCTGCCGCCCAAGCCGCGTGCCCCCGTATCGCGCCCGCACCTCTTCCAGGAACGAGGGCGCGAGCCAGGCCCGGTTCGCCTCGGTCGGCGCCTGCGTCAGGACCGTCGAGGGGTTCTTCAGCACCGCCTTCAACACCTCGACATTGCGCGGCGTCGTCGTGACCACCTGCCGAGGGCTCGTCCCGAGCCGCAGCGCGAACTGCAGCATGTCCCAGGTCTCGGCCGCCCGCTTCCACTTCGCCAACTCGTCGACCCAGGCCGCATCGAACTGCGGCCCCCTCAGGCTTTCCGGGTCATGCGCTGAAAAGACCTGCGCCACGGCCCCATTCGGCCAGACGAGCCGCCGCCGCGACGCCTCCCAGACCGGGCGCCGGTCTGGCGGCGTGCAGGCCAGGATGCCGCTGTCGCCAAAGACCATCACCTCACGCGCCTGATCGACCGTCTCCGACACCAGCGCCACCCGCCGCGCCCGACCGGGGTCCGTTGGCCCCGCCCCCTCGACCTCGGCCCTCACCCATTCGGCCCCGGCCCGGGTCTTGCCCGCACCGCGCCCGCCCATGATGACCCAGGTCTTCCAGGCCCCCGGCGGCGGCAACTGGTGCGGCAGCGCCCAGACCTCGAACAGCCAGGGCAGCGACAGCAGCGCATTGGGGCTCAGGCCGTCAAGAAAGCTCTCGACCTCCTCCGGCGTCGCGGAGGCGAGCCAGGCGCCGCCCGACCTCAGCCCGCGCTGCATCAAGGTCGAGCGCTCCGTCTCTGCCCCGCCGCTCGCCGTCGGCGCCGCCTGGTCCCCGGTCTTCAACGTCCGTCGTCCCAAACCCGGCCTCCTCTTCCAACAGAAGCCTCAGCGCGGCACGCAGATAGCGCGCCCCGCCCGACCCCTCACGCCTTTCGGCACCCTCGACCCCCAGCGCGCCCATCAGTGCGATGGCCTCGTCCGCCAGGCGCCGGCAAAGATCTTCCGGCGGCGCAGTCGCTGACTGCTGCCCCGGCCCTTCGGCCTCGTCCCCGTTGATGTTCCCCTCCCGGCGCGCCCCCCGACGCTGGCCCTACCCGAGCGGCCCCGATCGCCCAGGGTCGCTACAGACGACAAAGCGGCGAACCGGGTCACCCCGCCGCCGCTCGCCCATTTATCTCATCATGTCAGAACCTATACGGAAGTCCGTTCGGCGAGTCAAGAAAAATCCATGCAGATCAAAGACTTACCGCGCGCACCCTTAGGGTTTCGTTAACCCCCGCCCTGCTGCGCCTCGATCGCCCGCCACTTCGCGACATTGCGGTTATGCTCGTCGAGCGTCTCGGCAAAGACATGCCCGCCCGTCCCGTCTGCCACGAAGAACAGGTCCTTCGTCACATCCGGATGCACAGCCGCCTCGATCGCCGCCGCGCCCGGGTTGGCAATGGGCGACGGCGGCAGCCCGTCGATCACATAGGTGTTGAAGGGCGTCTTCGCCTTCAACTCGCTCTGTCGCAGACCCCGCCCCAGCACGCCCTGCCCCTTGGTGATCCCGTAGATCACCGCCGGATCGGTCTGCAGCTTCATGCCCTGCGCCATCCGGTTCAGGAACACGCTCGCGACATGCGCCCGCTCGGCAGGCACGCCCGTCTCCTTCTCGATGAGCGAGGCCATGACCAGCGCCTCATCGGGCGTCTTGTAGGGCAGGCCTTCCGCACGCCCGTCCCAGGCCTTCTTCAGGATCGCCGACTGGTTCGCCAACATCTCCGAAACCAGATCCGCGCGCGTCTGGTTCTTCGCAATTTCATACTGCTGGGGCGCAAGCGTGCCTTCGGCCGGCACGTCTTTCACCGCGCCCGTCAGCAAGGGCGCCCGTGACAGGGCGTCGATGATCTGCCAGCTCGTCGCACCTTCCGCGACCGTCACCGCAACCCGCGCATCCCCGCTGTCGAGCATCTGCTTGTAGATGTCGGGAACCGGTCCGGCCACCGGATCGAACTTCGCCTTCTCGGCCATCTCGCCGGTCGCCGGGTCAAGCTCGCTGATAACCACATCGGTCCCGGTGACCCGGATTCGGTAGTTGATCTCGGCGCCGCAGGTCGACACGCCCGTGCCGGTCACCTGCACCACGATCGCCTCCATCGAGGCGCCGGCCGGCACCAGGTAGGACCCGGCCTTCAGACCCTTGGTCCGCCCGCTGTAATCCGCACCGACCCGGAAGATATAGGGATAGCTCACCGCCCCCCGCGCCTCCAGCTGATCAGCAACCTTGCGGAAGTTGGATCCCTTCTCGACCTTCAGGCAGATCGCCTGCGCCAGGGGCCCGGGCTGGACATACTGGCTCTTCGCCCAGGCGACGATGCCCCCGATGACCAGCAAGAGCCCGACGGCGAGCGTCAGGAAATTCGAAGCGATGTGCCGCCACATCAGTCCTTGACCCTGCCAAGGACCAGGCTGGCGTTCGTTCCGCCAAAGCCGAACGAATTCGACAGCGCATAGTCGATCTTGCGCTTCACCGCCTTGTTCGGCGCCAGGTCAAGCTTCGGCGCGATGGCCGGATTGTCCAGGTTGATCGTCGGCGGCGCCACCTGGTCGCGGATGGCCAGCATGCAGAAAATCGCCTCGACCGCACCCGCCGCACCAAGCAGATGCCCGATGGCCGATTTGGTCGACGACATGGTCGCCTTGCCCGCCGCATCACCCAGAAGCCGCTCGACTGCGCCCAGTTCGATCGTGTCGGCCATGGTCGAGGTGCCATGGGCATTGATGTAGTCGATCTGGTCGGGCCTCAATCCCGCCCGCGCCAGTGCCGCGCTCATCGACCTGAAACCGCCATCGCCATCTTCCGACGGCGCGGTGATGTGATAGGCGTCGCCCGACAGCCCGTAGCCCAACACCTCGGCATAGATCTTCGCACCACGCGCCTTGGCATGTTCGTATTCCTCAAGCACGACAACCCCCGCGCCCTCGCCCATCACGAACCCGTCCCGGTCCGCGTCATAGGGCCGGCTCGCCTTTTCGGGCGCGTCGGCGCGCTTCGTGGACAGGGCCTTGCAGGCATTGAAGCCGGCGATCCCGATCTCGCTGATCGGGCTTTCCGCACCCCCCGCGACCATCACGTCCGCATCGCCCCACTGGATGAGCCGCGCCGCATCCCCGATCGCATGGGCCCCGGTCGAGCAAGCCGTAACCACCGCATGGTTCGGCCCCTTGAAACCATAGCGAATCGACACCTGCCCCGACGCAAGGTTGATGAGCGCGCCCGGAATGAAGAAGGGACTGACCCGCTTGGGGCCCTTTTCCTTGATCATGACCGCCGTTTCCGCAATCGAGTTCAGGCCCCCGATCCCCGAACCGATCATTACGCCGGTCCGAAGGCGGCCCTCCTCGTCCTCGGGCTTCCAGCCCGAATCCTCGACCGCCATCTGCGCGGCGGCGACCGCATAAAGGATGAAGTCATCGACCTTCCGGCGGTCCTTCGGCTCCATGAAATGGTCGGGATTGAACGTGCCGTCCGTCCCGTCGCCATAGGGGATCTCGCAGGCATAGGTCGTGACCACGTTCGACGTGTCGAACCGGGTGATCGGCCCCGCGCCCGACTGGCCGGCCAGAAGCCGCGCCCAGGTCTCCTCGACCCCGGCCGCCAGCGGCGTGACCATCCCCAACCCCGTGACCACGACGCGCCGCATGCCCTGTCTCCCCAGCGTGTATTCCGCCCGAGGAATACACAGAGCCCCGCCGCTCTGCAACGCCAAGCCCCGCGTCCCGGCGCCCCGCCGCCGGGGCAAAAGCTTGGAACCCGGATCGGAGCGCGATCCGGCGCTTACGCCCCCATTTTTCCGCCCCGGGTGGCAGAGGCAAGTGACTCTGCAATGCGAAGGCTTGGTCGTTTGTCCCGGCCGGTGGCCCAAGGCCATCGGCCAGCGCCCGCCCCGCCAATGGCGGGCGCTATGCGCCCACCGGGGCAGGCGCCGGCCTTTGACGGCTCTCTACACGAATGGTCCGGCGGCACCGCTCCCACACGGGCGGGGAAACGCAATGCGTTTCCTTTTCCCGCCCGGCCCAGCGGCCCCAGAGTGGCCTACCGCCCCCCCCTACCCCTCGCGCCGCAGCAAGGCTACCCGGTCGCCCATGTCCTCGACCTCGCGCAGCACCCGGTAGCCGAACGCCCCGGCAAGGCCCAGAGAGGCGGCATTGCCCACGTCGATCATCGCATGGCTCGGGCCCCCGAAGGGCTGGCGATCCCACCAGCCATGGGCCAGCGCCAACGCCTCGCGCCCGATCCCCTGCCCCTGCGCCGCCCCGGTCAGGACCCAGCCGCACTCCGGCGCTGCGTCGAAATCCGCGCCATGGCCCCTCAGCGCGCGGAAGAAGCCGACCTGCCCGATAAGCCGCCCGTCCTCCAGCCGCTCGATCGCCCAGGGCCCATAGCCCAGCAAAGCCCAGCTGCCCGCCGCCTTCTGGAACGCCGCCCAACTGTCGGCGACGCTCCGCGGCGGCCCGATGTAGCGCACCACGCCCGGCTCGCGCCAAAGCCGCGCAAAGGGTTCGAAGTCGCGCAAGGTGAACGTGCGCAACCGGATGCGTTCCCCCTCGACCACCAAGCTTTCCATGCCACCCCCGAAAGAAAAACGGCACCCCGAAGGGTGCCGCCCGTCCTTCCGTCGCGTTCGATCAGACCGCGGACGAGATGAACTTGACCGCGTCGCCGAAGGTCTGGATCGTTTCGGCGGCATCGTCCGGGATCTCGATCCCGAATTCTTCCTCGAACGCCATGACCAGTTCGACCGTGTCCAGGCTGTCCGCACCAAGGTCGTCGATGAAGGACGCGCTTTCCGTCACCTTCTCGGGCTCGACGCCCAGGTGCTCGACGACGATCTTCTTCACGCGGTCCGCGATATCGCTCATGGTACTTCCTCTGTTCCGCGGGGGTCATCTGCGCCCCGCATTCCTGTCTGTCCCGGCGCGCGGCCATCCCGCACACTCGGCCTCAAATCCGCGCCGCCTATAACACAGTCTAGGACCGAGGCAAACGCTTTCGCAAGCCCACTCGGGCGGGCTTTCGGGGCAAAAGCCTCCCCGATCAGACCATCGCCATCCCGCCGTTCACATGAAGGACCGCGCCCGTCACATAGGCCGCCTCGACGCTGGACAGATAAAGGACCGCCGCAGCGATTTCTTCGGGCTCGCCCATCCGGCCCGCCGGCACCTGCCCAAGGATGCGGCCCTTCTGCTCGTCGTTCAGCTTGTCGGTCATCGCCGTGGTGATGAAACCCGGCGCCACGCAGTTGACCGTGATCCCCCGGCTCGCCACCTCGGCAGCCAGGCTTTTCGACAGCCCGACCATCCCGGCCTTCGAGGCAACATAGTTCGCCTGCCCCGGATTGCCAGTGGCCCCCACGACGGACGAGATGTTGACGATCCGCCCCCAGCGCGCCTTCATCATGCCGCGCAGGACGCCCCGGCAAAGCCGGAAGGTCGAGGTCAGGTTCACTTCCAGGACCGCCAGCCAGTCCTCGTCCGACATGCGCATCATCAGCCCGTCGCGGGTGATCCCGGCATTGTTGACCAGAATGTCGAGCCCGCCCATCGCCTCTGCGGCCGCCTTCGGCAGCGCCTCGACCGAGGCTGCGTCCGACAGGTTCGCCGGCAGCACATGCGCCCGCGCGCCGAGTTCAGCCGCGAGCGCGCGCAGCGGCTCCTCCCGCGTGCCCGACAGACCAACTGTCGCCCCCGCCCCGTGCAGCGTGCGCGCCACCGCCGCCCCGATCCCGCCCGAGGCGCCCGTCACCAGTGCCGTCTTGCCTGTCAGGTCAAACATGGCTGTCCCTTCCCTTTTTCGTCCATTTCCCGGGGCTCAGAGCCCCACCAGATCCTCGGGCGCGCCGAAATTCCGCACGGCCGCCTCCTTGGCGATGCGGCGCACCATGCCCGACAAGGCCTTGCCGGCACCGATTTCCCAGAACTCGGTCACGCCCTGCCCGACCATCCATTCGACCGACTCGCGCCAGCGCACCGAGCCCGTGACCTGCGCAACCAGCAGTCTGCGGATCTCGTCGGGGTCGCTGACCGCATGCGCCACGACGTTCGCGACCACCGGCACTGCGGGCCGCGCAATCTGGACACCGGCCAGCGCCTCGGCCATCCGGTCCGCAGCCGGCTGCATCAGCGCGCAATGGAAAGGCGCGCTGACGGGCAGCAGAATCGCGCGCTTGGCGCCCTTGCCCTTGGCGATCTCGACCGCCCGTTCCACCGCGCCCTTGTGCCCCGAAACGACCACCTGCGCGGGGTCATTGTCATTCGCAGCCTGACACACCTCGCCCTGCGCCGCCTCTGCCGCCACCGCAGCGGCGCCCGCGAAGTCCAGCCCCAGCAACGCCGCCATGGCTCCCACGCCCACCGGCACCGCCGCCTGCATCGCCTCGCCGCGAATCCGCAGAAGCCGCGCCGTGTCCGACAGGCTCAGGGCGCCGGCCGCGCATAGGGCCGAATATTCCCCCAGCGAATGCCCCGCCACGAAGGCCGCATCCGTGATCTTCACACCCTGGGCCTCAAGCGCCCGCATCGCCGCCATCGAGGTCGCCATCAGCGCGGGCTGCGCATTCCTCGTCAGCGTCAGCGCCTCTGGCTCGCCCTCCCAGATCAGGGTCGATAGCTTTTCGCCCAGCGCCGCATCCACCTCGTCAAAGACCGCCCGCGCCGCCGGAAAGGCCTCGGCAAGTGCCCGGCCCATGCCCACGACCTGGGCGCCCTGCCCCGGAAAGACGAATGCGCGCGACATGATGATCCCTTCCCTTACGCCGGCGATCCGGCCTGCATCCCCCCTCTACCCGCTCCGTCCCCCGCCGCACAAGACACGAGGCCTCGCCCCCGCCGCACCCTTCGGCTAGGATCGCCCGATCCGAAACGTCGCCAACGTCCCATGACCCAGTCAACTGCCCCATCTCGGACTGCCCCCTTCGCCTACCTCGTGCCCACGACTGCCGTGCGCCGCACACTCTACGCCGTCCTGTTCGAGGGGATCGGCGTCCTGCTCAGCACGATCGGCCTTCTGATCTTCTCGCACGACGACGGCATGACGACCGGCCTCGCCGTCCTCGGGTCCGTCATCATGATGACCGTGGCGCTTCTCTACAATTTCGCCTTCAACGCCCTCTTCGAGGCATGGGAAAGCCGGCAGACCACACGCGGTCGCAGTCTGTTGCGCCGCATTTCCCACGCCTGCCTGTTCGAGGCCGGACTCATGGTCATCCTCGTGCCCTTCCTTGCATGGTGGATGAGCCTCGGCCTCATCGAGGCACTGGTCTACGACATCGGCATGACCACCCTCTTTGCCCTCTATGCGCTCGTCTTCACCTGGGTCTTCGACGGCCTCTTCGGCTTGCCCGCCTCGGCGAGCTGATTGACCTGCGGTCAAACGACCCTTGCCCCCCCTTTCACAGGCGCATAAGAGACACGCGCCCGCCCGCGCGACCGCCATGACGGGCAGAACCAGGGAGTTTCGGGGGCCAGATGCCGCTACTCGTGATGAAATTCGGCGGAACCTCGGTCGCGGACCTCGCGCGGATCGAAAACGCCGCCGAAAAGGTCCGCCGCGAGGTCGAGCGGGGCTATGACGTGATCGTCATCGTCTCGGCCATGTCCGGCAAGACGAACGAGCTTGTCGGCTGGGTCGAACAGACCTCGAAATTCTACGACGCCCGCGAATATGACGCCGTCGTCGCCTCGGGCGAAAACATCACCGCAGGCCTCATGACGCTCAGGCTTCAGGAAATGGGCGTGCCCGCCCGGTCCTGGCAGGGCTGGCAGGTGCCGATCAACACCACCTCGGCGCACGGCTCGGCCCGCTTCGTCTCGATCCCGCGCGACCACATCGACGCAAAATTCGCCGAGGGCTTCAAGGTCGCCGTGGTCGCGGGCTTCCAGGGCCTCTCGCCCGAAGGCCGCGTCACGACCCTCGGCCGCGGCGGGTCCGACACCACCGCCGTCGCCTTCGCGGCTGCCTTCGGTGCCGAACGCTGCGACATCTATACGGACGTCGACGGCGTCTATACGACCGACCCGCGCATCACCGCAAAGGCCCGCAAGCTGGACCGGATCGCCTTCGAGGAAATGCTCGAGTTGGCGTCGCTCGGCGCAAAGGTCCTGCAAACCCGTTCGGTCGAACTCGCCATGCGCTACAAGGTGCGCCTGCGCGTCCTGTCGTCCTTCGAGGACACCGACGAAAACTCTGGCACGCTCGTCTGCGACGAGGAGGAAATCATGGAATCCAAGGTCGTCTCCGGCGTCGCCTATTCGCGCGACGAAGCGAAAATCACCCTCGTCACCATCGAGGACCGGCCCGGCATCGCCGCCGCGATCTTCGGCCCCCTGGCCGAAGCCGGCGTCAACGTCGACATGATCGTGCAGAACATCTCGGAAAAGCACATGGACGGCTCGACCCGCGCGGCGACCGACATGACCTTCTCCTGCCCCACGAACCAGGTGGCCCGCGCCAAGAAGGCGATGGAGGACGCATCGGCGGCCGGCAGCGTCCGCTACGCCGACCTGATCGTTGACACCGACGTCGCCAAAGTCTCCGTCGTCGGCATCGGCATGCGCAGCCACGCCGGCGTCGCCGCCCGCATGTTCGACGCGCTGGCCGCGGAGAACATCAACATCAAGGTCATCGGCACGTCCGAGATCAAGATCTCGGTCCTCATCGACCGCAAATACATGGAACTCGCCGTCCAGGCGCTCCACGACGCGTTCGAGCTCGAAAAGGCCTAAGTCCGGGAATCCTGTGCCCCGACCCGGCCATCTGGGGCCGCTCTGCGCCGGCGACGGACGTACATGCCGTCTTTTCGGACGCTTTTCTGCTGATCCGTGCCGAGGAATGCCTTGTGGGCTGGGCCGACCCCTTCCCCAACTCGCAACTGTTCCCCTATAGATAGCCCGAAGCACCCGCCCGGACCCGCACCACATGCCAGAACGGACCGAAAGCGACAGCCGCAGGCTCCTACGCCGCTTGCGCGACACCCTCGCCGAGCCCGGCGCGGGCCAGGAACGGCTTGACCGCATCGTCCGCCTCATCGCCTCGGCCATGGGGACAGAGGTCTGCTCGGTCTATCTCTTCCGCGACGACGAAACGCTCGAACTCTGCGCGACCGAGGGGTTGAAGCGCGAATCCGTCCACAAGACCCGCATGAAGCTCGGCGAGGGGCTCGTCGGCCGCGTCGCCAAGACCTCGACCCCCATCAATACCGCCAACGCCCCCGCGGAACGCGGTTTCCGCTACATGCCGGAAACTGGCGAAGAGCTCTTCTCCTCCTTCCTCGGCGTCCCGATCCAGCGGCTCGGCGAAAAGGTCGGCGTCCTGGTCGTCCAGTCGAAAGAGGCCCGGCAATATTCCGACGACGAGATCTATGCGCTGGAAGTCGTCGCCATGGTCGTCGCGGAAATGTCCGAACTCGGCGCCTTCGTGGGCGAGGGCGAGGCGCTCTCGGCCCCCCACAAGCACGCCGTCCTCTTCCGCGGCGGCTCAGGCCAGGAAGGCGCGGCCGAAGGACGGGTCTGGCTGCACGAACCCCGCGTCGTCATCACCAACCCCGTGGGCGACGACCCGGTCAAGGAACTCGAACGCCTGACCGCCGCCGTCACCGAACTGCGCCTTTCGGTCGACGCCATGCTGTCCACGACCGAGGTGACGGACACCGACCAGCAGCAGGTCCTTGAGGCCTACCGCATGTTCGCCAACTCCCGCGGCTGGATGCGCCGGATGGAAGAGGATATCGCCCGCGGCCTTTCGGCCGAGGCGGCGGTGGAAAAGGAACAGTCAGCAGCCCGCGCACGCCTCGAACAGGTGCCCGACCCCTACCTCCGCGACCGGCTGAACGACCTTGACGACCTGTCGAACCGGCTTCTGCGCATCCTGACGGGGCAAGGGACCGACACCGGCGCCTCGATGCCCGACAACCCCATCCTCGTCGCCCGCAATATCGGCCCGGCCGAGCTTCTGGACTACGGCCGCAAGCTCAAGGGCGTCGTGCTGGAGGAAGGATCGGTCGGCAGCCATGCCGCCGTCGTCGCGCGGGCGCTCGCGATCCCCCTTGTCATCCATGCCGACCTCATCACGACCGAGGCGCTGAACGGCGACCACATCCTTGTCGACGGCGATGTCGGCACGGTCCATCTGCGGCCGGAAGAAACCGTGGCCCGCGCCTTCCGCGAAAAGATCGCCATGCAGGCCGAGGCGCAAAAGCGCTACGCGAGCCTGCGCGAACTTTCCGCGACCGACCTCAGCGGCCGCACCATCTCGCTCCAGATGAACGCGGGGCTGATGGCCGACCTGCCCTCGCTGACCCCTTCTGGCGCCGAAGGCGTCGGCCTTTTCCGCACAGAACTCCAATTCCTCGTCCGCAGCCATGTGCCCAAGCGCGGCGAACTCGCCGGCCTTTACGCCCGGGTGATGGAGGCCGCGAAGGGCAAGCGCGTCGTCTTCCGCACGCTCGACATCGGTTCGGACAAGGTCCTGCCCTACATGAAGCGGGTCGAGGAGCCGAACCCCGCCATGGGCTGGCGCGCGATCCGCGTCGGGCTCGACAAGCCGGGCGTGCTTCGGATGCAGCTTCAGGCGCTACTCCGCGCCGCCGCCGGCCGCCCGCTGTCGGTCATGTTCCCCTTCGTCGCCGAATTCGAGGAATTCAGCGAAGCCCGCCAGAAGCTTCTCGACGAGGTCGAGAACGAGCGCAGCCTCGGCCACACCCTGCCCTCGATCCTCGAGGTCGGGGCGATGCTCGAAACCCCGTCGCTGGCCTATGCGCCCGACGCCTTCTTCCAGGTGACCGACTTCATCTCGATCGGCGGCAACGACCTCAAGCAGTTCTTCTTCGCCGCCGACCGAGAGAATGAGCGCGTGCGCAAGCGCTACGACATGCTGAACGGCTCTTTCCTGACGTTCCTTGAGATGATCGTCGCCCGCGCCGCGCGCTTCGGCACGCCCCTGTCCTTTTGCGGCGAAGACGCCGGACGACCCGTCGAGGCGCTCTGCCTCGGGGCCCTTGGCTTCCGCACGCTCTCCATGCGCCCCGCCTCGATCGGCCCGGTCAAGCACCTGATCCGGCGCGTCGACCTCACGGCACTCAAGGCCGTCATCGACACCGCGCGGGCCGAGGGCGTTCCGACCGTCCGGCCTGCGGTGATGGATTACCTCGCCCGGCAGGACCTCTGACGTCATTCACAAGACCACTGACCAATTCTTTTGAAGGAATAGCCCCATGGCTTATACTCCCCCCGACGTCTGGACCTGGGACAAGGAAAACGGCGGCGCTTTCGCCTCGACGAACCGTCCCATCGCCGGCCCGACGCATGACAAGACCTTGCCCGTCGGCCCGAACCCCCTGCAGCTCTACACGCTCCACACCCCGAACGGCGTCAAGGTGACGATCCTTCTGGAAGAGCTTCTGGCAAAGGGCCTTCCCGCCCAGTACGACGCCTGGAAGATCGACATCGGCAAGGGCGACCAGTTCGGCTCGGGCTTCACCGACATCAACCCCAACTCGAAGATCCCGGCCCTGATGGACCGCTCGGGGGCCAAACCCCAGCGCGTCTTCGAATCCGGCGCGATCCTCCTTTATCTGGCCGAAAAGTTCGGCGCCTTGCTGCCCAAGGACGGGTCCGAGCGGACCGAGGTTCTGTCGTGGCTCTTCTGGCAGATGGGATCGGCACCCTTCGTCGGCGGCGGCTTCGGGCATTTCTACGTCTATGCGCCGGAAAAGTTCGAATATCCGATCAACCGCTACGCCATGGAAACCAAGCGCCAGCTTGACGTGCTCGACCGCCGCCTGAGCGAAAGCGCCTTCATCGCGGGCCCCGACTACACGATCGCCGATATCGCGATCTGGCCCTGGTATGGCCGCCTTGCGCTCAGCGAAATCTACGGCAACGCCGGGCATTTCCTCGATACGAAGAGCTACCGCCACCTTCTGGCCTGGGCCGAACGGCTCGCCGCCCGGCCGGCTGTGCAAAAGGGAATCTCCGTCCCCCTCGCCACCATCTGAACCTCAGGCCGCGAGCCGCCCGGCTCGCGCCGCCTCATAGGCATCGGTCACCGCCGCCTCGCCGTGCGTCTCGACAAGCCGCTGCAGACCGAAGCGCACCCGCGCCACATCGGTATAATAGCTCGCGAAGGCATAGTTGATCCCGGCCCCCGCCGCGGCCCCAAGGATCGGCACGGCCTTCGCCGCGAGCGTCTTGGTCAGCATCGTCGAAAAGGCCGGAACCACGCGCGAGATCAACGCATGGATCGTCGTGCCGTTGAGCGTCAGGCGGCTACCGACGAAACCCGTGTTGAGCCCGTCGTCCGCAGTTCCGGGACCGCCCGAACCGAAGATGTCGATGCAGGTCAGCCGCACCGCCTCGCTGTTCGGGTCGAACCCCGCCTCAGCCGCAATGCGCTGCATGGCCGAAAACATGACCATGACCGTCGCCGGCAACTCGACCGCCGCCGACGCCAGGCCGGCCGACCCGCCCGCCGCCCCGCTGACGGCGGCAGCCAGCTTGTGGCCCATGTCGCCGCCCTGCTTCGGCAGGAAGCGCCCGGCGGTGCCCGCGCCATTGTAAAGGCGGGTCAACAGACCCTCGGCCGTATCATCGACCGACCGGCGCACCGACCTCGGCAAGCGCGCAACCCAGGCCTCGATCTGGCCGCCAAAGCCGTTGATTACCCGCATCAGGGGCCCGTTCGCCCGCTCGGCCCGCTGCGCGAGCGCGCGGATCTCCGCGAGTGCGGCTGGCGGCAGGCTCGATCCGTCTTTCACGCCCATCTCTGGTCCTTTCCTGCCGCCTGGGCCCCACTGGCCCCCGACCGCCCTTTGGGAAAAACATGGCCCCTCTGCCCCGGAATTCAAGCCGCAGCTATCCCCCGGCCTGGGGCACGCGCACGACCGGCCCCTCGACGCCCGTCCAGGCACCGGGCTGCAACTCCATCCCCAGCACGCGGTCGGGATTGGTCGGCGGCGGCATCTCGACCCGCTCGAGCTTGCGGAACCCGAAGCGCCGGTAATAGGGCGCGTCGCCCACCAGCATCACCCGCTCCCACCCCAGCCGCCGCGCCTCGCCCAGGCTTTCATGGATCAAGAGCGCCCCGAGCCCCTCGCCCTGCCGCGTCGGATGGACCGCAACGGGGCCCAGAAGCAGGACCCGCCGCCCGGCGACCCTGACCGGCCAGTAGCGGATCACCGCCGCCAGGATCCCGTCGCCATCCCTCAGGACAAGGCACAGGGCCTTGACCGGCGGCACGCCGTTTCTCAGCCGGTAGGACGACAGCGCCGTCCGTCCCGGCGCAAAACACAGGTCATAAAGCGCCTCGACCTCCGCCGCGTCCGCCTCGGTTTCCTCTTCCAGCCGATACAAACGCCCCTGCCCTCTTCGTCTGCCCGATTCGATGCCGCTTCGCGGCGAACCCTAGCAAAGCGAGCCCCCCCGGCAAGCCCGGATACCCCCCAAAAAACGCCTGCAATCGCCCGCGCCCTTTTCGACCGCCACGACTTCAGGCATAGCGGCCCTGTCCCCAGAAGGCCGCGCATGTCCGCACCCGCATCCATCACCGACGTCGACGCCAGGGGCCTTCTCTGCCCCCTGCCGGTCCTGCGCGCCGCACGGCTTCTGCGCGGCCTGTCCCCCGGCGCGCTCCTCAGGCTCCGCGCGACAGACCCGGCGTCCTGGATCGACGTGCCCCATTTCTGCACAACCTCAGGCCACGATCTGATCTCGGCCGACGACAGCGACGGCATCAAGACCTACCTCATCCGCCGCGGCCCCGACCGAGCCACACCAGCGGATTGAGCCAGCAGATTGAACAAGAAAAAAGGCGCCCCGCAGGGCGCCTTCTCATTCCGTTCGACCGGATCAGCGACCGAGCGACCACCAGCCCCGCCTGCGCGGCGCCGCGGGTGCGGCCTCGGCCTCTGCGGCTGCAGGCTCGGCCGCCGCCGTCACCAGGTCGCCCGGATCGCGTTGCAGACCCGCGCTCGCGGATTCAACGACCGGCTCGGGGCTCGGCACCGCCAGCTCGACCACTGCAGGCGCGGCCTCGACGACAGGCTCCGCGACCGGCTCGACCTTCGCCTTGGCCCGGCTCGCCCGCTTCGGCTTGACCGGCGCTTCGGCGGCAACCACCTCGGCCTCCTCGGTCACGGCTCCCACGACCACAACCTCCGGCGCAGCCTCCGCCTTCTTCGCCCGGCTCCGCCGTGCTTTCGGCTTCGGCTCGGCCTCGGCCTCAATGGCCGGCGCCTCGACCGGCACTTCCGCCACGACCTCGGCTTCCACAGCGGCCTCCTCGGCGACCGGCTCCTCGACCGCAGACTTCCGCCCCCTGCCGCCACGCGACCGGCTGCGCTTCGGCTTCTCGGCCGCTTCTGCAACTTCGACCGTCACATCGGCTCCGTCGGCACTGTCATCCGCGCCCTCGTCCAACGCTTCGTCGGCGCCGCCCTCGGCACTCACCGACGCGCCAGCCTCGGAACCCTCGCCATCCCGGCCGCCCCGCCGCCGCCGCCGCCGCCGGCGCTTCTTCTTGCGGCCCGGATCGCCCTCGTCGTCCGACCGGCGTTCGCCACGCCCTTCGGCCCGCGCCCCGTCGCGCGCCTCGTCGCGCGCTTCGGGCTCGTCCTCCGCCTCGTCCTCGTCGTCCTCGATCAGGTCCTCTTCGTCGATCTCGTCCATCATCGTCGTATTGACGGACACGACCGGCTGCGTGACCTCGGCCACGACCCGCGTCGCCACCTTGAACTTCTCAAGCGTGAAGTCCGGGCTGATAAGGCTCGGGTCGCCCTCGATCCGCACCGACAGGCCATAGCGCGCCTCGATCTGGGCGATATGTTCGCGCTTCTGGTTCATCAGGAAGTTCACGACCGCAACCGGCGCCTTCAGCAGCACCTCGCGCGACCGCTTGCGCGTGCCCTCTTCCTCGATCTGGCGCAGGATCGACAGCGCCAGACTGTCATCCGACCGCACGATCCCGGTGCCGTGGCAATGCGCGCAAGGCTTCGTGGTCGATTCGAGCATCCCCGGCCGCAGCCGCTGACGGCTCATCTCCAGCAGGCCGAAGCCGGAAATCCGGCCGACCTGGATGCGGGCACGGTCGGTCTTCAGCTTCTCTTTCAGCCGCTTCTCGACCGAGGCGTTGTTGCGCCGCTCCTCCATGTCGATGAAGTCGATGACGATCAGCCCCGCCAGGTCGCGCAGGCGCAGCTGTCGCGCGATCTCTTCGGCGGCCTCGAGGTTGGTCTTGAGCGCCGTTTCCTCGATCGAGCCTTCCTTCGTCGCCCGGCCCGAGTTCACGTCGATGGCGACCAGCGCCTCGGTCACACCGATGACGATGTATCCGCCCGACTTCAGCTGGACCGTCGGATTGAACATGCCCCCCAGATAGCTTTCGACCTGGTAGCGCGCGAAAAGCGGCAGCGCCTCGGTGTAAAGCTTCACGTTCTTGGCGTGGGACGGCATGATCATCTTCATGAAGTCCTTGGCCGCGCTGAACCCGGCCTCGCCCTCGACCACGACCTCTTCGATATCCTTGTGGTAGAGGTCACGGATCGACCGCTTGATGAGGTCGCCTTCTTCGTAGATCGGCGCCGGCGCGATCGAGCGCAGCGTCAGGTCGCGCACCTGCTCCCAGAGTCGCATCAGATATTCGTAGTCGCGCTTGATCTCGGACTTGGTGCGCTGGCTGCCGGCGGTGCGGATGATGAGCCCGGCGCCTTCAGGCACCTCAAGCTCGCCCGCGATTTCCTTCAGCTTCTTGCGGTCGACCGCATTGGTGATCTTGCGGCTGATCCCGCCGCCCCGCGCCGTATTCGGCATCAGTACGCAGTAGCGCCCGGCAAGCGACAGATAGGTCGTCAGCGCCGCGCCCTTGTTGCCGCGCTCTTCCTTGACGACCTGCACCAGCATGATCTGGCGGACCTTGATCACTTCCTGGATCTTGTAGCGGCGCGGCCGCGGACGGCGCGGCTGGCGGATTTCCTCGGCCACATCCTCGTCGGCGACCGACTCGATGTCGGGGTCGCTCTCTGTCACGCGGTCACGGGCGGCCAGCAACGCATCGCCGTTCCCGCCATTGCCATTTTCGCCCGAATGGTCGTGCACGTGGTCATGGGCATGGTCGTTCGCATGGTCATGGGCCCCGGACGGCGGCATCGCGCCCTCGACCTCATCGACGACGGCCACGGCCTCGTCGGCAACCGGAGCCGCCCCGCCATCGCCGCGCTCGGCCGCGAACCGCAGCGCGTCCTCGGCGTGATCCTCCTCGCCCGCATCATCGCTCAGATCAATGACCGCCATGCCCGGAATGTCGTCCGAACTGCGCACCTCGGCCACGTCCTCCGCGCGCTCCGCCCGGGGCGGCCGCTGCGAGCGGCGCTTGGCGCGCGAGTTTTCCTCGGCCTCCATCTCGGCGGCATAGGCGCGCTCTTCCTCGATCAGCGCCTTCCGGTCCGCGACCGGGATCTGGTAATAGTCCGGGTGGATTTCCGAAAAGGCCAGGAAGCCATGGCGGTTTCCGCCGTAATCCACGAAGGCCGCCTGCAAGGACGGCTCAACCCGGGTGACTTTCGCCAGATAGATATTTCCGGCGAGTTGCCGCTTGTTTACGGTCTCGAAATCAAATTCTTCGACCTTGTTCCCATCCACCACGACGACGCGGGTTTCTTCCGCGTGCGTGGCGTCGATCAGCATCTTCGTTGCCATTGTCTTGTCCAAACGCCACACGAATCCTGGCCCCTGGCGGGGTGGGATGCGGTGTGACGGCTTTTGCTAAGGCGACAAGCGGCAGCGACAGCGGGGCGAAGGCGGCGTTCAGCCTGCCCTCCACCCTCTGCTCACAGACTGCGCGCCTCATCGCGGTTCTCGTTTCCGGGGGCTGTTCCGCCCCCTGGTTCAACAGCCCGCCCAGAAATTTCGGGTGGGCAATTCCCGGTCTTGCGACCGCCTTCCGCCTTCCACAGCGCCGCCCGAACTTTACTACCGGACCGCACGCGCAAAGCCGCGAAACTGACGGGTGGTGCCGACGACAGGGCGCGGGCCAGCCACCTTGATCGACCTTAACGGCGTTCTGTCGGGAAAGACAATGCGTTTTTGCCGCGAATTGTCGCAATCCGCGACAACCCTGGCGATAGGCCGCTGTTTTCAGTGCCGCTCTTCCAGTCTGTCGGCCAAAGCCTCGGCCTGATCGGCAAGGGCCGAAACGCGCGCCAGAAGGTCCGCAGGCACCACCTGCACCTCAATCCGCTCCTGTGTGGTGCGCGCGTGCGTCGCGACCCGTTCGGCCAGTTCGGCGCGTTCTTCCATCGCCCTCAGCTGATCCTCGAGCCCCGCCGTCTTGTCGGCAAGCATCAGCCCCGCCATCAGCAGCATCCGCGCCTCGGGCAGCCGGCCGATCTGGCTGACCAGCACCGTCGCCTCATTGTCCAGAAGCTTGGCCGCCGCCTTCAGGAAATGTTCCTCGCCCGGCTGGCAGGTCACTTCGAAATCGCGCCCGCCGATATGAATGCGTACTTCCGCCATCATGCCACCTCGCCGACCAGCGGCCGAAGCTCGGCCAGGATTTCCTCCATCTCGGCCATCTCGGCCATGCGCGACAGCCGCATCGCCTCGACCTCGGTCCTGAGCGCCTCGTTGAGGACGCCGGGATCCGCCACGCCGTCGCGCAGGCTGTCCGACAGCTTCTGGTTGGTGCGCGTCAGGCTCACGTTCATCAGCCTCTGGCGCTGCAATTCGCCGCCCTGCTGCTCAAGCTGGGCCGACAGCGTCTGAACCTTGCGTTCCAGCGCGGTCAGCAGCGTCTCCTGCTTTTCCTTGATCGCGCGAACCCGCTCGGTCAACTGCGCGTTGGCGCTGCGCTCGGCCTCAAGCTCGGCTTTCAGCACGTCGACCTCGATCGAGCTTGCCGCCGGCTCACCAGCCACTGCGGCACCCCGCGCAGGCCCCTCGGTTGCGGTTGCAATCCGCTCCAGCGCATAGGCCAGACGCTGCTCAAGGTCGGTGAAATCCGCCATCTCGTCCTCGTCATTGCCGGGCGCACGAATCGGCCGCGTGCCCCTTTTCCCCGATATTAGCCAAACACCCGGCGGGATGCGCCCCCCCGCTTGCCCGCCCGCTTGATCTTGCCGCCCCGCGCCCCTATTCAAGCGCCAAGCCACATCCCTTACCCCCCTCCCGAAGGAGACGCGACCATGGATATCGCCACCCTGCGCGCGACCCATCCCGACCATTGGGCGAAAGCCACGGCCATCCGCGCGCTGGCCATGGACGCGGTTCAGGCCGCGAACTCGGGCCACCCCGGCATGCCGATGGGCATGGCCGACGTGGCGACCGTCCTCTTCACCCGGCACCTGAAGTTCGACGCCTCGGCGCCGCACTGGCCCGACCGCGACCGCTTCATCCTGTCGGCCGGCCACGGCTCGATGCTGCTCTACGCGCTTCTCTACCTGACCGGCTACGCCGACATGACGCTCGACCAGATCAAGGCCTTCCGCCAGTGGGGCTCGAAGACGGCGGGCCACCCGGAATATGGCCAGGCGACCGGGATTGAAACGACGACCGGCCCCCTTGGCCAGGGCATCGCCAACTCGGTCGGCTTCGCCATCGCCGAAGAATCCATGCGCGCCCGCTTCGGTGGCAAGGTCGTCGATCACCGCACCTGGGTCATCGCCGGCGACGGCTGCCTGATGGAGGGGATCAGCCAGGAAGCCATCGGCCTTGCCGGCATGCAGGAGCTGGACAAGCTCGTCGTCCTCTGGGACGACAACTCGATCTCGATCGACGGCGCGATTTCGCTGTCCGACCGCACCGACCAGCGCGCCCGCTTCGCGGCGTCGGGCTGGACCGTCCTTCACTGCGACGGACACGACCCCGACGACATCGACCGCGCCCTGACCGAGGCGAAGAAGGCCAAGGGTCCGGTCCTCGTCGACTGCAAGACCCACATCGGCTTCGGCAGCCCGAAAAAGCAGGACAGCGCGGGCGCCCACGGCTCGCCCCTCGGGCCTGAGGAAATCGCGGCGACGAAGGCGATCTACGGCTGGCCCTACGGCCCGTTCGAAATTCCGGCCGATGTCCTGAAGGTCTGGCGCACCGCCGGGTCGCGCGGTTCCGCCGACCGTCTGGCCTGGGAAGGCCGCTTTGCCGCCCTCTCGGCCGCTCGGCAGGCCGAATTCACCCGCGAAATGACCCTCGGGCCGGCGAAGAAGCTCGCCCCCGCCATCCGCGCACTGAAAGCTTCGGCCGCCGAAAAGCAGCCCAAGGTCGCGACCCGCAAGGCATCCGAAATGGTGCTGGCCGCCGTCAATCCGGTGGTGCCGGAAACCATCGGTGGCTCGGCCGACCTGTCCGGTTCGAACCTGACCAACACGCCTGACCTCGGCACCTTCAGCCCCGAAAACCGCAAGGGCCGCTACATCCATTACGGCATCCGCGAACACGGCATGGCGGCGGCGATGAACGGCATGGCGCTTCACGGCGGCGTCCGGCCCTACGGCGGCACCTTCCTGACCTTCACCGACTATGCGCGCGGCTCCATGCGGCTGTCGGCGCTGATCGGCCTGCCGGTCGTCTATGTGATGACCCACGATTCGATCGGCCTTGGCGAAGACGGGCCGACCCACCAGCCGGTCGAGCATCTGGCGATCTGCCGCGCGACGCCGAACACCTGGACCTTCCGCCCCGCCGACCTGGTCGAGACGGCCGAGGCCTGGGAACTCGCGCTGACGACCACGAAGACGCCCTCGGTCCTCGCGCTCTCGCGCCAGAACCTGCCCACGCTGCGCACCGCCTATACGGCCAAGAACCTGACCGCCCAGGGCGCCTATGTGCTGGCCGAAGCCACCCGCAAGCGCCAGGCGATCCTGATGGCGACCGGCTCCGAGGTGGAAATCGCCATGGCCGCGCGCCACATCCTGGAAGGCCAGGGCATCGGCACCCGTGTCGTCTCCATGCCCTGCATGGAGCTTTTCGCCGCCCAGCCCGAGGCCTACCGCAAGAAGGTCCTGCCCGCCGGCCCCGTCCGCGTCGCGATCGAGGCCGCCGTGCGCCAGCCCTGGGACCGCTGGCTACTGGGCGAGCGTGGCCGCGATGGCAAGGCAGCCTTCGTCGGCATGGAGAAGCACTTCGGCGCCTCGGCCCCGGCAGAACGGCTCTACCAGGAATTCGGCATCACCGCCGAAAACGTGGCAGAACAGGTCAAGGCGCTCCTCTGACGGAGACACCCCCAAAAAGATCCGGGCGCCTTCGGGCGCCCGTTTCGTTCCGGGGTGTTGGAACCTGAAGCCCTGTCGCCCAATCTTTCAGCGGGGTATCGGCCTTCGGCATTTCGCCATCACCGCTGAAAATTCCCTGCCACGCCTCAAGGCACCCACCGCCGCAGGCCACCCACCAAAAGGAACGGGCGCCCCCCGGGGCGCCCACATCATCTTTCAGAACCCGAGGTCGCGTCAGCCGTCGACCGGACCGCCACCTTCGCCACCCGCAGGCGTTTCCGCCTTGGGCCGGCGCGGACCGCGCGGCTCGCGGGCCGTGCGCGGCGCACCCTCGGCCTTCGGCGCCGCATCCGCCTTCGGCGCGCGGGGCGCCCGGCGGGGCCGATCCTCGGTCATGGCAGGCTGTGCCAGGAAGTCGGGCACCTGCCCCTCGAAAGCCGCAGGCTGCGGGCTGTGATACATCTCCGGCGTCTCGACCAGCGCGGCGGGTTCGTTGTCCATCGACATCACGCCAAGGGGCGCGAAATCGGGCTGGTCCTCGCCCATCTCGCGCGCCCGGTCCTGACCGCCATCGCGGGCCCTCCGGTCGTCGCGCCGATCGTCCCGGCGATCCTCGCGACGGTCATCCCGCCGCTCGTCGCGCCGGTCCTGGCCTCGCTCGTCGCGATAGTCCCGGCTCTCCTCGCGACCCTCGTCGCGCAGGCCGCCCTGCCCTCCGCCCTGGCCGCCACCCTGACCGTTGCCGTTGCCGTTGTGGTTGGCCTGGCCGCCCTGCTGCTGGCGGGCTTCCTGCTCGCGCGCCATCTCGCGCTGCGCCTCGCCCAGCATGCGGGTATAGTGCTCGGCATGCTGCAGGAAGGCCTGCTCGGCCACCCGGTCGTTGCCAAGCTGCGCGTCCCTGGCCAGCGCCAGGTACTTTTCGATGATTTGCTGGGGCGTGCCGCGCACCTTGCCTTCCGGCCCGGAACTGTCGAACACCCGGTTGATGATGTTTCCGAGCGAGCGCTGACGGTTCGACTTGTTGCGCGAACGTGATTTCGATGAACGCATGAGGATCTGGGTCTCGTTTCTCGGGCTGTGATCCTGCCCCCTGGGGCGCCTCGCACCGAAAGGGGCGGCAGCGCGCGGACGAAGGGGCGTGAGCCGCAGGCCCCGGGGTTCATTTCCTCAAGGTCGGCGGCGCTTTCTGTTACGCATGACATATGGGCCATGGCAAGGAGAATCTAGGGGCTCAGGCGCGGAGTCGCGCGCAATTCCCTGTAAAAATACGACTGTTTCGCGAACGTTGCCGAAATGCTGCGCTGACCGGCCCTGCCAGGGGGCCCGCAGGCCGCTCCTCAGGCCGCCACCAACCCCGTCACGACCCTGTCACGCCCGTCGAAGTCCTGAAGGATGCGGATGCCCCGCAGACCCGCCGCCCGGAACAGGTCCGCGACCGCCGCGCCCTGGGTCGGCCCGATCTCGACCATCACCGCGCCAGACGCCGCCAGATGGGCCCCCGCCCCGGCCGCAATGGCACGATAGGCGTCCAGCCCATCCCCGCCGGGCGTCAGCGCCAGGTGCGGCTCCCAGTCGCGCACCTCGGGCGAAAGCCCGGCCATTTCGTCGGCCGCAATATAGGGCGGATTCGAAACGATCAGGTCAAACCGCCCCTCGACCGCCGAAAACCAGTCCGACTGCACGAACCGGACGCGCGCGCCGATCCCCAGCGCCGCCGCATTCCCCTCGGCGACCGCCAGCGCCGCCCGCGACAGGTCGACGCCCAGCCCCGTCGCCTCCCCCCGCGCCGCCAGAAGCGCCAGCAGGATGGCCCCGGTCCCGGTCCCAAGATCGAGCACCCGGTCAAAGCGCCGCTCAAGCGCCGCCTCGACCAGCCGCTCCGTCTCTGGCCGCGGGTCGAGCGTGTCGCGCGTCACCCGCAGCCTGATGCCGTGAAACTCCCGCGCGCCCACGATCTGCGCCACAGGCTGCCGCGCGGCCCGCGCCGCGACCGCCGCCACGAACCGCTCCGCCGCCTCAGCCGTCAGCGGATCGCCCAGGACGACCGTCAACCGCCCCGGATCGACCCCCATAGCAAAAGCCATTAGCCGCCGAGCATCCCCCGCCGGATCGGCCACCCCCGCCGCCCGAAGCCGCGCCACGGCTGCACGGAGCGCCCCCTGGCTCACGCCTCCATCTCGGCGAGTTTCGCCGCCTGATCGTAGGCGACGAGCGCATCCACCACCTCGCCCAGATCGCCGCCCATGATCTGCGCCAGCGCATAGAGCGTCAGGTTGATCCTGTGATCGGTCATGCGGCCTTGCGGGAAGTTGTAGGTGCGGATGCGTTCGCTGCGATCGCCCGAGCCGACCTGCGACTTCCGGTCCGCCGCGCGCGCGTCCGCCACCCGCGCGCGCTCCATCTCGTAAAGCCGGGCGCGCAGGACCGCCATGGCATTGGCCCGGTTCTGGTGTTGCGACTTCTCGCTGCTGGTAACGACGATGCCCGTGGGCAGGTGGGTGATCCTGACGGCCGAATCGGTCGTGTTGACATGCTGGCCGCCCGCCCCGGACGACCGCATCGTGTCGATGCGGATATCGGCGGCCGGGATGTCGACGTCCACTTCCTCGGCTTCGGGCAGGACGGCGACGGTCGCCGCACTCGTGTGGATACGGCCCCCCGCCTCCGTCTCGGGCACGCGCTGCACGCGATGAACGCCGCTTTCGAACTTCAGCCGGGCAAAGACACCCTCGCCCTCGATCCGGGCCACTGCTTCCTTGACCCCACCAAGATCGGTCGCGGCGAACTCCAAAAGCTCGAACCGCCAGCCCTGCGCTTCGGCAAAGCGCTGATACATGCGCAGAAGGTCGCCGGCAAAAAGCGCAGCCTCTTCCCCGCCCGTTCCCGGCCGGATTTCCAGAATCGCCGGTCGCGCATCCGCCGCGTCCTTGGGCAAAAGCGCAACCCGGAGCCGCGCCTCATGGTCCGGTATGCGCTCGCGAAGCCGCGGCAGTTCCTCTTCGGCAAGCGCCCGCATTTCGGGGTCCGACAGCATCGCCTCGGCCTCGGCCAGATCGGCTGTCGCCTGCCGATAGGCCGCGATCTCGGCCACTACGGGCTTCAGGTCGGCATATTCGCGGCCCAGGTCAGCAACCTCTGCCGGCGCCGCGCCATGGGCGAGCTTCGCCTCGACGAACTCGAAGCGGCGCAGGATCTGGTCAAGCTTGTCGGCGGGCAGCATGCTGGCGTCTTGGCGCCTTCACGATGTCTGGTCAAGGGGCGCCGGCCCGCTTCAGGGCCCGGTTCAGGGCGCCGACAGGCGGGTCAGCCAGTCCTTCACACGGGCGGCGTTCACGCCAAAATCCTTGCGGCCGAACCGCTGGCGCGCATAGATCGCCAGTTCCGTGACGCCGCCCCGGTCAATGGCGGCGGCGGTCGTATAGTCGGGAAAGCCCCAGAAGGCCGAGCGGGTGATCCAGGTGATGCGCCCCTCCGCCGGGCTGCCCGCCAACCGCACGGTCCGCGGTGTCGAGAGGGCGATCCGGTCGAGGTCCGCCAGAAGGTCGGCAGGCGAACGGCCCGCGACGAAGACCGAGCCGATGGGGATGTTGCCCATATCGGGGCTGAAAAGATCGACATTCCAGCGCGCCGGGTCCGACGGGGCGAGGCGCACATAAAGCGCCGCCCCGCCCGCCAGAAGAAGCAGCGCGGCGAGCGCAAGCCAGAAGGCGCCCGCCCTGCCCCTCACCCCCGCGTCTTCGCCCAATGGTAAAGGCAGATCAGCTCATAGGCGACATGCGCCCCGGCAATCGCCGTCGCACCCGTCGTGTCATAGGGGGGCGACACCTCGACCACATCGCCGCCGACCATGTTGATCCCGGCCAGATCGCGCAGGACGGCCGCCGCCTGCCAACTCGCCAGCCCACCCCAGACCGGCGTGCCGGTTCCCGGCGCGAAGGCGGGGTCGAGCGCGTCGATGTCGAAGGTCACATAGGTGGAATGGTCGCCCACGATCTCCTTGATCCGCGCCGTCACCCAGGCCGCACCCTTCTCATGCACCGTCCGCGCGTCGATCACGTTGACGCCCAGATAATCCTCGGTCGTCGTCCGGATGCCGACCTGAACCGACCGCTTCGGATCGACGAGCCCGGTCTTCACCGCCTTGTAGAACATCGTTCCATGGTCGATCCGCGTCAGGTCATCATCGGGCCAGAGATCGGAATGCGCGTCGAAATGGATCAGGCTCAGCGGCCCGAATTTTTCGGCATAGGCGCGCAGGATCGGGAAGGTGATGTAGTGATCGCCACCCAGCGTCACCGTCCCCGCGCCTGCAGCGAGGATCGTGCGGATATGTGCCGTCAGCGTGTCGGGGAAGTCCGAAACCTTCGCATAGTCGAAGGCCAGATCGCCGTAATCGACGATGGCCATGTCCGCGAGCGGATCGGTCGGCCAGCCGTGCGGCGGGTCGTAGGGCATCAGCGCAGACGCCTCGCGGATCGCGCGCGGGCCAAAGCGCGTGCCGGTCCGGTGCGTCACCGCCTGGTCGAACGGCACCCCGGTGATGGCCAGGTCGACCCCGGTCAGGTCCTTCGTATAGGTCCGCCGCAGGAAAGAGGTCGCCCCCCCGAACGCATTTTCAAACGCGTAGCCCTTCAGCCCCTTGCGGGTGAAGGCACTGTCAACTTCTGTCTTGGCATCTTCGAGCGCCATGGCACTCCCCCTCTCCTATCGCTCCGTCGTTGGCCCGAGGGGCGCCGGAGACGTCGCGGATCCGGGCGGGCGATAAAAAGCCGAAGGCAAGAGCGCGAGTCAAGGTATTGCGCGCGGCGGCAAGACTTGGCGGCATCGGCAGTCGTCCAACCTGGACCGGCACGGCCCGGGCGGGATGGGGAAACCTATAGGTTTCCTCCGCCCACGTCGGAACTGCGCCGCTGGACCGCCCCTGTCACTCACCGACAAAGGCCAGCGTCTGCCCCGGTGGGGGCGGAAGCGCCCGCCGATGGCGGGGCGGGCGCTGGCCGATGGCTTTTGGGCCATCGGCCGGGACAAATGACTTGTTCGCACATGGCAGAGGCAATGGCCTCTACCACCCGGGCCAACGAGGTCAGCGGAAGGGTGCGAAACCTCGCCGTCTCTACCCCAGCCGCCAGCCCTCGCGGGTCAGGTCATCCGTCACCTGACGGATCGCGCGACCCAGACGTTCGGTGATGAAGTCGACGTCGCTTTCCGTGATGATCAGGGGCGGCGACATAACGTTCAGGTGCCCGATCGGGCGCACCAGAAGGCCCATTGCCTCGCAGGCGTCAGAGATGCGCTTGGACTCCCGCGCCCCGTCCGGCAGCGGCGCCTTCGTGACCTTGTCTGCCACGTTCTCGACGCAGGCCATCAGCCCCCTGCCCCGCACATCGCCGACAAGCGGCAGGTCGGACAGGCTCGCCAGCCGCTCCTGGAAATAGGCGCCGACGCGGGCCGCCTGCGCCAGAAGCCCCTCGCGCTCGAGGATCTCGATGTTCTTCAGGCCGGCCGCGCAGGCGACCGGATGGCCCGAATAGGTGAAGCCGGTGGTGAACCAGCGCTGGCCGCCTTTGGCCATGGTGGCCCAGATCTCTTCCGAAAAGATCAGCGCGCCCAACGGCACATAGCCCGAGGTCAGCCCCTTGGCCGAGGTGATCATGTCCGGCCTGACGCCGAACATGTCCTCCATCGCGAACCAGGTGCCAAGCCGCCCCCAGGCCGTCACCACCTCGTCGGCGATGATGAGGATGTCGTGCTGGCGGCACAGGGCGGCCATGCGCGGGAAATAGCCCTCGGGCGGGATGATGATGCCGCCCGACGCCTGGATCGGCTCGGCGATGAAGGCCCCGATCCGGTCGGCGCCGACACTCTCGATCAGGGCCGCGAACTCGGCCACCAGACTGTCGCAGAACTGAGCCTCGGTCATGCCCTCCGGCCGCCGGTAGGGGTTGGGCGAGGCCAGATGCCAGATCCCCTCGGTCTGGTAGCGGAACTCGTCGATCCGGTCGCCTTCGCGCTTGCCGACCGATTGGCAGAGGAAGGTCGAGCCGTGGTAGGAGTTTTCCCGCGCCACGATCCCAGTCTTGCCCGGATTGCCGCGCACGGTGTGGTAGAAGGCCGCCATCCGCACGGCCGTATCGACCGCCGTCGAGCCGCCCGTGGTGAAATGCACCCGCGACAGGCCCGCAGGCGCCCGTTCGGCGATCGCCCCGGCAAGCCGCGCGGCCGGGGCATTGGTCACGTCGACGAAATGGTTGGCATAGCCGAGCTTCATCGCCTGATCGGCAATCGCCTGCGCCATCTCGGCCCGGCCAAGGCCGATGTTCGTGCACCACATGCCGCCCACGGCATCCAGATACTCACGCCCGGCCCCATCCCAAAGCCGCGCGCCCTCGCCCCGGTCCATGACCAGCGCGCCCTCGCGTTCGAACGAGCCGAAATGCGTCCAGGGATGCAGCACATGCGCGCGGTCGAGCGCCCAGGGATCATCGTTCGCAAGTGCGGCGGCGACGGGCTGAGGGGCAGACATTTTGAATCTCCAGTCAATATGGAGACCCAAACCTAGCTGATCCGGCAAAAAGCGCAACCGGCTCCGTCATGGGCGCCCGTCAGCTGTCCTCGTCAGCGGTCCTCGCCTGCGGTTGGAATCCGCTCGACCCGGTAGCCTTCGGCCGCCAGAAGCGACAGGACTCCCTCGTTCCCCGGCAGGTGCGAGGCGCCGATGGCGATCAGCGCCTCGCCATGACCCAGATGCACCTTCATCGCCTTGACGAATCGTGCCGACCGCTCGACGCGCATGTAGCGATCGGCCAGCGCCTCGGTCGCCTCTGCCTCGTCACCAAGCGTCTGGTGCAGGAAGAGCCGGTTCCACTCCTCAAGCTCGGCCAGCCGCCCGCGCAGATAAAGGGCTGCCGCCTGCTCGCGCCCCTCGCGGAAGCCGTCGGGCGAAAGGTAGGCCGCATAAACCCTGGTGATCGCCTTGGCGACATCGGCACCGTCCGGGCCACCCAGATCATTCAGGAACGCGTCCCAGCGCTCGAGCCCCGCGACCGGGATGCCCGCCTCGTAGGCCGCAAGCGCCAGCCGCAGGTCCTGCGGCGGGCGCACGCCGGCGGTGTAATCCTCGCACGGGTCATCCAGCAGCAGATAGGCAAGCCCCGCATCCGTCAGCTGCCCCATCGCGGCCTCCTGTTGGGTCAGGGACCAGACCCGCGCCTCGGTCCAGTCCCGCAAGGGGCCGGTCAGCCAGGCCTTGTCATAGGCCCCGTCCGACGCAGCGATCCACATCCCGGCCTGCAAGGTCCGCCCCTCGACCGCGCTTCGGCTTCCGGGGATCGGATCAGCCTCGATCACCAGGACAGCCGCCTGCGCCAGCTTGTCCGCCAGCTCGGGCGGCATCGCGGTCAGCAGCCGGTCGGACGAATGGAACGTCCCCCAGATCCAGGACACGCGCCCATCCGGCGCCGTGACCTGCCACAGCCGCCCGACGCCGTTGGCCACCTTGGCCGCCGCCGCCTCGACCTCGGCCCGGCCCTCGACCGGCAGGACCGTCGACAGGTCGGCTACGGACCGCAACGCGCAGGCGTCGGGCGTGACCCAGTCCTGCGCCAGCCCCCCCTGCGCCCAAAGGCCGACCGCCAGCCCCGCCAGAATCGTCACCCGCATCGCCCTGTCCCCGGTCCCGCCCTCATAAAGAACGCCCGCCGGATCTCCCCGGCGGGCGCGCATCGGTTCAAAGCCCCTCGCCGTCACAGGCGGGCGGCGACGTCATCCCAGTTGACCAGCTTTTCCAGGAAGTTCGTCAGGTAGGCCGGGCGCTTGTTGCGGAAGTCGATGTAGTAGGAATGTTCCCACACGTCGCAGCCCAGAAGCGCGGTCTGGCCGTAGCACAGCGGATTGACGCCGTTCTCGGTCTTGGTGACCTTCAGCTTGCCGTCCTTGTCCTTGACGAGCCAGGCCCAGCCCGAGCCGAACTGGCCGGTGCCTGCGGCCGAGAACTCTTCCTTGAACTTGTCGACCGAGCCGAACGAGTCGACGATCGCCTTTTCCAGCTTCGCCGGCATCGACTTGCCGCCCGGACCCATCATCTGCCAGAAGGCGCTGTGGTTCCAGTGCTGGCTGGCGTTGTTGAAGATCCCGTTCTGGGCGACCGCGCCGTCCTTGAAAGTGCCGCGCACGATATCCTCGAGCGACTTCGCCTCCCACTCGGTGCCCGCGATCAGCTTGTTCAGGTTGTCGACATAGGCCTTGTGGTGAAGGTCGTGGTGATACTCGAGCGTCTCTTTCGACATGCCGAGTGCCGCGAGCGCATCATGGGCATAGGGAAGATCGGGAAGGGTGAAGGCCATGGAACTATCCTTTCGCGCCGGTGGATTCATCGACCGTTAAGCCCCGTTGCCGGACCAAGGTCAAGGGATCATCGGCAGCGCGGCCGGAACCGGCCGGTCTACTTCACCTTCTCGGTGGCGCAGGTGGCAAGGTAGTGCCAAACGTTGGAATAAGAGACGGCCGAGACCGTAATATCCACCGCGTTGGCCTTGGTATCGAGGAAGGCCTGATAGCGCAGGTCGGACGAGGCACTCCCCTTGCGCACGTCGTTGATTGCCCATGTCAGCAAGTAGACACCCGCCCCGCGACTGGTGACCTTCGTCGGCACCAGGTCGGGGTGGCGCACCTCGTCATAGGCAATGGCATCCATTGCTGTCGCGCTCTCGGACTTGGGATCGAACTGGATGAACAGATCGTACTTGTCGGCCTCTTTCGGACGAGAGTTCTGATAGTTGCACTTGTATAGCGTGTCAGCAGACGCCGGTCCGCAGACAAGGGAAACTGCAAGCGACAGCCCGACCATGAGCGCGCGCATTCTCTAACCTCCAACGCAGTTCGGGCCAGCCCCATCCGGCCTCAGGAAATCTTGAACTTGCCCTGTTCGATCTCGCAGGTCCCCTTGTAGTGCAGGGATGGCGGGTAGGAGATCGGCGAAATCGTTGCGTCGACGGCGCCATTTGCCTCGATCACGACGCGCCAGGCCAGATCGCTGGAATAGCTGTTGAAGCGTACATCCTCGTCGGTCCACGAAAAGATCATCGCGCCGTCAGAGCCGCGCTTGATGGCGATCGGTGGCGAGGTCTTGTGCCGATCGTCGTTCTTGGCAAACGCGTTTAGGGCTTCCGCCTTGCCCGTCTTGCCATCGACAACGATTATTAGGTCGTATTTGCCCGCCGGGGCCATGTCGGCCATCTTGAAGACGCAGGAATAGCCCGTATCCGCCTGCGCGCCGACCGCCGAGAGGGCGACAAGGCCGCAGGCATAAAAGAATCTCTTCATCAAGGACACTCACTCAACCGTGATGACCACAATCACCACCACCACCCGACCCCCGTCAAGTCACCCCACGCGCGAGCGCAGAAGGTTTCGCTGACGGGTCCGGCCAAAACCGTCATTTCACCTTCGAGACCGCACAAGTGCCTTTGAAGAAGAATGAATTGTCGAACCCGCGCGGCCGTGCGTAGACCCCGATCGTCTGCGCGGCCAGGTCGATCTGCGCGGTGTAGTCCATGGTGGTCCGCTGGTTCGTGCTGCTCTCTGTCTTGACAGCCCAGGTGACGCGCATCTGACCGGCGACGCTCTTTTCAAGGTTGCCGTCGATCCAGTCCTTGCCGGTGACGCCGCGGATGATGGGGTCGGATACCTTCACCGATTGCCCCGAGTTGTCGAGCACAAGCGCGATCTTCGGCTGGACCCAAGCATCGTCCCTGCTGACGTTCATCGAGCAATCGTAAATCGTCGCGGCATGGGCCGGCAGCGCCGCGAACAGGGCAATGGCTGCGGCGATGGGCAAGGCTCTCGGCATGATGAAACTCCTCAACTGGTGATGACACCACCATGGCAGGAGTATTCGACCAATCAAGACACTTGCAGCGCGAAGTCAGGCGATCTCGCTGCCTGCCCGCGCCGACATTTCCAATGTTCCGAAAACATAGCCAGCGACCGACCGGAAGGAAACAATCGTGAACTCGTCCGCGCCCGATTTCCACAGCGCCGCAGCCACTTGCGCCGCGCGGGTCCGGCGCAACTCGCCCTCGGCCAGCCGGTCGAAGTCGACTGGGCAGAGCTTTCTCAGCACCTGGTCGGCCTTCGGCCCGGAAACGCGGAACATCGCCCGGGCATCCGACACGTCGGCCACCAGCGCATGCTGGCCGGCAAGCGCCTCGTTCAGGCCCGCGACTGCCTCGCGCACGGCACCATAGGGCACCAGGATCAGCAGCTCGTCCGGCGACATCCAGCCCGCGCCGCGATCCCCCTTCATCGCGATCCGGCGCTGCGCCGGCACCGCGACCCCGGCCGCCGCCTTGACCGCCGCCTTGACCTTGGCCGACGACAGATCGCCCCTGAGCGTGATCATGCCCTGAAGCCCGGCCTCGCGCACCGTGGCGAAACCGCCGGTCGCTTCCTTGCCGTCCAGCGCGCTGACGGCCTTCGCAATTGCCTCAGACATTCTGCTTGGCCCCTTCCTTGTCGTAGAACACCTGATCGACGATCCGCGCCTTGAAGACCTTGCCGCCGTCGCCGGGGAACTCCAGCACCTCACCCATCCGCGCCGGCCCGTGCTTCACCAGCCCCATGGCAATGCCCTTGCCGAGCGTGGGCGAGAAATAGGTCGAGGTCACGCGCCCCTGCACATTGCGCTGGCCGTTGGCGTTCACGCCATCTGCCACCGCATAGGCGCAGTCCGGCAGGACCGAGCCGTCGAGCGTTTCCAGACCGACAAGCGTCCAGCGGTCGGGGCTGGCCATGAAGCTGCGCTCCTGCGCGCGCTTGCCGAGGTAGTCGGGCTTCTTCTTGGAAATCGCCCAAGACATGTTCAGGTCCTGCGGAATGACGGTGCCGTCCGTCTCGTCGCCGATCATGATGAAGCCCTTCTCGGCCCGAAGGACGTGCAGCGCCTCGGTCCCGTAAGGCATCAGCCCGAACTCCTGCCCCGCCGCGACCAGCGCGTCCCAGAAGGCCCGCCCCTCGGACGCCGGCACCGCGATCTCATAGCTCAACTCGCCCGAGAAGCTGATCCGGTAGACCCGCGCCCGGAAGCCGCCAAGGATGCCGTCGCGCCATTCCATGAACGGCAGCGCCTCGCGCGACACATCCATGCCGCCCATCTTTTCCAGAAGCTTGCGCGCATTCGGGCCGACGACCGCGATCTGGGCATATTCCTCGGTGAGGTTGGCGGTATAGACCTTCCAGTCCCACCATTCGCACTGAAGCCAGTCTTCCATCCAGGCATGGATCCGGTCGGCCCCGCCAGAGGTCGTGTGGCAAAGCCAGGTATCCTCGTCGATCCGCGCCACCACGCCATCATCGGTCAGGAAGCCGTTTTCGGTGCACATCAGCCCATACCGGCACTTCCCGACCGGCAGGGTCGACATGACGCCGGTATAGAGCATGTCGAGGAACTTGCCCGCGTCGGGCCCCTTGACGATGATCTTGCCCAGCGTCGAGGCATCAAGCAAACCAAGCGCTTGCCGGACGTTCTTCACCTCGCGGTTCACCGCCTGATGAGCGGTTTCGCCGGGGCGCTGGTAGCAATAGGGCCGGCGCCATAGGCCGACGGGCTCGAAATAGGCCCCGTTCGCTTCGTGCCAGCCGTCCATCGGCGTCTTGCGCAGTGGCTGGAAGATCTCGCCCCGCGCCTCGCCCGCGATCGCCCCCATCGAAATCGGCGTGTAGGGCGGGCGGAAGGTCGTGGTGCCGGTCTGCGGGATCGCCTGGTTGAGCGCATCCGAAAGCACCGCCAACCCGTTGATATTGGAAAGCTTCCCCTGATCTGTCGCCATCCCCAGCGTCGTGTAGCGCTTGGTATGTTCGACCGAATGATAGCCCTCGCGCGCAGCGAGCTGCACGTCCGACACCTTCACGTCGTTCTGGTAGTCGAGCCACATCTTCATCCGCAACTCCGGACCGGCGCCCTGCGGCATGATCCAGACCGGCCGCAGCGGCGCCTCGGCGACCGCGTTCGTCGCCAGCGCCTCGCCGCCGATCTGGGCCGCCACGTCGGCCAGGACCGCGTCCGCCGTCAGGGCGCCATTCGCCGACCCCACCGCCGTGACCATGCCCTTGCCGTCCGCCCCGGTCGGGGGCCGCGCGGCATCCGGGCGGAACATGGCCTGCGCCTCGTCCCAGTTCAGCTTGCCGCCACAGTGCGACCACAGATGCACGACCGGCGACCAGCCGCCCGACATGGCGACCGCGTCGCAGTCGATGGCCTCGACCTCGGCCCCCTGCCCCTCGAACGTGCAGACAGACACACCCGTGACGCGCTTGGCGCCCTTGACCTTGCCGATCGCCCGGCCTTCCAGCACCCGCACACCCCGCGCGCGCACAGCATCCGGCAGCGCGCCGGTGACCGAGGGTCGCGCGTCGATGACCGCCGGGACACTCAGCCCCGCGTCCAGAAGCGCCAGCGCCGTGCGATAGGCGTCGTCGTTGTTCGTCACGACCACCGTGCGGTCGCCCGGGCTGATCGCCCAGTTCACCGCATAGTCCCGAACCGCGCCCGCCAGCATCACGCCCGGCACGTCGTTGCCGGCGAACGACAGCGGCCGCTCGATGGCGCCCGTCGCGGCGATCACATGGCCCGCCCGCACCCGCCACAGCCGGTGCCGCGGTCTGCCGTCGCCCGGCGTCGTGTCGGCGATACGCTCATAGGCCAGAAGATAGCCATGGTCATAAAGCCCCGAGGCCATCGTGTTCAGCCGCAGCGTCACAGTCTCCATCGCCGACAGCGCGGCGACCGTCGCGGCCACCCATTCCGCCGCCGGCCTTCCGTCGATCACTACGCCATCGACCGGCGCCCGGCCGCCCCAATGGCCCGACTGCTCGAGCAACAGGACGCGGCTACCCTCGCGCCCGGCCTGAAGCGCCGCCGCAAGCCCCGCGATCCCGCCGCCGACGACCACGACATCGGCAAAGCCGTAGGCATATTCATAACGGTCGGCGTCCCGCTCCTGCGGCACCTTGCCAAGGCCGGCCGACTGGCGGATGACCGGCTCGAAGACGTGCTTCCAGGCGAACCGCGGGAACATGAAAGTCTTGTAGTAGAACCCGCCCGGCAGCATCCGCGCAAAGCGGTCGTTGATCGCGCCGACGTCGAACTCGAGGCTTGGCCAATGGTTCTGGCTCGTCGCCACCGCGCCCTCGAAAAGCTCGGTCGTCGTCACGCGCTGGTTCGGCTCGAACCGCGCACCCTCGCCCAGACCGACGAGCGCGTTCGGCTCTTCCGCCCCGCTCGCGACCACACCGCGCGGGCGGTGATATTTGAAGGACCGCCCCATCAGCATCTGGTCCGCACCCAGAAGCGCCGAGGCGAGCGTGTCACCCCGGTAGCCCGTCATCCGGCGGCCATTGAAGGTGAAGGACAGCGGTTTGGAACGGTCGATCAGACGACCGCCCTTGGACAGACGGGTGCTCATTTGTAGCCCTCCCAGGTCGGGCGTTTCGCCTTGATCTTGGCCTGCAACTCGGCAGGCGGCTCAGATGTCTGCGCCGGGTAGGTCCCGAAGACCTCGAGCGTTGCAGTGTCACGCGCGGCCAGGAACCATTTGCCGCAGCCGTAGACATGGCGCCAACGCTCGAAATGCACCCCTTTGGGGTTCTTGCGCATGAACATGTAGCCGTCAAAATCCGCGTCCGACGATCCGGGGCCGAAGCGCTTCAGATGCGCCTCTCCGCCCGCAGCCAGTTCCGTTTCCTCGGCCTTCACGCCGCAGTAGGGGCATTCAAGGGTCAGCATGGCAAGCCTTTCAAAGACGGATGAGCAGACGCCACTCGACGCCCGCCCAGGGTCGGAAGGAAGAAGCCGTCGCGCGCCGGAAGGGCGCCCGGACTCTTATGGGGACGTGGTTGTTGCGGACGTGGCAGCAGCTGTTGCGCCGCTCGCCGTGTCGGTCGCCGTGTCGGTCGCAGAGCTCGCATCGGGCGCGCTTGTGCTGGCAGCGGACGTGTCCGGAACCGGCGTGGGCGCGCGGCCGCCAAGGATGAAATAGGCCAAGATCCCGACGACGACGACCAGTCCGCCGATGATGAGGCCAAGGCCCGTGCTGCTGTTGTCGGCCATGATGCGTGCTCCTCCAGGCGACGGGACATCCCCGGAAAGCCGCAGGATCGCCGGTCGTTCCCCCGATACTTCATCAGTGTGCGACCCCGGCCGCAACGCTTTCGTCGATGAATTTGCCCTCGCGGAAGCGATACATCGAGAATTCTTCGGTCAGGGGCGAGGCGCCGGTCGCCATCAGCTCGGCCATCGCCCAGCCGGAACCGGGGATCGCCTTGAAGCCGCCCGTGCCCCAGCCGCAGTTGACGAAGATGCCGTCGACCGGCGTCTTCGACAGGATGGGCGAGCGGTCGCCCGTCATGTCGACGATCCCCCCCCACTGCCGCAGCATCTTCAGGCGCGAGATCATCGGGAAAGTCTCGATCAGCGCGCGCACCGTCTCCTCGACATGATGGAACGAGCCGCGCTGCGTGTAGTTGTTGAACCCGTCGGTGCCGCCGCCGATTACCATCTCGCCCTTGTCGGACTGGCTCATGTAGCCGTGGACGGTGTTGGCCATGACGACCACGTCCATGCAGGGCTTGATCGGCTCGCTGACCAGCGCCTGAAGGGCGAGCGATTCGATCGGCAGGCGGAAGCCGGCCAGGTCGGCCAGGACCGACGAATGGCCCGCAACGACCAGACCAAGCTTGCCGCAGGCGATGTCGCCCTTCGTGGTCGTGATGCCCGTGACCTTGCCGCCCTCGGAGCGAATGCCCGTCACCTCGGTCTGCTGGATGATGTCCATCCCCATCGCCGAACAGGCCCGCGCATAGCCCCACGCGACCGCATCATGCCGCGCCGTGCCGCCGCGCGCCTGGTAAAGCGCGCCAAGGACCGGATAGCGCGGGCCGTTCAGGTTGATGATCGGCACCAGCTCCTTGACCTTGGCGGGTTCGATCCATTCCGTCGACACGCCTTGCAGGTTGTTGGCATAGACCGTGCGACGATAGCCCCGGACCTCATGGTGCGTCTGCGCCAGCATCAGAAGACCGCGCGGGGAAAACATGACGTTGTAGTTCAGGTCCTGGCTCAGATCCTCAAACAGGCTCCGCGCCTTTTCATAGATCGCGGCAGACGGGTCCTGCAGGTAGTTCGAGCGGATGATCGTCGTATTCCGCCCGGTGTTGCCACCACCGAGCCAGCCCTTCTCGATCACCGCGACATTGGTGATGCCGTAGTTCTTGCCCAGGTAATAGGCCGTCGCCAGCCCATGACCGCCAGCGCCCACGATCACCACGTCATAGCGCGGCTTCGGCGCCGGCGAGCGCCAGGCCTCCGGCCAGTTCATGTGGTAGCTCATCGCCTCGCGGGCGAGGGCAAAGACCGAATAGCGTTTCGCTGGCTTGGATTGGGTCATGGCCGGTCCTTTCGGGCGAATCCGAGGGCAGGCGCGACGCAGGCGCAGCCCTTCGCCCCTATCCTACGCGATGCGACGCGACCCAAGCGGCCAAACGTCGCAATCGGTCAAAAAACGACATTCGCGAAGCGATGCGACGTTTCCACACGCCCCGCGCCGCCTCTGCCGCACCCGCCCCGCCTTCCGGTGCCGGGCCGGGCAGTGTAGGACGGCGCAAGACCGCCGCGCCAAAAACCCGCGCGTGGTTCCCGCCGAAGCAGGGGCGGGCAGAGGCAGAAGGAACGGGCAATGACATTCTGGCTGCTGTCCATGGCGCTTGGGCTCGCGCTCGCGGCCCTTCTGGTGCGCGAGGCGCTCCGCGCGCCGCGCGAGGCCCCCACCCACCCCGACATGGTCATCTACCGCGCCCAGCTTGACGAACTGGACCGGGACGAGGCGCGCGGCCTGCTGACCCCCGATGCGGCCGCCCCGGTCCGCGCCGAAATCGCCCGCCGCATCCTCGAGGCCGACCGCAAGTCGGGCGCCCGATCCGAATTCAGGGCCGAAGGCAGCGCCCTGCCCCTGATCCTTGCCACCGTCGTGGCGCTCGCCTGTGGCGGTGCGCTTTATATGTATCTCGGCTCGCCCGGCTATGCCGACCTGCCGCGTTCCCAGCGGCTGGCCGCCTCGGAAAGGATCAAAGCCGACCGTCCGACCCAGGCCGAATCCGAGGCCGCTGCCGAAAAGGCCCGGCCGAAGCCTGCCGCACCCCCGGCCGACTTCGCCAAGCTGATGGACGAGCTGCGCGCCGCCGTCGCCAAAAGGCCCGATGACGTAACGGGCCTGCGGCTTCTGGCCGAAAACGAACGCAAGCTGGGAAACCTGTCGGCCGCCGCGCGCGCGCAGGAGCAACTGGTCAAGACGCTCGGCGACAAGGCCACTGCCGAAGACCGCGCCCGGCTGGCCGACATCCTGATCAACGCGGCCGGTGGCTCGGTGTCGGCCGAGGCCGAACAGGCTATCATCTCGACCCTGAACGTCGATCCGACGAACCCGACCGCCCGCTTCTACGCCGGCCTGACCGAGGCGCAGACCGGCCGCCCGGACCTGGCGTTCAATCTCTGGAACGGCCTTCTGCAGAACGGCCCGCCCGACGCGCCCTGGGTGCCCTTCATCCTCGCGCGGATGCCGATGCTGGCCGATGCGGTCGGCACCGACTGGCGCGACCCGACCGCCAAGGGTCCCGATGCCGCCGCCGTCGCGGCTGCCGGGCAGATGTCGGGCGCTGACCGTCAGGCAATGATCCGGTCGATGGTCGAGGGGCTCGAAGGCCGCCTGATGGGCGGAACCGGGGGCACCCCGGCCGAATGGGCGCAACTTGTGACCGCGCTCGGCGTCCTGGGCGAGAAGGACCGCCAGGCGGCAGCACTCGCCAAGGCCGAAACCGCGCTCGCCTCGGACCCCGCCGGCCTCGCGCAGGTCAGGGCGGCAGCCAGCGCGCCTGCCGGAACCGCCCCGTGAACGACCGCGCCCAGCCCCTCGTCACCGACGACCTGACCCTTTTTGCCGCGGCACTTCCCGACCTTGGCGCCATTGCCGGGCTCGACCTTGGCGACAAGACGATCGGCGTTGCCGTGTCGGACCTCCGCCGCTCGGTCGCCTCGCCCCTCTCGACCATCCGGCGCACCAAGTTCACCGCCGACGCCGAGGCGCTTCTGACCCTGACCCGCGCCCGTGACATCAGGGGCCTGATCCTCGGCCTGCCGCGCAACATGGACGGCAGCGAGGGTCCCCGCGCCCAATCGACCCGCGCCTTCGCCCGCAACCTCAGCCGCCTGAGCGATCTGCCCATCGCCTTCTGGGACGAGCGCCTGTCGACCGTTGCCGCCGAAAGGGCGCTGTTGCTGGCGGATACGTCCAGAAAGCGTCGCTCCGAGGTGATCGACCATGTTGCTGCCGGATTTATCCTGCAAGGAGCGCTCGACCGGCTAGGGCATGTGAGGCGGCTGTGATGGACCTGAAAGGCGACGACGTCTGGAAGCGCGCAGAGGCGGACAGCCCCTGCATAAAGCTCTGCACCATCCACCCGACCGAACGGATCTGCATCGGCTGCCACCGCACCATCGAGGAAATCGCCGCCTGGGGCACGATGACCCCCGACCTGCGCCGCGCCATCATGGCAGAGCTTCCCGCCCGCGCCCCCCGCTTGACCCAGCGCCGGGGTGGCCGGTCCGCGCGCCTGACAAGGCCCACGCGCATCAAGGGCTGAAGCCCCATACCTGCCCCGCGCTTGCCCCGCGCTTGCCCGGCCGCCCCCCGGCCTGTAAAAGCGCGCGAATGACCGCCCTGCCCGCCCACCGCGAAGCCTTGACCGAAGCCCTGACCCCGGCGCTCGACCGCGCCGCGCGCCTGTCGGTCGCGCCCATGATGGACTGGACTGACCGCCATTGCCGGGCGTTCCACCGCGCGCTGACGCGGCAGGCGCTGCTATATACGGAAATGGTCACGGCCGACGCGATCCTGCACGGACCCCGCGACCGGCTGCTGGCCTATGATGCCGCCGAACATCCCGTCGCCCTGCAACTCGGCGGGTCCGACCCCGCCAAACTCGCCGCCGCCGTCCGCGCCGCCGCCCCCTACGGCTATGACGAGATCAACCTGAACCTCGGTTGCCCGTCCGACCGCGTTCAGTCCGGCTGCTTCGGCGCGGTCCTGATGCGCTCGCCCGACCTGGTGGCCGAGTGCCTGGCCGCCATGATCGCTGCGGCCCCTGCGGGCGTCGAGGTCACCGCCAAATGCCGCATCGGCGTCGACGACGACATGCCCGAAGAGGTGCTGCCCGCCTTCCTGGACCGGCTCCGCGCCACCGGCATCCGCCGCGTCACCATCCATGCCCGCATGGCCTGGCTCCAGGGTCTGAGCCCCAAGGAAAACCGCGAAATACCGCCCCTCGACTACCCCTTGGTCCTCGCCATGAAGCGCGCCTTCCCGGACCTGCACCTGTCCCTGAACGGCGGCGTAGCGACACTGGCCGAAGCCCAGGCACTCCTTGCCCAGGGCATCGACGGCGTGATGATCGGCCGCGCCGCCTACCACGCGCCCTGGGACATGCTCGGGCGCGCCGACGCGGCCATCTGGGGCACCGCCGCGCCCTGCCCGACGGCCGCCGACGCGCTCCGCCGCTTCCTGCCCTATATCGAGGCCGAGCTGACGAAAGGCGCGCGCCTCCACCAGATCACCCGCCATATCCTCGGCCTCTTCCACGGCCGCCCCGGCGGGCGCCACTTCCGCCGCATCCTGTCCGAAGGCGCCTCGCGCCCCGGCGCGGGCGTCCCCCTGGTCCAAGAGGCGCTCGCCGCCATAGCCGAGGCATCATGACCGAGCTTCTGTCCCTGCCCCACCTCCTGCCCTGGACGCTGCTGCTGCTGGCCATCGGCGCGCTCGCGGGTATCCTTTCGGGCCTCCTGGGCGTCGGCGGCGGCATCATCCTCGTGCCCTCCTTCTTCTACACCTTCACCGCCATGGGCTTCGGCGGCGAGGGCGTGATGCGCGTCGCGACCGCGACCTCGCTCGCGACCATCATCGTCACGTCCAGCCGCTCGGCCCTTGCACACAGCCGGCGGGGTGCGGTCGACTGGCAGATCGTGCGCACCTGGGCGCCGGGCATCGTCATCGGCGCACTTGCCGGGGCGCTGGCGCTCTCGCACCTGAAAAGTGCGGCCCTTCAGGCGATCTTCGGCACGCTCGCCCTTTGCGTCGCGGCACTTCTGGGGTTCCTCAGGTCCGACTGGCGGCTGAGGGACGCCATGCCGACGGGCTGGGCGCGGTCCGCATGGTCGCTCGCGGTCGGGTTCCTGTCGACCCTCATGGGCATCGGCGGCGGCAGCTTCGGCGTGCCGCTGATGACGCTCCACGGCACTCCGATGCACCGGGCCGTCGCCACCGCCGCCGCCTGGGGCGTCCTGATCGCCGTCCCCTCGGCTGCGATCCTGCTGATGCGGCCGGTCGAAGGCGCGCCGCCCCTGACCTTCGGCGCCATCAACCTGCCCGCCTTTCTTGCGATCATCGCCATGACGCTGCTGACCGCGCCCCTTGGCGTCCGGCTCGCCCATGCGACCGACGCACGCCCCCTGAAGCGCATCTTCGCGGCCTTCCTTGCCATCGTCGCCTTGAACATGCTGCGCAAGGCCGCCGGGTTCTGACCGCTCTCGCACCCGCAGAAACCACACTCGACAGGGGAAAGGCCCGGCGCTAAACCCTCTGAACCAGCCCGGCCCGAAGGGACCACCATGCCCAGCCTGAACGACATCCGCTCGACCTTCACCGACTATTTCAAGCGCAACGGCCATGCCGTCGTCCCCTCGTCGCCGCTTGTCCCGCGCAACGACCCCACGCTGATGTTCACGAACTCGGGCATGGTGCAGTTCAAGAACCTCTTCACCGGGGTCGAGACGCGCGACTACAACCGCGCCACGACGGCGCAGAAATGCGTGCGCGCGGGCGGCAAGCACAACGACCTCGACAATGTGGGCTATACGGCGCGGCACCATACCTTCTTCGAAATGCTGGGGAATTTCAGCTTCGGCAACTACTTCAAGTCCGACGCCATCCCCTTCGCCTGGGAGCTTCTGACCAAGGATTTCGGCATCGACGGCAAACGGCTGACCGTCACCGTCTACCATGACGACGAGGAAGCGGCGACGATCTGGAAGAAGGTCGCGGGCCTTCCCGATGACCGCATCATCCGCATCGCGACCGACGACAACTTCTGGCGCATGGGCCCGACCGGCCCCTGCGGCCCCTGCACGGAAATCTTCTTCGACCATGGCCCGTCGGTCTGGGGCGGTCCGCCCGGCTCGCCCGAACAGGACGGCGACCGGTTCATCGAGATCTGGAACCTCGTCTTCATGCAGTTCGAGCAGTTCGAGGACGGCACCCGCCGCCCGCTCGACATGCAGTCGATCGACACCGGCATGGGGCTCGAACGGATCGGCGCGCTTTTGCAGGGCAAGCACGACAATTACGACACCGACCTGATGCGCGCCCTGATCGAGGCGTCCGCGCAGGCCACCGGCACAGACCCCGACGGGCCGGGCAAGGTCCACCACCGGGTCATCGCCGACCACCTGCGCTCGACCTCGTTCCTGATCGCCGATGGCGTCACGCCGTCGAACGAAGGCCGGGGCTACGTCCTGCGCCGCATCATGCGCCGCGCCATGCGCCATGCCCACATGCTCGGCGCCGGCGATCCGGTCATGCACCGTCTGGTCCCGGCACTGGTGCGCCAGATGGGCGGCGCCTACCCCGAACTGGTGCGCGCCGAAGCGCTGATCGAGGAAACCCAGAAGCTCGAGGAGACGCGCTTCCGCCAGACCCTCGACCGTGGCCTCAGGCTGCTGGAAGACGAAGTTGCAAAACTCGGGCAAGGCCAGCCCCTGCCCGGTGCTGCCGCCTTCAAGCTTTATGACACCTTCGGCTTCCCCCTCGACCTGACGCAGGACGCGCTGCGCGAACAGGGCCGCGACGTGGATGTCGTGGGCTTCGACCACGCCATGGCCGAACAGAAGGCCAAGGCCCGCGCCGCCTGGGCGGGAACGGGCGAGGCCAAGGATGCCGCGATCTGGTTCGACCTGGCCGACCGCCACGGCGCGAGCGAGTTCCTGGGCTATGACACCGAAACCGCCGAGGGCCAGATCGTGGCCCTGGTCCGCGACGGCGCCGAAATCGGCACCGCGCGCGAAGGCGAAGCGGTCCAGATCATCGTCAACCAGACGCCCTTCTATGGCGAAAGCGGCGGCCAGGTCGGCGATAGCGGCCTGATCCGCACCGACACCGGCCTTGCCCGCATCACGGACGCCAAGAAGGCCCAGGGCCTGACGCTCCATGTCGCGACCGTGACCGAGGGCGAGATCGTCCGAGGCCAGCCGGCGAAGCTGGAAGTCGACCACCGCCGCCGCTCGGCGATCCGCGCCAACCATTCCGCGACCCACCTCTTGCACGAGGCGCTTCGCGGCGCGCTCGGCGATCATGTCGCCCAGAAGGGCAGCCTGAACGCGCACGACCGGCTGAGGTTCGATTTTTCGCATTCCAAGGCGGTTTCGCCGGAGGAACTGGCGGGAATTGAAGCAGAAGTGAATGAGTTCATCCGCCAGAACGCACCCGTCGAAACCCGGATCATGACCCCCGACGACGCCCGCGCGCTCGGCGCACAGGCCCTGTTTGGCGAGAAATACGGCGACGAGGTGCGCGTCGTGTCGATGGGAAGCCGCGCCGGGTCCGGCAAGGGTGCCGACGGGGCCACCTATTCGCTGGAACTGTGCGGCGGCACCCATGTTGCACGGACGGGCGACATCGGCGCCTTCGTCGCGCTCTCGGACAGCGCGTCCTCTGCCGGCGTCCGCCGGATCGAGGCGCTCACGGGGCAGGCCGCGCTTGACCATCTGCGCGCGCAGGACCGCCGCCTGACCGACGTGGCGGTGGCGCTCAAGGCCCAGCCGCAGGACGTGGCGGACCGCGTGAAGGCGCTCATGGACGAACGCCGCTCGCTTCAGGCCGAAGTGGCGCAACTGCGCCGCGACCTCGCCATGGGCGGGGGCACCGCCGAAGATCCGGTGGCCGAGATCGGGGGCATCCGCTTCCTGACACGCACCGTTTCCGGCGTGACCGGCAAGGACCTGCCGCCCCTTGTGGACGAGCTGAAGGGCCGCATCGGCTCTGGCGCCGTCCTTGTCCTGGCCGACACTGGCGGCAAGGCCGCCGTCGCGGCGGGCGTCACCCCGGACCTGACCGCGCGCCTGTCTGCCGTCGATCTGGTCAGGGCTGCGGCCGAGGCGCTTGGCGGCAAGGGGGGCGGCGGACGGCCGGACATGGCACAGGGCGGAGGTCAGGACCTGACAAACGCCGCCGCAGCCATCCGGGCGGCCGAAGCAGTTATCGGAGCGGCGAAATGACCGAACAGACCAAAGGCGCCTTCTGGATCGCCCATGTGAAGGTGCTCGATCCCGTCGCTTACGGCAAATATGCCGCGCTCGCCGGTCCGGCCATCGCAGCCCACGGCGGCACTTTCCTGGCGCGCGGCGGACGCTACGTGCAGCTCGAAGGCAACGACCGCGCGCGCAACGTGGTCGCGCGCTTCCCCTCGCTCGACGCCGCCGTCGCCTGCTACCATAGCGCCGCCTACCAGGAAGCCCTGTCCCACGCCCGGGGCGCGAGCGAGCGCGACCTGATGGTGGTCGAGGAAGACTGACCGCCATCCGCGTCACAATCGGGTGAAGGCTCCGAAACCCGGTCGCCGGGCGGAGCTTCCTTTTGACCCCCTGCCCCGCGCCTGCTACTTTTCCGCCCAACTTCCGGCGGAACGGGTCCTTAACCTTTGCCCGTCAGACTGGAGGACGGGCAGGCAAGGCGCGGACGGTTCATATGTGCAGATGGGCGGCCTACATCGGGCAACCGATCTTTCTAGAGGATATCATCTCCCGCCCCGGCCACTCGCTGGTCCGCCAAAGCCATGAGGCGGTGCAGTGCAAGTCGGCCATCAATGCCGACGGCTTCGGCCTTGCCTGGTATGGCGACCACGCCGAACCCGGCCTTTTCCGCGACATCCTGCCCGCATGGTCCGACCCGAATCTCGCCTCATTGACCCGCCAGGTCCGCTCGCGCCTCTTCCTGGCCCATGTCCGCGCCTCGACCGGCACCGCGACCAGCCGCAACAACTGCCACCCTTTCGCCGTCGGCCGGTGGAGCTTTATGCACAACGGCCAGATCGGCGGCTATGACCGCTTCCGCCGCGATGCCGAAATGATGATCCCGGACACGCTCTACCCCCACCGGCGCGGCGCGACGGACAGCGAAGCCCTGTTCCTGATCGCACTTGGCGAAGGGCTGGACCAGGACCCCAAGGGCGCCCTCGAACGCGCCACCGCCCGGATGGAGGCCCTGTCCCGCCGCAAGGGCGACGCCCCCCACTTCCGCATGACCGCCGCCTTTTCCGACGGCGCGCGGCTTTACGCAGTGCGCTATGCCTCGGACGACCAGGCGCCGACGCTCTATCATCGCTGGTCCGACACGCGGGGCGGCCGCGCGATCGTGTCCGAACCGCTTGAAGCCGGCGAATGCTGGGATGCGGTACCACCCGGCAGCTTCTGCACCTTCGACGGCGATCAGGTCACCATCGCCAGCTTCGCCCCCGATCTCTCGCTCGCCCTCGCCGCCGAATAGGGCAGCCCCGCCACAGACGGCCGCGAACGGCGCCCCGGGGGCTTGCGCGGGCGTCACGCCGGGTCATGATGGCGGCAATCGACCGAAGAGAGCCCCATGCGCCCGATCCTTGTCCTGAACGGCCCGAACCTGAACCTGCTCGGCCAGCGCGAGCCAGAAATCTACGGCAGCGACACCCTCGCCGATGTGGAGCGGCTCTGCGCCAACAGCGCGGCGGCGCACGGTCTGACGGTCGTCACCTTCCAGTCGAACCACGAAGGCGCGATCGTCGACCGCATCCAGGCCGCGCGCGGCGACGCGAGCGCCATCCTCATCAATCCGGGTGCCTACAGCCACACATCGGTGGCCATCCTGGACGCGCTCGGCGCCTTCACCGGCCCGGTGGTCGAGGTTCACATTTCGAACATTCACCGCCGCGAACCGTTCCGCCACCATTCCTACGTCTCGTCCCGCGCCGACGCGGTCATCGCGGGCGCGGGCGTGCAGGGCTACGGCTTCGGCATCGACCGGATCGCGACCCTGCTGGGCCACTGATCCGGCCTTCCCCAGCCCCTATTCGGGCTCGGGCCACCAGCCGGGGCTGGTCGGCTTGCCGTCGTCATACTGCGAGAGCCACTGGACCATCAGGTCGCGGTTGCGGATGAAGCCCTTGTAGGTCGCAAGGTCCGGATGCACGTCGCGCACCACGCGGTGCAGGCGGCGGCCCCACTTCGGCATGGTCACGATATCATCGAAACTCGCCAGGTAGGCCCGGATCGGGAAGGCGATCGCGTTCGAGCGCGGCAGCCGGTGCAGCGTCTGAAGTTCGACCCGCAAATGCTGGCGGCGCCCGATATTGTCCATCGTCAGCGTGGTCTTGGACGGACCCCACTTGGGGTAGTTCTCGGGGCTCGTATCCAACAGCGGATCGACCGTCATCGTCCAGTTGAAGCGCCGGACGGGCGAGCCGAGTTGCAGCTTCAGAAGGAACTTCAGCGCCCGGTCGAAGACGCCCATGTTGTGCGCCAGGGGCACCGGCGCGTGCCATTCGTGAAACGCCATGCCCACGTCGAAGTCCAGCGACCAGTCCGCCTGCGTCGTGACCGTGCCCGCGTCGATGTAAAGCGTATTGTCGCGCTGGTCCTGCAGCGTGAAGTCGCCCTGGGTCTGACGGGTGATATATTCCAGCGGCCCGTAGGGCAGCGTGTCATCCTTCAGGAAGGTGAAGCTCTGCTCAATCTCCATCGGCCGGTTGATCCAGGTCCAGCGGTCGCCGGACTTGTGCAATTCGAACCAATGCGGGTAATCGCGCGCCTTCGACTCCATGATGAGTTCCAGAAGGTCCCAGCCCGCCAGCGTCATGTGCGGCAGCGATTGGCAACGCAGCGGGTCCGACTTCAGGACCAGCTCGCGGTCCCGCATCTCGGCCAGGTAATGCTCGTCCACGTCGAACGTATGTTCGAAGACCGATCCCTTCCGGCCCGGCACATGCGGCTCCATGTTGACCGAATACATGTAGTCGTCTTCCGGGAACGGGAAGGGGAACCGCCGAACCGCCGCGGGGCTGTTCTTGAAGGTATAGTCGTCGCGGAAGGTTTCCTTGTTGAACTCGATGCCCATCTTTTTCCCCTACCTGTCGATGACAAGCCGCGCGCCGCGGAAGCGGGACACGCACGGCATGATCTTGCGTCCCGAAGCCTTCTCCGCGTCGCTCAGCCAATGGTCGTTATGCTCGAACGTGCCGTCAGCTTCGCACACGTCCGTCTCGCACTGCCCGCAGGCGCCGCCCCGGCAGAGGTAGGGCGCGTCGACGCCCGCAGCCTCCAGCGCCTCGAGAAGCGATTGCGCCGCGCCGACCCGAATCGTCTTTCCCGACCGCGCCAGTTCCACATCGAAGGGCTGGCCGACCGGCGGGGCGAGGAATTCCTCGGAATGCAGCGCCCCGTCGGGCCAGCCGAGCGTGCGCGCCGTATTCAGGACCCAGCCGATCATCGGCTTCGGCCCGCAGACGTAAAGGTGCGTGCCGAAGGGCTGGCTGGTCAGCAGACCCTTCAGGTCCATCGCCTGCCCTTCCTCGTCCAGATAGGTCTGGACGCGCGCGCCATAGCGCGCCTGAAGCTCGTCCATATAGGCGCCCAGGCTGCGGTTCCGGGCCGCATAATGCAGTTCGAACCGTCCGCCGATCCGGTCAAGCTGAGCCATCTGCGCCAGGAACGGCGTGATGCCGATGCCGCCCGCGATCATCAGGTGCTTCTTGGCGCGCAGGTCGGCCGGGAACAGGTTCACCGGCCAGCCGATCTGCATCTGCATCCCCGGCCGGACCGAGCGGTGCATGTAAAGCGAGCCGCCCCGCCCGTTGTCGTCGCGCCGGACCGAGATCATGTAGCTGTCGGGCTGGCCGGGGTCCGACATCAGCGAATAGGGATTGAGCCGCCGGGTGCCCGCATCGTCCATATCGACCACGATATGCGAACCGCCAGAGAAGGTGGGCAGCGCCCCGCCCCCTGTCCTGACGAAGCGGAACCGCTTGATGAGCGGGTTGACGTCGACCACTTCGGCCACCGTCACGTCGAGCCTCTGGGCGCCGGCGCTCATGCGAACCGCTCCACCTGGGGCGGCACCTGGCCGGGGTCTTCGGCGTCGATGTTGACGCCCTGGAAGGCCGCGAGGCGCCGGGAATAATGGTCGCGGACGAAAAGGTTCAGCCCGCAATGGCTGCAAACGAACGGATCGGTGCGCACGTTTTCGGTGATGCCCTTGCAATGGACGCACTGGACGCGCCGCACGGTGGAGCCGCGGTGCTCGGTCTGCATCGCCGTATGCGGCAGCCCCGCCTCGATCGCGTCGCGCTGCGCCTGCCCGATCAGGCCCTCGGTCCCGGTCAGGTAAAGCTGCAGCCCCATGTGCGCCGAGCCGAACAGCCGCTTCAGCCGCGGCTGGGCGGTCGCATAGTCGGGCGCGCGAAAGAAGATGTCGGCGCCAAGCTTTTCAAGTTCGGCGCTCTTGTCCGTGCCGGTCGGTCCCGGCATGTAGACGATCTGCGTCTTTTCGAGCATCCCCTCGGCGCCCGGACCCGCAAAGAGGGCCAGGATCGCATCTGCCCCCTCGCCGTCCGCGACGAACAGGTGGCCACTGCCGGGCCGGGGCGTCAGCTGCCCATACCGCGGGCGACTGTGGATGGTACCTTCGTAGGAAAGCGACATGGTCGGTCCTTGAAATGGTTGGCCGGGTCGTTTCCGACCCGGCCCGGAATTCAGCCCTTGGCGGTGCGGCGCTTCTTCTCGGGGTCGAAGACGGGCATCGCGGTCGTGGTGGCGGCGATTTCGCCATGGGTGCCGCAATGGACCGTCAGCTTCGTGCCTTCGTTCGCACAATCGACCGGCAGGCGGGCGATGGCCAGCGTCCAGTTATTCAAGGGCGAATGCATGGCCTGCGTCACGACGCCCACCTGCTTGCTGCCCTTGAAGACCGGCGCGCCGTTGCCCGGAACGTTCTTGCCGTCAAGCTTCAGGCCCCAGATCTTGAACCGTTCCTTGCCCTTCAGCCTGTAATGCTCTTCCGCGCCGCGGAAACCCGTCTTGCCGGGGCTGACGGTGAAGTCGAGCCCAAGCTCCCAAAGCGTGTCGCCCGGCCCCTCGTTCTCGAACGGATACATCTCGGAATTGTCGAAGGGGAAGAACAGCAGGTAGCTTTCGGTCCGAAGCATGTCGAGCGTGGTGAAGCGGCAGGGGATGATCCCCATCGACTTGCCCTCGTCCAGGATCCGGTCCCAGATCTCGCCCGCGTCCTGCCCGCGGCAGAAGATCTCGTAGCCGCGCTCGCCGGTGTAGCCCGTCCGCGACAGCATGATCGGCTTGCCGAAGAGGCTGGTCTGCATCTGGTTGAAATAGCCCAGGTCGCGGACACCGGGGATGTGCTTTTGCAGATAGTCGACGGCCAGCGGCCCCTGCAGCGACAGGTCATGCAGGTTGTCGTCGAAGCGGATCGACACGTCGCGGCCCGTGGCGGCCATCGTCAGCTGCTCGTGCGCCTGGCCCGACCCGTGGACGACCATGAAGTTGTTGGGCGCCAGCCGGTAGATCACGCAGTCGTCGATGAACTTGCCCGCATCGTTCAGCATGGTCGCATAGACCGACCGGCCGGGCATCAGCTTTTCCACGTTCCGCGTCGTGGCGCGCTCGATCACATGGCTCGCGGCCGCGCCGGTGATGTAGACCTTTTTCAACCCCGACACATCCATCAGCCCGGCCTTGGTGCGGATCGCCATATATTCCCCGTCCGGATCGCCCTTCTCATAGGACCAGGCCGTGCCCATGCCGCTCCAGTCTTCGAGGTTGGAGCCCAGCGCGCGGTGGCGATCGGCGAGCGTCGAGAAACGCCAGGAATTGGTCATCTTGATCTCCCTGTTCTTTGGTTGGCCGTCACTCTCGCACAACCGCCCTGAAAATCAATATTGCCCGGCAACAAAATTTCCTGACAGAAAACAGGCTCGCGAAACGAAAAGGGGCGGCCTGCGCCGCCCCCTCCTGTCTTCGAGCCAGTCTTCCGGCCGGTTTTCGAGTCGGCCGGGTCAGCCCGGCAGCACGAAGAACCAGTTGGCCCAGATCACCACGGCCGCCCCGGCAACCAGCACCAGATAGGGCAGGATTCCCGCCTTGCGCTCGCCAAGTTCGCCTTCGCTCACGCCCAGGTCCTCGAAGGCCGCTGCCGGGAACTTGCCGCCGTCCTGGATATAATGGCGGAAGACGAAGACCGGGATGATGAGCGCCGCAAAGACGACGCCAGAGATCAGCGCGTCATTGTAACCCCAGACCTTCGCGCCGGCGCCAAGAAAGAGCGCATTGACGAAGGCCAGACAGGTGTTCAGCCCGATCAGCCACGTCGGCGCCTTCCACGGACGCTCGATGTGCCCTGAGTCGATTCGGTGGATCCAGCCCGAGTTCAGGTTCAGGAAGTTGAAGATGATGTAGCCGACGTTCGAGATGGCGAGCACATAGAAGTAGCCCGCCGCGTTCGACGCCAGCGCCAGCAGGATCAGGTTGAAGCCGAAGTCGGTCCACATGGCCCCCGTCGGCGCGCCGTGCGAGTTCACATGGCTGAGGTACTTCGGCAGCCAGCCGTCGACAGACCCCTGGTAGAGCGTGCGCGACGATCCGGCCATGGCGGTCATGATCGCAAGGAACAGCGCGAGGATCATCAGGATGACGAAGATCTGCGTCACGACCTTGCCGCCGGCGACCATGCCGCCGAGCGCCTCGCCAACACCCGTGCCATCGACGATACCGGGCGCGATCATGCCCTCATGGCCCAGGACGCCCTGGAACGAGAAGGGAATGATGAAGAAGAAAAGGCAGCACAGAAGGCCAGAGAAGAAGATGGCCTTGAAGGCGTCCGTCGCCGGGTTCTTCAGTTCGCGCGTGTAGCAGACTGCGGTTTCAAAGCCGTAGGTCGACCAGGCGGCGATATAGAGGCCGCCCAGAACCAGCGTCCAGCCACCGATGCTCCAGGTTCCGTCCACGCCGGAATAGGCGGCCGTGGGCGGCACGATGTTGGTGACGTTGGTATAGTTGATCTGTCCCGTAACGATCGGAACGATCCCGGCCAGCAGAAGCGGCGTCAGGACGATGATCGCCAGCCATTTCTGCGCGCTCGCCGTCGAGGCGATGCCCCGGTGCTGGATCGCGAACATGATCAGCATCAGAACCGCGCCGATGATGAAGGTCGCGTTGAAATGCAGCGAGAAATCGTGGTCGTTGAAGCCCGGCAGGTGGATCGTCAGAGCCTCCCAGGTGCGGATGGCCGGCGTCAGCGCGGCAATGCCGTCGGCCGACGCCACCGCCTTGATCGCATCCTCGGGCGAGGTGCCGGCGTTGGCGGTGATATAGTCGACGACGGACTGTGTCGTGGCGGTGTAGTTCGCGATGTTCGCCTGCACCCAGTCAAGCACCGCCGGCGCATCCGCGGCCGGAATGGGCCAGAGCGCGTTCAGGATGTAACCCGCGGCAATGGCGCAGCCCAGCGACAGCACCGGCGACCAGGCGAACCAGTTGCACCAGACCGACAGGGGCGCGATCAGCTTGGAATAGCGCACCCAGGCGGTTGCGCCATAGACCGAGGCGCCGCCCGACTTGTTGCCGAACATGCCCGCGATTTCCGCGTAGGTAAAGCTCTGCAGGAAGCCCATGATCATCGACACGATCCAGACCACGAAGGCGACCTTGCCCGTCGTGCCCGCAATACCCCCGATCGAGAAGAGGACGAGCGGCGGCACACCTGCCGCGACCCAGAAGGCCCCTCTCCAGTCCAATGCACGGACGAGTTCGCCCGAGCCCTTTTCGTCTGACATTTGTCCCCTCCCTGTTTTTTGGGCCGTCCGTCCGCCGGACGCCCTTGCTCTGGCCGGGCATTCACCCTGACCATTGCGCGCCGTGACAGACTGTCGCAGAGCCATCGGCCTGCAAAGCGATTTTATTGCCCCCGAAGAAAATTATTTTACCAAGCGGTCCGATCCGCCGTCTGGCTCAATCCCCGCGTGATCGTGGACCGTCTTGCGCACGCGGGCCCATTTGTAGGCATCAAGAATCGAAACCGCCCAGACGAAGATCCCGCCGGCAAAGCGCCCGACCGTCGATGCCTGTGGCGGTGCGGTCACAAGCGTGAAGCCCCCCAGAAGCAGGAGAAAGAACAGGAAGATGAAGCCCCTGACCGGCTGGCGGTTCAGGACCTGCCCGCTTCCCGGCAGGACGATGGCGGCCAGAAGGACCAGCCAGGGCGACCACGGGCGGCTCATGACGCGCCCCCAAGCGACGCGGCAAGCGCGATCAGTTCGTCCATCAGCGCCTGGATCACCGCAGGCGAAAGCGGCGCCGCCCCCACCTCGCTGTCGCGAAAGATCAGGTAGCGGCCCCGGTCGGCCTCTTCGGCCAGCCAGACGAGCCGCAGGCCCTTTGGCGACAGGACCAGCTCTTTCACGCGCGGCCGGGCGAAAAGACCCGCCTGATCCGCGACCACGGCTTCGGGCGGCAGGGCCCCTGCCCCGTCGGTCCGCGCCTGCGCCCGGTCGGGAAAGGTGGCCGGCAGCGCCACGCGCCCCGTCAGCGCCCCGAAGTTCGAAAAGACCTCGCCCCCCGCCGGCCGCATCATGATGTCGAGCGTGCCGCCGACCGGCATCGGCTCGGTCAGTGTCACCATCAGCCACAGGCACGGCAGCTTGCGGTAGCTCAGCGCATCCGGCACCGCCTGCCAGTCGAAAAGCCGGCCCCGGTAGCGCCCTGCAACGCGCGGAAAACCGTGCGGCGTCAGCGCGACGCGGGCGTCGGACACGAGCGGCAGGCTCGCGTCAAACCAGCCCGCGCGGGCGTCCGTGCGCTCTTTCAGGGCAGAGGGTCCGGCGAATGGCCACATGGAGAATATCGTCCCGAAAAAGAGGCGGCCCCCGAAGGGACCGCCGGTTCGATCAATAGCCCGCCGGCCGCGGCCAGGGCATCGTGAACTGCGCCCCCCGGTTCACGAAGCGGTAGCGCCAGAAGTGGAACCACAGGCTGACGACGATGTAGAAGCCGATCATCGCCACAAGCTGCGTGCCGTAGCCCAGGAACACCGCGAAGTAGGTCACCGCGCACAGCGTCAAGAGCGTGATGGCCGGGATCGGGTGGAACGGATGTTCGTAGCCGCGCTTGATGACACCCATCGGCCACTTCTTGCGGAAGAGGATCACGTTGAGCGGCATGAACGTATATTCCAAGAGCCCCGACAGGATCGAGAAGGTGATCACCTGGTCAAGCGGAGCCCCGAGCGCGAAGATCAGTGCGATCGGCACCAGGAAGATGATCGACCGGTAGGGCGTGCGATAGCGCGGATGGACGGCGCCGAACCAGCCTGGCAGGTAGCGGTCGCGACCCATCGCGAACCAGGCACGGCTCGCGTCGTTGATGCAGCCGTTCGCGCTTGCCAGCGTCGCAAACAGCGTGCCCATGCCCAGAAGGAAGACCAGGAAGCCCGACCCCGTCAGACGCGCCGTGTCGAAAAGCGGTGCGACCGAACCATTGACGCCGTCGCCCAGGAACTCCCAGGGCAGGATACCCGAACAGACATACCAGGTCAGCGTCGCCGCCGTCATCAGCGTCATGATCCCGGCCAGCGTGCCGAAGGGCAGCGCGCGGGCGGGCGAGCGGACCTCTTCGGCCGCCTGCGTCGTGCCCTCGATGCCCAGGTAGTACCAGAGCCCGAAGTGCATCGCCGCCAGCACGCCGATCCAGCCATAAGGCAGGCTCGCCTGCCCCGCCATCAGGTCGGCATGCTTCATCATGCTCGTCCCCAGAACACCCGAGGTCGAGAGGAACAGGATGATGATGGCCACGAAGGCAATCGCGGTGATGACCAGGTTGAAGGTCAGCGTCGCAAGCACGCCGCGGAAGTTCAGCCAGGCCAGGAACAGGATGGCCAGAACGATGAAGGGCCTCTGGTCCAGGTCGGTGACGCCCGATGTCAGGCGCGCGACCTCGGAAATCAGGTAGCCCGCCGTGATGGCGTTCGCGGCTTCCAGCATGGTGTAGGCGAAGGTCAGGTACAGCCCGACGTTGAAGGCCATCAGCGGCCCGACGATGTGCTTGGCCTGGGTATACTGGCCACCGGCGGCCGCGACCGTCGAGGTCACTTCCGAATCGATCATGGCGACGCAGGTGTAGAGGATGCCCGCGAACCAGCAGGCGATCAGCGCCGCATAGGCGCCCCCTTTGCCCACGCCGAAGTTCCAGCCCATGTATTCGCCGACCAGAACGATGCCGACGCCCAGCGCCCAGACGTGGGCGGGGCCAAGGACGCGCAGAAGGCCGACCTTGGTGCCATGCGGCCCCATGCCGTCCCTCTCGCCCGAGGTGATGTCGAAGTCCGTCATGCCTGCCCCCCGTCGATCTTGTGTTCTTCGGTCATCGCCTCAAGCTCGCCTTCGCGAGACGAGGTGAGGACCTCTTCGGAATAGGTCGTGTCGGTGCGGACCCACTCTATGATCATCAGTGCCGCCAGAAGCGCCGAAAGCCCCCAGGCCGCGTATTCAAGAAATGTCCACAAAGCCATGGGGTTACCTTTCGCCAAACTTCTCCGCGATCACTTCGCGGTATTCGGTTTCAGACAGTTTCAGCATCATGACGAAGTAGCCCACGACCACGATGACCATGATCGCCAGGCTGACCCAGCTGAAGCTGTAGTCGAAGCGTGCGGTGATAAGGTCGGCGGCGCTCTCCGGCGTGAGGCCCAGCGCCTCATACTGACCCGCTTGCACGGGATTCTGGCCCAGGCTTTCCCAGGTGGGGTTTTCGACCGTCTTGTGCACGACCGACGCACCGGCCAGGCCCAGCTTCACCGGCAGGTAGAGCGCGCCGATCGACAGGACCAGAAGCACCAGCACGTCGATGAGCTGGCTGATCTTGCTTTGTTTCGGGGGTTGATAATGGGCCATCAGCCTTTCCCCCGTGCCGCGCGGGCTTCGTCCAGGAACTTGATGTCAAGCCCGTACATGAAGTCGCGGTCCTCGCGGTAATGGCGCAGCATCGCCATGATCGCGGCCGTGTTGAACGTCAGCGCCACCGCACCGGCGAAGAGAAGCATCCCCCGCGCGAGCGGCGACGGCGCAAGCGGCCAGGTGGCCCAGGCGACAAATCCCATCGCCAGCCACAAGGCGATGACGAAAGCCCATGCCACAGCAGTATCCCGCTGGTGCATGGCCGCGATTCTTTGACTGAGGTCAGCCATACGTTTCCTCCCTGTTTATGGTCCCGGTCTGTCCCCATCCCCGCGGGCGCCGTCCGGGTCGGCGCGCCGTTACTCTTGAGTTGCCGCGTTTGATTTTCTTCGCGGGAACTATTTTTGTCCCAAAGGAAACAACGGGGATGAGGATTCTGTCAAGCAATCTGTTGGCCGCTCCCCGCATTTCGACGCCCGCTGCCCCCCTGCCCAAAAAGGTGACGCCCCCTTGTCACTTTTTGCCTAGCAAGAAAAAAACATTCCTGCCATTATCGCCCCGAGACTCACCGCGCCCGACGGCCTTCCCAGCCGTGGGCTTACCCGAAGGAGGACACCATGTGCGGAATCGTCGGACTATTCCTGAAGGACAAATCGCTGGAGCCGAAGCTCGGTCAGATGCTGACGGACATGCTCATCACCATGACCGACCGCGGTCCTGACAGCGCCGGCATCGCCATCTACGGCGACGTCGACAAGGGGCTTGCCAAGATCACGGTCCAGTCGGCCGATCCTACCCGCGACTTTGCAAGCCTGGACGGCGACCTGCACGAGGCCCTTGGCCAGCCGGTCACCCTCCTGGTCAAGAGCACGCACGCCGTGATCGAACTGCCCGAAGGCCAGGTCGAGGCGGCGCGCACCGCGCTCGCGCGCCTTCGCCCGAACGTCAAGGTCATGAGCGTCGGCGACAGCCTTGAAATCTACAAGGAAGTCGGCCTGCCCAAGGATGTGGCGACCCGTTTCGACGTGGCCAAGATGTCCGGCAGCCACGGCATCGGCCACACGCGCATGGCGACGGAAAGCGCCGTGACCACGCTTGGCGCCCACCCCTTCTCGACCGGCCCGGACCAGTGCCTCGTGCACAACGGCTCGCTTTCGAACCATAACGGGCTGCGGCGCGAGCTGATCCGCCTCGGCACCACGTTCGAGACGCAGAACGACACCGAGGTCGCGGCGGCCTATGTCAGCCAGAAGCTGAAGGAAGGCCACAACCTGGGCGAGGCGCTCGAATCGGGCCTCGACGACCTGGACGGCTTCTACACCTTCGTCGTCGGCACCAAGGACGGCTTCGGCGTCGTCCGCGACCCGATCGCCTGCAAGCCCGCCGTCATGGCCGAAACCGACCAGTATGTCGCCTTCGGCTCTGAATACCGTGCGCTCGTGAACCTGCCGGGGATCGAGACCGCCCGCGTCTGGGAACCCGAACCTGCCACCGTCTACTTCTGGAACCACTGAATATGCAGACTTTCGACCTTGCCCAGCGCGGGCTTCGCGAACTGAACCAGACCCTGCATGCGTTGCAGGGCACCACGAACCAGACCGTCTGGGAAATCGTCAACACCAAGGGCAGCCATGCGATTGCCGCGGGTGTTGACGCCCCCCTGGACATCACCGTGCGGGGCACGACGGGCTATTACTGTGCCGGCATGAACAAGCTGGCGACGATCCGAATCACCGGCTCTGCCGGTCCGGGGGTCGCCGAGAACATCATGTCCGGCGCGGTCATCGTCGAAGGTGACGCCAGCCAGTATGCTGGCGCCACCGGCCGGGGCGGCCTTCTGGTCATCAAGGGCAATGCCTCTTCGCGCTGCGGCATCTCCATGAAGGGCGTCGACATCGTGGTCCATGGCAACATCGGTCACATGTCGGCCTTCATGGGCCAGTCGGGCAACCTGGTTGTCCTGGGCGATGCCGGGGACGCGCTGGGCGACTCGCTCTACGAGGCGCGGCTCTTCGTGCGTGGCAAGGTCAAGTCGCTCGGGGCGGACTGCATCGAGAAAGAGGTGCGCCCCGAGCATCTCGAAGCCCTGGAAGAACTGCTTCGCCGGGGCGAGGCCGACGCCAAGGCCAAACCCGAGCAGTTCCGTCGCTATGGCTCGGCCCGCAAGCTTTACAATTTCAACATCGACAATGCGTCGGCCTACTGAGAGAAGACCATGAGCGACTTCCCCCATACGCCCCCCCGCTTCTCGGCCACCTTCACCCCCGCGGTGAACGCCGAGATCCGCCGCGCGGCAGCTTCCGGCATCTATGACATCCGTGGCGCCGGCACCAAGCGCCACCTGCCCCACTTCGACGATCTTCTGTTCCTCGGGGCCTCGATCAGCCGCTACCCGCTGGAAGGCTACCGCGAGAAGTGCACGACCGACGTCTGGCTCGGCACGCGCTTCGCCAAGAAGCCGATCCACCTGGACATCCCGATCACCATCGCCGGCATGTCCTTCGGCGCACTCTCTGGCCCCGCGAAAGAGGCCCTGGGCCGCGGCGCTTCGGCGGCGGGCACCTCGACCACCACCGGCGACGGCGGCATGACGGAAGAAGAGCGCGGCCATTCCCGCACGCTGGTCTACCAGTATCTGCCCTCGCGCTATGGCATGAACCCCGATGACCTGCGCCGCGCCGACGCGATCGAGGTCGTGGTCGGTCAGGGCGCCAAGCCTGGCGGCGGCGGCATGCTTCTGGGCCAGAAGATTTCCGACCGCGTGGCCAAGATGCGCAACCTGCCCAAGGGGATCGACCAGCGTTCGGCCTGCCGTCACCCCGACTGGACCGGCCCCGACGACCTGGAAATCAAGATCCTCGAACTGCGCGAGATCACCGACTGGGAAAAGCCGATCTACGTGAAGGTCGGGGGCGCCCGCCCCTACTACGACACCGCGCTTGCGGTGAAAGCCGGGGCCGACGTCGTCGTCCTTGACGGGATGCAGGGCGGCACGGCGGCGACGCAGGACGTGTTCATCGAGCATGTCGGCATGCCGATCCTGGCCTGTATCCCGCTGGCGGTGAAGGCGCTTCAGGACCTGGGCATGCACCGCAAGGTGCAGCTGATCGTCTCGGGCGGCATCCGCACCGGCGCCGACGTGGCCAAGGCGATGGCCATGGGCGCGGACGCGGTAGCGATCGGGACGGCGGCGCTGATCGCGCTCGGCGACAACGACCCGGCACTCGAGGCAGAATATCAGAAGCTCGGCACCACCGCCGGCGCCTATGACGACTGGCACGAAGGCAAGGACCCCGCCGGCATCACCACGCAGGACCCCGAACTTTTCAAGCGCTTCGACCCGATCCTGGGTGGTCGCCGCCTGAAGAACTACCTGAAGGTGATGACGCTCGAGGCGCAGACGATTGCCCGCGCCTGCGGCAAGAACAGCCTGCACAACCTTGAACCCGAGGATCTGTGCGCCCTGACGGTCGAAGCGGCCGCCATGTCGGGCGTTCCGATCGCCGGCACCAACTGGATACCGGGGCGCGGCGGGTTCTGACCCCGCCCACCCTCCACCACAACATGGCGCGCGGCGGTGAAGACCGCGCCCGAACCGGACGACAACAGGGAGCTTCCAAAAATGCCGAAGGATCTGGCCAAATGGGCCAAGGAACGGGGCGTCAAGTACTTCATGATTTCCTACACGGACCTCTTTGGCTCGCAACGCGCCAAACTGGTTCCGACCCAGGCCATCAACGACATGGCGGTGGACGGCGCGGGCTTCGCGGGCTTTGCAACCTGGCTTGACCTGACCCCCGCCCACCCCGACATGATGGCCGTGCCCGACGCCGACAGCGCCATCCAGCTGCCCTGGAAACCCGAAGTCGCCTGGGTCGCCGCCCGCGCCACGATGGAAAACCAGCTCCTCGCCCAGGCCCCGCGCAACGTGCTGGAAAACCTGGTCGCCGAAGCCGCGAAACAGGGCCTGCGCGTCAAGACCGGCGTCGAGCCCGAATTCTTCATCCTGAACCGCGAGGGCACCGGCGTCGCCGACGACCTCGATACGGCCGAAAAGCCCTGCTACGACCAGCAGGCCATCATGCGCCGCTACGACGTGATCGCCGAAATCTGCGACTACATGCTCGAACTCGGCTGGGAAGCCTACCAGAACGACCACGAGGACGCGACCGGCCAGTTCGAGATGAACTGGAAATACGACGACGTCCTGCAGACCGCCGACAAGCACTCCTTCTTCAAGTTCATGACCCGCTCGATCGCCGAGAAGCACGGGCTGCGCGCCACCTTCATGCCGAAGCCCTTCAAGGGCCTGACCGGCTCTGGCTGCCACGCGCATATCTCGGTCTGGTCTCTGGACGGCAAGACCAACGCCTTCGCCGACAACACGAAGGAACTGGGCCTGTCGGATCAGGGCCGGCATTTCCTGGGCGGCATCATGAAGCACGCCTCGGCACTCGCCGCGATCTGCAACCCGACGGTCAACAGCTACAAGCGCATCAACGCCCCGCGCACCTCGTCGGGCGCGACCTGGGCGCCGAACACCGTGACCTGGACCGGCAACAACCGCACCCACATGGTGCGCGTCCCCGGCCCCGGCCGGTTCGAGCTGCGCCTGCCCGACGGTGCGGCGAACCCCTACCTGATGCAGGCCGTGATCCTGGCCGCCGGTCTTGACGGCGTGCGCTCGAAGGCCGACCCCGGCCGCCGCTGGGACATCGACATGTACCAGGAGGGCCATACGGTCACCGACGCGCCGAAGCTGCCGCTCAACCTTCTCGACGCGCTGCGCGACTACGACAAGGACGAAACGCTGAAGGCCATGATGGGCGACGAATTCTCGCGCGCCTTCGTCAAGCTGAAGATGCGCGAATGGAACAGCTACGTGTCGCATTTCTCGTCCTGGGAAACGGCGAACACGCTCGACATCTGATCGAAGAGACGACCCCCGACCCTTCCCACCTTGCCGCCCCGGTTCATGCCGGGGCGGCCTTTCCGTTCGGGGCCCCGACTATCGGACGGTTGACAGGAACGCCCCCGCCGCGCTTCCCTGATCCCACCCAACCAAGGCCCCCGAGATGCGACTTCGAGACGCCAGCGCCCTGCCCCTGATCGCCGGACCCGAGGTCAGCGCGACCGTGCGGCTGGTCGTCGAAACCCTGCTCGCGCGCATCCAGTCCGAAAGTTACGGCGCCGACGAACGTCTGCCGTCCGAACGCACCCTCGCGGGTGAACTCGGCGTCGCAAGAAACACCGTGCGCGAGGCGCTCGACCACCTCGAGGCGCAGGGGGTCATCCGCCGCCGCGCCGGGTCGGGCACCTTCGTCCGGGGCGAGGACGATGCCACCGCCGCCTCTGACGTGGCCGCCGACACGAGCCCGCTTGACCTACAGGTCATGCGTGGCATCGTCGAGCCCGAGATGCTGAGGCTTGCCATCGTCAACATGTCGCCCCGCCGGATCGAGGCGCTGGGCCAGACGCTGTCGCAGATCGAAGAGGTGCAGGCCGATCCCGACCTTTTCGCGCGCCTCGAGGACGAGTTTCACCGCCAACTGGCCGAAGGCACCGGCAACCCGCTGCTGGTCGCCTGCTACGGCCTGATCCTCGATGCCCGCCGCCAGAGCTTCCGCGCCGCCCTGAACCGCCGCCACCTGACCCCGAACCGCATCGCCGACTTTCAGCGCCGCTATAACCGCCTCTTCAACGCCATCGCCGCGCGCGACATCGAAACGGCGGCCGAATTCATGAAGCTGCAGCTGATCGAGGAACAGCGCGTCCTCCTGCAGGAAGACTGAGCCTTGGCCGACGAACCGGACCGGACCTACCCCCACCTGCATCTGCGCCTGACCTTTGCCAACGGCGGATGGATCGGGCCGGGCAAGGCCGACCTGCTGGAGGGGATCGCCGAAACCGGCTCGATTTCCGGGGCGGGGCGGCGGATGGGCATGAGCTACAAGCGCGCCTGGGGCCTGGCCGAGGCGCTGAACACCATGTTCCAGACCCCGCTCGTGACCGCCTCGCGCGGCGGTCCGGCCCACGGCGGCGCCGAACTGACCGAGGCGGGCCGCGCCGTCCTGGCCCACTACCGCGGGCTTCAGGCCCGCGCGGCCGAAGCCGGCGCGGGCGACATGGGCGCGCTGGCCGCCCTCGCGCGCGGAAGCGATATATCCGGCCGGAAATAGCGGTTGCGGCGGCCGCCAGCGCAGGGTTATATCCGATTGGACATATCGGAGATCATCATGCGCACGCTGCCCAAATTCCTTGCCTCGCTGGCCCTTGCCGCCCTTCCCTTTGCTGCCTCGGCCGACGAGGCGACGGTCGCCGTCGCGGCAAATTTCGCGCCCACGGCCGAAAAGCTCGCCGCCGCCTTCGACAAGGCCTCGGGCGACAAGATCACCATCGTCTCCGGCGCGACCGGCAAGCTTTATGCGCAGGTCCAGGCCGGCGGCCCCTTTGACGCCTTCCTGTCGGCCGACACCAAGACCCCCGCCAAGATGATCGAGGAAAAGCTTGCGGTCCCGGACAGTCTTTTCACCTACGCGACCGGCCAGCTTGCGCTCTGGACGATGAACGACAAGGCTGACCTGAGCGACCCCAAGGCCGCGCTGACCGCGGCGACCCACCTGGCGATCGCCAACCCCGACCTCGCGCCCTACGGCAAGGCCGCCATGGAAACGCTTGAAAAGCTTGGGCTTACCGACGCCGTGAAGGCCAAGATCGTGACGGGCGAAAACATCGCCCAGACACAGACAATGGTGGCGAGCGGCGCGGCGGACTTCGGCTTTGTCGCCGCCTCGGCCCTTGCCGGAAAGAACGAAGGCACCTCCTGGATCGTGCCGGCCGACATGCATGCCCCCTTGACGCAGGATGCCGTCCTTCTGGAACATGGCAAGGATAACAAGGCGGCCAAGGGCTTCCTTGACTATCTGAAGACCGACGAAGCCAAGGCAGAGATCACGGCCGCCGGTTACGGGGTGAAGTGAGCGGCATAGACCTTCAATCGCTGGGACTGACGCTGCGTCTAGCGGCGTTGGTCACGGCCACGCTTCTGGTCCTGGCTACACCCCTTGCCTGGTGGCTGGCGCGCAGCCGTTCGCGCGCCGCTCCGGTGATCGAGGCATTGACGACCCTGCCGCTGGTTCTGCCGCCAACCGTCATCGGCTTTTACCTGCTCTTGGCCTTCGCGCCCGTCGCCCCGCTCGGCCAGTTGTGGCTCGGCCTGACGGGCCGCCCCTTGGCCTTTTCCTTCGCGGGGCTTTTTTTCGCGTCGCTCATCTATTCGCTCCCTTTCGCGGTCCAGCCCGTGCAGGCCGCCTTCACGCTTCTCGGCCGCGCGCCCCTTGATGCGGCGGCAAGCCTTGGCGCCCGCCCGCTCGACGCCTTTCTGACGGTGGCGCTTCCGCTCTCTGCGCGCGGCTACCTGACGGCCGCCGTCCTGACGTTTGCCCACACGCTCGGTGAATTCGGCGTTGTGCTGATGGTTGGCGGAAACATCCCCGGCCAGACCCGGCTCATCTCGCTCGCCCTATATGAAGAGGTCGAGCGAATGGACTATGGCGCCGCGCACCGGCTTTCGGCGCTGCTCCTCTTCCTGTCCTTCGCGACGCTCCTCGCCCTCTACCTCCTGAACCGGCGGAGCCGCGATGTCCGCCGCTGACCCGACACTCGACATCGACATCGCCCTGACGCCGCCGGCCTTCCCGCTGACGGTCAGCGCACGCCTGCCGCTTCAGGGGCTGACCGCCGTCTTCGGCCGCTCCGGCGCCGGCAAAAGCACGCTGCTGAGCGCCATCGCCGGCTTTTCGCCGACCGGCGGCCGCATCGCCTTTGGCGATGAGGTGTGGGAGGACGGCCGCCACTTCGTCCCGGCCTGGCGGCGGCGCGTGGGCTTCCTCTTCCAGACGCCCCGGCTCTTTCCCCACCTCGACGTGGCCGGCAACCTCGCCTATGCCGCGCGCCGGTCCGGGGCGATGGCCGATATCGCTCCCATGGTGGCACGGTTCGGCCTTTCGCCCCTCCTGACCCGCCGCGCCCCCGACCTGTCGGGCGGCGAGGCGCAGCGCGTGGCGCTCGTGCGCGCCCTTCTGGCAAGGCCCCGGCTTCTTCTGATGGACGAGCCCCTGTCAGCCCTCGACGCAGGCCACCGCGACGCCATCCTGCCCCTGATCGAGGATCTGCGCGACACGGACCACCTGCCGATCCTTTACGTCTCGCACGCGCTTTCCGAAGTCGTGCGGCTCGCAACGACCGTTCTTGCGCTCGACGGCGGTGCCGTCGTGGGGCTTGGCCCCGCAGCCGAAGTCCTTGCCGACCGCGCCGCCGCCAGGGCGTTCGGTGGCGAAGAACCCGGCAGCCTTCTGACCACGCAGGTCATCGGCCACGAGGCCGACGGCCTGACGCGCCTGACGTTCCCAGGCGGCGATCTGCTGGTCCCCGCCCTGCCCTTCCCTCCCGGCGCGACCGTGCGCCTGCTCGTCCGGCCGCGCGAGGTGCTTCTGTCGCGGGGCGCGCCCGAGGGGTTGAGCGCGCTGAACAGCCTGCCCGCAACCGTCCGCACGATCGAGCCCGTGGGCGACACAAGCGCCCTTGTGACGCTCGACTGTGGCGGCACCCCCATCAAGGCGCGCGTCACCCGCCGGTCGGTCGCGGCGCTGGAACTGGCGCCCGGCACTCCCTGCCATGCGATCCTGAAATCCGTGGCGCTCGCCCCCGGCTGACGGCCCTGCTACAAACCCCCATGGACCGCGCCGCCCTCATCGTCGCCCATGGCCAACCCTCGGCCCCCGGCCCCGCCGCAGCCGAGCTGGCGGCGCTCGCCCGGAAAGTCACGGACCTGGCCCCCGGCTGGCGCATCGAAGGCGCGACCCTTGCCGACCCCGGCGCCGTCGAGCGCGCGGCGGACCGCCTCGGCCCCGCGCTCGTCCTGCCCTTCTTCATGGCTGACGGCTGGTTCACCCGCAGCCTCCTGCCAGAGCGGCTGGCGAGCGCGACAGGAATGACCTACCTGCCCGCCTTCGGCACCTGGCCCGAAACGGCATATCTCGCCGCCAGCCTGGTCGAACGGGCGCTTCTGGACCGAGGCTGGCGCCCCGGTGACAGCGGCCTGATCCTCGCCGCGCATGGGTCGGCAAAAAGCCGTGGCTCGGCGCGCTCGACCGAGGCCATCGCGGCCGCCATCGCGAAGGCCCTGCCCATGGGGCGCATAGACACCGGCTACCTGGAAGAACCGCCCTGCCTTGCGGACGCCGCCCGGGGCTTCATCGGAAGGGCGCTCTGCCTGCCCCTTTTCATCGCCCGCTGGGGCCATGTGGAAGGCGACCTGCCAGTGGCCCTGTCGCGGGCCGGCTTCACGGGTGAAACGCTCGCGCCCCTCGGCACCGCGCCCGAGGTGCCAGTTGTGCTGGCGGCCGCCCTCACAGGGTTCCGCAAATGAAAACGGGCGGACCTTTCGGACCGCCCGCGCAAGCTCGGTAACTGGGACCGATCAGGCCAGCGCGAGGTTCGTCGCCGATTCGCGGCCGTCACGACCCGATTCGATGTCGAACGTCACCTTCTGGCCGTCCTTGAGTTCGCGCAGACCCGCACGCTCGAGAGCGGTGATGTGAACGAACACGTCTTTCTTGCCGCCATCGGGGGCGATGAAGCCGTAACCCTTGGTAGCGTTGAACCATTTCACGGAGCCGGTGGCCATCGTGTGTCTCCTCGTCTCGCCGCCCGCGGAATGCGGCGGCCCGGCGCAGTCAGGCAGAATCGAAAGCTGAGGCCGAGAGCGGAAACAGTCGATCAGGTAACGTCGCCGGGGCCATATGCCAGAAAAACCGCTGAAAATCAAGCCGCATCGGCGGGCGGTCCCCGGCGCAGGGACTGGACCAGCAGGGGCCAGAGGCGCCCCAGGCCGGGCCGCGCCTCGAACCGCGTCAGAAGGCGGCCGATCAGGGCCGCACGCGGGTGGGTCACGAACCAGGGCGGGCGCGGCAGCAGGGCCGGCGGCCAGAGCGTCAGGCTGCGCGGGAACGGCCGGAAGGGCGCCTCGACGATGGCGCGTTCGGTCCCTTCGAGAAGGAGCGTATTGTGCACCGTCCCGACGCCCGATTGCGCGTCAGCGATCGTCGGCGGCGTTGGCCCGCCGCGAAAGCCGCCCCAGGGCAGCGTCGGCAGCGCATAGGCCACCCCGGTCCAGCCGTTGATCGCAATGGCACCGTAGCGCAGCCCCGCAACCAGCCGCTCGAAAGCCGCGCGGCCGATCTGCCGCCGCGTCCTGGGGTGGATCAGGATATTGGCGCCGAGCGTGCCGTAAAGCCGGTCGTTCGCAAGCGTGATCGCCGCCGCGAGGAAGGCCTCCGGGTCGGGCGCGTGCAGGCGCAGGACGGTCAGGGCCGGCCCGAAGACCTCGACCTGCCCCGCGCCGCCGATGTCCGCCGCCTCGGACACGACCAGGTCCGGCGCGCCCCCGCCGCCGCGCGGCCAGTGCTCGACCGCGACCGCCACCTCGGCAAAGTCCTGAAGCCGCGCCTCGGTTCCCGGATAGTAGGCGGGGCGTGGGCCCGCCCCCCGGACGCGCGCCCTGAGGGCGGACAGCAGCGGCGCGGTCCCCTCCCAGCCGTCGGGCAGGATCAGGACCTGCATGGCGATGCAGTTGAAGCCCGAGTTCTGCAGCTTCTGCGTCACAAGCTGTTCGGCCTGAAAGGCGATGTCGGCGGCACTCCACGGCCCCGGCACCACGATCGTCGGACAGACGGCGCCAAGTTCCGATGTGATCGGCCGCGCGTTCATGGGGCGACCCTCGGCGCGCCGCACCTCGGCCTCTGACCCCTCGCCCCAGACGATCCGGTCGTGGGTCGCCCGCGCGCCGGTGATATGGATCGCCTCGACCGCCGGATGGCGTGCGAGCCACGCCCCGACCGCGCCGCCGCCGGTGACGATCCGCAGGCCACCCGCCGCGATCAGCGGCCGAAGCGCCCGTTCCAGAACCGGCGCCAGATAGTCGTTGACCGGATTCAACTTCAGGATAACCACCTGATTTTCATTGAAAAGCTTGTGGATCGCATCCAGGGGTCCAATCGAGGACACGTTCCCCGCCCCCAGAACCAGCGCCAGCCGCCCCGTCCGGTCGGCCCCGTCCGCATAGGCCACGGCAGTCAGCCCAGGCAGGTCGGCAGCGGTCACGCCCGGCTCCATCCAGACCTCGGCCCTCACGCCATTCATCACGATCCGGTCCCAGACCGACCGCGGATAGCCGCGCACCGCGACCTGCCCCGTGACCGTCTGGCGATGGGACAGAACCGGCCTTGTCCGCAGGTTGTCGGCCAGGGTCCTGGCCGACGCGATCAGCGCCCAGGGGCCGCCCAGCCAATCCTCGCCCGCCGCCGGACTGTCGGGGGCGACGCCCTTGGCAACGCAGGCAAGCGAAACCCAGTCCCCGGCCACCGCAGCGGTCGCCGCGCGCACCTCGTCCAGAAGCCGCACGCGGTCGGGAATGGCCAGGCGCGCCCAGGCGCCCTTGGCCGCCGTCAGGTCGGCCAGGGCCGCCTCATAAGGCTGGCTGTCGAAGTCGGGATCGCTCATGCCGGAAGTCCACTTCACCCACCGCGCGAACGGGGCCACAGGCTGTGGCCGCCGTCCAGACCCCGGACCCGGTGACGTGGCGTCTACTGGTCGAGGAAGCTGCGCAGCTTGCGGCTCCGCGACGGATGCTTCAGCTTCCTCAGCGCCTTCGCCTCGATCTGGCGGATGCGTTCGCGCGTGACGCTGAACTGCTGGCCGACCTCTTCAAGCGTGTGGTCGGTGTTCATGCCGATGCCGAAACGCATGCGCAGCACCCGCTCCTCGCGCGGGGTCAGACTGGCCAGGACCCGCGTCGTGGTTTCCTTCAGGTTCTCCTGAATGGCGCTGTCGAGCGGCAAGATCGCATTCTTGTCCTCGATGAAGTCGCCAAGCTGGCTGTCCTCCTCGTCCCCGATCGGGGTTTCGAGGCTGATCGGCTCCTTGGCGATCTTCATCACCTTGCGGACCTTCTCGAGCGGCATCTGCAGCTTTTCGGCCAGCTCTTCGGGCGTCGGTTCGCGGCCGATTTCGTGCAGCATCTGCCGCCCGGTGCGGACCAGCTTGTTGATCGTCTCGATCATGTGGACCGGGATGCGGATGGTACGGGCCTGATCGGCGATCGAGCGCGTGATCGCCTGCCGGATCCACCAGGTTGCATAAGTGCTGAACTTGTAGCCGCGCCGATATTCGAACTTGTCCACCGCCTTCATCAGGCCGATGTTGCCTTCCTGAATGAGATCAAGGAATTGCAGACCGCGGTTCGTGTATTTCTTCGCGATCGAGATCACGAGCCGAAGGTTCGCTTCGACCATTTCCTTCTTGGCCTGCCGCGCTTCCTTCTCGCCCTTCTGCACCTGGTTCACGATGCGGCGGAATTCCGAGATGTCGACGCCGACATACTGGCCGACCTTGGCCATTTCGGCGCGGATATCCTCAAGCTTGGCGCGGCTCCGTTCGATCAGCGCCTGCCAGCCACGGCCCGACTTCTGCGCCATGCGCTCGACCCAGGTCGGATCAAGCTCGGCGCCGCGGTATTCCTGGATGAATTCCTGGCGGTTGATCCGGGCGGCGTCGGCCAGCTTCACCATGCCGCTGTCAAGCTGCATGATCTTGCGGTTGATGCCGTAAAGCTGGTCGATCAGCGCCTCGATACGGTTGTTGTGCAGGTGCAGTTCATTGACCAGCAGAACGATTTCCGACCGCAGCTTCTGGTAGGCCTCTTCCTCGGCCTTGGAAAAGCTGTCGTCCTCGTTCAGCGTGGCCGACATGCGCTGGTCCTGCATTTCGGCCAGCGTCGTATAGTCGCGCGCGATAATGTCGAGCGTTTCCAGGACCTTCGGCTTCAGCGCGGCTTCCATCGCCGCAAGCGACATGTTGGCGCCGTCGTCGTCATCCTCGTCGTCGCTTTCGCGCAGGATCGGATTGCCGTCGGCATCCAGGTCCGGCTCGTCCGCCTCGCGGCGACCGGGCGCCGCCGCCTCGGTGATGTCCACGTCATCGAGCGAGGGGCCGACCATCTCTCCCTCGCCGTCGAGCGAGCGGCCGAAGGTCGCTTCCAGGTCGATCACGTCGCGCAGAAGGATGTCTTCGGACAGAAGTTCGTCGCGCCAGATGGTGATGGCCTGGAAGGTCAGCGGGCTTTCGCACAGCCCCGCGATCATCGTGTTCCGCCCGGCCTCGATCCGCTTGGCGATGGCGATCTCGCCCTCGCGGCTCAGAAGTTCGACCGAGCCCATCTCGCGCAGATACATCCTGACCGGGTCGTCGGTCCGGTCGAGCGTCTCGCCCGAGGCCGTGGCGACCGCGACCTCGCGCGAGGTCGAGACTTCGACCACCGCGCCGCCTTCGCCCTCTTCGGCCTCTTCCTCTTCGATGATGTTGATGCCCATTTCCGACAGCATCGACATCACGTCCTCGATCTGTTCGGACGAAACCTGCTCGGGCGGCAGGACCTGGTTCAGCTGGTCGTAGGTGATGTAGCCCCGTTCGCGGGCGTCGGCGATCATCTTCTTGACCGCGGCCTGGCTCATGTCGAGCGAATGTTCGGTCTCGTCGGTTTCGGGCTTCTGATCGTCGGTGTCGCGGGCGGCCATGGGGGCTCCTTGTCTGGGCAGCGAATCGCCCGAGAGCGAATCGCATTCCGGTTTTCTAGCGAATCGCGCACCCGAATCACAGGGGCCGGCGCGCGGTCGGGTAACGAGCCAAGTGCCCGTCGTTAACGGCGTTTCTTCACCCAGACGGCCTCGTCGATCAGCCGCTGCAAATCGGCCGACAGTCGTTCGCGGTCCTCGCCCAGGTCGGTCGAATCCTCGAGCCGGCTTTTCACCGACCGATGCCGGGCTTCGGCCGCCTGCTGAAGCCGCCAGGTCAGCCCCTCGTCGACCAGCCCCTCCATATCCTGGATCGCCTCGGCCACCTCGGCCGCCACGCCCCGTTCGGCATCAAGCCGCGCGAGCGCGTCGGACAGGCAGGTGCGGGCCAGATCGGCGGGCGCGTCGGGGCGGACCGGGGGCGCGATGCGGACATGGGCAAGGGTGAAGACGCTTTCAAGGGTGCGCAGCGGCCCTTCTGCAAGCGCGCGATGAAAGGCGGGCGGCGCACAGGGATCAGGCAGACCGTGATGCGCGGCGGCCAGCATCGCATCGCGGAGCGCGGCCTGATCCGGGTTGGCGAAGGACAGGCGCTCGAGCGCGGATTCGAACGGCGGGATAAGGTTGGGATGGTTCGCGCAGATCGCCAGGATCAGCGCCTCCTGCAGGTGCTCGGCCACGTCATTTGCGCCCCCGGCCAGCGCCGACGCCCGGGTTTCCGCCGTGGGGATGGCCGGCAGGACCGGCCGTCCGCCGGGGCCCTTCTGGGGCCGCCGGGTGCGGAAGGGCGGCAGGGGCGCGCCGGGTGCCGCTTCGCCCCCCCCGTAAAGCGCCTGCCGCAAGCGCTTGAATTCCTGCCCATAATGCTCGCGGATCGAGGGGTCAGCGATGCGCTTCAGGACCGCGCGCAGGTTCTTGTCCAGCCCCGCGCGCCGTTCGGGACTGTCCAGAATCAGCCCCTCCGTCTCGCGCCGCCAGAGAAGCGCTGCCATCGGCTCGGCGCGCGACAGCGCCTCGGCGAGCGCAGGCGCCCCCTTCTCGCGGATCAGGTCGTCGGGGTCCATGCCGCCCGGCAGCGTGACGAAGCGCAGGGATTGCCCCGCCTCGATCATCGGCAGCGCCAGGTCGATCAGCCGAAGCGCGGCCCGCTGGCCTGCTGCGTCGCCGTCCAGCATCACCAACGGCTCGGGCGCGATCCGCCAGAGCATCCGCAACTGCTCGTCCGTGATCGCGGTGCCCAAGGGCGCCACCGCGCCCTCGAACCCGGCCGTGACCAACGCGATCACGTCCATGTAGCCCTCGGCCACGATCAGCGCCGCACCCTTGCCGCAGGCCGCCCGCGCCGGCCCCTGATTGTAAAGGCTCCGCCCCTTGTCGAAGAGCGGCGTTTCCGGCGAGTTCAGGTATTTCGCGGGCGAGGAAGGGTCCATCGCCCGCCCGCCAAGCCCGATGCAGCGCCCGCGCGCATCGCGGATCGGGTAGATGATGCGCCCCCGGAACCGGTCGTAGGGCTGGCCACCGCCGTCGGGGACCGCACAAAGCCCCGCCTCGACCAGCCGGTCGGCGGGCAGGCCCTTCTGGGTCAGGGCGGAAAACAGGAACTGGCGCTGGTCGGGCGCGAAACCCAGCTCGAACCGCTCGCGGGCGGCCTCGCTCAGCTTCCGCCCGTCCAGGTATGCCCGCGCCGCCGCCCCGGCCGCAGTCTTGAGCGTCAGCCGGTAAAGCCGCACCGCCTCTTCCATCGCTTCGGCCAAAAGGCTCAGCCGGTCGGCGCGTTCGGCGGCGCGCGGGTCCTGCGCCGGCATCGGCAACCCGGCCTCGCGCGCCAGGTATTCGACCGCCTCCATGAAGGCCATGTTCTCGCTGTCCTTCAGGAAGCCCAGCGCATCGCCCTTGGCCTGGCAGCCAAAGCAGTAATAGAAGCCCTTTCGGTCATCCACATGAAAGGACGCGGTTTTTTCCTGGTGGAACGGACAAGGCGCCCAGTAATCGCCCTTGGCCTGGTTCGACTTCTTGCGGTCCCACGTCACCTTGCGCCCGACCACGCGGCTCAGGGGCACGCGCGCGCGCAGTTCGTCCAGAAAGGCGGGGCTGAGACTCATGAAGCCTATATCGGCCCGCTGGACCCGTCCGGCAAGGGGCCTGACCGCCTCAGGCCTCTGCCCGTGCCAGAACGCGCTCCATCGCCTCGCTCAGCTCGTGAACCGCCGTTCGGACCATCGAGCGAAAGACGAAAATCGTTATTGAATCCGGGCTGTTACGGTGAAAAAGCGCCATCATGTGCCCATGCCCGGTGCGCGCTGTCGCGCCCTGGGGGAAGGCCGCGATCGACAGGTCGATCGCCACCAGCCGCGCGAGCGCCTCCTCGACCCCCGGCCCCGACAGCCCAAGAGCGACCCACGCGTCGCTCAGGTCCGTCAGCGCAGCATGGGGGGCCAATGCCTCCTCGAGCCCCTTCGGCAGCTCCTCATCGCTTGCCAGAAAACCCATGTTGCGTCCGGCCCAAAGAAGCGTCAGCGCCCCCTTGTTCGCAGAGGCTCCCGGCGCCACCCAGGCAAGGCCGGTGGCCTTCAAGGCCTTGGCCACGCCCTTGTCGGACCCCGCGTAGGGCGCAATGGCGGTCAGCCGGGCGGGAGTCGCATCCGACAGGCTCAGCGCACCGATGGTCACGGGCAACAGCCCCTCGGTCGCGGAACGGGCGATCAGTCTAGGCACGGGCACGCCCCCCCTCGGGATCGAAAAAGACAGGATGGGTCACTTCGCACAGGATGTCGGTCCCGCGCATGTGATCGACGAGCCGCACGGTCTGGCCATGCCGCGCCCGGCCGTTTTGCAGGAACGCCAGCCCGATCCAGGTCGAAAGCGTCGGCGACCAGCAGACCGAGGTCACATAGCCCTGGTCATTGGCGCTGACCGGCTCTGCGCCCGGCCCGAAAAGATGCGCCCCGGCCCCGATCGCGCGTTCGGGCGCAAGCGGCTTCAAGCCGACCAACTGCTCGCGCTCCGGCCCCATCAGCCCCGGCCGCTGGCTCGCCGCCTTGCCGATGCAGTCCTTGGCCGAACTGACCATCCCCTGCAGGCCGATGTCGAAGGCCGTGGTGCGGCCGTGGATTTCGGCATGGGTGATGAAGCCCTTCTCGACCCTGAGGACGTTCAGGGCCTCTAGCCCGTAGGCCGACCCGCCCAGGCTTTCGGCCCGTGCCACGAGGTCGCGGTAAAGGGCTGCGCCATAGCGCGACGGCACCGCGATCTCATACCCAAGCTCGCCCGAGAACGAGATGCGGAAAAGCCGCGCCGGAACCCCGCCGACGCTGACCGGCCCGCAGGACAGGAAGGGGAAGGCGGCTTCCGTCACCGGCTCGTCCAGGAGGGTGTTCAAAAGCTCGCGCGCAAGCGGCCCGGCAATCGCGAACTGCGCCCATTGTTCGGTCACCGAAACCGCGCGCACCTTCCAGTCGGGCGCAAAGGCCTGCTGCACGAAGTCGATGTGGCGCATCACCTGGCCGGCGGCCGCAGTCGTCGTCGTCATCAGATAATGGTCGGGCGCGATGCAGGCCGTGGTGCCGTCGTCCATCACCAGCCCGTCTTCGCGCAGCATCAGCCCGTAGCGGACCCGACCGGGCGCGAGCGAGGAGAACTTGTTGGTGTAAAGCAGGTCCAGAAGGCGCCCCGCGTCCGGCCCCTTGATGTCGATCTTGCCAAGCGTCGTCACGTCGCACACGCCGACCCGGTTGCGCACCGCCCGGACTTCCCGGTCGCAGGACTGCCGCCATGTGGCCTCGCCCGGCCGCGGGAAGTAGGACGGCCGATACCAGAGCCCCGCCTCGATCATCGGCGCGCCGCGCTCGGCGGCCGCGTCGTGCGAGGGGATGAAGCGTTCGGGCGCAAAGCCCTTGCCCTGCCCGCCCGCGCCCAGGGCGGCGATCGAGATCGGGGTATAGGGCGGCCGGAAGGTGGTGATGCCCGTCTCGGCAATCGTGCGCGCCGTCGCATCGGCCAGCGCCGCCAGCGCCACGACGTTCGAGTTCTTGCCCTGGTCGGGCGCCATGCCTTGCGTCGTGTAACGCTTCATGTGCTCGACCGAGCGGTAGCCCTCTTGCGCCGCCTGCCGCACGTCCTTTGCGGTCACGTCATTGGCGAAGTCGAGCCAGGCGCGGTCCCTGGCGCCGCCGCCGACCGGCGTGACCTGCCAGAAGGCCGACTGGCGCGTGGCGCCACCGTCGGATGGCGGCAGGTCGATGACCGGAACCGGCCGGCCCAGCGCCTGAAGCGCCCGCCCCGCCGCCGCCGCCCCCTCGGCCAGCGCCGACGCGGTCGAGAAGGCGCCGTTCGCGGCCCCCGCAACCTCCATCCCCGGCACCATGTCGGGCCGGGGCACGAAGGCTGCGATCTCGTCGCGCCAGGTGGGCCGGCCGTTCATGTGGCAAGCGAGGTGCAGCGCCGGGTTCCAGCCGCCGGACATGGCAAGGCAATCGACGGCGATCCGCTCGTCCGCGCCGATTGCGGTCCGCACCGTGATTTCGCTGAGCGCGAGCCGCCCGCGCGTGCCCGTGACCTGCGCGCCCGCATAAAGCGTCCAGTCCCCCTTGGGTGCCGTGATCTCTTCTGGCGGGCGGGGGTCGATGACCGCTGCGACCGTAACGCCCGCGGCGGCCAGATCGCGCGCGGTCCGATAGGCCTCGTCATTCGCGGCGAACAGCGCCACCTTCTGCCCCGCCGCCACGCCCCAGCGATTGAGGTAGGCGCGCACCGCCCCCGCCATCATCACGCCCGGCCGGTCGTTCATCGGGAAGGCGATGGGCCGTTCCTGCGCGCCCGATGCAAGGATCGCGCGGCCCGCGACGATGCGCCAGAAACACTCGCGCGGCAGGTGGGGCGCCGACGCCGCCTGGTGCAGCCCGACGCGCTCCAGCGCTCCGAACGTGCCGCCGTCGTAGGCGCCCGTCACGGTCGTGCGCGTCATCAGCCGCACGTTCGGCAGCGACCGAAGTTCCGCCACCACATCCGCCGCCCAGGCCGCACCCGACTGGCCGCCGACCTCTTCGGCCTCGGCATTGAGCCGCCCGCCCGGCAGGCTGTCCTCATCGGCCAGGATCACCCGCGCACCCGCCCGCCCCGCCGTCAGCGCGGCGATCAGCCCGGCGGGCCCGGCCCCGATCACCAGCAGGTCGCAGAAGGCCCAGGCCTTTTCGTAGCTCCCTTCGTTCGCTTTCCCCGACAGCGCCCCAAGCCCCGCCGCCCGGCGGATCGCGGGCTCGTAAAGCCCTTCCCAGAAGCTGCGCGGCCACATGAAGGTCTTGTAGTAGAAGCCCGCGCCGAGGAAAGGCGCGAAGAAGTCGTTCACCTCCATCACGTCGAACGACAGGGACGGCCAGCGGTTCTGGCTGCGTGCGTCGAGCCCGGCGTGGATCTCCTGCACCGTGGCCCGCACGTTCGGCACCTGAGCCGCACCCTGCCCCACAGTCACCAGCGCCGAAGGTTCCTCGGACCCCGCCGTCATCACCCCGCGAGGGCGGTGATACTTGAACGACCGCCCAAAGAGCCTGACCCCGCTCGCTAGCAGCGCCGAGGCCAGAGTGTCGCCCTGAAAGCCGGTGTAGTCCCGGCCATCGAACCGGAAGCCCACGGGCCGCGCCCGGTCGATGATGCCCTTGCCGGTCAGCCTCATGCGCGCGCCCCTTCCCCATCGGCCTTGCGGTCGGCGACCGCGCGGGCGCCCAGGATCTCATGCGTGGCGGTGTTGCGGTGAACCTCGACCCAGGCGCCGCAGCCCAGCTCGTGATACCACAGGTCGCGCGTCGGGCCCGCCGGATTGTCCCTCAGGTGCAGGTGGTCGTCCCACTCGGCAAGGGGTGCATCGGGCGCGGGGCGGCGCAGATAGTCGTCCGAGCCGTAATAGGTGAACTCACGCCGGTCGCGGGGGCCACAATGGGGACAGGGTATGCGCATGGGGGTCGTCCTCAGTGCAGGTTGTGCTGGCTGCCGGTGCCTTCTTCGTCCATCAGCTGCCCCTCGCGGAAACGGTCCAGACGGAAGCGGCGGGCGACGGGGTGCGGCTCGCCCGTGGCCATCAGATGCGCCATGCAGTCGCCGGACGCCGGCGTCGCCTTGAAGCCGCCATAGCACCAGCCGCCATCAAGAAAGAGCCCCTCGATCGGCGTCTTGTCGATGATGGGCGAGCCGTCGGGCGTCATGTCCATGATCCCCCCCCACCCGCGCAGGATCTTCGCCTTGCCGATCATCGGCATCAGCGTCATCCCCGCCTCCATCACATGTTCCAGCATCGGCAGGTTCCCCCGTGCGGCATAGCTCGCGTAGAAGTCCAGGTCGCCCCCGAACACAAGGCCGCCCTTGTCCGACTGGCTGATGTAGAAATGGCCCATGCCGAAACTGACCACATGGTCGATGACGGGCTTCAGCCCCTCGGTCACGAAGGCCTGCAGGATGTGGCTTTCGATCGGCAGCCTGAGGCCGGCCATCGCCGCGACCTGGCTCGACCGGCCGGCAACGACGATCCCCACGCGCTTCGCCCGGATCGGCCCGCGCGTCGTCTGGACACCCGTGACCCGCCCGTTCACGATGTCGATCCCCGTCACCTCGCAGTTCTGGACCAGGTCAACCCCGCGCTGGTCGGCAGCGCGTGCATAGCCCCAGGCCACGGCATCATGGCGCGCGGTGCCGGCCCGGCGCTGGATGAGCCCGCCATAGATCGGAAAGCGGGTCTGCTCGTAGTCCAGATAGGGCAGCATCCGCTTCAGCTGGTCGCGGCTCAGGATTTCGGCATCGTCGCCCCGATTGACGATCGCATTGCCGCGCCGGACCGCGGCGTCGCGCTGGCCGTCGGAATGGAACAGGATGATGTGGCCGCGCTGCGAATGCATGACGTTGTAGTTCAGGTCACGTTCCATGCGTTCCCACAGCTTCAGCGAATGGCTGTAGAACTCCGAGTTGCCGGGCAGGAAGTAGTTCGCCCGCACGATCGTCGTGTTGCGCCCCACGTTGCCGCCGCCCAGGTAGCCCTTCTCCAGCACGGCCACGTCACGGATGCCGTGCTTTTCGGCCAGGTAATAGGCCGTGGCAAGCCCGTGGCCGCCGCCGCCGATGATGATCGTGTCATACTCGGCCTTGGGTTCCGGCTCGCGCCAGGCCGGGCGCCAGCCCTTGTTGCCAAAGAGCCCCTGCTTCAGGACCTGGAACCCGGAATAGCGCATGGCGAACCCCCTGAACCGGTCTTTGCCGCCGGTCTTTGCTCATGGCCGTTCACCCCCTTGGCCGGGGACAGCCCCCACGATCATCGCGGCAGGCCAGGGCCCGCGCCCCCATGCGCGCGACATCGGCATGTCGTTTCCGGGACGTGAGGGCAACGACGGCGGCTTTACTTGGTCCGCCGGCCACCCTACGCTCGCAGGGCAGCAGACAGGGCAGCAGGACGACCCCAAGGCGCGGTGGGAATTGGTCGAACGGGACATCGGACATATCTGGATCGGCCCGGACGATCCGCCATCCCTGTGGATGGACACCTGGAAGGCCGCCCACCCCGGCTGGCGCTACCGGCTCTATGACAATGCCTATCTGACCGGGCGGCGGTTCCGCAATCAGACGCTGATCGCCGACTATGCGCGGCGCGGGCGCTGGGCGGGGGTCGCCGACCTCATGCGCTACGAGATCCTGTTCGAAGAGGGTGGCTTCCTGCCCGAGGCGGATTCGATCTGCCTCCATCCGGTCGACGAGCTCTTTGTCCGCCGCGGCCTCTTCACGGTCTATGAAAACGAGGGCGGCGCGAGTGGCCTCATGTCGCCCTTCCTGGCCGCGACGGCCGGCCACCAGGTCCTGGCCGAGGTGATCGCGACCCTGGGCCGGCTGCCCCTGACCGCCGCCCACGCCCCCTGGACCACGACCGGCAACGGCTTCCTGCGACGCTTCTTCCTCGAGGACCGGCCGGAGCTGAAGCGCCAGGTCACGATCCTGCCGGCCCATACCTTCATCCCCGACCATCATCGGGGCGCGAGCTACGATGGTCCGGGCAAGATCTACGCCCGGCAGATGTGGGGCTCGACCACCGACGGCTATGCGGCCGGCCGGCCCGAGCGGTTGGTCCCGCAACATGCCAGCATCAGGCCGACCCGGATGGACCACATCATCCGGCGCGTCCAGGAAAGGGCCGGTGTCCGGCAGCCGCCCCCGCGCGAACTGCGCCGCGCAGGGCGCAAGGTCATGACGATCCTCGCCCACCCCGACGACGCCGAGATCTACATGTTCGGGACGCTCGCACACTACAAGCGCGCCCAGGCGAACCTGCACCTGGTCGTCGCGACCCAGGGCGACCGGGGGGTTGCGAAGCGCAGCGGTGACCGCCCGCTCGCCGCGACCCGCGCGACCGAGGCCGAGATGGGGGCGATGACGCTTGGCGCGCGGCTGACGAACCTGGGTTTCGGCGACGGCCGACTGGCCGCCGAGCGGATGGGCCTGCTGGCCGCGATCGACGCCCTGATCGCGCGCGAGGCGCCGGACATCATCTTCACCCACGCACCCGAGGACTACCACGCCGACCACCGCGTGCTGTCGGCCGCCGTGACGCTCGCGACCCGCGAAAGGGTGGCGCTGGCCTATTGCGACACGATGAACGGCACAGGCTTCGCGCCAGAGGTCGGGATCGACATCACCGACACGCTGACCGCGAAACTGGCAGCGATCCGCCTGCATTACAGCCAGCAACCCCGCCGCTACGTGCTCGCTGCCCGCGACCTCGCCCTGGCGCGCGGCCGCGAGGTGACCGGCGCCGAGGGCCGCCCCCACGAGGCCTTCCGCCTTGTCGGCGTGCCCGGACAAAGATCGCCGATGCGCCTTCTGCCCGGCGCGATCACACCTGTCGGCGGTCGAGGCTAGGTCGACAAGCGCCATGCGTGGCTGCGTCGGCCCGAACGGCCAGCCGTCCGGCGGCGTCGCACTCTTCGGGGAGCCTACCGAACCACCTCACTGGTCAGCGCCGGTCGCCAAGGGGTCGCTGCGGCCCTCACCATCGCCCGGCCGCCAACCTTGCACCCCTCCGGGGCAGCAGGATGACCAGCCCCACAGGGTCACACCCGCCGCAAAAGGCGCATCGGCCCACAGCGACCGCCCCGCGCCCGTCCCGCGCCCGAGCCCAGGCCTCAGGACGGCTGGCCCCCGCGACAATTCTCGGAGCGTCAGGGCGGCCGCATCCCGCCGCCCGGCGTCCAGTCGGCAGCGCGCAGACCCACCCTTCCGGCGGGGCGGCACCGCTGCAACACCGCGAACGGCAGTTCCGATCCAGTCCTGGGCCCGCGCGGGGCGCACGACCTGGCCGGGCACCCGATCCGCGCCGCACCCGCCCCGCGGTATGCCCGCTCAGAGGCCCTTCGACTGGTAGGTCGCGGCCACCCGGCTGATCGCGACGATATAGGCCGCGACGCGCAGGTCCTGGACGTCCTGGCGCTCGTGCCAGATCTTGCGCATCGACTGGTAGGCCGTGCGCATCGTGTCGTCGAGGCCCGACCGGACCAGCGCCAGCTCGTCCGAGCCGGTCAGGAACTTTTCCTTGAAGTCGGGCGAGAGCGACCAGCCGAGCCCCTGGTCACCCGAGAGCCGTTCCAGCTCTTCGACCAGTAGCCGCGAGCGCGCCTCTTCGGCGCGGCGCTGCATCCGGCCGAAGCGGATGTGGCTCAGGTTCTTGACCCATTCGAAATAGCTGACCGTCACGCCCCCCGCGTTGGCATAAAGGTCGGGGATGATGAGCGTGCCCTTGCGGCGCAGGACCTCGTCCGCGCCGAAGGTGATGGGGCCGTTCGCCGCCTCGATGATCAGGGGCGCCTTGATCCGTTCGGCATTGCCCAGATGGATCACACCCTCCATCGCGGCCGGGATCAGGATGTCGCAGGCCTCTTCCAGAACCACCGAGCCATCCTCGACATAGGTCGCGTGGGGATAGCCCTTGACCCCGCCATGTTCCCCGATCCACTTGCGCACCGCTTCGACCTTCAGACCCTTCTTGTCGACCAGCGCCCCGTCGCGTTCGATGATGGCGATGACCGGCGCGTCATCTTCTTCCGACAGGAACTTCGCGGCGTGGTAACCCACGTTGCCAAGGCCCTGCACGATGACGCGCTTGCCGGCGAGGCCGCCCGAGAGCCCGGCCTTGGCCACATCTTCGGGGTGGCGGAAGAACTCGCGCAGCGCGAACTGGACGCCGCGGCCCGTCGCCTCGACCCGGCCCTGAATGCCGCCGGCATGGGGCGGCTTGCCGGTCACGCAGGCCTTGGCGTTGATGTCGGTCGTGTTCATGCGCGCATACTGGTCGGCGATCCAGGCCATCTCGCGCTCGCCCGTGCCCATGTCGGGCGCGGGAACGTTCTGCGCCGGGTTGATCAGGTCGCGCTTGATGAGTTCATAGGCGAAACGCCGGGTGATCTGTTCCAGCTCATGCGCGTCCCACTGGCGGGGATCGACGCGCAGGCCGCCCTTCGAGCCGCCGAACGGCGTTTCGACCAGCGCACATTTGTAGGTCATCAGCGCCGCGAGCGCCTCGACCTCGTCCTGGTGCACGGCCATGGCATAGCGGATGCCGCCCTTTACCGGTTCCATATGTTCGGAATGAACCGAACGGTAGCCGGTGAACGTCTCGATCTTGCCGCGGAGGCGCACCCCGAAACGGACCGTGTAGGTCGAGTTGCAGACCCTGATCTTTTCGGCAAGTCCCGGCGACAGGTCCATGTGCGACACGGCACGCTTGAACATCAGATCGACGGAATCGCGAAAGCTGGGTTCGCCCTGCACCATGACCGACATGACCGTTTCCTTCTGCCTCGCCCAGGGCGTCAGCCGGGGGCTGCGGCGCCGAACCGCTCGGCGCATCCTGGCATGGAGTCCTTAACGAAATATGTCGGTATAACAAGTCCGGCGGTCGCTTTCGCACAGGGAGACGCAGGGTCGCCCACCCCTGGCATGAGCCAAAAGCCGCCCGCAGGCCCCATTCCCCCGGCCTGCGCGGATTGGCGCCGAGAATCACCCTTTCCTGAGCGGAGAATCAGCTGTCCCGTCCGAAAGCAAATTTTTGATTATCCTCGTCTGGCGACAATTACCGGGACATCAGCGGGATTGTTGCGGTTTGCCGGTAGCAAACGGGAGCTTCACTGCTCTGCCCCAATTTTGCCGCAAGTCCAAACGTTATCTCACAGACTGGATTTGGAGTAAAACCGCGCGCCGGAAATTTCAGCCGGGTGCAGAAGCGGAAAAGGAAGGGTGCAAGATGTTCAGGACCGACCTCGTCGACCGCCTTGTCACGGGCACGGAGCGCTTCGACCGCGCCCTGCGCCGCAGGGTAGAGAATTTCCGGCAGGATGAAAGCGGATCGCTCGTCATCTTCGGTCTGTTCTGTTTCATCGTCATGCTTCTGCTGACGGGCTACACGCTCGACCTCATGCGCTACGAAGAGCGGCGCACCGTCCAGCAAAACACCGCCGACCGCGCCGTGCTGGCTGCGGCCGACCTGCGTCAGACCCTGGCGCCGGCCGATGTGGTCAAGGACTACTATATCAAGAACGGCCTTCCTGCGCCTGCCGACGCCGACATCAGGATCCAGCAGGGCAGCTTCAACGAATGGCGCACCGTGTCCGTGCGCAGCAATGAACAGATCCCGACCTGGTTCATGCGCATGGTCGGCGTCAACACCCTGCAGGCCGGCGCGGTGAGCACGGCCGAAGAACGCATCGGCCAGGTCGAAATCTCGCTCGTCCTCGACGTGTCGGGCTCGATGAGCTCGAACAATAAGCTCGTGAACCTGAAGCCGGCCGCCAAGGCCTTCATCGACACGATGTTCGACACGGTCGAGGCCGGGAAACTGTCGGTCTCGATCGTGCCCTACTCGACCCAGGTCTCGCTCGGCCCCGACTTCATCAAATATTTCGCCGACAGCGGCAACGTGCCTGGCTCGACCGAACAGACCTCGTCGTCCTGCCTCGAGTTCAACACGTCGGATTTCCAAACTCCGGTCATCTCGCCCAAAATCGGCGGCTATGGCGCAGCGAACTCGATCCTCGACCGCGTCTACAAGCAGAATGGCCATTTCGATCCGTTCTACACCACCAACTCGATCGAAAACTCGGGCCTGTGGAATTGCCCGCCGGACGTGTCCGCGGCGCAAAACGCCAACAACAACCGCTACATGACCGTCTATTCGGGTGACCGCGCCGCGCTCAAGGCCCGCATCGACGCGCTCCAGGCCGATGGCAACACCTCGATCGACCTTGGCATGAAATGGGGCGCTGGCCTTCTTGATCCGGCCATGAAGCCCGTGGTCCAGAGCCTGATCGCGCGCGGCAAGGCTCCGGCGTCGTTCGGCGACCGTCCCTATGCCTACACGAACGACGAAGCCCTGAAGGTCATCGTGCTGATGACCGACGGCGAAAACACGACACAGTACAAGCTGACCTCGGACTACGACGAGGGCATGAGCCGCCTTTATGCCAACACGACGAACTACAGCCTGAGCGGCGTCAACCGCTATTCGCTCTATGACGCCAGCCGCTCCGGCACATACAAGTACTACAGCTTCTACAAGGGCGCCTGGCTTGACCATCCGTGGGGCGCGATCGCATCCGACTACTCGTCCGACCCGAACGACTCGGTCGTGCAGATGACCTGGCCGCAGGTGTGGCAGGCGATGTCGCTGAGCTACTTCTCGAACTACATCATCAAGCCGCTTTACGGTTCGACCGAAGCGAACAAATGGCGCGCCGGATACAGCCCCAGCTACAACAGCACCTACATCAGCAACACGCAGATGGACGCGAACGCGCTCGCCATGTGCTCGGCCGCCAAGAACCAGAAAGTGAAGATCTTCACGATCGGTTTCGAAGCCTCGACCGCCGGCCAGAACCTGCTGCGGTCCTGCGCCAGTGCCCCCGCGAACTTCTACTCGGTGGCGGGGCTCGACATCCGCAAGGCCTTCTCGTCGATCGCCTCTTCGATCAGCAAGCTGCGTCTGACGCACTGAGGGATGACCGTAATGCGCGCCTTTCGCCAAATGTGGCAGAGATTTCGGAAAGAGGACGATGGCGCTTCGACCATCACCTTCGTCCTCTTCCTGCCGCTCTTCGTCCTGCTGATCCTGTCGTCGCTCGAAATGGGGCGGCTCCTGTTCCGGCAGGTCATGACGGAACGCGCGCTCGACCTGACAGTGCGCGAGCTGCGGCTCGGGATCTGGGTGCCGACGAACGCGACCGAACTGAAGCGGCGGATCTGCAACTATTCGGCCGGCATCCCGAACTGCATGAACGAGATGTATGTCGACATCCAGCCCGTGTCCAAGACGACCTGGGTGCCGATGGGCAACACGCCGACCTGCGTCGACCATTTCCTGGCCGTTCAGCCGAACTCGATCTTTCAGCTTGGCACCTCGAACGACTTCATGCTGATCCGCGCCTGCACGAAATTTTATCCGCTGGTGCCGACGGCCGGCCTGGGCTTCGCGCTCGGGAAGGATGCGTCGGGGGCCTACACGATCGTGGCCGCCAGCATGTTTGTTAATGAACCGCGTCCGGGGAATTGATATGTCGCTTTTGCGCCGCCTCCGCCTGAAAACCCGCACTTTCCACGAGGATGAAACCGGCTCGATGGCGGCCGAAGGCGTCATCGCCGCCCTGTTCCTCAGCTGGTGGTATGTCTCGAGCTTCCAGATCTTCGACGCCTTCAAGCAGAAGAGCGTGAATACCAAGGCGGCCTATACGATCGCCGACATGCTCTCGCGCGAGACGGGGCCGACCGACACGGACCCGAACTCGACCCAGATCAACCAGGCCTATGTCAACGGCCTGAACAAGATGTTCGACTACCTGACCTATTCGCGCAAGCCGACCTGGATCCGCGTCAGCTCGATCTACTTCGACGATGACGACAACAAGTACCGGGTCGACTGGTCGGCGGCTTCCGGCACGGGTCATCCGACCATGACGACGCCGATGCTCGCGTCCTACAGAAACAAGCTGCCGCTCCTGCCGCCGGGCGACTCGGTCGTTCTGGTCGAAACCTTCATGGCCTACGAGCCGATCTTCAACATGGGGCTCGCGGCCCATATCTACACGACCTTCATCACCACCGCGCCGCGCTTCGCCTCGTGCATTCCCTGGCAGAACGGGAATTGCGGCAACGACAACGCGGGCCATTGGGTCAACCCGGACGTGACCGACCCCTTCTGGGTGAACGGCTGACAATCGTCTGACCCCGGCCGTCCGGGCGAAAATCCCCGAGCCCCCTCGCCCGACGGGCCCCTTCGCTTGAGCGGAGGGGCTCTTTTCGTCTAGCTTGCGCGCAGGACGGCCCGGACGGGGCCGGCGGGCAGCAGGTAAGGACGGATGGACAGCAAGACGACGGGTGCGGCACCTCTGGCCGCGGCGCTGCTTCTGGCGCTTTCGGCCTGTGGCGCGCCCCAGGTTCCGGCGGGCGGGTCGCCCCTGCCAACCGGCCCCGCGCCGACGCTTCTGCCCTACGCGACCCTCGCGGCCCTGACCGCGCCCCAGGCGCCTGCCCCGGACGTGGCCGCGGGGCTTGCCGCCGATGCCGCCGCCCTGCAGCAGCGCGTCGCGGCCCAGCGCGCGGCCCAGCCCTAGACCGGCGGAAACAGACCGGCGGAAACCGGCCCCTTTCGCCCCGCGTTCGGCCTTGCTTTCGTCCTTGCATTCGATCCGGGCCCCTGTATAAGACCCCATCCTTCCGCACGTCATCTTGACCGGCGTCGCCTCTCCTCACGGGTCGCGGAAGGTTTGGACCCGCACTGGAAGCCGCCCGAAACGAAAGGGACCACATGCCGCTTTACGAGCATGTCCTCATCGCGCGTCAGGACCTGTCCAACGCGCAGGCCGAAGGCCTCATCGAACATTTCTCCACCGTCCTCAGCGACAATGGCGGCAAGGTCGTCGGCACCGAATACTGGGGTGTCAAGACCATGGCCTACAAGATCAACAAGAACCGCAAGGGCCACTACGCCTTCCTGCGCACCGACGCGCCTTCGGCCGCCGTGCAGGAAATGGAACGCCTAGCGCGCCTGCATGACGACGTGATGCGTGTCATGACGATCAAGGTCGACGCCCATGACGAGGGCCCCTCGGTCCAGATGCAGAAGCGTGACGAGCGCGACCGTGGCGAGCGTGGCGACCGCGACGGCGACCGCCCGCGTTTCGACCGCGACCGCCCGCGCGGCGACCGCAACTGATCGGCCAGAGGTAAGGATTTAGCAAATGGCAAACAAACCCTTCTTCCGCCGCCGCAAGGTGTGCCCCTTCTCGGGCGACAATGCCCCGAAGATCGACTACAAGGACGTGCGTCTTCTGCAGCGCTACATTTCCGAGCGCGGCAAGATCGTCCCCGCCCGCATCACCGCCGTTTCGGCCAAGAAGCAGCGCGAACTGGCCCAGGCCATCAAGCGCGCCCGCTTCCTGGCCCTGCTGCCCTACGCCGTGAAGTAAGGAGACAGGTCCATGCAAGTCATCCTGCTTGAACGTGTGGCCAAGCTTGGCCAGATGGGCGAAGTCGTCAAAGTGAAAGACGGCTTTGCCCGCAACTACCTCCTGCCGCAGGGCAAGGCGCTGCGCGCCTCGGACGCCAACATCAAGTCGTTCGAAACCCAGAAGGCCCAGCTCGAGGCCCGCAACCTCGAGACGAAGAAAGAGGCGCAGGCCCTGGCCGACAAGCTTGACGGCCAGAAGTTCGTCGTCATCCGCTCGGCCTCGGACGCGGGCGCGCTCTACGGTTCGGTCACGCCGCGCGATGCGGCCGATGCCGCGACCGCTGCGGGCTTCACCGTCGACCGCCGCCAGGTCGTCCTTGTCGCGCCGATCAAGGATCTGGGCCTCCATGACGTCAGCGTCGTGCTGCACCCCGAAGTCGTCGCGACGATCACGATGAACGTGGCCCGTTCGCCCGAAGAGGCCGAGCTTCAGGCCTCGGGCAAGTCGATCCGCCAGCTTGCGGCCGAAGCCGAAGCTGCCGCCGACTTCGAGATCGCCGAACTGTTCGACGACATGGGTTCGGCTGCCGCCGACGAATGACCGGCCGGCCCGAAGGGCCCGGTCAACAGACAGACCAGACCGCGCCGGCTCATGCCGGCGCGGTTTTTCTTTGGCGCCGCCCCGGCACGCCGCCCCGGCACGGCTACTGCGCAAATGCGGCCCCGGATGTCGGCTTTGCCATAGCCGTCCCCGCAGCTTCGCCCGTAGCGTTCGGGGACCGGAACGGGGACAAAGATCATGAAGACCGAGAACCTCCGGGGCATCCGGTATCTGATCGCCGGGATCGGCATCTTCTCCTGCCAGGACCTGATCCTGAAGCTTCTGTCCGGGAACTACCCCCTGCACGAGGCGATGCTGGTGCGCAGCCTCGCCGCCATCCCCTGCCTGCTGATCCTTGCCCATTACGACGGCGGCCTTCACCGCCTGCACACCCGCGCCTGGCCGAAGCTGACGGTGCGCGGCCTGATGAATTTCGCGGCCTACACGAGCTATTACCTGGCGCTCGCCGCCCTGCCGATCGCGACGACGATGACACTCTACTTCACCGCGCCCCTCTTCATCGTCCTTCTGTCGATCCTGTTTCTGGGCGAGCGCGTCACCCCCCGCCGCTGGCTGTCGCTCGCGCTCGGTTTCCTCGGCGTCCTGGTCATCGTCCGGCCGGGGGGCACCGGCTTTGACTGGGCGATGCTGCTGCCGGTCGCAGCGGGCGGCTTCTACGCGCTGGTCCAGATCATCACCGGCCGCTTCGGCACCACCGAGACCGCGCCCGTCATGTCCTTCTACAGCAACCTCGTCTTCCTACTGGGCGCCGTCATCCTGTCGCTGATCTTCGGCTCCGGCGCTTTCGACCGCGAAAGCAACCCGAGCCTTGCCTTCCTCGTCCGGGGCTGGGTCTGGCCCGCGCCGCTCGACCTTCTGGGCATGATGGCCTGTGGCGCGATCGCGGCCGTCGGGCTGACGCTCCTGACCCGCGCCTACCAGATCGGCGAGGCGAACTTCGTCGCGCCCTTCGAATATACCATGCTGCTCTGGGGCCTGCTTTTTGACTGGCTTTTCTGGCATCATTGGCCCGATGCGACCGCCTGGGTCGGCATTGCCATCCTGGTTCTGGCCGGCGTCCTGCTTCTGGCCCGGAACCGCCTCCCGCTACAGGAGCCCGCAGAATGACCCGACTTGCCCGCACCCACGCCGCGATAGACGCCGCAAACAGCGCCGACCCCGACCGGGCCGAGGGCGCGCCTGCGGCACTGCTTTACGGCCAGCGGATGAGCGCGGAGCTTGCCCACCTGATGCCGGACGCGCCCGAGACGTTGCAGATCGCCGTCCGGGGCCAGCATATCGAACGCTGGACCAGCCCGCGGTCGGGCTATCCCGAAGGCAAGGCCGGCTATCTGGCCTGGCGGCGGGACCTGCAGGGCTTCCACGCCACCCGCGTCGCCGCCATCATGGCGGCCGAAGGCTGGCCAGAGGCGGACATCGCCGCGACCGGCGCCATGATCCGCAAGGAGGGGCTGAAGCGCGACCCATTGGTGCAGATGCTCGAGGATGTGGCCTGCTTCACCTTCCTGCGCTGGTATTTCCACCCCTTCGCCGAAGGCCGCGATCCCGGTGGCCTTCTGACCATCGTCCAGAAGACGGCCCGCAAGATGTCGCCCGAGGGCCGTGCGCGCGCCTTGGCCGAGTTCGACCTGCCAGAGCCCTTCGCCAGCGCCTTTCGGGCCTGATTGTTTCCCAGCCTTCCGCAATGTTGCTTACGCAACGTCATTGTTGAACCCACGAAAAAGTGACGGCACGTCAAGCACTTGATGCTGCATTGCGGCTTGCCGCTTCTGCCGCATTTGTCGCAAAATGTCTTGACCACGCCGTATTCGGACCTTACGTCCGCCGCGACCAGCAGGCCTGATGGCCCAGTCTGGCGAGGCAGAACGACAGACGGCGAACGCCGCGAAAGGCAGACCATGGACCAGAAGGCATCCAACCAACCGACCCAGCCCGCACCAGCGGCGCAGGCCGCCCCCGCCGGCGCCCCGCGCGGTGCCGACCCCGCCAGCCGCGCCGAGGCCGACCGTGACACGGACCGCCCGCGCCCGACCTTCCGGGACTGGGCCTCGATCTGACCGACCGAAGGGCGCGCCCCCCTTGCGGGCGCCCCCCTCGCGCGGCCATGATCCCGCCATGTCCGCCGACCCGATCACCGCCATTCCGAACCTTGGCCCGGCGAGTGCCGCGGCCTTCGCCCGCGCAGGCGTGACGACCGCATCGGAACTCCGCGCCCTTGGCGCCGACGCCGCTTACCTGAGGCTTCTCAGGTCCGGCACACCGCCCCATTTCATCGGCTACTACGTGCTGGTCATGGCCCTGCAGGGCCGGCCCTGGAACGACTGCAAGGGCCCGGAGAAACTGGCGCTCCGCAAGACTTTCGACGCGCTGAAGGCCGAGGCGCTGGCCCATGGCCCGCCGCCGGGGATCGAGGCGGTGAACCGCGCCGGGTTTGCCGGAGGCTGATTTGGGTTAGTTACGCGGCCATGGGTTCAGTTTCCAGAGCAGCATAGAAGTTTGCTTCTGCCTCGGCGGGCGGAATGTTCCCGATCGGC
>Ga0056909_1000118_pt1 | contig 127937 bp, 121 predicted proteins | sample EBPBio102011_DNA_FD_62115 | JGI IMG/M metagenome (GOLD analysis project Ga0056909, IMG submission 62115) | Wastewater treatment Type I Accumulibacter community from EBPR Bioreactor in Madison, WI, USA - Reactor 1_1/10/2011_ DNA | ecosystem: Engineered > Bioreactor > EBPR > Anaerobic-Aerobic >... | reverse complement strand
CGCCGCTGCCCTCTGCCGCCGTGGTCTTTACCCCCGCCCGGTTCGACGCGCTGGCGGCCTGGCTCCGGGCGAACTGGATCTACGCCGTCTCGGCCCTGTCGCTCGCGCTCGCTGGCGTGTTCTTCGTGCAATACGGGATGGAGCGCGGGCTTTTGCCGCCCGGCCTGCGCGTCCTTTCGGCGCTGGTTTTCGGCGCGGCGCTCGTCGCGGCGGGCGAGTGGGTGCGGCGGCGGTCCGGGGACGGGCGGGGTGCGGCCTCGGCCTATATCCCCTCGACCTTCGCGGGCGCGGGGATCGTGTCGATGTTCGGCGCGGTCATCGCCGCGCGCGGGCTTTACGGGCTGATCGGGTCCGAGGCGGCTTTCGCCGGGCTTCTGGCGGTCGCGGCTTTGGCACTGGCGCTCGGCTGGGTCTACGGGCCGTTCCTGGCTGCTGCGGGGCTGATCGGCGCGGGGGCGGCGCCCTTCCTCGTCGGGGGTGACAGCGCTGATCCGACCTGGCTTTACGCCTATTTCGCGCTGGTCGGGGCCGTTGGGCTTGGCGTCGATGCCGTCCGGCGCTGGGCCTGGGTGTCGGTCCTGGCGCTGGCTGTCGCCTATGGCGGGATCGCGCTGATCTGGTTCGGGACCGGGGGGCCGGATGGTTCGCCGCTTGGCCAGCCGCTTCTGGCGGCGGTCCTGTTGGCGGTGGCTGTCGGTGCGACGCTGATCCCCGGCCTGGCGCTGCGGCCCGATCATGCGGGGCCGGCGCTGTCAGCCACGGTTTTCGGCAAGGGCGGCGCGCCGGTCTTTCCGGTGCGGCTCGCGGTCGGGGCGGGGGTTGCCTCGTCCATCGGGCTTGCGCTGATCCAGGGTGCAGCGCCGTCCGACAGTTGGGCGGCCTACCTCGCGCTGGCCGCTCTGGCCGGATTCTTTCTTTGGGCCGCCGGATCGGCGCCGGGGCTGCGCGATCTGGCGCTGCTGCCAGCCGCCGCCTTCCTTGGGCGGCTGGGGCTAGAGGGGGCTGGAAACGGCCCCCTGGCCGAGGTCATGCGCGCGGCCTGGATCGGCCTGCGCCCGCCCGAAACGTCGCCGCCCCCTGACTTGACGCTGCTTCTGGCGCTCGCCGGGCTGATGACGCTCGGCGCGGCGCTCAGGGCCGGAACGCTTGGGGCCGAAACGCCTGGGGCCGGAACGCCTGGGGCCGGAACGCCTGGGGCCGAAACGCTTGGGGCGCCCGCCCGGCGCTGGATGGCGCTTGGTGCTGCGGTTTTCGCGCCCCTCGCGGCGGGCGCGCTAGAGCTTTGGTGGCGCCCCGCACTCAGCCTTGGCGCCTACGGCTGGGCGCTTCATGTGCTGGCCGTGGCCGCGCTGATGACGGCGCTTGCGGTGCAGGCCGCCCGCGCCGATGGCGAGGATCGCGCGCGTGCCGCGCTTTATGCGCTGTCGGCGCTGACGCTCATCGCCTTCTCGTTCGCGATCGCCCTCAGCGGCGCGGCGCTGACACTCGCCCTCGCGGCGCTGGCGGTCTTTGCCGCAGCGCTCGACCGGCAGTTCCGCATGGTCGAGATGGGGTGGTTCCTGCAGGCGGCGACGGTGGTGCTGGGCTATCGGCTGGTTGTCGATCCCGGCCTCTTCTGGGCCGTCGAGGTGGCAAGCCTGCCCGAGGCGGTGCTGGCCACTGCGGGTGTTGCGGCCGCACTTTATGCCGCGCTCAGGCTCTTGCCGGACCGCGACGGGCAGCGCGCGCAGGTTGCGCTGGTCCTGGAATCGGGGGCGCTGGCGGCGCTGGCCGTTGCGGCCGATGTCCTTCTCCTGCGGGTGCTCATCGACAAGCAGGAAACCGAAACAAACGACTGGTTCAGGACGCACTGGGGCATGTCACTTGTGGCACTGCCGTGGCTCGTTTCGGCCTTCGTCCAGATTTACCGCCGTGGCGCTGGCGGGGCCTTTGTCCGCGTGCGCGCCGTTCTTGCGGGCCTTGCGGCCGCGCTCTGGGCACCGGGCATGGCGTTTGCGCTGACAATCTTCAGCCCCCTGGTGCCGCTTTTCGGATCATCCGGCGCGCGGGTCTACGGGCCGCCTGTCCTTGACACGCTCGCGGTCGCCTATGGCCTGCCCGCGCTGATCCTGTTCGCGGGCGTCCGGCTGGTGCCGATCCCCAGGCGCTTCCTGCGTCGGTCGGCTCTCGGGGCCGGGTTCGCGCTGCTGGCGGTCTACGTGGTGTTCGAGATCCGGCGGTTCTGGCAAGGCGACGACCTGTCGGTGCCCGGTGTGGTGCAGGGCGAGCTTTATTCCTACACCGTCGCGCTGATGCTACTGGGCGCGGGACTGCTTTATCAGGCCATTGCCCGTGGATCGAGTGACCTGCGGCGCGTTGCCATGGCGGTCATCGGCGTCACTATCGCCAAGGTCTTCCTGTGGGATGCGGCGGGGCTGACCGGGCTGACGCGGGTGGCGTCGTTCGTCGGTCTGGGGCTGGCGCTCGCGGGGCTGGCCTGGCTGAACCGCTGGGCGGCGGGGCAGGGCGGGCACGACAAGGTTTGACCTGACTTCGGGCCCGCTCTGCGATCCTTGGCCCCGGTTGGCGGGGGCGGTTGACCCTGCCATGCGAAGGCTTCGTCTCTTGTCCCGGCCTATGGCCCGAGGGCCATCGGCCAGCGCCCGCCCCGCCATCGGCGGGCGCTTTCGCGCCCACCGGGGCAGGCGCCGGCCTTTTGTGGTTCATGACATCGACGGTCCAGCGGAAGCGTTCCCACATGGGGCGCGGAAACGCGGTGCGTTTCCTTTTCCCGCCCGGTCCGGCGAGCAAGGCAGGAATGACTGTCGATCCGACCTAACCCAGACGCGGCGTGCCGTCGGGATGGGTCGCAACCTCGGTCACGCCGTAGCGCAGGCTCTGGCCGATGCGGCGGGCGAGCGAGGACCAGCCCATGGCCGCGCCGGGCGAGAGCTGGCGTTCAAGCACAGTGTCGAAAAGGTCGAGCCAGGGCGCGAACATGCCCGGCCGCACGTCGCCCGCGGCGCGGTGGACCATCATCGGATTGCCGTCATAGACCCGCTCCATCAGGATCGCATTGCGCCAGAAGCGCGAGATCTTGGCCTCATGCTCGGGCCAATCGGTCACATGGTTGGCGAATATCGGGCCGAGCGTCGGGTGCTTGCGGATCTCGGCGTAGAAATCGGCGACCACGCGGTCGATGTCTTCGGCGGTGACGGGCAGGCGGGGCGGCATGCGCGGGGGCGTGTCGGGCGGCAGGCTCATAGGGGGCTCCTTCCGGGGACCGACAGTGGCAAGAACCGACCGCGCCCACAAGCGTCCAAGTCGGGTTGCGCCTTTACGCCGCAGGGGGCCTTTCCTATAAGGCCGGGGATGAGACTTCGGCCCGCACAGTTCCGGCGAATTAGCGGCCCGGCGACCTGACTTCAGGCGCCGGGACCAGGCGCGCGCCCGCGCCGCCCTTCTTCCCCACGCGGACCCCCCTTTGCCAAGGACTGCCCCCATGTGCGCCGACCAGACTTCCGATCCCGCCCACGACTACCGCTCGACCGTCTTTTTGCCCGAAACCCCCTTCCCGATGCGTGCCGGCCTGCCGCAGCGCGAACCCGGCTGGCTCGCCCGGTGGGAGCGGATCGGCGTCTATGACCGGCTGCGGTCGACCACGGCGGGCCGCCCGCCCTTCATCCTGCACGACGGCCCGCCCTATGCGAATGGCCACCTGCATATCGGGCACGCGCTGAACAAGATCCTGAAGGACATGGTGGTGCGCAGCCAGCAGATGATGGGCCGCGACGCGCGCTATGTGCCGGGCTGGGACTGCCACGGTCTGCCGATCGAGTGGAAGATCGAAGAGCGGTATCGGGCCGAGGGCCGCGACAAGGACGCGGTTCCGGTGATCGAGTTCCGCCAGGAATGCCGCAAGTTCGCCGAGGGCTGGATCGACGTGCAGCGCGCCGAGTTCAAGCGGCTGGGCGTGACCGGCGCCTGGGATCGGCCCTACCTGACCATGGATTACCATGCCGAGGCCGTCATCGCGGCCGAGTTCATGGACTTCCTGATGAACGGCTCGCTCTACCAGGGCTCGAAGCCCGTAATGTGGAGCCCGGTGGAAAAGACCGCGCTGGCCGAGGCAGAGGTCGAATATCACGACCATACCAGCCACCAGGTCTGGGTGCGCTTCCCCGTCATCTCGGCCAGCGCCTTCAACGAGGGCGAAGCCTGCCTCGCGCCGGACATCCTGTCGGCCTCGGTGGTGATCTGGACCACGACGCCCTGGACCATCCCGCAGAATCGCGCGGTGGCCTATGGGCCCGGCATCTCTTACGGGCTTTATGCCGTTCAGGGCGTGGCCGAGGGCGCGACGGCGCGGGCGGGCGAGACGCTTCTTCTGGCCGACGCGCTCGCCCAGGGCGTCATGACCGCCGCCAAGGTCGAGCGGTTCGAGCGTCTGCGCGACGTGGGCGCGGCCGAGCTTCGGGCCCTGACGCTTGCGCACCCCTACCGTGGGCTCGATCCGGCGGGCGAGTGGGATTATGACGTTCCGCTGCTGCCGGGCGACCATGTGACCGAGGATGCGGGCACGGGCTTTGTCCATACCGCGCCGTCCCATGGTGACGACGACTACCAGATGGGCGTGAAGTTCGGTCTGCCGATGACCTGGAACGTCGAGCCGGACGGCAGCTACCGCGCCGACCTGCCGGTCTTCGGCGGCCAGGCCATTATCCTGCCCGATGGCAAGGAGGGGCCGGCGAACGTCTCGAACATCAAGGCGCTGCATGGGGCCGGGGCGCTTCTGGCCAAGGGCAAGCTCAAGCATTCCTACCCCCATTCCTGGCGGTCGAAGGCGCCGCTGATCTATCGAAACACGCCGCAATGGTTCGTGGCGATCGACAAGCCGCTCGATGACAACAAGGGCAACTACGGTCGCACGATCCGCGAACGCGCGCTGACCTCGATCGCCGAACTGGTGACCTGGACGCCGCCAACGGGCCGCAACCGCCTGCATTCGATGATCGAGGCGCGGCCCGACTGGGTCCTGTCGCGCCAGCGCGCCTGGGGCGTGCCCCTGACCTGCTTCGTCAAGAAAGGCGCCAGGCCCACCGACCCCGATTTCCTGCTGCGGAATGCCGAAGTGAACGCCCGCATCGCCGCGGCCTTCGAAGCCGAAGGGGCGGATGTCTGGTATCGCGATGGGTTCAAGGAAGAGGTGCTGAAAGGCATCGCCGACCCTGCCGCCTATGACCAGGTGCGCGACGTGCTGGACGTGTGGTTCGATTCTGGCTCGACCCATGCCTTCGTGCTGCGCGACCGCGCGGATGGCGCGAAGGACGGGATCGCCGACCTTTATCTGGAAGGCACCGACCAGCACCGGGGCTGGTTCCACTCCTCGCTTCTTCAGGCCTGCGGCACGATCGGTCGCGCGCCCTACCGGGGGGTTCTGACGCATGGCTTCACGCTCGATGAAAAGGGCATGAAGATGTCGAAGTCGCTCGGCAATACCGTCGCGCCGCAAGAGGTGATCGACGAGTATGGCGCCGATATCCTCAGGCTCTGGGTGGCGCTGTCGGATTACACCGTCGACCTGCGCATCGGGAAAGAGATCCTGAAGGGCACCGCCGACAGCTACCGACGGCTGCGCAACACGCTGCGCTATCTTCTGGGCGCTCTCGCGGGCTTCACCGAGGCCGAGCGGGTCGATCCCGCCGACATGCCGGAGCTGGAGCGCTGGGTGCTGCACCGGATGGCGGAACTCGACCGCGTGGTGCGCGAGGGCTACGCGGCCTATGACTTCCAGGGGGTGTTCCAGACGCTCTTCACCTTCTGCACGGTCGATCTGTCGGCGATCTATTTCGACATCCGCAAGGACGCGCTTTATTGCGACCGGCCCGACAGCCTGCGGCGGCGGTCGGCGCGCACCGTCATGGACCTGCTCTTCCACCGCCTGACCACCTGGCTCGCGCCCATCCTCGTCTTCACGATGGAGGAAGCCTGGCTCGAACGGTTCCCGGGTGACGACAGCTCGATCCACCTTCAGGACATGCCCCAGACGCCGGCAAGCTGGCTCGACCCGGTTCTGGCCGCGAAATGGGAGGCGATCCGCCGCGTGCGCCGGTCGGTGACGGCAGCGCTTGAAGTGCAGCGGTCGGCCAAGGTCATCGGTGCGAGCCTCGAGGCCGCGCCCGTGGTCCATGTCGAAGATCGCGACGTGCTGGCGGCGCTGAAGTCGGTCGATTTTGCCGAGCTGTGCATCACCTCGGCCCTGTCGCTGACCGCCGATCCCGAGCCCGCCGAGGCCTTCCGCCTGCCGGACGTGCCGGGCGTCGGCGTCGTCTTCGAGGAAGCGACGGGCGAGAAGTGCGAGCGCTGCTGGCGCATCCTGCCGGACGTGGGCACGCATGCGCATCCCTGCACCTGCGCGCGCTGCGATGCCGCGCTTGGGTGAGGCAAGCCGGACTGCCCGGATCGTTCTTTTGAACGGCCCGGGCAGCGTCGGGAAATCGAGCGTCGCGCGAGCGATGCAGACGATCGCCCGGCGGCCCTTGCTGCATGTGGCGATGGATACGTTTCTCGACATGCTGCCAGAAACCTACGCGGATCACCCCGACACCTTTCGCTTCACGACCCGGCAGGAGTTCGGGCATTCCTACACCGAGGTGGAGCGCGGGCCCGTCGGTTCTGCGCTGATGGCGGCCATGCGCCGATCGGTGGCTGCGCTGGCGGCAGAGGGTCTGGATCTTGTGGTCGATGATGTCTGGCTGGATGGCGAACCGGACGACTATCGCGCGCTGCTTTCGGGTCATTTCGTCACCCGCGTGGGCTTGAGCGCGCCTCTCGATGTGCTGGAGGCGCGGGAAGCCGCCCGAGGCGACCGGCTCCCTGGCCTCTCTCGCGCTCAGGTCGGGCGTGTGAATGAGGGCGTTGCCTACGATCTTATGCTCGATATGGGCCAGCTAACGCCCGAAGCGGCGGCGCACAGGATAGTGGCGGCGGCGGGGCTTTGACCGAAGCCCCGTGCGGACGGCCCTCGGGACTGCCCGTCCGTCAGTCTTTCCGGTCGCACATCTGGGCGCGCAGATCGGTGCGGCTGAAGCCGGCGTCGTCGATCAGATGGTCGTCCGGCTTGGCCAGCAACCTTTGCAATTCGCGCCGCCCCGCGCGTCGTTCGCGGCTAGCGGCCAGGACAGCCACAAGGCGGTCGCGCATGTAATCGGATGCGGTCTGCCAAATCCCTGTCTGCATTTTCCAGTTCCCCGCATCATTTGACGGCTCACAGTCGCGCCGGGACGTGCTATGTGACAAACGAATAGTCATTACATCATGCATAAGAAAAATTGAGGCCTTATGTCTGTTCCGCTTGAAAGCGACCTTCTGCGCAGCTTCCTTGCGGTTTTTGAGACGGGCAGCCTGACGGCAGCAGCAGGGCGGGTCGGGCGCACCCAATCCGCGCTCAGCATGCAGATCAAGCGATTGGAGGCGGTTGTGGGCACGCCGCTTTTCGAACGCCAGCCGCGCGGGGTCGCGCCGACGGCGGCCGGGCGCCAGCTTGTGGGTTACGCGCGGCGTGTCGTCGAACTGCTCGAAGCCGCCGGGGCCGCCTTGCGCACGGCCGACTGTGCCGGTCCGGTGCGCATCGGGGTTCCGGTCGAGCTGAGCGATACGCTTCTGCCGGGCACGCTGGCCCGCTTCGGTGACCTGCACCCCGGGGCCGAAGTCACCGTGGTCAGCGACTATTCCCGGCCCACGCGCGACAGGTTCGACCGGGGAGAGCTGGAAATCGCCATCCTTTACCAGTCGCCAGAGGGCGCGACCGGCGAAATCCTTCGTGTCGAGCCGACCGTCTGGGTCACCTCGGAGCACTATCAACAGCATCTGAAACGTCCGCTTCCGCTTGCGATCTATTTCGGATCGCGCTGGTGGCAGGACAGTATGGCGGGTTCGCTCAGGCGCAACGGCACCGACTACAGGATTGCCTTCGAATGCGACACGACCCAGGGGTTCCAGTCGGCGGTGCGCGCGGGCCTTGCAGTCGTCGCGCTGGCGCGCTCTGTCATTCCCGAGGGCTGCCGCGAGTTGACGGCCGAGGACGGGTTTCCGACGGTCGACCTGTCGGCGCTCGTCATGCTGCGTTCGGCGGCGGCGGGTCCGGCGGCCCAGAGGCTCGCCGATCTGGTGGCGCGCGCCTTTCATGAGGGAACGAACTGATGGCCATGCCCCTGCCAGACGACTACCGCGCCGCCGCCAGCCTGACCGTTGCCTCGGCGCTGGGGCCGCTCACGCTGATCGAAGAGGGGGGCAGGATCGTCCGGCTTGACTGGCGCGCGCGGCCCCCGCAGCCTACGCCGCTTCTGGAAGAGGCGGCAGCCCAGCTTGAAGCCTATTTCGGCCGCCGCCTGACCCGGTTCGACCTGCCGCTCGACTGGGGCGAGGGGCTGAATGCCGATGTGCGCCGCGCCATGGCCGCGATCCCCTTCGGCGAGACGCGGACCTATGGCGACCTGTCGAAGGCGATCGGCGCGCCGGCGCAGGCGATCGGGCAGGCCTGTGGCGCGAACCCGATCCCGATCCTCATCCCCTGCCACCGCGTCCTGTCGGCGACGGGCCTTGGCGGTTTTTCTGCGCCGGGCGGGGTCGAGACGAAGGTGGCGCTCCTTCGGCTCGAGGGTGCAGCGGGGCTTTTGATCTGACAGCGATCGGCTGATCGTAGCGCCATTGTGTTAGGATGGGCGACAATTAGCTTATGAGATTCTGATTGTTGACGTTTTATGCCGAGCTTGCACCCGCCGGACATCGCTACTCCCCACGTGCGCACTTTCATGCTAATGTTACTGATCGGAAACGCTTGCCAAGGTTTGGAAACAAACACGGAGGCGCGTTGTGCCAGAGCCGCAGAAAATCCGGATCCCGACGCTTGCCCGCTGCCCCGGCCGTTACACCGATATCGCTATCTGTGCGGCACTCTATGTCATCATCGTCGTGTCTGGTGTCCTGACCGAGGGGAACGGCACCGACGACTGGTTGCAGATCGACGAGCCGTTCAACGAGTGGGTGCCGCACTACGGCCGATGGGTCACGGACCTCATCAGCCGCTGGTTCTTCCACGGCCATTATCTGCTGCCGTTGCAGCTTGTCGTGGCTTTCGTGGCTTTCGTCTATGTCGCGCGGACGGTTGCCGGTCATGTGGTCGAGTGCGCGTGGCAGCCTTGCGCGACCGCCCTTCTTTTCGCGCTTGGCGTCACGCATCTCTACATGACCGAGATGCTGTCCTTCTCCAGCCATATCATGGGCTATGCGCTGGCGATCGCAGCCTCGGTCGCGGCCTTCGACCTTCTGGCGCCGGACCATCCGACCTGCTGGCCCGCCTGGGTGCGGGTCATTGTGGCCGCACAGCAGCTGGCCTTTTCCCTGGGCAGCTACCAGACCTTTGCCCTTGCGGGCGGGATCATCGCAATGGCGGTCCTGATGCGGGCCGACCGCCATGACAGCCGGCAGGTCGGGCGCTATTGGCCTTTGGGCGCGCTTGCCACTGTGCTGGCGCTCGCTCTCTACGCGGGCGAGCTTTTCATCTACGTGTGGGCCCTTGATTTCGGCAGTCTCAACATGGACTATGAGGGCGCGCCGATGACGTTGGCCGAGCGGCTTCGCACCCTGCCGAATGTGCTCTTGCAGCTGCATACGTTGAACGCGAGCGCAGGTCTGCCGCGGCCGGTCCGGCTGCTCAATCTTCTGTTCTTCGTGGCGCTGCTGGCGCTTGGCGGACTCATCGTCCTGCGACTGGCGCGGAAGGGCCGTTTCGATGCGGCGAGCCGCGTCGCCGTCGGGGCGGCGCTGGCGTTCTTCGTCCTGCCGATCCTCTTCGTTCCGATCACCAAAAGCTATATCGCCGGGCGGGCGTTCGCCTATATCGGTTTCTTCTACGGCGGCGTTCTTCTGGCGGCGGTCACGACCGCGCAGCGCATTGCCGGGCGGCCTGCGCCAGACTGGCTTTCACGTGCCTCGGCCCTGTTGCTGGTGGCGATGGCGCTTACGTACGGGGCGATCACCATGCGCGTGTGGGACGACCGTGCCCGGATCGACGCGCGCGACCGCGCGCTCGCCGCGACAATGATGGCCCGGGTTTCGGCATTGCCCGGCTATCAGGGCGGCGCTTTCCACATCTATGGCTGGAAACGCTATCCCGATCTTGCCTGGGGCAACGTCCTTGGTCTGTCGATCTTCGTCGGGGATTGGGGGGACTATTCGATCTTCAAGGAGCTTTACGGGATAGGCCCGGTCCCGACGGGTGTCGTTGCTTCGCCGCGCGCCTGCCCGGCCTTCCCGGCAGAGCAGTCCGTCTTCATGGACAACGGTGCTGCCTTTGTCTGCCTAGAGGCGTCCGCCGTGCCCTGACCGCAATGTTGGGGCTTGAGCGCGCGGCCCGCTTGGCTAGCATCGCGGCCAGGCAGGTGCAGATGAGTTCAACAATCCTGGTGTCCGTCCTTGGCGCGGCCTTCCTCCATGCGCTCTGGAATGCTTTCGTGCGGGGCGCGGGCAGCGGCGCTGGCGGCAGCCGGGCGCAGGTCATGATGGTCCTCAGCGGCACCCAGGGGCTGATCGGGCTGGGGCTTTTGTGTTTCTACCCCTGGCCACCGGCCGCCGTGTGGCCCTGGCTGCTGACCGGGGGCCTGATCCATTCGGCCTACAAGCTGTCGCTGACGCGGGCCTATGCCCATGGCGACCTGAGCCGGGTCTATCCGCTTGCGCGCGGCACGGCGCCGCTCATCGTGCTGGCGCTGTCGGCAGCCCTTCTGAACGAGGTGCCGAACCGGGGCGAGGTCGCGGGGCTGGTGATCCTGGGCGCGGGGATCCTGCTTCTGGCCTCTGGCGTCTTTACTGCGGGCGAGAACCGGGCGCTCCTGCCCTTTGCCTTTGCGGCGGCGCTCGCGACCGCGGGCTATACGATGGTCGACGGGCAAGGCGCGCGGGTCTGGGGGCTGCCGGGCGCCTTCGTGGCCTGGATGTTCCTCTTGGACGGGATCTTCTTTGCCACCGCCATGCTGGCGATCGGCGGCCGGTCGGTGCTGCCGACAAGCGCCCGAATCTGGCGGCTGGGCTTTGGCGGGGCGCTCGCCTCCTATGCCTCTTACGCGGTCGCGGTCTGGGCCATGACGCGGGCGCCGATCGCGCTGGTTGCGGGATTGCGCGAAAGCTCGGTCGCCTTCGGGCTTCTGATCGGCTGGCTCTGGTTTTCCGAGCCGATGACGAAGGGCAAGGCGCTTTCGGTCGCCATGATCGTCGGCGGCATCGCGCTGATGCGGCTTCAGGCGTGATCCCGTTCGGGGATCAGCTCCTGCACGATCCCGGCGAGCATCAGGTAGAACGAGGTGATGATGAGCCCGGTCCGCGCCCAGCTTTCGGGGTGGAAATCGACGTGGGCGGCCCAGGCGGCAAAGCAGATCCAGCCGAGCGCCATGGGCAGCGTCACGAAGCGCCAGCGGTCGGTGCGCACCGGGTGCACGAACTTCAGGTTGGTGAACATGGTCGCGGCCAGGATGACGATGAAGGCGAGCGTCACATAGAAATTGGGCTTCAGCGCGAAGAGGACCAGCACCACCATGTTCCAGCAGGCCGGAAAGCCTGCAAAGGAATTGTCCTTCGTTTTCATGCGCGTATCGACGAAATAGAGCGCACTGGTGTAGGTGATGACGATGATCGCGCACCAGCCGGTCCAGCCCGGCAGCAGGCCCGACTGGAAAAGGGCGAAGGCCGGGATGAAGACATAGGTCAGGTAGTCGATGATGAGGTCCAGAAGGACGCCGTCATAGGTCGGCCAGTAGTCCTTGACCTGGAAGTGCCGGGCCAGCGGGCCGTCGAGCCCGTCGACGATCAGCGCGACGACGAGCCAGAGGAACATCATGTCCCAGTCGCCCTTGACCGCCGCCAGCATGGCGAGCATCGCGAGGACCGCCCCTGTTGCGGTGAAAAGATGGACGGACAGGGCTTTGAGACGACGATCCATGCGCCTTTTCTAGGGTGGATCGCCCGGCCGTTCAACCGTCCGGGCCGGTTCGTTTCGGCGGCGTGTCCGCCGTGCCTCAGGCGCGGGGATGGGCGGCGCGATAGCTTTCCATGAGCCGCGTGGCATCGACCGCCGTATAGGCCTGCGTGGTCGAGAGCGAGGCATGGCCCAGAAGCTCCTGAATCGTGCGCAGGTCGCCGCCGGCGGCCAGAAGGTGGGTGGCGAAGGAGTGGCGCAGGGCATGGGGCGTGGCCGTCGCGGGCAGGCCGAGCGCTGTCCGCGCGCGCTCCATCGCCGCTGCAATCAGGCGGGGGTTCAGGGGGCCGCCCCGCGCGCCGCGAAAAAGGGGGGACTGGCGTTCCTCGGCCAGGGGGAAGGGGCAGGCCCGGACATAGGCCGCGACGGCGGCGCGGGCCGGGGCGATGACGGGGACCAGCCGTTCCTTCGACCCCTTGCCGATGATGCGGATCACCTCGGGCATGGGCAGGACGGCGCCGGTCAGGCCGAGGGCTTCGGAGATTCGCAGGCCGCAGCCGTAAAGAAGCGTCACCACCGCCGCGTCGCGCGCCGCGATCCAGTCGTCGCCCGTTCGGGGGACCGGGCGGGCCGCGACCTCGGCGATCACGTCCTTCGCGGCCTCGGGGCTGACGGGGCGGGGCAGGGTGCGGCGGTAGCGGGGGCCGCGCGCGGCAAGGACGGCCGTCGCATCGGCCGCGCCGTCGGCATGGTCGGTCAGCCAGCGCACGAAGGTTCGGACCGACGAAAGCCGCCGCGCCAGCGACCGCGCGCCAAGGCCTCGGTCCCGTTCGGCCGCCATGAAGGCGCGCATGTCGGGCGTGCCGGTGGCGGCGATCAGCGCCTCTGGCGTCGGCGCTCCGCCCAGATGGCCGGTCAGGAAGGCGGCCCAGGCGGTCACGTCCGCCAGGTAGGCGCGCAAGGTGTGGGGCGAGGCGCCCTCGATCGCTGTCAGGTGCGCACCCCAGCGGTCCAGCGCATCGCGGACGGCGGGGGTGAGCGCCAGCGTCACCTCAGGACAGCCAGCGGCGCATGGCGCGCTCGAAAGCTCCGGCGAAGAAGGCCAGAAGGTCGGTGCCCTGGTTGGTGCGGAACTGGTGCGCGTCCGACGAGCCAAGGGCCAGCATACCCGGCAGCCGCCCAGGCCCGAGGTCGAGCCGCATCGCGGCTTCGGACCGCACGACCTCGGCCGCGGGCCCGTAAAGCGCCGCCGTCTCGGGCCCCGAGCGGCGCAGGATCACCGTCCGGCCGCCCTGGCCTTCCATGTAGCGGTCGACGAAACCGACCGGCGTCACCGACAGGACGGTGCCAAGCCGCCGGACCGCCGGGTCATCGCTGCCCGCCGCATCGTCGTGGGTTTCCAGCGCAAGCCGCACCGCCTCGACCCTCAGGATGCCCGCGACCTCGGTTCCCATGTTGGTCAGGAACTCTTCGAAATTCGCGGGCTCCAGCATCTTCAGGACCGCGCGGTGGATCTGATTCGTGCCCGCCAGGTTCTCATAGGCCGCCGCGATGACCGAGCGGTGCGTATCCTCCAGCCGGTCGAGCCGCGCCTCGAGCCGCTCCATCGCGATGCCGCGCAGGTCGACGATGTTGGCCCCCATCGCGCGTTCGTTCGCCGCGATCAGGGCCCGCATCAGGTCGCGATCCTCGAGGATCATCTCGGGCGTCTCGATCAGCCGTTCGCGAAGGTCGTCCGCCAGCGCCGCCGTATCCATCGTCTGCATTCCGCCTGTCCCCGTCTTGTCGTTGCCCCCCCGATCAGAGGATCTTCTGTCCGGTTTTTGCCCAGTCGGCGAGGAAAATTTCCAGCCCCTTGTCGGTCAGGACGTGGTTCGCCATGGCCTTGATGACGGCGGGGGGCGCGGTCACCACGTCGGCGCCGATCTTGGCGCAGTCGACGATATGGTTCACCGACCGGATCGACGCGGCCAGGATCTGGGTCCGGGTGTCATAGTTGTCGTAGACGATGCGGATGTCCTCGATCAGGTCGGTGCCGTCGAAGTTGTTGTCATCGAGCCGGCCGATGAAGGGCGAGATGAAGGTGGCACCCGCCTTTGCGGCCAGAATCGCCTGGGCGGCGGAAAAGCACAGGGTGACATTGACCATGTGGCCTTCGGATGCGAAAGCCTTGCAGGCGGTCAGGCCGGCCCAGGTCAGCGGCACCTTGATCGCGATGTTACCCGCAATCTTGGCAAGCTTCATGCCTTCGGCAATCATTTCCTTGGCGTCGGTCGCCACGACCTCGGCCGAAACGGGGCCAGAAACGATGTCGCAGATCTCGCGCGTCACCTCCAGGATGTTGCGCCCCGACTTCAGGATCAGCGAGGGGTTGGTGGTCACGCCGTCGACCATGCCAAGGTCGTTGAGCTCGCGGATGGCGGCGACATCGGCGGTGTCGACGAAGAACTTGATGGAATTGACCTGCATGGACGGCCCCCGGGATGTGATGATGAACGATTGCGCCCCTTCTAGCGCATGCCGCCCCGCGCCGGAACCCGAAAGGCGCGGTGATGGCTGAGGGTTTGCCGATCGACCCGCTCTGGCCCGCCGGCACGCCGGTCGCGGTCCTGACGACCGAGCCCCTTGGCCGGCCGCTCGACTACCGTGCGCCCGAGGGGGGGGTGGGGCCGGGGGCGCTGGTCGAGGTGCCGCTCGGCCCGCGCCGGGTCCTGGGCGTCGTCTGGGGGCCGGGGACAGGCGACTTTCCAGTCGAGCGGCTGCGCCCGATCACGCGGGTGCTGGAGGCGGCGCCCTTCGCCGAGCCTTTCCGCAATTTCCTCACCCGTGCCGCCGACTATACGCTGACGCCCTTGCCGGCGATGCTGCGCCTTGCGACCCGTGCGCCGGGGCTCGCCGATCCGCCGGGGCCGAGGAAGCTGCTGGTTGCCGGGGGCCAGCCGCCGGCGCGGATGACCGACGCGCGGACGCGGGTCCTGCAGGTGCTCGAGGATTTCGGCGGCGCGCCGCTGGCGCCGGGCGAGCTTGCCGCCCTTGCGGGCGTCGGCGGGGCGGTGGTGCGCGGGCTGGTCGCGGCCGGGGGGCTGGTCGAGATCGACGCGCCGCGCGACCTGCCCTATCCGGCGCTTGATCCGGCGCGGGCCGGCAAGCCCCTGACGCCGGACCAGGAGGCGGCGGCGGCTACCTTGCGCGTCTCGGTCGGGTCGGGGCTCTATGGCACCACGCTTCTGAAGGGTGTCACCGGGTCGGGCAAGACCGAGGTCTATCTCGAGGCGGTGGCCGAAGCGCTGCGCGCGGGCCGGCAGGCCCTGGTCCTTCTGCCGGAGATTGCGCTGACGGCCGACTTTCTTGCCCGTGTCGAGGACCGATTCGGCGCGCGGCCCGGCGAATGGCATTCCGGCGTCACCCAGACGGAACGCCGGCGGCTCTGGCGCATGGCAGGCTCGGGCGGCGTCGGGCTGGTCGTCGGCGCGCGCTCGGCGCTGTTCCTGCCCTTCCGCGACCTGGGGCTGATCGTCGTCGATGAGGAACACGACACCTCCTACAAGCAGGAGGACGGCGTCCTTTACAATGCGCGCGACATGGCCGTCCTGCGCGCGTCCCTGACCGATGCGCAGGTGATCCTCGCCTCGGCCACGCCCTGCCTTGAGACCTGGGTCAATGCCGAAAGCGGCAAGTATGCCCGCGTCGACCTGACCGCCCGTTTCGGTCCGCAGGACCTGCCGGAGATGCGGGCGCTCGATCTGCGGGCGAACCCGCCAGAGGCCGGGCGCTGGGTCGGGCCCGAGCTCGGCCATGCGGTGACCGAGCGGCTCGCGCGCGGGGAACAGGCGCTTCTCTTCCTCAACCGGCGGGGCTATGCGCCGGTCACGGTCTGCCGCGCCTGCGGCCAGCAGATCGGTTGCGACCAGTGCGACGCGCGCATGGTCGAGCACCGGTTCCTGAAGCGCCTTGTCTGCCACCAGTGCGGGGCGACGAAGCCCCTGCCGACCACCTGTCCGTCCTGCGGGGTCGAGGGGCGGCTTGCGGCGGTCGGCCCGGGCGTCGAGCGGCTGGCGGAAGAAGTCGCACACCGCTGGCCCGAGGCGCGGGTCGCGGTCCTGTCGTCGGACCTTTTCGGTTCCGCCCGCGCCCTCAAGGAGCGGATCACCGACATCGCGGCCGGAGGGGCCGACATCATCATCGGCACCCAGATCGTCGCCAAGGGCCACAATTTTCCGTTGCTGACGCTGGTCGGCGTGATCGACGCCGATCTTGGCCTGCAAGGTTCGGACCTGCGGGCGGCCGAGCGCACCTTCCAGCTGATGCGGCAGGTCGCGGGGCGGGCGGGGCGGGCCGACCGGGCGGGGCAGGCGCTGTTGCAGACCTTCCAGCCCGATCACCCGGTCCTTCAGGCGATCCTGTCGGGCGAGGAAGAGCGGTTCTGGCGGGCCGAGGCGGCCGAGCGGCAGGCGATCGGCATGCCGCCCTTCGGACGGCTGGCGGCGATCATCCTGTCAGGCCCCGAGGTGGCGCAGGTCTTTGATCTGGGGGCCGAACTCGCCCGCCGGGCGGCCCCCCTGACCGCGATCGGCGCCCAGCTTTTCGGGCCCGCGCCCGCGCCCATCGCCCGCGTCCGGGGCCGCCACCGGGTGCGGCTTCTGGTCAAGGCGCCGAAGGGCGCCCCGCTGCAATCCGCCGTCGCGGCATGGATCGCGCAGGTGCGGGTGCCCGCGCCCGTGCGGCTGGCCGTCGACATCGACCCCCAGTCCTTCTACTGACCCCCCGCTTTCCGGCCCTTCCCTTGACCTTCGCCGCCCCCGGGCCTATGCCGCGCCAACGTGGCTTGGCTGAGAGACGGACGATGCCGACCTATTCCGCCCTGACAACGCTCGACGAGAAAGAGGCCGCCGAGGCGCTTGCCGAAGCGATGGAGAATTTCCAGCCCGAGCCTGTGGGCGTCGGCGTCTTCGAGATCGAGGATGGCTCGGGCCGCTACGAGGTCGGCTGCTACTTCGAGGAAGAGCCGGGCGATACCGAGCTTGCGCTCATGGCCGTGATCTACGGCGCCAAGCCCTTCACCGTGTCCGAAGTGCCCGAAACCGACTGGGTCGCCCATGTGAAGCGCAAGCTGGCGCCGGTCGAGGCGGGGCGCTTCTACGTCTACGGCAGCCACGATGCCGACAGCGTTCCCGAGGGGCGCGTGGCGCTCTTGATCGAGGCGGCGATGGCCTTCGGCACCGGCCACCACGGCACGACCAAGGGCTGCCTTCTGGCGCTGGACCGGCTGGACCGGGCGGGCTTTCGCGGGCGCAACGTGGCCGACGTGGGCTGCGGCACCGCAGTCCTGGCAATGGCCGCGGCCGAGATCTGGGGCCTGCCGGTCATCGCGTCCGACATCGACCCGGTGGCCGTGGATGTGGCGCGCGCCAATGCAGCGGCGAACGGGCTTGCCGACCGGGTGATCTGCGTCGAGGCGGCGGGGTTCGACCATCCGGCGCTGCGTGACCGCGCGCCCTATGATCTTGTCTTCGCCAACATCCTGAAAGGTCCGCTTCTGGCGCTCGCGCCCGACATGGCGGGGGGGATCGGCTCGGGCGGCTACGCGATCCTGTCGGGCATCCTGACCACGCAGGCCGACGAGGTGGCGGCGGCCTACAAGCGCGCGGGCTTCACGCTTGCGGCGCGGGACGAACTGGGGGACTGGGCGACGCTGGTGTTGCGCCGCGTCTGATCCCGTACGGAGTGATATCCGCCCCATTCTTGCCGGATTGGTTCGCTATCTTGGCTTTCCCGATGCGGGGAGTAGCGCGATGACCGACCGGAACATGAAGGATTTTCAGGGCCGTCTAGGGCGGATCGACCAGATTCACCGTTCGGGCGGCGGGTTCGAGGCCGAAGGCACCATCGGCCAGTCGCATTACACCGCGCACCGCCGCCGCCGTTTCCTGCCGCGCTGGCCCTTCACGCTTCTGTCGCTGCTGCTGGTGCTGGTGGCGATCAAGGCCTCGCTCATCACCGTCGTCGGGCCGAATTCCTATGAAGAGCGGCTCGACACGCTGCGCCGCGGGAACCTGGCCGAACAGATGGGCGCCCGGCTTCTGGCCACCGACCCGGTGTCAGACGCGCTGGCCGCGCAGCTTATGCCTTACGCGAACCGGCTGAAGTAACCGCCGGTGCCGAAAGGCAGCCCTGAAATGGCAAAGGCCGCGTCGGTTTCACCGACACGGCCTTCATGAAACTCTGGGGGTCGGCGCTTAGGCGCGCGACGCCACGAATTCGATGTCGCCACGGCTCAGGCCGATGTCATCCAGCTCACGATCCGACAGCTTGGCAAGGGCGCTGCGCGTGACGCGCGCGTCATTCCAGGAAGCGATCGAAGCAACGAGCGATGCGATCGGGTTCATCAGGCTGAAGCCGGCCTGGGTGCGGGTCGTTTCAAAAGCGGACATGTTCATCTCCATCAAACCGCGGCCGGGGGCGTTTTGTCCCCGACGCCGATGGAGATAGGCGAACCCCGATTTCCGAACCAGAGCCGCAAAAGCAAGTCAGCCATGCATTTTGCGCATGGCTCGTTCCGTCATCACGCGGCATGTCCAGATTGTGAATTTATTGTTAAAAAATGGTGATCTTTCCGCCATAGTTGAGATTGGAACTGTCGGTATCAGGATAGATTCGGTCGTTTCCAGGCGGAAAACCGTCCCGCTCAGGTCATGCCTCGGACCGGCGCTTTCCGCTTTGCCGGTGTTCCCCTTTCGTGCTAGTCGTGGCTCAAAAGCAACAGGGCAGGGGAAAAGCAGCAGCCATGCGGGTGATCGGCATCGATCCGGGGCTCAGGAATCTGGGCTGGGGCGTCATCGACATGGCGGGCGGGCGACTCAGTCACGTCGCAAACGGCATCCTGCACTCCGAGGGGGACGACCTTGCGATGCGCCTCCTGTCGCTGTTCGAGGCGCTGACGGCGGTCATCGCCGCCCATGCACCGGACGCGGCGGCGGTCGAACAGACCTTCGTCAACAAGGACGGGGCCGGGACGCTGAAGCTTGGCCAGGCGCGGGGCATCGCCCTTCTGGCGCCGGCGCGGGCCGGGATCGCGGTCGGGGAATATGCGCCGAACGCGATCAAGAAGACGGTGGTCGGCGTCGGACATGCCGACAAGGCCCAGGTCGCCCACATGGTCCGCCACCAGCTGCCGGGCGTCACGCTCGCCGGTCCCGACGCGGCGGACGCGCTGGCGATCGCCATCTGCCATGCGCACCATTTGCAGTCGGCGGGGCGACTGGCCGCCGCGATCCGGGGCGCGGCATGATCGGGCGGCTGGCGGGCGTTGTCCTGCACAAGGGGGCCGACACGATCCTGATCGACGTGCGGGGCGTGGGCTACATCGTCCATGTCTCTGCCCGCACGCTCGCCTCGCTGCCGCCGGTCGGGCAGGCGGCCGCGCTTTTCACCGACCTCTTGGTGCGCGAGGACCTTCTGCAGCTGTTCGGTTTTCCGACGCTTCTGGAAAAGGAATGGCACCGGCTCCTGATGAGCGTGCAGGGCGTAGGCGCCAAGGCGTCGATGGCGATCCTCGGCACGCTTGGGGCCGAAGGAACGGGCCGGGCGATCGCGCTTGGTGATGCGGGCGCGATCCGGGCCGCGCCGGGGGTGGGGCCGAAGCTCGCCCAGCGGGTGGTGATGGAACTGAAGGACAAGGCGCCAGGCGTCATGGCGCTGGGGTCGAGCCTGCCGGGGATGTCCGACCCGGATGCGGTCCTTGAGCCCGAGCCCGTCGCAGCAGCTCCGCGGCGAGCGGCGGCGGATCCCGCGCCCCAGGCCAATGCGACAGCTGATGCCCTGTCGGCGCTGACGAACCTTGGCTATGCTCCCTCCGAAGCGGCGGCGGCGGTTGCCGGGGCGGCGGGGGCGGACCCTGCGGCGCCGGCCTCTCAGTTGATCCGGGCTGCCTTGAAAACCCTGGCCCCGAAAGGCTGATCCGGTGCCGATGACTGATCTTCATCCGTATGTTCGATTGGCCGATGCCGGGGCCGGGCGGGAGCAGGAAACGCACCGCGTTTCCCCCGCCCGTGTGGGAACGATTCCGCTGGACCGATCGTGTCACTCACCCAAAAAGGCCGGCGCCGGCCCCGGTGGGCGCATAGCGCCCGCCGATGGCGGGGCGGGCGCTGGCCGATGGCCCTGGGGCCACCGGCCGGGACAAAAGGCCTCGTTGCGTCGTGGCAGAGCCAACAGCCTCTGCCACCTGGGCCGCAGAAGGTCAGTGACCTGGGCCGACCGCCGGGGTTGCGTCTGATGGCCGACCCCCTGCTCAGCCCCGCGCCCCAGCCAGAGGATGCCGACCGCGCGCTGCGCCCGCAGACGCTGGCCGAGTTCGTCGGCCAGGCCGAGGCGCGCGCCAACCTGCGCATCTTCATCGAAAGCGCACGGCGGCGCGGGGCGGCGATGGACCACACGCTCTTTCACGGGCCGCCCGGCCTTGGCAAGACGACACTCGCCCAGATCATCGCGCGCGAACTGGGCGTGAACTTCCGCATGACCTCTGGTCCTGTCCTGGCGCGGGCTGGCGACCTGGCGGCGATCCTGACGAACCTCGAGCCGCGCGATGTCCTTTTCATCGACGAGATTCATCGCCTGAACCCGGCGGTCGAAGAGGTGCTTTACCCCGCGCTCGAGGATTTCGCGCTTGATCTCGTGATCGGCGAGGGTCCGGCGGCGCGCACGGTGCGAATCGAGTTGCAGCCCTTCACGCTCGTCGGTGCGACGACGCGGCTGGGCCTGCTGACGACGCCGCTCCGCGACCGGTTCGGGATTCCGACGCGGCTCCAGTTCTATACCGAGGACGAGCTGGACCTGATCGTCCAGCGCGGCGCGCGGCTGATGGGGCTCGCGGCCGAGCCTGACGGCACGCGCGAGGTCGCGCGCCGGGCACGGGGGACGCCGCGCATTGCCGGGCGGCTTCTGCGGCGGGTCGCGGATTTTGCGCTGGTGGAAGGCGATGGCCGGCTGACGCGCGCGCTGGCCGATGCGGCGCTGACGCGGCTCGGGGTCGATCACCTTGGCCTCGACGGCGCGGACCGGCGCTACCTGATGCTGATGGCCGAGCATTATGCCGGCGGCCCGGTCGGGGTCGAGACGCTGTCGGCGGCGCTGTCGGAAAGCCGGGACGCGCTCGAAGAGGTGATCGAGCCCTACCTGCTGCAACAGGGCCTGATCCAGCGCACCCCGCGCGGGCGGATGCTGTCGCCGCGCGCCTGGTCGCATCTGGGACTGCCGATGCCTGCCGCGTCCGGGGGGCAGGGGGCGCTTTTCGAATGACGCCAGAAGATGTTCGTGCGGCCTTCACCCTGCCCGATGGCGGCTACCGCTTCGCCCGCTGGCGCCGCCCGATCGCGCCCGTGGTCTTTGGCGTCGACGATGCGACGCTGGCGATCCTGAAGTGCGCGCTGACCGATGCGGCCGGTGTCGCTGGCCACCCCCTGGCAGAGACAGACCCCGAGCAGGGCGCGAACCTGATGATCTTTTTCGCGCGCGACTGGGCCGAGGTCGGCGGCGTCCCCGACCTTGATGGCCTTGTGCCGGGGATGGTGGCGCGCCTGCCGAAGCTGACGGCCGAAGGGGCGAGCCAGTACATCCACATGCGGTTCGAACCCGACGGGGCGATCCGCGCGGCGATCTGTTTCGTGGTCCTGACGGGCCGGGCGGCCGAGATGGAGGTCGAGGATCTGGCGCGCGCGCTGGCGCAGCGGCTGATGCTGGCCTGGGCGTGCCGCCCAAGGAAGATGCGGCGGCGCTTCTTGCTGCGGCCTACGATCCGGTCCTGCCGGACGCGACCGATGATCCGGCGCATGCCTTGCGGGTCGCGGCGCGGGCGGGGCGCGGGTCTTAGCGGTTTTTTCATCCTTCGGCGCCATCTTGTGCTGGACAGCCAGCCGGAGGGAGCGATGGACGGCAACCCGCCTTTGCCTTTCGATGACGCGGGCCCCCCGACGCTCTCAGTTGTGGATAGCGTGCTGTCGCGCACGGGCGGGCTGCTTTACCGCTGCCTGAACGACCGCGATTGCACGATGATGCACCTGGAAGGTGCGGTCGCGGCGCTTACGGGCCATGAGGCGCGGGAGTTTCTGGCGCCGGAATGCCTGTCTTTTTCCAAGCTGATCCATGAGGCCGACCGCGACGCGGTCTACGCCTGCATCGACCGCGCCGTGGCCGAAGGAACCAACTGGTCCATCGAATACCGGCTTTGCCGGGGCGAGGCTGGGGACCTCTGGGTCCGGGAAACCGGGGGCGGGGTGTTCGACGCGGATGGCCGTCTTCTCTACCTTGAAGGGATCGTGGCCGACTATGCCGTCCCGCGGGCCGAGGCGCTGGCGGCGGAGGCGCTTCAGTCCGAACTCGCGCAGAAATGCCGCGCGCTGATGGAGGATGTGACGCCCGTCGCCACCATCCTGCGGCTTCTGAGGCTCTTGGCGATCAATGCGCGGATCGAGGCGGCGCGGGCAGGTGCTGCGGGTGCGGGCTTTGCCGTCGTCGCGGCCGAAATCGGGCGGCTCGCCGACGAAAGCACCGAGCGGACGGCCCGGATCGGCGCCCTGACCCGCGATCTGGGGCTTTTGCTGAGCGAAAGCCGGGACGGTGAGCCGCCCCGAGCGTGAGCGCGCCTGTCGCGGTCGCTACGGGGGGACTTGGGGCGCTGGCCCATGTGGCCTGCGCGGTCCTCGTCGCCCGGTTTCCCTGCCCTCCGGGGATTGAAGCGCCAGCCTGGTTGCGGCCTGGTTGCGGCCTGCGTCTGCACGGGGGGCATTCGCCAAGCTGACCATGCGCCGTCGGGCCGCCGCGCGCCTCTTGTGGCGCCTGGCCATCTGCCGCCCAGTCATCTGCCGCCCAGTCATCCGCCGCTCTTGCCGCCCCTTCGCCCGGCTTCTACTCTGCCCCGGCGACAGCACAGGCCCCGCGATGCCCCACCCTTTCCCGATCCGCGTCTATTACGAGGACACCGACCTGGCGGGGATCGTCTATTATGCCAACTACCTGCGCTTCATCGAACGGGGGCGGACCGAATGGGTCCGCACGCTGGGGATCGACCAGGGTGACCTGAAGCGGCAGGCGGGGATCGTCTTTGCCGTCCGGCGGGTCGAGGCCGATTACCTCAGCCCCGCGCGCTTCGACGACCTTCTGACGGTCGAGACGCGGCTTCTGGACCTGACGGCGGCGCGGATCGTCCTGGACCAGGCCGTCCTGCGGGGGGACGAGCGGCTCTTTCAGGCGACGGTCACGCTTGTCGCGCTCACGGATGCGGGCCGCCCGGCGCGCATTCCGGCAGAGATTCGCCAGCGCCTGACCGCTGAGGGCCCCCGTTCGGGAATGTGATGGGCCCCCGGTTTTCTTCGCCAAGAAACCGCTGTATTGAGGCGTCAAATCAGAGCCGCACCTGACGCGGCCCAACGGCGAGCAGAACCTATGGATCCGACCACCCTGGCTGCTGCGGCACCGCAGATCGACTTTTCCTTGCTGGCGCTCTTTGCCCGCGCCTCGTTCATCGTGAAGCTGGTGATGATCGGCCTGACCATCGCCTCGGTCTGGTCCTGGGCGATCATCATCCAGAAGTTCATCACCTACGCCGCCGCCCGGCGCGAGGCTGCGATCTTTGACCGCGCCTTCTGGTCGGGCGAGCCCCTGGACGAGCTTTACGACATGATCGGCACCCAGCCCACGGGCGCGAGCCAGAAGATCTTCGCCTCGGGCATGACGGAATGGCGGCGGAGCCACCGGCAGGACGGCGGCCTGATCGCGGGGGCGCAGGCGCGGATCGACCGGTCGATGGACGTGGCGATCCAGAAGGAAACCGAAGACCTCACGCGCGGGTTGCCGTTCCTGGCCACGGTCGGCTCGACCGCGCCTTTCGTCGGGCTTTTCGGCACGGTCTGGGGGATCAAGGTGGCGTTCGAGGAAATCGCGATCAGCCAGAACACCTCGCTCGCCGTCGTGGCGCCGGGCATCGCCGAGGCGCTGGTCGCGACCGCGCTCGGCCTTCTGGCGGCCATCCCGGCCGTCATCTTCTACAACAAGCTGTCGACCGACAGCGACCGCATCATCAACGGCTACGAGGCTTTCGCCGACGAATTCGCGACCATCCTGTCGCGGCAACTGGACGCCTGAGCCATGGGCGCAGGGGTCATGAAATCCGGGGGCGGCGGGCGCAGGCGCCGCGGGCGGCGCGGCAAGGCTGCGGTGATGGCGGAAATCAACGTCACGCCGATGGTCGACGTGATGCTTGTGTTGCTCATCATCTTCATGGTGGCCGCGCCGCTGCTGACCGTGGGCGTGCCGCTCGAACTGCCGAAGACGGCCGCCAAGGCGGTGCCGACCGAGCAGGAAGAGCCGCTGACCGTCTCGCTCCAGGCCGATGGCACGATCTCGATCCAGAACAGCGCCGTGCCGGAAAACGAGCTGATCGCCAAGCTGACAGCCATCGCGGCGACGCGGCAGGACAAGAAGCTTTTCCTGCGCGCCGACGGCTCGATTCCCTATGAGCGCGTGGTGCAGGTCATGGGGGCGCTGAACAACGGCGGATTTTCCAACATCACGCTCGTGACCGACGGCGGCGGCCCCTCGTTCAACGGCGCCCCGGCGGCGTCGGGCAGCAACGGCGGCTGAGATGGTGCGGGACTGGCTGCCAGAGGACCGGGCGACGCGCATCGGTCTTGGCGTCTCTGTTGGCGCGCATCTGGGGCTGTTCCTCTGGGCGGTTCTGGGCGGGATTTTCTTTCCGCCGGAACCGAAGCCGCCCGTCGTGATGGCGGAAGTGTCGCTGATGACATCGGACCAGTTCGCCAAGATCGCGGGGCGCGCGCCGACCGCGCCGACGGAAAGCCCGCCCCAGCCGTCGGCCCCGAAGGCGAGCCAGAAGCCGCCCGCGAAACCCGTGGCCAAGCCCGAGCCGAAGCCCGAGCCCGCGCCGCCGGTTCCCGCAGCCCAGCCCGACGCCGCGCCGGACCAGCCGCCGACGCCGCCCGCGCCCGACCAGACGGTCGACCTGCCGCCGACCGACAAGCCGACCGAGAAGCCGAAGGCCGCGACCAACGTCACCGACACGCCGACCGAGACGCCGCCCCCCGACGCGACGACCGCCGAGACGACGACACCGCAGACGAGCGACCAGCCCGCGCCCACGCCCACACCGCCCACGCCGACCGAGGCGCAGGCCCCGGCCGACGCGGGCCAGGTGCTGCAGACCGAGGCGACGAAGGACCAGACGACGATCGGCGGGGCGCCCGCCGCCTCTGTCGTGCCGCCGCCGCGCCCGAAGAAGGCGCCGGCGCCGCCCGCACCCGCAGCGCCCGCCGATACCCAGACCGCGAGCGCCGACACGCCGCCCACACCCGACGCGACCGAGGGGGTGGACGCGGCCCTTGCCGATGCGCTGTCGGGTGCGCAAAGCGATACGCCCCAGACCGGCACCGGCATCGCCGCGGACGGGCCGCCGCTGACCAGTGGCGAGAAGGACGGCTTCCGGGTCGCGGTCAAGGAATGCTGGAACGTCGGTGCCCTTTCGACCGATGCGCTGCGCACCACCGTCACGATCGGCATGACGATGAGCCCGGACGGGATGCCGGGCAATCTCAGGCTCATCGGCAGCACGGGGGGGACGGGCGGGTCCGCCGACCAGGCCTACGAGGCCGCGCGCCGCGCGATCCTGCGGTGCGCCAAGAGCGGCTACCCCCTGCCGCGCGACAAGTATGACAGCTGGAAAGAGGTCGAACTGACCTTCGATCCGACCAAGATGCAGCTGCGCTAGACGGATGGCGCGCTTTTCCCCTGTTTCCGGCGCCCCCACTGCCCTAAGGGGGCGGGCCAAGGGGCCAGACGACTGAACGAAAGGACCGACCGATGACAGACATCCTCCGACCCTCTCGCCTTCTGGCGCTGGCCCTTGCCGGGATCGCGGCCCTGTCGGCGCCGGCCCTGCGCGCCGAGCCCTTGCGGATCACCATCGACCAGGGCGACATCCAGCCCCTGCCGTTCGCGGCACCCACCTTCCTGTCGCAAGGCGGCGACGTGGCGCAGGCGATCACCGATGTCGTCATCGCCGACCTGCAAGGGACCGGACTTTTCGCCCAGATCGCCCCTGCGGCCTACATCAGCCAGGTCAGCGACTTCGACGCACCCGTGGCCTATGCCGACTGGAAGGCGATCAATGCCCAGGCGCTGATTACCGGCCGGGTCATCCAGCAGGGCGACCAGATTTCCGTGGCCTTCCGGCTTTTCGACGTCTTCGCCGATGCGCCCCTGGGCGACGGGATGCAGTTCAAGGGTGCGACGGGCGACTGGCGGCGGATCGCGCACAAGGTCGCCGACCAGATCTATTCGCGCATCACAGGCGAAAAGCCCTATTTCGACAGCCGCGTGGTGTTCGTCTCGGAAAGCGGGCCCAAGGACGCGCGGAAAAAGCAGCTTGCCATCATGGACTACGACGGCGCGAACGTGGGCTTCCTGACCGACGCCTCGTCGATCGTCCTTGCGCCGCGCTTTTCCTCCAAGGGCGACCGCATCCTTTACACCTCGTTCGAGACGGGCTTCCCAAGGATCCGCGAGATGACGCTGGCGACCGGCAAGAGCCGCGCGCTTGCCGACCTTGAGGGCAACATGACCTTCGCGCCGCGCTTTTCGCCCGACGGCGACACGGTGGCCTTTTCGCTCGAGCAGAACGGAAATACCGACATCTTCTCGATGAGCCTGTCGTCGGGCCAGGTGCAGCAGCTGACCAATGCGCCCTCGATCGAAACCTCGCCTTCGTTCTCGCCCGATGGCAGCCAGATCGCGTTTGAAAGCGACCGTTCGGGCGGCCAGCAGATCTATGTCATGCCGGCCTCGGGCGGCGAGGGGACGCGGATTTCGGCGGGTGACGGGCGCTATTCGACGCCGGTCTGGTCGCCGCGCGGCGACTACATCGCCTTCACCAAGCAGAACGGCGGCCGCTTCTACATCGGCGTCATGCGCACAGACGGCAGCGAAGAGCGGCTTCTGACCTCGAGCTACCTGGACGAGGGCCCGACCTGGGCGCCGAACGGGCGCGTCATCATGTTCACCCGCGAAAGCCCCGGTGCGGCCGGTTCGGCGCAGCTCTTCTCGGTCGACATCTCTGGCCGGGCGCTTCACCCCGTGCCGACCCAGGGCGCGGCGTCGGACCCGGCCTGGGGACCGCTTCTTCCCTGAGGCCGGGCCCTCGGGCAATGGCGCGGGCAGTTTTCAATGCCCCGCCGGAATGCTAGACTGACAACAATATCGAGCAAACACAGGATAGGCGGCCACAAGATGCAGAAGATTTCGACGATCGTCCTTTTTGTTGCGGCACTGGCTACGGCGGCCTGCAACAACCCCAACCGCAACGGCATGGGCGGTGCAGGTGGTGCAGGCGGCATGGGGGGCGCGGGCGCCATCGGCAGCGCGTCGGATCCGAACAGCCCGGCCTATTTCTCGCAAACCCTGGGCGACATGGTGCATTTCGTCGTCGACCAGTCGACCCTGACGCCCGAAGCTCAGGCGATCCTGACCAAGCAGGCGGCCTGGCTCGTCCAGCATCCGAACTACACGGCGATCGTTCAGGGCCATGCGGACGAACAGGGCACGCGCGAATATAACCTCGCCCTTGGCGCGCGCCGCGCGGAATCGGCCAAGCAGTTCCTGATCGCGAACGGCGTGTCGGGCACGCGGCTCAAGACCATTTCCTACGGCAAGGAACAGCCGATCGCGCTGTGCTCGGACGAAAGCTGCTTCCAGCAGAACCGCCGCGCCAAGACCGCGCTGCAGCTCGGCGGCGGCGTCTAAGGGGGCATGGGGATGAGCGTCAGGTTTCTTCGCAACGGTCTTCTTGCGCTGGTGCTGGTCGCCAGCGCCGGGGTCGCGCAGGCCGCGTCGAAGGACCAGACGCTCGCCGACATCCGCAAGGAAGTCGAGACGCTGGGCGCCCAGCTTCAGTCGCTGAAGTCCGAGCTTGTCACGGGCGGCCCCGCGGCCATGCAGGCCGCGGGCGGGACCACCGCGCTCGACCGGATGAACGCGATGGAGGCCGAGCTTGCGCGCCTGACGGCCGCGACCGAGAAGTTGCAGATCAAGGTCGACAAGGTCGTCACGGACGGCACGAACCGGGTGGGCGACCTCGAGTTCCGCATCTGCGAGCTGGAAAAGGGGTGCGACACCTCGAAGCTGCCGGCGACGCCGACGCTGGGTGGCGGCTCTTCGGGTGGGGCGGCGGCCAGCACCGATGCCGGAACCGCTGCCGGCACGGACACGGGCACAGGCACGGGCACGGCGACCGGAACGGCGACGGCTCCGGCCCAGCCCAAGGTCGAGCTGGCGATGAACGAACAGTCCGATTTCGACAAGGCCAAGGCCAGGTTCGATGCGGGCGATTTCGCGGGCGCGCAGGCTGCGCTGGCGACCTTCGTCGCGAATTATCCCGGCGGCCCCCTGACCGGCGATGCGCAGTTCATGCAAGGCGAAGCCGCGACCAAGGCCGGTGATACGGCGGGTGCGGCGCGGGCCTACCTCGCCTCGTTCTCGGGCGCGCCCGAGGGTCCGCATGCGCCGGCCGCGCTGCTGCGCCTTGGGGCGGCGCTGGGTCTTCTGGGCCAGACGCAGGACGCCTGCGTCACGCTGCAGGAGGTGCCGAGGCGCTTCCCGACCGCGCCCGAGGCGGCCGAGGCCCAGGCGACCATGCAGAAACTTGCCTGCCAGTAACGCCCCCCTTCTGCCGACCCTGATCGCGGCCTTCGCGCCCGAGCCGCCAACCCGGCTCGGGCTTGCCGTTTCCGGGGGAAGCGACAGCCTGGCCTTGCTGCAACTTTGCGCCGACTGGGCGCGGGCGGGAGGGCCGGCCCTGTCGGTTGCGACGGTGGACCACGGGCTGCGTGCCGAGGCGGCGCACGAGGCGGCAGCGGTCGGGCGGGTCTGTGCGGGTCTTGGACTGCCGCACGCGGTTCTTCGCTGGTCGCCGGGCTGGGACGGGCGCGGCAACCTGGCGGCGGCGGCGCGAGAGGCGCGCTATCGGCTGCTGGCCGATTGGGCTGCGGGGCAGGGGATCACCGATCTGGCCCTGGGCCATACGGCCGACGATCAGGCGGAAACCGTCCTGTTGCGGCTTCTGCGCGGGTCGGGCGCCGACGGGCTGGCCGCGATGGCTGCCCGGACCGCGCGCGGAGCCCTGACGCTTCACCGCCCCCTGCTGGCGGTCCCGCGCGCCCGCTTGCGCGACGAGTTGACGCAGCGGGGGGTGAGCTGGATGGACGATCCGTCGAACGCCGACCCGCGCGCCGACCGCATCCGGGTCAGGCAGGCGATGGCTGCGCTGGGCCTGGACCGCGCGGAGCTTCTGGAAACCGCCGGACGGATGCGGGCCGTGGCCGAGGTGGCCGAGGATGCGGCGCGCGCGCTGGCGCGGGCGTCCGCGTGCCTTCATCCCGTGGGCGCGGTCCGGCTCGATCCGGCGGCGCTGGCTGCGGCGCGGCCGGAAACCGCCGAGCGCCTCTTTGCGGCGGCGCTGCAATGGACCGCCGCAGCACCCTACCGGCCGCGCCACGCGGCCCTGCGCCGGGCATTGGCGCAGGCGCTCGCGGCGCGTCCGGCGACGCTGCACGGCTGCCTGATCCTGCCCCGCAAGGGCGCCATTTGGATCGTGCGCGAGCCGAAGGCCGCCCTGCAAGCCGCCCCGGTTCCGCCCGGCGCGCCCTGGGACGGCCGCTTCACCCTCAGCCCCGGCCAGCCCGGCACCCATGTCGCGGCGCTGGGGCCGGCGGGCCTTTCCCGCTTTCCCGACTGGCGCCGATCCCACGACCTGCCGCGCGCCGCCCTGCTGTCCTCGCCCGCGCTCTGGGCGGGCGATCGGCTGGTCGCGGCGCCTTTCCTTGAGCCGAACGGGACCCAGCATGCACATCGTGCATTGAACCTGCCCCGCCAATCTCTATTTTAGCAGGAACCGCCCCTCCCGCGGCCCTTGGGCCATCCGGGAAGGCGCCTCCAAGGAGAACCCCTTTTGGGCAACGTAAGAAATATCGCCTTCTGGGTCGTGCTGGTCGTCTTGATCCTCGCGCTCTTTCAGCTGTTCAGCGGCTCGCAGGCCAGCTTCAACGCGCGCACACTCAGCTATTCCGAATTCATCCAGAAGGTCGACGCGGGCGATGTGAAGTCCGTCGACATAGACGGCGAGCAGATCGTGAGCCACACGGGTGACGGCGGCACCTATGTCACGATCAAGCCCGACGGGGATACGACGCTCATCGACAAGCTTCTGGCGCAGAAGGTCGAGGTGAAGGCCGAAAAGCAGTCGCCTTCGGGCTTCTTCTCGCTTCTGTCGGTCTGGCTGCCGTTCATCGTGCTGATCGGCGTCTGGTTCTTCTTCATGAACCGGATGCAGGGCGGCGGCAAAGGCGGCGCCATGGGCTTTGGCAAGTCTCGCGCGAAACTCCTGACCGAAAAGCAGGGCCGTGTGACGTTCGATGACGTCGCGGGCATCGACGAGGCCAAGGAAGAGCTGGAAGAGATCGTCGAATTTCTCAGGAACCCGCAGAAGTTCAGCCGGTTGGGCGGCAAGATCCCGAAAGGCGCGCTGCTGGTCGGCCCGCCCGGCACGGGCAAGACCCTTCTGGCCCGCGCCATTGCGGGCGAGGCGGGGGTGCCCTTCTTCACCATCTCGGGCTCGGATTTCGTGGAAATGTTCGTTGGCGTCGGCGCGAGCCGGGTGCGCGACATGTTCGAGCAGGCCAAGAAGAACGCCCCCTGCATCGTCTTCATCGACGAGATCGACGCCGTGGGCCGCTCGCGCGGCGTGGGCATCGGCGGGGGCAATGACGAGCGCGAGCAGACGCTGAACCAGCTTCTGGTCGAGATGGACGGGTTCGAGGCGAACGAGGGCATCATCATCGTCGCCGCCACCAACCGCCGCGACGTGCTTGACCCCGCTCTCTTGCGTCCGGGCCGCTTCGACCGGCAGATCCATGTGCCGAACCCCGACATCAAGGGGCGCGAGAAGATCCTGAACGTCCATGCCCGCAAGGTGCCGCTTGGGCCCGATGTCGACCTGCGCCTGATCGCGCGCGGCTCGCCCGGCTTTTCGGGTGCCGATCTTGCGAACCTCGTGAACGAGGCGGCGCTCATGGCGGCGCGTGTCGGGCGGCGGTTCGTGACGATGGAAGATTTCGAGAATGCCAAGGACAAGGTGATGATGGGGGTCGAGCGCCGGTCGATGGTGCTGACGCCCGAGCAGAAGGAAATGACCGCCTGGCACGAGGCCGGCCACGCCATCGTCGGCATGGCGCTGCCGCTCTGCGACCCGGTCTACAAGGCCACGATCATCCCGCGCGGGCAGGCCCTTGGCATGGTGGTCAGCCTGCCGGAAATGGACCGGCTCAACTACCACAAGGACGAGGCCAAGCAGAAGATCGCCATGACCATGGCGGGCAAGGCGGCCGAGATCATCCGTTTCGGCGACGAGCGCGTGTCGAATGGCCCGGCGGGCGACATCCAGCAGGCATCCGCCATCGCCCGCGCGATGGTCATGCGCTGGGGCATGTCCGACAAGGTCGGCAACATCGACTATGCCGAGGCGCACGAGGGCTACAACGGCCAGACGGGGGGCTTCTCTGTTTCTGCCAAGACCAAGGAAATGATCGAGAACGAGGTCAAGCAGCTGATCGAGGAAGGCTACACCAGCGCCCGCAAGATCCTTCTGGAGAAGAAGGACGAGTTCGAGCGTCTGGCCAAGGGTCTTCTTGAATATGAGACGCTGACCGGCGACGAGATCCGCAAGGTCACCAAGGGCGAGCCGCTCGACGGCGACAGCGGCGGTGATGAAGCCAAGGCCGATCCGGTCACTTCGATGGCGATCCCCAAGGCCGGCAAGCGCGCCGCGACCGGGGGGATGGAGCCCGAGCCATCCGCCTGACAGCGAAGGGGGCCACTCGGGCCCCCTTTTTCTTGACCGAAGGCCACACATGCCCGCGCTGATGCCGACGAACCATTATGCGACCGTGACCTGGCTTGGCGTCGTTGCCGACCGGGATGCGGCGCTGGCCTCTGCCCCCCGCCAGAGCCTGCGCCTGACCTTCGCCGGACCCGAGGGCGAGGCGCATGGCGGGCTGACGCGGCCCGCCTGCTCGCGCGTCAGCGCGCAATATCCGGCCGGGACCAACATCCGCAACACGCGCCAGCTGTCGGTCCTGTCGGCCGAGGAGCTGGCCGAGATCGGCGCCGGGATGGGCCTTGACGGTCCGCTCGACCCCGCGTTCGTGGGGGCAACGCTGGTCCTTGAGGGCCTGCCGGACCTGACTCACCTGCCGCCCTCATCGCGCCTTCAGGGCGAGGGTGGCGCGACGCTGGTCGTCGACATGGAAAACCGGCCCTGCACGCTGCCCGCGCCGGGAATCGAGGCGGCATTTCCGGGCAAGGGCAAGCTTTTCAAGCCCGCTGCGGGCGGCAGGCGCGGCATCGTGGCCTGGGTGGAACGCGAGGGCACGCTCACCCTTGGCGAGCGTGTCAGGCTGCATGTTCCCGATCAGCGGGCCTGGCGCGGCGCCTGATCCGCACTTATTCACAGAAGTCAAAAAAATTTCCTTGCAGGGTCACCCCGGCCCTTGCCACAAAGGGGCGGCGATTCCCGCCGGGAACATGTCGTAATCGTGTCGTGTCCAGCGGCATACCGGCGCTAGAAGCATCGAAAACCGGGCCGAGGCGGCCCAGGCGGCAAAGGTGATAGGAGACCCCGATGGCTTTCAAGACCGACATCGAAATTGCCCGCGAGGCGAAGAAGAAGCCAATCCAGGAGATCGGCACCAAGCTCGGCATCCCGACCGAGCATCTTCTGCCCTACGGCCATGACAAGGCCAAGGTCGGCCAAGAGTTCATCAAGTCGCTTGCCGGCCGCCCGGACGGCAAGCTGATCCTGGTGACCGCGATCAACCCGACCCCCGCGGGCGAGGGCAAGACGACGACGACGGTCGGCCTTGGCGACGGGCTGAACCGCATCGGCAAGAAGGCCGTCATCTGCATCCGCGAAGCCTCGCTCGGCCCGAACTTCGGCATGAAGGGGGGCGCGGCCGGTGGCGGCTATGCCCAGGTCGTGCCGATGGAAGAGATGAACCTGCACTTCACCGGCGACTTCCACGCGATCACCTCGGCGCACAACCTGCTGAGCGCCATGATCGACAACCACATCTACTGGGGCAACGCGCTTGACATCGACGCGCGCCGCATCTCGTGGCGCCGGGTGATGGACATGAACGACAGGGCGCTGCGCGACATCGTCGTGAACCTGGGCGGCGTGGCGAACGGCTTTCCGCGCCAGACCGGCTTCGACATCACCGTCGCGTCGGAAGTCATGGCGATCCTCTGCCTGTCCAATGACCTCGAGGACCTGCAGACGCGCCTTGGCAACATCGTCATCGGCTATACCCGCGACAAGAAGCCGATCTACTGCCGCGACATCAAGGCCGACGGCGCGATGACCGTCCTTCTGAAGGACGCGATGCAGCCGAACCTGGTGCAGACGCTGGAAAACAACCCGGCCTTCGTGCACGGCGGCCCGTTTGCCAACATCGCCCATGGCTGCAACTCGGTCATCGCGACCAAGACCGCGCTGAAGCTTGGCGAATATGTCGTGACCGAAGCCGGCTTCGGGGCCGACCTCGGCGCCGAGAAGTTCTTCGACATCAAGTGCCGCAAGGCTGGGCTGAAGCCCTCGGCCGCCGTGATCGTGGCGACCGTGCGCGCGATGAAGATGAACGGCGGCGTGGCCAAGGCCGACCTTGGCACCGAAAACGTCGAAGCGGTGAAGAAGGGCTGCCCGAACCTCGGCCGCCACATCGCCAACGTGAAGTCCTTCGGCGTTCCGGTCGTCGTGGCGATCAACCACTTCTACTCGGACACCGACGCGGAAGTGCAGGCGGTCAAGGATTATGTGGCCGCGCAGGGTGCCGAAGCGATCCTCTGCAAGCACTGGGCGCAGGGGTCGGCCGGGATCGAGGATCTGGCGAAGAAGGTCGTGCAGCTTGCCGAATCGGGCACCAGCAACTTCGCGCCGCTCTATCCCGATGAGATGCCGCTCTTCCAGAAGGTCGAGACGATCGCCAAGCGCATCTACCACGCGAACGAAGTGATCGCCGACAAGTCGATCCGCGACCAGCTGAAAGCGTGGGAAGCGGCGGGCTACGGCAACCTGCCGGTCTGCATGGCGAAGACGCAATACAGCTTCACCACCGACCCGAACGTTCGTGGCGCACCGACCGGCCACACGATCCCGGTGCGGGAAGTGCGGCTTTCGGCCGGCGCGGGCTTCATCGTGGTGATCTGCGGCGAGATCATGACCATGCCCGGCCTGCCCAAGGTGCCGTCGGCCGAAGTCATCCGCCTGAACGACCAGGGCCAGGTCGAGGGCCTGTTCTAAGCGGGGGACGTTGCACCTGCCACCCGCGCCCGCTATGCCGGGCGCGGACCCAAGGCGGGGGCAAGCGATGCGGAAACCGGCAGACTGCGACACGATGGCCCAGCTTCGGGCCGAGATCGACCGGCTGGACCTTGAACTCGTCCGGCTCTTTGCCGACCGCGCGGCCTACATCGACCGCGCGGCCGAAATCAAGGCGGTGGCGGACCTGCCCGCGCGGATCGACACGCGGGTGGAAGAGGTGGTTGCCAACGTCCGCCGCCATGCCGCCGCCACCGGCCTGCCGCCCGAGCTTGTCGAAAAGCTCTGGCGGCGGCTTATCGACTGGTCCATCGCGCGCGAGGAAAGCCGCCTGGGCCCCGACAGCCTGAGGAAAGGGTAGGGCATGACTGCCAAAGTGATCGACGGCAAGGAATTCGCGGCGCGCGTCAGGGCGCAGGTCGCCGAGCATGTGGCGCGGCTCAAGTCCGAAAACGGGATCGTGCCCGGCCTTGCCGTGGTGCTGGTCGGTGAAGACCCGGCGAGCCAGGTCTATGTCTCGTCCAAGGGCAAGATGACCGTCGAGGTCGGGATGAACAGCTACGAACACAAGCTGCCCGCCGACACGTCGGAAAAGAACCTGCTGGCGCTGATCGACAAGCTGAACAAGGACCCGAAAGTCAACGGCATCCTGGTGCAGCTGCCGCTGCCCGGCCACCTGAACTCGGACCTGGTCATCAACTCGATCGACCCGGCCAAGGATGTGGACGGGTTCCATATCTCGAACGTCGGTCTGTTGGGGACGGGGCAGAAGTCGATGGTGCCCTGCACGCCGCTTGGCTGCCTGATGATGCTGCGCGACCATCTGGGCTCGCTTTCCGGGCTGAACGCGGTCGTCGTCGGGCGGTCGAACATCGTTGGCAAGCCGATGGCGCAGCTTCTTCTGGGTGACAGCTGCACGGTGACCATCGCCCATTCGCGCACCAAGGACCTGCCGGGCGTCTGCCGTCAGGCCGACATTCTGGTCGCGGCTGTCGGTCGGCCCGAGATGATCACGGGCGATTTCGTCAAGCCCGGTGCCACGGTGATCGACGTAGGCATCAACCGGATCGAGCGGGACGGCAAGGCGAAGCTTGTGGGCGATGTCGAGTATGACAGCGCGGCCAAGGTCGCGGGTGCAATCACGCCGGTGCCGGGCGGTGTCGGGCCGATGACTATCGCCTGCCTCTTGGCCAACACGCTGACCGCGACCTGCCGGGCGCACAACCTGCCCGAACCGCAGGGCCTGACGGCCTGAGGGTTCGGGAAACCGGCTTGTCTGCTGCCGAGAGCTATTCGGCGGGGCCGGTCGGGATCAGGAAACGCACCGCGCTTCCCTCGACCGTGTGGAAGCGGCTCCGCTGGACCGCTCCCGTCACTCACCTACGAAGGCAGGCGCCTGCCCCGGTGGGCGCATAGCGCCCGCCATGGGCAGGGCGGGGCGGGCGCTGGCCGATGGCCTTGGGGCCACCGGTCGGGACAAAAGACCTCGTTGCGTCGTGGCAGAGCCAACGGTCTCTGCCACACTGACCGACAGGTTGGGCGTGTGGGCGGCGCCTAGCGCTTCAGCCCCGCCCGCGCCATCAGGTCGGCTGCCGCCTCTTCCAGAAGCCGCTCTCTGGCGGCGCCGAAGACGGGCACGCGGCTGACCTCAAGCATCAGGGGGGCGGCGAAGGGCGTCACGCGGTCGGTGCGGATCAGATCGACGCGGCCGCCTACGCGATCCAACAGCTCTTCGATGCGCGAGAAGTCGACCAGGCCGCGCATCGCCTCGTCCCGCGTGATCCTGAGCATCAGATGGTCCGGGTCGTGGCGGCGAAGCGTGTCGTAAAGGATGTCGGACGAAAAGGTCGCCTGCCGGCCGGTCTTGCGCTTGCCGGGCTGGGTTCGCTCGATCAGCCCGGCGATCAGCGCGACCGAGCGGAAGGTGCGCTTCATCACCGCGTTGCCGGCCAGCCAGTCCTCTAGCCCCGCGCGCAGGCGCGCGCGGTCCAGAAGAGTGCCCAGGTCGGTCACGCGGCCCAGGCCCCAGATCAGCGTCGCATAGTCGGTCGCAACGAAGCCCAGGGGGTCGAGCCCCTCTTCCTCCATCCGCTTCGTCAGGAGCAGCCCCAGCGTCTGCTGGGCGTTGCGCCCCGCAAAGCCGTAGATGCAGAGGTGTTCGCGCTCCGCCCCCCAGGCGGCGTCGGCGAAGCTTTCGACCAGAAGGCGGCCCGCCTCCGGCAGGCGGGACATGTCGCGCTGCCGCTCGATCCAGCTTGACGTGTGGTCGGGCAGGTCGGGCCAGTCCGGCTGGCCGAGGATCCTGAGCATCCCCTCGCTCAGCTCGGTCGAGGTGGAGAATTTCGAGCCGCCAAAGACCGCGATCTTCGGCTGGCGGCCGGGGGCGCGGCTGACCTCGACCGTCAGTTCGCGCAGGCCCTCGTAGCGCACGACCTCGCCCCCCATCAGGAAGGTGTCGCCGGGCGTGAGGCTTGAGGCGAAATATTCCTCGACCTCGCCCAGGGCCGCGCCGCCCTTCAGTCGGACCTTCACGCGCTCTGTATCGGTGATGGTGCCGACGTTCATGCGGATCGCCTGCGCCGAACGCGGGTCGCGAAGCTGCCAGAGGCCGTTCCGCTGAACCAGCCGTTGCCAGCGGTCGTAGGCGCGGAGCGCATAGCCGCCGGTCGCGCAGAACTCGAGGCAGGCGTCGAAGTCGGTGCGCGTCAGGTCGGCAAAGGGGCCGGCGCCCCGCACCTCGGCATAGGTCGCGTCGGCGTCGAAGGGCCCGGCGCAGGCCAGGATCAGAAGATGCTGGCACAGGACATCGAGCGGCCCCGGCCCGCGCGGCGTGCCGTCAAGCCGCCCGTCGCGAACCGCCTGCAAGGCGGCCTGGCATTCGACAACTTCCCAGCGGTTCGCGGGCAGGATCAGCGCCTTCGACGGCGCGTTGTAGCGGTGGTTCGCGCGCCCGATGCGCTGCACCAGCCGCTTGACGTTCTTCGGTGCGCCGACCTGCACCACCAGGTCCACGTCGCCCCAGTCGATGCCAAGGTCCAGCGACCCGGTGCACACGACCGCGCGAAGGGCGCCCGCAGTCATCGCCGCCTCAACCCGCTCGCGCGCCTCGCGCGAGAGGCTGCCGTGGTGGATGCCGATTGGCAGGTCGCCCTCGTTCGCCATCCAGAGGTCGCGGAAGAAGAGTTCGGCCTGCGCGCGGGTGTTGTGGAAGATAAGCGTCGTGCGGTGACGGCGCACCTCGTCAAGGATTGCGGGGATCGCATAGCGTCCGCCGCCGCCGGCCCATGGCGGGGGCACATCGGCCGTCAGCATGGCGATGTCGGGCGGCGGGCCGGGGTCGGCCAGCAGGATGGGGCAGGGGGCGGGCGCGGGCGACAGGAAGCGGCCGATGGCGGCGGGGTCGTCCACGGTCGCCGACAGGCCCACCCGCCGCAGGCCAGGTGCCAGCGTCTGAAGCCGCGAGAGCGCCAACATCAGCTGGTCGCCCCGCTTCGATTCGGCCAGCGCGTGAATCTCGTCCACGATGACGCGCGACAGGCCGGCGAAGATCTTCGGCGCGTCAGGGTAGCTCAGCAGCAGCGCAAGGCTTTCGGGCGTGGTCAGAAGGATGTGCGGCGGGTCGGCGCGCTGGCGCTGGCGGCGGCTGTAGGAAGTGTCGCCGGTCCGGTCCTCGACCCGGATCGGCAGGCCCATCTCTTCGACCGGGCGGCCGAGGTTGCGGCGGATGTCGGCCGCGAGTGCCTTCAGGGGCGAGATGTAAAGGGTGTGCAGGCCCGCGCGCCCGCCCTCGGACAGCTCGACCAGCGTCGGCAGGAAGCCCGCGAGCGTCTTGCCGCCGCCGGTCGGCGCGATCAGCAAAAGGGCGGGGTCGTCCCTTGCCGCCAGCATGTCGGCCTGATGGGGGTGGACCTGCCAGCCCTGCCGGGCGAACCAATCGTCAAAGGGGGGCGGCAGGGCACCGGTCATCGGGCAAAGGTAATGCGCCCGCGGCGCGGCTTCCAGTGCGGCGGTTTACGCTGCGCTGCGGCAAAAATCGCTTGCCGAAAGGTGCCGAACCGTGCTTGCTGCCGCAAGTTTGTTGCGAGGACGCCATGGCCGACCCGACCCTTCCGCGACCCTTCCGCTCGGTCCTCTATATTCCGGGGGCGAACCAGCGCGCCCTGGAAAAGGCCGCGACGCTTGACTGCGATGCGATCATCTTCGACCTGGAAGATGCCGTCGCGCCCGAGGAAAAGACCCGCGCGCGGGCTCTGGTGGCCGAGATGCTGGCGACGGTCGATTATGGCCACCGGGCGAAGATCGTGCGGATGAACGCGCTCGACACTGAATGGGGCCGCGCGGACTGCCTGACCTATGCCGACGTTCGCCCTGACGCGATCCTGGTGCCCAAAGTCTCGCGCCCCGCGCATGTCGATGCGGTGGCGACGCTGGTGCCCGACCTGCCCCTTTGGGCGATGATGGAAACGGCGGTCGTCGCCTGGCACGCGGCCGACATCGCGGCGCACCCCCGGATCGAGGGCTTCGTCGTTGGCACGAACGACCTGGCCAAGGATATCGGCGCCCGGTTCCGGCCCGACCGGATGCCGCTTCTGACCGCCATGTCGCTTTGCCTGCTGGCCGGCAAGGCGCACGGGCGGATCGTGGTCGACGGGGTCTACAACGCCTTCAAGGATGACGAGGGGCTGCGCGCCGAATGCAACCAGGGCCGCGACATGGGGTTTGACGGCAAGACGCTGATCCACCCGGCCCAGATCGCCATCGCGAACGAGGTCTTTGCCCCCTCGCCAGCCGAGATCGAGCAGGCGCGCCGTCAGATCGACGCCTATGCAGAGGCCGAACGCGCAGGCAAGGGCGTGGCGGTCGTCGACGGAAAAATCGTGGAAAAACTCCATGTTGTCGCGGCCGAGCGGATTCTGGCCCGCGCCGAGGCCATTGAAGCACGCTGAGGATCGTCTAGGGTGACGTGAGCCAAAGGGGGTCGGGTGATGATCAAGCTGATACTGGGACTTCTCTTCTGGAGCGACGCGCACTTCTTCAAGCGGCTGGTGCCGAAGTTGCGCGCGCAGATGGGCGAGCCGGCTGGCAAGGCGCTGGCCTCGATCCTGAGCCTCGTCGGTCTTGGCCTGATGATCTGGGGCTTCCGCACGGCCGAGGTGGTGCAGATCTGGCAGCCGCCGATGTTCCTGCGCCACGTCAACAACCTGCTGATGCTGGTCGCGGTCTATGTGTTCGCCCTGGGCTATGTGCCGGGCGTCCTGCGCACGAAGATCCGCCATCCGATGCTGGCCGGGGTCAAGACCTGGGCCGTCGCGCACCTTCTGGTGAACGGCGATCTGGCGGGGATGGTGCTTTTTGCGGGCCTTCTGGCCTGGGCGGTGGTCCAGCTCATCCTCATCAACCGGAGCGAGCCCGACTGGAAGCGTCCCGCCCCCGGCCCGGTCCGCAACGACCTGATCTGGGTCGTCGGCGCGCTTTTGGTCTATGCCGCGATCGGCGTGATCCACGGCTGGCTCGGCCCCTATCCCTTCGGTTGAGAGAGAAGATGAAGCTCTACCGTTTCCTGTCTGAAGATGACACGGCCGCCTTCTGCCATCGCGTGTCGGCTGAACTGAACAAGGGCTGGGCGCTGCACGGCGGACCGACCTATGCCTTCGACGCGGCGCGCGGGGTGATGCGCTGCGGGCAGGCCATCGTGAAAGAGGTGCCGGGCACCTATACGTCCGACACCGACCTGAGGACCGCCTGATGAAGACCAACCCCGGCCGGTTCTTTGAGGATTACAGCCTCGGCCAGGTGATCCGCCATGCCGTGCCGCGCACGCTTTCGGGGGGTGAGCGCGCGCTTTACCATGCGCTATACCCTGCGCGCGGCGCGCTTTACTCGTCGGACGCATTCGCCCGGTCGTCGGGGCTGGCGGCGGCGCCCCTTGATGACCTGATCGCCTTCCATACCGTCTTCGGCAAGACGGTGCCCGACATCTCGCTCAATGCGATCGCCAATCTGGGCTATGCCGAAGGGCGCTGGCTGAGGCCGGTCTGGCCGGGGGATACGCTTTCGTCCACCTCGACCGTGATCGGGCTGAAAGAGAACTCGAACGGCCAGTCCGGTGTCGTCTGGGTCCGGACCGAAGGCACGAACCAGCGGGGCGAGCCGGTCCTGACCTATGTGCGCTGGGTGATGGTCCGCAAACGCGACCCGAAGGCGCCGGCGCCGGCGCCCCATGTCCCTACGCTTGCGCCTTCGGTCCCGGCGGATGCGCTGGTGATCCCGCAAGGGCTTGATTTCACGGGATATGACTTCACGCTGGCCGGTGAGCCGCACCGTTTCGGCGACTATGCCGTCGGCGAAAAGATCGACCATGTGGACGGTGTGACGGTCGAGGAGGCCGAGCACATGCTTGCGACCCGGCTCTGGCAGAACACCGCCAAGGTGCATTTCGACCGGACGCAGAGGCCGGATGGCAAGCGGCTGATCTATGGCGGCCATGTCATCTCGCTCGCGCGGGCGCTGTCGTTCAACGGCCTGGCGAATGCGCAGATGATCGTGGCCCTGAACGGCGGCAGCCATGCGAACCCCTGCTTTGCCGGGGACACGGTCCGCGCCTGGTCCGAGGTGCTGGACAAGGCCGATACCGCGGCGCCGGGCGTCGGCGCGCTGAGGCTTCGGCTGGTGGCGGTCAAGGACGGGGCCGAGCCCTTTGCGCTGCAGGACGAGCAGGGCAAATACCGGCCCGACGTGTTCCTGGACCTGGATTACTGGGCGCTGGTCCCGCTTTGACCTGTGGCCGTGATCACATGAATTTTTCATGTGATCACAAAAGCCGTGCCTCGGCCCCCGGATGGTGCAAAGATCGCTCGCTTTCGCAATCGGGGCGTGACTTGGCGGGACGGGCGGCTTAGGAACAATTAGTCCGTTTCAAAGGGGCCGGTCCATCGGCCCGCCACAAGAGGCGCCCATGTCCGACATGCCCCGACACCCCAGGCCGCTTTCGCCGCACCTGCAGATCTATCGGCCGCAGCTGACCGCCTTCACCTCGATCCTGACGCGGATCACCGGCAATGCGCTCGGCGTCAGCACCATCGTGATCGTGTGGTGGCTCTATGCCATGACGCGGGGCGGCGCGGACTATGAGCGTGCCAACTGGTTCCTGCACACCTGGGTCGGCGAGGCGATCCTGATCCTGTCGGTCTGGGGCCTCTGGTATCACTACCTGGCCGGTATCCGGCACCTGATCTTCGATTCCCTGCACGGGCTCGACATCGCGACGGCACAGAAGCTCGGCTGGGCCTGCATCATCGGCTCGGTCCTTCTGACCGGCCTGACCATCTACCTGATCTGAGGGGCCGACATGCGCTATCTGACCGCCCGCAAACGCGCCGAGGGCAAGGGCGCCTCGGGAAGCGGGACCGAGCATTTCTGGTTCATGCAGACGACCGCCGTGGGCCTGGCGATCCTGATGCCCTGGGTCGTCGTCAGCTTGGGCCGCGCGATCCGGTCCGACTATGGCAACGCCTGGTACATCCTGATGAATCCCTGGGTCTCGATCCCGCTCGCGCTCGCGCTCTTCGTCGGCATGCGCCATTTCGCGGCCGGCGCGCGGGTCATGATCGAGGATTATACCCGCGGGACCTGGCGCAAGGGTCTCATCATCACGGTGACCTCGCTTTCCTACCTCATCACGGCGATCGGGCTTTATGCGCTGGCCGTCATCACGCTCAAAGGCTGACCATGACCGCTTACCCCTATGAAGTGCACGATTACGACGTGGTCGTCGTGGGCGCGGGCGGATCGGGCCTGCGCGCGACGCTCGGCATGGCCGAACAGGGCCTGCGGACGGCCTGCCTGACCAAGGTCTTTCCGACCCGCAGCCATACGGTCGCGGCCCAGGGCGGCATCGCGGCGAGCCTTGGCAACATGGGCCCCGACAATTGGCAGTGGCACATGTACGACACCGTGAAGGGGTCGGACTGGCTCGGCGACATGGACGCGATGGAGTATCTGGCGCGCGAGGCGCCGAAGGCGGTCTACGAGCTGGAACATTACGGCGTTCCCTTCAGCCGCACCGAAGAGGGACGCATCTACCAGCGCCCCTTCGGCGGCCATACGACCGAGTTCGGCGAGGGCCCGCCCGTCCAGCGCACCTGCGCGGCGGCCGACCGCACCGGGCACGCGATCCTGCACACGCTCTATGGCCAGAGCCTGAAGCACAATGCCGAATTCTCGATCGAATATTTCGTCCTTGATCTTGTGATCACGGACGGCCGCTGCACCGGCGTCGTGGCCTGGAAGCTCGACGACGGCACGATGCATGTCTTCAACGCCAAGATGGTCGTGCTGGCGACGGGCGGCTATGGCCGCGCCTATTTCAGCGCAACCTCGGCCCATACCTGCACCGGCGACGGGGGCGGGATGGTGGCGCGCGCCGGCCTGCCTTTGCAGGACATGGAGTTCGTGCAGTTCCATCCGACGGGCATCTACGGTTCGGGCTGCCTCATCACCGAAGGCGCGCGGGGCGAGGGCGGCTATCTGACCAACTCCGAGGGCGAGCGGTTCATGGAACGCTACGCGCCGACCTACAAGGACCTGGCGAGCCGCGACGTGGTCAGCCGCTGCATTACGCTGGAAATCCGCGAGGGCCGGGGCGTGGGCGAGCACAAGGACCACATGCACCTGAACCTCAGCCACATCCCGGCCGAGACTCTGCATGAACGCCTGCCGGGCATTTCGGAATCGGCCCGGATCTTTGCCGGTGTCGACGTGACGCGCGAGCCGATCCCGATCCTGCCGACAGTCCATTACAACATGGGCGGCATCCCGACGAACCTCTGGGGCGAGGTTCTGGACCCGACACCGGGCAATCCCGACCGGATCTTCCCCGGCCTGATGGCGGTGGGCGAGGCGGGCTGCGCCTCGGTCCACGGGGCAAACCGGCTGGGGTCGAACTCGCTCATCGACCTGGTCGTCTTCGGCCGCGCGGCGGCGATCCGGGCGGCAAAGGTCATCGACCGCGACGCGCCGGTGCCGCCGACGAACAAGGGTGCCGTCGACCGGATCTTCGACCGGTTCGACGCGCTTCGGAACGCGAACGGCTCGATCGCCACGGCCGAGCTGCGGCTTGAGATGCAGAAGACCATGCAGGCCGACGCTGCCGTCTTCCGCACCGACAAGACGCTGGCCGAGGGTGTCGAGAAAGTGCGCAAGGTCGCGGCCAAGATGACCGACCTGAAGGTGTCGGACCGCAGCCTGATCTGGAACTCGGACCTGATGGAGACGCTGGAACTGGCGAACCTGATGCCGAACGCCATGGCGACAATCGTCGCGGCCGAGGCGCGCAAGGAAAGCCGGGGGGCGCATGCGCACGAGGACTACCCCGATCGCGACGACGCGCACTGGCGCGTCCATTCGCTGGCCTGGGTCAACGGACCCGAGGTCAACCTGGCCTACCGCCCGGTCCATGTCGAACCGCTGACGTCGCTGGATCAGGGCGGCATCGACCCCAAGAAGATCGCGCCGAAGGCGCGGGTCTATTGATGGGCGTCCGGCTCGCCCTGGCGTCCGCGGCGCTGCTTCTGGCGTTGGCGGCCTGCGCGCCGCCGATTGCCGTCGATCAGGCAGAGGCGATCTGCGCGGGGCAGGTCCAGACGACCGTCCAGCCCACGACCAGCGTTGGCGTAGGTTTCGGGTCGGGCGGCCAGACCGCCGTCGGGGTCGGCATGACCTTCGGTTCGGCGAGCTACCCGCCACCCACGCCGGCTGCGGCCTATGCGACCTGCGTGCGCCAGAAATCCGGCCAGCCGCCCAGCCGGCCCTACGCTTCACTCATGACAGGACAGCCCTGAGATGGTCCAGTTCACGCTTCCCAAGAACTCGAAAGTCCGCGTCGGCAAGACCTGGCCGCGGCCCGAGGGCAAGAACGTCCGCAAGTTCAAGATCTACCGCTGGGACCCCGACACGGGCGACAACCCCCGGGTCGACACCTATTTCCTGGACATGGACAAGACGGGGCCCATGGTCCTGGACGCGCTCATCAGGATCAAGAACGAGGTCGATCCGACCCTGACCTTCCGGCGGTCCTGCCGCGAGGGGATCTGCGGATCCTGCGCCATGAACATCGACGGGATCAACACGCTCGCCTGCATCTACGGGCTCGACGAGGTCGAGGGCGACGTGAAGATCTATCCGCTTCCCCACATGCACGTCGTCAAGGACCTGGTGCCGGACCTGTCGCAGTTCTACGCCCAGCACGCTGCGATCATGCCCTGGCTTGAAACCAAGACCCATGTGCCGGAACGCGAATGGCGCCAGTCGATCGAGGATCGCAAGAAGCTCGACGGCGTCTATGAATGTGTCATGTGCGCCTGCTGCTCGACCTCGTGCCCGAGCTACTGGTGGAACTCGGACCGCTATCTGGGCCCGGCGGCGCTTCTGCATGCCTACCGCTGGATCGAGGACAGCCGCGACGAGGCGACCGGCGAGCGGCTCGACCAGCTCGAGGACCCGTTCCGGCTTTATCGCTGCCATACGATCATGAACTGCACCAAGACCTGCCCCAAGGGTCTGAACCCGGCGAAGGCGATTGCGTCGATCAAGAAGATGATGGTCGACCGGCTAGTGTAGGGGCGGCTGGTGTAGGGACGGCTGGTGTAGGGACGGCCTGCGGTGCCCCTTCTTCTCCTTCTCCTCCTGGTCGGGTTCCTGCTTTACCAGTGGTGGTCGCGGCGGGGCTCGACCCTGACGCGGCTCTGCCGCTGGCGGCAGGCGGAACCGGGGGAGTGGCAGTGCGTCGCCTGCGGGGCGCGGATGCCGTCAGCCAGCTCGCCCCGGACCTGCCTGAACCCTGCGCTGTCAACCTGACCCGAAGGCCCGCCCATGAAGCCCCTGCACCCCGAAACCGCCGCCCCGGATGATGCCGCCGCGCGCCGCGCCGTGGCGCCGGTCGTGTCCTATCCAGCCGATGCCGTGGCGCGGCCCGATGCGGCGGTTCTGGCGCGGCTCAGGACCGGGCTGACGCTCACCGACCGTATCATCGTGCCGCCGCGCGAGGCGCGCGCCTTCCGGGTGCCGAAGGGCCATGTCTTCCACATCCTCAGCCACGAGGGGCCGTAGGTCGGCGATCTGAACCTGTGGAATGCCGGCGATCTGGCTGAGAGGTTCTATTCCGGCAAGACCCGCGCGCTTCATGGCACGCACCTGTCGACGGGCGACCGCATGTGGTCGAGCTTTCCCCATCTGCGGCCCCTGGCGACGATCATCGGCGACAGCCTGGACTGGTATGGGTTCGACGTGCATGGCTGCTCGGTCCATGACGTGATCGGCACGCGCTGCGATCCCTATACGCACCGGCTGCTGTCGGGAGACACCTACCACCATTGCTGTCATTCGAACCTGACGCGCGCGCTCGCGGCCGAGGCGGGGTTGACCCTGGCCGAGGCAGAGCCCCATGTGCATGATGTGCTCAACGTCTTCATGTGCACCGGCTTTTCGCGCGAGACGGGGCAATATGTGATGAAGGCCAGCCCCGTGCGCCCCGGCGACCGGCTGGAGTTCCTGGCCGACGTGGACCTTCTGGGTGCGCTGTCGGCCTGTCCGGGGGGCGATTGTTCGTCGGAACATTCCTCGGACGCGGCCGTCTGTCACCCGCTGGTGGTCGAGGTCTTTCGCCCGGCCGAGGGTTCGCTGGACGGTTGGCCCTGGGTCGGGCCGAACGCCTATGACCGGACGCACGGCGCCTGACAGGGGCTTTGGGGCCCGGCTGGCAGAGGCCGTCGCCTCTGCCATGCGGTGGCCCATCCCTTTGTCCCCGCCGGTGGCTCAAAGCCACCGGCCAGCGCCCGCCCCCGCCCATGGCGGGCGCTTCCGCGCCCACCGGGGCAGGCGCCGGCCTCTGAAGGTTCATGACATGAACGGTCCAGCGGAACCGTTCCCCCGCCCGCACCCGGCGACGGGCGCCTCAGGCCGTGACGTAGTGCAGCCCGCTGAAGGTCCGACGCCAGTCCGCCACTTCAGGCGCAAGGGCGGCCGGGTCGTTCGACCTGAGCGCCTGCGCGATGAGCCGGGCCATGCGGGGCGCGTCAGCCTCGGTCACGCCCCGGCGCACCAGTTCCGGCGTGCCGATCCGAAGCCCGTTCAGATCGCCCGCCACCTCGGCGATCGGCAGGCCGATGCCACAGGCCAGAAAGCCCGCCTGCCGCAGGGTCTTCGATGCCGCCTGACCGCCGCCGAAGGCTGCCGCTTCCAGCGCGAACTGGTGGGACTCGGTCGCGCCCTTCGACCCGGCAAAAAGCGGCATCCCCTCGGCTGCGAGTGCCCCCGCCAGCGCCTTCGCGACGGAGATCATCTTGGCCGCATAGGCCTGCCCCATGTCGCGCCAGTCCAGAAGCGACAGGGCGAGTGCGGCGACACGACCCGCATCGAAGTTTGCGGTCATCCCCGGAAAGGCGATGCGGTCGATCCGCTCGGCAATCGCCTCGTCGCGGGTCACGATCAGCCCGCCCGCCGGGCCGCCCAGGCTCTTGTAGGTCGACATGGTCATGAGGTGCGCGCCTTCATCCAGCGGGTTGGGCCAGGCCCGCCCCGCGATGATGCCGCACTGGTGCGCCGCGTCAAAAAGCACATGCGCGCCCACCTGGTCGGCAATGGCGCGGATGGCGCGCACCGGGTGGGGGTGCAGGTTCAGCGAGCCGCCGATGGTGATGATGCGGGGGTGGACGCGCTTTGCCAGCGCATCCAGCGCCGCAAGGTCGACGGTGTAGCCGTCGGCGTCGACCGGGGCGGCGTGGGTCGTCAGACCGTAAAGCCCGGCGCAGCCCGCCGCATGGTGGGTGACATGGCCGCCGACCGTGCCCGGGGGCGCGATGATCGCGTCACCGGGTTTGGCCAGCGCCATGAATCCGTAAAGGTTCGCCATGGCGCCGGAAAAGACCCGCACCTCGGCATAGGTCGCGGCAAAGACCTCGCAGGCCAGTTCGGCGGCGATGACCTCGATTTCCTCGATCGCCTCGAGCCCCATCTCATACTTGTCGCCGGGATGGCCGAGCGAGGGGCGGGGCCCAAGCCCGCGCGCCTGGGCCGCCTCGGCGCGCGGCGACATGACGTTCGTCGCGGGGTTCAGGTTGAAGCAGTTCCGGTCGTGCGTCTCAAGGTTCTGGACGATCAGCGCCTCGATCCGGCCAGCGACCGCGCCGGACGTCGCGCCGGCGGTTTCCGCCGCGATGCGGTCGATCAGCGCGCGCGGGCCTTTCGCGGCCCAGGGAAGTGCGTAGCGATCTTTCATGGTCAACCAAGCCCCGCTGTAAGTGCAATTTCCACCATATCGCCGAAGGAGCGTTCGCGGTCTTCCGCCGGCAGCGCCTCGTGCGTCAGAAGGTGGTCGGAAATGGTCAGGACCGCGAGCGCCCGGGCGCCGTGGCGGGCCGCAACCGTGTAAAGCTCGGCCGCCTCCATCTCGACGCAGAGGCAGCGGTGGCGTTGCAGGACCTCGCTCAGGTCGGGGCGTTCGTCATAGAAGACATCCGAGGAGTAGATGCCGCCGACATGGGTGCGCGCGCCCTTCGCCCGCGCTGCCGTCACCGCAGCCTCGAGCAGGCCATAGTCGGCGGCGGGCGCGAAGTTCAACTCGCGGAAGATGCCCTTCGATGGGGTGGAGAGCGTCGAAGAGGTCATGGCGATCACGATGTCGCGGACCTGAATGTCGGGTTGCATGGCGCCGGCCGAGCCGATGCGGATCAGGGTCCTGGCGCCATAGTCGCGGATCAGTTCGTTGGCGTAGATCGACATCGACGCCATCCCCATGCCCGACCCGTGGATCGTCACGCGCTTGCCCTTCCAGGTGCCGGTATAGCCCAGCATCCCCCGCACCTGATTGACGCACACCGCATCCTTCAGGAAGGTTTCCGCTGCCCAGCGCGCCCGGTAAGGGTCGCCGGGCATCAGGACGGTTTCGGCAATCTCGCCGGGTTTGGCGCCGATATGGACGGTCATGAAGTTCCTCGCCGGTTTCGTTGCGGAAGAATAGGCGAGCGGTGCGGGAAGGTTAAAGGGGTTTGTGGGGGGGCGAGAGCCATCCCGACGGCTCGACCGGGGTTGCGCCCCTGACCCCCGGCGCTTATGCGCGATGGACCGAAACCCCGGGGGCCGCCATGAGCGACGACGACTATGTCTATGACGAAGCGACCGGCGAATGGCGGCCGGCATCGGTGCTTGCGGCAGAGGCCGCTGCGGCCCGCACGGCGCGGGATGCGGCGGGTAATCTGCTGGCCGATGGCGATCAGGTGGTTTTGGTCAAGGACCTGAAGGTCAAGGGCACCTCGACCACGCTCAAGCAGGGCACGGTGATCCGCTCGATCCGCCTGACCGACAATCCCGAGGAAATCGACTGCCGCCACGACACGATCAAGGGGCTGGTCCTGCGCACCGAGTTCGTGCGGAAGCGGTAGTCCCCGTCAGGCCGCCTCTGCCGGATCGGCCAGTGCCACGATGTCGGCCATGATGCGGTTCAGCTCGAAGTCCTTCGGCGTGTAGACGCGCGCGACGCCGGCCTTGCGAAGGGCGGCCGCGTCCTCGTCCGGGATGATGCCGCCGACCACGACGGGGATGTGGGCAAGACCTGCGGCCTTCATGCGCTCCATCACCTCGGCCAGAAGCGGCAGGTGGCTGCCGGACAGGATCGACAGGCCGACGACATGGGCGCCCTCGGCCTCGGCCCGTTCGACGATTTCGGCGGGGGTCAGGCGGATGCCGTCGTAGGTGATGGCCATGCCGCAGTCGCGGGCGCGGGCGGCGATCTGTTCGGCGCCGTTCGAGTGGCCGTCAAGGCCGGGCTTGCCGACAAGGAAGGTCAGCCGGCGGCCAAGCCGGGTCGAGGCGCGGTCGACGGCGGCGCGCAGGTCGTCAAGGCCCTCGGTCCGGTTCGAGGGGCTGGCCGAGACGCCTGTCGGGCCACGATACTCGCCGTGGACCTGGCGCATGACGCCCGCCCATTCGCCGGTCGTGACCCCGGCCTTGGCCGCGGCGACCGAGGCGGGCATGACGTTTTCGCCCTTTTCCGCCGCCTCTTTCAGGGCCGCGAGGGCCGCCGTCACCGCCGCCGCGTCGCGCCCCTTGCGCCAGGCGGTCAGGCGGGCGATCTGGTCGGCCTCGACCGCCGGGTCGACGGTCAGGATGGCGCCGTCGCCTGCGGTCAGGGGCGAGGGTTCGCCCGCCTGCCAGCGGTTGACGCCGACCACCACTGTCTCGTTCGCCTCGATCCGGGCGATGCGGGCGGCGTTCGCCTCGACCAGGCGCGCCTTCATATATTCGATGGCGGCGATGGCGCCGCCCATATCGTCCAGGACCTTCAGCTCCGCACGCGCGCCGTCCTTCAGTTCGGCCACCTTGCGCTCGATCGCCGGGTTGCCGTCAAAGAGGTCGTCGAACTCCAGAAGGTCGGTTTCGTAGGCCAGGATCTGCTGCATCCGAAGCGACCATTGCTGGTCCCAGGGACGCGGAAGCCCCAGCGCCTCGTTCCAGGCGGGAAGCTGCACCGCGCGGGCCCGGGCGTTTTTCGAGAGCGTGACGGCCAGCATTTCCAGAAGGATGCGGTAGACGTTGTTTTCCGGTTGCTGTTCGGTCAGGCCCAGCGAGTTGACCTGAACGCCATAGCGGAAACGGCGGAAGCGTTCGTCGGTGATGCCGTAGCGGTCGCGGCAGATCTCGTCCCAAAGCTCGGTGAAGGCGCGCATCTTGCACAGTTCGGTCACGAAGCGGATGCCCGCGTTCACGAAGAAGCTGATGCGGCCGACCATGGCCGGGAAGTCCTTGTCGGCCACCTTGCCCTTCAGGTCGTCCAGAACCGCGATGCCGGTCGCAAGCGCGAAGGCCAGTTCCTGTTCCGGCGTCGCACCCGCCTCTTGCAGGTGGTAGGAACAGACGTTCATCGGGTTCCATTTCGGCAGGTTCTTTGCCGTATAGGCCGCAACGTCGGTAATCATCCTGAGCGACGGCTTCGGCGGGCAGATGTAGGTCCCGCGCGAGAGATATTCCTTGATGATGTCATTCTGGACCGTGCCCTGCAGGGCCGAGACATCAGCACCCTGTTCCTCGGCCACCGCGACATAGAGCGCCAGAAGCCAGGGCGCCGTCGCGTTGATGGTCATCGAGGTGTTCATCTGTTCAAGCGGGATGTCCGCGAAGAGCGCGCGCATGTCGCCCAGATGACTGACCGGCACCCCGACCTTGCCGACCTCGCCCCGCGCGCGGGGGTCGTCGCTGTCATAGCCGGTCTGGGTGGGCAGGTCGAAGGCGACCGACAGGCCGGTCTGCCCCTTGGCGAGGTTGGCGCGATAAAGCGCGTTCGACTTTTCCGCCGTCGAGTGGCCGGCATAGGTGCGGAAGAGCCAGGGCTTTTCCCTGGTGGCGGATGCGGGGGCGCTGGTCATCGGACGCTCCTTCGGGGGCGAAACAATCTTTCGTTGGCAAAGGGATATGCGAACGATCCTGTCAGGTCAATTCGCTGCGTTGCGGCATTGGCGGCCGAAAATGGCCCGAGGCTTGGGATTTTGCCCGTCTCGTGGCATTCAGGGCCATGTTCCGGACGGTCACGCTGCCCCTTTGGCTTCTTGCCCTGATTCTCGCCTTTGCGGCGGTCGCCTTCTTTTCCCATTTCCTTTTCCCGTCCGTCCGCTGGTTCTTCCGCGGCCGGATGGAGCGTCTGGTCGGGCGGCTGAACAGCCGGCTCGACCGGCCGATCCAGCCCTTCAAGCTGATGGAACGCCCCGACATGATCGTGCGGCTGACCTACGACCCCAAGGTCTACGAGACGGTCCACGAGGAAGCGCAGGCGACTGGCCAGCCGGAAACCGTGGTGCTGGAGCGCGCGCGGCGCTATGCGGCGGAAATCGTGCCCAGTTTTTCGGCGCGGTTCTATTTCACCTGGGGCATCCGCCTTGCGCGCTGGTTTTCGCGGCTGATCTACCGGGTGGAGCTGGACGAGAGCAAGCTCGCGCCGATCGACCCGGCCGCGACTGTGGTCTTCGTGATGAACCACCGGTCGAACATGGACTATGTGCTGGTCACCTATCTTGCCGCCCAGCGGTCGGCGCTCAGCTATGCGGTGGGCGAATGGGCGCGGGTCTGGCCCCTGTCGGGGCTGATCCGGTCGATGGGGGCCTATTTCATCCGCCGCAGGTCTGACCGCCCGCTCTATCGCCGGGTCCTGTCGCGCTATGTGCAGATGGCCACGGCCGAAGGAGTGACGCAGGCGATCTTCCCCGAAGGCGGCCTGTCACTCGACGGGCGGACCGGGACCCCCAAGCTGGGCCTCTTGTCCTACATCGTGCAGACGCCCCGCGATGGGGCGAGGGACGTGGTCTTCGTGCCCGTCTCGCTCGGCTATGACCGGGTGGTCGAGGACCGCGTCCTTGTCGCCGCGCGGGCCGAGGGGACGCGGCGGTTTCGCGCACCGGTCCTGCAGATCGCGGCCTTCGTCCTGCGCCACCTCTGGCGTGCCGTGCTCGGGCGGTTCCGTGGCTTCGGGGACGCAGTGGTGCGGTTCGGGACGCCCTTGTCGCTGACCGAGTTCGAGCGGCGGCAGGATGGGGACGTCACGCGGGCGCTTGCGGGGCGGCTGATGGCAGAGATCACGGCGAATATTCCGGTCCTGTCGGTGCCGCTCGTGTCCGCCGCCTGGGGGGCGGGCGCCACGACCGACCGCGCGGGCCTGGTCGCCCGGGCGTCGGACCTGGCCGACCGGCTGGCGGCGGCGGGTGGGGCGCTCTTCCTGCCCGATGGCGGCGTCGCGGCGGCGGTCGACCGAACGCTCAGCATTTTCACGATGCGCCACATGATCGACCGGCAGGACGAAAGCGTGACGCTTCGCGAGGCCGCGCGCCCGCTTGTCGAGTTCTATGCCGCGACGGCATGGCAGATTCTGGATGCAGGTGCAGAAAAAACCACGCATAGTCACGGGGATGACGGGGTCGAAACGATCTGACCCGAAACAATATTACAAACGCAGCCGTCTCAGGATTGAAATGTTGCGCGGCCCCTTGTAATTCTACCGGGAAGCCCGCATAGATTCTGCACTGCGGCAAAAGGAGAGGCCGATGGCTTTGGACACGCATCCGGGAATTGCCCCCTACGACGCGCCGGTCAAGGACCTGTATGAGTTGGGCGAAATGCCCCCGCTCGGCCATGTGCCGAAGCAGATGTATGCCTGGGCGATCCGCCGCGAGCGCCATGGTGAGCCCGACGCGGCCATGCAGGTCGAGGTGGTGGATACCTGGAAGCTCGATTCGAACGAGGTTCTGGTTCTGGTGATGGCGGCGGGCGTCAACTACAACGGCGTCTGGGCCGCGCTTGGCGTGCCGATCAGCCCCTTCGACGGCCACAAGCAGCCCTACCACATCGCCGGTTCCGACGCCTCGGGCATCGTCTGGGCGGTGGGCGACAAGGTGAAGCGCTGGAAAGTGGGCGACGAGGTGGTCGTCCACTGCAACCAGGACGACGGTGACGACGAGGAATGCAACGGCGGCGACCCGATGTTCTCGCCCACCCAGCGGATCTGGGGCTATGAGACGCCGGACGGGTCGTTCAGCCAGTTCACCCGCGTCCAGTCCCAGCAACTCATGCCGCGGCCGAAGCACCTGACCTGGGAAGAATCGGCCTGCTACACGCTGACGCTCGCCACCGCCTACCGGATGCTTTTCGGCCATCAGCCGCATGACCTGAAACCCGGCCAGAACGTGCTCGTATGGGGGTCGTCGGGTGGCCTTGGGTCCTACGCGATCCAGCTCATCAACACGGCGGGCGCCAATGCGATCGGCGTCATCTCGGACGAATCGAAGCGCGATTTCGTGATGGGGCTGGGCGCCAAGGGCGTCATCAACCGCAACGACTTCAAATGCTGGGGGCAGTTGCCCACGGTCAACAGCCAGGAATACAACGACTGGCTGAAAGAGGCGCGCCGGTTCGGCAAGGCGATCTGGGACATCACCGGCAAGGGCGTGAACGTCGACATGGTGTTCGAGCACCCGGGCGAGGCGACCTTCCCCGTCTCGAGCCTTGTCTGCAAGAAGGGCGGCATGGTCGTGATCTGCGCGGGCACCAGCGGCTTCAACTGCACCTTCGACGTGCGCTACATGTGGATGCACCAGAAGCGCCTGCAGGGCAGCCATTTCGCCCACCTCAAGCAGGCGTCGGCGGCCAACAAGCTGATGATCGAGCGCCGGCTCGACCCCTGCATGTCCGAAGTCTTCCCCTGGGCCGAGATCCCCCAGGCGCACATGCTGATGCGCACCAACAAGCACAAGCCGGGGAACATGGCCGTCCTGGTGCAGGCGCCGCGCACGGGCCTTCGGACCTTCGAGGATGCGCTCGAGGCCGGTCGCGAGCGCTGATCGCCGACAGAGTTGGGAAAAATTCGGGCGCCGCAGCCAAAAGTTGCGGTGCTCTTTGCATTTCGTGAAGGATTTTTCCGCAAATTGGCCATGGGCTCACCTCAATTCGCCTTCAGGTTGAGAATAGTTCACCAATCAAACGAGGGATCGTCGTGCGCTACGACTGGATCATGGACGTGCTGACCGACCTGCGGAACTTCTCGGCCGTGAACGGCCTCACCGACCTGTCGCGCGAGCTGGATGCGACCTTGACGATCGCCGCCAAGGACATTTCGCGGGCGGCCGGGGTGCCGATCCTGGCCTATTCGAACACCGACCTGCCCGCGCCGGAAAAGCGCGGCGGAACGCGGGGGTAGGGTCAGGGTTTAAGGGCGGGCCCACTGGCACTCCGCCAGGCGCCGGGATAGGGTCCGGCGCATGTCGGCCGGCCTTCCCACCCTTTCGCACGATCAGGCCGAAGCCTGGGATCGCGTCGTCGATCTGTTGCGCGGTGCGGGCATCGACATCGACGAGGGCACGATCCTGCCGGCGGCCGAAGGGGCGGCGTCGGTCCTTGCGGTCGTGGGCAAGGCCGGGTCGGGCAAGACGCTTCTGCTCGCTGGCCTGATGAAGGCGCTGGAAGCCGCGGGGGTCGACCTGATTTCCGGCGACTACGAGGGCAAGCGGCGCAAGGACCGCCGCACGCTCGCGGTTCTGGCACCGACGAACAAGGCGGCGAGCGTCCTGCGCAGCCGGGGCGTGCCGGCGACCACGATCCACCGCATCCTCTACACGCCTGTCTACGACCCCGATTACGAAAAGATCGCCGACTGGCTTGCCGGGTCGGGCGACCGGCCAGAGATCGAGGGCCTGAGCGATCTGGCGCTCGACCGGGCCAAGGCTTTCTATGAGGTGGCGAAGTCGATCCCCGGCGCGCTGGCCGCGGCGGGCCTGCGCGGGTCGGACTTCATCCTGGGCTGGAAGCGGCGCGAGGACCCGCTGGACGTGGGGTTCATCGACGAAGCCTCGATGCTGGACGAGCGCCAGTTCGAGGACCTGCGCGAAATCTTTCCGACGCTCGTCCTTTTCGGCGACCCGGCCCAGCTTGCCCCCGTCGGCCAGTCGGGAGAGATGGTCTTTGACCGCCTGCCAGAGGCACGCAAGCTGGTCCTGCACCGCGTCCACCGGCAGGCCGAGGACAACCCGATCCTGGACCTGGCCCATGCGCTGGGCGACGAGGCGCTGACCTTCCCCGAGTTCGAGGCGATGGTGGCCGATGCGGCGCGGAAGGACGACCGGGTGGTGTGGGCCGAACGGATGGATGCGGGGCTGATGGCGCGGTCGCCCGCGCTTGTCTGGCGCAACCAGACCCGCGTCCGGCTGATCCAGGCCTTTCGCGGCGCCCACAACGCGCCGGCCGACGCGCTCCTGCCAGGTGAGCCGCTGATCTGCGACGGGATCGAACTGCCGCTCAAGCATCGCAAGAAGCGCATCGACCTTGAGGCGCGGGGCCTCATCAAGGGCGCGCAGGTCATCTACCTTGGCCCCGGATCGAAGCCCGGATTTTCGCGGCTGCATGTGGTCGGCGCCGAAGACCCCCGCGTCTCTGCCGCGTCGATCGTCAAGATCGAGCTGCCGGGCGAGGAGGAACCCTTCATCCCCTATGCCGCCCGGATGGGGGCGGCGTTCATGCATGGTGCGGCAGTGACGATCCACAAGGCCCAGGGCTCGCAATGGCCTGAGGTCCAGGTCTTTGCGCCGGACCTGTTCGTCGCCGCGCAGATGGGGCGGATCGAGGCGGGCGTCGCGCTCTGGAAGCGGCTGGCCTATGTGGCGATCACGCGGGCCCAGCACCGGCTTTACTGGGTGGTGCGCAGCCGCCTTGGCCGGCCCGAAGCGCCCCTTGGCATCGACGACCTGCCGAAGGGGGCGGCCCCGCTGACGCTCGATGCAACCGAACCGGACCTCTGACCCGGTTCCCGTCGGGGTGAAAAGCCCCTAGGGTCGGCGCTAAAGGGGAATCGTCCATGCGCTGCGTCTTCGTCCAGTTCCGCTGCAATCCCGGCAAGACCTACGAGGTCGCGGATGCGATCTACGACCGGGAAGTCGTGTCAGAGCTTTATTCGACCTCGGGCGAATATGACCTGATGGCCAAGGTCTACATCCCGGAGGAGGAAGACGTGGGCCGCTACCTGTCGGACCGCCTTTTTGACATTCCGGGGATCGTGCGCACCCTGACGACGATGACCTACCGGGCGTTCTAGGCGGATCGAAGATCGGTGCTTCTGGATTGGCCGGGCGGGGTCAGGAAACGTATACGTTTCCCCCGCCCGCGTGGGAACGGGTCCGCTGGACCGCTGATGTCACTCACCGGCGAAGGCCGGCGCCCGCCCTGGTGGGCGCATAGCGCCCGCCGATGGCGGGGCGGGCGCTGGCCGATGGCCTTTGGGCCACCGGCGGGGACAAAAGACCAAGCCACAGCATGGCAGAGTCAACGGCCTCTGCCACCCGGGTGGAGAGGGCTGGCCCCAACTTCCATCTACCGCTTCAGCGCCCGGAAGCCGGCCGATGCGGCCCAGCCGGCGAAGGCGGCGATGGCCAGCGCGAGCGCGCCGTAGATTGCGGGCTGGGTGCGCGACAGGCGGAACAGCCAGCGTTCGAGGCCGACCTTGCGGACGTAGATGCTGCGCTCGTCCAGTGCCACGACCTGCTTGTTGCGCGTGAGGAAGATGCGGGTCTTGTAGACGCCTTCGACAAGGTTCGCGGGCAGCCGGATGTCGGTGCGGAAGAGCGTATCCTGCGCCAGCCGGACCGAGGCGTCCTGAAGGCCGTAGAACCCCTGCTTCTGACGGATGCGGATCAGGGCTTCGGTGAAGTTCTGTGAATCCATGATCGTGCGGGGCGCGCCCACCGACCGGATCGCGCGCGGGATCGAGACGGAATAGCGGATGTCGTCGGTGTTCGAGATGATCTGGTCGAAGGGCCGCGTGGTGGCGATGGCGTAAAAACTGGGCGCGCTGTCGACCGTCACCGTGTCGGTATTGACCCAGATGCCAAGGACGCGCGACTTCCGCCGGACGTTGACCGGGAAAGAGGGGCCCTGCACCGTGATGATCACGTCGAGCGAGCTGTCCTTCGGCGGCGGCGCGTCGCGCGACACGGCGCCGTAGATCAAGAGGTCAGATCCGTTGAAGTTCGCCGTGATCTCGATCCGGTCCTCGCTCAGGCCGGAGACGACCTTTTCCTCGGCCCCGAGCCAGGTGGGGACGGCGACCAGCGCAAGGGCGAGGACCAGCGCCCGCATCAGCCGCGCCCCACGGGGGCGAGCGAGTAAAGCTCGCCCGGTGTCAGCAGAAGGTCGAGCGCCAGCTTGCCGCAGACCAGAAGGACCAGAAGCGCCAGCAGGATGCGCAGCTGCTCGGCCTTGAGCCGCAGGGCCAGCGCGGCGCCGATCTGGGCGCCGATGACGCCGCCAAGGATCAGAAGGACCGCCAGAAGGATGTCGACCGACTGGTTCGTCAGCGCATGCATGAAGGTGGTGAAGCCGGTCACGAAGATGATCTGGAAGAGCGAGGTCCCGATGACGACCTTGGTCGGCATGTTCAGAAGATAGATCATCGCCGGGACCATGATGAACCCGCCGCCGACGCCCATGACCGCCGCCAGGATGCCGACGCCGAAGCCCACAAGGACCGGCGGGATGATCGAGATATAAAGGCCCGAGGTGCGGAACTTCATCTTCAGCGGCAGCCGGTGGACCCACATGTGCTGGCTGCGTTTGATCGGCGCCACCGCGCGCTTGGCCCGGCGCAGGCTGCGGATGCTTTCCTGCAGCATCATGGCGCCCACGACCCCCAGAAAAAGGACGTAGGACAGCTGCACGAAAAGGTCGATCTGCCCCGACCGCGACAGAAGGTTGAAGAGCCAGATGCCCGCCGTCGACCCGGCGATACCGGCGCACATCAGCACGACCCCCATGCGGATGTCGACGGTCTTGCGCTTGAGGTGCGCAAGAACGCCCGAGATCGACGAGGCGACGACCTGGTTGGCCCCGGTCGCGACCGCGACGGTCGGGGGGACGCCTACGAAAAACAAGAGCGGCGTGATGATGAAGCCGCCGCCGACGCCGAAAAGGCCCGACAGAATACCGACAATGCCCCCGAGCCCGAAGAGCAGGAAGGCATTCACAGAAACCTCGGCTATCGGCAGATAAATCTGCATGCGACGACCTTCGCCCAGGGAGGGAAGCTTTTCGAGTGATGGGCCTTCGCGGCCCCCCTGTCAAAGGGTCGGGCCGGGGTTTTTGGTCAAATCCCGGCGACTGGACCAGATTTTTCCGAAACTGGACTTATCGGGCGTAGCGTCGGGGCGCAACATATGGATCGGCTTGAGAAATCCCTGTGCCGCGCCCCTTGCTCAGCGCTCTTTCACATAGGGTTCGCCGCCGGCGCGCGGCGGGGTCGCCTTGCCGATGAATCCAGCCAGAACGACGACCGTCAGGATATAGGGCAGGGCGTCGAGCGCCGGAGAGGGGATGTCGAAGCCGAAGGTCCGGGTGATGACATCGGGTCGCAGCGCCAGTGCCTGGAAGAAGCCGAAGAGGAGCGTGGCCCAAAGCGCATACCAGGGCCGCCACTTGGCGAAGATCAGGGCGGCGAGCGCGATATAGCCGCGCCCCGCCGTCATCTCCCGCCCGAAGCCGGCTTGCAGGCCAGCCGCCATATAGGCGCCGGCCAGGCCGCAGAGGATGCCGGTGATCGCCACCGCCGAATAGCGCAGCCGGACGACCGAGATGCCGGCGGTGTCGACCGAGGCGGGGTTTTCACCGACGGCGCGCAGCCTCAGCCCGTAGCGCGTGCGGTAGAGCACCCACCAGGTCAAGGGCACGCACAGAAGGCCCACATAGACCAGGATGGTATGGCCCGACAGGACTTCGGCGTAGAAGGCGCCGATGATCGGGATGGCCCTGGCTGCCTCGGCGCCCGGCAGGGTCAGTTCGCTGAAGCGGGCGGGACCGTCGAGCGGCGGCGTGCGGCCGCCCTGTCCGAAAAGCGCCTGGGCGATCAGGACGGTGATGCCGCTTGCGACGAAATTGAGCGCCACGCCCGAGATCAGCTGGTTGCCACGGAAGGTGATCGAAGCGACGCCGTGGATGCCCGCGAAGATCAGCGAGGCGCCGATCCCGACCAGCGTGCCCACCCAGACGTTGCCGGACAGGTAGGCGGCCGCGCCCGTCGCCATGGCGGCGACCAGCATCTTGCCTTCGAGCCCGATGTCGAAGATGCCCGAGCGTTCGGAATAGAGCCCGGCCAGGCAGGCCAGCAGCAGGGGCGTCGCCAGCCGCAGGGTCGAATCGAGGATCTGAAGGAAGGTCGCGTAATCCATCAGGCGGCCCTCGCCGTGGCCGTGCGCTCTGGCGCGCGGAAGAAGAAGAAGCCAAGCATCATCCGCACCATCTGGTCCAGAGCGCCGGTGAAGAGGATCACGAGGCCCTGAACGACGGTCCGAAGCTCGATCGGGATGGTGGTCCAGAGGCCAAGCTCGGCGCCGCCCTGATAGAGGAAGCCGAAGAGGAGCGCGGCCAGGAAGACGCCAAGCGGGTGATTGCGGCCCATCAGCGCCACCGCGATGCCGATGAAACCCGCACCTTCGGACGAGTTCTGCAAGAGCCGCCCGCTTTCCCCCATGACGTTGTTGATCGACATGAGGCCCGCGAGCGCGCCCGAGATCAGCATCGACACCATGATGACCTTGGTCGCCGAAATGCCCGCATAGCGCGCGGCGCGGTCGGACTTGCCGAAGGCGCGGATTTCATAGCCGAGCCTTGTATGCCACAGCAGGACCCAGACGCCGAAACAGGCGGCGATGGCGACGAAAAGGCTGACGTTCGCCGGCACCTTCTTGACGAAGATGAGGTTCAGGATCGGCATCTCGTTCAGTGTCGGCAGGTGGGTGCCGGGCGGGAAGCGCGCCGTGGCCGGGTCCATCTGTCCTACCGGGCGCAGGACGCTGACCAGAAGGTAGACGATGACGGCTGCGCCGATGTAGTTGAACATGATCGTGGTGATGACGATGTGGCTGCCGCGCTTGGCCTGAAGCCAGGCCGGAATCGCGGCCCAGGCGGCGCCAAAGACCGCCGCACCCAGCGCCGCGGCCAGTAGCGCCACAGTCCAGTGCGGCCAGACGGGCAGCGCCAGAAGCACGAGTGCCACGCCAAGGCCGCCCATCTGGGCCTGCCCCTCGCCGCCGATATTGAACATGGCGGCGTGGAAGGCGACCGTGACCGCAAGGCCGGTGAAGATGAAGCTTGTCGCGTAATAAAGCGTGTAGCCCCAGGCATAGGGCGAGCCGAGCGCACCGTCGGCCATCGTCTTCATGGCTTCCCACGGGCTTTCGCCGAGCGCGAGGATCACGAGGGCCGAGATGACGGCAGCCAGAAGCAGCGAGATGAGGGGCACGAGGACCACATCCGCCCAGCGCGGGAGCTTGGTCATGCCGCGTCCTTTCCGCCCGAGGTTGGGTCCACGCCCGCCATCAGAAGCCCCAGTTCGCGTTCGTTGGTGTCATCGGGCAGCCGTTCGCCCATGATGCGGCCGTCGAACATGACGGCGATGCGGTCGGACAGGCTCAGGATCTCGTCCAGCTCGACGCTGACCAGCAGGATCGCCTTGCCGGCGTCGCGCAGCTCGACCAGCCTTTTGTGAATGAATTCAATCGCGCCGATGTCGACCCCGCGCGTCGGCTGGCCGACCAGCAGCAGGTCCGGGCTCCGCTCGATCTCGCGCGCGAGGATGATCTTTTGCTGGTTGCCGCCGGAAAAACTCTTGGAGGCGAGCGTCGGGATCGGCGGGCGCACGTCGAAGCGTTCCATCTTGCCGGTGGCGTCGGCCTTGATCGCGGCATTGTCCATCAGGAAGCCGTCCTTCCGGTAGGCCGGGTCGTCCTGGTAGCCGAAGGCCATGTTTTCCCAGGCGGTGAAGTCCATGATCATGCCCAGGCTTTGCCGGTCCTCGGGCACATGGGCGATGCCGGCATGGCGCCGCTCGCGGCCAAGGGTGTCGGCCGACAGATCGAGCGGCTTGCCGTTCAGCCGGACGGTGCCGGTGGCCCTGGCAAATCCGCCGAGGACCGCCAGCAGTTCGGACTGGCCGTTGCCGGCGACCCCGGCGATCCCGAGGATCTCGCCCGCGCGCAGGGTCAGCGACAGGCCCTTGATGCGCTCGACCTTCGCCGCATCGCGCACGCGAAGGTCCGCGATTTCCAGCACCGTCGCGCCCGGATTGGCCGGGCCCTTCGGCACCTCCAGCAGCACCTTCCTGCCGACCATCAGCTCTGCCAGTTCCTCAGGCGAGGTGTCGGCGGTGCGGACGGTCGCGATCATCTCGCCGCGCCGCATGACCGAGACATTGTCCGTGATCTCCATGATCTCGCGCAGCTTGTGGGTGATGAGGACAATGGTCTTGCCCAGATCCTTCAGCCCGCGAAGGATGCGAAACAGGTGGTCGGCCTCGTCCGGGGTCAGGACGCCGGTCGGTTCGTCCAGGATCAGGATGTCTGCCTGCCGGTAGAGAGCCTTCAGAATCTCGACCCGCTGCTGGTGGCCGACCGACAGATCCTCGATCAGGGCATCGGGGTCGACGTCCAGTTCATATTCCGACGCAAGATCGGCGAGCGTCTTGCGCGCCTTGGTGAGTGACGGTTGCAAGAGCCGCCCATCCTCGGCGCCAAGGATGACGTTTTCCAGGACGGTGAAGTTCTGCACCAGCTTGAAATGCTGGAAGACCATGCCGATGCCGGCGCGGATCGCGGCCTGGCTGTCGGGGATCTGGGTCACGCGGCCGCCGATCAGGATCTCGCCCTTGTCGGCCTTGTAGAAGCCGTAAAGGATCGACATCAGCGTGGATTTGCCCGCGCCGTTCTCGCCGATGATGCCATGGATCGTGCCGCGCGGGACGCGGATCGAGATGTCCTTGTTCGCCTGCACCGGACCGAAGGATTTCGAGATGCCCTTCAGTTCGATGGCGATGTCCGTTCCCCGCTCTTGCGCCGGTGGAACGGGTGGGGCGGCAGTGTCCCGCCGCCCCTCAGCCTTGCCCCCCGTCATGCCTTTCGGCTCAGTTTACGGGGCAGGTGTTGTCGGTCATGTAGTCGTGGACCTTGATTTCGCCCGACTTGATCTTTTCGGCGGCGGCATCGACCGCGGCCTTCATTTCCGGCGTCACCAGCTTGGCGTTGTTGTCGTCCATCGCCACGTCCACGCCACCGTCCTTCAGGTCCATGACCGCAACGCCCGGCTTCAGGTCGGTGCCGTCCTTGAAGGCCTGGTAGACCGCATTGTCGACCCGCTTCATCATCGAGGTCAGGACCTGGCCCGGATGCAGGTAGTTCTGGTTGCTGTCGACGCCGATCGACAGGATCCCTTCGTCGGCTGCCGCCTGCAGGACGCCGATGCCGGTGCCGCCGGCCGCCGCATAGATCACGTCCGCACCCTGGCCCTTCTGCGCCTTGGCAAGCTCACCGCCCTTGACCGGGTCGTTCCAGGCTGCGGGTGTCGTGCCGGTGAAGTTGGTGATGACCTTGGCATTCGGGTTGGCGGCCACGACGCCCTGGGCATAGCCGCAGCCGAACTTGTGGATCAGCGGGATGTCCATGCCGCCGATGAAGCCGACGGTCCCGGTTTTCGAGGCCATGGCGGCCATGATCCCGGCCAGGTACGAGCCCTGTTCCTCGGTAAAGACGATCGACTTCACGTTGGGCTGGTCTACCACCATGTCGACGATGCCGAATTTCGTGTCCGGATAGTCGGGTGCCACCTTGTTCAGCACGTCACCGAAGGCAAAGCCGGTCATGACGATCGGGTTGGCGCCCGCTTCGGCCAGGCGGCGCAGCGCCTGTTCGCGCTGGGCCTCGGACTGCATTTCCAGCTCCTTGAAGGTGCCGCCGGTTTCCTTGGCCCAGCGCTGCGCACCGTTGAAGGCCGCCTCGTTGAAGCTCTTGTCGAACTTGCCGCCCAGGTCAAAGATGATGGCCGGATCGGCGTAGGCAATACCGGCGGTCAGCGCCAGCGTCGCCGCGGCGCCGAGGAATGTGGTCATGATGCGCATTGTGAACTCCCTGCGTGCGGTGTGTCCGAAAGTGCGCGCGCGCGCGCCTTTCAGGATCGCGGCAGATTAGGGCCTGCGCGCGCAGGGGGGTCAACAGGATTCTTGGGTGTTGGGGCGGAATGCGGCGCGGAGCCGGCGAAAAATCGCGCTTTTGCAAGGGTTTGTCAGGGTAGGGACCGACGCAGGACCAGGGCGTCCGACATCACGGGCCCGTCGCGGTAGTAGTTTCGCCTCAGGCCCACCTGCGTGAAGCCCGCGGCGGCATAAAGCGCGCGCGCGGCGGTGTTGAGAGAATCGACTTCCAGAAAGACGGTCGTCGCGCCCCTGATCCGGGCACCTTCCAGAAACCGGCCCAGAAGCCTGCCGCCCAGGCCCCCGCGGCGGGCATCCGGGGCGACGGCAATGGTCAGAAGCTCGGCCTCGTCGAGCGTCACCCGGCCCATCGCGAAGCCTTCCGGCGCGGCGATGGTCAGCGTGTCGGCGCGGGCAAGAAGGGCGCAAAACTCGGCTTCGGACCAGGGGCGGGGGTGCAGGAAGGCCAACCCGTGCAGGCGGGCGAGGTCGGCGGGGTCCGGGCTCACGTCAGGATCCGGGGCGGTGCGTCGCGCGCGGGTGCCGCATCGGCCGCACGCAGGTAGACCGGCGCGGGGCGCGGCTGGGGCAGGGGGCGTGCGGCCGCGATCCGGGCGATGGCCTCGGTCAGGGGGACGGGCTGGGCCAGGCGCGGCCCGGCTGCGCGGGTGCCGAGCAGGCCGGCGCCATCGCCGACGACGGGCAGGGCGGCCAGGTCCGGGGGGAGTGCTTCGTCGGGGTCGAGGAGGATCGGAAGGGTGTCGCCGCTGCGCAACGCGACCCGTCCCTGCCGCGCATCGAGTGCCACCAGCAGGGGCTCGTCCAGTCCAAAGGCCGTGGCGGCGAACCGGTCGACGCCGAGCGAGGGGATGCCGAGCCCGAGTGCCAGCCCCCTTGCGGACGCAACCGCGATCCGGACGCCGGTGAAGTTGCCGGGGCCGGTGCCGACCGCGATGCGCGACAGGTCGCGCCAGCCGAGCCCGGCGTCCTTAAGACAGTCCAGAAGGAAGGGCATCAGCCGTTCGGACTGGCCGGCCGCCATCGGCTCGGTCCGCGACAGAAGGAGGCTGCCGCCCGAAAAGCCCCCACTCGAAAACACTGCGGCCGCGCAGTGCGCGGCCGATGTGTCGAAGGCCAGCAGAGGTGCGTCAGGCCGCAACGGGCCGCACCTCGGTCACCTCGGGGATATAGTGGCGCAGCAGGTTTTCGATCCCCATCTTCAGGGTCAGGGTCGAAGAGGGGCAGCCCGCGCAGGCGCCCTGCATGTGCAGGTAGACGACGCCCCGGTCAAAGCCGTGGAAGGTGATGTCGCCGCCGTCCTGCGCCACAGCAGGGCGGACGCGCGTGTCGAGCAAGTCCTTGATCTGGCGGATGATCTCGCCGTCAACCTCGCCCTCGCCGCCGGTGCTATGGCCGCCGGCGGTGCGGGCTTGCGCCTCGATCGCCGGTGCGCCCGACTGGAAATGCTCCATGATCGCGCCGAGGAGTGCGGGCTTGAGCAGGATCCAGTCCGCGCCGGGCTCCTTGGTCACGGTCACGAAATCCGACCCCAGGAAGACGCCGGTCACGCCTGCGACGCCAAAGAGGCGCTGGGCAAGGGGCGAGGAAGCGGCGCTTTCGGCCGTCGGGAAGTCCGCCGTCGCCGCGCCGAGGACGCTCTGGCCGGGCAGGAACTTCAGCGTTGCGGGGTTCGGTGTGGATTCGGTCTGGATGAACATGGGCGATCTCCGACTGTATGACTCGGATATGCGTGGCACAGAGCCCGAAGTCAAGGAAGGGGCGGCGAGGGGCTGCCGCCGATCGTCGGACAGTCGGGCCTAGCCGCGGCGATAATAGCCGAAAAGCTCGTCCGTCAGGTCGCTCAGCGCGTCGCCGCGGTGACATGTCGCAGCCGGGGTGCGCGCGGGGTCCGCCAGACGCGCGGCGCCGCGGGTCTGGCGCGAAAAGGGTCGCGGCACGGGCGCGGCAAGGCGGCCCTCGTCCGGGCCGTCGCAGCGGGTATCGTCGCTGGCGTTGCTGGCGGCGGGGGTCGCAGCTTCGGCGGCGCTGTCGTTCGAAAGCGGGGCCGGCAGGTCTGAATCGTGCAGGGCATCATACATGGATGCGCTCCTTCGTCGTCGAGGGATTCCCTCTCTCGGGCGCGAACATAGGCCGGACGGGGGCGGGCGGCAAGATGCTGCGATGCAGCATCGTGATCCGGCCCAAGGTGACGTGGCGTCCTGCCGGGGGCAGGCCCGGCGCCCGCCGTGCGGCGGCTCCGCTGTCAGGTGATGCCTTCGAGCCGGTCCTTGGACATGTCACCGGGCACGATCGTGATGGGCACCGGCAGGTTGCCGGAATTGCGCGACAGTTGGGTGACGAGCGGGCCGGGGCCCGACTTGTCGGTGCCGGCGCCCAAGACCAGGACGCCGATTTCAGGGTCCTCGCGGATCTGGGCCAGGATTTCTGTCAGGGCCTCGCCCTCGCGGATGATGAGTTCGGGTTCGACGCCCTGCTTGTCGCGCATCCATTTGGCGAAGACCTCGAAATGGCCCTCGATCCGTTCACGGGCTTCCTGGCGCATGACGTCCGCGACGCCCATGAAATGCTGGATGTCTTCCGGCGGGATGATCGAGAGGATGGCCACACCGCCGCCGGTATGGCCGGCGCGCAAGGCAGCGAAGCGCATCGCGTTCAGGCATTCGCGGCTGTCGTCGAGGATCACCAGGAATTTCCGCATTGCGCCCCCGTCAGCAGCCCCTTGGAATGGCCCGATCATGGCGGGTCGGGCGACGCTTGGCAACGGGGTGGTCTGGGGGTGTGGCCTGTGGGGGGCCTGGGGTGTGGTCTGGGGTGTGGTCTGGGGGTGTGGTCTGGGGGTGTGGCCTTGCCGCCACTCCACCAGCCTCGCCACAGCCCCGGTTCGGGCGCCCGAGGCGGCGCCCCTCGTCACAACAAGAGGTCACCGGGGCCAAGCTGCACCACATTCTGGAGCGTGAGCCCGAAGTCCGCCTGCCCGTCACCGTCGATATCGCACCAGAGTGTGCCTGTCTTGCCGGAGGCCGTGAAGATCAGCTCACCCCACTCGCCCGAGAAGTTTCCGCCGGCAGTGAAGTGCAGCCCCATGCCGGCGAGCGAGATCTTGTCGATTCCGCGCTGGAAGTCGGTGATTTCGTCGCGGTTGCCGGCGCTGCCCATCTCGGCGAGGGTGGCGAAGGCGAAGACGTCGGCCTCGCTTCCGCCGGTCAGCGTGTCGCGGCCGAGGCCGCCCTGAAGCGTGTCGCGGCCGCTGCCGCCGCCGTGCAGCCAGTCGCGCCCGTCGCCGCCATAAAGCAGATCGTTGCCGTCGCCGCCCCAAAGCGTGTCGTCACCCCCGTCGCCGGCCAGCGTGTCCGGGCCGGCCTGGCCGACCAGGCTGTCGGCGCCGCTGCCGCCGGACAGGTAGTCGGCCCCTTCCATGCCGTTCAGGTAATCGCCGTCGGGGCCACCGAAGAGCGTGTCGTTGCCGAAGCCGCCCCAGAGCGTGTCTGCGCCCCGGCCGCCATCCAGCAGGTCGTGGCCATAGACCGCCCAAAGAAGGTCGTTGCCATCGCCGCCATAGAGCTGGTCATGGCCTATCCCGCCCCAAAGCGTGTCGTTGCCGGCCTCGCCATAAAGCGTGTCGTTGCCTGGCATCCCTGTCAGAAGGTCATCGCCGCTGCCGCCCTGCAGCAGGTCGTCGCCGTCCCCACCCTGAAGCGTGTCGTTGCTCTCGCCGCCAAGAAGGGTGTCGTTGCCGGCGTCGCCGACAAGAAGGTCGGCACCGTCGCCCCCGTCGAGCCAGTCATGACCGGCGTCACCATAGAGCCGGTCGTTGCCGGCGCCGCCGTCGATCATGTCATCGCCGGCGCCGCCGGTGACCGAGTCGTTGCCGGCATCCCCCCAAGCGTGGTCATTGCCGAACCCGCAGGCAATGACATCGTTGCCGTCCCCGCCATAGAGCCAGTCGTCACTGTCCCCGCCGTCCAGGACATCGGCGCCGGCGTCGCCGTGAAGCGTGTCGCTGCCGACGGCGCCCCAGAGGCTGTCGTTGCCGAGCCCGCCCCAGAGGTCGTCGTCGCCCGGGCCGCCTGCCAGTTGGTCATGCCCGAGGCCACCATAGAGCCGGTCGTTGCCGTCGCCGCCGTAGATCAGGTCATTGCCGTCATCGCCCTCGACGGTGTCATTGCCGCTGCCTCCGCCGCCGATGTCATTGCCCGCGCCGAGCGACAGGCGGTCGTCGCCAGCTTCGCCCAGGACCGAATCGTTGCCGTCGCCGCCCATCAATTCGTCGTTGCCGTCGCCGCCCCAGAGGCTGTCTGCGCCGTTGCCGCCGTCAAGGAAGTCGCCGCCTTCGGAGGACTGAAGGACATCGGCTCCGTCACCCCCGATGAGCGTGTCGTTGCCGGCCCCGCCGACCAGCCGGTCGTTGTCGGCGCCGCCTTCCAGACTGTCGTTGCCGTCGCCGCCGTCCAGCACGTCGGCCCCGGCGCCGCCCTTCAGCGTGTCGTCGCCAAGGCCGCCCCTCAGCGTGTCGCTGCCGAGGCCCCCGTCCAGAACGTCGTTGCCGGCGCTTCCGGTCAGAAGGTCGGCGCCCCCGAGCCCCAGGACCATCGTGTCGCGCGCGGTGCGGACATAAAGCGTGTCGTTGCCGGCCCCGCCGGTGATCACGTCGGCCATGAGCGGTGGCGTGTAGTGAAGAAGGGGCAGGATCGCGGAACTCGGGAAATCATCCGTGGTCAGGCCGGTGCCGTCGGCCGTTTCGATGTGGATCACCGTTCCGTCGTAGGCCAGGTCGCAGCCGGTCGCGGTCACCGTGAAGGCGATCTGGTCTGACGACCGCAACCCGGCCAAAAAGGACAGGTCGAGCCGGTCGAGGCCGCGCTGGAAGTCCAGGATGCTGACCGTGCCCCGCGCGGCCGAGATGACGAAGCGGTCCGACCCCGCGCCGCCGAAAAGCGCGGCCGCGGCACCCTCGCCGCCGCCGACGATGATGTCGGCCCCGTCGCCGCCGTAGATCGCGTCGGTTCCGGCGCCCGCGCCCAGAAGGTCGTCGCCGGTGGTGCCCGTGATGGTGCCGCCCGCCTGCCAGACGGTCGTGCCGGGCGTGCCGAGGTTCAGGTCTATTTGCGTGAGGCCCGCTTCGGTCGCGCTGGCGGCGATGAGTTGCGTGCGCGAACCCACCTTGGCGAGTGCCAGCGCGCTCACATGGTCGAGGCTCATGCTGTCGTCGTCGCAGATGGTCAGCGCGTGGACCAGCCGGCCGTCGGGCAGTAGCGTCAGGATGTCGACCCCGCCGTCGGTGCCGCCGACCGCGACCCAGGCGCGCGCGCCGTCCTGCAGGGTTGCGATGGCGGTCGCCGAGGAAAACCGGGTGCCGAGCGTGTCGACGACATGGTCGGTCGCATACAGGATTCCGCCGGGCAGCACGCGAAAGACGGTGAGCGAGGAGCTTTGGGTCGACGAGACGACGGCGAAGCTCGCGCCGTTTGACTCGAGGCCCGCGACCTCGGTCGGCGCGGAAAAGCCGAGGGCCGAGGGGACGGACAGGACCTGGGTCGCCTGCAGCGGCGTGCCGTTTGCCGCGAGGCTATAGGAGGTCACGCTGTTTCCGGCCGCCGAGACGGCCAGCAGCACCGTTTCGGACCCGATCTTCACGGTCGTCAGGTCGTCGGGCGCGGGGCCGGCGGGGGCGGCGGTGAGCGCCTGGGTCAGCTTGATGGCGCCCGTGTCCGACACGGTCGCCGCGAGGATCTTCGAGCTGCCGGCAAGGCCGAACCAGACGTAGTTCGCGGTGCCGAGCGTCGCGCCGGTGACGGCGACCGGGTTGATGGCCAGCGCGTTGGCGAGCGGGTCGCCGAAACCTGCCGACCCGGTCAGGCCGTGGCTCGCCCAACCCCAGGGCTTGATGCCGGCCGCGACGAGAGTTCCGCCGCTGCCGGACCGTGCGGGAATGATGGTGAAGTCGATCCCGGACAGGGGGCGGACCGAAGTATTGTAGCCGCGGACGGCGACCAGGCCGGCCGCGCCGGGTATAGAAAGGTCATATTCGGCATAGCCCGCGCCTTCGCCGGGCAGGCTGGCGGAAAAGAGCCGGGGCAGCCCGCCGATCCAGGCTACCTCCAGATCATGGACATTCGTCGAAAAGGTGGGCTGGGCCGTTCCGAGCAAGCCCGTGAAACTGTAACTGACCAAGTGCCTTGACCCTTTCCGGAAGCCCGTCCGGGGTCGACGCTAGGGGTTGAGGCTTAACGTTTCCTTTTCGTTCCAATTCGCGGCGAATTTATTTGCGGCGGAACTACAATCAATTCGCCGCAAATTCGCGCTGGTGCCCATGGACCGCCCATGGACCACCCTTAGGCCGCCCGTAGGCCGCCCGCGGGCCGCCTTAGGGCCGCCCACGGGCCTCCACACGCTTCCTCAGGCCTCGGCCAGGAGGGCGTGCAGGTCCAGCGGCTCGGTCACCATCTTCAGGGCGCCGTTCGCCTCGCGCGGCCATTCGGCTTCGGGGCGGTCACGGTAAAGCTCGACGCCGTTGCCGTCGGGGTCGCGCAGGTAGATCGCCTCGGACACGCCATGGTCGGACGCGCCCTCGATTGGCCAGCGCGCCTCGACCAGGCTCTTCAGGACGCGCGCCAGGTCGCCGCGCGTCGGGTAGAGGAAGGCCGAATGGTAAAGGCCGGTCGTCCCCGGTGCGGGCGGCTTGCCCCCGCGGCTTTCCCAGGTGTTCAGGCCGATGTGGTGGTGATAGCCGCCGGCCGACAGGAAGGCGGCGCTGCTGCCCATCTTCTGCTGCAGCTCAAAGCCGAGGACGCCGGAATAGAAGGCGATCGCGCGGTCAAGGTCGGCGACCTTCAGGTGAACGTGACCGACGCGGGCGCCGGGCGGGGCGACGTAGCTCATGGATAGTCCTTTCGCGTGACATTGGCGGTGAAGATAGGGGCGGCGGGCGGTGCCGGAAAGGCGTCTGGACGAACGGCGACTGTGCGCGGATGCGGGGGAAATGCAGGGGGCGTGGGCGCCGCGGCATCAACCTTGTGGATTTTCGCCAGGAAGCCGCCCTAACCTGCGCGCAAGCGCCGGGGACGGGCGCCGGGACAGGATAGAGATGATGACGGTGAACGGCACATCGACGGGTGCGCGGGTCCTGGGCGTTCTGGTCATGGCGGGGGGTGTCCTCTGCCTGACGACGCCGGGCTGGGCGGGGGGCTGGGCGGTCTATCTGGCGGGGATCGTGCTGGCGCTTTCCGGCATCTCGCGGGTGATGAGCTGGTTTCGCGGTCGAAGCGACCTGAGCACGGGCCTTTTGGGCGGCATCGGGCTGATCGTCGCCGGTGTGCTGTTCCTGTCGGCGGGCAACCTGGTGGCCGGGGCCTTCGGGCGGCTCCTGGCGCTCTGGCTTCTGGCAGAGGCGGGGCGGCGGCTCCTGGCGCTGACACGGGCCGAGGGGCGGGCGCAGTGGCTCGGCAACCTGGTGGGCACGGCCCTGGCCCTGGTCCTGGCCGGGGTGGCCTGGCGGCTGTCGGACAATGTCGCGCTGCTGGCGGGTCTTGTTGCCGGTGTCTGGCTTTTGATGACCGGCTGGGAAATGGCGATGCGGAGCGGGCAAGCCGCGCTGCCGCTGGCGCAGGAGCGCGACCGCCACCCGGACGGGGGGCTCGGGATCGAGCCGGGCGAGGACCTCGGGCGGCTCAACGACACGCTCGCCCGCGCCAATTCGCTGACGTCGGGCGAAACGCTGTCGTGGCTCCTTTATTTCACGGCGCTCCTCTTTGCCGCCCATGCGGTGCGGATGCAGGCGAGCCTGTCGATCGAGGGGCTGATCCCCTCGCTGGTCGCCACGGCGGGCGACCTTTTCATCGCGATCCTCATCTTCTGGGCGGTCCTTCTGCCGGTCCGGCTGGTGTGGCGGAGTGCCACGCGGGGCATCGAGCGGCGGCTCTGGGCCGAGCGCCGGGCGGGGGTGGCCGCCGAGGATACGGACAGCGAAAGCCGCAAGCTCGCCGACCAGCTGACTGGCGGGTGGCTCGACATGCGCTACCGCTTCGCCTACCGGCTGTCGCGCGCGCGCGCCTCGCTGCTCGAGGGGCTGACCCTTGCGCTTGGCGGCGGGCTGATCGTCGCGGGGCTTTTGGTGTCGATCAATTCGATCTGGGGATTTTCCTGGTATTTCAACACGGAAAACTGGGCGTCGGGCGTCTTTCAGGCGGTGACCGGCCCCCGCGTCGATGACTGGCGGCAGGCGATGGCCACGGCGGTCGCGCAGGAAGAGGGCAAGCCGACCGACCAGGCCTTCAGCGTAGCGCCCGAGGGGCTCGACGGCGATTTCAGCTTCCTTGTCATCGGCGATCCCGGAGAGGGGGACCCGTCGCAACTGGTCCTGAAGGACCAGATCCTCGCCCGCGCCGGCGATCCCAGGGTCAAGTTCGTCGTCCTGTCGTCGGACATCATCTATCCGGCGGGCGAGATGAAGGATTACGAGCGCAACTTCTACCTGCCGATGAAGGGGCTGACGAAGCCGGTCTACGCCATTCCGGGCAACCACGACTGGTTCAACGCGCTGGACGCCTTCAACGCGAACCTTCTGACCCCGGACGCCGCGCTGACCTCGATGCGGGCGCGGGCTGGGGTCGATCACGGCCTGACGCTCCTGTCGGACGCGGAACGGCAGGCGATGATCGCCGAGGCGGAACGGCTTCGCGGGCTCTACGGCATCAAGGCGGGGCTGCAAACGGCACCCTACTTCGACGTGCAGACCCCCGATTTTGCGCTGATCGCGGTCGATACGGGCGTCTTGAAGACGATGGACAAGGTGCAAACGGACTGGATGAAGGCGCGGCTCGCGGCAGCGAAGGGCAAGTTCGTCATGGTCCTCGCGGGGCATCCGCGCTACGCGGGCGGTCATGACACGGCCGAGCCGGGGACCGAGTTTGCCGGGCTCTACGACATGCTCGCCAAGGACGGCGTCGCGGTTGCCATGGCGGGCGACACGCACGATTTCGAATATTATGCCGAGCCTGTGTCCGGCCCGCGCGGCGTGCTGCACCATTTCCTGAACGGTGGCGGCGGCGCTTACCTGAGCATCGGCACCGCGCTCGACTGGCCGAAGGCGCCGCCGACGGCCGCCTGGGCCTACTACCCCTCGACCGCGGCGCTGACGGCCAAGATGAACGAGGCGACGCCGGGCTGGAAATGGCCGTTCTGGGCCTGGATCCGCCATGTGAAAGCCTGGCCGGTGTCGGTCGAGACGCTGTCGGGCATCTTCGACTTCAACAAGGCGCCCTTCTTCCAGAGCTTCATGGAGGTTCAGGTTTCGCCCTCGAAGGGGCAGGTTATCTACAGCCTCTGGGGTCAGGACGGTCCCTTGCGCTGGCGCGACCTGGACCGTGGCGGCGCGATGGGGCAGGGCGCGGACCCCGATGCGCAGGTGACGGTGACCCTGCCGCTGAAGGTGGCGGGCGAGTAGGGCCGACCGCAGTCACGGGGCGCCCCGGATGCGCCCCAGGATTCTGCGGCCTAGGCGCGCCCGAACTCGTCCGAGATCCGTTCGATGTCGTCTTCCTCGAGGTAGGTGCCGGTCTGGACCTCGATGATCTCGACCGGGATCTTGCCGGGGTTCGCCAGCCGGTGGACCGAGCCGATCGGCAGGTAGACGCTTTCGTTTTCGTGCAGGATGCTGATCGTGTCGTTCAGCGTCACTTCGGCGGTGCCGCGCACCACGACCCAGTGCTCGGCGCGGTGGTGATGGCGTTGCAGCGACAGTTTCGCGCCGGGGCTGACGACGATGCGCTTCACCCGGAACCGCTCGCCCAGGTCCATGGTCTGATACCAGCCCCAGGGCCGGTGGACGCGCAGATGCTCGGTCGCGACCGGACGGCCTTCGGCCTTCAGCCCCTCGACCAGGCCCTTCACGTCCTGTGCCCGCCCGCGCGGGGCGACAAGGATCGCGTCGGCGGTTTCGACCACCGCAAGCCCCTCGACGCCCAGGACGCAGACGGTGCGGCTGTCGGCGCGGACCAGGTTGTCACGCGCGTCCCGCGCCACAACGTCGCCCGTCAGGGCATTGCCGTCCGCGTCCTTTTCCGCGACGGACCAGAGCGCGTTCCAGTCGCCCACGTCCGACCAGCTGAAGGTCGCCTCGACCACCTGCGCGTCGGCGGTATGTTCCATGAAGGCACGGTCGAACGAGATCTGGCTGACCTGCTCGAACGCGCGGCCGGGGATGAACATGCCCAGATCGCTGCACATGTCCGCGACCGCTTCCTGCATCCTTGCAACGTCGTCGGGGCGGAGCGCCGCGAGCGCGTCGATCAGCCAGCCGGCGCGGAAGCAGAAGATGCCCGCGTTCCACAGGCAGCCCTCGGCGATCAGCCGATTGGCGCGCCCGGCGTCGGGCTTTTCGACGAAGGCCGCGACGGCGCGGGTGCCGGCGCCGGTCGGCGCGCCCGGCCGGATGTAGCCGTAGCCGGTCGCGGCTTCGGTCGGCGTGACGCCGATGACGGCGATGCCTGCATCGCGGACGGCATGGGCGGCGGTCAGGATCGCCGTGCGGAAGGCGCCTTCGCCGCGGATCATGTGGTCCGAGGGCATGACGGCCAGGACGGTATCGGGGCCCTCGTCTGCCGCGACCGTCAGGGCCGCCAGAAGGACCGCCGCCATCGTGTCGCGCCGGGCGGGCTCCAGCAGGATCTTCGTTCCGGGGGCGACCTTTTCGGCCTGTTCGCGCAGCATGAAGCGCACGGCGTGGCTGCCGACGACCATGGGCGTGCCGAAGCCGTCCGCGTCCACGACGCGGGCGAGCGTGTCCTGAAGCATGGTTTGTTCGCCGGTCAGGGGCAGAAGTTGCTTGGCCATCCCCTCGCGCGAGACGGGCCAGAGCCTGGTGCCTGTGCCGCCCGACAGGATCACGGGTTTGACGGTCTGGGTCATGGTGCCTTCCTTGCCGCCCCTTGTTCCCCCTGACATCGGCCAACGCGCGCGGGCTGGCAAGGTCTTGAAATCGCCCCTGGGCAGATTAGTCGCCTTGCCGCCGGCCGGTTCTTGTGTGCCGCGCGCAATCCGCTCATGAAGGCTGGGGTGCGGGCGGGCGGTCGGCAAACCGGGCGTGCTCGCGGGGGCCGACTGTTGCCAAGGCCTGCCGTGGCGGCTGGGGTGGCCGGGAGTGCTTCACCTGCGGGCCCGGTGCGCTCCTGGGGGGGGTGAGCGGGGGCTCGCGCCATGGGCAACTGGCGCGGGCGTGGGAGGCGGGCGTGGAGGCGGGCATGGGGGACAGGCGGGATGGCGGCGAAATTCGGGACGAGCGGGCTGCGCGGGCTGGTGGTCGAGCTGACCGATGAGGTGGTCGCGGACCATGTCGCGGCCTTCCTGCGTGCCGTCGGTCCCGCGCCGGGGCTGCTGATCGGTCGCGACCTGCGGGCATCCTCGCCCGCGCTCGCCTCGGTCGTTGCGGCGGCGGCGCGGGGGGCGGGGGTCCGGCCCCTTGATCTGGGCGTGCTGCCGACGCCCGCGCTCGCGCTCGCGGCCGGGGCGGCGGGCTGGCCCGCGGTGATGGTGACCGGAAGCCACATCCCGGCAGACCGCAACGGGCTCAAGTTCTATTCGGCGCTGGGAGAGATCACCAAGGCCGAAGAGGTGGCGATCACCGAGGGCGCGCGGTCGGTGCGGGCCGCGCGGCCGGACGGCCCGTTCCCCGATGACGGCGGTGCGGCGCGACGGGCCTACCTGGACCGCTATGCGGGGTTTTTCGGGCCGGGTGCGCTTTCCGGCCTGCGGATCGGCGTCTATCAGCAGTCGACCGTCGCGCGGGATCTGTTGGTCGATCTTCTGACGGCACTCGGTGCCGAGCCCGTGCCGCTGGCCCGGTCAGAGGTTTTCATTCCGGTCGATACGGAAGCCGTGTCGGCCGAAATGCGCGGGCAGCTTGGCGGCTGGGCGGCGCTAGGGTTCGACGCGATCCTGTCGGCGGACGGGGATGCCGACCGGCCGATGGTCGCGGACGAGAGGGGCGCGCTGGTCCCCGGCGATTTGCTGGGCCTTCTGACGGCCCGGGCGCTGGCGGCCCATGCGGTGGTGACGCCGGTGTCCTCGACGACCGCGATCGAGGCGTCGGGGGCCTTTCCGACCGTCGTGCGCACCAAGATCGGCTCGCCCCATGTCATCGCCGGGATGGCGACCGCCGGCCCGCGCGCGGTGGGCTTCGAGGCGAACGGGGGGTTTCTTCTGGGGTTCGAGGCGCGGCACGGGGGCCGGAGGCTGGCCGCGCTGCTGACGCGCGATGCGTTCCTGCCGATGCTGATGCCGCTCGTCGAAGCCCGAGCGGCGGGGCGGCCGCTTTCGGCGCTCCTGGCCGGCCTGCCCCGGCGGGCGACGGCCTCTGACCGGATCGAGGGCGTGCCGACCGAGCGGTCGCAGGCGCTTGTCGCGACGCTGTCGGCCGATGCGAACGCCCGGGCGGCCTTCTTTGCGCCTTTCGGGGCCGAGGCGGCGCTCGACCTGACCGACGGGTTGCGCGTGACGTTCGCGGACGGCCTGATCCTGCACCTGCGCCCCTCGGGCAACGCGCCGGAACTGCGCTGCTATGCCGAGGCGGGGACTGAGGCCGAAGCCCGCGCGGCACTCACGGCCTGCCTCGCACGTGCCCGTGACCATCTGGCCGGGTAACGGCCTGTATCGGTTACAAGTTTCCAGGCGCAGTCCCGCGAAGGCCCGTTGAACTCCGCGTCCGGTGCCGCCAGAGTGCGGGGCGGAACGGGACCGGAGGGGATGATGGTTCGGGTGGCGATCAACGGCTTCGGGCGTATTGGCCGGTCGGTGCTGCGGGCCGCGCTTTCGGGTGGCCACGACGATATCGAGATCGCGCTGGTGAACGACATCGCTCGCCCTGATATTGCGGCCTATCTCTTTGAATATGATAGCACTTTCGGCCCCTGGCGCGGCACCGTGACGCTCGAGGGCGACTGGCTCGTGGTCAATGGCCGGCGCATCCGGCTGACCGGCACGCGGGATCTGGGGGCGGCGGACCTGAAAGGCATCGACCTTGTCATGGAGTGCACCGGGCGGGGCGGCGACCGTATGGTGGCCGAGGCTGGTCTGAGGGGTGGCGCGGGCAAGGTGCTGATTTCGGGGCCGGCGCCCTCGGCGGACTATACCGTGGTCCTCGGGGCGAACGACGAGGGACTGACCTCCGGCCACCGGGTCGTCTCGAACGCCTCCTGCACGACGAATGCGCTGGCGCCCCTGGTGCGGTTCCTCGACGGGGCCTTCGGCATCGAAACGGGCTGGATGACGACGATCCATTGCTACACCGGCAGCCAGCCCACGATCGACGCGCCGGCGGATGACTTCGCCCGGTCGCGCGCAGCGGCGCTGTCGATGGTGCCGACGACCACCTCGGCGCAGAAGCTCCTCGACATCGTGCTGCCGGGGCTGGCGGGCCGGATCGAGGGCGCGGCGGTGCGGGTGCCGGTCGCCTCTGTCTCGGCGGTCGACCTGACGGTCACGCTGCGCGCCCGGCCGCACCGGGCGGCGGTCAATGCGGCGCTTGTGCAGGCGGCGGAGGGGGGCGGCGTGATCGGCGCGACGGACCGGCCGCTCGTGTCGTCCGACCTGCGCGCACGGCCCGAAAGCATCGTCATGGCGCTGCCGGAAACCCAGGTGACCAAGGGCGGGCTGGTGCGCGTCTTCGGCTGGTATGACAACGAATGGGGCTTTTCCAACCGGATGCTGGACGTGGCCCGGCTGATGGCGGTTTAGAGGGGCTTGGGCGTTCTCCGGTTCAGTGGCCGGGCCGGGCGGGAAAAGGAAACGCACCGCGTTTCCCCCGACCGCAGCGAAACAGTTCCGCTGGACCGCCCGTGTCACTCACCCACAAAGGCCGGCGCCTGCCCCGGTGGGCGCATAGCGCCCGCCGATGGCGGGGCGGGCGCTGGCCGATGGCCATTGGGCCACCGGCCGGGACAAAAGGCCAAGGCATCGCATGGCAGAGGCGACGGCCTCTGCCACCCGGACCCAAAAGGGTCGGGCGCGAAACCCACCTAGCCCGCCACTGTAAACGCCGCGTCGTAGCGCCATTCCTGAAGGTTCGGCGTCGGGCCGATCCGGTCCACCACGGCAAAGCGCCCCGGCGCCGCGAGGGGCGTCAGCACGCCGTGCCAGGTGCCGCGGCAAAGGTTGATGCCCTGCGCGCCATTGGTCAGGAAGGCGCGGGGGGTGCCGGGGCGGCCATCCTCGTCCGGCGCCACGATGACCAGAAAGGGCGTATCGGTCATCGGCACGAAGGCCTGCGCGCCGTCGGGATGACGTTCGACCAGGCTGAAGGAATAGGGCAGCGCGCGCGGCTCGGCGTCAAAGATCGAGATGCCCGCCCGCCCGTCCGGCCCGAAATCGAGCCGGGCAAGGTCATGGTGGCGGCGGCAGAGCCCCTCGTTGATGAGCCGGAACGCCCCGGTCGCTTCCAGCACGTCGCCGAAGGGCCGGAAGGCCTCTGGTGTCAGGGGCTCGGGATGCAGCCTGCGGCTCATCGCGCGAAACCGCCCGGCCCCCGCAGCTTCGCATGGCGGTTCACGTCCTTGTAAAGCAGGTAGCGGAAGCGCGCCGGGCCGCCCGCGTAGCAGGCCTGCGGGCAATAGGCGCGCAGCCACATGTAGTCGCCCGCCTCGACCTCGACCCAGTCGCGGTTCAGCTTGTAGACGGCCTTGCCCTCAAGGACGTAAAGCCCATGCTCCATGACATGGGTTTCCTCGAAGGGGATCACGCCGCCCGGTTCGAAGGTCACGATATTGACGTGCATGTCGTGGCGCAGGTCATCTGGGTCGGCGAAGCGCGTCGTGCCCCAGCGGTTGGCGGTGCCCGGCATCCAGCTGATTGGCGTTTCGTAGTCCGAGGTGAGGAAGGCCGGCGGCGGCTCGACGCCCTGGGCCGGTTCCCAGATCTTGCGGATCCAGTGGAAGCGGCCGGGTGCGCTGTAGCGGTTCAGGATGCGCCAGTCGGTGCCGGGCGGCAGGTAGACATAGGCGCCCGCGCCGATTTCGTGATCCTCGGGTCCGAGGCGCAGCCAGAGGCGGCCCTCGGTGACGAAAAGGACGCCCTCGGCCCCCGCTTCGGGTTCCGGCGCGTCCGAGCCGCCGCCGGGGCTGACCTCCATCACGTAATGGCTGAAGGTTTCGGCAAATCCGGTCATGGGCCGGGCGATGATCCAGGCGCGCGTGCCGGTCCAGCCGGGCAGGTAGCTGGTCACGATGTCGGAAAAACACCCTTTCGGGATGACGCAATAGGCGTCGGTAAAGACCGCGCGGCCGGTCATCAGGTCGCTTTGCGCGGGCAGGCCGCCCGTCGGCACGTAGTAGGTCTGGCTCATGGCAGTTGGTCCTTCAGGCGCAGCGCCGCGATCCGTTCGACCTGGGCGCAGGCGGTGGCAAATTCGGCCGCGCTGTCCTGCGACAGGCGCTGTTCAAAGGCCGCGAGGATCGAGGCCTTGGTATTGTCCCGCACGGCGATGATGAAGGGAAAGCCGTGGCGCGCGGTATAGGCGGCGTTCAGGCGCTCGAATGTCGCGCGCTCGGCATCCGTGAGCGCGTCGAGCGCGGCCGAGGCCTGTTCGGCGGTGCTGTCAGCGGTCAGGCGGCGCGCGGCGGCGAGCTTGCCGGCAAGGTCGGGGTGCGCCTTCAGGACCGCGAGCCGCTCGTCGTGGCTGGCCGAGCGGAAGGTGCGGGCGAGCGCATTTGCCAGGCCCACTGCGCTGTCGTGGGCTGGGCCGAGTTCCAGGTCCCAGGCCCGTTCGGCAACCCAGGGCGAATGTTCGTAGATGGACCCGAACCGTTCCACGAAGCGCGCGCGGCTCATCTGCGAGGGGCGCTCGAACCGCTTGTGCGGATGGGACGCGGCCCAGTGGCGGGCGATGTCGATGCGGCGGGCGAACCAGACGCCCTCATGCCGGGCGGCATGGTCAAGGAAGCGCATGAGCCCGGCGATCTTGCCCGGCCGCCCGATCAGCCGGCAGTGCAGACCGACCGAGAACATCTTGGCCCGCCCCGCCTGTCCTTCGGCATAAAGCACGTCGAACGTGTCGCGGAGGTAGGTAAAGAACTGCTCGCCATCCACATAGCCGGGCGCGGTCGCGAACCGCATGTCGTTGGCTTCGAGCGTATAGGGAATGACCAGCTGGTCCCGGTTCCCCACCTCCAGCCAATAGGGCAGGTCGTCGTCGTAAGTGTCTGAAATCCATGCCAGGCGCCCGGTTTCAGCGGTCAGGCGCACGGTGTTCATCGAACTCCGGCCCGTATACCAGCCAAGGGGCGGCGCGCCCGTGACCTCTTCATGCAGGCGCAAGCTTTCGGCGATCTGGCGCGCCTCTTCCTCTGGGGCCATGTCGCGGTGGTCGACCCATTTCAGACCGTGGCTCGCGATCTCCCACCCGGCCGCCTTCATCGCCGCGACCTGTTCGGGGTTCCGCGCCAGCGCCGAGGAGACGCCGTAGATCGTGATCGGCAGCTTCCTCTCGGTGAACAGGCGGTGGAGCCGCCAGAACCCGGCCCGCGCGCCGTAGTCGTAAAGCGATTCCATGTTCCAGTGGCGCATCCCCGGCCAGGGTTGCGCGCCGGCGATGTCGGACAGGAACGCCTCGGACTGGGCATCGCCGTGCAGGAGGTTGTTCTCGCCGCCCTCTTCGTAGTTCAGGACGAGCGAGATGGCGATCCTGGCGCCGCCGGGCCAGCGCGCGTCGGGCGGGTTCGGCCCATAGCCCCGGAAGTCGCGCGGATAGCGGTTCATGGCGGGCCCTTCCTTTCAGGCGGCGGCCCCTTGATAGACCGCCCCGTCGCGCATCATTATCGCCAAAATCCCGAAAGAGTTCCGGGTGGCCCGCAGCATTGCACCGAGGCCGGGGACGGGCAAGATGCGTCGGGGATGGAGGGAAAGATGGCCAAGGGGTATCTGACGACGCATGTCCTGGACACCGCACGGGGGGCGCCTGCGGCGGGGTTGCGGATCGTGCTTTACCGGCTGGGCGGCCAGTCGCACGAGAAAATCGCCGAGGCGGTGACGAATGCCGACGGGCGGACGGACAAGCCGATCCTTCCGGCCGAGGCGTTTGCGACGGGCAGCTATGAGCTGGTGTTCTTCGCGGGCGACTACCTTGACCAGACCGGCGCGCCGGGCGAGGCGCCGCGCTTTCTGGACCAGGTGCCGATAAGGTTCGGTATGGCGGATGCCGACGCGCACTATCATGTGCCGCTTCTCTTGTCGCCCTACGGCTATTCGACCTATCGCGGCAGCTGAGGGTCTGAGTCAGCGCCGCCCGGCAAGATCGCGGTAAAGCTCAAGAAATTTCGGATGCACCCAGTCCGGGTCGAAGCGGTCCTCGCGGGACCGCGCCAGGGCCGCCGCTGCCAGCCGCTGCCTGAGCGCCTCGTCGCCCAGCACCTCTTCGAGCGCAGCCGCGATGGCGGGGACATCGCCGACCGGGGCGACGCGGCCGGTTTCGTCGTCGATAAGTTCCACGACGCCCGAACAGGCGGTGGCGACGGCGGGGCGGCCCATGCGGTAGGCCTCGACGATGGTGAAGGGCAGGGCCTCCCACCGCGAGGTCAGAAGGAAAAGGTCGGCGGCCGTCAGGTAGAGGTGCGGATCCGGCGTGCGGCCGACGAAAAGGACCGTGTCGGCCACGCCCCTGTCCTCCGCCCGCGCCTTCAGGGCCGCTTCGTCGGCGCCGTCGCCCGCCACGACGAAGCGCCAGCCGGGATGGGCCGCCTTCACCCGTGCCGCCACCTCGATCAGGATGTCGATGCCTTTTTGCGGCACCAGCCGGGCGAGCGTCAGTATCACCCGGTCGCCGCCCGCGCCCAGCAGCTTCGCCCGCAGCGCCGCGACGGCGGCAGGATCGGGGGCCGGGACCGGATCGACGCCCAGCCCGATGACCCGCAGGCGGCTTTCGGGCACGCCGCCGATTGTCGCCAGGTCGCGCGCGCTCATGTGGCTGGGGGTCACGGTCACGTTGGCGCGGCGGGCGGTGCGGCCAAAGCCTGCGATCCGTTCCGGTTCAGAGCCGTGATAGGTGATGACCAGGGGAATGTTCAGCCCCAGCCGCGCCAGCCATGCCACGAAGGCCGGGGTGCTGTCGTGGGCGTGCATGACATCGACCCGATTGGCCTTCAGCCAGCGGCGCAGAAGCATCGCCGCCCGCAGGCTGGCGATGGCGCGCCTGGGCAGCGCGCCGCCGCGCCATCCGACAGAGATAAGCGGCAGGTCGAGGAAGTCAGGCTCGTTTGCGGCATTGATCCATTCACCCGGATCGCCGGCGACACTGACGCGATGCCCGTGCGCGCGCAGCCAGTCCCGCAGGCCGACGATATGGCGGCTGATGCCTCCGGTCGTGAGCCAGGTGCCGAGTTCGAGGACATGCAGTGGCGTGGTGTCGGGTGGGCGGGTCATGGTCCTGTCGGGCGGGCGGAAGGGTCGGCTTCCAGTTAGTCCGCTGGAGGGCGCCGGGCAAAATGAATCGTCGGCCCCGACGGCGGCTGCGCCGCGATTGTTGAGGCAAAGCCGCGGTTTTGCGGCTCTGGCCCTGGGACGGGCGTGCTGGGGAAACAGTCGTTCCCGGTTCGGGCTCCCGGCGGCGGTCGGCGGCAATTCCGCTTTGCCGCGACATGGTTTGAGCCGATAGTGGCGGGGATGAACAAGGACGCGTCCGGCCCGCGTGGCCAGGGACGGTAATGTGAGGGTGTGATGGGCGTCGGACAGAAGATTGCGGCAGAAAATGCGGGCTGGTCATTCGGCAACAATGTGCCTGATACGTTCGTCGACCATATCAGGCAGTCTGTGCCGCTCTATGAATCGGGGCATGATCTGATCTGCCAGCTTTCGGACTTCTTCGTGAAGAACGACAGCGTCGTCTACGAGATCGGCACGTCGACGGGCGAATTGATCCGCAAGCTGGCCGAACACAACGCCCGCAAGACGGGTGCGCGCTGGGTCGGGATCGATGTCGAGCCGGCGATGATCAAGGCGGCCGAAAAGCACTGCGCCGGTCTGGCCAACATTTCGATCGTGCAGGGCGACGCCCGCCATGTCGAGATGGAGAAGGCCGACATGATGATCAGCTACTACACGATGCAGTTCGTCCCGCCGCGCTATCGGCAGGAACTGTTCGACCGGATCTACGAGATGCTGAACTGGGGCGGCGCCTTCGTCATGTTCGAAAAGGTCCGAGCGCCGGATGCGCGGTTCCAGGACATGATCATGCAGCTCTACAACGACTTCAAGAGCCGCAACGGCTTCTCCGCCGAAGAGATCGTCGAGAAATCGCGCAGCCTGAAGGGCGTGCTCGAGCCCTTCTCGACCCAGGGCAACCACGACCTTCTGGCTCGGGCCGGGTTCAAGGACGTGGTGACGGTGCAGAAATACCTGTGCTTCGAGGGCTTCCTGGCCATCAAATAGAGTGGCGCACAGGGTGTGACAGAGCGCCCCGCCGGCCTTCGGCCGGCGCCGCTGCTTCAGCCGGCTTTCACCGCCCGCACCAGCACCAGCATTTCATAGTTCGGGTCGTGCGTTTCGAGTTCGGCGGTATCGATCTCCGAAGCCGCAAGCCCGTGCAGGTTGCAGATGCAGGTAAAGACATTGCCGACGGTCGAAACCGCGACATTCTCCTTCGGGAAATGGGCATGAAAGAGCCGGCGCTTGGACTGGGTGGTGAAATGCCAGTATTCGCCCCAGTCGTCCACGCCTTCGCGGCGCGCCACGCGGGTCATGCCGTGCGAGGTGCAGAGCACAACTCCGCCCGGCTTCAGGATGCGGGCCAGGGTGGCAATGGCCTTGTCGACCTCGAAGATCATTTGCAGCGTCTGGGTGATGATGATGCAGTCGAAGGAATTGTCGGGAATGTGCGGCGCGTCGGTCAGGTCGGCGACAATGGTGGCCTGCGGATTGCCCTCGACATAGCTCATCACCTCTTCCTGGGTGACGGCGGTTCCGAATTTGCGGATGTAGGTCGGATCGCCCATTTCCAGCACCCGGCCGCGGATGTCGGCTGCATGCCGGGCCAGAAACTGTTCGATGTAGTAGCGTTCGATGGTCAGAAGGTCGCGGTCCTTGCCGAAGATCGCGCTGATCGGCGACAGGCGGCGCAGGCCGCCAAAATTTACCGAGCCGACGGGAACGGACTGAAGCCGATATCGGCGCTGCTGCGTGCGAAGCCACGTGCGCAGGCTTTCGGGCAGGACGACCGTTGCCGTATCCCGGATCAGTTTTTCAAATCGCGCAGCAGGTGTCATCTTGGCGTTCCAGGGGAAAGGTCCTGCGGCCGTTATAGGCCAGTCCCGACGGTTTGGGCGAGGCCAGTGACCGCAGGGGTGTCGATCCGGGACAGAAGCTTCGGGAAAGCAGCGACTTTCGCCCGAAAGCGAACAATGCTGCCGCAGCAGGGCGAAGCCTGTCAGCTTTCGGCCTCGCCCGCGATGCGCAGCAGATAACGGCCGTATTGGGTCTTCTTGTAGGGTTCCGCCAGCTTCCTCAGCTGGTCGGCGTCGATCCAGCCCTGCTCGAAGGCGATCTCTTCGGGGCAGCCGACCTTCAGGTTCTGCCTCTCCTCGATCGTGCGGATGAAGAGTGCCGCATCCAGAAGGCTTTCGTGGGTGCCGGTGTCCAGCCAGGCGAAGCCGCGGCCCAGCTTTTCGACCTGAAGGCTGCCTTCGGCGCGGTAGATGTTCAAAAGGTCGGTGATCTCTACCTCGCCCCTTGCGGATGGCTTGATGGTGCGGGCGCGCTTCGGTGCGTCGCCGTCCAGGAAGTAGATGCCGGTCACGGCGTAGCTCGACTTCGGTGCGGGCGGCTTTTCGACGATCGACAGGACGCGGCCCTCGCGGTCGAACTCGACCACGCCGTAGCGTTCGGGGTCCGAGACGCGGTAGCCGAAGACCGTGCCGCCTTTCACCCGCGCATCCGCTTCCTTCAGCCGGTCAGGGAGCCCCTCGCCGAAAAAGACGTTGTCGCCCAGAACCATGGCCGACGGCGCACCCGCCAGGAATTCTTCGGCCAGCGTATAGGCCTGCGCCAGACCCTCGGGGCGTTCCTGCACGATGTAGGTGAAGGACATGCCCCAGTCGGCACCGCTTTCGAGAAGGGCGCGGAACTGCGGCAGGTCGCGCGGGGTCGAGATGACAGCGACCTCGCGGATGCCGGCCAGCATCAGGACCGACAGCGGATAGTAGATCATCGGCTTGTCGTAGAGCGGCAGCATCTGCTTCGAGACGGCATGGGTGATCGGATAGAGGCGGGTGCCCGATCCTCCGGCGAGGATGATGCCCTTGCGGGGAAGTGTGGTCATGAGGACGTCTCCAACTCGGCAATGACTGTGGTCAGGCCCGTGCGCCAGTCCGGCTGCCCGATGCCGTAGGTATCGCGGATGCGGGTGCAATCCAGCACAGAGTTGGCGGGCCGGCGCGCGGGGGTCGGGTAATCGGCGGTGGCGATGGGGATCACGCGGGGCTTTTTCGACAGGTGCGAGCGTTCGAAGATGGCGCTGGCGAAGTCGGCCCAACTGGTGGCGGGGCGGCCGGCGAAATGGAAGATGCCAGAGGTGCCGCGCCCCTCGGCGAAGCTGGCGGCGATGGCCAGAAGGGCGCGGGCGATTTCATGGGCGGGCGTCGGGCCGCCCCTCTGGTCGGCGACGACGCGCAGCTCGTCCCGCTCGGCGCCGACGCGCAGCATGGTCTTCACGAAGTTCTTGCCGTGCGCCGAAAAGACCCAGGAGGTGCGCAGAATGGCATGGGGGCCGCCGGCAGCGGTGACCAGCCGCTCGCCCTCGAGTTTCGTGGCGCCATAGACGCCAAGGGGCGCCACCGGGTCGTCCTCGCGCCAGGGGCGGGTGCCCGAGCCGTCGAAGACATAGTCGGTCGAAATATGCAGGAAGGGCAGGCCGCGCCCTGCGGCGGCGGCGGCCACGGCGCCGGGCGTGGTGGCGTTGATGATGCGGGCAAGGTCGGGTTCGGCCTCTGCCTGGTCGACGGCGGTGTGGGCAGCGGCGTTAATGACGATGTCGGCCTTCGCGCCGGCGATGAGCGCGGCGCAGGCGGCGGGGTCGGTCAGGTCGGCCCCGGCCCGGCCGACCTGCGTCAGTTCGGCGCCGACCAGGGGGGCCGCGCGCGCAAGTTCCAGTGCCACCTGGCCCGTGGTTCCGAAGGAAAGGATGCGCATGGTTGGCGGCCCGCTCTGACGACTTGGCTGTCTGTCAGCGGTTTTTGTGGCAAAATCAAGGGCAGCCCGTCGGTAGCCCGCCGGTAGCCCGCCGGTAGCCCGTCGGTGGAGGGTCGCCGGGCACCCGCCGGGGCTGGCGGCAATCCGCCTGCTCACCACCTTTCAAGCTGTCGTGAGCGCTTGACACGAGGCTTTGAAATCGGCGCATCCATACGCATGTCTCTGGCCATGGGGCCCTTCCCGCCGGAGTACGGCCGGGCAATGCGTGCGCCTCACTGGATCAGGAAGGTATTTCAGATGGACGATGGGATGATGAATGGGCGGGGTCGCGGCTGGCGCACGGTCCTGCTTGCGGGGGTTTCGGCGCTGAGCCTTCTGGGCACGACGCCGATGATGGCGGTGGCCGAAGCCCCGCCCGGCGGCATGATGGTGTCCTATGCGGACGTGGTGGCCAAGGCGAAGCCCGCGGTGGTCACGATCCTGACCGAGATCAACGTGCCGCAGGACAACAGCGGACAGGACGGCGGAGACGGCAGCCAGATGCCGCCCGAGGAATTCTTCCGCCGCTTCTTCGGCGAGAACGGGCCGTTCCAGGGCATGCCCTTCCCCGGCGCGCCGGGTAATCCGGGCGGCCAGGGCCAGGGCATGGGCCCGATGCGCCCGATGCCGCAGCAGAAGGGCGCGGCTCTCGGCTCTGGCTTCATCGTGTCGGCGGACGGGACGGTCGTGACCAACCATCATGTCGTCGACAATGCGACGAAGATCACGGTCAAGCTTGACGACGGCACCGAACTTCCGGCCAAGGTCGTGGGCTTCGACGCCAAGAACGACATCGCGGTCCTGAAGGTCGACCCGAAGACGCCGCTGCCGGTCATCGCCTGGGGCAATTCCGACGCGCTCCGGCTCGGCGATCCGATCCTTGCGATCGGCGACCCTTTCGGCATCGGGCCGACGGTCACCGCCGGCATCGTCTCGGCCCGGGGTCGCGACCTGCACAACGGGCCCTATGACGACTTCATCCAGGTCGATGCCGCGATCAACCATGGCAACTCGGGCGGTCCCCTGATCGACGAGCAGGGCGAGGTCGTCGGCATCAACACCGCGATCTATTCGCCGAACGGCGGCAACGTCGGCGTGGGCTTCGCCATTCCTGCCGCGCAGGCCCAGAAGGTGGTCGAGAAGATCATCCAGAAGGGCACGATCGAGCATGGATTCATCGGCGTGGGCATCCAGCCCGTCGACGAGCAGATCGCGGGCGCCATCGGGCTGAAAGAGGCCAAGGGCGCGCTTGTCGCCTCGATCGTCGACGGCTCGCCCGCCGCGAAGGCCGGGATCAAGGTCGGCGATGTGGTCCGGTCGGTGAACGGCACGGCGATCAGCGACCCGCGGTCCCTGTCGCGCGCCATCGCGGACCTGTCGCCGGGCGACAAGGCCACGCTCGATGTCTGGCATGAGGGCGCAGAGAAGAAGGTCGACATCACCATCGGCAAGACAGGCGACCAGGTCGCGTCGGCCGGGACCGATCAGGGCCAGGCGTCACCCACCGAGGGCCAGAAGGTCGCGGCGCTCGGCCTGACGGTCACCGATGCCAACGCGGACCAGGCGAGCCAGCTGGGCCTGCCGGAAGGCACCACGGGCGTCGTCGTTTCCGACATCGACGCCAAGGGTCCGGCGGCGGACAAGGGGCTTGAGCAGGGGGATGTGATCGAAAGCATCAACCAGTCCCCGGTCACGACCACCGCCGATCTGGAAAAGGCGGTGAAAGAGGCCACGGACGCCAAGCGCGATGCGGTCCTGCTGCTGGTCAACCGCCAGGGCCAGAAGAGCTTCATCGCTGTCCCGCTTGTCCAGAACTGAGAGGCGGGTCGCCCCGTATGAAGCAAAAAGGGGGCCTCGGGGCCCCCTTTTTCATGTCCTGGCGCGGCGCCAGAGCAACAGCGCTGCCAACCAGATCGCGATTTCGACCAGGAAGCTCCAGTGGAAGATGAAGGACCAGAGCCAGAAGTCATAGGTGGGCGGCACGTCGAAAAAGGACATGAGCCGGGTGCTGAAGGGCGCCCCCCACATGATGTCGCCGACGAGCGTATCGAGCAGGAGATGCAGGAAGACCGCCGCCAGAAAGGCTATTGCCGGCCACCGTGCGTCGGTCCACCACGCAAGCGGCAGAGCGATCGCGCTGATGATTGCCCAGAAGAAGGGGATATGGACCCAATAGCGATGGTGGTGGATCCGCCCGTGATCGGCCAACACATTGAAAATCAGGTCGAAATCTGGGAATGTCGACCCAAGGATTGCTGCGCCGAAAACCCACCTTTCGGGCCGGCTGAGGGTTCGGCCGAGGATGTAACCGGCAGGCAGGCAGGCAGGTGGGCGGTGATCACGCCTCAGCCCTGGCCGAGGCGTTTGCCCACCCCGTCACGGTCCTGAAGCGCCCGCCACCAGTCCTCGTGCGTCAGGAACCAGTCGACCGTGCGTTCAAGCCCCTGGTCGAGCGTCACCGAGGGGCGCCAGCCGAGTTCCTCGCGGATGCGGGTCGGGTCGATCGCATAGCGCTGGTCGTGGCCGGGCCGGTCGGTGACGAAGGCGATCTGTTCGGCATAGGGCCGGTTTCCGGGACGCCTTGCATCAAGGATCGCGCAGATCTTGGTGACCAGTTCCAGGTTCGTCGCCTCGTTCTCGCCGCCGATGTTGTAGCTGCGGCCAAGCGCGCCCTTCGTAAGCACGGTCAGCAGGGCGTCGGCATGATCCTCGACGAAGAGCCAGTCGCGGATATTGTCGCCACGCCCGTAGATCGGGATCGGCGCGCCCGAAAGCGCCTTCAGGATCACGACCGGGATCAGCTTTTCGGGGAAGTGGAAGGGCCCGTAATTGTTGGAACAATTGGTCAGGACGACCGGCAGCCCATAGGTTTCGTGCCAGGCGCGCACCAAATGGTCCGATGCCGCCTTTGACGCGGAGTAGGGCGAGCGCGGGTCGTAGGGCGTGTCCTCGGTGAACTTGCCGGTGGCGCCGAGCGAACCGAAGACCTCATCGGTCGAGATATGGTGGAAGCGGAAGTCCTCGGGCTTGCCACGCGCTGTCCAGTAGGCGCGCGCGGCCTCAAGCAGCGTATAGGTGCCGGTGATGTTCGTCTCGATGAAGGCCGCCGGGCCGTCGATCGAGCGGTCGACGTGGCTTTCGGCGGCCAGGTGCATGATCGCGTCGGGCCTGTGCTGCGCGAGGATCGCGTCGAGGCGCGGGCGGTCGCAGATGTCGGCCTGCTCGAAGGCGTAGCGCGGATTGTCCGCGACGCTTTCGACGTTCGTCAGGCTGCCCGCATAGGTCAGCTTGTCAAGGTTGACGACCTCATGCCCGTCGCGGATGGCCTGCCGCACGACCGCCGATCCGATGAAACCCGCGCCGCCCGTGACAAGAAGTTTCATGCCCGGTCCTCCCACACAAAGGGGCTTTCGAAATCGGCGAAGGCGGGTGCCTTGCGGTCCTTGTCGGACAGGATCGCGTCCGAGGCGGCGATCCCCCAGTCGATCCCGAGCGTGTCGAAGCGCACGGCGCCGTCATGGTCTGGCGCGTAGCTGTCGGAACATTTGTACAGGATCTCGCTTTCGGGCGCGCGCGTCACGAAGCCGTGCAGGAACCCGGCGGGGATCAGCATCTGGCGGCCGTTTTCGGCCGTCAGGTCGGTGCCGAACCACCGGCCATAGGTCGGCGAGCCCCTGCGCACGTCGACCGCCACGTCCCAGACATGGCCGCGCCCGCAGCGCACGAGCTTGGCCTGCGCGCGGGGCGGCGACTGGAAGTGAAGGCCGCGCAGCGTGCCGACGGCAGTCGACATCGAATGGTTGTCCTGCACGAAGTCGATGGTGAGTCCCGCTTTTGCGAGGGTGTCGCGGTTCCAGACTTCGGAAAACCAGCCGCGATCGTCGCCGAAGCGGCGCGGCGTCAGGACGAGAAGGCCGGGTAGGGGGGTATGGTCGATCTGCATCTGGTGTCTGGTTGCGCTCTGGCCGGTCGGGTGAAGGGGTCGAGAGGGGTCTTAGCCCGCAGCGGGGGCGCGAGGAAAGGGAAAAGGCCGGCCTCCGCGCCACCATTGTTGCCTTGATGGCAACGGTCCGGCATTGACGCAGCGATTTGGATTGGATTGAGAGAAGCGGGCGGGAAACGGGGCAGCGACGGCCGGGGTCGCAGGATCGGCCCGACGGCGGTTTTGCCGCGAATGTTCACTCCCGCGCCATAATTTCGTCCAGTGAAGCTGACAGGACGAGAAATGAAAACGAAAGTAGCCGGGCGCGGCGTGTGTCGTGCGGGGCGTCGCAATCTGCGATAGGGGTCGCGTATGAGTGTGCTATCGAAACGTATCCTCGTGACCGGCGGAGCGGGCTTTCTTGGCTCTCACCTGTGCGATCGGCTGATGGCCGAGGGCGCGGACGTGCTGTGCGTCGACAATTTCTACACCGGGCGGCGGGCGAACGTGGCGCACCTGATGGGCCACCCCCGCTTCGAGGTGCAGCGCCACGATGTGACCTTCCCGCTCTATGTCGAGGTGGACGAGATCTACAACCTGGCCTGCCCGGCCAGCCCGATCCATTACCAGCACGATCCGGTGCAGACGACCAAGACCTCGGTCAACGGCGCGATCAACATGCTGGGCCTTGCCAAGCGCCTGAAAGCAAAGATCCTGCAGGCCAGCACGTCCGAGGTCTATGGCGACCCCGAGGTGCATCCCCAGACCGAAGACTACTGGGGCCATGTGAACCCGGTCGGCTTCCGGTCCTGCTACGACGAGGGCAAGCGCTGCGCCGAGACGCTGTTCTTCGACTATCACCGCCAGCACCGGCTGCAGATCAAGGTGGCGCGGATCTTCAACACCTACGGGCCCCGGATGCATCCGAACGATGGGCGCGTGGTGTCGAACTTCATCATGCAGGCCCTTCGGGGCGAACCGATCACCATCTACGGCGCAGGCGACCAGACGCGGTCCTTCTGCTATGTCGACGACCTGATCGAGGGCTTCGTGCGGCTCATGGCGTCGCCGCCCGAGGTGACGGGCCCGATCAACCTTGGCAACCCGGTCGAGATGACGATCCGCGAGCTTGCGGAACTGGTCGTCGACCTGACCGGCGCGAAGTCGCGCCTGATCGAGGCGCCCCTGCCGCAGGATGACCCGACGCAACGCCGCCCCGACATCACCCGCGCCCGCGAGGTGCTGGGGTGGGAGCCGAAGGTGCGGCTGAAGGACGGGCTGGCGAAAACCATCGCCTATTTCGACGGCTTCCTCAGGGACGGACAGACCGGAGTAAAAGACGGATGACGGCCGGGGTCGGACTGCAACGGGCGAGGACGGCCATCGTTCTGCTGGTGGCCGCGTTGGCGCTGTTGTCGATCTGGATCGCCAACGGGCGCCCGCTTTTCTATTACGATACAGCCGCTTACGTGAAGCAGGGGCAGGCAGCACTTGCGCAGCTGGGCCTGATCCACCTGCCCGAAGGGGTGGCCGGGGACGGCACGGGCGGTGCGGCGAAGGCGACGGTCGACGGGTCGCGGTCGCCGGTCTTTGCGGTCCTTGCGGGCGGGTTCGCCGCGATGGGCGCGATCGGCGGGCTGCTGGTCCTCGACCTTCTGGCCCTGCTGCTGATGGTCGGGCTCGCGGTCAGCGTCATCCGCCGCACCTGGATGCCCGGGGCGAGCGGCGTGCGGTTTGGCGGGCTGGCGCTGATCGTCGCCTCGCTCGGCTCGCTGCCCTTCTACGTCGCCTACCTCATGCCGGACCTCCTGACGCCAGTGCTGATCCTGGCCGTCGCGGCGCTGGCGGTCTTCGGCAGCCGCATGGGTCCGTGGGAACTGGGGCTGGGCTACCTCCTTGCCAGCTTCGCGACCGTCGTGCACCTGTCGCACCTGCCGATCGCGATCCTGGCCGTCGCGGCGGGGGTGGTGCTTGCCTGGTTCACCGGGCGGCGGGGCTGGTGGAAGGGGCCGGCGATCCTGGTGCTGGTCCTTCTGACCGCCTTCGCCCAGCAGGCCGCCTTCCGCGCCGTTGCGGCCAAGGCTGCCCATGCCGAGGTGACGATCCTGCCCTTCCTGACCGCGCGCCTGATCCAGGACGGCCCCGGCCAGACCTGGCTCGCGGCCCGTTGCCCGGACGCGGGCGTGGCGACCTGCCTTCTGTGGGCCGAGTTGCAGAAGTCCGACGATCCCTATCGGCTGACCGCCACGCACATCGTCTTTGAAAAGGGCGAGCGGCTGGGGTCCTTCCAGCATCTGTCCGAGGCCGATCGCGCCGCCGTGTCGCGCGACCAGATCACCTTTGCCAAGTCCGTGGTGCGCACCTATCCCTTCGCGGTGGCGGGGGCCTTCCTGCACAACGTGGGCCAGCAGTTCGCCCGCGTGTCGGTCGTCATGACGCTGCCCTTCGACAAGGTGGTCGCGGCAAACACCTCGGTCACCGAAGCGATGGGCGGCCCGCTTTCCATCGGGCGGCTCGGCTGGCCGGCGCCCTGGGCCGATCCGCTGACACGGGCCCAGAGCGTGCTATATGCCGCGACGCTCGGCTTCCTCGTGGCGCTTGTCGTCCTTCCGGGCGCGCTCCCGCGCGAGATGCGGCTCTTCGTCCTGATGGTCCTTGCCGGGATCCTGGCCAATGCGGCCGTCTGCGGCGGCATCTCGCAGCCTTCGGACCGCTACGGGTCGCGGGTGATCTGGCTCTTGCCCTTCACCGCCGTTCTTGCGGGCGGTGTGGCGCTCCGGCGCGAACCATGACGCGGATTTCCGTCATCATGCCCGCCTTCCGGGCCGAGGCGCTTCTGCCGCGCGTCCTGCCGCCGCTTCTGGCCATGCAGGCGCGGGGCGAGGTGGCAGAGGTCATACTGGTCGACGACCGTTCGCCCGACCGCACGGCCGAGGTGGCGCGCGGGATGGGGGCGCGCGTCATCGTCCTGCCGGCGAATGGCGGCCCGGGCGTTGCGCGCAACCTTGCGGCCGAAAAAGCGAGCGGGGATGTCCTGTGGTTCGTCGACAGCGACGTGGTCGCGCATGACGACGCGGCGCGGCGGCTGCACGCCGCCTTTGCCGACCCGTCGGTCGCAGCGGTCATCGGCAGTTATGACGAGGATCCGCCCGGCAACTGGTTCGCGCGCTACCGCAACCTGATGCACCGCTATTACCACCAGACTGCCCGGCGCCACCTGCGCACCTTCTGGGCGGGTTGCGGCGCCATCCGGGCGGGCGTCTTCCGCCGCGCCGGGGGCTTCGACATCGCCACCTACCGTGTGCCCTCGATCGAGGACATCGAGCTTGGCTACCGCATCGCGGCAGCCGGCGGCGAGATCGTGGTCGACCCCGACCTGCAGGCCAAGCACCTCAAGGAATGGCGGATCGGGCAGGCGATCCACACCGACATCTTCCGCCGGGCGCTGCCCTGGTCGCGGCTGATGATCTCGCGCGAGGGGCTGACGGACGACCTGAACACCTCGCGCGCCGAGCGGGGCCGGGCCGCCCTGGCGGGGCTCTTGGCCCTGTCGATCCTGATCCTGCCCTTCGCGCCTTGGCTCTGGCCCCTGCCGCTTCTTGTCTTTACGCTGGCGCTAGCGGTCAATACGCAGCTCTTTTCCTTCCTCATCCGTCACCTCGGCCTGCTTCGCGCGCTGGCCGCGATGCTCTATCATCAGCTTTATTACCTCTATTCCACGGCATGCTTTGCCTGGTGTCTTTTTGAATTTCATGTCCTTGGCATAAGGAACCGCCTTCATGTCCCGTGAGGCCCTGACCCCCCTGTCCGACGCCCGCCTCGGCGCCCCGCACCGCGGCCATGCTGTCGCCCGCACCCCGGCCGAGGGGTTCGAGGGCCTGTCTCTGTCGATCGTCATCCCCGCCTTCAACGAGGAAGGCGCCGTCCGCCAGACGATCGAGGATGTGCGCAAGGAGATGGACGCGACCGGCGTGCCTTACGAGATCATCGTGATCGACGATGGTTCCTCCGACCGCACGATGGAGATCGCGCGTTCGACGGGCGTGGTCGTCGACAGCAACCAGGTCAACACCGGCTATGGCGCCAGCCTCAAGCGCGGCATCCGTCATGCGCAGTTCGAATATGTCGCGATCATCGACGCCGACGGCACCTATCCGGCGCGCTACCTGCCCGCGATGCTGAAGATGTGCCGCGATCAGGATATGGTCGTCGGCGACCGGGGGGCGGCGATGAAGAACGTGCCCTGGATCAGGAAGCCCGCGAAATGGGTGCTGAACAGCTTTGCCTCCTTCCTGGCCGAGCGGCGGCTGAATGACCTGAACTCGGGCCTGCGCGTCTTCCGCAAGTCTGAACTTGTGCCCTTCGTGCCGCTTCTGCCGCAGAAGTTCAGCTTCACGACGACGATCACGCTCTGCATGTCCTGCAACGGCAAGCGGATGATCTATACGCCCATCGAATACGGCAAGCGCGTCGGCAAGTCGAAGATCCGGCCCGTCGATTTCCTGAACTTCGTGATCCTGGTCCTGAGGATGACGGTCCTGTTCAATCCCCTGCGGGTCTTCATTCCGCTGGGGCTGGTTCTGATGGCAGTCGGTATCCTGAAGTTCGTCTACGACCTCTTCCTCGACAACCTGTCGGAAACGACGATCTTCGCCTTCCTGTCGGCGCTGATCATCTGGTCGCTCGGGCTGATCGCTGACATGATCTCGCGCCTGCATCTGAGGCCCTGACATGGCTATTTCGGCCAGGGCCCTCAGGAAATGGGGATTGCGCGCGGCGGGCTCGGCGCTTGCGCTCGTGCTCATCTTCCACTTCCTGCCGCGCGAGGCGATCCTTGAAGGGTTCCGCCGCCTGACACCTGCCGTCTTTCTGGGCGTCCTGGTCGCCTTTCTGGCGGCCCATGTCGCGGCGGCCTTCAAATGGTGGCTTCTGATGGGCCGCGCGCTGCCCTTCGGGCAGGCGCTGCGCGCCCATTTCGCGGGGCTTGCGGCCAACCTTGCCCTGCCGGGCGCTGCCGGGGGCGATGCCGTGCGGGCGGGGCTGGCGCATGTGGCGCTGAAGGACGGGCCGCGCGTAGCTGCGGCGGCGGTCGGCGACCGGCTCATCGACATGGTAGGGCTTGCCTGCCTGTCGCTTCTGGGCCTGGTCTTCGTGGCGGGCCATGCCAATGCGACGCTGGCCTGGGTGATGGCGGCGGTCGTGGTCGGCGGCGCGGTCACCGCGCTTTACATCTTCCCGGCCGCCGCCCGCTGGATCTGGGGGCGCCATCCCGGTCTTCCTGCCCGTGACCTCGGCCTGAGGCTTGCGGGCGCCTTCGCCATGCTCGGCCGCCAGCCGGGGCTTCTGGCCACCGCTCTGGGCCTGTCGATGGCGATCCAGACGCTGCTCGTTTACCTGTCGATCCAGCTGGCAGAGCCGGTCGGCGTCCATATTCCCGCCGCCGCCTGGTTCTTCGGCTGGCCGATCGCCAAGATCGTGGCGACGCTGCCGATCTCGCTTGGCGGGCTGGGCGTGCGGGAAAGCTCGCTCGCCGCCCTTCTTGCGCCCTTCGGCGCCGATCCGGCGCTTGTCGTTGCCTCGGGCCTCGCCTGGCAGGCGATCCTCTATCTGGCCGGCCTTCTGGGCGGGCTTGTCCTTCTTCTGTCCGGGGGTGGCCTGACCGCCCGCCCGGCCCCCGGTGCGGAGCGGTCGCGATGACGAAACCCGACGTGTTGATCCTTGGCGCCGGCCCCGCCGGCGTCGCCGCTGCCCACCGGCTGAGCCAGCAGCACCAGGCGCAGGTCGCCGTTCTGGAGCGCGCCCCGCGCGCGGGCGGCAATTCCACCAGCTTCCAGATCGACGGCATCTGGTGCGACTTTGGCTCGCACCGCTTTCACCCGGTGGCCGATCCGGCGGTCATCGCGGATGTGAAGGGGCTTCTGGGCGATGACCTGCTCTTGCAGCCGCGCCATGGCCGCATTCGCCTCGGCGGGCGCTGGATTCACTTTCCGCTGAAGCCCTTGGACGCGCTCTTGCGCCTGCCGCCCCGCTTTGCCGCGCGGCTGTTCGGCGACATGGCGATGAAGCCCTTCCGCAAGAAGGGCGGCAGGGCGACGAGCTTTTCGCAGGTGCTCTATGACGGGCTCGGGCCGACGATCTCGGAAAGTTTCTACTTTCCCTATGTGAAAAAGCTCTGGGGCCTTGACCCCGACGCGCTCGCGGTGACGCTGGCCGAACGGCGGGTTTCGGCGGGGTCGGTCGGCAAGATCCTCGGCAAGATGGTCCGCATGCTGCCGGGCATGAAGGGGCCGACGACCGGGCGCTTCTACTACCCGAAGAAGGGCTTCGGCCAGATCACCGAGGCGATGGTCGGCGCGTCGCGTGCCAAGGGCGTGGACTACGGCTTCGGCACGGACATCCTGCGCATCACGCGCGAGGGCAACCGCGTGACCGGCGTCGTCGTCAAGACGGCGGATGGCGAAGAGGTGCGGACGGCCGATCAGGTCTTTTCGACCATCCCGCTGACGACCGTTGTGCGGCTCATGGATCCGCCGCCGCCGCCCGAGGTGGTGAAGGCTGCCCAGTCGATCCGCTTCCGCGGCATGATCCTCGTCTACCTGATCCTGAAGACCGACCGCTTCACCGAATATGACGCGCATTACTTTCCCGAGCTGTCGATCCCGATCAGCCGCATGTCGGAACCCAAGAACTACAATTCCGCCGAAGGGCCGAAGGGGCTGACCATCCTGTGCGGCGAGTTGCCCTGCGACCCCGGCGAGGTCTGGTGGGACATGAGCGACGCCGATCTTGGCCGCCATTATGTCGACTGGCTGAACGGGCTTGGCTTGCCCGTCACCTGCGAGGTGGTGCGCTGCGAGACGCGGCGGATCGGGCAGGCCTATCCGGTCTATGACCTTGACTATCAAAGGCATTTCGAGACGGTGGACAGTTGGCTCTCGGGGCTTGACGGGTTCCTGTCCTTCGGGCGGCAGGGCCTTTTCGCCCATGACAACACGCACCACGCTTTCGCCATGGCCTATGCCGCGGCCGAGGTGCTGCGCCCCGACGGGACGATCGACCGCGACGGCTGGGCGCGTCACCGGGCCGAGTTCGAGCATCACCGGGTCGAGGACTGAATGACGCGCCACGTTGAATGGGGGCGGCCGTGAGTGGCTGGGCGACCTCGATCCTCATGTATCATTCGGTGTCGGACCGGGGGGGCGCCACGTCCATTCCACCCGCGGTCTTTGCCATGCAGATGCGCGCGCTGGCCCAAAGCGGGGTTCCCTGCCTGACGCTTGGCGACTGGGCCGATCTTCGGGGTGCGGGGCGGCTGCCGGCGCGGTCGGTGGTCGTGACGTTCGACGACGGGTTTGCCGATTTCGACCAGGCGGCCTGGCCCGTCATGCGCGACCTTGGGATAAGGCCGATCGTCTACCTGCCGACCGGCTATATCGGCGGCAGTGAAGGCTGGCGCGGCATCGCCGACCCGCCGCGCCCGCTCATGGGCTGGAACCGGGTCGAGGCGCTGGCGGCCGAAGGGGTTCTTTTCGGCAACCATACACGCAGCCACCCGGACCTGACCGCGCTGCCCGATGCCGAGATGACGGCAGAGGTTCAAGGCGGCGCCGGCGTTCTGGCCGACCGCCTCGGCGCAGCACCTGCGCACTTCGCGCCGCCCTACGGGCTTGCGGGACCGCGTGAGCGGGCCGCGATTTCCCGCGCGCATGTGACCTCGGTCGGAACCCGGCTCGGGGTCGCCGGGCAGGGGGATGACCTGTTCGACCTGCCGAGGATCGAGATGTTCTATTTCCAGAACCCGGCACGCTGGCGGGCCCATCTGGCGGGGCGCGGCGGCCCCTACCTGGCGTTGCGCCGAACGCTGCGCACGGTGAAGGGTGCGGCCATGAAGCCGTGGGCGGGCCTGAAATGAGCGTCGAGCGGCAGTTTTCGCGCGGCGTTGCCTGGATGGCGCTTGGCAACTGGGTCGAGCAGGCGGTCAATTTCGCTGTCTTCGTGACGCTCGCCCGGCTTCTGGGCGCGCGCGACTACGGACTACTGGCGATGGCGTCGGTCTTCATCGTCCTGTGCGAACAGATGGTCCGCGAAAGCCTGTCGGAATATCTGATTGCGCACCCCGACCCCCAGCCCCAGGACTGGAACGCGACCTTCTGGCTTCTGGTGGCGCTGGGCCTAGTGCTTGCCGCCGGCCTCGCGCTCATCGCGCCGCTCGCGGCGCGGACCTATGGCGAGCCGCAGGTGACGGGGCTGATCCGCGCCCTGTCGCTGTCGGTGCCGATCGTCGCCCTGAACGCGGTTCCCGTCGCGATCCTCAGGCGAGAGCTCCACTTCCGCACCCTGTCGCTTCGCGCGATTGCCGGGGTGGTCCTGGGCGGCGTGGTCGGGATCGGCATGGCGCTCTACGGCTTTGGCGTCTGGAGCTTCGTCGGCCAGTGGCTGACGCTGATCCTGACGAACGCCGTCCTTGCCTGGGGCGCGGTCGACTGGCGGCCGGGGCCGGTGCCGGGCCGGGCGGCCCTGCTGGCGGCCGGGCATTTCGGCGCCAAGGTCCTGGGGCTGCGCGCGGGCGAGATGGCGGCGACGCAGGTGCCGCTTCTGCTGACCGGCGCGCTTTTCGGTCCGGTTGCGGCCGGTCTTTACGGGCTGGCGTGGCGGCTGGTCGAGACGCTTTCGTTCCTGATCATCACGCCCTTGCGCCAGGCCTCGCAGTCGGCCTTTGCGGCGCTCGGCCGGTCCGGGCCGGGGCTTGCCGGGCGGCTCATGCGTGATGTGCTGGTGCTGGCGGGGACCGTCGCCTTTCCTTTCTTCACCGGCCTGTCGCTCTTGTCCGCGCCGATGATCGCGCTGATCTTCGGGCCCGGCTGGACCGAGGCGGCGCCAGTCCTGGCGATCCTGGCCGCGATCGGCCTCTACATCTGCCTGTCGCGCATCCAGACCGTCTTCGCGCTCGCCGCCGGCAGGGCGGGGGTCGTGGGCGTTCTGGTCTGGACGACGGTCGGGCTGATGGCGCTGCTGATCTGGGTCGCGGCGCGGCAGGGCGACACCGGCGCGCCCTGGGTCGCCGGTGCGGTCGTCGCCGCACATTTTCTGGTCTGGCCCGCGCTCTTCGTCACCGTGGCGCGCCTGTCGGGACAGCCGCTCGCGGCGCTCGTCCTGCCGCAGATCGCCCCCCTTTTCGGCAGCCTGGTCATGGCGGTGCCGGTGGTGGCGATCGCACGGCTTCTTGACGGTCACAGCCCGATCCTGGTCCTTGGCGTCGCGGTGCCGGCGGGGGTCGTGACCTACCTTCTTGTCTGCCTTGCCGTGATGCGCGACCGCTTCACGCTCTTTCGCACGCTGGCCAGGGGGGGCGCGTCGTGAGCCCGCTCAGGATCCTGATGTTCACCACCTTCTACCCGCCCTTTTCCTTCGGCGGCGATGCGATCGGGGTGCAGCGCATGGCGCGGGCGCTTGCCGCGCGGGGGCATGAGGTCACGGTCGTCCATGACGAGGACAGCTACCTGATCCTTGGCGGCAAACCGGGGGCCGAGGGCGCGCCTGACGGCGTGCGGCGCATCGGGCTTCGGGCGGCGAACGGCTTCCTGTCGAACCTGCTGACCCAGCAGATGGGGCGCCCGACGATCCATGCCGCGCGCATAAGGGCGCTGATCGACGAGATACGGCCCGACATCATCTGGCACAACAACCTGTCGCTGGTCGGCGGCCCCGGCCTTCTGGCCTATGGCGACGCCTTCAAGGTCTACGAGGCGCACGAGCATTGGCTCGTCTGCCCGACCCATGTCCTCTGGCGCTATGGGCGCGAGTTGTGCGACCAGCGCGCGTGCCTGCGCTGCGTGGTCAGCTACCGGCGCCCGCCGCAGCTATGGCGGGGGACGGGGCTGCTGGGGCGGATGCTCGACCGTGCCGATCTGGTCATCGCCAAGTCCGAGTTCTCGCGGGCGAAACATGCCGAATTCGGGCTCGGCCAGCCAATGACGGTGCTGCCCTATTTCCTGCCCGACCTCGCGCCGGCCGCGAAGAGCGAGGCGCCAAGCCCCCATCCGCGGCCCTATTTCCTGTTCGTCGGACGGCTCGAGAAGATCAAGGGCCTGCAGGATGTCTTTCCGGCGATGGAGAAGTTTCCCGACGCGGACCTCTTGATCCTGGGCGACGGCGACTATGCGCCCGACCTGAAACGGCTCGCGGCCGGGCAGGAGCGCATCCGCTTCCTTGGCCGCAAGACGCCGGAAGAACTCGACGCCTATTATCGCGGCGCATTAGCGCTGATCGTGCCGTCGATCTGTTACGAGACTTTCGGGATCATCCTGATCGAAAGCTTCCGGCTGGGCACCCCGGTCATCGCCCGCCGCCTCGGGCCCTTCCCCGAGATCGTCTCGGCCTCGGGCGGCGGGCTTCTCTTCGAGGATGAGGCGGGGCTTCTGGCCGCCATGCGCACCTTCGCCAGCGACCCCGACGCGCGGGCGCGGATGGCGGCGGCGGCGCGGGCGGGATTTGCCGAACATTGGCGCGAGGACCGGGTGCTTGCGGCCTATGAGGAGCGGTTCGCCAAGGCGGCGCGGCAGGCCGGGCGGCACGGGCTTGCCGACCGTCTGGCCGCCGGCGCCTTCACAAAAGGGGCAGGCGCGGGCTGACCGCCGCGCGCTCTGCCCCCTTCCTCAGCCGAAAAGCCCGATCCGCTGGAGGAACCAGAAAGCGGCGATGATCGAGATCAGCGCCGAGCCCGGGATCACGATGCGCTTGCGATACCAGGGCTTGTTGCCGAACCAGATACCGACCGTCAGGAACATGAAGGCGATGATGGTCAACTGACCAAGTTCGACACCGACGTTGAAGCTGAGAAGGCCCAGAAGGAAGTCCTCTGGCGGGATGGCAAATTCGCGCAGGATTCCGGCGAAGCCCATGCCGTGCAAGAGCCCGAAGCCGAAGACCACGAAGGGTCGCCAGAAACTGAGCGTCGGCCTGAGGATATTCTCGACGCCCACATAGATGATCGACGCGGCGATCAGCGGCTCGACGATCGAGGGCGGCACGTAGACATAGCCCGCCGCGCCAAGGCCGAGCGTGATCGTATGGGCGACGGTGAAGGCGGTGATCTGGGTCAGGATCGGCTTCAGCCGCGTCGACAGAAGGAAGATGCCGACGACGAAGAGGATGTGGTCGGTCCCCTTGGGCAGGATGTGGGTGTAGCCGATCTTGAGGAAGTCCCAGACCATGTCGAGGGTGGTGCGCGACTTCACATCGTTGATGACGATGTCGCTGCTGGTCTCCCCGGGTTCGATCTTTTCGACATGAATCGAGCGTGAATGCGGCGCGATGGTGCGCAATAGGATCTTGCCGAACGAAGCGTCCCAGCCGAAGGCAAAGGTCTTGGCGTCCGGCGGCAGGTCGCCGGTGAAATTCAGGGCTGTCTTGCGGGCTACGCCGAGATCACCCACCTCGGCGAACTCCACAGATTGAAGCGTGGGATGAACAGGCTTGCCATCCACCAGGAACCGCATGCCTGCCAGAAGCCTTGGCTCGAACGCCTCGAATTCTTTCTTCAGTTCGGCTGCGGAAAGTGCGCGTAGCCGGTCGTATTCCCGGGCCTTGGGACTAAGGCTCGTGTCTTTCACCTCGGGGTCGACGCCGGCGAGAATCGCCTCGATGTTGATGCCGAAGTTCATGCCGAACTTCGAGGCGTTGCGGTCGAAGCTCACGACCGCGTCGGTCGCGGCAAAGGCATGGGCGTTGGCCCGCTGGACGGGCAGAACGAAAGCCAGCGCAAAGGCCAGCAGCGTCAGCGCGAAGAGCAGGCTTCGGGACGCGCGACGGAATGGTGTCCGGTGCATCAGGTGGGGCGCGATGTTCATGGCAAAATCAGTGTTCATGATGAGAGACTCGCTATGCGGTGGGCATTGGCCATGACCGGCAGGGTGATTGTGGTTGCCGGAATGGCGGGCAGGCAGGAGGCGTCAGTCAGGTAAAGGCGTGAAAGGCCATGCGGACGGCCGAGCGGGTCGGACTCGCCGGATCCGGGATTGCGGGCCATCGGAACCGTGGCGCCTGCGTGGAAAGAGGCGCCGGGGGCTGCGATCCGGGCGGCGCGGGCAATGGGCTTCAGCCCTGCGCGCGTCATGGCGGCGCCGATGCGGGTGGCTGCGGCACGGAAGCGGGTCGGCAGGTCGGGCGCGGTGCTGACCTTTGCCGTCAGGCGGCCGTCGGGGGCCAGCGACAGGTTGGCGGTCGGCCCGTGGTCGGAATGCAGGAACACCTGCGCAACCATCAGCCGCCGCGCGAGCGCCCGCCAAAGGGGCGCCGAGCCCGGCAGGCGGCGGCCGTAACTGGCAATGAATTCGGGGGTATAGAATTCATTCCAGCCATAGATCTGGCTGTGGATCAGGTGGGGCGACAGGGTGGCGTCGTCCAGCTCCAGGAAGAGTTTCGTCAGCGTGTGAAGCGGCCCCCGGTCCGGGCGCGGGCGACCCTTGCGGGGTAGCGACAGGTCGAGCATCGGCAGAAAGCCGTGCGGGCTGTCGCGGAGTGTGAGGCTGGTGCCGTTACCCGGACGCGAGGCCAGAAGGATGCGCGCGCTTTCAAGGACACCCGCCGCCAGAAAGACCCGCTCGCCCGTCAGGCGCGTGCCGTCTGCACGAAACAGGGTGACGGCCTCTGGCCCTTCCTCGATGCGCCGGACAGGGGCGCCGAGCGACCAGGTGAAGCGGGGGTCTTCGCGCAGGCGTGGCAATTCGTGCGCGGCGGACCAGATCAGGCCCCAGGGGCAGCCGTGCAGGCATTGGCCGCAAAGGCGGCAACCCGGCGCGACGGCCTGACGTGCCAGGCCGAGCGTCAGGGCCGGGTCCGGCTCGCCGCGCAGGGCCGCGCGCCAGAGTTTCAGGACTCGCTCGGCCTGCGGGCCGGGGGGGAGCGGTGTGCGGCCGGCCATCGAAAGGGTCGGGAACAGCGCCTCGAGCCGGTCGCGGCCGCCCGAAACGGGCAGGTAATCGGTTACGGCGGCATAGTGGGGCGCAAGGTCGTCGGCCGTGATCGGCCAACCGGCCATGTCCCCGGCCGCGTAAGGCAGGACCGCCGCGCCCCAAAGGTTCGACAGGCCGCCGATGGCTTGGCTGGCGCGGAGCGTCAGGCCGCCCGGATCGGCGAAGGTGGCGTCCGCAGGCTCCATCGCGAAGTCCGAGCCGTAGCGGCGGACCCGACCGGGCGGGCTTGCGAACTGAGGCGCCTGCCAGGCGGTGCGGTCGGCCGCGGTCCAGTCGGCGGGCCCGCGGACGCCCAGCGCATCGCGCAGCGCCGCGCGAGCGGGTTCGAGCGTGACCCCGACATCGACCAGAGTGACCGAGCGGCCCCGCGCCAGAAGGCCCGTCGCGGTGGCGACGCCTGCCGGGCCGGAACCGATGACGAGGTCAACCACCGCTTGCCCCCGTGCTCGCGGCGTCGGGGCGCGCCAGGATGAAGATGTCGCCATCGCCGAGCGTGCCCGGGAAGCGCGCCGTCTCGACCAGCTTGCCAGAGGCGCGGTCGGCGTCGAGTGCCGGGAAGGAGCGGAAGCTGCGGTCGGGGAAGGCCACGACGAACTCGACCGGGCCGGGGGCGGCCATGGCCTTGTCGTAGTCCGCGGCCGTCGAAATCCGGTCCCAGTCGGCGCCGAAATGCCAGGTGAACGCGTCGGAATAATACGCGAAGGCGTAGACGCGGGTTCCGGGGGTGCGATGCGCCTCGGCAAAGGCGAAGGCGCCGGCCATGTCCTGTTTCGGCGCCTCGTAGTTGCGGACCGCGAGCTTGGCCGAGACGAGCGCCATCAGAAGGACCGCGACCGGGAACAGCGCCGCACCAACACGCGGCACCGTCAGGCGGCCGAGAAGCGTGCAGATCTGCGCCACGCCGGCGGTGATCAGCAGAAGGATCAGGGCGATGTCGGTGAAGAAGAAGCGCGGCCAGATCCGCATGCCGACAAGGGTCAGTGCGCCCACCGTCAGGACGATGTGCAGAAACATGACGCGCGCGACGAGCCGCCCGCGATGCCTCAGCGCCCAGATGCCGAAGGCGGTGGTGACCAGGACCGCAAGCCCCGCGATCACCATGACCGTCCCCGCTCCGCCGACGCCGGTGCGCAGGCCCTCGGCCGCCGTCCAGATCGGGTTTTGATATTCCTTCATCGGATCGACAGCCGAGGTTCCGGCAACCCCGCCGATCGTCTTCCGAAGGCTCGGGATGAGCGGCAGGTAGACGAGGATGGTCAAGAGGCCGCCGCCCAGAAAGGCCAGGAACGGTTTCAGGCCCAGGTCGCGCGTCAGCTCGTCCCGCCGCCAGCCGTGGGCGACCATGATGAGCCAGCAGAGCCCGAGCGCCACCACGAAGAAGGCGCCGGTCAGGTGGGTGAAGATGATCGCGGCGAGGGTGAGCGCGAAGCCGACCCAGGTCCGGGTGCGGCCGTCCTTCAGCCCGTCCAGGAAAAGGATCAGCGCCAAGAGCGAGAAGAACGCCATGCCGGTATAGCCGCGCGCGTTCGTGGAAAACCAGATCTCGTGGTAGGAGAGCGCCATCATCAGCGCAGTCGCATGGGCGATGCACATGTTGCTGACGCGCCGGGCCAGCGCCCAGACCGCCCAGATCGAGCCCAGCCCGAACAGAAGCGCGGGCAGGCGAATCGCCCAGGGCTCGGGGCCGAAAAGGCCCATCGTCGCCTTGGCCAGCAGGTTGTGCAGGTAGTGATGGTTCATCGAGTAGTCGGTCAGCATGCCGCCCCAGTTGAGCTTCAGGTGCGTCTCGACCGTGATGATCTCGTCATACCACAGGGGGGCGTTCATGACCGGCAGGCGCAGGGCCAACGCCAGCAGCAGGATCGCGGCCATAATCAGCCGGTCGCGCGTGCTCGCGGGGGTCATCATGCCCGCCATCATACATTCTGCCGCGCTGCACGCTTTTCGGCCACGACATCGGCGATGACGCGGGCCAGGGGCAGGCGGGGGCGGAAGCCGGTGAAACGTTCGAGTTTCGACACATCGGGCAGGCGGCGGACCATATCCTCGAACCCTTCGGGGTAGACGTCCGAATAGGGGATCAGCTGGATTTTGGATTGCGAGCCGGTCGCGGCGATGACCGCTTCGGCAAGGCCCCGGATCGTCACCTCTTCATCGTTGGCGACGTTGAAGACCTGGCCGAAGGCGTCGGGCGTCTTCATCAGCCGCAGGACCGCCTCGACTACGTCATGGACATGGCCGAAGCAGCGCGACTGCTCGCCCGTGCCGTGGACCAGAAGCGGGCGGCCGTCGAGCGCGGCCTCGACGAAGTTCGGCACGACCATGCCGTAGCGGCCGGTCTGGCGGGGGCCGGTGGTGTTGAAGAAGCGCAGGATGACGACCGGCAGGGCCGCCTCGCGCGCATAGGCGAGCGCCAGGAATTCATCGAGCGTCTTGGCGCAGGCATAGGACCAGCGCAGGTTCTTGGTGGCGCCGATCGTCAGGTCGTCATCTTCGCGGAAGGGGAATTTCGTCGTCTTGCCATAGACTTCCGAGGTCGACGCGATGAAGATCGGCGTCTTTTCCCGCAAGGCCGCCTTCAGGACGTTCTCTGTCCCGCCGACATTCGTCAGGATCGAGCGCGAGGGTTCGTCCATGATCAGTTTCACGCCGACCGCCGCCGCCAGATGGATGACGAAATCCGCCCTGTCCGTCAGGCGCTGGACGAGTGCTGCATCCAGGATCGAGCCTTCGACGAAGGTGAAGGCGGGCGCGCTTTCGACCGCCGCCAGATTCTCGCGCCGGCCGGTCGACAGGTCGTCCAGAACCGTGACCGCGTGGTCCTCGGCGATCAGCTTCTCGGTCAGGTGCGAGCCGATGAAGCCCGCGCCGCCGGTGATGAGAATGTGCAAGGTTGCCTGCCTTCCGTCCGTCCTGCCGATCTGCCGCCACCGTAACCGAAGCCGAGGTGGTCCGCGCGCGCAAGTAGGCAATTGTTGCAAAATGCGGGACAGCTTGGACCTATCGGAGCAATCGTCAGCCAATATCGTCCGTTCAGGCGCGGAATGAGGCGAAAATCGGGCCGGGTGCGGCGCGGCTTTGGATTCGGGAAAGGCGTCTGCTATGACGCGGGTATCCCCCAATTGGGGAATTGAGACGGACCGCCGGCCCCGCGCCGGCACGGAATTTCTGCGGGGTGGCCGACATCCCGCGCCCAGCGATTTCAGACCGCCGGACCGGAGCCAAAGCCGGACGGCCCTGCGCGACAGAGTGCAAGGATGACCATGACCGCTTCTTTTTCGATGTATGCGACGCTGAGGGACCGCATCGCCGCGCGCGAGGCGCGGGTGGTGACGGTGGGGCTTGGCTACGTGGGCCTTCCCCTGGCGCTGACCATCACCGAAAGCGGCTTTCCGGTGACCGGGCTTGACCTGAACGTGGGCCGTGTTGCCGCGATCAATTCGGGCGAGCAGGTGATTTCCTATTTTGCGCCCGGCCGCATCGCCAAGGCGCGGGCAGGGGGGCGCTTTGCCGCCTCGGCCGATCCTGCCGTGATCGCAGATGCCGACATCGTCCTGATCTGCGTGCCCACCCCCCTGTCGCCGGCGCGCGAGCCCGACATGTCCTATGTGCTGGCCGCCGCCGAGACGGTCGCCGCCCACCTGCGGCCGGGTCAGCTTGTGGTCCTTGAAAGCACGGTCTGGCCGGGCGCGACTGCGACCGTCCTGCGCCCGATCCTCGAACGCAGCGGATTGCGCGCGGGTGCCGACTTCTTCCTGGGCTTTTCGCCGGAACGCGAGGATCCCGGCAACGCGGCCTTCGACACGAAGTCGATCCCCAAGGTCGTCGGGGCCGACGATGCCCAGTCGCGCGACCTGCTGGACCGGTTCTACAGCCTGATCGTCGCCCGCACCGTCCCGGTCAGCAGCCTGGCCACGGCCGAGGCGGTGAAGCTGGCCGAAAACAGCTTCCGCACGGTGAACATCGCGCTCGTGAACGAGATGAAGGTGGCGATGGAGGCGATGGGCGTCGATGTCTGGGAGGTGGTCGCGGCCGCCGCGACCAAGCCTTTCGGCTACATGCCCTTCTACCCGGGCCCGGGGATCGGGGGCGACTGCATCCCCGTCTCGCCGGTCTATCTGGCATGGCGGGCGCGCGACCTGGGGTCCGAGGCACCGCTGATCGAACTTGCGGCGCGCACGAACGACAAGGCGCCGGACCGGATCGCCGACCGGGTCGCGGCCGAACTTGGCCAGCGGGGCCGGGCGGTCAAGGGCGCGCGGGTGCTGATCCTGGGCATCGCCTACAAGAAGAACGTCGAGGACACCCGCGAAAGCCCGGCCCTTGCGATCCTGAACCGGCTGGAGGCGATGGGGGCGGCCTGCGACTACCACGATCCCTATTTCCCGGTGATGCCGGTGACGCGCGACCATCCGGGTCTGGCGGGCCGGCGGTCGGTGCCGCTCTCGCAATCGGGCGTTGCATCCTATGATGCGATCCTGATCGCGACGGATCACACAGGGGTTGATTACGGGCTCGTCGCCGAAGCGGCCGGCCTTGTCCTTGATACCCGCAACGTCCTGGCCGGGCACCGGCCGCGGGGGACCTATGTCAAGATATGACGAATCTGGGACAATTCCCGGCTTCTGCTATAGAATGTCAGCGATTCCGGTCTGAGACGAAGGGCCGGCTTCGGCCCAGACGCCCCTCGGTCTAGAAGCGACGTGTCTGAACAGAATTTCGAGTGCGTATTTCAAAAAGGTCAACACCATGCAACCGGACAAGACCAGCGCCGTTGTCGTCATTGGCGGCGGACCTGCGGGCCTCACGGCGGCCTACGAACTGCAGAAGCGCAGCCGGAGGCATCGTCCGGTTGTGCTGGAAGCCTCTGACATGGTCGGGGGCATCTCTCGCACCGAATCGAACAACGGCTACCGGTTCGACATTGGCGGCCACCGCTTCTTCACCAAGGTGAAGGAGGTCGACGACATGTGGCACGAGGTCCTGAAGGACGATTTCATCACCGTCCCGCGCCAGAGCCGCATCTACTACCGCGAGAAGTTCTTCGACTACCCGCTGAAGCTCTTCAACGCGCTGTCGAACATCGGCCCCTATGAGAGCGCGCGCATCCTTCTGTCCTACTTCAAGTGGCAGGTCCGCCCCTTCCGCAAGGAAGAGAGCTTCGAGGAATGGGTCATCAACCGCTTCGGCGGCCGGCTCTACATGCACTTCTTCCAGACCTATACGCACAAGGTCTGGGGCATCGACCCCAAGGAAATCCGCGCCGACTGGGCCGCGCAGCGCATCAAGAACCTGTCGCTCTTCAAGGCGGTCTGGAACGCGATTTCGGGCGCGAACGACACGACGAGCCTGATCGAGGAATTCCAGTATCCGCGCCTTGGCCCCGGCATGATGTGGGAAAAGTGCCGCGACATCGTGCGCGAGCAGGGTGGCGAGGTGCAGATGCGCTCGCCCGTCGTGCGGGTGAACCGCGACGGCAACCGGGTGACCTCGGTCGATGTCGAGCGCTGGTCGACGGACGGCAAGGCGCCGGTGACGGAGCGGATCGAGGGTGACCATTTCATCAACTCGATGGCGCTCAGGGACCTGATCCATGCCTTCGACCCGCCGCCGCCGCCCGAAGTGCTCGCGGCTGCCGACAAGCTGCGCTACCGCGACTTCCTGATCGTGACGCTGGTCCTGAACCATGCCGACCCCTTCAGCGACAACTGGATCTACATCCATTCGCCGGCGGTGAAGGTCGGGCGCATCCAGAACTTCCGCGCCTGGTCCAAGGAGATGCTGCCCGACCAGAACACCGCCTCGATCGGCATGGAGTATTTCTGCCAGGAGGGCGATGGCCTGTGGCAGATGTCGGACGATGACCTGCGGGTGCTGGCCTCGAAAGAGCTGCAGAAGCTGGGGCTCGCGAAAGAGACGGACGTGATCGGCGCTGCGATCATCCGACAGCCGAAGGCCTACCCGGTCTATGACGGTGACTATCGCGAGGCGCTCGACGTGCTGGAGGAATGGCTCATGGGCCTTGAAAACTTCCAGACGGTCGGGCGGAACGGCCTGCATCGCTACAACAACCAGGACCATTCGATGCTGTCGGCCATGTTTGCCGCGCGCAATATCCTGGGCGAAAAGAACGATGTGTGGAACGTGAACGTCGAACGGTCCTACCACGAGGAGTTCGAGGTCAAAAAAGAGGGCGCGACCCCCGCACTGGCGGCAGAATAGGCGATGGCTGCGCGGGCGGACCGGCGGGCCGGTGACTATTCGCTGTGGCTGGTGCTGGCGCTGCCGGCGCTCTGGTTGGTCTGGCGCCATCTGAGCCATCAGCCGGTCTACTATGTGACGGTGTCGGGTGATCTTGCCGCCTGGATGCTGGTCCTGTGCATGATGGTCACGCCGGTCATGCAGATCACCGGTCCTTCGGCTGGGTTTCTGCGCCGCCATCGCCGCCACCTGGGCGTCGCGGCGTTTCTCTACACGCTCCTGCACCTCGTGTTGTGGGTCAGGGGCGCGGACTGGGCCGAGTTCATCCGGTCGATCAGCCATCTGCGGATCGGGACCGGCTGGCTTGCGCTCCTTTTGATGGTGCCGCTTGCCGTGACCTCGACCGACGGGATGGTCCGCCGGCTTGGCCTGCGCTGGAAGCCGCTGCAGCGGCTGGCCTATCCGGCCGCCATCCTGACCCTTGTGCACTGGGTCATGGTCACGGACGCGATGCCGATGTTGGTTTATTCCGTCCTGCCGCTTCTGGCGCTGACGCTCTGGCGGGTCACGAAACCGGCAAAGGCGCGGAAAAACGTTGATTCGGCGTGAAATAACTGTTACGAAGTGACTGCGATTGAACTGAACTTTTTCACCGAGCGGCGATTTTCCCATCGCCGACCATTTGAGCCCAAAAGGAGACAGGCCGCGTAAGGCCAAGAAATATCCCGACATTTCCGACGACTGCTGCGGCAAGGCGCCCCTTTTCCGGCACTCCCTTTCCTGCAGAGCCCAGACCCCCACAGGCAGAAAAAGAGGGGCCGCCAAGGGCACAAGAACTTACATACGCCGCCTTCTTTTCGTCCTGGCGGCACGTTTGGCAAAACCTCTCCGGCCCTGCAAGGGGCGGGATTGAAGGCGTTTGCCATGAAATGACCCCAGGAACGCCACTATTCTGACGCGACTCTGCCCGGATTCGGCCATGAGTGAGGAACAACTATGTTCTCACGGACAGATTAAGGCGACGTTAAGACGCCAGGAAAAAAAGAACGGTCAGAAGAAGAAAGGGCGGAACGATGACGGATATGCTTGAGATGACAAGGACTTACCGCTCGGGCCAGACGGGTCGCGCGGGCTTTGCCGGGGGTGTGGGCATGCCCTGCGCCATGGCGGGCACCCGGTTCCGTCAGAACATCCGTCACGAAAATGCCCATTTCATGCAGGCAACCGGCCGTCCCTGACGCAAGGGACGTCCCACCCGACACACACCGACTTTCCCCCATCAGCGCCGCCGAGCGCAGGTTCCAGAAAGGACCAGACAGATGACCAATTTCGCTGAACTCGCCCGCAAAGGCCGCACCGACGCTCTGGCCCGCCTGGGTCATGGGTCCCAGACCAAGCGCGGCCGCACTGCGGACGTCACCTTTACCTCGGTGCGCGGCGGCCGCTGAGGAAGCCTGCGGGGGATGTTTGCTTCCCCCATGCCGGGCCAGACGGGGCGCGTGGTTTCACGCGCCCCGCCTATTTTTGGGCCCGCCCGTTTTTTGGCCCCGCCTGTTCTTGTGCAGCGCCTGACGCGGGCCGCGTCCGACCGCAGGGTTTCCATGACGGTGCGCCCCTGCCATCATTGACGCAGGTCAAGGTGGGGTGTGGGCTGCCGCGCTAGGACAGTCGCATCCCGGAAAAGGAGGAAGCGATGACCAAGAAATTCCTGTGCGCAACCGACGGTACCGATCATTCCGCAGTCGCGGTTATCCTGGCCGCCGAGGCCGCCAAGGCCGAGAAGGCCCATCTGACGATCTGCGCGGTCAATGTCGCCCATGGCGGCGGCCGCGGGCCGACGATCAACCATTGGCCGGACGAGGAGTTGGACAAGATCCTTACCGAAGCGGCCGAACTGGCAGGCAAGCATGGCGCCACCAAGGTCGAGGTCGCGACGATCCGGTCGCGCGAGGCGGCAACCGGCATCGTCAACTATGCCGAAACGCATGAGATCGACCATATCTTCATGGGCACCGGCGACAAGCGCGGCCTGTCGCGGCTGATGCTGGGCTCGGTCGCGGCCGATGTCGCCGGGCGCGCGCATTGTTCGGTGACGATCGCCCGCTAAGGGCTGCCGGCCCCCGTCGCCGGCCCCCGTCGCCGGCCCCTGTTGCCGGCCCCTGTCGCCCTACTTCAGGTAGTAGGGCGACATGTCGCCCAGCGACTTGTTGGTGTGCGCCTCGATCACCGTGATGACGCAGGCCGTGTCCTGGCAACGGTCGCGGGCCGCCACGAAGGCCATGTCGATCGGCGGATTGGCGTGGTCCGACGGCTCGCCCTTTTCCGCATCCTTGGCGTAGACATAGGCCCAGGTGTCCAGGCGGGTCATCTGCCAGAGCTGGTCGTCGTCGCAGATCAGCTCTTGCGCCGGGTTCTTCGGATCGCCGCAATCGACGTCGATCTTCACGTCCTGATAGGGCTGAAATCCCAGCTGCGCCTCTTGGACCTTCTCCTTGTTGGGATAGTCCTGCCCGAGCGCGGGCAGGGCGAAAACGGCGAAGGCCAGGGCAAGAAAGGGGCGCATGGGCGTATCCAAAAAGGGGGGCATTTCTTCCTTTTCGGCGACAATTGAGACTTTGTTATGACGTGCGCCGCGCGCGACGTCCTGCGGGCCCGTCAGACGTCGAGCTCTTCTGCGAAGCGCGCGTTTTCGCTGATGAACTGGAAGCGCAGCTCTGGCTTCTTGCCCATCAGCCGTTCGACCAGATCGCCCGTCTCGCCCGGCTCGTCCTCGTGGATGGTGACGCGGATCAGCTTGCGGGTCGCCGGGTTCATCGTTGTGTCCTTCAGGTCCTTGGCATCCATCTCGCCCAGGCCCTTGAAGCGTTGCACGTCGATTTTTCCCTTTCCGCCCAATCCCTTGGCCAGCCACTTCTCCTTCTCTGCATCATCGGCGACATAGAGCCGGCGGGCGCCCTGGGTCAGCCGGTAGAGCGGCGGGCAGGCCAGGTAAAGGTGGCCGCGGTCGATCAGCGGGCGCATCTGGGTGAAGAAGAAGGTCATCAGAAGGCTGGCGATATGGGCGCCGTCGACGTCGGCGTCGGTCATGATGATGATCTTGTCGTAGCGCAGATCGTCCAGGTTGAACTTCGATCCGGTGCCGCAGCCCAGTGCCTGGCACAGGTCGTTGATCTCCTGGTTCTGGCCGAGCTTGCCCGAGGCGGCGCCGAGGACGTTCAGGATCTTTCCCCGAAGCGGCAACAATGCCTGATGGGTGCGGTCGCGGGCCATCTTGGCGCTGCCGCCGGCCGAATCGCCCTCGACGATGAACAGTTCCGTGCCGTCGCGCGCGGTGGCCGAGCAGTCGACCAGCTTGCCGGGCAGGCGCAGCCTTTTGGTCGCGGTCTTGCGGCTGGTTTCCTTTTCCGCGCGGCGGCGCAGCCGTTCCTCGGCCCGCAGGACCAGGAAGTCCAGGATCGCGCCCGCCGATTTCGGATCGGCGGCAAGCCAGGTGTCGAAATGGTCGCGGACCGCGCTTTCGACCCATTTCGCCGCCTCTTCGGTCGAGAGCCGGTCCTTGGTCTGGCCGACGAAGGACGGCTCGCGGATGAAGACGGAGATCAGCGCCGAGCCGCCGGTCAGCATGTCCTCGCGCGTGATCTGGTCGGCCTTGCGGTTCTTCACCCGTTCGCCATAGGCGCGGATGCCTTTCAGGATCGCGGCCCAGAAGCCCGCCTCGTGCGTGCCGCCCTCGGGCGTGGGCACGGTGTTACAGTAGGACTGGATGAAGCCGTCGCGCGAGGGCGTCCAGTTGATCGCCCATTCGACCGATCCGGGCAGGCCGAACTTTTCCTCGAAGCTCACGCGGCCGGCGAAGGGGCGGTCGGCGTAAGTGGTTGCGCCTTCAAGGCTTTCTGCCAGAAAGTCGGCAAGCCCGTTCGGAAAGCGGAAGGTCGCCTCCATCGGCGTGTCGCCATCGGCAAGCGCGCTTTTCCAGCGGATCTCGACGCCGGAAAAGAGGTAGGCCTTGGACCGGGCCATCTTGAAAAGGCGGTGGGGCTTGAGGTTTTGCGAGCCGAAGATTTCGGCGTCCGGGTGGAAGGTGACGGAGGTGCCGCGCCGGTTCGGCGCCGCGCCGATCTTGCGGATCGGCCCCTGAGGCACCCCGCGCGAGAAGCTTTGTTCGTAAAGCTCCTTGTTGCGCGCCACCTCGACCACCATCCGGTCCGACAGCGCGTTGACGACCGACGAGCCGACGCCGTTCAGACCGCCCGATGTGGAATAGGCCTTGTTCGAGAACTTGCCGCCCGCGTGCAGCGTGCAGAGGATGACCTCGAGCGCCGACTTGCCGGGGAATTTCGGGTGCGGATCGACCGGGATACCGCGGCCGTTGTCGCGCACGGTGACCGACGCATCCGGGTGAAACTCGACCTCGATCCTGTTGGCGTGGCCCGCGACTGCCTCGTCCATCGAGTTGTCAAGGATTTCGGCCACCATGTGATGCAGCGCGCGATCGTCGGTGCCGCCGATATACATGCCGGGACGCTTGCGGACAGGCTCGAGCCCCTCGAGCACCTCGATCGAGGAGGCGTCATAGGTTGCGGGATCGCCGGAAAGAAGGTCGTTCGCCATGATGGATCCGTTCTCGGGGTGGTCCCGGCTTAGACCACGGCGCGCCCGGCGGGGCAAGGCGCCCGCGCGGCGGGGTCGTGGCGCCCCCGGGGCGCGGTCCGTGACAAGCTGGCTGATGTGGGGCGGAACCTTGATGCGAGTCAAAGCGTTATGCCGCGCGAAGGGGCAAGACTCGCTCGAGTCAACGAGGAGCGCGCAATGCCTGACAGGACTGACATCCAGATCGCCGACATCGCTGTCACCGACATCCACGTCACTGGCACCGATGCCGGCACCGACGCCAGCACCGACACCCCCGGCCCCCGCAGCTTTCCGACGCCCGCGACCGACGAGGTGCGGCAGGCCTTCGAGAGCGGCCGCTTCCCTTACGCGCGCCCGATGAACCTCAAGGCCTACGAGGCGGAAAAGGCGCGGCTGCAGGCCGAGCTTCTGAAGGTGCAGATATGGGCGCAGGAGACGGGCCAGAAGTTCGTCATCCTGATGGAGGGGCGCGACGCGGCCGGCAAGGGCGGGACGATCAAGCGCTTCATGGAACATCTCAATCCGCGCTATGCCCGCGTCGTGGCGCTGAGCAAGCCCTCGGACGTGGAAAAGGGCCAGTGGTTCTTTCAGCGCTACATCCAGCACCTGCCGACGGCGGGCGAGATCGTGTTCTTCGACCGCTCCTGGTATAACCGCGCGGGCGTCGAGCGGGTGATGGGCTTCTGCACGCCGTCCGAATATCTGGAGTTCATGCGCGAGGCGCCGGAGCTGGAACGGATGCTGGTCCGCTCGGGGATCCGGCTTTACAAATACTGGTTCTCGGTCACGCGCGACGAGCAGCTCCGCCGCTTCAAGGCGCGCGAGACTGATCCGCTGAAAATGTGGAAGCTCTCGCCCATCGACAAGGCGAGCCTCGACCGCTGGGACGACTATACCGAGGCGAAAGAGGCGATGTTCTTCTACACCGATACGGCCGACGCGCCCTGGACCGTCGTCAAGTCCGACGACAAGCGGCGGGCGCGGCTGAATGCGATGCGCAACTTCCTGTCGTCGCTCGATTATCCGGGCAAGGACGCGAGCGTGATCGAGCCGCCCGACCCGCTGATCGTCGGGCGCGCGGCCGAGGTTCTGGCGGCGAACAGCCATATCATCGACACCGCGACCCACCCTTCGACCCGCCGCAAGGCGGCGGCGGAATAGCAGGGGCGGCGTGGCCGTTCGGCACCGCCCTTCGGTGATCTGACGGACGCCCATCGGGCCCGGCTGGACCTTTCGCCGGGCCAGGGCTAAGCGTGGCTGATGACCGCGCGCCAGACCTATTCCGCCCAGGCATGGGCCACGCTGGCGCTTGGCCTGCCAATCATTGGCAGCAACCTGGCGCAGATGGCGCTGCATGTCACCGATACGGTGCTGCTGGGCCGCTACGGGACCGCGCCCCTTGCCGCCGTCGTGATCGGCACATCGACCTTCTTTGTCCTTTACGTCCTTGGCGCGGGCTTCGGCATCGCCGTCATGGGCATGGTCGCTTCGGCGCTCGGGCGCGGGGACGAGGTGCTGGTCCGGCGCGAGACGCGCATGGGGATGTGGCTGTCGATTGTTTACGGGCTTCTGACGGTGCCGCTCTTCTGGTTCTCGCGCCCGCTTCTGATCCATTTCGGGCAAGAGCCGGATGTGGCCCAGCTTGCGCAGGACTTCCTGCGCATTGCGGGCTGGGGGATGATCCCGGCGCTTCTGGTCACGGTCCTGAAAAGCTATCTGAGCGCGCTTGAAAAAACGCAGGTAATGCTTTGGGTTACGCTGTCGGCCGTGTTCGTGAACCTGGCCCTGGCCTGGGTCCTGATCTTCGGCTACTACGGCTTCCCCGAGCTTGGCGTGCGCGGTGCGGCCATCGCGTCGCTGACCGTGCAGACGCTGACCTTCTTTCTTCTGGCGCTTTATGCCGCGAAAGCCGAGGCGAGCCGGCGGTTCCGGCTGTTCCAGCGCTTCTGGCGGCCGGACTGGCAGAGCCTGCGGTCCGTCCTGCGCATCGGACTGCCGGCCGGGTTCACGGGGCTTGCCGAAAGCGGGCTGTTCGTTGCAGCAGCGGTGATGATGGGCTGGATCGGCACGGTCGAACTGGCCGCGCACGGCATCGCGATGGAAGTCACGGCGCTGTCGTTCATGGTCCACATGGGCCTGTCGAACGCCGCGACCGTGCGCGTCGGGCGGGCCGAGGGCGAGGGCGACCTGCAGGGGATGCGCGACGCGGGCGTGACGGCGGTCGGGCTGTCCGCCGGGTTCGGCGTCCTGATGATCGTCCTTTTCCTGATCGAACGTTTCTGGCTGGTCGGCCTTTTCATCGACGTGGGCAACCCGGACGCCGAGCGGATCATTGCAGTCGGCGGCACGCTGATGCTGATGGCCGCGCTTTTCCAGATGTTCGATGCCATGCAGGTCATGGCGCTGGGCCTTCTGCGCGGGGTGCGGGACACGCGGGTGCCGATGTGGATCGCGATCGTCAGCTACTGGTTCGTGGGCGTGCCGGTCAGCTACGGCGTGGCCTTCCTTCTGGGTTTCGGAGCGCCGGGCCTGTGGCTCGGTCTGGCGGTCGGGCTGGCGGTCGCTGCGGCCTTCCTGATGCTGCGCTTCTGGCGCGGGCCGTGGCTGGTGGCTAAGGCGGCGACTTAGCGGCGGACCGGGCGGGAAAGGAAACGCCCTGCGTTTCCTCCGACCGTCGCGGGAACCTTGCCGCTGGACCGATGATGTCCTGAACCTACAAAGGCCAGCGCCCGCCCCGGTAGGCGCGGAGGCGCCCGCCATGGGCGGGGCAGGGGGGCCTTTGCATGGCCGGGTCAACGGCCCCCGCCAGCCGGAAAGGAAAGACCCTAGCCCTTGAGCCGGTCGGCCTTTCGCCGCACCAGGACCGAGCGCAGGTCGTGCATGGCCAGCAGAAGGCGGTCCGTCACCGCGTCAAGCTCGTCGTCCGACGCCCGCGATTGTGCCCAATGGGCCGTATGGTTCAGATGGTCGATGGTGCGCAGGATGTCGTCGAGGTCGCGCGCGGCCAGCATCCGGCTGCGCTCCGCCATCCAGTCGCGGATCGCCTCCAGATCGGCGGGGTCGAGCTTGCGGTCGCCCTGCGCCTTCACCTCGCCGTTGCGAAGGTTGGCCGAGGCGACGGGATCCATCTCGATCCGCGCCGCGCGGTTGTCGGTGCCGACGCGAAAGACGGTCGCGCCATTGTCCTTCACCCGGAAATACAAGGCCGGCAGGTCGGTCATGGCGCCCCTCAGTTCAGGCCCGCGCAGAAAGTCTGGATGCGGCGGCAGGCTTCCTCGAGCTTGTCCTCGCTCGTTGCATAGCTGATGCGGAAGTTCGGAGACAGGCCGAAGGCCGCGCCGAAGACCACCGCAACGCCGGTTTCTTCCAGCAGGGCGGTCGCGAAGGCCTCGTCATCGGTGATCTTGCGCCCCCCTGCCGAAGTCTTGCCGATCAGGGCCGAGATGTCGGGGTAGACGTAGAAGGCGCCTTCGGGACGCGGGCATTTGATGCCCTTGACCTGGTTCAGCATCGACACCACCAGATCGCGGCGGCGCTGGAAAAGCTTGCGGTTCGGCGCGAGGAAATCCTGCGGGCCCGTCAGCGCCTCGAGTGCGGCATATTGCGCGATCGAGCAGGGGTTCGAGGTCGATTGCGACTGGATCGTGCCCATCGCCTTGATGAGCGCGAGGGGACCGGCCGCATAGCCGATGCGCCAGCCGGTCATGGCATAGGACTTCGACACGCCGTTGCAGGTCAGCGTCCGGTCATAAAGGCCGGGCTCGATCTCGGCCGGGGTGACGAAGCGGAAATCGTCGAACACGAGGTGCTCATACATGTCGTCCGACATGACCCAGACGTGGGGATGGCGCATCAGCACGTCGGTCAGCCCCTTCAGCTCGGCCGCCGTATAGCCCGCGCCGGTCGGGTTCGACGGCGAGTTGAAGATGAACCACTTGGTCTTGGGCGTGATCGCGGCTTCCAGCTGTTCGGGCGTGATCTTGAAGTCCGTGTCGAGCCCCGCGGCGACCGGAACGGGCGTGCCCCCGGCCAGCAGCACCATGTCGGGATAGCTGACCCAGTAGGGCGCGGGGATGATGACCTCATCGCCCGGATTGCAGGTCGCCATCAGCGCGTTGTAAAGGATCTGCTTGCCGCCCGTGCCGACGGTGACCTGAGCGGGCGTGTAGCTCAACCCGTTCTCGCGCTTGAATTTTTCGCAGATCGCCGCGCGGAGTTCGGGGATGCCGTCGACGGCGGTATATTTGGTCTTGCCCGCGTCGATGGCGCGCTTCGCCGCCGCCTTGATGTTGTCCGGCGTGTCGAAGTCCGGCTCGCCGGCGCCAAGGCCGATCACATCCTTGCCCGCCGCCGCCAGTTCCCGCGCCTTGTTCGTCACCGCAATGGTGGGCGAAGGTTTCACGCGCGCCAGCGTGTCGGACAGGAAGGCCATGGTCAGCTCCGTTTGTCTTTCTTTTCCTCATCTTCTATGGACCGGGTCAGGGGTCATCAAGCGCGAAAGGCCAGCCGCTTATGGAAAGCCGCGAAATCCGACTGAAGCGGCTGAAGGTGCGGGCCGACCGGCGCGGGATCAAGGAGATGGACATTCTTCTTGGGGGGTATGTGACGCGCCACGGGGCGGCCCTGACGGACGCGGATCTGACGCTCTTCGAGGCGCTTCTGGTCGAAGGCGACCAGGAAGTGCTGGCCTGGGTGACGGGGCTTCAGCCCGTGCCAGAGGCCTACCGCGCGCTTCTGGGCCGGATCATCGCCGCGCCGCGCTGATCGCGCGCGGTTTTGCTGACCGCTTTAACCGAAATTTCGTCTTTTCCGCCGAATCTCCCCCCGACAGTCGCATGAGACGAGGACGGAGGCTTCGATGACGATCCAGACCAACATGCCGGCGGCAGAGCTTATGGCTGATGGCGGCCCGCGGCTTCTGTCCAGCTATCTTGATACGCTCGCCATGATCGAACGGCTGCACCGGCTGCTTCTCGACCTCATCAAGGACGAATTCGAACGGCTCGGGGTGCTCGACATCAACGCGGTGCAGGCGCTCTTGCTCTTCAACATCGGCCAGAACGAGGTGACGGCCGGCGAGTTGAAAAGCCGCGGCTACTACCAGGGCTCGAACGTCAGCTACAATCTGAAGAAACTCGTCGACATGGGCTACATGCACCATGAACGCAGCGAGATCGACCGGAGGTCGGTCCGGGTGCGGCTGACCGACCGGGGTGTGACCGTGCGCGGCCAGGTCCAGGCGCTGTTCGAGCGCCATGCCGAGGGGATGGAAGGGCGCAGCATCGTCGGGATGGCCAGCCTGGACGAGGCGAACCGGCTCCTGCGGCGGATGGAGCGGTTCTGGGGCGACCAGATCCGCTACATCTACTGACTTACCAGTGGCCCGTGTTGCCCATGCTGGCCCAGGGCTCCCTTGGCGGCAGGGCGGCGCCTTTTTGCAGAAGCTCGATCGAGATATTGTCGGGCGAGCGGACGAAGGCCATGTGCCCGTCGCGGGGCGGGCGGTTGATGGTGATGCCATGGGCCTCAAGGTCGGCGCAGGTCGCGTAGATATCGTCGACCTCGAAGGCCAGATGGCCGAAATGGCGGCTGTCGGAGGGCAGGGCGGCATCACCGTCCCAGTTCCAGGTCAGCTCTACCGGCACCTCGTCCTGACCGGGGGCGGCCATGTAGACGAGGGTAAAGCGCCCCTCCTTGCTTTCGTAGCGCCTGATCTCGCGCAGCCCGAGCCGTTCGTAGAAGGCCATCGAGGTGGGCAGGTCCAGAACGCGGACCATGACATGCAGGTAGCGGATGGGCATGGGCAACTCCTTTTCGCCAAACCTAACCCAAGGCGGCGGCAGACCCAAGTGAATGCCTATCAAGGGATGGTTGCCCGTCCGGCGCGGCACGCTATATGCTGCGGCGGCCCGCCATCACCCTTCGGCGGTTCCCGAATCGCCGAAAGGAGCGCCGATGAGCCTGACCCCAGAGCAGACGGCAGAGATCGCCGCCGCCCGTGCCGAGACGCGCCCGACGCTCCGCGCCACCTCGCCGGGGATGGAGGCGCAGCTCTATGTCGCGCACCCGGTCCTCGATCACGGGATCGTCCGCGTCGTCGACTACATGGGCGACGATGCCGCGATCACCCAGGCTGCGCGGGTCAGCTATGGGCGCGGCACCAAGGCGGTGCAGAATGACGAGGGCCTGATCCGCTACCTGATGCGGCACTGGCATTCGTCGCCCTTCGAAATGTGCGAGGTCAAGCTGCACGTCAAGCTGCCGGTCTTCGTCGCCCGCCAGTGGATCCGCCACCGCACGGCAAACGTGAACGAATATTCGGCGCGCTATTCGATCCTCGACCGTGAGTTCTACATTCCCGCGCCCGAACACCTTGCCGCCCAGTCCAAGGTGAACAATCAGGGGCGGGGCGCGGCACTGGAAGGCGCCGAGGCCGCGCGCGTTCTGGACATTCTGCGCGACGATGCGATGCGGTCCTACGACCATTACGAGGCGATGCTGAGCCAGGAGGGCCAGCAGGGGCTGGCGCGTGAACTGGCGCGCATGAACCTGCCTGCCAATATCTATACCCAGTGGTACTGGAAGGTCGACCTGCATAATCTCTTTCATTTCCTTAGGTTGCGCGCCGACCCTCATGCCCAGTACGAGATCCGCGCCTATGCCGACGTCATCGCGACGCTGGTCCGGGACTGGGTGCCGATCGCCTATGCGGCCTTTGCCGACTACCGGATGGGGGCGGTCACGATCTCGGCCAAGGGGGTCGATCTCTTGAGGCGGCGGCTTGCCGGGGCCGAGGTCACACAGGAAAACAGCGGCATGTCGAAGGGCGAATGGCGCGAATTCGCGGAAATCTGGGGTGACGGGGCCTGAGGCGCCGCCGGCCCGCTCTGGACCTTTGCGCCGGTCTGTGGCACGAAATTTGCCGGATGTGGCCGGAAAGCAGGGGACCGGAATGGCGAAGGATCTGACCGCGCGAGTGCGCCACGACTGGACGCGGGCAGAGGCGGCCGACCTTTACGCCCAGCCCTTCTTCAATCTTCTTTATCAGGCGCACACTGTCCACCGCGCCGAGTTCGACCCCAACCGCATCCAGATGAGCCGCCTTCTGTCGATCAAGACCGGCGGCTGCCCCGAGGATTGCAGCTATTGCAGCCAGTCGGCGCGGAACGGCTCCGAACTCAGCGCGTCCAAGCTGATGGAGGTCGAGCGGGTCCTGGCCGAGGCGCGCAAGGCCCGCGACGCGGGTGCCACGCGCTACTGCATGGGCGCCGCCTGGCGCAGCCCGAAGGACCGCGACATGGCGGCGATCGAGGCGATGGTGAAAGGCGTCAGCGCGCTCGGGATGGAAACCTGCATGACGCTCGGCATGCTGTCGCTCGACCAGACGCTCAGGCTGAAAGAGGCCGGGCTCGACTATTACAACCACAATATCGACACGTCCGAGGCCTTCTACGGCGAGGTCATCACCACCCGCACCTTCGCCGACCGGCTCGAGACGCTCGAGCGGGTGCGCGAGGCGGGGATCAAGGTCTGCACCGGCGGGATCCTTGGCATGGGCGAGACAGCGGGCGACCGGATCGACATGCTGGTGGCGCTGGCGAATCTGCCCGAACAGCCGCAAAGCGTTCCGATCAACATGCTGATCCCGATGGAGGGCACGCCCCTTCAGGATGCCGCCCCGGTCGATCCGTTCGATTTCGTCCGCGTGATCGCGCTGGCGCGGATCATGATGCCGCAGAGCCACGTGCGGCTGTCGGCCGGCCGCACCGAAATGTCGGATGAAACGCAGGCGCTTTGTTTCTTTGCCGGCGCCAATTCGCTCTTCATGGGCGACACGCTTCTGACCGCGCCGAACCCTGACCAGGACCGCGACATGGTCCTTTTCGGGCGGCTTGGCCTCAAGCCTGAAGAGGCGGCGCCCATCCTTGAGCCGACGGGCGTCCCCGCCGCGGCGTCATGAGCCTTCTTGACCCGCAGCGCGGACTTCTTGCGGCACTCGCCTCGCGCGGGCGGCTGCGGGAGAGGCGCGCGGCGGTCGGGGCCGATTTCGCCTCGAACGACTATCTGGGACTTGCCGCGTCACCGCTTCTGCGGGACATCGCGGCCGACGCCCTGGCGCGCGGTGTGCATCCCGGCGCGGGTGCAGCGCGGCTTCTGCGCGGAAATGACCTGGAAATTCAGGCGCTTGAGGAAGATGCCGCGCGGCATTTCGGTACTCCCGCCGCGCTTTATCTGGCCAGCGGCTATGTCGCGAACCTCGCGATCTTCTCGGCGCTGCCGCAGACGCGCGACCTGGTACTGCACGACGCCTTGATCCATGCGAGCGCGGCCGACGGGCTGCGCCTTTCGGGCGCCGAGGCGCGGGCCTTTGCGCACAATGACGCGACGGCTGCGGCAGAGGCGATCCGTGCCTGGCGGCACGAGGGCGGGCGCGGGCAGGTCTGGATCGCCTGCGAAAGCCTTTACAGCATGGATGGCGATTTTGCCCCGTTGGCCGATCTTCATGCGCTCGCAAAGGCCGAGGATTGTTTCCTGATCGTCGATGAAGCCCATGCGACGGGTATCTGGGGCCCTGAAGGGCGGGGCCTTGCGGCGGACCTCGCCGGGGATGAGAGAGTGGTGACGCTCCACACCTGCGGCAAGGCGCTGGGCGTGGCGGGCGCGCTTGTCTGCGCCCATCCGGTCCTGATCGAGACGCTGGTCAACCGCGCGCGCGGCTTCATCTATTCGACCGCGCCGTCGCCCCTGTCGGCGGCGATCGTGCGCGGCGTCCTCGGCCATCTCGACCACGATGCGGGGCCGAGGGACCGGCTTCAGGCCCGTGTCGCGCGGGTGGCGGGGGGCCTCAAGGCGCTGGGTCTGAACCCCACGGCGAGCCAGATCCAACCCATCCCCGCGCCCGGCGATGCCGCGGCGCTGGCGCTGTCGGCCGCGCTCGCCGCGCGCGGGTTCGACCTGCGCGCGATCCGCTCGCCGACCGTGCCGAAGGGGGCAGAGCGGCTGCGCCTGTCGGTTACGCTGAACCCCGCCGCTGACGAAATCGACAGTCTTTTCAACGCGCTCGGCGCCAGCCTGCAGGCGGCGGCATGACGGCTTTCGTCGTCACGGGAACCGATACCGGGATCGGCAAGACGGTCTTTTCGGCCGGGCTGACGGCGGCCCTTGGCGCGACTTACTGGAAGCCGGTGCAGGCGGGGGTCGAGGAAGAGACCGACAGCGCGTTCGTCGCGCGGCTGACCGGACGGCCGGCCTGGCCCGAGTCCTACCGGCTGAAACTTCCCGCCTCGCCCCATATCGCGGCCGAAGCCGAGGGCGTAACCATCGACCCCGCGCGTCTGGCGCCGCCCGATATCCGTCCGCTGGTGATCGAGGGCGCGGGCGGGCTCATGGTGCCCCTGACCGACCGCGTGACCTACCTCGACATGTTCGCGCACTGGGGTCTGCCCGTCATCCTTTGCGCCCGCACGGCGCTCGGCACGATCAACCATTCGCTCCTGTCGCTGGCCGCGCTGCGCGCTGCGGGCGTGCCGGTCCATGGCATCGCCTTCATCGGCGATCCGGTGCCACGCGTCGAAGAGACGATCTGCGACCTGGGCGCCGTCCGCCGCCTCGGGCGGTTGCCGGTCTTGCCGCAGATCGACAGCGCCACACTGAGCCACGCCTTCACCGCAGCCTTTGCAGACCTGACATGACCCAAACCTCGCCGATCTGGCATCCGTTCACCCAGCACGCGATCTTTCCGAAGATGCATCCCATCGTCTCGGCCCAGGGTGCCTGGCTGACGGACGCCGACGGCAGGCGCATCTTTGATGCGGTGTCGTCCTGGTGGGTGGTCACGCACGGCCATTGCCATCCGAAGATCGTAGCCGCGATCCAGTCGCAGGCGGCGCGGCTCGACCAGGTGATCTTTGCCGGCTACACGCACGAGCCCGCCGAGCGGTTCACCGAGCGGCTGTTGGCGCGGGTGCCGGACAGGCTCACGCGGGTCTTCTTCAGCGACAGCGGCTCGACCGCCGTCGAGGTGGCGCTGAAGATGGCGCTGGGCTTCTGGCGCCATGCCGGGGACGGGCGCGCCCGGATCGTGGTGATGGAGAACGGCTATCACGGCGACACGGTCGGCACCATGTCGGCGGGCGAACGCGGCGTCTTCAACCAGCCCTACGAGCCCCTGATGTTCGGCGTCGACCGGCTGCCCTTTCCGGCGCCGGGCGCGGAACAGGCGACGCTCGACGCGCTTGAAGGGTTTGCGCGGACGGGGCAGGTGGCGGCCCTGCTGCTGGAACCCCTGGTCCTTGGCGCGGGCGGGATGCTGGTCTATCCGCCCTGGGTCCTTGCCGAGATGGCGGCGATCTGCGCGCGCCACGACGTCCTTCTGATCGCGGACGAGGTGATGACGGGCTGGGGACGGACGGGGACCTTCCTGGCCTGCGAGCAGGCGGGCGTCGCGCCCGACATAGTGTGCCTGTCGAAGGGGATCACGGGGGGCTCGCTGCCCCTGGCGGTGACGCTGGCGCGAGAGGATGTCTATCAGGCTCACTTCTCGAAAGACCGGGCGAAAACCTTTTTCCATTCAAGCTCTTATACCGCGAACGCCATCGCTTGTGCGGCGGCCGAGGCGAACCTTGCGATCTGGGATTCAGAGCCCGTCCCTGACCGGATCGCCGCCGTCTCGGCGCTGCAGGCCGATGGGGCCGCGCGCCTGAAGTCCGCGCCCGGCCTGGCGAACGTACGGCAGGTGGGCACGATCCTTGCGGCCGATATCGCGACGCCGGCGGGGGGCTACATGTCGGACCTCGGCCCGGACCTCATGCGCTTTTTTGCGGATCGCAACCTGCTCATCCGTCCCCTTGGCGCGACGCTCTACCTGCTGCCGCCCTATTGCAGCACCGGGGCCGACCTTGCGGCCTGCCATGATGCGATGGCCGAAGCGGGGGCGCGGTTTGGCTGAGGGCGTCCGGCTTGCGGCTTTCGGCCATGCGCTGCCGGACCGGGTGGTTCCGAATGCGGCAATCGAGGCAGAGCTGGGCCTGGCGCCCGGCTGGATCGAGCGGCGGACAGGCTTTACCGCGCGCCGCATCGCGGGGCCGGATCAGGCGACAAGCGACCTGGCCATCCAGGCGGGCGAGGCGGCGCTTGGGGGGCAGGACCGGGCCGGGGTCGGCTTTCTGATCCTTGCCACCTCGACCCCCGACCGGCTATTGCCGCCGACCGCGCCCACGGTCGCGCACCGGTTGGGGCTTTCCTGCGCGGCGGTCGATCTGGCGGGGGCCTGTGCGGGCTTCCTGCAGGCCCTGCCGCTGGCTGCGGCGCAGGTCAGGGCGTCGGGGCAGGGGGTTCTGGTCATTGCGGCGAACCTTCTGTCGCGCCGGGTGGACCCGACCGATGCGGGCGGCCGGGCGATCTTTGCCGACGGGGCGGGGGCGGTTCTTCTAATGCCGTCACCCGATCCGGCCGAAGGGATCCTAGCCGCCGACCTCGGGTCGGACGGGGCGGCGGCTGATCTGATCGCCATTCCGGCGGGCGGGTCGCGGCGGCCCTTTGGGCCTGACCTGTCCCCGGCGGACACGCGGATGCAGATGCCGGACGGCGCGCGCGTCTTTCAGGCCGCGGTCGAGCGGCTGGCGCAATCGGGGAAGGTGGCGCTCGACCGCGCCGGCCTCGGTCCGCAGTATCTGGTCGGCTGGGCGCCGCATCAGGCGAACGAGCGCATCGTGCGCGCGGCGGCCGAAAGGCTTGGGCTGGCGCAGGTTCCCCGGATCGGCGGGCTGGAGCCCTACGGCAACACCTCTGCCGCGACGATCCCGACCGCGCTATCGCTCGCCGCCGCACGCGGGGCCTTGCCACGGGGCCCGATCCTGATGCAGGCCTTCGGGGCGGGGGCTCTCTGGGCCTCGATCGTCTGGCGGCATGGGACCGGGAAATGAGCGACTACGACTTCAGCATGTTCACGCGCGCCGACCTGGTGAAGCTCTGCCATCAGCGCTCGTCCGACCCGACGGTCGCGATGCAGGCGCGGCTGGAAACCGTTGCGGACGGGCCCGAGTTCGAGGCGCTTCGGTCCGAGATCACCGCCTTCGTCATGGCCGAGATCACCGAAACCTTCGCCGCGATCCGCCCGGCGTTCGACAAGATCAAGCCGAAAAGCCTGGCCGACATCGGCTGCGGCTATGCCTTCATCGACCTTCTGATCCACCGGGCGACCGGTTGCCGGCTGACCCTGATCGACATCGAGGAATCCGAGCGCATCTACTTTCGCTATCACCCCGAGGGCGCGGGCTATTCGAATCTGTCGATCTCGCGCGCCTTTCTGGAAGCGAACGGCGTGCCGAAGGCCAAGATCACCACGCTGAACCCCAGGGACGGGGATCTGTCGGCGCTGCCGCCGGTCGACATGGCGATGAGCCTTTTGTCCTGCGGTTTTCACTATCCGGTCGCGACCTATATCGACTTCATCCGCAGCCATGTCCGCAAGGGCGTGGTGATGGATCTGCGCCGCCGCGCGCCAGAGGGGCGCGAGCTGCTCGAGGGCTGGGGGACGACGCGCACGCTTCATCGCGGCATCAAGCACGACAGCGTCGTCGCGTTGCGCTGGTAGGGCCTTGGTCGAAGTCGCGCCCTTCAAGCGCCAGCTTCTGAAATGGGTTGGCAGCAAGGCGCGCGTCGCGCACCGGATCATCGCGCACTTTCCCGACGGGTTCGCCACCTATCACGAGCCGTTCCTTGGCTCGGGCGCGGTTCTGGCGGCGCTGCGGCCGACGCGCGCGCGCGCGTCCGACCTTTTCGCACCGCTGATCGAGATATTCACGGCCCTGTCGCGCGACCCCGAGGTCGTAAAGGGCTGGTATGGCGAGCGGCTGGCCTACTTTCAGTCCGGGCCGGCACCCGAGCGCTATGCCGACATCCGAGCCCGCTACAACGCTGCGCCCAATGGCGCCGATTTCCTGTTCCTGAGCCGCGCCTGCTACGGCGGGGTCGTGCGCTTTCGCCGCAAGGACGGCGCCATGTCGACGCCCCTTGGCGCCCATCCGCTGATGCCTCTCGCCCGCTTTTCGGATCGCGTCGACCTTTGGGCCGGGCGCCTCCGGGGCACGACCTTCGCCGCTTGCGACTACCGCGACGCCATGGCGCGCGCCGCGCCGGGTGACCTGGTCTACTGCGATCCGCCCTATGCCACGAGCCAGTCGATCCTCTACGGCGCGCAGGCCTTCCAGTTGCCAGAACTGTTCGGGGCGATCGCAGCCTGCAAGGCGCGCGGCGTGCGGGTCGCGCTGTCGATCGACGGGGCCAAGAAGTCCGGCCGCCGCGACTGCGCGCCAGCGGTTCCCGCGGGGCTCTTCGCCCGGACGGTGACGCTCGACCTCGGCGGCTCGATGCTGCGGCGCTTCCAGATGGAGGGCGGGCAGATGGACGGCGAAGAGGTCAGCGACCGGCTGATGCTGAGCTGGTAGGGGCTGGCCCCCGGCATCGGCCGCCCAATGGATCGCAATCCGTCCTAGTTGGCTAGAACCTGCCGGCGGTCGACATCAGCGGACGGGACACGAACCGCGCTCTGTGCCCGCGCGCGGTGATCAGCGCGCGTGCCACGTCCTTGGCGCTGCTCGATTCGCCTGCTTGACCCCGCCGCGCCTCTGATTGTTTGCGGATTCTGTAAGATTCTCGGATTTGCGGCAATTGTTTCCGATTCAGATGGGTGAGTCTTCCAGTGGTTGTGCTTCGGTCCCGGCGCGTAGAACGTGTTCAAATTGTGGCGACATTGTGGTATCACTTTATCTTGAGCGGGCCTTTTGCCCGGTTCTTGGACACTACTGGCTTTGCATCGGAGAGATTCATGAGACATTGGGTCAAGATGGCCATCGCGGGTGCGGCACTGGCGGTTGGCAGCAGTGCGAATGCACTGACAGTAAAGGTCGTGAATGACACGAACATCAACGCTTACAGCGCGACCGTGCGTGGGTCAGTGATTTGTAACTCCTGCTCGGTCCTGCGGTATGACCCATTGTCATACAGCCTCAGCACGACGCAGGGCGAACTCTTCGCCGGCCCGTCCAGCTCGGGCGATGCCAATGAAGCGTCGTGGATCAACCTGGTCCTTGGCACGACGTTCACGAAAGCCAACGTGACGGCTGGCAAAGTGTCGACCGGGATCGCGGACGCCTTTACCTACGCCACCAATTCGCTCTATGTGGCGATCAAGATCGGGAAGAACCCCGACTACACCATCATCAAGAATACGTCGGGCGGAACGCTTAACTGGTCGTGGAACCCCACCAAGGGAACCGGCGCCGGTCTCAGCCACTTTGTGGCGCTCGGGACTCCGCCGTCGCCGCCGCCGTCGGCGGTTCCGCTGCCGGCCACTGGACTGATCCTGGTCGCCGCGCTGGGCAGCATTGCCGCCTTCCGCCGCCGCAAGGCCTGAGGCTGACGCGAGACTGAAAGGAAAGGGCGGCCTTCAGGCCGCCTTTTTTGTTGCGGCTGCCGGTCTGGCGCGCGACCGCCCCGCCACTGCACGACCTGCGGCGGAGGCGCCCATATCAGGCGCGACAGGGCCCCTTGAGGGACCGTCGGTCAGCGTCGATTTCGCGTTGATGAATTTGGTGGAGCCGAGGGGAATCGAACCCCTGACCTCTTGAATGCCATTCAAGCGCTCTCCCAACTGAGCTACGGCCCCACCGTGGGCGCGGCGTGTCCGCCGCGGTGCCGGGTATCTAGTAGAGCGCGCGGGGGGGTGCAAGAGGGAAAATGCACCATGGGAAAACCACCCGCCGCGCGCGCCTGACGGGATCAGACTTCTTCCTCGTCGCCCGCCACATCCGCCAGATCGTCCAGCGAGACGTTGTCGTCGGCGTCGTCTTCCAGCAGGTCGTCGTCCATCTCGGTATCTTCCGAGGCGGCGGCTTCCAGCAGGTCGTCATCGGCTTCCAGATCGTCGACCAGCACGTCGTCGTCCTTCTCGGGCGAGACGCGGGCGATCACCGCCGCGGCCATCTTGCGACGGGCGGATTCGATATCCACCACTTCGCCGGTATAGGGGCTGACCACCGGAACGCGGTTCAGGTCGTAAAAACGCTTGCCGGTCG
>Ga0056909_1000105_pt1 | contig 138948 bp, 136 predicted proteins | sample EBPBio102011_DNA_FD_62115 | JGI IMG/M metagenome (GOLD analysis project Ga0056909, IMG submission 62115) | Wastewater treatment Type I Accumulibacter community from EBPR Bioreactor in Madison, WI, USA - Reactor 1_1/10/2011_ DNA | ecosystem: Engineered > Bioreactor > EBPR > Anaerobic-Aerobic >... | reverse complement strand
CTCCGCCTCACGTAGCTTGCCGATAATCTCTTCCGGGCGATGCTTCTTGCTCGGCATTCTATATCTCCTTCGTCGTCCAAAATATCATCAATTTTGGACCACTCAGAAGGGGGCAGATCACGATGATCGACATTAGTTTTGACATACGACGCTTAGTTGCACGGGCTTTGGACTTCGACTTCTTCAGCTTTTTGTTCATAGGTATCTCCTTTATTTGCTCACCGATGAATCGGATCACGGTCAGAGGGACGCTAAGAACTAGTGCAGCCGTGGGATTCGAACCCACCCCAACCCCCGAAGCTGGTTGACGCGCCCAAGATAGCGATCGCTGCGACCGCTCGCAAGTCTCAGGTGCAGATTTGAGGACAGCTACCCGGCCACCCTCACGATATGTTTCATGAACGAAGCGGTGAGCTCAAAGATGAACTCGACCTCCTCCTCTGGCAGCTTATCGTCGTGCTTCACGTACTCATTTTGGTATTTGCCGTAGAGGTCTAAAAGCTTCTGGAACATGTTGGTGAACTGAGCCGAGGCGCCGCGTTCCTTGAGCTTGGCCCCTATGAGCGGGACTTGGTTCTCCAGCGATTTCGTATTCGCCAGCACTGACTTGAGCAGCAGTTCCAGACCTAGCCGCAGGTCGTCGAGCAAGTTGCGCTGGAAGATGCCCGCATCATATTTCAGTTTTGCCTGCTCCAGCTTCTCCAGCGCCTTCGGGTAGCCGTGCAGCCAATGGCGGGTCTCCTCGATCAGCGGTACGTCGAGTTCCTTTACCTCCTTGTTCAGGCGCAAACTACCGAACCGGGTGAACAGCTCTGCCCGTAGCTTCTTTCTCTCGCCGCCGGATGACGATCCAACCGTGAAGGAGTGGTGCTCGCAGAGCTCCTCTATGATCTGGAACTGCTGCGGTGGCGAAAACGCTTGCAAGCTTTCGATTAGCGCTGTTCTCTTATTCGGCGCCTCGAAAGGATAGGTCGGGTGTGGTACGCGTACGTCCCACATGTCGCCGTAACTGTTGATTGCGCGCACGATATGCGGCCCGGTGAGTCCCGAATTCGTGTCCGCGAGTAGCGCTGCAGCCTTGTCGAGGAAGGTGATGGGAATGTCTTCTAGGAACATCTCACCCCCTTAGCCTAACAGCAAGGATGTTGGATAGTGATCCGCCCGTCTGATCGACGATCAGTGAGACAACGCGCTACGAGCTTTGGAATTGTTGGGTTTTTAGCCTGACTGTCGAAGGAACACTGCGCAGAACACCGAACTGCGCCTCCGAACTCGATTTTGGTCAGCCCAAAATTACAACTCTCGCGATTTGCCAGCGCAAATTATGAATCCGATTTTAACCCAAACGTTGATAGCAGCGGCGGTTTGAATCCCTGATTGGATCTCCCGCACGAAACCTCGTGCGCAACAATTGGAGGTTTATATGGGAAAAATAGTCACCATCGATAAGCGCGTCATCGAAGTGTTGAGCAGCGACTTTGCCATGATGCGTTCCCGTAATCCGGAAGCGTCGGCCGAGGTGGTTGAATACGGTGCCGTGGCGCACGCTGCTGCGCGTGAAGTGCACAAGCGTTGCGGACCAGGACTCATCGCTATGAGAGTGCTCCTCGCTGGGGTCGATCCGAAGATGCAGCGCAAGTGGGCGCAGAAAGTCATGAAGGCGGCTTAACATTCGGGTGCGCTAATCCGTCCATTCGGTTGCCGCCGTGTTTTCAGAACGCGGCGGCGGCCGTCCAATTTGGCCATGCCCGATCAGTGATGGTCCAGATCGCGTCTTAGCAGGTGCATCTCATAATCGTGTTTCGTTCGAGGCAATTGCGTCTCGGCCATGCCCGCGATGGTGGGCATCACCTGGGCTGAGCCCGGGCATGGTCGGATCATGAAGCCCCTGGCGAGACGCGAGGACCTTCAAGGAGAAGAACATGCCCGCACCCAAGGCCACGCTCGGCGCGCAATGGCTGAGCCCGACCGACATAAGATCCACGATCACCCGCATCCATGCGGGCCGCACGGCCCACTCCAACCTGCTCCGCAACCTGTCCGGTCGCGTCGATCGCCACGGCGAGCAGGTAGCAAGCTCTCTTCGTACGCTTGACGCGAAGGATCGTCCCTCCGTGGTCGCAAAGTCGATCAGCGGCTTCCGCGGCGAGCTCGTCCGTGAGAGCGCTGACCAGCGGATCGCCCACACCCGTGAGTTGGCCGGGCTTGCCGGAAAGCTGACTGCGGCCTCCGTTCACTACCGCAGCCCGGTCCAGATGCTCATGCGTGAAACGCTCGGTTCGGAACGCCGCAGCCGGATCATGCAGCAGATCGCGGCATCCGGCCCGGTCGAGCTCGCCAGCCTAGCTGAATACGCCGCGGCGACCAACGACAAGGAATTGGCGGCGGCGCTATGCAGTCGAGTTGCGGACCTGCCGCGCACCGACCGCCCCTTCTCCGCGACCGAGCTGGCCGATTTGCTTCTCGGTGACCTCCATAGGGAGATGAGCCAGGCGCTCGTCGAGGCCGAGCGGCGCGTTCTCGAAGCACTCAACGAAGATGCCGAGTTCGAGACCGGTAAGTGCAACCCGCAGCGCGCTCTCCAGATCGCCATGCTGCGCAAGCGCGAGCAGGAAATCGGTGCCTATGCCGACAATGAGGATGAGGCCGAGCAACCCGCAGAGGCGGCCTGATCGGTTCGACATACAGCCCCGACCACCCAAGCAAGGATCTTCACATGGCCGTATATGCCTTCTTCCCCGCCGCCGAAAATCTCCGCCGTCCCGACGGTATCGGCTTCATCATCGCTGAGGGCGCCGACGCTGCGGTCGCCCGCGTGATCGCTCAGGCTTTGGTCGGCGGTCCGTCGATCGAACAGTTTTCCACAGTCGTCGTTGGTGCGGGCGTCGATGCTGTCGCGGTGCAGGGTCTGCCCGTCGGTGCGCGTAACCGCTCCACTTGGCCGAAGCTGACCCGCGGCGGCGACTATCTCAATGGGGCGTCCTGACATGGGCGGCAATCCTGTTCTCTCGTCGATCCGCAAGCTTGCCGGTCATCAGGCGATCAGCCTGTACGATGCCTTCGAACTTCTGATTGAGGGCAGGGGAGACCCTGACCTCATGCCCACGCGTGCCAGGAAGGGGCTTTGCGCCATCCTGCGCGGCTTCGGCTACCGGGAGAAATTCATGGTCAAGGTCGGGTCGGATGAGGGTCAGCTTATGTGGGTCAGGACTCCATGGCCCATTGACGTCGAGATGATCGAGAGCGGGAAGACGGTGACCTTCCAGGCCGTATGATATTGGGGGCTTGATGCATTGCCGCATCGAACCCCTGATATTCAATCAGCAGGACGCCGCCCCATAGAGCGCGGTTTTCCAAGGTTTCCAGCGTAGGATGGCGCGAAAGCACCGTGACGCGCACCGTATTGTGACCGACGGCTGACCTAAGCGCCGAGATGGGCGAGGGCGTTAACTTCCGCCTGGATGCGTTCGAGAGACACGGTAAGTTCGCGCGCGCGGGGTATGCGCACCTCGTTGAGCAGGCGGAAGGCCACGCGCTCGTCGATCACGTCCACGATCTCCGTCGAGGCGCGTCGGTCTCCAATCCAATAGACCTGCATCACCGTTACCATGCCTGTGAAGCGCTCGCCTGAAGAGGTCGGACCATTGAGGGCATAACCGAGCGCGGAAATTCTTGCCCGATCAAGCGCGTTGAACTCTTCGATGACGGGCTGGCGTTCGACCCCGCGTGGGCCCGCCTCGCGATCTCGATGGACTTCATACCTCGCGACCGGCCCCTTATCGCCTCTTGCCAAGCCTGCGGACGTTCCCGATGCTTTCATGCTGACTTCCTTTCGATTGCATCGCGGAATAAAGCGCTGTGGAAGCCGATAAGCGAACCCGCACTATGGCGCAGCGGTCCCCGAAAACATGGCCATGGCCAGATCTCTGATAGTGTTGAAACGAGTGAACTCTCCACGTGGCAGTCGCCGAAGTCCACTCCGAACCTTTTTAATGCCATCTGCGTCACCGCGGGTATGTCGTACCGACCGATCCCCTAGCGGCGGCAGCGGCTGTCCGACCGATCCGCCGAACCAAAGGAATGGGCCGAGGTTCAACGTAGCGGGATCGACGAACATCCAGACAACGCAGCCGCCGGGCTTTTGGGCCAGTGCGAGCTGGACATCGACGTGCGCGCGGCTGCCACCGGCGGTGGTGGCCTTGAGTTGGATGTGGCGCATCGCGTCCCCGACCTGGACGACGATGTCGTACCCAAACGCATCATATTCCGGCCGCAGCACTTCGAACGGTTGACCCACGTCGAGCAGGAGATGACGTGAGAGCTCGGCGAGAAAGATATGCTCGATCACCTTCTCGCGCAGCACCGAGTGCTCAGGGGCCCAAACGTCGAACATGGCGCGACACTGCCGCGCCAATCTCGCCTGTCAACTGAATAGGGACTATAGTCCCTAGAGAATATCGCGTGGCACGGCTCCAGTCTGGACGATGGACTGGAACAAGATTGTCGGCGCCAATGTGAAGAGGTTGCGGATCGAGCGGAAGCTTACGCAGGAGCAACTCGCGCACGATGCCGAAATCGACCTGACATACATGGGTGGCATAGAGCGCGGACGCCGCAATCCGTCGCTGTCGGTCATTGCGCGATTGGCGGACGCGCTCGGCGTACATCCCGCCGACCTGCTCAGCTATAGCTGAGGCAGGCGGCGCGACCTGTCTTTCAAGCGGTTGGGAAATAAGCGTTTGCTAAAGCGGTGGCCAGCGTTGCCGCCAGAACGGGCGGCACAGCGTTCCCCACTTGGGTGAACTGCCGCGCTGTTGGCCCGAGGAAGACGTAGTCGTCAGGAAACGTTTGCAGGCGAGCACATTCCCTAACGCTTAATGTTCTGGGTATTTCGGGATGCAAGTGAGAGCGGCCACCGCCGTTCGTTCCACCTGCGATCACCGTCTTGGATGGAAGCGTGGGATCTAATCGATCAACGCGACCAAGTTGGTCACGCTGACCATAGCCGAGTTTCATGTATCGCTCGATCGATCCGGCCTTATGTGTGCGGGTCTCGTGGTTTGGCAATCCGTTCGGCAGCTTGCTGAGAACGCTAGCGCAGCCAACGTGAGGCTTTTTGGGCGGCACAACTAGCTTACCGTTAGTCCGCGATCCTACGACGAAGAGGCGTTCTCTATATTGCGGAACTCCATAGTCAGCCGCATTCAGCACCGTCGGCTCGTTTACGGCGTATCCTTCCTGCCTGAGCAGCTCAATGGCCGCGGACAGCTGTTCTCCGCCATCAAGATCGCGCAGCCCAGGTACATTCTCAACGACGAAGACTTTCGGCCTAAATCGGATCACGAGTTGGACGTAATCGAAAAGAAGATTGCCATTCTTTTCATGAGCAAAGCCGACGCGCTTAAAATTCTCTCCTGATCGCGAAAATCGTTGATTCGCCGCAATGCTAAACGGCTGACACGGCGGGCCACCGACGAAAATTCCTTCGAATGGTGTGTCGATCAGGGGCGTAAGCGCTTCTACTACCTCGTCAAATTGAGAGACATCTCCACTTCCGAATGGGGGGCCGAATACCTTCCATTTCGGCCGGTTCTTTCGGAGGGTTCGGCAGAAAATCTCGTTGTGCTCGAATGCAGCGATGGTTTCGAAACCGATCTGCTCAAACCCTAGATCCATTCCCCCACAACCGGTGAAAAAGCTGACCACAGGGACGCCCTTAACGAGCTTCTTAAAATCGCCAAGTTTTGTAGGAGCTCCACCCGTCCAACGCTTTTCATGCGCTCGCTGATAAATGAGGTCGTCGTAGCTCAGGCCAGCGACCGCCAGTGCCGCGGCCAAATCGTCGTCGGAACTTACCATTTGAGAGATCAGTTTTTGCTGCTCAGCGTATTCATCGGTTGTTGCAGGTAATTTTAGCTGCGCAGCCGTCATGTGGTGTTCCTCAGATTCTTGGCTTGGTCATATACCGCACGAGCTTCGGCAGCGTCGACAAAATCCTTCTTGCCCTGCGCCTTCAACCACTTCGTATAAAAGCGATGGACGGCGCGATGGCAGGTAGGACAGATGGCAACTAGGTCACCCAAAACGGTCCCGCTTTTATCCGATCTCGTACCGGAACAAAGGGGTAACACATGGTGGATGTCAAGTACACGGTCAGCCCATGGAAATTCCGATTTTGTGTCACGGGCGCAGAAATCGCAGGTCGTGGTCGGGTTCTTCTCGAAGTAGGCATTTCGGATCGCCGAGTTGCGTTCGAGCACGATGTGCGTCCGCTCAACACGGGTGCCCTCGGAAAACCCCGCTTCGACCGTTTCATCAAGCACCGTTTTGGAGAAATCAATTTCGAAATCGCTGACGGCGCTTTCGAACAGGCCAGCTATGCGCAAAATCTCTCGCTCGCTGCCGTTTTCTTGCTTCCCCCGAATCGCTTGCAGGCTTTCAAAGACGTCGATGGCGTCGTCCTTGTCGAGGGAGACCGTGACGTCCGTCGATGTCGCACTCAGATACGAAATCTGCCCAATCACCTGAATGCTTTCTCGCGCCTGCCGGTGATCTCCTGAAGTCCATGATTTTTTGGCGATCTCTATGAAAGCCGTTTGGTCCTCTTCACCGTCGAAATTGCTCTTTTGATAGGCTCCAACAATTTCGCGGATGCCGACGACCGGACTGCCCAAAACCGACCGAGTGAGCAGGAATTTCAACGCAAATAGAAGTGGGAAGCGCGGTGTCGCCGTTGGCTTCCATTCTTGAAAGGATGGCGCGGGATCAGTGAACGATTGGGCTAGAAAATGGAAATAGTCATCCGAGGTGACTTGGCCGTCTTTGGCGAGTGCCTGAGCGATTGGCGTAGGGACCGCGTTGTCCCCAATCTTGGCGACAAGCATTGCTGTACGGAACACCCGAGAGTAGTTGCGCCACGGCGGATAGGCGGTGGACGCAGGAAGAAATGGCAACCCTGTTGCTGACACAAGAGGACCGCGACTTGCAGATTTCAGGTCATTTGCGACTGCAAATTTTGCAATTTTTCGCAGTTCGTCGAACTGGAAGTATTCAATCCTGCCTTGGTCAAACCGCCACATTGTCACCCCCGTATTTCGGAAGGGGATAGCAATCGCGAGAGCGGCAATCCAGAGGGAAGAGTTTGAACGACCTAAACAGCTAGCGCAAGTTTCTGCCCGCGCCGTCAGCGTTTGAAGTGCCAGAAATTTCCCTCTACGAGTTGTTCTGGGGTTTCGATGGGGAGGAATACAGTGCCGACTAAGGCGTACCACAGGTTTTTGAACCGGATAGCGTATTACAACACCGACATCGAGCTGTGCGAACTCTTAGTAGGCAGGTTTTTTCAGACACCCCATTCCGACGAAAATCTTGCAGTGGCTTTGGGGTCAACCGCGGATATCCATCCAAGTCTTTCGCGCCGCGTTAATTCGCGCAATTCTAAAAACATATGTGGAAATCACCTGAAATCTACTTTGTACGCCGCCTTCATAAAAGATCTTTTCGAAGATTTTTCGGCATTTATTTCGGATACGATGACTAAAGCGGCTCTTGCGGGCATTGATCCTGCCCGGTTTGTGGGCGAGATTCGTTTGGATCTCCATGCCGCTGATATTCTTGCGACTGGGAACTGGGACGCGGCGGTCCGCCTTGTGTCAGACGCGATATTCCGTAAACTCGAGAATGAGCGAAACACGAAGGAGCTCTTGCGAAAGGCAAGCGCGCGGCTCGGTTTAGCGCTTGACCAGAACGTCTTGAACGGGGCCATGCCATATCTTGATGCTCGCCATATTCTCGTGCATCGCGACGGGCGCGTTGATGACCTATATGTCGCAGACTATCCTCAAATTCAGGTGCGAGAAGGAAAAATTGCGACGAATTATCAGTTCGTTGGGGACGCTCGGCGGGCGGTGGATGCGCTGGCTCGTCATATTGACGAGCGCGTGATCGCAGCGAACTTGGTAAGGAACCAGGATATGAGTGGACGGCGCCAGTAGCCGCGCTCGCTTAAACCAGACCGTCCCAGGACATATCAGCAATCTGAAACTGTTCGAATAGTCGGTTTCTATTCGGTTCTTATAGTTCAAGCTCCAGCGGTTTCTCAAAAATCCGCTTAAAAAATACATCAAAATCAATGCATTAATGGTGAGCCCTGCTGGGTTCGAACCAGCGACCTACTGATTAAAAGTCAGTTGCTCTACCGACTGAGCTAAGGGCCCGACGTGGCGCCGAAAGCGTCGGCGCCCGAAGTGAGCCGCCGCCCTAGTGCGCCTCGGCGTTCCGGTCAACCGGCTTGGGACGGATAAGACGCGCCGCCAGCTGACGGACGGTGCGGGCGCTGAGCGGGTGGCGCCAGTCGGGTGCGATCGCGCGCAACGGACCGAGGACGAAGGCGCGCGATGTCATTGCAGGATGCGGGATCGTGAGGTCGGGGGCACTCCACGCGCCGCCCGACCACAGCAGGATGTCGAGGTCGAGCGTTCGCGCACTCCACCGCTGCCCGCTGCGGCGCCCGAACTCGGCCTCTATCTCCTGAAGCCGCTCCAGCATTTCGAATGGCGCGAGCGGCGAGGCGACGAGTGCGACCGCATTGGCATAGCGCCTGCGCGACGGGCCGATCGGATCGCTGGTGATGATCGGGCTGACGTCGACGGGCTCGATGTCGTCGCCCTCGAGCGCATCGAGCGCGGCGAGCAGTATCCGGCGCGGATCGCCAAAGCGAGCGTGGCGGCGATTCGACCCGAGGCCGATGGCATAGAGGGGCAGGGGCGTTGCGCTGGTCATGCCCGAGCGCCTATCGCACACGTGTGGATATTGTAAGCCCCCTGGCCGGCACCGAGCCTCCGCTCGATTGCGCGAAGTGTCCGCGACTCGTCGCGTTCCGGCACGACTGCCAGGCCGAATACCCCGACTGGTGGAACGCACCGGTCTATGCGTTCGGCGACCCCGATGCGTGGCTGGCGTTTGCCGGTCTGGCGCCCGGCAAGCATGGGGCGAACCGGACGGGCCGGCCCTTTACGGGCGACTATGCCGGCGACCTGTTGTTCGCGACGCTCGCCGAATTCGGTCTCAGTCGTGGCACTTATGATGCCCGGCCCGACGACGGCCTGACGCTGGACGGGGCGATCATCGTCAACAGCGTCAAGTGCCTGCCGCCGCAGAACAAGCCGACACCTGCGGAAATCGCAAACTGCCGCCCCTTTTTCGAGGAGCAGATGGCGGCGCTGAAGCAGGTGCGGGTGGTCATCGCGCTCGGCCGCATCGCGCATGATGCAGCGCTGCGCGCCGCCGGCGTGCGGCTGGCGGGCTTTCCCTTTTCGCATGGCGCGGTCCACCTGCTGCCCGATGGGCGCCATCTGATCGATAGCTATCATTGCTCGCGCTACAACACGAACACCGGACGGCTGACGCCCGAGATGTTTGCCGACGTGTTTCGTACCGCGCTGGCGCTGCGCGATCAGACGAGCGGGCGGAATTCCTCGACCACCGCGCGGTAGAGCTGGCGCTTGAAGGGGACGATCAGCTTTTCCAGATCGTCGAGATCGGCCCAGCGCCACGAGCGGAACTCCTGGTGCTTGGTCGCGATGTTGACGTCGCCGTCGTCGCCCATGAAACGCATCAGGAACCAGAACTGGCGCTGGCCGCGATATTTGCCGCCCCACATCTTACCCATCAGATGGTCGGGAAGATCATAGAAATGCTCGGTCTTGCTGCGCGCGATGATTTCGACGAGCCCGCCATGGATGCCCGTTTCCTCGCCCAGTTCGCGGATTGCGGCTTCCTCGGCATCCTCACCCGGGTCGATACCGCCCTGCGGCATTTGCCATGCGTCGGCCGACGAATCGAGCCGCTGGCCCACAAAGACGCGGCCGTCGCGGTTCGCCAGCATCACGCCGGCGCAGGGGCGGTAAGGAAGATTCTCGTCGGTCATGCGGTGGCTTCGGTGACGATCGCCTTCAAGACTGTCAAGGCGCCGCGGATGTCGTCCTTTGCGCTCGGGATGCCTTGCGCCAGACAGATATAGCCGTGGATCGTGCCCTTGGCCTCGCGATAAGTCGTCGGAACGCCGGCGTCGATCAGTTTGCCGGCATAGGCGCGGCCCTGATCGCGAAGCGGATCGAGCCCCGCCGTGATCAGCAGCGTCGGCGGAAGGCCCTCGGCGGGGAAGTCGATCGGCGACGCGCGGCGGTCGGCGGGATCGGCGGCATAATGATCGCCGAACCAGGTCATGCCGCCTTCGGTCAGCAGATGGCCTTCACCAAAATCGCGATAGCTCTGCCAATCGTTGTGCGTGGTCACGGCGGGATAGATCGGATGGATGGCGATCACCGGTTTCGACGCCGGTTCGTCGCGAAGCGCTAGGGCGGTGACGATGGTCAGGTTTCCGCCGGCGCTGTCGCCTGAAAGCACCAAGCCGGTGCAGGGGAAATTGTCGGCGATCCAGCGCGTCGCCGCTTCGCAGTCGATCGGCGCGGCGGGGAAGGGATGCTCGGGCGCGAGGCGATAGTCGATCGCGATCACCGGCATGTCCAGAATGCGCGCCGCCTCTGCGCAATAGGGATCGTGCGTCTCAAGATCGCCGATCACCCAGCCGCCACCATGATAGAAGACCATCACCGGGCCGGGCTCGCGATCGGGGCGGGCGTCATAGATACGGATCGGGATTTCGCCGGCGGGGCCGGGAATCCGCTTGTCCTCTACCTTCGCGATCTCGCCGCGCGGCACGTCGGCCAGTTGACCCATGACGCGCATCATCTCGCGGCCAGCCTCGGGCGGCATATCCTCCATCTTGGGGCCTTCCTGCGCGTTGAGGAAAGCGAGAAAGGCGGCCACATCGGGGCGCGTGTAATGCGTGGTGCCGTCGGTCATCCTGTCCATCCCTTATCTGTTTTGAGGGCTTGCTATTCGGCATCGGCGCCTCAAATTCAATCGCGAAATGAAACTCACCGCGCGATCGCGCTTTGCGGCGCACAATTTTTTCTGAATTGCGGCCCGGCGCGCACAGGCCTAGGCCGATGTTACAGGTTCGCAAGATTCAAAGGCAGATACAGAAAATGGCGACAGCGGTAGAGGACCGGGCCGACGAGCGGCAGTCCCCCCTTTCCGACGCAGTGGTGGTTCGATTTGCAGGCGACAGTGGCGACGGGATGCAGCTGACCGGTGGTCAGTTCACCCTTTCGTCGGCGCTCGCGGGCAACGACTTTGCGACCTTCCCCGATTTTCCGGCGGAAATCCGCGCACCTCAGGGCACGCTGTTCGGCGTTTCGGCGTTCCAGATCAACTTCGGCTCCTCGGCGATCGAAACCGCGGGCGACGCGCCCGACGTGCTCGTCGCGATGAACCCGGCGGCGCTCAAGACCAACGTGCCGCAGTTGAAGCAGGGCGGCCTGATCATCGCCGACGAGGGCGAGTTCAACGACCGTAACCTGGCCAAGGCGAAATATGAGTCGAACCCGCTGGAGGACGACAGCCTTGCCAAGTGGCAGCTTCTGAAACTGAACATCAGCCAGTTGACGATGGATGCCGTGAAGCCCTTTGGCCTCGGCAACAAGGAAGCGCTGCGCTGCAAGAATATGTGGACGCTGGGGCTGGCGCTGTGGATGTTCGACCGCGATCGCCAGCCGCTGATCGATTGGCTGAACGGCAAGTTCGCCAAGGATCCGAACCTGGCGGCCGCCAACGTTGCGGCGCTGAACGCCGGTCATGCCTATGGCGAGACCGCCGAACTCGCGGGTCCGCTGAAACAGCATCATGTCGACCCCGCGCCGGTTGCGCCTGGCCTCTATCGCACGCTGACGGGTGCCGAGGGTATCGCGCTGGGCCTGGTCGCCGGCGCACAGCTCGCAAAGCTGCCGATGTTCTTCGGCGGCTATCCGATCACGCCGGCGTCGGCGATCCTGCATCACCTGTCGCGGCTCAAGGAATATGACGTCACGACCTTCCAGGCCGAGGACGAGATCGCGGCGATCTGTTCGGCGATCGGCGCCAGCTATGGCGGCTCACTGGGCGTCACCAGCTCGTCGGGTCCCGGCATCGCGCTGAAGGGTGAGGCGATGGGCCTCGCGATCATGACCGAGCTGCCACTGGTCATCGTGAACTCGCAGCGCGGCGGCCCGTCGACCGGCCTGCCGACCAAGACCGAGCAATCGGACCTGTATCAGGCGGTCTATGGCCGCAACGGCGATGCGCCGATGCCCGTGATCGCCGCGCGCTCGCCGGGCGACGCGTTCGAATGCGCGATCGAGGCGTGCCGCATCGCGGTCCAGTACATGACCCCGGTGATGCTGCTGACCGATGGATATATCGCGAACGCTGCCGAGCCGTGGAAGGTCCCCGACCTCGAAAACTATGACGCTTTCCCGGTCGAGTTCCTCACCGAGGTGCCCGAGGGCGGCTTCAAGCCTTACGGCCGCGACGAAAATCTGAAGCGCCCGTGGGTCAAGCCCGGCACGCCCGGCCTGCTCCATCGCATCGGCGGGATCGAGAAGGAAATCGACACCGGTCATATCAACTATTCGCCGGGCAACCACCAGGCGATGACCGACATCCGCAAGGACAAGATCGACGGCATCACGGTGCCCGACCAGATCGTCGAACTCGGTGCCGAGGGCGGCAAGCTCGCGGTCGTCGGCTGGGGTTCGACCTTTGGTCCGATCCATCAGGCGGTGCGCCGCAAGCGCGCGGAGGGCAAGGACGTCAGCCACGTCCACATCCGCCACATCTGGCCGCTGCCCGCCAATCTCGGCGAGTTGCTGAAAAGCTATGACAAGGTGATCGTGCCCGAAATGAACACCGGTCAGCTCAAGACCGTGCTGCGCGACCAGTATCTGGTCGACGCCAAGCCCGTGAACAAGGTGTCGGGCCAGCCCTTCACCATCGCCGAAATCGAAGCCGCGATCGAGGGAGCCCTCTGATGAACGAGATGACCACCATCGCCCGCACCACGACGCTGAAGGATTGGGAAACCGATCAGGAAGTCCGCTGGTGCCCCGGCTGCGGCGACTATGCGATCCTGAGGGCGGTTCAGCGCACGATGCCGGAGATCGGCACCGCGCCCGAAAACACCGTGTTCATCAGCGGTATCGGCTGCTCGTCGCGTTTCCCCTATTATATGGAAACCTATGGCTTTCATACGATTCATGGCCGCGCGCCGGCGTTTGCGACGGGGCTGAAGCTCGCCAATCCCGATCTCGACATCTGGATCGTCACCGGCGACGGCGACGGGCTGTCGATCGGTGGCAACCACACGATGCACCTGATCCGTCGCAACCTCGATTGCCAGATCATGCTGTTCAACAACGAGATCTACGGTCTGACCAAGGGGCAGTACTCGCCGACCAGCCGTGTCGGCACCACCAGCCCCTCGACACCCTATGGCTCGGTCGATCGTCCGGCGCAGCCTGCCGCGTTCGCGCTTGGCGCCGGCGCGCGCTTCGTCGCGCGCGGTTTCGACGTGTCGAAAGAATTGCCCAACGTGCTGAAGGCGGCGCACGCGCACAAGGGCGCGGCGTTTATCGAGATTTTCCAGAACTGTATCGTCTATAACAAGGACGTGTTCGAGGATTTCGCCGCGCCAAAGGGCGCCGAGGACCGGCAGCTTTGGCTGAAGCAGGGCGAGCCCATGCTCTATGCCAAGGGCACGAAGGGCATCGCCCTCGATGCCGAGGCACTGCATCTCAAGACCGTCGACGTCGTCGACGGCGACTGGGAGGGTGCGGGCGTGATCGTCCATGACGTGACCAACCGCAGCGTGGCGCACATGCTCGTTGAAATGCGCTTCGGCGAGTTTCCGATGGCGCTGGGCATCCTCTACGACGACCCCCGTCCGACCTTCGAGGCCGATGTGGTCCGCCAGAACAAGGCGGCCGCCGAGGGCAAGACCGCCGACCTGCAGAGCCTGCTCAAAAAGGGGCAGACCTGGACGGTGGTCGAGGGCGGCCCCGAACTGTGAAGCCGCGAACAGCGCTCCGCAACCTTGTTGCGGTGGCGCTGTTGATCGGCTTGACCGCCGGGAGCGACGACAGGCCGGCCTTCCGGCTTACCCCGGAAGGCACATCGGGCCCGGTCGTGCTTGCGCTCATCGACATCGACCGTGGCTATCCCAACGGCGAATTCTATTGTCCGCCGGACACGAATTGGGAAACCGACATCTGTTTGGGCGCCGACATCGTCATCCATCCCGGCACGATCGAAAAGCGGTTCGGCTGGAGCGACAATGTCGACCGGAAATGGGAAGCGAACAAATTCAAACAGATCGGTGCCCATGCGGTCCGTTGGGTCGAGGGCGGACGCTGGGTCGCGGTGATCGAACAGACCGACGCCGATTATTGGTATATCCAGTGGAAGGTGCCGATCGAGGCCGGGCGTTTTTGCCTGCCCGATGCGATGGTCGCCCATTATCGACTTGAAGCCCCCACCGGGTTGCGGCGAAAGAAGGACGGCGCGCGCTGCTTTAATGCCTGAGCGGATAGGGGGATCGGTTGGACAATCTGACGCATAGCCTGGTCGGGGCGGTTCTGGGACAGCTCGGCCTGAAAAAGAAGACTGGCCTGGCGATGCCGACGCTGATCATCGCGGCCAACCTGCCCGATATCGACGCGGCCTGCGCCGTCTATGGCATCGAATCGCTGTCGATGCGGCGCGGAATTACGCACGGGCCGATCGCGCTGATCCTGCTGCCGCTGGTGCTGTGGGCGCTGATGATCGCCTTCGACCGCTGGCAGGAACGGCGCGGCAAGCGGCCCGCTAGCCGCCCGCCGGTCGACAAGGCCTGGCTTCTGCTGCTCGCCTATATCGGCTGTTTCAGCCATCCGGCGCTCGACTGGCTCAACAATTACGGCATCCGCCTGCTCGAACCGTTCAGCCATCGCTGGTTCTACGGCGACACGCTGTTCATCATCGATCTGTGGATATGGATCGCGCTCGCCGTGTCGGTGTTTCTGTCGCTGCGCCGCGAACGGCAGGGCAAGGCGAATTGGCGGCGGCCCGCGTGGGTCGGCTTTACGGCAGTCTGCGCCTATATCTTCGCCAACGGCGTGATGACGGGCCAGGCCGAGGCGCAAGCGGCCGATTTCCTGCGGCGCGGAGGACAGGACGGCGCTCTGGTGGTCGCCAGTCCGCCGCCGCTGGCCTTCTGGAAACGCGACATATTCTGGCGGCGGGACGGCTTCTACGGCAGCGGTGCCTATACGCTCGGCAAAGGCAGCACGGTCGAACCCGGCATTCCCGACGGGATGAGCGACCTGCGGCTGCAGACCTGGGTCAAGGGCGACCCGGCGGCGCGCGCCTTTCTCTTCTGGTCGCGAATGCCTGTCGCCGAGCCCGAAGGCGACGCCATCGTGCTGCGCGACCAGCGTTATATGCAACCTTTGGCGCGCGACCGCTTTACCGTTCGTGTGAAAGCCCCTGATACCGCAAGCCATCCCGAATGAGCCGCCCCAGCATCGTCTGGTTCCGCCGCGACCTGCGCCTGGCCGATCAGGCCGCGCTTGCGGCTGCGGCGGCGAGCGGGCCGGTCATTCCCGTCTATATTCTTGACGACGAGGTCCCGCGGCACCGAAAGATGGGCGGCGCCTCGCGCTGGTGGCTGCACCACAGCCTCACGAGCCTCGACGTCGGGCTGCGCGACATGGGATCCCGCCTGATCCTGCGGCGCGGCAAGTGCGAGGAGCAACTGGCTGCGATCGCAAGGGAAATGGACGCCGCCGACGTTCATTGTCTGCACCACTACGAACCATGGTGGCGGAATGCCGAGCGTGCCGTCGCCAGGGAGCTGAATCTGGTCATCCACGACGGCAATTATCTCGCTCCGCCGGGTTCGGTGACGACGGGAAGCGGGGGGCTGTACAGGATTTACACCCCCTTCTGGCGCGCGCTCAAGAACCGGATGCCGCCCGCGGCGCCCGCCGATCGCCCCGCAGCAATCGCCGCGCCGCCGAAATGGCCCGCGTCCGACGCGCTGGCCGACTGGCGCCTGTTGCCGACGCGGCCCGACTGGGCGAAGGGCTTTGCCGCCGAATGGACGCCCGGCGAGGCAGGGGCGCACGAGCGTGCGGCCGATTTCGCCGACCAGGCCGCCGATTACGACCATCGCCGCAACCTGCCGTCGGAGGAGGGGAGCTCGCGCCTGTCGCCGCACCTGCATTTCGGCGAACTGTCGCCGGCGCAGGTCTGGCACCGCGTCGCGGCGGCGGGCGGTTCGGTCGACGTCTTTCTGTCCGAGGTCGGATGGCGCGACTATGCGCAGAATATCATCCTGCAATTTCCGGACTATGGCGGGCGAAGTGCCCGCGGCGCCTTCGATCATCTGCCGTGGCGGACCGGGCGCGACGCCGATGCGGACCTGAAGGCATGGCAACAGGGACGGACGGGCTATCCCATCGTCGACGCCGGGATGCGTCAGCTCTGGGCGACGGGCTGGATGCATAACCGCGTTCGGATGATCGCCGCGAGTTTCCTGATCAAGCATCTGCTGATCGACTGGCGGCGGGGCGAGCAATGGTTCTGGGATACGCTGGTCGACGCCGACTATGGCAACAATGCCGTCAATTGGCAGTGGGTCGCCGGTACGGGCGTCGACTCGAACATGTTCACCCGGATCATGGCGCCGCTGACCCAGTCCGAAAAGTTCGCCGCCGGGCACTATATCCGCGAATGGGTACCCGAGCTGGCGCACCTTGGCGACCATGCGATTCACGATCCCGACGAGGCGGGTCAGCGCCCCGCGCAATATCCCCCGAAGATCATTGGACATCGCGAGGCGCGCGAGCGGGCGCTGGCGGCATATGACGTCATGAAGGCGCATGACAACTGATTGTCAGGCTGCCGCTTTTGCGGCAGGAAGGGGCTAATGAACACGCATGTCAGTCCCCGCCGCGGCAAGGCCCTGCTTCGCGCAGACCGGGCGTTTCGCTCGGGCGGGGGGCTGGCGCGGCTGCTTGGACGCGCACCCGCCGGCTATTTCCACCGCCAGCTCGACAAGATCGACAGCGGCCTCGCCTATGGCACGCTGGAGGGGCATTTGCCCGACGGCAGCGTGCGCATCCTCGGCGGGCGTGGAAAGGGGCCCTCGGCGGTCGTCCATCTGCATGACTGGGCGGCGCTGGTGCGGCTCGCGCTTTCGGGTTCGGTTGGCTGGTATCGCGCCTGGGAAGCCGGCGAATGGTCGTCCCCGGACCCGGTGCCCTTGTTCGACCTGTTCATGCGCAATGGCGAGACGCTGGGCAATGCCGGGCGTTCGCGCGGGCCGCTACGCTGGTTCAACCGCGTCGCACATTTTCTGAACCGCAACAGCCGTGCCGGCGCGCGCCGCAACATCCACGCGCACTACGACCTCGGCAACGACTTCTACCAGCTCTGGCTCGACGCCGGCATGAACTATTCGAGCGCGCTGTTCACCGACCCCGGCATGTCGATCGAAGAGGCGCAGGCCGCAAAGCTCGACGCGGTGCTCGACCGGCTCGACCTGCGATCGGGCAGCCGGCTGCTTGAAATCGGCTGCGGTTGGGGCGCGCTCGCCGAACGCGCGGTCGAACGCCACGACGCGCTCTATACCGGTATCACCCTGTCGCCCGCACAGGCCGAGATCGCGGAGGGGCGGCTCAACGCGATCGACCTGACCGGTCGTTCGCGCGTCGAAATCTGCGACTATCGCGATGCGCGGGGGCCCTATGACGCGATCGCCAGCGTCGAGATGGTCGAGGCGGTGGGGCAGGCCTATTGGCCCGCCTATCTCGACGCGATCGCCGACCTGCTGCGCCCAGGCGGACGGGCGGCGATCCAGTATATCCTGATCAACGATGCGCTGTTCGAACGCTATGCGGTGGGCACCGATTTCATCCAGGCCTATATCTTCCCCGGCGGCTGCCTGATTTCCGAAAGCCGCTTTCGCGTACTGGCCGAGGAGCGCGGGCTTGCGTGGCGCGACGTCCGGCGGTTCGGCGGCTGCTATGCCGAAACATTGCGCCAGTGGCGCGAACGCTTCGATGCCGCGGCAGCGGCAGGCCAGCTTCCCGCAGGCTTCGACGATCGGTTCGTGCGGCTCTGGCGCTATTATCTGCAATATTGCGAGGGCGGTTTCCGCGGCGGCGGGATCGATGTCGCACAGGTCACGCTTGAGAAAACAGCCTGAAAACAAAATGGGGGAGAGGTTGATGCGAAGATTGTTGGCGGCCGCGCTGTTGTGCGCGGCGGCGGGAGGGGCCCCTTCCGCGCTATCCCAGACTTCCGACACTTTGCCAAAGGATCTGAATGTGCTGTTTTGGAGCCAGGACCAGCGTGATCTCGCCTTCCGGACGATGGAAACGGTTCCGAAGGTCGTCGTCCACACGATCAAGGGCGGCGGCACCGTCTATCCCTTGCCGCAGGGCAAGCCGCTCGACCTTGGCCTCGACGTCGACGCCTATATGGCGGGCCAGCGCAACGCCGGGCTGATCATCGTCCAGGACGGCCATATCCGTTTCGAAAAATATGCGCTCGGCTATGGCAAGGACGGGCGCTGGACCAGCTTTTCGGTCGCGAAGAGCTTTACCTCCACCCTCGTCGGGGCGGCTGTAAAGGACGGCTATATCAAGAGCCTGGACGACAAGGTTACGACCTATATCCCCGGGCTGCGCGGATCGGCCTATGACGATGTCAGCGTGCGTCAGCTTCTGACGATGACGTCCGGGGTCAAATGGAACGAGGATTATACCGATCCCAAATCCGACGTGGCGCAGTTCAACCTGCAGGCGCCGGTGCCGGGCGAGGACATCACCGTCAGCTATATGAAGACCTTGCCGCGCGAGGCGCCCGCCGGGTCCAAATGGGTCTACAAGACCGGCGAGACCAACCTGATCGGCGTGCTCGTGTCCAGCGCGACGGGCAAGACGCTGTCCGACTATCTGTCCGAAAAGCTGTGGAAGCCGTTCGGCATGGAACAGGATGCGGTCTGGATGCTCGGGCCGACGGGGCATGAAATCAGCGGTTGCTGCATATCGGCCAGCCTGCGCGACTATGCGCGCGTCGGCCAGTTCGTCCTGAACGGCGGCGTCGCGGGCGGGCAAAAGGTCCTGCCCTACGATTGGCTGGCATCGGCGACGACCAAGCAGGCGGACATCGACTTGCCGGGCCGCGGCTATGGCTATCAATGGTGGACGAACGACGACGGCAGCTTTGCGGCGCAGGGCATCTTCGGCCAGGGAATCTTCATCGACCCGAAGCGAAAGCTGATCATCGCGTCGAACGGCAACTGGCCGACCGCGACCGATCCCGAAGGCGTCGGCAAGGCGCGCGAGGCATTTTACAAGGCGGTGCAGGCGGCCGTGGACAAGGACGCCGGCAAGTAATCCGGGGTAGTCGTCAGACCGCCGGCGCTATGCCCGCCGCGCGCTGCGCGGCCCAGGCTGCGACCAGCGGGACGACGATGCCCAGTGCCATGATCCACCACGTGTCCGAAAAGTCTGCCGCGCTGTAGAGCGCGGCCCCGACGACCGCGCCCGCCACGACCCAGCCGGGCCCATTGCCGTCCGAAATGCGCATGGCCAGCCAGGCACCGCCAAAGGTTCCGATGAACCAGCCGACGATCAGCGCGATCGTCGATCCCAGCGGAATCAGGATTTCGCCCGTTTCGACGTCGAATTCGGCAGGGGAAATTTCGCTGCCGGCATATTGCGCCAGCCAAAGCAGGACGAAGGCGACCAGAATGCCGGCCACGGCGGCAATCGCCGATCGCACGATAGTGTTCTTCATTCCGATGCCTTTGCCAACGCGGGATCATGCCCGCAACTGCCGACGCGGGATTATGCCCGCAATTGGCACAGATATGCAAAGAACGGGTTAAGCGTCCACCATCACCTTGGGCAGCGCGTGATAGGCGGTGCTGTCAAAGCCTTCGACCATCAGCCCGGCGACGAACTCGCCGACGGCCGCGGGATCCTTGATGCTTTGCGGGTCTTCGCCGGGATAGGCGCGCGCGCGCATCTGCGTCCGCGTACCGCCGGGATCGAGGATCGCGGTGCGTACCGTCGAAGTATTGCGCATTTCCGCGCCATAGCTGGTGACCAGCACCTCGAAGGCTGCCTTCGATGCGGCATAGGCGCCCCAATAGGCGCGCGGTTCGCGTGCGACGCCGGTCGACAGCGCCAGCAGGCGGCCGTTTGCGGCGCGGCGAAGCAGCGGATCGAAATTGGCGATCAGCGCCTGCTGCGCGATCAGGTTCAGCGTCAGCAGGCGGTTGAATTCCTTGCCGTCGATCGCCGCGACCGGCGTCAACGTGCCCAGCATCGCGGCATTCAGCACCAGCATGTCCAGCTTTTGCCAGCGTTCGGCCATCGCGCTGGCCAGTCGAGCGATGCTGTCGCCGTCGGTGAGGTCCAGCGGGGCGATCGTCGCGCTTCCGCCCGCATTGTGGATACGGTCCTCAAGCTCCTCGAGCCCGCCTGCGGTACGTGCGGTGATCACGACATGCGCGCCGCGTGCGGCAAGCGATTCGGCGATGGCTTCGCCAATCCCTCGGCTCGCCCCGGTGACGAGCGCAACCTGGCCCGCCAGTTCTTCAGAAACGTTGGTCATGTTGTCAGACAACCCGCTCGGCAAGCAGCGAAAACTGATCATCGACGCTATTTTCGTCGAAATCGGTCAGCGTCGTGGGATAATCGCCGGTGAAGCAGGCATCGCAATATTGCGGCGCGTCGTCGTTGCGCTTCGCTTCGCCAAGCGCGCGGTACAGGCCGTCGATCGTCAGGAAGGCAAGCGTGTCGGCGTTGATGAAGTTCGCCATCTGGCCGATCGTCATCTGCGCGGCCAGCAGCTTGGCGCGTTCGGGTGTGTCGACCCCATAGAAACAGCTGTGCGAGGTCGGCGGGCTGGCGATGCGCATATGCACCTCTGCCGCGCCGGCATCGCGCATCATCTGGACGATCTTCAGGCTGGTCGTGCCGCGCACGATCGAATCGTCGATCAGGATGACGCGCTTGCCTTCGATCAGCGCGCGGTTGGCGTTGTGCTTCAGCTTGACGCCCAGGTGGCGGACCTTGTCGCCCGGCTGGATGAAGGTACGGCCGACATAGTGCGAACGAATGATGCCCAGTTCGAAGGGAATGCCCGATTCCTGTGCATAGCCCAGCGCGGCGGGCGTGCCCGAATCGGGCACCGGAATGACCAGGTCGGCGTCGACCGGGTTTTCGCGCGCGAGTTCCGCGCCGATTGCCTTGCGCACTGAATAGACGCTCGTTCCCTCGACGATCGAATCGGGGCGCGAGAAATAGACATATTCAAAGATGCAGGGCCGCGCCAACCGCTCGGCGAAGGGACGATGCGAGGTCAGCTGGCCATCGCGAATGATGACGAGCTCGCCCGGCTCGACCGAACGGACGAATTCGGCGCCGACGACATCGAGCGCGACCGTTTCCGACGCAAAGATATAGGCGTCGTTGAGCTTGCCGATCACGAGCGGGCGAATACCCAGCGGATCGCGGCAGCCGATCATGCCCTCGGCGGTCAGGCAGATCAGCGAATAGGCGCCCTCTACCTGCTTCAACGCGTCGATGAACCGGTCGAGCAGGGTGCGATAGTTGGACGTCGCGACCAGGTGGATGATCACCTCGGTATCGCTGGTCGACTGAAAGATCGAACCGCGGCGGACCAGGATTTTCCGCAGCGCCGTCGCGTTGGAGATGTTACCGTTATGCGCGATGGCGAACCCGCCGGTGGCAAGATCGGCGAACAGCGGCTGGACGTTGCGCAGCGCGGTTTCGCCCGTCGTCGAATAACGGACATGGCCGACCGAAGAGCCGCCCGCGAGCTGGCGCATGATGTCGTCGCGGTCGAAATTGCCCGCGACATGGCCCATCGCGCGGTGCGTATGGAAATCCTTGCCGTCGAAGGCAGTAATGCCCGCGGCTTCCTGTCCGCGATGCTGCAGGGCGTGAAGGCCCAAGGCAACGACCGCAGCGGCGCTGTCGGCGCCATGAATACCAAAGACGCCGCACTCCTCACGGAGCTTGTCGTCATCGAAAGGATGAGTGGTCAGCATGTCGATCCGGCAACGAGGGGGCGATGGCTGCCGCGCATATAGGGAGGCTTGTTCGAATTGTCGCCCCCCAACTTCACACTAATGTCACATGGCCTGCGGCGATGGGGTGACAGCGGCCCATTTCCTGCACTAAAGCGCTGCGAATGGACCTGAACAGCGACGAAACCGACCGCTTTTTGCCCCGCTTCGATGCCGCGGGCCTCGTTACCGCGATCGTCACCGATGCCGACACCGGCACGCTGCTGATGGTCGCGCACATGAACGGCGACGCGATCCGGCTGACGCAGGAGACGGGGCAGGCGCATTTCTGGTCGCGTTCGCGCGGCCAGATGTGGCGCAAGGGCGAGACGTCGGGCAACGGCCTGACGCTGGTCGAGATGCGCGTCGACTGCGATCAGGATGCGTTGCTGCTGCGCGTGACGCCTGCGGGTCCTGCGTGTCACACCGGGCGCGGTTCCTGCTTTTATCGCCGCGTCGAGGCCGATGGCTCGCTGACCTTCCTTGGCGATGATGCCTGAGATTCGCCGCGCCCTGTTGCTGGGCGCCCTGATGTTCGCCGGGGTGTTGACGGCCTGCGACCGCTCTTCGGCCAAAAAGGATAGCGGCAGCATCGACGCCGGCAATCCGCTGGAAATGGCGGCGCGCGAGCGCGGCGTGGTCCGTCCTGATAGCGCGTCGCCTACGGGCGTTTTCGAACGCGCCCATGATCTGGGCCGCGACGCGCTGTGCGCGGTGCCCAGCGGCGCCGGCAAGTGGCGGTTCGCGCTGACCGCATCCTACGGGCCCGGCCTGTCCTGCACGGCGAGCGGAACGATCACCCGCGAAGGCGAGGGGTGGCGGATGCGCTTCGCCGGCGCCGAGGGTTGCGATGCGCTGGTGCATGAGGAAGAGGACGAGCTTCGCCTGCCCGGACGGCTGCCGTCGCAATGCGACAGCCTCTGCCCGGCACGCGCTTCGCTGTCCGGCCTGTTCCTCCCGCGCGCGAGCTGGGACGAAGCCGATGCGAAACGCTTGCAGATGGGCGATGGACGCGGCAATGTCGTCCGGCCCTGTGCGGACTGACAGCGGCGATTCCGCAAAGAGCGGCCAGCCTTGACGTTCACGTCAACGGAAACTATTCTCCCCCAATGACCGAAGAATACGGCCACGCCCATATCGATACGCCCGATCATCTCGGTCGTGACCAGTTCAGCATCACCGATCTTTCGACCGAATTCGGCGTCACCGCCCGTGCGCTCCGCTTTTATGAGGATGAGGGGCTGATCAGCCCGTCGCGCAAGGGCCTTTCGCGAATTTATTCGAAACGTGACCGTGCGCGGCTCGCCTGGATCCTGCGCGCCAAACGCACGGGTTTCAGCCTTGCCGACATTCGCGAGATGATCGATCTCTACGACGTCGGCGACGGCCGCAAGCTGCAACGCCAGGTCACGATCGAAAAATGCCAGCAGCGCATCAGCCTGCTGCAGCGTCAGCGTGACGACATCGACAGTGCGGTCGAGGAACTGGCGCGCTTCATCGATATGGTGAAAAAGGTCGACGCCGGCCAGAAAGTGCGCTGAGCTTCGGTTTCAGAGCCTCCCCGGGCGAGACTATTGCCAACCCCCGCTTCTCAGAGAGATGAGTCATGCCTGCTTATCGTGCCCCCGTCCAAGACACGCTTTTCCTGATCAACGACGTTCTTGGCGTCGAACGCTATGCGAACCTTCCGGGCTTCGCGAACGCCTCGCCCGACATGGTCGAGGCGGTGCTGAACGAGGCCGGCAAGTTCTGCGAGGAAGTCCTCTTCCCGATCAACTATTCGGGCGACCAGGAAGGTTGCACGCGCCACGCGGACGGTTCGGTGACGACGCCGTCGGGTTTCAAGGAAGCCTATAAGGCCTATTGCGACGGCGGCTGGACGCTGCTCACCGCGCCGGAGGAATTCGGCGGACAGGGCCTCCCGCACGTCATCGGTTTTCCGGTCGAGGAATATCGCATGGCGGCGAACCAGGCCTTTTCGATGTACCCCGGCCTGACGCAAGCAGCGGTCGCGGCGATCCTGGTCAAGGGCTCCGACGAGCAGAAGGCGGTCTATGCTCCCCGGATGATCTCGGGCGAGTGGGGCGGCACGATGAACCTGACCGAACCGCACTGCGGCACCGACCTTGGCCTTATTCGTACCCGCGCGGTGCCGAATGGCGACGGCAGCCATGCGATCACCGGCACGAAGATATTCATTTCATCTGGCGAGCATGACCTCACCGACAACATCATCCACCTCGTGCTGGCTAAGACGCCGGATGCGCCCGACAGCGTAAAGGGGATTTCGCTGTTCATCGTGCCCAAGTTCCTGGTGAACGCGGATGGCTCGCTGGGCGAACGCAACACGCTTGCGTGCGGGTCGATCGAGCACAAGATGGGTATCCACGCCAACGCGACCTGCGTCATGAACTATGACGGCGCAAAGGGCTGGATGGTCGGCGAGGAGAACAAGGGGCTTGCCGCCATGTTCGTGATGATGAACGCCGCGCGCCTCGGCGTCGGTATCCAGGGCCTGGCACAGGCCGACATCGCGTTCCAGAATGCGGTCCAATATGCGCAGGACCGCCGCCAGGGACGCGCGCTGACCGGGCCTGCCGATCCGCAGGAAAAGGCGGACCCGCTGTTCGTCCACCCCGACGTGCGCCGCATGCTGATGGACGGCAAGGCGGTGGTCGAGGGGCTGCGCGCGCTTTGCCTGTGGGGTGCGCTGCAGGTCGATCTGGCGCATGTCGCCGAAACCGAGGAAGAGCGCCAGCGCGCCGACGACCTCGTCAGCCTGCTGACCCCGGTGATCAAGGGCTATGGCACCGACAAGGGCTATGACGTCGCGACCAACGCGCAGCAGGTGTTCGGCGGCCACGGCTACATCGAAGAGCAGGGCATGTCGCAATATGTCCGCGATGCGCGCATCACGATGATCTATGAAGGCGCGAACGGCGTTCAGGCGATGGACCTGGTCGGCCGCAAGCTGGCGCAGAACGGCGGCCGCGCGGTCCAGGCCTTCTTCGCGATCATCGACGAGGAATGCGCCCGGGCAAAGGACAATCCCGCGCTGGCCGACTTCGCGGGCCGCCTCGAAAAGGCAAATGGCGAGCTGAAGGCCGCGACCATGTGGTTCATGCAGAACGGCATGACGAACCCGAACAATGTCGGCGCCGGCGCACACCATTATATGCATATCATGGGCATCGTCGCGCTGGGTTCGATGTGGCTGATGATGGCGGACGCCGCGCAGAAGGCACTCGCCGAAGGCCGCGGCAACAAGGATTTCCTCGAGGCCAAGCTCGTCACCGCGCGCCATTTCGGCGAGCGCTTCTTCCCCGACGCCGGCGCGCTCCGCCGCAAGATCGAGGCGGGCAGCGAAGCGATGATGAGCCTGACGCCGGAGCAGTTCTTCGCTGCCTGATCCCCATTCGTGCAACCATCGCCGCCGCCATGCGTGGAGGCGGCGATGAGGGATAGTGACTTGCAACCGATCGTTGCCGAGGGGCGGAATTGTTGGCGGATCGAGCGCGCCGACAAGGCGCGGATGATCGTCGACGCCGCGGACTATTACGCGCTGCTGGAACGGCTGATGGCCGACGCCAGGGAGCGCATCCTGCTGATCGGGTGGGATTTCGATCCGCGGATCGCGCTGAAGCCCGACGGACAGGGGCAGGGCGAACCGCTGGGCGACTATCTGCTCCGCCTCGCCCGTAACTGTCCCGACCGCGATATCGACATTCTCCGCTGGAATTTCGGCGGGCTGAAGCAGCTTGCGATGCCCCGCATCCTGACGATGATCGCGCGCTGGAAACTGACGCGATCGATCAGCTTCCGCCTAGACAGCGCGCATCCGATCGGGTGCAGCCATCATCAGAAGGTCGCGGTATTCGACGATCATCTCGCGGTCTGCGGCGGCATCGACGTCGGTTCGTGCCGCTGGGACACGCGCGCGCACGCGGACGGCGACACCCACCGCACGACGCCCGACGGCAAGGCCTATATGCCGTGGCACGACAGCACGATGATATTGGCCGGCCCCGTCGGCAACGCGCTCGCCGACCTCGGCAACGAACGCTGGCAGCGGGCGACGAAGAAGCCGCTGCGCGAGATAAGCGGCGAGGGCGAAAGCTGGCCCGACGACCTCGACTGCGATTTCGAGGGGGTCGACGTCGCGATCTCGCGCACCCGGTCGGAATATGACGGCTACCCCGAAATCCGCGAGATAGAGCAGCTCTATCTGGACATGATCGCCGGCGCCAAGCGGTTCATCTATTTCGAAAATCAATATTTCACCTGCGGCAAGATCGCCGCCGCGATCGCCGAGCGGCTGAACGAGGACGATCCGCCCGAATTCGTCATGGTGATGCCCGAAACCGCCGACGGCTGGCTGGAACAGGTCGCGATGGACGCGGCGCGCGTGCAACTGGTGCGCGCGGTCGCAAAGTCTCGCCACGGCGACCGGCTGAAAGTCTATTACCCGCGCACGAAGGGCGGCGAGTCCATCTATGTCCATGCGAAGACCGCGATCGTCGACGACCGCATGATCCGCGTCGGATCGGCCAATCTGAACAATCGGTCGATGGGGCTGGACAGCGAATGCGACGTGACGATCGACGCGGCCTTGCCCGCCAATCGCGGCACCGAACCGACGATCAGGCGGCTACGCGAGTCGCTGATTGCCGAACATCTGGACGCCGATCCTGCCGAGGTGGCGCGCCGCTTCGACGCGAGCGGATCGCTGATCGAAACGATCGAGGGGCTCCGGACCGGCGGCCGCTCGCTCGAATGGCTCGACCTGGTCCCGCCGGGTCCGCTCGACGAATTCATTGCCGAGAATGAACTGCTCGATCCGACCAGCCCCGATGCGATGTTCGAAAGCCTGACCGAGCGCGGCCTGAAGAAAAGCTGGCATCGCGGCCGCGACTGGATGCGGCGCCATCGTCCCTTCCGGCGGCGAAAGGCCTAGTCCGCCAGCGACAGGATATGCTGCGCCTGCTTCAGGTGCGGCGCATCGACCATCTTGCCGTCGACCTGCAGCACCCCGACCCCGGGGTTCGCGGCAAAGGCATCGACGATGGCCTGCGCCCGCGCGACCTCTTCGGGCGCCGGCGTGAAGGCCGCGTTGATCGGCTCGACCTGCGACGGGTGGATCGCCATCATCCCGGTAAAGCCGTCGCGCCGCGCGCGCGCGGCATAGGCGGCCAGCCCCGCCTCGTCCTTGATCGCGGGAAATACCGTGTCGATCGCCGCGACGCCCGCACCATGCGCCGCGAACAGCGTCAGCGCGCGCGCCACTTCATAGGGCGAGGTATAGCTGCCGTCGTCGTGCCGGCTTGTCGTGGCGCCGATCGCCGCGGGCAGGTCCTCGGCGCCCCAGGTCAGCCCGACCAGCCGGTCGCGAACTTCCCGATAACTGCCCAGCGTAAAGATCGCCGACGGTGTTTCGGTCGCGATCGGCAGGATCGGCGGCAGCGAAGCGTCGCGCGCGCTTTCGCTGCGCAGGATCGTGTCGAGTTGCTGGATGCTCGGCGCGCCCTCGGCCTTCGGCAGCATGATCGCGTCGGGACGTGCCCCGGCGATCGCCGCGACGTCGGCCGCTGTCATATGCCCGTCGAGCGGATTGACGCGGACCAGCGTGATGACCTCGCGCGTTCCCGACAGATAGTCGGCGATCGCGGCGCGCGCGGCTTCCTTGTTTGCGGGCGATACCGAATCTTCCAGGTCGAGGATGATCGCGTCCGCCCCCGACGCGGCGGCCTTGGCAAAGCGTTCCGGACGGTCGCCGGGGACGAAGAGCAGCGAACGAAGACGCATCAGGCGGCCTTTCCCTTGATCAGCGCGGCGCGCTCGCATTGGCAGACGATTTCGTCGCGCTGGTTGATGCAGCGATGCAGGAAGCTGACGATACCCGATCCCGGGCGCGACTTGGATTCTTTCAGCGCGATGACCTCGGTCTCGGCGCGCAGCGTGTCGCCGATAAACACCGGCTTCGGCATGACCAGCTTGTCATAACCCAGGTTCGCGACCAGCGTCCCCAGCGTGGTGTCGCCGACCGACAGTCCGACCATCAGGCTGAAGGTGAAGGTGCCGTTGACGAGAATCTGACCGAATTCCGACGCCTTGGCCGCCTCGGCATCAAGATGCAGCGGCTGCGGGTTATGCGTCATCGTCGAAAACAGCAGATTGTCGGTCTCGGTCACCGTGCGCCGGATCTCGTGCGTGATCGTTTCGCCGATCTGCCATTCGTCGAAAAACTTGCCTGCCATCGTCAATCCCTCAAATGCAATTTCATGCCCACATGGCTCTGTACGAAGCCCAGCCTGGCGTAAAAGCGGTGCGCGTCGGTGCGTTTAGCGGACGATGTGAGCTGAACAAGCTTGCAATCGCGCGCGCGGCATTGCTCGACCGCCCACAGGATCATTCGCTCGCCCAGCTTTTGCCCGCGCAGGTCGCCGACGATGCGAACCGCCTCGATCAGTCCGCGCCAGCTTCCGATAAAGGACAGCCCGGGCAGAAAGCTCAGTTGCATCGTTCCGACGACGCGGCCGTCCAGTTCCGCTGCGATCAGCCGCTGGTTCGGATCGGCATCGATCGCCTCGAACGCCGCCAGGTAGCGCGGGTCCGACGGATCGGCCTCGCGTCCCGGCGGGATCGTATCCTCCGCAAGCATGGCGAGGATGGCGGGAAGGTCCGCCTCCGTCGCGTCGCGGAGGATCAGGTCGCTCATTCGGCGGCTTCGATCTTGGCGAGCAGCGCCTCGACCTGCACCTGTGCGCCGGTCGTCGCGTTGAGTTCGGCGACGATCCCGTCGAACGGCGCGGTCAGGCTATGCTCCATCTTCATCGCTTCCAGCGTCAGCAGCTTCTGCCCCTTGGTCACCCGGTCCCCCGCGGCAACATCGACCGCGATGATCTTGCCGGGCATCGGAGACAGGATCGCGCCGTCGCTCGCACCGCCGCCCGCGGCCCCTTCGGCGCGCCACGGCGTCAGCTGCCACACCGCGCCGCTTTCGGCGACGAGCATCGCGGGGGCGGGTTCCTCGCTGCCGGGGCCGTGCAGCATCACGTCGACGCGCTTGCCGTCGAGCAGGAAGGGTGCGCTCCGCACATCCGGCGCGTTGAGGCGGAAACCCGATTGCAGCGACCGCGGCACCATCGCCATCGCGGCGTTCGTCAGCGCCTGTACCGATGGAACCGGCTCGGCGGTCATGCTGTCGCCGTCGCGGCCGATCAGCCCGGTATCGACCGTGCCCGCCACGAAATCGGGATGGTCCAGCGCGGCGATCAGAAAGGCCGAATTGGTCTTCACCGGCCAGATCGCGCTGTCCTCCAGCATCTCCGACAGCATCGCGCGCGCTTCCTCGCGATCTTCGCCATAGGCGATCACCTTGGCGATCATTGGGTCATAGAAGGGCGAAACCTCCGCGCCTTCATAAACGCCGGTGTCGATGCGGCCGAGATGTTCGGGAAGCTGGAACAGCTCCAGCGTGCCGATCGAGGGCAGAAAGCCCTTCGCCGGGTCTTCGGCATAAAGCCGCGCTTCCATCGCCCAGCCGTTGATCGCCAATTCCTCCTGCGCCAGCGGGATGGGCTCGCCCGCTGCGACGCGGAGCTGCCATTCGACCAGGTCGACGCCGGTGATTTCTTCGGTCACCGGATGCTCGACCTGCAGGCGCGTGTTCATTTCCATGAACCAGATACGGTCGGCGCGCAGGCCTTCCGACGCGTCGGCGATGAATTCGATCGTTCCGGCGCCGACATAATCGACCGCCTTCGCGGCGCGCACCGCGGCGGCGCACAGCTCGGCGCGGGTCGCTTCGTCCATGCCGGGGGCGGGGGCTTCCTCGATCACCTTCTGGTGGCGGCGCTGCAGCGAGCAGTCGCGCTCGAACAGGTGGACGACATTGCCGTGCGTGTCGCCGAACACCTGCACCTCGATATGGCGCGGGGTCAGGATATATTTCTCGATCAGCACATGGTCGTTGCCGAACGACGACGCCGCCTCGCGCTGGCACGAGGCGAGCGCGTCGGCGAAATCCGCCGCCGCATCGACCTTGCGCATCCCCTTGCCGCCGCCGCCCGCGACCGCCTTGATCAGCACAGGGTAACCGATCTGTCCGGCCTGCTCGGCAAGGAAGGCGGGGTCCTGGTTCTCGCCCATATAGCCCGGCGTCACCGGCACCCCGGCCTCCGCCATCAGCTTCTTCGCCGCGTCCTTCAGGCCCATCGCTGTGATCGACGACGGCTTCGGCCCGACCCAGACGAGGCCCGCATCGGCGACAGCCTGTGCGAACTCGGCATTTTCGGACAGAAAGCCGTAACCCGGATGAATCGCCTCGGCCCCGGTTGCTTTGGCCGCGGCGATGATCTTGTAGCCGATCAGATAGGATTCACGCGCCGGCGACGGCCCGATATGCACGGCCTGGTCGGCCTCGCGCACATGCAGCGCCTTGGCGTCGGCGTCCGAATAGACCGCGACGGTTCTTATGCCCATCTCGCGCGCAGTGCGGATGATGCGGCAGGCGATTTCGCCGCGATTGGCGATGAGGAGGGATTGGATCATGGGTGCGGTTCCGGAAAGCCGTGACGGGTATGGAGCGCTTCGAGCAACGGCATGAAGTCGTTCACGAAGCCGCCGTCGGAAAAGACCAAGGCGGGAAGGTTCTGGTTCGCTTCGCCTACCGCCTCGACGACGAGCGGGCGGGGACGCGGCCAGGGCACACGGATCACCTCCAGCCCGGTCGTGCGATCGGGAAACATCGCAAGCAGCCCTTCGATCAGGATACAATCTCGGCAGTAAAAGATCGTGCCCGGAAAGGCAGGGTCTTCGAATTCATGCTCGAGAATGAACAGGCGGTCGGGTTTGTCGCTCATTGTCATCACATCCTGAACACGCCGAACCCGCGGTCCTCGACCGGGGCGTTCAGCGTTGCGGTAAAGGCCAGCCCCAGTACGTCGCGCGTCTGCGCGGGGTCGATGATGCCATCGTCCCACAGCCGCGCGGTGGCGTGGTACGGATTGCCTTCATCCTCATATTTCTGGCGGATCGGCGCCTTGAAGGCTTCGGCCTCCTCGGGCGTCCATTTGTCGGCGTCGCGGTGGACGGTCGCCAGCACGCTCGCCGCCTGCTCGCCGCCCATCACGCTGATCCGCGCATTGGGCCAGGTGAACAGGAAACGCGGCGAATAGGCGCGTCCGCACATGCCGTAATTGCCCGCGCCGAAGCTGCCGCCGATCAGCACGGTGATCTTCGGCACCGTCGCGGTCGCGACCGCGGTCACCAGCTTCGCGCCATGCTTGGCGATGCCCTCGGCCTCATATTTGCCGCCGACCATGAAGCCGCTGATGTTCTGCAGGAACAGCAGGGGAATGCGCCGTTGCTGCACCAGCTCGATGAAATGCGCGCCCTTGACCGCGCTTTCGCTGAACAGCACGCCGTTGTTCGCGAGGATCGCGACCGGGATGCCCCAGATATGCGCGAAGCCGCAAACCAGCGACGCGCCATAATTCGCCTTGAACTCGTGGAACTCGCTGCCGTCGACGATACGCGCGATCACCTCATGCACGTCATAGGGCGCGCGGACATCCTGCGGGATGATGCCGTACAACTCTTCCGCATCATATTTCGGCGGACGCGGCTCCTTGATCTCGACCTTGAATCCTTCGTCGACGCCCAGATGGCTGACGATATCGCGCACGATCGTCAGCGCATGTTCGTCATTCTCGGCCAGATGATCGACGACGCCCGATTTCTTGGCGTGCAGGTCGCCGCCGCCAAGGTCTTCGGCGCTGATCTCTTCGCCCGTCGCGGCCTTCACCAGCGGCGGTCCGGCGAGGAAGATCGTGCCCTGATTGCGCACGATCACCGTCTCGTCGCTCATCGCGGGCACATAGGCGCCGCCGGCGGTGCAGCTTCCCATCACGCAGGCGATCTGCGGGATGCGCTTCGCCGACATGTTCGCCTGGTTGAAAAAGATGCGCCCGAAATGGTCGCGGTCGGGGAACACCTGGTCCTGGTGCGGCAGGTTCGCGCCGCCGCTGTCGACAAGGTAGATACAGGGCAGGCGGTTCGTCTCGGCGATCTCCTGCGCGCGGAGATGCTTCTTCACCGTCATCGGATAATAGGTGCCGCCCTTCACCGTCGCGTCGTTGCAGACGATCATCGTCTGCTTACCCGACACGCGGCCGATGCCCGCGATCATCCCGGCGCCCGGCACCTCGCCCTCATACATGTCGCACGCGGCGAGCTGGCCGATCTCGAGGAAGGGCGAGCCCGGATCGAGCAGCCGCTCGACGCGTTCGCGCGGCAACAGCTTGCCGCGGCTCGTGTGCCGTTCGCGCGACTTTTCGTTGCCGCCAAGTCCCGCTTCGGCAACGCGGGCGTACAGCTCGTCGCGCAAGGCGCGATTGTGCGCAGCATTGGCGCGAAAGCCGTCGCTGTCCGGGTTGATCGTCGTTCCCAATACTGGTGCGCTCACGTCGCAATCTCTCCTCTACTGGCGGGCCGAATTACCCCGCCGCTCGTCGACGAACAAGGACCGCACGCCGAAATTGGTTGGCATTGAAACCAATTCGTCACAGGCCTATGCCCGCGCCGTGCCCCCTTGAAGATAAGGTTAGTCCGATGAAAAAAGCCGTCTTTGCGATCCTGCTTTCGACCGCCGCGATTGTCGCGGGACCCGTTGCCTGTTCGAAGGGCGAAAAGGCGAGTGCCGCCTATACCGTCGGCACCGAAATCGGCATCAGCAAGACGGCGATGGATACCAGCGTAAAGCCCGGTGACGACTTCTACGCCTATGCCAACGGAAACTGGCAAAAGACGACCGTGATCCCCGCCGATCGGTCGTCGACCGGCGCCTTCTACATCGCGTTCCTCGAAACCGAGAAGCGCACGCGCGAACTGGTCGACGCGATCGTCAAGAGCGGCGGCGACCCCAAGACCGACGACGGCCGCATCGCCGCCTTCTACAACGCTTATATGAATACCAAGGCGATCGACACCGCGGGCATGAAGCCCGTCGAGGCCGACCTCGCCCGCTTCGCCGCGATCGGCGACAAGGCCTCGTTGTCGCAGGTCCTTGGCGAACAAACCCGCGCCGACGTAGACCCCCTCAACGCGACCGATTTCGAGACCGAGAATCTGTTTGGCATCTTTGTCACGCAGGGGTTGGCGACCCCCGGCGAGGTGATCCCGTACGTGCTGCAAGGCGGCCTCGGCATGCCCGAGCGCGAATATTATCTGTCGGCCGATGCCAAGATGGCGACCATTCGCGCCACGTACAAGAGCTACATCGCAAAGCTGCTCACCGAAGCCGGCATCGCCGACGCCGAGGCAAAGGCTGGCCGCATCTATGACCTGGAGGTCAAGATCGCGAAGGCGCATGCGAACCGCGAACAGAGCGAAGATTTCACCAAGTCGGCCGATGTCTGGACCAAGGCGGACTTCGCCAAGAAGGCGCCCGGCATGGACTGGGATGCTTATTTCGCAGCCGCCGGCCTCGACAAGGCGGCGAAGTTCGGCGCCTATCACGCCCGCGCGATCACCGGCCTGTCGGCGCTTGTGGCGTCGGAGCCGCTCGATACGTGGAAGGACTGGCTGGTGTTTCACCAGATCAACAGCCACACCGACGTGCTGCCGACCAAGCTCGATAATACGCATTTCGCGTTTTACGGCACGACGCTTTCGGGCACACCGGAGCAGCGCAGCCGCGACAAGCGCGCCCTGTCCGCGTTGAACGTCAACCTGGGCGACGCGGTCGGCCGCGTCTATGCGGACAAATATTTCCCGGCGTCGGCGAAGGCCGAGGTCGGCGACATGGTGAAGGGCATCAAAGCCGCCTTTGCCAAGCGCGTGAATACCATCGACTGGATGGCGCCCGACACCAAGAAGGAAGCGATCAAGAAGGTCGAAACGATCGTCGTCGGCGTCGGCTATCCCGAAACCTGGCGCGACTACGGCAGCTATACGGTCAGCGCCGACAACGCCTATGCCAACATGGTCGCGGGCGAGAAGGCCGAATATGCCCACCAGCTGGCGAAGATCGGCAAGCCGATGGACAAGGCCGAATGGTGGATGAACCCGCAGACGGTCAACGCGGTCAACCTTCCGGTGCAGAATGCGCTGAACTTCCCCGCCGCGATCCTTCAGCCGCCCTTCTTCGACGCAAAGGCCGATCCCGCCTATAATTATGGCGCGATCGGCGCGGTGATCGGGCACGAGATCAGCCACAGCTTCGACAACAATGGCGCCGCGTTCGATTCCACCGGCGCGCTTCGCAACTGGTGGACCGCCGCCGACCTCAAAAAGTTCGGCGAAGCGGGCTCGGCGCTGGCCGCGCAATATGACACCTACAAGCCGTTCCCCGACCTGGCCGTGAACGGCAAGCTGACGCTGGGCGAGAATATCGCCGACGTTGCGGGCCTGCAGGCGGCCTATGACGCCTATCGCGCGTCGCTGAACGGCAAGGAAGCGCCGGTGATCGACGGCTTTACCGGCGATCAGCGCTTCTTCATCGCCTATGCGCAGACCTGGGCGACCAAGATGCGCGACGAGGCGCTGCGTGCGCGGGTCGCGACCGACGGCCACGCGCCGGGCAATTATCGCGCGCTCACGGTGCGCAACATCGACGCCTGGTACAAGGCGTTCGGCATCAAGGAAGGCGACAAGCTGTATCTGGCGCCCGACAAGCGCGTTCGCGTCTGGGGCTGACCTGGACGCATCATTGCGAGCAGCGAAACCGCGCGGCGATCCAGAGCCTGCGTAAAGCGCTCTGGATTGCTTCGTGCGGCCCGCAACGACCTCAGCCATCGGAAGCCTGCTTCCCCGCTGGCTTTTTGCGGATCAGGTGGCTGTAGACGCCGACGAGATTGATGCAGAGCAGCGCGACATTCTGCCAGCCGATGCCCTCGCTATCGGGTTGCAGAAAGCCCCAGGCGATCAACGTCAGGCTGCTGGTCACGAAGATGACGAACGCCCAACCGTTCCAACGTTCGCCAAGGTTGAGCGAGACGAGCAGCGCGGCCAGCGTCGAGGCGGCCGCGCCATAATATTGCAGCACGTCGAGCAGCGTCTCGCTCATGCGCCGGTCGCCCCGAACACGAACTCCAGCTTCAGCCCGTCGGGGTCGGCGAAGAAGACCGCATAATAGGTCGGGCCATAGCGGGGATAGTCGGCAGGCGCGTCGAGAACGGCCGCATCGATGCTTTGCAGCAGGTCATGGAGGCGATCGACGTCGCACCGACTTTCGGCGGTCCAGGCCAGATGATGCAGGCCGGGCGAATAACGATCGTGCGCCCGCGCCGCGCCGTTGCCCCGCGCCTCGACGATGCCGATCGAATGAAAGGGTTCCCCCTCGCGGTCCCAGTCGCTGCCATGATCATAATCGGCCGAGCGGCGATAGCCGAGGAAGCCGAGGACGGCGTCGTAAAAGACGCGCGAGCGATCCTTGTCGCTGACGGTCAGGTCGATGTGATGGACCAGCCCGCGCACGGTCATGCCGCGCCCAGCAATGCAAAGACGCCCGACGCGGTCAGGAATGGCCATCCAATATGTCGTCCACGCGTATAGACGGCGTCGAACAGCCCGGTCGCCGTCCATGCCGCGCCGATCAGCAGCACCAGGCCGCGCGGCGTGCCCGGCCAGACGACCGAGGCCGCCGACACCAGCATCAGGATCGATAGCGCATGCCATGCCAGGCGAAACACCTTGCGCGCCAGATCGATGCCCATCACGCCCTGGTCGAGCGTCATCAGCGGCCCGATCAGCCTCCGTTCGCCCAGAAAGCCGTGAACCGCGGCCGTCGTCGCCATGAAGGCCGCCGACAGCCAGAGCCAGGTCACGCCCCGGCGCCGATCAGTTCGCGGCCGATCAGCATGCGGCGTATCTCGTTCGTGCCCGCACCGATATCGAGCAGCTTGGCGTCGCGCCAATAGCGTTCGACCGGCCAATCCTTGGTATAGCCCGCGCCGCCCAGCGCCTGGATCGCTTCGCCCGCGACCTTCACCGCATTCTCGCTGGCCAGCAGGATCGCGCCGGCTGCATCGAAACGCGTGGTCTGTCCCGCATCGCACGCCTTGGCGACGTTGTAGACATAGGACCGCGCCGACTGGAGCATGACGTACATGTCGGCGACCTTCGCCTGCATGAGCTGGAACGAGCCGATGGGCTTGCCGAACTGCTTGCGTTCGCGAACATAGGGAATGACCGTGTCGAGGCAGGCTTGCATGATGCCGAGCTGAAGTCCGGCGAGCACGACGCGTTCATAGTCGAGCCCCGACATCAGCACGCCGACGCCGCCATTCTCCGGTCCCATGACCTGTTCTTCCGAAACCTCGCAATCGGTGAAGACCAGTTCGGCGGTCGGCGAACCGCGCATGCCGACCTTGTCGATCTTCTGCCCGATGCTGAACCCCGGCATATCCTTTTCGATCAGAAAGGCGGTTATGCCGCGCGACCCCGCTTCGGGGCTCGTCTTCGCATAAACGACCAGCGTGTCGGCGCAGGTCGCGTTGGTGATCCAGAATTTGGTGCCGTTCAGGACATAGCCGCCCTGAACCCTGTCGGCCTTCAGCTTCATCGACACGACGTCGCTTCCGGCGCCGGCCTCGGACATCGCGAGGCTGCCGACATGTTCGCCCGAAATCAGCTTGGGCAGATATTTCGCCTTCTGTTCGGCGTTGCCCCAGCGGCGGATCTGGTTGACGCACAGGTTCGAGTGCGCGCCATAGGACAGGCCGATCGCACCGCTTGCGCGGCTCACCTCTTCGACTGCGATCACATGCTCGAGATAGCCTAGGCCGAGGCCGCCGAACTCCTCCTCGACGGTGATGCCATGCAGGCCGAGGTCACCCATCTGCGTCCACAGCTCGTCGCGGGGAAACCAGTCCTGGGCATCCGCCTTGGCCGCGAGCGGAGCGATCTGTTCGTCGGCAAAGCGGGCGGTGGTTTCACGGATCATGTCGGCGGTTTCGCCGAGTGCGAAATCGAAATCGGGGGTGGCGCGCATGAAGGTCCCTTCGGTCAGGGGCGGAACATGCCGCCGTTCTGCCCCAAAGCGCGTTCATATGAAAATTGAAACTTCATGCGTTTCAGCATAAGAAAATCTTATGATAAAACGTTCGCACGTTCGCCAGTTCCTTGCAGTCGTCGACGCGGGCAGCTTCACGCGCGCGGCGCAGCAAATTCGCGTGACCCAGCCTGCGCTGTCGACCGGGGTAGCCGACCTGGAACGTCTGGTCGGCGCGTCGCTGTTCATCCGCAACCGCCGCCAGATTCGTCTGACCGAAGCGGGCGGGCGCTTCCTGCCCATCGCGCGCGATCTGGAGCGCAACTTTCGGACCGCCGATGCCTTCGGCCGCGCCGAAGAGGGCGACAGGCCGGCTCTGAAGATCGGTACGATCCGGTCGGTCCCCGGCGAGTTTTTCCAAAGCGTCGCTGCGCTGCTGTCGCGCGACTTCGCGCTGGAGATCAGCGAGAACAGCGACTCCGAACTGCGCGCCGCGATCCATGCTGGCCGCCTCAATATGGCGCTGGTTCCGCTTCGCACCGGCGAGCGCGAGCCGCATGTCGTGCCGCTCTATGACGAGCCCCTCGTCATGTTCGTTGCGGCCGATCATCCGCTGGCGGGGCAGGGTGCGGTCGCGCCCGAGGAGCTGGCCCCCGAAACAATGATCGCGCGCCGGTCTTGCGAATTTCTCGACGCGACCAGCCGCTTCTTCACGCGCCACCGCGTTCGTCCGCGCTTCGCGCTGCGTAGCGACAGCGACGAACGCTGCCTGCGCATGGTCGCGGCGGGCGTGGGTATTACAACCGCGCCGGTGTCGCTTGCGATCGATGGCATCGTGCCGATCGACGTCAGCGGCTACGACTTCCGGCGCGAGCTGGGGCTGTTGATCGATCCCGCATGGCGGTCGCAGGCGGATTTGGAACAGCGCCTGTCGCGCACGCTTCCCGCGCTGCAACGCGCCGGCGCAGACTGGCAGAATGCCAAGGTCGATGGCTGAGCTTTCAAGTCTGGCTTGTCCCCCCGAAAGGCCATACAGCTTGCCCGCCGACCGGAGCGGCGGCAAGGGCGGGGCATGACCGATACGCTGACCCATCTCGACCGGCTGGAGGCCGAGAGCATCCATATCATGCGCGAAGTGATGGCCGACGCGGCCAAGCCCGTGATGCTGTACAGCGTCGGCAAGGACAGCGCGGTGATGCTGCATCTGGCGCGCAAGGCCTTTTATCCCTCGCCGCCGCCGTTCCCGTTGCTGCACGTCGACACGACGTGGAAATTCAAGGCGATGTACGAACTGCGTGACCGCATGGCGACCGAAAGCGGCATGGATTTGATCGTCTATCAGAATCCGGAAGCGAAGGAGCGGGGGATCAATCCGTTCGACCACGGTCCGCTGCATACCGACATGTGGAAGACCGAAGGGTTGAAGCAGGCGCTCGATCTCCACGGCTTCGACGTAGCCTTCGGCGGCGCCCGCCGCGACGAGGAAAAGAGCCGCGCAAAGGAGCGCATCTTCTCCTTCCGTACCTCGACCCACGGCTGGGATCCCAAGAAGCAGCGCCCCGAACTCTGGAACCTGTACAACGCCCGCAAGGCGAAGGGTGAGAGCATCCGTGTCTTCCCGATCTCGAACTGGACCGAGCTGGATATCTGGCAATATATCGCGCGCGAAAATATCCCGATCGTCCCGCTCTATTTCGCCGCGCCACGCCCGACGGTGGAGCGTGACGGCCTGTTGCTGATGGTCGACGACGACCGCTTTCCCTTGCTGCCCGGAGAAACGCCGGTCGAGCGTTCGGTGCGCTTTCGTACCCTGGGCTGCTACCCGCTGACCGGTGCGGTCGAGAGCGAGGCAAAGACGCTTTCCGAAGTGATTCAAGAGATGCTTCTGACGACGACCAGCGAACGCCAGGGACGTATCATCGACAAGGATGGCGGCGACGCATCGATGGAGAAAAAGAAGCAGGAGGGGTATTTCTGATGTCGAATACCCCGGACACGCCCGTTTACGTCACCGACGCGCTGATCGCGGAGGACATCGACGCATACCTCGCGGGCCATGAAAAAAAGTCGCTGCTGCGCTTCATCACCTGCGGTTCGGTCGACGACGGCAAGTCGACGCTGATCGGGCGGCTGCTCTATGACAGCAAGATGATCTTCGAGGATCAGCTTGCCGCGCTGGAGGCCGACAGCAAGCGCGTCGGCACGCAGGGACAGGAAATCGATTTCGCGCTGCTCGTCGACGGCCTTGCCGCCGAACGCGAACAGGGTATCACGATCGACGTCGCCTATCGCTTTTTCACGACCGAAAAGCGCAAGTTCATCGTCGCTGATACGCCGGGTCACGAGCAATATACGCGCAACATGGTCACCGGCGCGTCGACCGCCGATCTTGCCGTCATCCTGATCGACGCGCGCAAGGGCGTGCTGACGCAGACCCGCCGGCACAGCTTCCTCGCGCATCTGCTCGGCATCCGGCACATCGTGCTCGCAGTGAACAAGATGGACCTGGTCGGATATGACAAGGCGGTGTTCGACCGGATCACGCTGGCCTATCGCGCCTTTGCGAGCGAGATCGGCATCACCAATTTCACCGCGATCCCGATTTCGGGATTCAAGGGCGACAATATCACGGCGCTGTCGGACAATACGCCCTGGTTCAAGGGCCCGGCGCTGATCGAGCATCTGGAGAATGTCGAGATCGGCAGCGCGGCGGACGAAGCCAAGCCTTTCCGCATGCCGGTGCAATGGGTAAACCGTCCGAACCTGGATTTCCGGGGCTTTTCGGGCCAGCTCGCGACCGGCAAGGTCCGGCCCGGCGATGCGGTGCGCATTCTGCCGAGCGGCAAGACGACGACGGTCAGCCGGATCGTAACGCTCGACGGCGACCTGGAAGAGGCGGTGGCGGGCCAGTCGGTTACGCTGACGCTGGCCGACGAGGTCGACTGCTCGCGCGGCGACGTGATCGCGACGGCGGACAATCCGCCCGAGGCGGCCGACCAGTTCGAGGCGACGCTGGTGTGGATGGCCGACGAGGCGATGATTCCCGGACGCGCCTATTGGCTGAAGCTGGCGACACAGACCGTCTCCGCGACGGTTCAGGCCCCGAAATATGAGATCAACGTCAATACGCTCGACCATCTGGCGGCCAAGACGCTCGAGCTCAACGGTATCGGCGTTACCCAGCTTTCGACCGACAAGCCGATCGTGTTCGAACCCTATGCCGACAATCATGCGCTCGGCGGGTTCATCCTGATCGACAAGCTTACCAACGCGACCGTCGCGGCGGGGATGCTGCACTTCAGCCTTCGCCGCGCGCAGAATGTCCATTGGCAGGCGACCGACATCGATCGCGACATGCGCGCCGACCTCAAGAACCAGCGGCCCGCCTTGCTGTGGTTCACCGGCCTTTCGGGCTCCGGCAAGTCGACGATCGCGAACCTCGTCGAAAAGAAGCTGCATCGGATGAACCGGCACAGCTTCCTGCTCGACGGCGATAATGTACGGCACGGGCTCAATCGCGACCTCGGCTTTACCGAGGCCGACCGGATCGAGAATATCCGCCGCGTTGGCGAAGTGGCGAAGCTGATGACCGACGCCGGGCTGATCGTCATCACCGCCTTCATTTCGCCGTTCCGGGCGGAGCGCGACATGGTGCGCGGGATGTTGCCCGAAGGCGAGTTTGTCGAGGTGTTCATCGACACGCCGCTGGCCGAGGCCGAGAAGCGCGACGTGAAGGGCCTCTATAAAAAAGCGCGCGCGGGTCAGCTCAAGAATTTCACCGGGATCGACAGCCCCTATGAAGCGCCCGAGACCCCCGAAATTCGGATCGACACGACCGCGATGACGCCCGAAGAAGCGGCGGACATGATCATCGATCGCCTGCTGGGATAGGATATGCGCACGGGGGAAAGCGACGGACAACTGGCGGAGCGGCTCGCGAACGCGGCGGGCGCAATCCTGCTGGACCTGCGCGCGCGGGGCGGTCTTGAGGGCAAGGCGCTGGGCAAGGCGGGCGACGAGGCTGCGAACGCGATGCTGTGCCGGGAACTGCGCGCCGCGCGTCCCGACGACGCGCTGCTCTCCGAAGAGGAAAAGGACAACCCCGCGCGTTGCGGCCAGCGCCGCGTGTGGATCGTCGATCCGCTCGACGGCACGCGCGAATATGGCGAGGGTCGGGCCGACTGGGCGGTGCATGTCGCGCTGGCTATCGACGGCGTCGCCACGGTCGGCGCGGTCGCTCTGCCGGGCCTGGGCATCACACTGACCTCCGCTGTGCCGGTGCAGCCAAGCCCGGCAAACGAACCGCTCAGGATGCTGGTCAGCCGAACGCGCCCCGCCGCGGAAGCTGTCTTCGTTGCCGAACGGCTGGGCGCGGAGCTGGTGCCGATGGGATCGGCGGGCGCGAAGGCGATGGCGGTCGTGCGCAGCGAGGCCGATATCTATCTGCACACCGGCGGCCAGTATGAATGGGACAATTGCGCACCGGTTGCGGTCGCGCAGGCCGCGGGCCTTCACGTCAGCCGCGCCGACGGGTCACCGCTGCGCTACAATAATCCGAACACCTATCTTCCCGACCTGCTGATCTGCCGGACGGAGCTGGCCGCGGACGTGCTGCGGCTCGCGGCGGAATATTCGGCCACCTGACCGACGGAGCCATTGCAAGCGTGCCGTCGCGGCCCTAACTCGGTTTCATCAAAAAACCGAACTCCTGGGAGATGCGCGATGACCGACCTGCCTGAAACCAATCTCGTGATGCTGACGCTCGTAAAGCCCGAGGGACAGCTCGAGGTTTATTTCGAGCGTCGCCCAATGCCCGAGCCCCAGGCGCATGAAGTGCTGGTGAAGGTGCTGACGACACCGATCAACCCATCCGACCTTGGCCTGTTGTTCGGTGGCGCCGACATGTCGACTGCACGCGCGGGGACGCGCGACGGACTGCCGCTGATCACCGCCGATATTCCGCCGCCGGGTATGCGCGCCATGGGCGGCCGCATCGGCGATGCGCTTGCGATCGGCAACGAAGGCTGTGGCGTCGTCGTGAAGGCCGGGGATTCCCCCGAGGCGCAGGCGCTGGTCGGCAAGACCGTCGCACTGCTGGGCGGCGAAATGTATGCCGAATATCGCTGCCTGCCGGTGCAGATGACGATGCCGCTGCCCGACGGGACCGACCCGGTCGACGGCGCCTCCTGCTTCGTCAACCCGCTCACCAGCCTGGCCTTCACCGAAACGATGCGGATGGAAGGCCATAGCGCTCTCGTCCACACCGCCGCGGCATCGAACCTTGGCCAGATGCTCGTGAAGATATGTGCAAAGGACGGAATTCCGCTGGTCAATATCGTGCGCAGCGATGCGCAGGTTGAAATCCTAAAGGGCATCGGCGCGCAGAATATCGTCAACAGCAGCACCGACGATTTCCAGGATCGGCTGGTCGACGCGATCGTCGAAACCGGCGCGACGCTGGGCTTTGATGCCATCGGTGGCGGCAAGCTGGCCGGCCAGATCCTCGCGGCGATGGAGGTCGCGGCGGTCAAGCGCATGACGACCTACAGCCGCTATGGCTCGGATACATACAAGCAGGTCTACATCTATGGCGCGCTCGACCTCGGTCCGACGGTCCTCAACCGCAGCTTCGGCCTCACCTGGGGCCTTGGTGGTTTCCTGCTGACCCCGTTCATGCAAAAGGCGGGCTGGGACGTCGTCGGGCGTATGCGTGCCCGCGTGGTCGACGAACTCACGACGACCTTCAAGAGCCACTACAGCCACGAAATCTCGCTGACCGACGCGCTGAATCTCGACACGGCGCACGCCTATAATGCGAAGCGCACGGGCGAGAAATATCTGATCCGCCCGCACGGCTGATCGAGATAGGCCTGTCCTGAATTCCGGCGCCATGTTTCATCCTGGTCGATGAAACATGGCACGCCGAAAAATCGGGGGATGATCGCATCGGGCGCCATGCTTGACCTCCCCATGCGCAAACAAGTCGAACCGCGAGTGAAGTTAAGCTGAATTCCGGGGTTTTCTGGCTCAGCGCTTCATGCACTGGCGCGTGTCGTCGCGCTTATACTCGCTGCAATTCCACAGCGCCTTTTCGAAACCCGCCTTGTCGTCGCGCAGGTAGGAAAAGGTCATCGCCGACCGCTGCATATCGTTCATCGCGTCGCTATCGGGCTTCAGCATCGGGTTGGTCCAGCCCATGAACTTGCAATAGGGCTTGTCGCCGCACAGCCGCAGCGCCGTCGTCACGAAGCTCTCGGGCGCTGCGCGCCGATCGAGCGCGACATAGATGGTGTCGCGCCCGGCGGACTCTCCGGCACCGGTGATCGTCTTTGCCTCGCCCAGGGCGGCATTGGCGTCGACGCCTGCGAGCTGCGTCGGGGGCAGAGTGCCGACGGCCAACGCGTGCGCGGGCGACAGCGCCGCCATCTTCGCGATACCGCCGTCATTGCCCGACACCGCACCGCGAAACGCGCCGGGCGTTCCCCAGAACCCCGGCCAGCGGAAAAAGAGATGTGTATCGACGATCGCGATCTTTTCCAGGCTGTCGCTCCAATAGGGACGTACCCAGTCGGTATGATAATGGGTCGCGAGCCCGACCTTGGGATAGGTCGTACCCGACAGCATCATTTCGGCATTCGCCTGCGCCCGCGCCCAGGCGGCGTCGGAATAGCGACGGTTGAGCGCGCCGTCGCAAGTGAAGGTGAACTGGCATCCCGTCGTGCGGTCGGACCCCTGAAACACGACGCCGCAGATCGACTTCGGAAAGGCGGGGTGGCGGGCGCGATTGATTACGACCTGTCCGACCGCCTGCTGTCCTTTGGAATCGTCACCGGCCTCATAGAGCATGGCTGCTGCCAGGCAGTCGCGCGCCCGTGCACGGCCATCGCCGCTGCCGGCATAGATGAAGGGTCTGGCCGCGACGAAACCCTTGGTCACCAGGGGGATTTCGCCGTTCTGCGCCTTCGCGTCGGCTTCGGTCACCGGGGCCAGCTCCATCGGCGCGACCTCTGGAATCACGTCGGCGGGCGGCGCAACGGGGTGAGGGCGCACGCCGTGCTTGCCGCCGCCGGCATGGCTGCTTGCGTAAAGCACCGCGACGATCGCCGCGACGGTGATCAGGACGAACAGCCAGCCCGTCCAGTCGCGCCGCAGCGGCATCGCCTGTTCGCCCTCAAGGCGCATCACGAAGGATCAGATTTCGGGCAGGAAATCGGGAACCGACAGGTAGCGCTCGCCTGTGTCGTAGTTGAAGCCGAGGACGCGCGTGCCCGGCGGCAGTTCTGCCAGCTTCTGCTGGATGGCGGCGAGCGTCGCGCCCGATGAGATGCCGACCAGCATGCCCTCCTCGGTAGCGGCGCGACGCGCGAAGTCCTTCGCCGCGGCGGCGTCGACCTTGATCACGCCGTCCAAAAGGTCGGTATGCAGGTTGCGCGGGATGAAGCCTGCGCCGATGCCCTGAATCGGGTGCGGCGCGGGCTGGCCGCCCGAGATGACCGGCGAAGCCTCGGGCTCCACGGCAAAGACCTTCAGGTTCGGCCAATGCTGCTTCAGGAACTGCGCGGTTCCGGTGATGTGTCCGCCGGTTCCGACGCCGGTGATCAGCACGTCGATCGGCGTATCCTTGAAATCGGCAAGGATTTCGGGGCCCGTCGTGCGGACATGGACGTCGATGTTCGCCTCATTCTCGAACTGCTGCGGCATCCACGCGCCGGGCGTCGTTTCCACCAGCTCGATCGCGCGCTCGATCGCGCCCTTCATGCCCTTTTCGCGCGGCGTCAGGTCGAAGGTCGCGCCATAGGCGAGCATCAGCCGGCGACGCTCCAGCGACATGCTTTCCGGCATGACGAGCACCAGCTTGTAGCCCTTGACCGCGGCGGCCATCGCCAGGCCGATGCCGGTGTTCCCCGACGTCGGCTCGACGATGGTACCGCCAGCCTTCAAGCTACCGTCGCGCTCGGCGGCTTCGATCATCGCAAGGCCGATCCGATCCTTGATCGACCCACCGGGATTGCTTCGTTCCGACTTCACCCAGACTTCGGCGTCGGGGAAGAGCTTCGCCACGCGAATGTGCGGCGTGTTCCCGATGGTATCCAGGATCGAATTGGCTTTCATGGTCGCTGTGCTCTTTCTTTATATTCGAACCGCGGGTCGAGGCGGACGCGGTTGGGCCAATCTCCGGCGCGCAGCCACAGGGTCTCGTCAGCCAGGGCCGGCAACGGCGCGGGTTGTAACGAGGCCAGCAGATACTGTCCATAAGGCCAGTCGCCGATGCCCGAGTCCGCATTGATATGGCCAAAGGGGCCAGCGTTTACGAAGCGCGCATCCCACTGCCGCGACAGCCGCCAGACATGCGCCGTCTTGGCATAGCTGTCGTTGTCGCTCGCGACCACGATCATCGGCGTGCGCGAGGTAAAGCTGGGCGAATCGGCAAAGCCGGTGACCTTATGTTCATGGCGAAGGCGCGTCAGATCGGGCGGCGCGACCAGCAGGGCGCCGGCGATGCGCGTGCGCGTAACCGCGCTGGCGGAAGAGAACCAGTGCGCAAAGGCATGGCACCCCAGGCTGTGCGCTGCGATCAGCACGGGCTCGCTCTCGCTCTCGATCGCCTCGGCGATGCGGTCGGCCCATTCATTCTTGTCGGGTTCGTGCCAGCGGCCGAGCTCGACTCGCTCGCAGTCGGCAAACTTATGCTCCCAAAGGCTCTGCCAATGGGTCGGACCGCTGTTATGCAGGCCCGGAATCGTCAGGATTTTGTGACGTATCGTTGCATTGTGCATCGGGGGTTCTCCATCGATGAGGGGGAATGGGAACCGCGGTGACGGGTGCAACCTAGATAATTCAACTAAATAAATTGACAATCACTTTGTGGCGAAAGGAAGGCAGTTTGCGACGAGCTGATTTGCCGTCTCCGACAGCCGCGAAAATGCGTCAGTCGGTCTGCTTGAACTGCGGCTCGAACGTCTTTGCGCGGCGCAGCTCCGGGAACAGCCAGGCCCAAAGCGCGGTCACACCGACGGCGGCCGCCCCGCCCACGACGACCGCGCTGACCGGTCCGAGCGCGGCGGCCATTGCGCCCGCGCGCATCTCGCCAAGCTCGTTCGAGGCGGAGATGGCAAGGCCCGAGGCGGCGCTGACCCGGCCCCGCATATGATCGGGGGTATTGAGCTGGATCAGCGTCCCGCGCACGAAGACCGAGAACATGTCGGCGGCCCCCATCAACACGAGGAGCGCCATCGACAACAGCAGGCTCGTCGACAGGCCGAAGGCTACCGTGCCGGCACCGAAGGCCGCGACGGCCCAAAGCATCTTTACCCCGACGTTGCGTTCGATCGGTCGAAACGAAAGGCCCAGCGCGACGACGGCCGCGCCCAGTGCCGGCGCGGCGCGAAGCAGGCCGAGCCCCTCAGATCCGACATGCAGGATATCGCGGGCATAGACCGGCAGCATGGCGGTCGCACCCGACAGGATCACGGCGAACAGATCGAGCGTGATCGTGCCGAGCAGAAAGCGCTCCATCCACACGAATTTCAGACCGTCGGCCATTTCGCGCAGCGGATGGCGGCGGACCTCGGCGGGTGGCGGCAGGACGGGGCGGACGCGGCTGATTGTGAAAGCCGAAAGCGCCAGCATAGCTGCGGCAAAGATATAGACCGACGTCGGATGCGCGGCATAGATCAGACCGCCCGCGGCGGGGCCGACGACGGACGCCGACTGCCAGGCGATGCTGCTCATCGCGATCGCGCGCGGCAGCACGGCGGGCGGCACGATATTGGGCGCGATCGCACTCATCGCCGGTCCGGAAAAGACGCGCGCGACACCGTGCAGGGCGGCAAGGCCAAAGAGCAGCGGCAAGGTCAGCCCGTCGGTCCATGTGAACCAGCCGAGCGTAGCGGCGATCACGATGTCGATCAGGTTCGAAAAGATCGCCACGCTTCGCCGCTCGAAACGGTCGGCGGCCCATCCGGCCACCGGGGTCAGGATCGCGAGCGGCACGAACTGGAACAGGCCGAGGAGGCCGAGCTGGAACGATGCCTCCTTGATCGACATGCCATAGTCGGTGCGCGCGGTGTCATAGAGCTGGTAGCCGATGACCACCACCATCGCGATCGTCGCCAGCACCGCCGTGAAACGCGCGACCCAAAAATAGCGATAATCGGGAAAGCTGAGCGGGGAGGGGGCCTTGGTCGCGATCTCCGGCATCACCGGTTCTTCGCCGTCGGGTGGGAGTATCGTCGCCATTTCCAATTGCCCTATCGCGCTTTTCGTCGCTGTCCAGAGCGCATGCGTATGCCGTTCGTCGATTATCGGATGTTATCGGTGAGGCAGAGTGGCAGAAACCGGCCATCGATTGAGGGAGATCATCGAATGACACGCAAGTTTGCCCGTTTCGGCGGCGCGGCAATGGCCGCGACGCTGCTCGTCCTCACCGCCTGCAACGCGTCGGACAACAAGTCTGCATCGTCGCAGGGCGCCAAGAACTGGACCGAATTCCGCGACAATTTCCTTGCCGGCTATTTCCCGCTCAACCCCAATTTCGCGGTCTATCAGGGCAAGCATGAATTCGACGGGCAATTGCCCGACTGGTCGCCCGAGGGATTGGAGAAGCAGGCGGCCTTCCTCGAAAAGACGATCGCCGACGCGAAGGCGTTCGACGGCAAGATGACCGACGCCGAAAAGTTCGAGCGCGACTATCTCGTCCATGTCGCGCAAGGACAGCTCTTCTTCCTGCGCGATACCGACTTCGCGCAGAAGAACCCCGCCTTCTACGTCGGCGCCCTCGACCCCAACGTCTATATCGCGCGCCCCTATGCCGATGCGACGACACGGATGAAGGCCTTTATCGCCTATGCGCAAAAGGTCCCAGCGGCGGCCGCGCAGATCAAGGCGAACCTCAAGCTCCCGCTACCCGCGACCTTCGTCAAATATGGCACGGCGGGTTTCGGCGGCTTTGCCGACTATTACACCGGCGACGCGAAAAAGGCCTTTGCCGAGGTGAAGGATCCGGAACTCCAGAAACAGTTCGACGAAGCGGCGGCAAAGGCCGGCGCGGCGATGAAGGATCTGGCCGCCTATGTCGGATCGAAGCCGGGCACGCCCGACGGCTATGCCCTAGGTGCCGACAAGTTCGCCAAGATGATCCTGACCAACGAAGCGGTCGATACGCCGCTCGACGAGTTGGAGCGCATCGGTCAGGCCGACCTCAAGCGCAACCAGGATGCGCTGAAGGCCGCCTGCGCGACCTATGCCGCGGGCATGACGATCGCCGACTGCATGAAAAAGATGAACTCGGACAAGCCCGCCGACGGCCCGGTCGCCGAGGCGCGGCGCCAGCTTCCCATGCTGCGCGCCTTCCTCGTCGAAAAGGACCTCGTGTCCATCCCGGGAACCGAGCAGGCGCAGGTCGAGGAGTCGCCGCCGTACAACCGGCAGAACTCCGCCTATATCGACATTCCCGGGCCCTATGAGAAAGGCCTGCCGTCGGTCTATTACATCTCGCCGCCCGACCCGACGTGGGACAAGCAGACGCAGGACGACTTCGTGCCAGGGCGCAAGGACCTGATGTTCACTTCGGTCCACGAAGTGTGGCCCGGCCACTTCCTGAACTTCCTCCACTCGAACCGCGCCGAGAGCATCTTCGGCAAGCTGTTCGTCGGCTATGCGTTCGCAGAGGGGTGGGCACATTATACCGAAGAGATGATGTGGGACGCCGGGCTGGGCGCCGGCGACCCTGAAACGCATATCGGGCAGTTGTCGAACGCGCTGCTGCGTGATTGCCGCTATCTGTCGGCCATCGGCCTTCACACCAAGGGCATGACGGTCGCCGACTCCGAAAAGCTGTTCAAGGAACAATGCTATCAGGATGAGGGCAACGCCAGGCAGCAGGCCGCGCGCGGCACCTATGATCCGCTGTACCTCAATTACACGATGGGCAAGCTGATGATCCGCAAGCTGCGCGAAGACTGGACGAAGGGCGACAAGACCAAGTGGAAGGCGTTCCACGACGAGTTCCTGTCCTACGGCGGCCCGCCGATCCCGATGGTGCGCGCCGCGATGATGAAGGAGGATACGCCGAAGGCAGTCTTCTGAGGCTGGCGAATCGACCGACCCGCGGCTAGCCTCCCCTGAAAGGGGCTAGCCGATGGTCGATGTCTTCATTTCCTATTCGCGCGACAACAAGGCGCGCGTCGCGCAGATCGCGCAGGCGGTCTCCACCGCAGGCTATGCCGTATGGTGGGACGCAGAGCTGCCGCCGCACCGATCCTATAGCGACGTGATCACCGAAAAGATCGGCAGCGCGAAGGCGGCGATCGTGGTGTGGTCGCAGGCGTCGGCCCAGTCGGAATGGGTCCGTGCCGAGGCAGATGTCGCTCGCAACCAGAAAAAACTGGTGCAGACGGCGATCGACGATGTGATGCCGCCGCTGCCCTTCAACCAGATCCAGTTTGCCGGGCTTGCCGACTGGAACGGAGAGCCCGACCATCCCGGCTGGCGCAAAGTGCTGATGAGCCTGGAGGAGCTTTGCGGTCGCGAACCCGTGCCCGCCACTGCGCCCACTCCAGCACCAGCGCCCGCCCCCGAGCCTCCGCGCGCAGCACAGAGCGACTGGCAGGGCGCCGCACCGCCCGATCGCAAGCCTTCCTTATTGCCCTGGGCGCTGCTTGGACTGGCGGTCATCGCTGTGGCCCTGCTGGCCTGGAAGCTGCTTCAACCGGCGCCCGAGCCCACCGCAGCACCGGCAGCTTCGGCCGAGTCCGCGACCGTGGCCGAGGCAGCAGCACCTGCATCGGATACTGAAACAAACAGTCCGGTGGAGGCCTTCACCCTGGCGGCGGTGATCGACGACCCCGACGGCTTCACCAACATCCGCGCCGGCCAAAGCACGAATGCCGCGATCGTCGGCAAGGTGCTGGAGGGCGAGAAATTCCTGACCTATAAACAGCCCGGCCAATGGTGGCGCGTGCGCAAGGCCGACGGCACCACTGGCTTCATGTTCCGCAAATATATCCGACCGGTCGAAGGCGGCGCGGCACCCGCACCCAAGGCCGCTGCGTGGACGCCCGATGGCGCGATCATCGCCGATTCCTCGACACGCCTCCTTACGCCCGCCGATGTCGCTGGGCTGGATCCGCAGCAGGCGCGGATCGCGCGGAACGAGATTTTCGCGCGCAAGGGCTTCCGCTTCAAGGATGCGACGCTGCGCGACTATTTCGGCCGGTTTGGCTGGTATCAGCCGACGAGCGATACGGTGGAGCTGTCGTCGATCGAAAAGGCCAATGTCGCGCTTCTGAAATCGGTCGAATCCGGGACACAATGACGGCATCGGCCGCCGCCGTCGAAACAGAGGTCGCGCACCGGCTGGCGCAGGGCGATGCGCTCAGCGCCTTCGATTGCGCCGTCGCGGCGCGGCGCGAAGGGATCGAAAGCGCGCGGCTGCGCTATCTGATGGTGCGCGCGCTCGCGGCGTCGGGCGACAGCCTGGGCGCAATGCATCTTTACGAACAGCTCGACCTGGCGACGACAGGCGACGTCGACAGCCTCGCGCTGGCAGGACGCATCTGGAAGGATGAGGCCTTCGATCATCAGGGCGCGCAGCGCACGAGCTTTCTGCAAAAGGCCGCCGCCGCCTATGATCATGCCTTTCGCGTGTCGGGCGCCGACTTTCCCGCGATCAACGCCGCCAGCCTCTATGCCATGCTCGGCGAGCGCGATCGTGCGGTGGCGCTTGCCGGGCCGATCGCGGCGAACGGCGCCGCCGACAATTATTGGGATCAGGCGACGCTGGTCGAAGCACTGTTGCTGCTGGGACGTGGCGACGACGCGCTGATCCATGCGCGCGGGGCGCACGACCAGGCGGGCACGCGCGCCGGCGACCGCGCCTCGACCTGCCGCCAGATCATGCGGCTGGCGGCGAGCGGCGCGATCGACCCCGACAAGGCGCAGGCGATCGTCGAATTGCTGCGACCACCGCCGGTCGGTGTCTATTGCGGCCGCATGTTCCGTGCGGGGGGCGAGGGCGAGGCCAAGGCGACGCGCGCCATCGCCGCCGCGCTGGACGAAAGGCCGCTATCGGCGCTGATCGGCCCGCTCGCCTGCGGTGCCGACATCCTCTTTGCCGAGGCCGCGCTGGCAAGGGGCATCGACCTGACCATCGTACTGCCCTTTGCCGAGGATGATTTCATCGCCCAATCGGTACAGTCGGGGGGAGAGGCGTGGTTGCCGCGTTATCGCCAATGCCGCGACCGGGCGGCGATGGTCCATTTCGCAAGCAACGCCCGCTATGTCAGTGACGATTGCCAGTTCATCCTGGGGTCGCACACCGCGATGGGGCTGGCAAAGCTGCGTGCCCGCGAACTGGAGACGGCGGCGATCCAGCTTGCGGTCGTCGATCCGGAAATCGCGGCCCGTTCGGGCGCCGAGATCGCCGGGACCAATGCCGACATCGCGCTTTGGCAGAGCAGGGGAGATGAAACGCTGACGATCGCGGCCGGCGATCTGGACCGCAATCTCGACTTCCCGCCGGCCCCGAAGCCGCCCGAAGGCACGCGGCGCGGCCTTTATGCGATCCTGTTTGCCGACTTTGCCGGCTTTTCGAAGCTGGGCGAGGCCGAACTTCCGATCTTCGCGGCAGAGGTCATGGGCGGGATCGGCCGCATCCTCGACGATTTCGGCGATGCGGTTCTGTTTCGAAATACCTGGGGCGATGCCGTCTACGCGGTGATCGATAACCCTGCGACGGCCGCCAGAATCGCCCTCGCCATGCAGGAAAAGCTCGACATTCTCCCGCCCGGCCTTGGGCTGGAAGGGCAGAAGGCGGGCATGCGCACCGGCATTCATTTCGGCCCCATCTATCGCGGGATCGATCCGGTCGTCGGCAACGAGCTGTGGTACGGGACCGAAGTCACGCGCACCGCGCGGATCGAGCCGGTAACCCTGGTCGGCCAAGTGTATTGCACCCAACCGCTCGCGGCGATGCTCGAGCTGGAAAATGCGCGCGACTTCGATTGCGATTATGTCGGCAAGGTCCGCCTCGCCAAGGATTATGGCGAACTCGCGCTCTATCGACTGTCGCGGCGATCAGCTTGACGGCGCGCGCAGCCGCGCGACGAAAAATCCGTCCAGCCCGCCCGCATCGGCAAGCATGTCCGGCAAGGTCCGGACGAAGCCACTGCCGTCGGGCGCGATGCCCGCGGGAAGCTCCGCGGCGGTTGCCGGCTCTATGGCCCAGTCCGAATGGCTCTCTAGGAAATCGGCAACCCGCTCCTCGCCCTCGGTCCGCTCAAGCGAACAGGTCGCATAGATCAGCGTTCCGCCGGGCTTCACCCAGCTCGCCGCACGATCGAGCAGCTCTGCCTGCAATGCGGCCATCTCCTGAATTTGCCGGGGTTCGATCCGATGGAGAACGTCGGGGTGACGTCGGAAAATGCCCGTCGCCGAACAAGGCGCATCGAGCAGGATCGCATCGACCGGCGCGTCGGGTTGCCATTTGCGTATGTCGCCCTGCACGACTTCGGCCGACAGTCCAGTCCGCGTCAGATTCTCCGAAAGCCGCCCAAGTCGCTTTGCGCTCGAATCGACGGCAACGACGCTCCAGCCCGCTGCGGCCAACTGCATCGTCTTGCCGCCCGGCGCGGCGCAAAGGTCCAGTACGGTTCGGCCATTGCCTTGACCGAGCAGTCGCGCGGGCAGGCTGGCGGCCAGGTCCTGCACCCACCACCCGCCATCGCGAAAGCCATGCATATGCTCCACTGCCTGCCCACGCGGCAAACGCCGATGGAGAGGGGCCAGCGTCGTCGCCTCGGCCCAATCGTCGCCGGGCTCGGACGTAAAGCTCAAATCGATAGGTGGCGGCGCGCTCCATGCGGTCGCGGCGGCAGCGACGATATCGTCGCCCCATTGATCCGCCCAACGCTCTGCGACCGCTTCGGGCAGGTTCGCGCTCTCGGGCAGCGCCCATTCTTCTTGCTGCGCGCGCGACAGAATCGCGTGCACCAGCCGTCGCGGCCCGCCGGCCACGAGCGGCAGCGCCGTCGCGACCACGGCATGCGGAGAGGTTTTGAGCACGAGCAACTGCGCAAGCGCCAGCCGCAGCACCGCCCGGGATTTCACATCTTCGGGCAAGATCTGCGATGTCGCGCCGTCGATCATTGCATCGATGTCGCCCATCCAGCGCAGGGTTTCGGATACGATGGCGATCGCAAAGGCGCGATCGGACGGAGCCAATCCCTGCGTCGCCGCATGGGCCGCGATGTCCAGCGGGTCGCCGCGCCGCAGCACGGCGTCCAGCAGGCGCAGCGCCGCGCGACGCAGGGCAGTACCGGGCGGATCGGCTTCGGCGGGGCCGCCGCGATGTCGACGATCAGCCATGATGGTGGTTGGCGTTGGGCAAGGGACATCCTATGTTGGGCCGGTCATGGCCGAAAACAGCGAAACGAACGATATGGGCGCCACGCCCCGAGCGACCAGCCGCCCGGCGCATGTGAAGGCCCCGGCAAGCTGGACCAACAGTCCGCTGCCTTCGCCTGAACCGATCCGCGAGGACAAGGCGGAGGATCAGCCCGGCGGCCGCAACCCCGTCCGCTACGGCGACTGGGAACTCAAGGGCATCGCAATCGATTTCTGATCCCTTTGGCGCAAGCGTCAAAAGGGATTCATCCGCGCGAGCAGCCTGTCGCGGTCGACGAACTGATGCTTTAGCGCCGCCAGGAAATGTAGCGTGACAAGCGCCAGCATCGTCAGGCCCAGTACCTCGTGGCGTTCGTGCAGGACATCGGCGACTTCCTTGCTCGGCGCCACGATCGACGGAATGGTGAACAGGCCAAAGAAGTCGATCGGGCGATCGGCCGCCGACATCCAGACCCAGCCTGAGAGCGGCAGCAGGATGAGCAATGCATAGAAGAGGAAGTGGACGAATTTGCTCGTCCAACGTTCCCAGGTCCGCATGCTGGCGGGAAGCGGCGGCGCCTTGTGCGTCAGGCGCCACAGAATGCGCACGATCGTCAGCGCCAATATCGCCATGCCCAGCGCCTTGTGAACACCCATCGCCGCGCGATGTGCCTCGCGCGGCATGTCTTCGGTCAGCATGGCAAGGCCGATATTGGCGATGACCGCCAGGCCGATCAGCCAGTGGAGCCAGATGGCCACCTTCGTATAGCGTGGGCCGGCAGTTGTTCCGGCTGAAGCTTCGGTGGCCATGGATCAGTCTCCTCAGGCGGCGGGGGTCGGAACCTCCAGGATTTCCGGCTCCTTACCCAGACGAACCTGTTCGGCAAACACTTCCCGCATCAGCTGCAGCGAGAAAAGGTGGGCAAAGATCAGGCCGAGGATGCCGTTCTGCATCATCTTGCGGAGGACGTCGCCGCGCAGTTCGCGCAGCTTGTTCTCGTCGACCATCTGGAAACCACGATAGATGAAGGGCTTGTCGCTGCCTTCGGGCTGGATCGCGACTTCGCCGTCCATCAGCAGGTCGGCCTTCTTCAACTCTTCGACGAAAAAGCCGGTGCGCTGGCCCGCTTCCTCGAAATTCTTGCAGAATTCGAGCACGGCCTGCACCGGCTGCGTCGGCTCGCCATTTTCGAACAGCGCGTCGCCTTCGTCGAACTTGCCGATCGCACCCGACGTCGGATCGAAGCAGAGCGACAGATCGTCACTGTTCTCGTTCAGGCGTGCGAGCAGGAAGGGATAGCGGCGGACATAGGCGGGGACATAGACCGGGTTGACCAGCTTGCCGTCGCCGTCGACAAACGTGTTCACGCCCTCGTTCAGGCCCATCAGCGCCAGCGGAACGGGGTTGTCGCCCGACGAAAAGACGATCGGGAAAAAGCGGCATGCCGAGACGAACTCATCCGAAGTCAGCGGCACGGCATGCTGATTGATCAGGAAGTCGGCGGTGTCGAGCGGACGCGCATGAAAATCGGCATGCTCGTTGCTCGAAAGCGGCACGAGGTCCTTGTAGAAAAGCGGCAGATTGGTTGCGGGCGCAGTGGCCATGAATTGAACTCCGGTCAGGTGCCCCGAAACCTTCGGGGGAAAATGCTAAAGGCGCGCCTTATTGGCACGCGCGTCGCGGCGCAAGGGGGCGATGGCCGGATAGACCCGCAGGTCAGGCAATCAGCTTGCCCGGATTGAACAGTCCTTCGGGATCGAGGCCCGCCTTGATCGCACGCAACGCGGCAAGCCGGGCAGGGCTGTCGAGCTCTGCCAGTATGTCGCGCTTCATCTGCCCGATCCCGTGCTCGGCCGAAATCGAACCGCCCAGCTCGATGACGTGCCGATAGACGATCCGGCTCGCCGCTTCGCCATTGGCGGTGAGCCACGCCTTGCCGTCGACATCCGCCGGCGGCTGCACATGATGGTGGATGTTCCCGTCGCCGAGGTGCCCGAACGACAGCGCGCGAAGACCCGGAAAGGCTGCCTCCAGGCGCGCGGGATTCTCGGCGATGAAGCGCGGCATCAGGTCGACCGGCACGCTCACGTCATGCTGCAGGGCAGGGCCCTCGGCCCGCTCCGCCTCTGAAATCGAGTCGCGCAGGCGCCAGAAATCCTCGCTTTCGCTGTCATTCTTCGCGATCGCGACGTCGCCGACCAGCCCGGCGTCGATTGCGGCAGCCAGTTCGGTTTCCAGATCGGCCGCGAGCGCATCGTGCTGATCGCCCGCAAGTTCGACCAGCGCGTACCACGGATAGCGATCGGCCAGCGGATCGCGCGTCTGCGGAATATGGCGCAGCACCGCCTCGACACAGTTTCGCGGAATGATCTCGAACCCTTCGAGCGCGCTGCCGATCGCGGCGTCGAGCCGGCGTAGCAGGACGAGCGCGGTCGCCGGCGAATCGAGACCAATCCAGGCCGTCTGCCTGGCCGCCGTCGCGGGCACCAGGCGCAGGCTGGCCGCGGTCACGATACCCAGCGTCCCTTCCGCGCCGCACAGCAGGTGCCGCAAATCATAGCCGCGGTTGTCCTTCTTGAGCGGGGCGAGGCCGTCGAAGATGCTTCCGTCGGGCAACACCGCCTCGACCCCCGCGACCAGCGCGCGCATCGTGCCGTGGCGCAGCACCTGGGTTCCGCCGGCATTCGTGGACACCAGCCCGCCGATCGTGGCCGACCCCTTTCCGCCCAGCGTCAGCGGAAAGCGCAGGCCCTCTTCCAGCGCGGCGTGATGAAAATTCTCCAGGATCACACCCGCCTCCGCGATCGCGATATGGGCGGTGCCGTCGATCTGTCGCACCCGGTTCATCCGCCGCAGGCTGAGCAATAGCTGATCGCCCGACGCATCTGGGGTGGCGCCGCCGACCATACCGCTGTTGCCGCCCTGCGGCACGACGGCGACGCCCTCGGCCGCGCAAAGCCGGACGATCGCCGCGACCTCCTCGGTCGATGCGGGCGAAAGCATCGCTGCGGCGGCGCCATGATATTTGCCGCGCCAGTCGGTCAGCCACGGCGTCATCGTTTCGGAATCGCTGCTATATCCCTTCGGCCCCAGCAGGTCGGCTAGCGTCTGGAGCAGGGCGGGCGAGGGGGGACGCGTCATGTCGGCTGGCTTTCGCAAAATTGCCGCCGATCGATCGAACGGGGTCGACAGCAATTCATTTGATGTTCAATCAGGGACGTTAAAGCGGGCATTGGACGAATAGAATTCTTTCGTCCAGCATCGATGCGGGAGCCACAGGTGAACATCATCCACCGCCAGGGTGCCGAAAGGACGGCTGCACGGCTGTGCTAACGATTGCCGCCCTGTGGGTGATGGTCTCGGGCCCCGCGGCCGACGGTCCGCCGCCCCCGACGGCGCCCGGTTCGCTCGTTCCGCTATCCATGCCCGCCCCCGATGCGCCGGCCTCCTTCTGGCAGGTGGTGATCGAGCAGCAGTTGATCATCCGCGTCCCCGCACAGCGTTCGTCGCTCAACAATTTCGGCGCCGCCCCGATCGGCGAGGTGCGCATGCGCCAGGTGCCGATGGAGTGGAAGGAAAAGAAGGCGCCGAAATGCGTCGCGATGCGCAACATCCTGGGGATGCAGGCGGCGCAGCGCGACAGCATCGACATCATCACCCGCCAGAAACAGCGGCTGCGCGCGCAGCTCAACCGCGGATGTCGCGCGCTCGATTTCTATGCCGGCTTTTATATGCAGGGCACGAAGGACGGGCAGCTTTGCGAGGATCGAGACCAGATCCACGCCCGCACCGGCGCCAAGTGCGAGATCGACAAATTCCGGCTTCTGGTCCCCGTACCACGCGACGAAGATTGAATCTGACGCGGATTCGTCTCCTTTTCTTGACTTTTCATCGCTGTTTCCCCAATGGCCGCCGCAGCGTTGGCTGGCGTGGGACGCCGCGCTGTCATCTTTTCCGGACATGTTGACCCTATGAAATTTGCCGACCTCGGCCTTTCCGATGAACTTTTGCGTGCCGTGACCGAGTCCGGTTACGACGAACCGACCGCAATTCAGGCGGGCGCAATTCCCTCGGTCCTGATGATGCGCGACATGATCGGCATCGCCCAGACGGGGACGGGCAAGACCGCTTCCTTCGTGCTGCCGATGATCGACATTCTGGCGCATGGACGCGCGCGCGCACTGATGCCGCGCTCGCTGATCCTGGAACCGACGCGCGAACTCGCGGCGCAGGTCGCGGAAAACTTTGAGAAATACGGCAAGTATCACAAGCTCTCGATGGCGCTGCTGATCGGCGGCGTACAGATGGGCGATCAGGTCAAGGCGCTCGAAAAGGGTGTCGACGTGCTGATCGCGACCCCGGGCCGCCTGATGGACCTGTTCGAGCGCGGCAAGATCCTGCTGACCGGTTGCAACCTGCTCGTGATCGACGAAGCCGACCGCATGCTCGACATGGGCTTCATCCCCGATATCGAGAATATCTGCACCAAATTGCCCGCGAATCGGCAGACCCTGCTTTTCTCGGCGACGATGCCGCCGCCGATCAAGAAACTGGCCGACAAGTTCCTGTCGAATCCGAAGACGATCGAGGTCGCGCGTCCGGCAAGCCGGAACGAGAATATCGAGCAATTCGTCGTCAAGACATCCGAACGCGGCAAGCGCGACACGCTTCGCGGGCTGATCGAATCCGAAGAGATCGGCACGGCCATCATCTTCTGCAATCGCAAGACCACGGTGCGTGAGCTTGCGAAGTCGCTGCAGCGTCATGGCTACAAGGCTGGCGAAATCCATGGCGACATGGACCAGTCGAGCCGCATTGCGGAACTCGACCGCTTCAAGGCAGGGACGATCAACATCCTGGTCGCCTCCGACGTCGCGGCGCGCGGTCTCGACGTGAAGGGCGTCAGCCACGTCTTCAACTTCGACGCGCCCTGGCATCCCGATGACTATGTGCACCGGATCGGCCGTACGGGCCGCGCGGGCGCCAAGGGACGTGCCTTTACGCTGGTGACGCCGTCGGACGACGAAGCATTGGACAATATCCAAAAGCTTACCGGCTACAAGGTTCCGGTGCACGAGACTGGCGCGCCGGAAGCAAGGTCGGACCGCGGCGACGAAGCCCGCGAACCGCGACGCAGCGATCGTCCGGAGCGCGGCGGACGGCGATCGAGCAAGCCCGAAAGCGCGCCGAAGCGCACCGAGGAAAAGCGCGCGCCCGCGCCGGCGCCAAAGAAGGACGCGGGCCGAAAGCCCGCACCTGCGGCGACGAAGCAGGACGATGATGGTCCCGACGACGGCTGGAACGGGCCGATGCCGGGCTTTCTGTCGGTCAGCTTCGGCAGCTGACGCCGCCGTCCGGCGTCAAAGCCGGACGAGCATCTTTCCGATATTGTCGCCGGAGAAGAGGCCGAGAAAGGCCTCGGGCACCGCGTCGATTCCGTCGCGCACGGTCTCGCGGATCGTCACCGCACCGCTGGCGATCAGCCCGCCCATGTCGCCATAGAATTCCTCCATGCAGTCGATGAACTGGTCGGTGTAGATAAAGCCTTCCATCCGGATGCGCGCCGGAATCGAGCGGATGATATATTTCATCTCCTGCGGCTTGCCGTCGTTGTACACGTCGATCATGCCGCAGATGGCGAAGCGCGCGAAGTCGTTGGCGACCGCAAAGGCGGCGTCGAGATGTTCACCCCCGACATTGTCGAAATAGACGTCGATGCCCGGCTTTCCGAGCGTCTCCAGTGCCTGCACAAGCTGCGGCAGCACCGGTCCCGCCTTGTAATCGACCACCGCGTCGGCGCCGAGATCGCTGATCCACGCGCATTTCTCCGCGCCGCCAGCCGATCCGATCACCGTCATCTCGCGGGCCTTGGCGATCTGGACGACGGCGGAGCCGACCGCGCCGCCCGCCGCCGAAACGAAAATGGTGTCGCCAGGCTTCGCCGCCGCGACGCGAAGCAGGCCGATCCACGCCGTGCCGCCGGTAAGCCCCATGTTGTGCAGGAACGTCTGCGGCGACATGCCGCTCGCGAGCAACTCGGCAGGCAGCTTGTTCGGCATCATGTCGAGCCCGATGATGCCGCCGTCGCGCCAACCGCCCATGTGCAAGATCATGTCGCCGGGCGCAAAGCCCTCCATCCGGCTTTCGATCACTTCGCCGATTGCGCCGCCGGTCATCGGCTGGTCGATCTGAAAACTCGCGGCATAGCTTTTCGCGTCGTTCATGCGCCCGCGCATATAGGGGTCGACCGACAGCCAATGGTTGCGAATGCGAAGCTGGTCGGCCTCGAGTGGCCCGTCAGGAAGATCGCGCAGTGCGAAATTGCTCCTCGACGGAAGTCCCTCAGGACGGCTGGTCAGATGCCATGCCTTCGCCATAGTCCCCACACCCCTTTTTTCCGGCGCCGGTGGCAAAGGTCAGAAAAGCCGTTGCCACTGTCAATCTGTATCGTTAAGAGCCGCCCGGTCGCGGGGCCGTAGCTCAGATGGGAGAGCGCTGCAATCGCACTGCAGAGGTCAGGGGTTCGATTCCCCTCGGCTCCACCAGCGACCCTTTTTCCAGAAAATCTTTACGTTTCGCTATAGCTGTCGATGGCGGAAAAAATGCGCGTGAGTTGATCGCGCTCGTCGGCGTCGATGTCGGGGCGCCAGATTTCGAACAGCATGACCGTGCGGTCGCTGCTCCCGCGATTCCAGGCCTCATGCTCGAAGCTGTCGTCAAAGATCGTCAGGCGACCCTCTTCCCAAGCGCGCGTTTCGGCGCCGACCCGCAAGCCGCAACCTTCGGGAACGATCAGCGGCAGGTGACAGATCAGCCGTGTATTCAGCATGCCGTGATGCGGGGCGATATGCGTGCCCGGCTTCAGGCGCGAAAACAACGCGAGTGGCGCGCGGCCCGGAATGACGGGCTGCGGCGCGAGGGCGAGCGCCATGAGCGCTTGCGGACATATCGCCTGCATGCCGTCGGCGATTTCGCCATCCTTCCAAAGCCATGCGGCACCCCAGTCGGGTCGGTCGAGCAGCGGATTGTTCGGCGGCGGGCGATCCGCACTGGCCGTCACATAGGGACCGAATCGATCGCCTTGCCCGTCGATCAGCGCCGACAGCTCGACGCGGATCGCATCGGTGGCGGCCTCGACCGCGGGTACCCAGTCGAACTCGGAGCGCTCGAAAAAGGCGCGCTGCGCAAGGCCGGGGAAATAGAACATGCTCGGTTGCTGAAGATAGAGCGGCTGGTCGCCCGCCAACAGCCGTAGCGCTTCGCCCACCCTTGGCGTCGCATTGCGGCGATCGATCCCCACGCTGCGAAGCTGGTCCAGCAGATGTTCGGCAAAGGCGCGCTCGGTGGCGGCCAGAAATTCTTCGGCGCGCGTCAAACCCGGATGGAGGGCTGGGGGGACGTTGCTCGCCTGCGCCGCAGTGCCGAGCGCGAGGCGGTAGAAACTGCCCGCAGCGCGGTCGTCCTGAAGCTTGCGCTTCAACTCGGCCATCGCCAGGATGGCGGCGATATTGCTGCGGTCGGCGCGGATCGCCCCGTCCAATGCGGCGGTTTCCGCCGCGACATCGCCGCGGCGATGGGCGTCGCGTGCCTGGTCCAGCCATGTCGTCTGCCCCGTCATGAACGAAGCCATACCGCAGCATGGGACCTTTGCAAGCGACGCCCTGCCGCCTCGTCAGCTAGCGGGCGGGATGGCGGTATCGCCCGTCCCGGGCTTCTCCCGCATCTGCCGGCGGACGGCGACCATGAAACGGCTGCGCCAGAAGGCGACGATCAGCGCAAGGATCACGCCCCAGGGCAAAAGCACCGCGCCGAGCGTGAGGATGAAGCTGAGCGCGGTACTACCGCTGCGCATCAGCGTCTCGCCCGCATCGGCAAAGGGATTTTCGTGGCCGATGCCCGGCAGCCCGCCATCACTCACATAATTGAACGCGACGCTCGTCCAGGCGATGCGTGCCTCGCCGCTCCGTCGCGACTGGCTTTCCTCACCCAGATTTCCCCGCAATTGGCTGATCTGCGCCAGCAGTTCGGCGCGTTCGCGCTTGTCGAGACCGCCCTGTTTCAGCCGGCTTTCAAGGCGCTCGATCTCCGCCTGCGAGCCTGCGCTGCGTTGTTGGGACAGCAGGATTTCCTGACCGACATCTTCACCAGCGACGCTGGCGTCCGCCAGAACGCCTTCGGCCTTTTCGACGCTGGCGATCGCCTGCGCACCGAATTTGCGCGCGATGCCGGGCTCCAGTTTGAACTGCGTCTGCGCCTCGACGAGCTTCTCATCGGAAAGCTGGTAGCGAACATCGACGATGCGGCAGCGCTTGATGCCTAGCGTTTCGCAAGCGGCGGCATGCTCTTCCTGAATTTTCGAGATGCTCTTGTCGGCCAGGCGGAAGGTATAGGCGTAATCGAACGCCACGCCTGGCGCGGCCTCGACGCTGATCTTCGGCGCGGCGACGTCTGCCGTTCCGCCTTCGGCTGCACTTTCGGCGGTGGGGACTTCATTCACGGAAGCTTCGTCAGCCTGTTTCTCACTGCAGCCGACCAGGGCGAGCGCCATCGCGCCCGCTAAGAGCTTATTACGCATAGAGATTCTCCCAAATCGCGACTCGTCGATCGCGGGAGACGGCATATCATAACTGATATAGTAGACAATAGATTTCAAGCGGCGCGGACGAAACCGTCGAGAACCTTCTTGCTGCCGGCCTGGTCGAACTCGACGTCCAGCTTGTTGCCGTCGATGTCGAGGATCTCGCCATAACCGAACTTTTCGTGGAACACGCGCATCCCGATCGCCAGGTCGGATCGCGGCTTGGCACCGACCGAGGCCGCCGGCGACCGTTCGGATGGCGCCGGCGCGCGCGTGATGGTCGAGGATTGCGCGACGGCGCGTTGCCACGCCGGGCCGCGCGTCATCGTGCGCGCCGGCTGGCGCTCGGCGACGTGGGCGAACGGGTCGCCTTGCGCGGACCAGTTGGCGCGCCACAGGCTTTGGCCACCGCCGAAGCTATTCTCGCTGTCGACGAATTCGGGCGGTATCTCGGCGATGAAGCGGCTGGGAATGCTGCTCATCCACTGGCCATAGATACGGCGGTTTGCGGCGTGATAGATGCTCGCGCGCTGCCGCGCCCGGGTCATCGCGACATAGGCCAGGCGTCGCTCTTCCTCCAGGCTGGCGACGCCGCCTTCGTCCATCGAACGCTGCGACGGGAAGACCCCGTCCTCCCAGCCGGCCAGATATACATGATCGAATTCCAGGCCTTTTGCCGCGTGGATCGTCATGATCGTGACGGTTTCGGTCTGGTCGTCATTGTCGCGGTCCATGACCAGGCTGACATGCTCGAGGAACGCCTCGAGCGATTCATACTCCTCCATCGCGCGGACAAGTTCGGACAGGTTTTCGAGGCGTCCAGCCGCCTCTGCGCTGCGGTCGGCCTGCAGCATGGCGGTATAGCCCGACTCGTCGAGGATCAGCTGCGTCAGCTCCGGGTGCGACAGTTCGTTCGCCTTGGCCTGCCAGCTTCGCATCTGTGCGACGAAATTCGCGAGCTGGCGGCGCGCCTGGGGTGTCAGCTCGTCGGTTTCGGTAATCCGCGACGCCGAATGCAACAGCGGCGCGCGTTCGATGCGGGCGAACTGGTGGATGCGCGCCAGCGCCTTGTCACCCAGTCCGCGCTTCGGAACATTGACGATACGCTCGAAGGCAAGATCGTCGGCCGACGACTGCACGAGACGAAGATAGGCGAGCGCGTCGCGGATTTCGGCGCGTTCGTAGAAGCGGAATCCGCCGACGATGCGATAGGGCATTCCGATCGCGATGAAGCGATCCTCGAACTCGCGCGTCTGGAACTGCGCGCGGACAAGAATCGCGGTCCGATCGAGGCTGACTTTGCGATGCTGGAGCGTTTCCAGCTCCTCGCCGATCCGCCGTGCCTCTTCCGGTCCGTCCCACACGCCGACGACGCGAACCTTGTCGCCGGCATCCAGATCGGTCCACAATGTCTTGCCCAGGCGGTCGCTGTTCTGCGCGATCAGGGCCGAGGCGGCGGCAAGGATCTGCGGGGTCGAGCGATAATTCTGCTCGAGCCGGATGACGGCGGCGCCCGGAAAATCCTTTTCGAAGCGCAGGATGTTCGCGACCTCCGCGCCGCGCCACGAATAGATCGACTGATCGTCGTCGCCGACGCAGCAGATATTCTTTCGCGCCTGCGCCAGCAGCCGCAGCCAGAGATACTGGCTGGCATTGGTGTCCTGATATTCGTCGACGAGGACATATTTGAAACGCTGCTGATATTGTTCGAGGACGTCGCGATGCGTCTTCAATATCACCAGCATGTGGAGCAGCAGGTCGCCGAAATCGCAGGCGTTCAGCGTCTTGAGCCGCGCCTGGTACAGCGCATAGAAATGCTGCCCCTTGCCGTCGGCATAGGCCTCGCGATCCGTGGCATCGAGGTCGGCGGGGGTCAGGCCGCGGTTCTTCCACTTGTCGATCAGCCCGGCGAGTTGCCGCGCCGGCCAACGCTTCTCGTCCAGCCCCTCGGCCTGGATCAGCTGCTTCAGCACGCGAAGCTGGTCGTCGGTGTCGAGGATGGTGAAATTGCTCTGAAGCCCGACCAGCTCGGCATGGCGGCGCAGCATCTTCGCCGCGATGCTGTGAAAGGTGCCGAGCCAGGGCATGCCCTCGACCGCGTCGCCGATCATCCGACCGATACGCTCGCGCATCTCGCGCGCCGCCCTGTTGGTGAAGGTGACCGCCAGGATTTCGGACGGCCATGCGCGGCGCGTCGCGATGATGTGCGCCAGCCGGGCAGTCAGCGCCGCCGTCTTGCCCGTACCCGCGCCGGCGAGCATCAGCACCGGCCCCTCGGTCGTCAGGACGGCCTGCCGCTGCGGGCCGTTGAGGCCCTGCAGATAGGGCGGGTCCGACGGGTCGGGGCGGCTCGGGTCGGGCATCGGGATAGGCAGATCGGTCACGCGCGAACGATTAGGGAACAGCGCCGGTGCTGTCCAGTGCGGGAAGCCTCAATTCAGCCTGTCGCGAAGGGCGCCCGAATTCACGGCGGCACCGCCGCGCTCGAGCGCGTCGACCGTCGCCAGCGCCATCGCGCGATAGGCAGGCAACAGCTCGGGGCAATCGCTGCCGAGCGCCCGCAGATGCCCCTCGATCGTCCGCTCGTCGCCGCGAAGCAGGGGCCCCGACAGCGCCGCAAAGCCCCGATCCAGGCTGTTTTCCAGCGCGGCGCGGACCAGCGGGGCCAGCAGCAACGCCGGATCGTCGACCCCCGCCTGCGCAAGCGCACCCGACGCGCCCGCCATCAACGTCACCAGATGGTTCGACGCATGGCAGAGCGCCGCATGATAGAGCGCGCGCTTCGCCTCCGGCACCTCGACCGGCGTCCCGCCCAGCAAGGCGACGATCGCGCGCGCCGTCTCGCTCGCCCGGGCCGACGACCCGGTGATGGCAAAGCGCGCCTGTGCCATTCGCGCGACCTCGCTCGCGGGATGGCCGGTAAAGGTCATCGCCGGATGGATCGCCGCCGTCAGCGCCCCGGCGGCGCGAAGCGGTTCCAGGATCGCGGCCCCGCTGCGCCCGCTGACGTGAAAGACGAAGCGATCGCCGCCCATGGTCGACGCGGCTGCCAGCTCGGCCGCGACCGATTCCACGGCGTCGTCGGAAACGGCGATCGCGATGACGTCGCAGTCGCGCACGAGCCGTTCGATCGACACTGCATCGCCGCCGGCGGCTTGCGCCGCTTCGCGGGCCTTTTCGGGCGATCGGGCGCAGAGCAGGGGCGGCGCGACGCCATGCGCGGCAAAGCCGATCGCCAGGGCCCGCGCGACACGCCCCGCACCGACGATGCCGAGCCGCTGAATGGTAAAATGGGTCATGCCCGGCGTTTAGCGCGCGCCGGCCCGCTTCGCCAACCGGGAACGACCACCGATAGGCCTTGCGCGCCGCGGGCAAAGACGTTCAAAGCGACGCCGAAACAAGTGGGGAGGGGCATCGCCCGTGAATTTGGCACCCTATCGCGCGCATCGGCGCATCCTGACCGCGAGCCTCGTCGGCACCGCGGTCGAATTCTATGATTTCTATATCTATGGCACCGCGGCCGCGCTCGTCTTCGGGCCGCTCTTCTTCCCGTCCGAATCCCCGTCGGCGCAGTTGATGCTCAGCTTCATGAGCTTTGGGCTCGCCTTCTTCGCACGTCCGGTCGGCGCCGTGGTGTTCGGCCATTATGGCGACCGGATCGGACGCAAGTCGACCTTGGTCGCGTCCTTGATGCTGATGGGCGCCTCGACCCTGCTGATCGCCTTCCTGCCGACCTATGCGATGGTCGGCTGGGTCGCGCCGCTGCTGCTATGTATTCTGCGCTTCGGGCAAGGCTTCGGGCTCGGCGGCGAATGGGGCGGAGCGGCTTTGCTCGCGGTCGAAAACGCGCCGCCGGGCTGGAAATCGCGCTTCGGCATGTTTCCCCAGCTTGGCGCGCCGGTCGGCTTCATCGCCGCGAACGGGCTGTTCCTGCTGCTGGGCCTGGGCCTCAGCGATGCGGACTTCGCGCAGTGGGGCTGGCGCATTCCTTTCCTCTTTTCCGCGCTGCTCGTCGGACTGGGGCTTTGGGTCCGGCTGAAGATCGGCGAGACCCCTGATTTCAAGGAGGCGCTGGAAAAGGACGCGCCCGTCGGTGTGCCGCTGAGCGACCTGATGCGTCACCATCTGCTGCCGACGCTCGCGGGGACCTTCGCGGTCGTCGCCTGTTTCGCGATCTTCTATCTGGCGACCAGCTTCGCGCTTGCCCACGGGACGACCGCGCTCGGCTATCCCAAGGAACAGTTTCTGTTGATCCAGCTCGGCGCGATCCTGTTCATGGCGGCGGGCATCGTCTTTGCCGGCTATGCCAGCGATGCCTCGAGCGCGCAGCGCGTGCTGACCTGGGGCTGCGGCGCGACGGTGATCGTCGGCTTTCTGTTCGGGCCCGCGCTGGCGTCGGAAAGCTGGCTTCTGATTTTTCTGGGCCTTGCCACGGCGCTGTTCGTCATGGGCCTCGTCTATGGCCCGCTCGGCAGCTGGTTGACCGGCCTGTTCCCCGTCCGCGTGCGCTATACGGGGGCGTCGGTGACGTTCAACGCGGGCGGGATATTGGGCGGCGCGATGGCCCCGATCATCGCGCAGGCGCTGGCCGACCGCGGCGGAACCGAGATGGTCGGCCTCTACCTCGCGCTGGCGGGTGTGGTCAGTTGGCTGGGGCTGATGATGGTGCGCCGCCGGATGGCGGATCAGGCCTGAGCGGCGGGGCGAAGCAGCGTCAGCTTCGCCTTGCCGACACGGCGCTCGGTCTCGATCTCGAAACCGGCAACCTCGACGACCTCCTTTTCAGAGGTCTCGATGGAAATGATGCTGCCGTCGCCGACCCACCCCAACCGACTCAGCTTGTCGAGCGCCACGCTGCCCGCGCCGGTCAGATAAGGCGCATCGAAAAGCAGCACGTCGAAGCTGCGTTTCGCGGGGCCGAGGCCGAGCACCGAACCCGCGCGAACATCGGCGCGAGGTGTCGCGCCCAGCGTCGCCAGATTCTTTTTCAGCACATCGATCGCATCGCGATCCTGCTCGCCGAACAGGCAATGTTCGGCGCCCCGCGACAGCGCCTCGATCCCGAGCGCGCCCGACCCTGCGAAAAGATCGGCGACATAAAGCCCTTCAAAGCTGCCCACACGGCTGGCGAGCATCGAGAAAAGCGTCTCGCGCGTCCGATCGGCCGTGGGGCGCGTCGCGTCGTTTTTGGGGGCGAGCAGCTTACGCCCGCGCCATTCGCCCGCGATGACGCGCATCAGCCGAGCCTGCGCCGGAACTGGAACAGCTCGTCGCGCGGAACGATCTCGACCTGTCCGACGTCAAGTTCGCCGACGGTGAACTGGCCGTAACGCGTGCGGATAAGGCGGCTGACCTGAAGCCCCAGATGTTCGAGCACGCGCCGAACTTCGCGGTTCTTGCCTTCGGTCAGCGTCATTTCGATCCACTGGTTGCGCCCGGTGCGGCGCTCCAAATTGGCGTCGATCTTGCCATAGCGGATGCCGTCTATCTCGATCCCTTCGACCAGATCCTCGAGCTGGGTCTGGCTGATGTCACCGAACGCGCGCGCACGATAGGTGCGCTCGACCCCGCTGGCGGGCAGTTCGAGCTGGCGCTTGAATTCGCCGTCGTTGGTCAACAGCAGCAGGCCTTCGGTATTATAGTCGAGGCGGCCGACGGGCATCAGGCGTGGCAGATCCTTGGGCAGGATGTCGTATATCGTCTTGCGCCCCTTGGGATCGCGCGCTGCGGTCAAACATCCGGAGGGCTTGTGAAAGCGATACAGACGCGTCGACACCGGCTTCGCGACCGGATTGCCGTCGACCGTCAGCCCTTCGAGTGAAGAAAGGAGCGGCGCGGGCTGGACAATCGTTTCGCCATTGAGCGCGATGCGCCCTTCCTCGATCATCCGCTCGACATCGCGGCGCGAGCCGATGCCGGCGCGGGCGAGCAGCTTGGCGATACGCTGCGGGCCATCTTCACGCTCCGGTTCGGCCTTCACCTTGCGCGGAGGAGAATCGGCGCGCGCGGCGCGGCGACCCCGCGGAGCATCGCGGTCGGAGGGCGAACGGGGCGTATTGCGGGGCGGACGGCGGGTCGTCATCGGAACGGATGAGGCTTTCTTGTCGTTTTTCGGGAAATAAGTGTTGCGTTGTGATCACGCTCATAGCCGGAAAAGTGTCGCTTCGTCGATGGCAAGCAGAAGCGATCTTGCAGGAAGGGCCGGAGCGAGTCATGGCGACGATAAAGGGAGTGTTTATGCTCTTCGCGTCCCGCCCGTCCTGTATCAAGCGACTGCTGGTCATCGAGGATGACCCGTTGATGGCGTTCGACAACGAACGGACGCTGAAACACGGCGGCTATGACATCGTTGCGACGGTCGATTCGGGCGAAGCTGCGGTCGCGGTGATGGCCGTCGAACAGGTCGACGCGCTCGTGCTCGACCTGGGCCTTGCCGGCGACATGAGCGGGCGCGAGGTGGCTCGTGTGGCGCGCGATCGCGGCATCGCGGTTCTGCTCGTCACCGGCCAGTGCCCCGCTGATGCCGCCGATATCGCGGTCGCATGCCTCGGCAAGCCGCACAGCGCCGGCGCGCTGGTGTCGGCGCTGAAGGCCGTCGAATCGATGACCTGCAAGAACCAGGCTCCGCGAAAGGTGAGCGGGCTTACGACCTTCTGGCGGCCCGAAGCCGCCTGACGCGCCCAGACGACGCCAGCATTCGCCGAGCGTCGATTTAGCCGCTTCCAATTTGCCCCCGACGCTTTAGGCCTTGGCCATTGAGGTCGCCGTGTCCGCAAGGATGCCAGGGGGAGAAAAAAAGTGCAGCCCGATACCGTGACGCCGCCGCCGCAAGGCTGGTGGGACAGCATCCGGCCTTACCTTCAGCGCGCGCCGATGGCCGCCTTCCTTCTCGGCCTTTCGTCGGGCTTTCCCTACGCAATGATCGGCGCGACGCTGACAACGCGGCTGGCGCAGGACGGCATCGACAAGAAGACGGTAACCGCCTTCACGCTCGCGTTCCTCGTGTACAATCTCAAGCCCTTGTGGTCGTGGATCGTTGACGGCGTTCGCCTGCCGGGCCTTGGTGCATTGGGTCAGCGGGTGTCATGGATGATCCTCGCCGCGATATTGGTCATGGCGGCCGTTGCGAACCTTGCGTTGCAGGACCCCAAAGCGGACATCTATCAGACAGCGATTGCGGCGATCCTTGTCGGGCTTGCAGGGGCCACCTTCGACATCGTCATCGATGCCTATCGCATCGAAATCCTGAAACCCGAGCAATTGGGGATCGGATCGGGGATGAGCCAATATGGCTGGCGCATCGGGTCGGCGGGTGCCGGGGCGCTCGCGCTGTTTCTCGCGGCGCGTTATGGGTGGGAACCGGCCTATCTCGCCTGCGCGCTTTTTGCCTTGCCGGCAGTGATCGCGGCCCTGTGGCTAGGTGAACCGGACCGGCACCGCGACCCTGCGCAGCGCAAGGGCGGCAGCGCGATCCTCCAGTCGATCATCGGACCCTTCACCGAATTTTTTCAGCGTCAGGGCGCAATGCTCGTTCTGCTGTTCATCCTGGTTCACAAGATCGGCGATACGCTTGCCAATCTGACGTTCCGCCTGTTGTTCGACGATCTTGGATACACCAACGACGAAATTGCCATCTATGACGTCGGCATCGGGTTCTGGGCCTATCTGATCGGCATCTTCGTCGGCGGCATCATGTATTCCAGAATGGGGATGAAGAAATCGGTGCTCGTCAGCCTCATCCTGATGGCCGTGTCGAATTTCAGCTTCGCGCTTCTTGCCGCCACGGGGAAAAGCAACCTCGGCATGGCCGGCGCGATCGGGTTCGAGAATTTTGCGAGCGGCATTGGCGGCGTTGTCGTCGTGGCTTATTTCTCTGCGCTCTGCGACCTGCGTTTTACAGCGGCCCATTATGCGCTCATTTCTTCGGCGGCCAGCATCGTAGGGCGGTTCGTCACCGGCACCACGGCGGGGTCGTTGATCGAGAGCATCGGCTACGTCCAATTCTACCTGCTGACGACCGCCGCAGCCGTGCCTGGCGTCCTTCTCTTCTGGTGGATGATGCGAACCGGCCTCGTCGACCTTTCGGTCGGTTCGGCAGGAAAGGTCGAAGGGAGCGAAAACGTTCCGGCCAAACCAGCGGGGTGAGGCCGTGCATTTCCTGCTGATCTCCGTCGCGCTGCAGGTGCTGTGCATCGTTCATGTGTTCCGCACCGGGCGGAACACGGCCTGGATCATGGCGATCGCCTTTCTGCCGATGGTCGGCATCCTCGCCTATTTCATCGTCGAGATATTGCCGGGCTTGCGGCACGATCGCCGCGTTCGCGATGCCCGGACGAAATTCGCCGACAAGATGGACCCGGAACGGCGCGTTCGCGCGGCACGGGACACGGTCGATTTCAGCAACACGGCGGGCAATCGCCTCGAACTCGGTGACGCGTTGATGGCGCGCGAGCGCTATGACGAGGCGCTGGCCCAGTTTCGGGAGGCCGAACGCCTCTCGCCGCACGTCGACCGGGCGATCGGCATGCGGATCGCCGAGGCCGCCTATGAGGCCGGCCATTTGGTCGAAGCGCTCGCGGCGATCGACAAGCTGCCCGAGACGATCTCGCAGACCGAGCTCGATCGCCGGACACAGCTTCGCGCCAAGATTGCCGAGGCCGATGACCGGGCACAGGATGCCTTGACGCTCTATCGCGGGATCGTCGATCGCGTTCCCGGCGACGAAATCCGGTGCCGCATGGCCGCGCTGCTGCTCGCCGAGGGCGACCGTCGCGGCGCAAAGACGCTGTTGCAGGAGGTGGAGCAGCGGATGAAACGCACGCCGCCGGTGACGCTGAAGGCCGAAGCGGCGATGTACGACTGGGCCAAGCGGACGCTCGCCGAGCTTCGTTAGTCCGGACGCTCGTCGTTCAGGTCCAAAACGACGCCCGCGAGATAGAGCGAACCGCAGATCAGCACATCCCCCACGGGGTGGTGCGCGGCAATATGGCGAAGCGCGGCGCGCACATCGTCGCACGGCTGCGCGTCGAGGATGCCCAGGTCCGATTGAACCCAGTGGCACAAATCCTTCGGGTCGTGATGTTCGTGCCCGGGGATCGGTACGGCCTGGAAAGAGGCGATACGATCGGCAAAGGGGCGAAGGAAACCCATCGCATCCTTGTTGCGAAGCAGGCCGCAGACGACGTGGAGCGGCGGCCGCGCGTCGAGCGCCCGCGCGAGTGCGTTGCCCGCGTCGGGGTTGTGGCCGCCGTCCAGCCAGACCTCGCGGCCTCCGGGAAGCAGCGCCGTCAGCGGGCCGGGCCCCAGCTTCTGCATCCGTCCGGGCCAGAAGGCGCCGGATACGCCCGCAGCAATTGCGGCTTCGCCCGGATGCGGGGCAGGGGCGATGTGCAGCATCGCGACCGCCAGCCCGGCATTGCGCATCTGATGCACGCCCGCCATTCGCGGCTTCAGCCGTTCGTCGATCGATCCGGATTTGGACTGCCAGCGAAAGCCGTCGCCTTCGGGCTCGATCGTCCAGGCATCGCCTTCCGAGAATAGCGCGCGCCCGACCGCCGCGGCGCGTTCGCCGACCAGCCTCATGACCGCGTCGGGATAGCGAAGCGTCGCGAGCGCGGCGCCGGGCTTGAAGATGCCCGTCTTCTCCCACGCGATACGCTCGATCGCTTCCGTGGGCACGCCCTCTTCGGGGGCGAGCAGAAAGGCTTCGTGGTCGATGCCCAGCGACGCGATGCCGCACACGGCGGGGGACGCGATGATGTTCGTCGCGTCCAGACGCCCGCCCAGCCCGACCTCGATGATGCAGTCGTCGGCGGGGACGCGCGAGAAGGCCAGGAAGGCGGCGGCGGTCGTGACCTCGAAGAAGCTCGCCTGCAATCCCTCTGCCTGGTCGAGCACCTCGGCCAGCAGGGCCGCGAGCAGGGCATCGTCGATCAGCGTTCCCGCCAGCCGGATCCGCTCGTTGAACCGCACCAGATGCGGGCTCGTATAGGCATGGACCCGCCGCCCGCTCGCCTCCAGCATCGCGCGGAGGTAGGCGCAGGTCGATCCCTTGCCGTTCGTCCCCGCGACGTGAAAGGTGCGCGGCAGGCGGTCCTGCGGATTGCCGAGCCGCGCGCACAGTTCGGCGATGCGCTCCAGCCCCAGCACGTCGCGCCCCGGCGACAGCGCGGCGAGGCGGTCGAGCTGCGCCTGTACCGCAGCATCGTCAGAGCGGGCGTGGTCGGCCATCGTGCCCGGCAGGTGCGGCTCAGGCGGCCTTTTCGGGCGCCAGATAGCCGATCAGACGCGCCAGCGTTTCGGGCAGGTCCTTGCGATGCACGACCATGTCGATCATGCCGTGATCGAGCAGATATTCGGCGCGCTGGAACCCTTCGGGCAGCTTTTCGCGGATCGTATTCTCGATCACCCGCTGCCCGGCAAAGCCGATCAGCGCCTTCGGTTCGCTGATCTGCACGTCGCCCAGCATCGCATAGCTGGCGGTCACGCCGCCCGTCGTCGGGTCGGTCAGCAGCACGATATAGGGCAGTCCGGCGCGGCGCAGACGCTGCAGCGCGACGGTCGCGCGCGGCATCTGCATCAGCGAAAGCGTGCCTTCCTGCATCCGCGCGCCGCCCGCCGCGGTGATCGCGATATAGGGACAGCCGCGCCGGATCGCATCCTCGACCCCCGAAACAAAGGCCTCGCCCACGGCCACGCCCATCGATCCGCCCATGAAGGCGAAATCCTGGACGCCGATCACCGCGGCCATGCCCGAGATGCGGCCCGCCGCATTCTGATAGGCGTCACGGTCGCCCGTCTGCGCGCGCGCGGCCTTGATGCGGTCGACATATTTCTTGGTATCGCGGAACTTCAGCGGGTCTTCGGGCGCCGCCGGCGAGGCGATCAGCTCGTACAGGCCGCCATCGAAAAGCTGCGCGAAACGTTCCTTCGCACCGATGCGGTCATGATGGTCGCAGCGCGGGCAGACGTTCAGATTCTCTTCCCACTCCTTCACGAACACCATCTGCTGACACTGGCGGCATTTGTGCCAGAGATTGTCGGCGGTATCGCGCTTGGCGGTGAAGGGCAGGGCGTTGCGAACGCGGTCGAGCCAGCTCATGCGGCGATCTCCTTTGCGCCGTGGATAGCATCGGCGAGCGAGCGGGTGAAGGCTTCGACATGCGGCGCGGCGGCGTCGCCATGCTGCGCGATGATGTCGATGAAGGCCGATCCGACGACGACGCCATCGGCGACCTTCGCGATGTCGGCCGCCTGCTGCGGTGTGCGGACGCCGAAACCGACCGCGACGGGCAGGTCGGTCGCGGCTTTCAGGCGGGCGACGGCATCCTCGATGCTCGCCTGCGCTGCCTGCTGCAGCCCGGTGATCCCGGCGACCGAGACATAATAGAGGAAACCGCCCGCGCCGTTCAGCACGTCGGGCAGGCGCGCGGCGTCGGTCGTGGGGGTCGCAAGGCGGATCAAGTCGACGCCCGCGCCGCGAAGCGCGGGGCCGAGTTCGGCATCCTCTTCGGACGGAATGTCGACGCAGATGATGCCGTCGACCCCCGCCTTGGCGCATTCGGCGGCAAACCAGTCGGACCCGCGAACCGTCATCGGATTGGCATAGCCCATCAGGACCAGCGGCACGTCGGGATGACGGCCACGGAAAGCCGCCGCGATCGCGAACAGGTCGGCGGTGCTCGTCCCCTTCGCCAGGCTGCGCAGATTGGCCGCCTGGATCGCGGGACCGTCGGCCATCGGATCGGTGAAGGGCATGCCCAGTTCGATCACGTCGGCGCCGCCCGCGACCAGCGCATCCAGGTTCGCGGCGGTATCGCCGTCACCGCCGGTGATGAAGGCGACCAGCGCGGCGCGGCCCTTGCCGAATGCCGATGCAAAGCGGGTCACAGCGTCACCCCCAGCGCTTCGGCCACGGTGAAGATGTCCTTGTCGCCGCGTCCCGAACAATTGACGATGATCACCTTGTCCTTGCCCAGCGTCGGCGCGATCCGCTCGGCCGCCGCGATCGCATGCGCGCTTTCCAGCGCCGGAATGATGCCCTCCAGCTTGGTCAGCTTCTGGAAGCTGGCCAGCGCCTCGTCGTCGGTGACCGGTTCGTACCGGACGCGGCCGATTTCGTGCAGCCAGCTATGTTCGGGCCCGATGCCCGGATAGTCGAGGCCTGCCGAAATGCTGTGCGCCTCGGTGATCTGGCCGTCCTCGTCCTGCAACAGATAGGTCTTGTTGCCATGCAGGATGCCGGGCCGTCCGCCCGCCAGGCTGGCGGCGTGCCGCTTGTCGAGCCCTTCGCCCGCGGCTTCTACGCCGACGATCTCGACCCCTTCGTCATCCAGGAAGGGGTGGAACAGGCCGATCGCGTTCGAACCTCCGCCGACCGGAGCGATCAGCATGTCGGGCAGCCGACCCTCGGCCTGGAGAATCTGTTCGCGCGCCTCGTTGCCGATCACCGACTGAAAATCGCGGACCAGCTCGGGATAGGGATGCGGCCCGGCGACGGTGCCGATGATGTAGAAGGTATCGTGAACGTTCGCGACCCAATGGCGCAGCGCCTCGTTCATCGCGTCCTTCAGCGTCTTCGCGCCCGATTCCACCGCGACGACCTCTGCGCCGAGCAGCTTCATGCGGAACACGTTCGGCTGTTGCCGCGCGACGTCGACGGCGCCCATGAAGATGGTGCAGGGAAGGCCGAACAGCGCGGCGACGGTCGCGGTCGCGACGCCGTGCTGGCCCGCGCCGGTCTCTGCGATGATCTTCGTCTTGCCCATCCGCTTGGCGAGCAGAATCTGGCCGATGCAATTGTTGATCTTGTGCGCGCCGGTGTGATTCAGGTCCTCGCGCTTCAGATAGATTTTCGCACCGCCCAGGTCGTTGGTCAGGCGCTCGGCGAACCACAGCGGGCTCGGCCGACCGACATAATGCTTGAGCAGATAGTCGAACTCGGCCTTGAAGGCCGGATCGGCCTGTGCCGTGCGATACTCGCGTTCCAGATCGAGGATCAACGGCATCAGCGTTTCGGCGACGTAGCGGCCGCCGAACTGGCCGAAGTGGCCGCGCTCGTCGGGCTGGGTGCGAAGACTGTTAGGAAGCTGGGTCATCGGCCCGCCGCTTTAAGGAAAGCGGCGATCTTGTCCACATCCTTGACGCCCGGCGCGCTTTCGACCCCCGACGAGACGTCGACCAGCGGCGCCCCGGTCGCTTCGATCGCGGCGGCGACATTGTCGGGCGTCAGCCCGCCCGCGACGCCCCACGCGATGTCGCTGCGATAGTTTTTGAGCAGCGACCAGTCGAACCGCGTGCCCGTGCCGCCGGGCAGCGCCGCCGCCGGCGCGTCGAACAGAATGCGGTCGGCCGCGCCGCTATATTGCTGGACGCGCTCCAGCGTTCCGGCATCCTTCAGCCCGACCGCCTTCCACACCTGTGCGGGCACGAGCTGCTTTACGCGGGCCAGCCATTCGGGCGTTTCGTTTCCATGGAACTGGACGATGTCGGGTCGCACCTTGCTCAGCGCCTCGCCGGTCAGTTGCTGCGATGCGTTCACCAGCAGCAGCGCGACCTTCACCTGTCCTTGCGCGCGCTGGCGCAGCGCCGCCGCGGTGTTCAGGTCGACATGGCGCGGGCTCGATTCAAAATGGACGAGGCCGATATGGGTCGCGCCGAGGCGGATGGCGGCATCGACGGCTTCGGGCGTCGAGAGCCCGCAAATCTTGACGAGGGGAGACATGCGAGCCCTTTGCGTCACTATGGCATTCGATGCAATCGCCTCGATCGCGCGCGACTTGGCCGCGCGACATAATTTGCTACGATGGGGGCCGGAATGGGGGTGTCCGTGCGCAAGATTCTGCTTATTTTACTTGGCCTTGCACTCGCGGCCTGCTCGCCGGCCGATGCCAGCAGGGGCATCGAACGGTCGCAACAGGCGATCGCGGCGTTTCACAAGGACATGAACGCCGGCAAGTTCGACGATATCTATTATGCGTCGGCCAAGGAAATGCATGACGCCGTCGACGTCGCCGGCTTCGAACAATTGCTCGGCGCCGTTCAGCGCAAGCTGGGGAAGGCCGGAAATTCGAAACAGGTCGGCTGGCACGTCAATTACACGAACGGCAGCACCTATGTGACGCTGACGATGGAAACGATGTTCGACAAGGACAAGGCCACCGAGACCTTCATCTATGTGACGTCGGACGAAAGCACCAAGCTTGTCGGCTATAATATCCAGTCGCTCGCGCTGATCACCCAATAGGCGCCGCGTCGCCCGATCTCACGACGCCCGGTGCCGGAACGCTAAAGCGTCGCCTCGATTTCCCGCGCGGCCAGATCGGGGTCCGGCGACTGGCTGATCGGACGGCCGACGACCAGGATCGAGGCGCCGTCGGTCATCGCCTGCGCCGGCGTGACGACGCGCTTCTGATCGCCGGCCTTGCCGTTCGACGGGCGGACGCCGGGGACGACGAAAAAGCCGCCCGGCCATGCCTTGCGCGCGGCCTTCACTTCCTGGCCCGAACAAACGATGCCATCGAGGCCCGATTCGCGTGCAAGCGCGGCGAGCCGGACGACCTGGTCGTGCGGATTTCCCGCGATGCCGATGTCGTCGAGGTCGGGCGCGTCGAGGCTGGTCAGCACGGTGACGCCGACAACCTTCGTATGCGTACCCGCCGCCGCCTTTGCCTCTTCCATCATCGCGCGCCCGCCCGCGGCGTGGACCGTCAGGATCGCGGGTTCGAGCGGACGGAGCGCCTGGATTGCCTTGGCGACGGTGTTCGGAATGTCGTGAAGCTTCAGGTCCAGAAAGATCGGCAGGCCGATCTTCGCCATTTCATGCACGCCATGATGACCGTTGGCGCAAAAGAATTCCAGGCCCAGCTTCAGGCCGCCGACATGGTGCCGCACCTTCTGCGCAAGCGTCAGTGCGGCGTCGAGGTGCGTGGTGTCGATGGCGAGATAGATGGGGGAGGTCATGGCTTGTCCGTCGAGAAAAGGTCGGTGGGCTGCGGCGGAACGTTGGTCTCGGGGGCGACCGGCGCGACCGGCGCCGGCTCGACGGGCCGGTTGGCAAGCGCGCGCATGTCGGCAAGCTGCCGCTCGCTGCCCTCGAGCCGGCGCTTCAGCGACCAGCGCGAGGTGCGCAGCGCGATCCACATCGGGACCATGCCGATCAGGAAGCTGCCCAGTATCACCAGCGGCAATTTGGTTTCGGCTTCCCATCCGGGCCAGATCGTCACGGTGACGACGCGCCAGTTGGCCATCGCGAAAATGACCAGGACCGCAGTGAGTACAACCCAGATGATCGTCCGCAGGATTCCCACTTCGCCTTGCTCCTCCGTTGGCCCGTTCGACAACCCTAGGATAGATTGTCGTGCGTTTCCAGTCCGGGGCTAGCCGAAGACGCGGTCGAAGATCGTGTCGACATGCTTCATGTGATAGCCGAGGTCGAACAGCGCGGTCAGTTCGTCCGCCGACAGCCGCGCGGTCACGTCCGCATCACCCTTGAGCAGGTCCAGCAACGAAAGCTGTCCGTCGCTTTCCCACACCTTCATCGCGTTGCGCTGAACCAGCGAATAGCTGTCCTCGCGGCTCGCGCCGGCCTGCGTCAGCGCCAGCAGCACGCGCTGCGAGTGAACGAGGCCGCCCATGCGGTCGAGATTCTTCTGCATCCGCTCGGGATAGACGAGCAGCTTGTCGACGACCCCGGTCAGGCGCGCGAGCGCGAAGTCCAGCGTGATGGTCGCGTCTGGGCCGATGAAGCGTTCGACCGACGAGTGGCTGATGTCGCGTTCGTGCCACAGCGCGACATTCTCCATCGCCGGGATGCTCGCGCTGCGCACCATGCGGGCGAGGCCGGTCAGATTTTCGGTCAGCACCGGGTTGCGCTTGTGCGGCATCGCCGACGAACCCTTTTGCCCCGGCGAGAAATATTCCTCGGCCTCCAGCACTTCGGTGCGCTGAAGGTGGCGGACTTCGACCGAGAGGCGCTCGATCGACGAGGCGATGACGCCCAGGACGGCAAAGAACATCGCGTGACGATCGCGCGGAATGACCTGCGTCGAGACGGGCTCGATCGCCAGGCCCAGCTTGGCCGCGACATGCGCTTCGACGCGCGGATCGATATTGGCGAAGGTGCCGACCGCGCCCGAGATGGCGCAGGTGGCGATTTCGGCGCGGGCTGCGACGAGGCGCGTCTTGCAGCGCGTGAACTCGGCATAGGCCTCGGCCATCTTCAGGCCAAAGGTCACCGGTTCGGCGTGGATGCCGTGGCTGCGGCCGATCGTCGGGGTCAGCTTGTGCTCATAGGCGCGCCGCTTGATTGCCTCCAACAGGGCGTCGAGGTCGGCGAGAAGGATGTCGGCCGCCTGCGACAGCTGGACCGCGAGGCAGGTGTCGAGCACGTCGCTCGAGGTCATGCCCTGGTGCATGAAGCGCGCTTCGTCTCCGACATTTTCGGCGACCCAGGTCAGAAAAGCGATGACGTCGTGCTTGGTGACCGCCTCGATCGCGTCGATCGCTTCGACGTCGATGGCCGGGTTGGTGCTCCACCAATCCCACAGCGCCTTGGCGGCGGATTTGGGTACGACGCCCAGGTCGGCGAGCGCGTCGGTCGCGTGCGCTTCGATCTCGAACCAGATGCGGAAGCGATTCTCCGGCGACCAGATGGCGGTCATGTCGGGCCGAGCGTAACGCGGGACCATTGATATTCCTTCCTTTTATGTCGCTTCATCGCAACTTCGCTGCGGAATCGCGACAGGGCGCCCCCTAGCAGGGGCAAGCCGCTTCGCCAATTGATACGAACTCGCAACTTACATGAACGACGGGCGGTTGGTCCTTTGCCCCTTCACGAAAGGTGGCTGATCGCAACCGCTGGTCGGCCGCCGCTACAGGAGAAATATCATGATGAAGCAAGTCCTTTTGATCGGTGCTGCCGCCATCAGCTTCCCTGCGCTCGCGCAGAATACGCCGCCCGCCGACACCACCGCACCGCCTGCTGCCGAACAGCCCGCGCCGACGCCGGCTGAGCCCGATACGACGGCGCCCGATACGACGGCTCCGGCGGACCCGGCCCCGGCTGGCGACACCGCGGCACCGGCACCCGCCGAGCCTGCTCCGCCGGCTGGTGACACCGCCGAACCGGCTCCCTCGTCGAGCGCTTCCTCGTCGGGCGGTGCGGCAACTCCGACGCAGATCGCGCAGATCGTCGATCAGGAATTCGCATCCTATGACGCCGACAAGAGCAATGATCTGAACGAGGCCGAGTTCGCGGCCTGGATGAAGAAGCTGCGCACTGCGACCGACCCGACGGTCGACCCGGAATCGGAACAGGTGAAGACCTGGATCGGTCAGGCCTGGGCCGCCGCTGACGCCGACAAGTCGGGCAAGGTCAGCAAGGAAGAATTGACCGGTTTCCTGTCGCGCGGCGCCTAATCCTTTAGGACGTCCCGGATGGAGCGGTGCAGCCGTCGGAGCGATCCGGCGGCTGCATCCTTATGTGCTTCATTCTTGTGCTCCCAATCTCTTGATGGCCAATCTCTTGATGGCCAATCTCTTGATGGATCGAGCCGAAGGACGGGGTCGACGGCGTGTCGACGGCGTGTCGACGGATCAGGCCGCCTTTACCGGCTGCACGACGGCCACGACCGACAGCTTGCGCATGCGACCGTCGCGGTCGGGCCAGCGGATCGACTGGCCGGGACGCAGCCCGATCAGGCCCGCGCCGATCGGCGTCAGGATCGATATCCGCCCCGCGTCGATGTCCGCGTCCTGCGGGTACACCAATTGCACGGTGCGCAGCGTGCCGCTGCCTTCGTCGATGAAATCGACCTGGCTGGACATGGTGATCACGTCGCGCGGCATTCGCGCCTGGGTGTGGATCGTGGCGCGCGATATTTCCTCGATCAGCATGGCGCTGACTTCGGGCAGGCGCTTTTCGACGCCGACGGCCATGTCGGCGAGTGCCTCGGCTTCGGAATCGATCATGTGGACGGCGGGCCGCCGACGGGGTTTGGACAGGGACATGGTGCAGACTTTCCGCAAAAATGATGGAAGCGCGGCGCGCTTCGAAGGCCGGGCGGCGAGGGCCGCCGGGACGCTGGAAAATGTCGCCCCGGGTTCCGGGCGCGATGCACCGTCACCCGGGGCTAGATGCCCGCGAGAAGCTGACCTCCGTGGAAACGGAAATGAAGGCGCTGGTGCCGAATCTGCATGTGGCGATGATGTCCCGCAACGGCCGCCAAGTAAAGCCGCATCAGATCAGGCCCAGCGCGCGCAGGCTCCGATAGTCCGAACCGCCGATGATGATATGGTCGTGCAGGGTGATCCCCAGCCTGCCGGCGGCGTCGGCGATTTCGCGGGTGATCGCGATGTCCTGGCGGCTCGGTTCGGGGTTTCCGCTCGGATGGTTGTGCACCAGAATGATCGCCGCCGCGCCCAGCTCCAGCGCGCGCTTCACCACTTCGCGGACATAGATCGCCGACTGGTCGATCGACCCTTCGCTCGCCACTTCCTCGCGGATCAGCATGTTTCGCGAATTGAGGTACAGCACCCGGACCCGCTCGATATCGATCGGCCCCATGTCGGCCCGCAACCAATCGAGCAGCGCGTCCCAGCTCGAAAGAACAGGTCGTTGGACAAATTCCCCCCGCAACAACCGCAAACTCCCCGTTTGCACGATTTTGAGCGCTGCGATCGCGCTGTCTCCCATGCCGTCGACACGGCGCAGCGATTCGGGGCTGGCGCTGATCAACTGCGCGAAAGAGCCGAACTCGCGGAGCAGGGATTTTGCCAGCGGCTTCGTGTCGCGACGCGGTATGGCGAGAGCGAGCAGATATTCGACCAGTTCATAATCGGCCAGGCCGTCCGAATCGTCGAGCAGCCGCGCCCGAAGCCGCGATCGGTGACCTGCATGATCAGGCGTGGACATCTCACCCATGCGCCGGGGCATAACCAGCTTGTGGGGCGCACTCAACGGCCATAAGGTTCCGCGCCTATGACACCGTCCTCATTATTGCAGCCAATTGCGCCATTATGGCGTTATCGGTCTGTAAAGGCAGCATTTGAGGCGATCGGAACGTCATGACATCGTCACTCGTGCACCTCTTTCGGCTGTCCTCATGAGCATGATGTCATGAGCGATACGGACACGCCGCCCCCCGCGCCGGATGCATATCCGCAAGATCCTGTTCAAGAAACGCTGGATGACCGCCGGCGCGGTCATCGCATTGATCGGCGTCGCCTGGCTGGCGCGCGAGCCGATCGCGGATCGCGTCATCCGCGACCAGCTCGACGATCGCGGCATTCCCGCCAGCTACACCCTCGATTCCATCGGCCTCAGGTCCGAACGGCTGTCGAACCTGGTCATCGGTGATCCGAAACGCCCCGACCTGACCGCCAGGAAGGTGGAGGTTCTGATCGGTTACGGCGCGTCGGGGCCCTATGTGTCTGGCGTACGGGCCGAGGGTGTCAGGCTCTATGGTCGCTTTGTCGACGGCCAGATATCGCTGGGTTCGCTCGACAAGTTTCGCGATCCCAACGACAAGACGCCGTTCGCCTTGCCCGACCTGTGGGTGAAACTGACCGACGCGCGGGCGCGGGTCGACACGCCGTGGGGCGATGTCGGCGCAGCGCTGAACGGCAGCGGCAACCTGCGCAAGGATTTCGACGGCAAACTGGCGCTCGTCGCCCCCGACATCAATGTCGCGGGATGCTCGGCGCGCGGGACGACCTTCTATGGCTCGGTACGGGTGCGCGATGTGCGGCCGACGTTGACGGGGCCGCTGCGCGCCACCCAGCTGCGCTGCGCCGATGGCGGCTTCACGGCACAGTCGCCGCAAATCGCGCTCGATCTATCCCTGTCGGAGAATCTCAAAAGCTGGCGCGGAACGGCGGATGCCAGCATCGCGCGACTGTCGGCTGCTTCGTTGACCGCCGACAGCTTGGGTGTGAAGGCCGGATTCGAGGGAAGCGCCGACCGTACGACGATCGATGTCGGCGCGGAGATGGCGCGACTGCGAGGCCCCGATTTCGCGGCGCTATCGGTGGATGTCACCGCAAAGGGAATTGTCGGCGCCAAGGCCCCGGCCATCGGCGGGAACATCCGCTTCGCACATGCCAGCGGCAGCGAGGCGCTACGCCGATCGATTTCCGGAAGCGTCCGCGCGCTCGAAGGAAGCCCGCTTGGGCCACTGGCAGACCGTGCGGCCAACGCTGCCGCGCGGATGCTCGCCGATACCAGCGGCAGCGTCGATTTCGCGGTGACGGGCGAGGGACCGAATGCACGGATCGAGCTGATCGCCCCCAAATTGGCGAGCGTCAGCGGCGCGCGTGTCATCGGCGACGCCGACAGCCGGATTGCCTATATCTATGGAACGCCGCAGCCCGCGATGACGGTACTGGGCCGCTTGCGCTTTGCCGGTGGCGACTTGCCGTCGGGCTCCTTGTCGCTCGACCGGCGCGCCGACGGCCTGCTTTCGGGTGAGGCGCGCTTCGACGCCTATGATGCGAAGGGCGCGCGGCTCGCGCTGGCGCCCATACGCTTTGCGGGCAATGGCGGCCTGCTGAAGTTCTCGACGATCGCGACACTCTCTGGGCCCCTCGCGGGAGGGCGCGTCGATGGACTGCGCGTGCCGCTTTCCGGCGCGGTGGCGTCGACGGGCGCATTGGCGCTCAACGGTGGCTGCACGCGTGTCGGCGTGGACCGTATCGAGGTTTCGGGATTCCGCATCGGAGAAACCGGGGTCGACCTTTGCAGCCGCCCCGGCGCGCCTTTGATGAGCGCGGGGCCGGGCGGCCTGCGCGGAACCGTCCGCATCCCCGGCGTTCGGCTGCGTGGGACAAGCGGCTCTTCGCCCTTTGCTTTCGATGCGCGTGGTGGCGAAATCGACCTGGCGTCGCTCCGCTGGGCGGTCGCGCTGGCCGACGTTCGGCTGGGGCAGGGGGATAGCGTCACGCGCTTCGCTGCGCAGCGTATCGCGGGCCGTTCGACGCCGCAGGGCATGGCCGGGGAACTCGCCGGCGCAAGCGGAAAGATCGGCGCCGTTCCGCTGAACCTCAGCGAAATCGACGGGCAATGGCGCTGGGCGGGCGGAGCGCTGAGCCTTAACGGCGGATTGCTCCTGACCGACGCGGCCCCTGACGCCCGGTTCGAGCCGCTCGTCAGCCAGGATGCGACGCTTCGCTTTGCCAACGGCATGATCGACGCCACGGCGGGGTTCAGCGAACGAAAGACGGGCACGAAGATTCTCGACACGGTAATCCGGCATCGGCTGGGCGACGGTGCCGGTTCCGCCGATCTGTTCGTCCGCGACCTGCGGTTCGGCGACCGTTTTCAGCCCGATCAACTGACCCATCTGGCACTTGGCGTGGTGGCAAATGTCCAGGGTTCGGTGGTCGGCGAAGGGCATATCGTCTGGACGGCGCAGGGCGTGACGAGCCGCGGCACATTCTCGACGACGGACACGAATCTTGCCGCCGCCTTCGGCCCCGTGACCGGGCTCAACTCCACGCTGACGTTCGACGACCTGATCAGCCTCAAGACCGCACCGGGCCAGAAAGCGCGGATCAAGGAGATTAATCCGGGGATTCCGGTCGTCGATGGCGAGATCGAATATGAACTGCTGGGCGACAACCGCGTGCGGATCGAGGGCGGGCGCTGGCCCTTTGCCGGCGGCGAGCTGCTGCTCCATCCCACGACGCTCGATTTCGCGGCCGACCAGCAGCGGCGACTGACCTTCGACGTCGTCGGTGTGGATGCCGCGGTTTTCCTTCAGAATTTCGGTTTCGACAACATCAACGCTACCGGAAAGTTCGACGGAACGCTGCCCGTGGTCTTCGATGGCCTTGGCGGGCGGATCGAGAATGGCCGCATCGATGCCCGCAATGGCGGCGGAACGCTCGCCTATGTCGGCGAACTTTCGAATCACAATCTCGGCACCATCGCCAATTTTGCCTTTGGCGCGCTGCGCTCGCTCAAATATGACGATCTCACGATCGTGCTGAACGGGAATCTCGATGGCGAAATGGTGACCGATATCCGCTTTGGCGGCGTGGGGCAGGGCGAGGGCGCGACGCGCAACTTCCTGACCAGTCAGATCGCCAAGATCCCCCTCGTGTTCAATGTGAAGGTCACCGGGCCCTTCCGGCAATTGGTGACGTCCGCGAAGGGACTTTATGACCCGACCGTCTGGATCGAGCAGAATTTGAACCAGCTCATCCAGCAACAGGAAGAAGCCACGTCCGGTGCCTCAACCGTTCAGCCCCCAGAAAGCGAGCCTGTGCGATGACGATATACAAGAATGGAGCAAGGAGGCTGGGTGTCGGATTTCGGTGCGCGGCGGTTGTGACGGGAATGGCGGCGCTAGGCGGCTGCGTCCAGATCGCGACCCCCGACAAGCCGATCGAGATCAACCTGAACATCAACATCAAGCAGGAAATCGTGTACAAGCTGGATGGTGATGCCAAGAAGCTCATTGAGCAGAATAGCGAAATATTCTGACGAGATAGGAATGACGATGTTGAAACAGTGGAAACCGGCAGGATGGGCAATGGCTGCGATTGCGGCGACGGCGGCGGTCGGTCTGGCCGTGCCTTCGGCGATGGCGCAGCGCGACCCCGCGTATGAAGCCGCGCGTTCGGGCGGACAGATCGGCGAACAGCCCGACGGCTATCTGGGCTTTGTTTCCAGCCCGACCCCGGCGCTGCGCGACATGGTCAACGACATCAATATCAAGCGCAAGGCCGCCTATACCAGCGGCGCGCCGGCAGGCAGCACGGTCGAACAGTTCGCCTTCATCACGGGGTGCAATCTGATCGCGAAGACCAAGCCGGGCGAGAAATACAAGGCCCCCGACGGCCGTTGGCTGACGCGCGAGGGCGGCGCGCCCGAACGCGACAGCCGCTGTCCGTAACCCTTTCGAATTGCAAGCGGTCCCCGGGCCGCACATGCCGCCGCGCCCCTAAACGCGGCGGCATTTTTGTTCGGATACGGGGAGATGCCCTCTGCTGTTGCGCGCGGGCATTGACTTAATGGGGCGTCGTTCCTAAACGGACCGCGCCTTAGGGGTCCCCCGAATTTTCGGGCCTTTTTTCGCAGGCGGAATCGGAATATTCCGGTTCTGTTTCAGGAGGATGGCACAAGATGACGGGGAACGGCAGCGATCCGGAACCAGCTTCGGAGGATTCGCGCCTGGTCTCGCTTGAAAAGCGATTGGACCGGGCCGAAGCCGCAGAAGCGAAACGGACCGCAGTGAACGCCGGACCGGAGGCCGACGCCAATTATCGGCTCGGCAATCGCGTTCTGGCCGAACTGCTGGGCGGATTGATCGGTGGCGGGCTGTTCGGCTGGCTGATCGATCGCTTCGCGGACACGTCTCCCTGGGGCCTGTTGGGGATGTTGTTCATGGGGATCGTCGTGGCGTTCCGGAACATCATTCGCCTGACGTCGACGCCCCGCAAATAGCGGAAGCGTTGGAAACATCATTCCGCAAGTGGCGGGATGCAGGTGATATTCTTCGCGGGACGGCCGACTGCGCCGCCCCGCAATGCGCGTGGAGTGAAGAGTGGCGGCGGAATCCGGCAAGATCGACCCGATGCACCAGTTCGAGGTGACCCCGCTCGGCGGCGGTTTCAACCTCGGCGGGCATGAAGTGCTGTTCACCAACAGCGCGCTGTGGATGGTGATCGCGGCCATCACGCTCGGCATCTTCATGTGGGGCGGGATGCGCCGCAAGCTGATCCCGGGCCGCTGGCAGGTCGCCGTCGAAGGCTTCACGGGCTTCATTTCCAGCATGATGACCGCGAATATCGGCACCGAAGGGCGCAAATATACGCCCTATGTCTTCTCGCTCTTCATGTTCATCCTGTTCTGCAACCTGCTCGGCATGCTGCCGCTCGGCGTGGTGGGCGTGCACCCCTTCACGGTGACGAGCCACATCGCGATTACCGGCGTTCTCGCGCTGATCAGCTTCGCGATCGTCCTGGTCGTCGGTTTCTGGCGCCATGGCCTGCATTTCTTCTCGCTGTTCGTGCCGCACGGCACGCCGCTGCCGATGATCCCGATCATCGCGCCGATCGAGTTCGTGTCCTTCATGGTCCGTCCGTTCAGCCTCGGCCTGCGCCTCTTCGTCGCGATGACGGCGGGTCACGTGCTGCTGAAGGTGCTGTCGGGCTTCGTGATCAACGGCTTCAACGCCGAAACGCTGTGGCTCGGGTCGATCGTTTCGGTGCTCAGCTTCATCCTGATGATCGGCATCAGCGCGCTCGAACTGCTCGTCGCCGGCATCCAGGCCTATGTTTTCGCCCTGTTGACCTCGCTTTACATCAACGACGCGGTCAACCTTCACTAATCCCGTTTTATAATAAACGCTTACTACCCAAGGAGTATTACAATGGACGCAGAAGCAGCAAAGCTGATCGGTGCAGGTCTCGCCGCTATCGGTGCCGGCATGGCCGCCATCGGCGTGGGTAACGTCTTCGGCAGCTTCCTTGAAAGCGCGCTGCGCAACCCCGCCGCCGCCGACGGTCAGCAGGGTCGCCTCTTCATCGGCTTCGCCGCCGCCGAACTTCTCGGCCTGCTGGCGTTCGTCGTTGCGATGATCCTGCTCTTCGTCGTCTAATCCACGACGATCGGATGATGCCGGCCCCACGGGGCCGGCCTCGCCACCAGCAGATTTTTCAAGTTTAGGGTTCGCCTTCCATGCCCCAGATAGCCCAGCTCACCGCTGACAATTGGTATCTTGCCTCGCAGCTTTTCTGGCTGCTGGTCGTGTTCGCCGGCATTTATGTCGTGATCGGTCGCGGCATGCTGCCCAAGATCGAAGCGACGGTGGATGCCCGCGACCGCAAGGTTGCGGACGATCTGGCGGCGGCGAAGGCGGCTCATGCCGCGGCCGACGGCCTCGAGGAAACCTATCGCCAGCAGAGCGACGCGAGCCGCGCCGCCGCGCAGAAGGCGGTGGCCGACGCGAAGGACAAGGCCGCACGCGACGCCGAAAAGCGCCTCGCAAAGGTCGACGCCGAGCTTGGCGACAAGCTGACGGCGGCCGAAACCGAAATCGCCACGGCTCGCAAGTCGGCAATGGCGGAAATCGAATCGGTCGCGGCCGAGGCGGCAAGCGACCTCGTTGCGAAGCTGTCCGGCGCTAAAGTGGTCGCTGCGGACGCAAAGGCAGCGGTGAAGGCGGTGCTCCATGGCTAATTTCCTGACCATCCTGTCCGAAGCGGCGGGCGAGGCTCACGCCGACCCGACGGCATTTGGGCTCAACGCGACGGTATGGGTCTCGCTGGCCATGCTCGTCTTCCTTGGCATCCTTCTCTGGAAGGGCGTTCCCAAGGCGATCGCAACGATGCTCGACAACAAGATTGCCGAGATTTCGAAGCAGTTGAACGAGGCCGAACAGCTTCGTCTCGACGCCGAATCGCTGAAGGCGGAATATGAAGCCAAGCTCGCCCGTGCGGCGAAGGAAGCCGACGAAATGCGCGCCCGCGCCGATGCCGAGGCCGAAGCGCTCGTCGCGAAGGCAAAGGCCGATGCGACCGCGCTGATCGCGCGCCGCAAGCAGATGGCCGAAGATCGCATCGCTGCGGCCGAAGCCAATGCGCTGGCCGAGGTTCGCGCCGCGACCGCCAAGGCCGCGACCGAAGCGGCGGCGAAGCTGATTGCCGACAAGCATGACGCAAAGGCCGATCTGGCGCTGGTGAACGACGCAATCGCGGCGGTTGCCAAGAGCTGAAAATTCTCGGCACGACCGAAGCACGACGCCCGCGGATTTCCGCGGGCGTTTTGCTATGCGCGGCCCGCCGAACCCGTGACCAGCGAAGCGGGTCAGCCGCGCGAGGACGCCGCAGCAAAGACCGCGCGTTGATCGGCGAATGCCCGCTGATAGGCCGGTCGCGCCTCTCCCCGCGCGATATAGGCCGATAGCGCAGGATATTCGTCCAATATGCCCGACGAACCGAGCCGGCGCAGCACCGTCACCATCATCAGATCGCCCGCGCTGAACCCGCCGTCGAGCCAATCGGCATCGCCCAGCCTGGCGGATAGCTGGTCCAGCCGGGTGCGAACCTGATGGTCGAGCATCGGCAGGCGCTCCGCATACCAGCTCTTGTCGCGGTCGAAGAGCGTCGCCATCGACCGGTCGACGATCGGCGGCTCGACGGTGTTGAGCGCCGCGAATAGCCAGGCGATCGCACGGCTTCGTGCCTTGGGTTCGTCGGGGAGCAGGCCGGGGCGCCGCTCGGCGATATGCAGAATGATCGCGCCCGATTCGAACAGCACCAGATCGCCTTCCTCATAGGTCGGTATCTGGCCGAAGGGATGGAGCGCCATATGCGGCGCGGCCTTCATCGCCTCGAACGAGACGAGGCGCACATCATAGGGCTGCCCCACCTCTTCGAGCGCCCAGCGGACGCGCATGTCGCGCGCCAGTCCCTGGCCGCGATCGGGCGAAGATTCGAATGCCGTGATGGTGGGGGTCATGAAAGCCTCCGCAAGAGCCTGTCCCCGCGCAGCAACCGCGTAACGATAGCAGCCGCGACGCGGCTTTCCATCCCTGAAAAGACGGCGGCGGCGCGGATCAGAACCGGATCATGATCCGCCGCGCCAGCGCCGGCGACACGCTGTTGACGAGCTGCAGCATCTTCACCATCCCGGCATTGACCTCGCGCTTCCCCGTCCGGATGCCGGCAACGATCTCTGCCGCGCAGTCATGCGCGCTCATCTTCTTGCCCGATCGGCCCGCGGTCATGTTCGTCTCGACGACCGGCGGCAGCGCTTCGATCACGCGCACATTGCTGTCCTTGAGCAGGTGGCGAATGGCCTGGGTATAGCTGCGCAGGCCCGCCTTGGTCGCGCAATAGATCGAGCCGCCCGCACGCGGCGCGATCGCGAGGCCCGAGGTGACGTTAACGATCGTCGCTTCGGGTTGCGCGCGCAACACGGGCAACAGCCGCGTGCAAAGCGCAATCGGCGCGTCGAGATTCGTACGGATGCAGTGCGCGGCGCTTTCCAGCGTCTCGGGCTTGTCGAGTTCGTAATCGCTTCCGACACCCGCATTGTTGACCAGGATGGCGACGGGTTTGTCCGCGACACCGTTCAGAACCGCCTCGACGCCTTCCGGGGTCGACAGGTCGCCCGCGATGGTCCCGAAACCGAGCGCGGCCATGGCCTGCAGCTTTTCCGCCGAGCGGCCCGTCACGATCACCTGCGCGCCGGCACCCTGCAACTGCAGCGCGATCTCGCGCCCGATCCCGTCGCTGCCGCCGGTAACCAGCGCGAGCTTTCCGCGAATATCCATAAGACCCCTCCCATGATTTACCTTGCGCACTATGGCGGGGCGCATCGCCTTCGCCTACATGCAAAATCATGGCCCGCCCGAACGCCCCCGACAGATTCAACGAAGAAAAGTCCGCCTATGTCGTCCGCGGTAGCGGCGAGGAGGGGGACAAGCCCGACCTCGAACGCGGCGCCGACGTCATTCGCGGCGTCGTGCGCAAGCTGCCCATGCGTCCCGGCGTCTATCGCATGCTCGATGCGCGCGGCGACGTGCTGTACGTCGGCAAGGCGAGGGCGCTCAAAAATCGCGTTACCAACTACACGCAGGTTGCGCGCCTGCCGCAGCGGCTGCAGCGCATGGTCGCACAGACGCGCGCTATGGAAATCGTCACCACGACCAGCGAGGCCGAGGCGTTGCTGCTCGAGGCGCAGCTGATCAAACGCTATCGTCCGCCGTATAATGTGCTGCTGCGCGACGACAAAAGCTTCCCCTTCATCCTGCTGCGCACCGATCACGACTTCCCGCGCGTTCAGAAGCATCGCGGCGCGCGGCGCGCCAAGGGCCGTTATTATGGCCCCTTCGCAAGCGCCGGGTCGGTGCACCGCACGCTCAACGCGCTGCAGAAGACCTTCTTGCTGCGCAGCTGCACCGATAGCTTTTTCACGAACCGGTCGCGGCCGTGCCTGCTCTACCAGATCCGTCGTTGTTCGGCGCCGTGCGTCGATCGCATCTCGAAGGATGACTATGCCGGGCTGGTGAGCGACGCGCAGGATTTCCTCGAAGGGCGTTCGACGGCGGTTCAGAAGCGCCTTGGCGATGCCATGACGAAGGCGGCCGAGGCGATGGATTTCGAGCAGGCGGCGGTGCTGCGCGATCGGCTGAAGTCGCTGACCTTCATCCAGGGCAGCCAATCGGTACATGCCGACGGTCTGGGGGACGCCGACGTCTTTGCTCTGGCGGCGAAGGGCGGACAGCTCTGCATCGCGGGCTTCTTCATCCGGGGCGGCCAGAATTGGGGGCATCGCAGCTTCTTTCCGGCGCATGTCGCGGGCGTGCCGGAGGGCGAGGTGCTCGAAAGCTTCCTGATGCAATTCTATGAGGGCGTTCCCCCGCCGAAGACGATCCTTGTCGATCGCGAGCCCGATGAATGCGCGCTGCTGGCCGAAGCGCTCGGCGAGGTCGCGGGGCGCAAGGTCGAGATCAGCGTGCCGCAGCGGGGCAACCGCAAGCGATTACTGGAGCAGGCGATCCGCAATGCGGGCGAGGAGCTTGACCGGCGGCTGGCCGAAAGCAGCACGCAGGCGAAGCTGGGACGCGAGCTCGCCGACCTGTTCGATCTGGAAGACGCGCCAAAGCGCATCGAGATCTATGACAACAGCCATATCCAGGGCACCAATGCGCTCGGCGCGATGGTCGTCGCGGGGCCCGAAGGCTGGATCAAGGGCGCCTATCGAAAGTTCAACATCAAGCGCGCCGAGACGCAGCCGGGGGACGATTTCGCGATGATGCGCGAGGTTTTCCAGCGTCGCTTCGCGCGCGCGATCGAGGAAGATCCGGAACGCACGAAGGGCGAATGGCCCGATCTGGTGCTGATCGACGGCGGCAAGGGCCAGGTGTCGGCGGCGGGATCGGTGCTGGCCGAACTGGGAATCGACGATCTGCCCTATGTCGGGGTCGCGAAGGGGCCCGATCGCAATGCGGGGCGCGAGACCTTCTATCTGCCCGACGGGCGCGAGTTCACCTTGCCCACGAACAATGCCGTGCTGTTCTACATCCAGCGGCTGCGCGACGAGGCGCACCGGTTCGCCATCGGTGCGCACCGACAGAAGCGCGCGAAGGCGATGGGGTCCTCGCCGCTCGACGAGGTTCCGGGCATCGGTCCCGCGCGCAAGAAGGCGCTGCTGATGCATTTCGGCACCGCGCGCGCGATCCGCAGCGCGAGCCTCGACGATCTGAAACGCGCGCCGGGGGTCAGCGCGGCGGTCGCGCAGGCGGTCTATGACTTCTACAATCCGGGAAGCTGAGGAGAGGGCGATGGATTTCGCGGCGATGATGCCGCTCGCGGGAACGCTGGGCGTAACGATCCATGAGGGTGACAAGGACCGCGTCGCGGGCCGGCTGCCGGTGCGGGCCGAAATCTGCACCGCGGGCCAGATCGTGCATGGCGGCGCGATCATGGCCTTTGCCGACTGCCTTGGCGCGGTCGGCGCGTTCCTGACCTTGCCCGAAGGGGCCAGCGGCACGACGACGATCGAGAGCAAGACCAATTTCCTCGGCGCGGGTCCGCTCGGATCGGTGCTGGTCGGCGAGGCGACCCCGGTCAAGATCGGCAAGCGTCTGTCGGTGTGGCAGACGCGGATCCGCACCGAAGACGGCGCGGAGGTCGCACTGGTCACCCAGACGCAGATGGTGCTTTGGCCAGCCTGACCGCCGATGCGATCGTCTGCGCGGTGCGCGCGCATGGCGAGCATGGTGCGATCCTGCGCGCGCTGACGCAGGAAGCGGGGCTCATCGCGGGCTATGTCCGTGGCGGTCGGTCGCGAAGGCTGCGGCCGATTCTGGTTCCCGGCAATCTCGTCGCGCTCGAATTGCGCGCGCGGACCGAGGAACAGCTTGGCGGTGCGACGGTCGAACTGCTGGAAAGCCGCGCGCCGCTGCTCGCCGAGCCGCTGGCGAGCGCCGCGATCGACTGGGCGACCAGCCTGACCGCGGCAACCCTGCCCGAAAGCCAGCCCTATCCGGCGCTCTACACCGCCTTGTCGGCGGTTCTGGAGGCCGTCGGCGTCGCGCCTTCCGCCCGCCAATGGGCGGCGGCCCTGGCGCGGTACGAGCTGCTGGTGCTTGCCGAACTGGGGTTCGGGCTCAATCTGGAGGAATGCGTCGTCACCGGCACCGACGGCGACCTTGCCTTCGTCAGCCCCAAATCGGGCGGTGCGGTGAGCGCGGCGGCCGCGTCGGGTTATGAAGAGCGCCTGTTCCGCCTGCCGCCCTTCCTGCGCGGCGCCGATGCCGGCCCGTCGATGGCCGACGTGCTCGACGGCCTGGTCATCACCGGCCACTTCCTCGACCGCGACGTCCTCGACGGACGCAATCGTGACTTGCTGACCGTAAGGGAAAGATTGATCGCCCGGCTCAACAGGGCGGTTGCGTGACGCGCTGACGCTGCCTAAGCGGCTTTCGACAAGCGAAAGGGCAAAACATAGTGCAAATCCTGCTGTTGGCTGGCGATGGTATCGGTCCCGAGATCATGGTGGAGGCGGAAAAGGTCCTCGCGGCGCTCGCGCTGCCCGTGACGCTCGACCGCGCGCTTGTCGGCGGCGCCGCCTATGAAGCGACCGGCCACCCGCTGCCGCCCGAAACGCTCGCGAAGGCTAAGGCCGCGGATGCCATCCTGTTCGGCGCCGTCGGCGATCCGCGTTTCGACGGCGTCGAACGCCATCTGCGCCCCGAACAGGCGATCCTCGGCCTGCGGTCTGAGCTGGGCCTTTTCGCCAACCTGCGTCCCGCCAAGCTGTTCGCCGGCCTGGAGGACAGCTCGGCGCTGCGTCCCGAGGTCGCGTCGGCGATCGACCTGCTGATCGTCCGCGAACTGAACGGCGACGTCTATTTCGGCGAGAAGGGCACGCGCACGACCGCAAGCGGCGAGCGCGAGGGCTATGACATCATGTCGTACAGCGAGAGCGAGGTACGCCGCATCGCGCATGTCGCGTTCCGCGCGGCGCAGGGGCGGGCGAAGCGGCTCTGCTCGGTCGACAAGGCCAATGTCCTCGAAACCTCGCAGCTCTGGCGCGACGTGGTGATCGAGGTTTCGGCCGAATACCCCGACGTCGCGCTCACCCACATGTATGTCGACAATGCCGCGATGCAGCTCGTGCGCAATCCTGGGCAGTTCGACGTCGTCGTGACCGGCAATCTGTTCGGCGACATCCTGTCGGACCAGGCGTCGATGTGCGTCGGATCGATCGGGCTGCTCGCATCGGCCTCGTTGAGCGAAGGCACGCAGGGCCTGTATGAGCCGATCCACGGCAGCGCGCCCGACATCGCGGGGAAGGGCGTCGCCAATCCGCTCGCGATGATCCTGTCGCTCGCGATGCTGCTGCGTCATTCGGGCGGCGACGAAGCAAGCGCCGCGCGGATCGAGGCGGCGGTGGCAAAAGTCCTTGCCGACGGATGCCGCGGCGCCGATCTTGGCGGTACGATGGGCACCACGGCACTCGGCGACGCGGTCGTTGCGGCTCTCACGAACTAGGTTACGGACAAGACGATGAAAAAGACCACGGGTTTCGATCGCAGCAAGACGCGCAACTGGCACCCCGCGACGCAGGCGGTGCGCGGCGGCACATGGCGCAGCGAGCATGGCGAGACGTCGGAGGCACTGTTCCTGACGTCGGGCTATACCTACGACAGCGCCGAGGAAGTCGCGGCGCGCTTTGCCGGCGAAGCGCAGGGCATGACCTATTCGCGGCTGCAGAACCCGACCGTCGCGATGCTCGAGGAACGGATCGCACTGATGGAAGGCGCCGAGGCGTGCCGGACCCAGGCGACCGGCATGGCGGCGATGACCACCGCGCTGCTGTGCCAGCTTTCGGCTGGCGACCATATCGTCGCGGCCAAGGCCGCCTTCGGCTCGTGCCGCTGGCTCATCGACAGCCTCTGCCCGCGTTTCGCGATCGAGACGACGGTCGTCGACGGCCGCGACAACGACGCGTGGGAAAAGGCGATCAGGCCGAATACGAAGGTGTTTTTCTTCGAAACCCCTGCAAATCCGACGATGGATATCGTCGACATGCGGTTCGTGTGCGATCTCGCCAAGGCGCATGGCATCACGACCGTCGTCGACAACGCCTTCGCGACGAGCGCGCTCCAGCGCCCGATGGATTTCGGCGCGGATGTCGTCGCCTATTCGGCAACCAAGCTGATGGAGGGGCAGGGCCGTGTCCTCGCCGGCGCCGTGTGCGCCAGCGAACAGTTCATCAACGACGTTCTGCTGCCGTTCCAGCGCAACACCGGGCCCAACCTGGCGCCGTTCAACGCCTGGGTCGTCATGAAGGGCCTCGAAACGCTCGATCTGCGCGCGCGGCGGCAATCGGAAAACGCGCTCGCGGTCGGCAAGTTCGTCGAAGGGCGCGTGCCGCGCATTCTGCATCCGGGACTCGGCAGCCATCCGCAGCATAATCTGGCGATGAGCCAGATGGCGGCGTGCGGTCCGATCTTCTCGTTCATCCTTGAGGGGCGCGAACAGGCGATGGGCCTGCTCAACGCGCTCGAACTCGTCGATATTTCGAACAATATCGGCGACTCGCGCAGCCTGTGCTGCCACCCGGCCTCGACCACCCATTATGGCGTCAGCGCCGAAGCGCGCGCCGACATGGGCGTCGTCGAAGGCATGCTGCGCATCAATATCGGGCTGGAGGATCCGCGCGACATCATCGCCGATCTGGACCAGGCATTGACCAAGGTCGGTCTTTAGGCGACTTTGGCATGGAGATGATCGACTCCTTCTTCCCCTTTTCGGCGACCACGGGTCCGATCACCGTGCGCGTCTCGGTCAGCTATCTGCCCGAACAATCGCATCCGGCGCTCGGTCGCTGGTTCTGGGCGTATCACGTCCGGATCGAGAACCACGGCGATGTCGCCGCGCAGCTTCTGACGCGCCATTGGCGGATCAGCGACGGGCGCGGACAGGTTAGCGAGGTCGAGGGGGAAGGGGTCGTCGGCGAACAGCCGCTGATCAATCCCGGCGGAGCGTTCGACTATGTATCGGGGTGTCCGCTTCCCACGCCCGAAGGGTCGATGGTCGGCAGCTATACGATGGAAATGGGTGACGGGTCGCAAATGCTGATTGCCATTCCGCACTTTCCGCTCCAGGCACCCGCGACCGCATCGTGAAACGCACGCACCTGCCTCTCAACGCGCTTCGCGTCTTCGATGCCGCTGCCCGGCATCTCAGCTTCACGCGCGCGGCCGACGAGCTCGCGGTAACCCCGGCGGCGGTGGGTCAACAGATCCGCGCGCTGGAGGATATGCTGGGCGTCGTGCTGTTTCGCCGCACGCCCAAGGGACTCGAGCTGACGGGCGAGGCGCATGCCGGGCTCGATGCGCTCCGCCAGGGCTTTCTGCAGTTCGAGGAATCGGTGCGGGCGATGCAGGCGGGACAGTCGTCGCAATCGCTGACGATCGCCGCGCCGCGCGACCTGACCGCCAAATGGCTCGCGCCCCGGCTCGCGCGGTACAGCCAGCAGGCGCCCGATGTCCGCTTTACGCTGGTGTCGACCGACGGCGGGATCGATTTCACCGAGGCGAACCTCGATCTCGCAATCTTCTGGACCGACGGCGCGGGCGAGCATGAGGGGGTTCCCCTGGCCGACGCGACGATGGTCACCGTCGGCGGACCCGGCAGCGAAAGCGACACGCGCATCGCATGGCCCGGCTGTCCCGTCGACGAAGGCGAACCCGCGCTGAGGCTCGGCGATGCCGGCCTTGCGATCGACGCAGCCGCCAACGGGCTGGGCCACGCGAATGTGCCCGCGATGCTTGCCGAAGCCGACATCGCGGCGGGCCGCGTCCGGCTGGTTCGAGAGGCCTTCGCCGTCAAACGCGGCTATTGGCTCGTCGCGCCGCTGCCGCAGTGGCGCCAGGCGAAGGTCAAGGCGCTGGTGGCGGCGCTCACTGCCTGACAAGAAGGCCCATCGGAAAGGCCGGTCGGAAAGCTATTTTGCCGCCAGTGCGAGCAGCCGCGTCACAAATCCGACCATTTGAACGCTGTCAACATTGGCATCGGCGTTGTTCCAACTGGCGGTAACCACGAACCATCGGCCGTCGGCCCGGCGCTCGCCGAGCAGGCTCATCGACAAGACGCCATTCTCCGAACCGCCCTTATAGCCCAGATAACGCCACGGTTCGGCGGCTTCCGGCCCCAGTCCGTTGTTGATGGCCATCGCGGCCATCGCCTGTTCGGATCTGCGGGCGCGGATATCGACCATCAGCCGCGCGATGTCGTTCGGCGAGGCGAACCACTCCAGATTGTCGATAAAGCGCGGTCCTGCGCCAAAGCTTACGCCGTCAACATTGGCTAGAACCAGCCGCTGGCTGTTGGAATCGAGCAATTTGCGCTGTGCCCGGTCGTCGCCGGCTATGAAGGCGTCGCGCAAGGCGGTGAAATTATTGCCCTTCAGCGCAAAGGCCTCGACCGTGGTGAGAAAAGGGATGTTTCGCGACGGTTCGGCATGTCCCGCCGCCCGCATCCGCGCCTCGATCCGCTCGCGGCCGATCAGATGGATCAGCGTGTCGGCCGCGCCATTGTCGCTGACCGAAATCATCCAGTTCGCCAATGTTTGCAGTGTTACAGGCGCGTTTTTCGGCCAGTTTGCGGTCGCCACCGAGGAAAAGCTCAGGTGGGTGAGGGGGACGACATCCGCCCACCGCCGCTCGCCCGCCGCGACCTGGGCGGCAAGTTCGTCGAGAATATAGAGCTTTAAGGTCGATCCTGTGGCGAATTGCGTATCGGCGTTGGACGACGCGACACCGCGAATGGCGGTTCCGTCGATTTCAGCCACCAGGAAGCCTGTGCGCCCCGGCAAAGCGGCAATTTCGCCGGCGATCCGCGCATAACCGTCGTCAGCCATCGTAAAGCCGGTCAGGCGCAGGCCTATGACGCGGTTATCCGGGGCCTTCGCGACGTCGAGGATTACGCTGGCAGCGCCCTTTTCAAGGCGAAGACGCAAGGTTCCGGACTGACCGTCACCCGAAACCGCGGCTTCGACCGCGACGGCGCGGCCATATTGCGCGATCAAGCCGTCGCACATCGCCCTGAACTGCGCCTCGGGTATGGCCGCTTGAAAGGACGGCGCAAAATAGGCGGAAAACGCGATGTTGCCATTGATAACATCGACCAATTGGGCCGCCCGAAGGCCGAAATCGGTGGCGGTTTTCGGTGCATCGGACGGATTTGGCGCTGTCTGCGCCAAGGCGCCGACCGGCACCAGCATCGCCAGCGTCGCCACGGCTACCAAGACCCGCCATTTCCTGCCCATATCGGCCTCCTCAGGCGTCGATGGCTGCCTCGTCGAGGCTTGCGGCATTCGCCTGGATAAACTGGAAGCGATGTTCGGGGTGCTTGCCCATCAACCGGTCGACCAGATCCTTGACCTGATGCCGTTCCTCATATTCCTGCGGCAGCGTAACGCGCAGAAGACTGCGCGTTTTCGGGTCCATTGTCGTTTCCTTGAGCTGGTTCGGGTTCATCTCGCCCAACCCCTTGAAACGGCCGACCTCGACGCGCTTTCCCTTGAAGACGGTGGCCTCGATTTCGGCGCGATGCGCATCGTCGCGCGCATAGGCCGACGTCGCTCCCGCCGTCAGGCGGTACAGCGGCGGCTGCGCGAGGTACAGATGCCCTTCGCGGACGATGTCGGGCATCTCCTGGAAGAAGAAAGTCATCAAAAGCGTCGCAATGTGAGCGCCGTCAACATCGGCATCGGTCATGATGACGATCTTTTCGTACCGCAGGCGGTCGGCGTCGCAATCTTTCCGCATTCCACAGCCCAAAGCGAGGGCCAGATCGGCGATTTCCTGATTTGCACGGATCTTGTCGGCGCTGGCGCTTGCCACATTCAGGATTTTACCGCGGATCGGCAGGATCGCCTGCGTTTTCCGGTCGCGCGCCTGCTTGGCGCTGCCACCCGCGCTGTCGCCCTCAACGATAAATAATTCAGTGCCTTCCGGGCCGTCATTGGCACAGTCTGTCAGCTTTCCGGGCAGGCGCAGCTTGCGTCCGCTTGTCGCGGTCTTGCGCTTCACCTCCCGCTCGGCCTTGCGCTTGAGGCGCTCATCCATGCGATCGAGGATCAAGCCGAGCAGCGCGCGGCCCCGATCCATATTGTCCGACAGGAAATGGTCGAAATGATCGCGGACCGAATTCTCGGTGAAACGCGCCGCTTCGGGGCTCGAGAGGCGGTCCTTCGTCTGGCTCTGGAACTGCGGGTCGCGGATGAACACCGACAGCATCATCTCGCCGCCGTTGAACACGTCCTCGGCGGTTATCTGCGCTGCCTTCTTCTGACCGACCAGCTCGCCGAATGCGCGCAATCCCTTCGTCAGCGCGGCGCGGAGCCCCGCCTCATGCGTGCCGCCGGCGGGGGTGGGGATGGTGTTGCAGTACCAGCTATAGCTGCCGTCGGACCACAGCGGCCAGGCGATCGCCCATTCGGCGCGCCCTTGTTCGCCCGGAAAGTCCTGCCGACCGATGAAAGGCTCGGCCGTCGCGCATTCGCGCGTACCGATCTGTTCCTTCAAATGGTCCGCCAGGCCGCCCGGGAACTGGAACACCGCCTCGGCCGGCGTGTCGTCGCCGATCAGCTCGGGCGAACATTTCCAGCGGATTTCGACGCCCGCGAAGAGATAGGCCTTCGATCGCGCCAGGCGATACAGCCGCTGCGGCTTGAACCGGCCATGCTCGCCGAAAATGGCGGCATCGGGAATGAAGGAGACGCTGGTGCCGCGCCGGTTCGGCGTCGGACCCAGCTCCTCAAGCCCGCCCTGCGGCGACCCTTGAGAAAAACGCTGCCGATACAATTGCTTGGACCGCGCAACTTCCACGACGGTTTCACTGGACAGCGCGTTGACGACGCTGACGCCGACGCCGTGGAGGCCGCCCGACGTCGCATAGGCCTTGCCTTCGAACTTGCCGCCCGAGTGAAGCGTCGTGAGAATGACCTCAAGCGCCGATTTCCCGGGAAATTTGGGATGCGGATCGACGGGAATGCCGCGCCCGTTGTCGGTCACGGTCAACCGATTGCCGACGTCGAGGGTGATTTCGATACGCGTCGCATGGCCGGCCACGGCCTCGTCCATGCTGTTGTCGATGACTTCGGCGGCGAGGTGATGCAGCGCGCGCTCGTCGGTGCCGCCGATATACATGCCGGGCCGGCGACGGACAGGCTCCAACCCCTCCAAAACCTCGATTTGCGAGGCGTCATAGCTGTCGGTCGGGGGCGGATTGCCGTCGAACAAATCGTCACTCATGCAAAGGCTATACGAGGCCGCAAAGGCCGCTGGCAAGCGCGGTTTTCGGTGTGCGGAGCGGCGCGAGGCGCGCGCTCGGCTCGTCCCGTTTTAGGCACGGGCGCGAAACTCTCACCATGTTCGGGGGTTGGTCGCTCGACTGCAAAGTCTTTCAAAAAGCGGAGAAATATCATGAAATTCGCAGCTCTCCTCACCGCTTCGGCGGCAACCCTTCTGGCTGTCCCGGCCATGGCGCAGGATTCCTCTTCCTCCGGCGGCCGCGACACATCGCAGGACTTCAACGGCCCCTATATCTCGATCGGCGGCGGCGGCACGCTTCAGGGCAGCGACCGCGGCGAAACCCTCGTCTTCGACACCAATCGCGACGGAACCTATGGTGACACCGTCAACACTGCGGCCGGTGCCGACGCATTTTCGCCGGGATTCTGTAATGGCGCCGCGACGAGCACCGCAAACATAGGGTGCCGGAACGATCGCGACGGTCCGGAATATTTCGGGCGGCTCGGCTATGACAAGCGCATGGGCAATTTCGTCGTCGGCGCGCTGATCGAAGGCGGCCGGAGCGTCGCGCGCGACAGCGTCAGCGGATTTTCGACGACGCCCGCGAGCTACACGATGAGCCGCAAGGCCGACTGGCAGGCCAATGCACGGCTGCGTGCCGGCTACACGCCCGGCGGCGGCGCGCTCTTCTATGTGACGGGCGGTCCGGCCTACGCGCGGCTGAGCAACAGCTTCGTGACGACGAACACGGCCAACAGCTTTGCCGACAATGGCAAGACCAATGGCTGGGGCTATGCGGCTGGCGGCGGCGCCGAGCTGATGGTCACCAGGAATATCGGGATCGGGCTCGAGTATCTGTACACCGATGTGAAGGACAAGGACTATGTCGTGAATGTCGGCGCCGGCACCGCGCCGCCGACCAATCCCTTCCTCCTCAACGGGGGCGGGACCGACATTCAGCGGAGCGACCCGCACTTTCGCACCCACAGCGTGCGTGGAACGCTCAGCTTCCGCTTCTGACCTCTTGGGAAGCGGAAAAAGGGAGGCGTCGGGCTTCGCGCCCGGCGCCTCTCGCTTATTTGGGGGCTGAAAATATCGCGAAGTTGCCGTTCGCGCTGCTGACGAGCTGGCCGTTCTGGTAGAGCCGCGCGTCGATATTGGCGACGCGCTTGCCGCGATGCAGCACGGTCGCCTCGCAGGTCAGCAGGCCTTCGACGACGCGGACATGATAGTTGAACTTGATCTCCAGCGTCGCGCACCACTGGTCGTCGGGCAGCAGGCTGGTTATCGCGCCGCCCATCGCGGAATCGGCCAGCGAATAGGCGACGCCGCCGTGCGCGGCGCCCTGTGGATTGAAATGCCGCTCGCGCTCGATGTCGATCGCCATCACGCAGCGTCCGTCGCCACGCTCGACCAGGTTGAGGCCGAGCGTGCGCGCGAACTGGAAATCCTGCCCGAAGGGCTTCAACGGACGCGCGGTCCGCCGAACGGCGGGGGCGGGGGCGGGCGACGCGTGCCGCGCGGAAGCTGCGCCTGATAGGCGCGGCCGCAATGCTCGACGCAATAGGGGAAGCCCGGGTTCACCTGCTCACCGCAGAAGTGGAAATCGGGTTCGCCCGGATGTCCCATCGGCCAGCGGCAGATACGATCGTTGAGGTCGAGCAGGCTCGTCTTGTCGGCGATCTCGGGGCTCGGCTTCGCGGGCACCAGCCGCCGCGGCGGCGCGGGCGGAATCGGCGCCTGCTGATCGCCAGGTCCTTGGCGAATAAACCCCCCCGGCCCAATAGAAACAATCCGCGGCGTGTCGGGCTTCGGCGGGGCTTCGGTCTCGCCTTCGCTCGACGCTTCGATATTGGGCCTGGCCTCCGCTTTCGGCGCGGCAGCAACGGGACGCGGCTGGATCGGCGCGGCCGCGCGGGGCGGCGGAGCGGGCGAAACCGGCTTGAGCGTGGCGGGCGCCTTCACGGGCTTCGCGACCTTTTCGGTTGCCTTGACGGGCGAGGGGCGCGACTTGAGGCCCAGGCGGTGCGCCTTGCCGATCACCGCGTTGCGGCTGACGCCGCCGAGCTCGTCGGCGATCTGGCTGGCGGTCAGGCCCTTTTCCCACATGTTGCGCAGCTGTTCGATGCGCTCATCGGTCCATGACATTTCTTCGTTCCTCATCATTCACGCAGCGGGCGGTACGGCGATCCGGCAAGAACCACTCCACACTGCCCAGCTTGCGGTAAGATCGGGGAGGCGATAGGCGAGAACGCCATGAACGACCAGCCCCAAATTTCGCGCCCCGACTCGGCAAATTTCGCCGCGGCTCCGGCTTTCGCCGAACCGGGCGTCCCACATATTCGGACGCTGAACGTGCCGGGCATGCAGGCCCTATATGTCAAGGAGGTGCGGCGATTTTTCAAGGTCCAGCTCCAAACTATCTGGGCCCCGGCCATAACGACGCTCCTTTACCTCGTCATTTTCACGATCGCGCTGGGCGGCGCGGGGCGCACGGTCATCGGCGTTCCCTTCGCCGATTTCGTCGCGCCGGGCCTGATCGTCATGGCGATGCTGCAAAGCAGTTTCGCCAATTCCAGCTTCTCGCTGCTCGTCGGCAAGATCCAGGGCACGATCGTCGACTATCTGATGCCGCCGCTTGCCGTCGGCGAATTGATCATCGCGTTGATCGGCGCGGCGGTCACGCGCGCGATCCTGGTCGGACTCGCCCTGTGGCTCGCGATGCTGCTCTGGCCCGGCGTCCATGTCGGCACCGATCACTTCTGGGCCGTTGCTGTGTTTGGCATACTCGGCGCCATGATGCTTGGCTTCCTAGGCCTGATCACGTCGGTCTGGGCCGAAAAGTTCGATCATGCCGCCGCGGTCACCAATTTCGTGGTGACACCGCTCGCGCTACTTTCCGGAACCTTCTATTCGATCGACCGACTGGCGCCATGGTTCCAGTCGATCGCGCATGGCAACCCGGTCTATTATGCGATCATGGGCTTTCGCTACGGCTTCATCGGGACGGTCGATTCGACGATCGCGAATCCAGTGCTGACCGCCGTACTGTTCCTGATCGCGGTGAACGTCGTGCTCGGCCTTGTCACCTATCGCCTGCTGGCGTCGGGTTGGAAGCTGAAGGCCTGACCCGCCTTCAGTGCCGGTGGATCGAGCGGACGCGATAGCGACCCTTCACCAGTCCTTCGAACATCACGTCGATCTGCGGGTGATCGACCGGGCCATGCTCGGAATCGCCGATCAGATTCTGCTGACTGACATAGGCGATGTAGGACGAATCCTCGTTTTCCGCGAGCAGGTGATAATAGGGCTGCTCCTTCGCCGGGCGGATTGCCTCGGGGATCGCCTCATACCATTCGTCGCTGTTAGCGAAGACCGGATCGACGTCGAACACCACGCCGCGGAAATCGAACATGCGGTGCTTCACGATGTCGCCCGGCGCGAAACGGGCCCGCTCGATCAGAGGAGCGGTAACGTGGGGGGCGATCGAATCCTGGAAATCGGGCGAGTTTTTTGACGTCATATTGTCAATCTATGGCTATTTACGCCTGTTTCAAGTCCGTTACATTGGCGTTCGACTGCGGCAGGCCGAATCCGGGCTGTGACCAAGGTTACAGAAGCCTTGGCCGACCGGGCTATCTTGCCATCTCGGCCTTGTCGCAGCACCGATTGGGTTGCGGGCCGCCTTTTTGACGAAGGGGAGATGCATTTCATGACCGACGTGACACCCAACAGACCCGACACCACCGCGGGTATTGTCCAGCGAGCAAAGGATATCCTGCTCAAACCGAAGGAAACCTGGCCGGTCATTGCGGCCGAGCCCGCGACGACGCAGTCGATCTATGTCCCCTATGTGCTTTTGCTGGCGGCGATCGGGCCGGTTGCAGGGCTCCTCGGCGGCCAGCTTTTCGGCTACACGGCGTTTGGCGTAACCTATCATCCGCCATTGATTGGTGCCCTGGTCGGCGCGATCGTCTCCTATGGATGGGCACTCGCCTCCATCTTCATCCTCGCGCTGGTGATCGACGGCCTTGCTCCCAACTTCGGCGGCGAGAAGAACCAGGTACAGGCGCTGAAAGTCGCGGCCTATTCCACAACGGCGAGCTGGATTGCCGGCATCTTCGGGCTGATCCCGGCGCTTGCAATCCTCGGTATCCTCGGACTTTACAGCCTTTATCTTCTCTACCTCGGCATCCCGGTGTTGATGAAGGCGCCACAGGACAAAGCGCTTGGTTATACCGTCGTCGTCATTATCGTCGCCGTCGTCCTGTTCCTGATCGCCGGCGTGATCATCGGCGCGCTGACCGCTCCTTCGTTGATCAGCGTCAGGGGGTAGCGAAGACGGCCTTCAGCCGGCTTCGCGCAACAGCAGCCTGTAACCGACCGCGAGTTCGTTGACGATCAGCCGCGGTCGGGCAGGGTCTTTTTCCAGCTTCTGGCGCAAACCGCGCACGACGATGCGCAGATATTCGACGCGCTCGACATGCGCTGGTCCCCAGACGGTCCGCAGCAATTGCGCGTGGCTGAGCACGCGGTCGGGCCGCTTTGCAAGCTCGACCAGGACGCCATATTCCTTCGGTGTCAGATGCACCTCGCTACCGTCGCGGGTGACACGGCGCCGATCCATGTCGATACGCACGTCGCCCGCCTCGACCACCGTCACCTGCTCGCCCGCCGCAATCGCGCGCTGGTGGCGAAGCGCCGTGCGTATCCGGGCGAGCAGTTCCTCGGTATCGAAAGGCTTGGTGACATAATCGTCGGCGCCCAGGTCGAGTGCCGCGACCTTTTCGGCGCTCTCATCGCGCGCCGTCACAACGATCAGCGTCGCCGCCGAACGAAGACGAATGGGCTCGATCAGTTCCAGTCCGTCGCGGTCGGGAAGACCGAGATCGAGCAGCACGACGTCGGGCCGCTCGATATCCAGCAGCGACAAGGCCTGGCGCGCCGCTGCCGCCTCCACCACGTCATATCCGGCGCGCTGCATCGTCGCATGCAACAGGCGGCGGATATGGGCGTCATCCTCGACGATCAGGATTTTCGCGGTCTGCGGCATCGCGCCTTCTTATCGCGCCGGCAGCCGCTGGTCGAGCGACCGGTTGAGGAGCAGAACATTGACGCCGGGCTCGCCGAGAATGCCGAGCATCGGGTGCTCGGTCGCAGCATCGACGAGGGCGCGGACCTGCATTTCGGTCGCACCGCGCGCCCTTGCGACGCGGGCCACCTGGAACAGGGCGGCTTCGGGACTGATATGCGGGTCCAGGCCCGATCCCGATGCCGTCACCAGATCGGGAGGGATGGGCTGTCCGGGCGCGGATGCGGAGAGGCTGGCGACGTCGGCCCCGACGCGATCGGTGAGAGCTTTGCTTGCCGGGCCGAGATTGGACCCCGCCGATGCCGAGGCATCATAGCCGTCGGCTCCTGCCGCTGAGGGGCGGCCGTGAAAATAGCTCGCGCCGACGAACGTCTGGCCGATCAACGCGGACCCGACGATCTTTCCATTTTCACGGATCAGGCTGCCGTTTGCCTGCTTCGGAAAGACGGCCTGTCCGATGCCGGTAAGCGCGAGCGGATAGACGAGACCGAGCAGAACGGCGAAGAGCAAGGTCAACACCAGCGCCGGACGGACTGCGGATTTCAGATCGGAGTACATGCGAATTTCCTCAGGCTAGGTTGAGGCCGGAAACGGCGAGGTCGATCAGCTTGATGCCGACAAAGGGGGCAAGCAGGCCGCCAAGACCAAAGACGGAGAGGTTGCGCGCAAGCAGCGGCCCCGCCGCCATCGGACGATAGCGCACGCCCTTCAGCGCGAGCGGCACCAACGCGGGGATGATCAACGCATTGAACATGATGGCCGAAAGCACCGCGCTCTGCGGCGTCGAAAGCCCCATGATGTTCAGCACGCCAAGCTGCGGATAGACCGCCACGAAGATGGCGGGGATGATCGCGAAATATTTGGCGACATCATTGGCAACCGAAAAGGTCGTGAGCGCCCCGCGGGTCATCAGCAATTGCTTGCCGAGCCCGACGACCTCGATCAGCTTGGTCGGATCGCTGTCGAGGTCGACCATATTGCCGGCCTCGCGCGCCGCCTGCGTGCCGGTATTCATCGCCACGCCGACGTCGGCCTGCGCCAGGGCGGGGGCATCGTTTGTCCCGTCGCCGCACATCGCGACCAGGCGCCCCTCGGCCTGTTCGCGGCGAATGAGCGCCAGCTTGTCCTCCGGCGTCGCCTGGGCGAGGAAATCGTCGACCCCGGCTTCGGCCGCGATTGCCGCCGCGGTGAGCGGATTGTCGCCTGTGATCATCACGGTACGGATGCCCATTTTGCGAAGCTCGCCAAAGCGCTCGCGGACACCCGCCTTGACCACGTCCTTCAGGTGGATCGCGCCAAGCAGGCGGCCATCCTTGACCACCGCAAGCGGCGTCCCGCCCGACCGGGCGATCTCTTCGGTAATCTTGCGAAGCTCGGTCGCGGCCGCGCCCTGGCTGGCTTCCGGATAAGCGCGCAGGACCGAATCGACCGCGCCCTTCTGGATCGTCAGGCCTGCGACGACGACACCCGACAGGCGCGTCTGCGCGGTGAAGGGAATGACGTCCGATCCGGGCGGCAGTGTCGCGACACGCACGGCGTAGCGTTCGCGCGCCAGGATCACGATCGAGCGGCCTTCGGGGGTTTCGTCGGCCAGGCTCGACAGGAGCGCCGCGTCGGCGAGCGTGTCGATGTCGATCCCGGCAAGCGGACGGAACTCGCTCGCCTGGCGGTCGCCGATCGTGATCGTGCCGGTCTTGTCGAGCAGGAGCACGTCGACATCGCCCGCCGCCTCGACGGCACGGCCCGACTTGGCGAGGACGTTGAAACGCACGAGGCGATCCATGCCCGCAATGCCTATCGCGGAAAGCAGCGCCGCGATCGTCGTCGGGATCAGTGTGATCAGCAACGCTGCGAGCAGCGCAACCGGCACCGATCCGCCGGCATAGGCGGTAAATCCGGGGATCGTTGCGACCGCGATCAGGAATATGATCGTCAGCCCGACGAGCAGGATGGTCAGCGCAACCTCGTTCGGCGTCTTGCGACGTTCAGCGCCTTCGACAAGCGCGATCATGCGATCGAGGAAACCCTGTCCGGGCTCGGCGGTCACACGCACCCTGATCCGGTCGGAGATGACACGCGTGCCTGCGGTGACGGCGCTGCGATCTCCGCCGGCCTCGCGGATCACCGGCGCGCTTTCGCCGGTGATCGCCGCTTCGTTGACCGACGCGACACCCTCGATCACCTCACCGTCGGCCGGGATCAGATCGCCGGTCTCGACAAGCACGATCTCGCCCTTTTCGAGCTGGCTTGCGGGAACGATCTCATAGGTGTCGCCGACGCCCAGCATCAGCTTGGCGCGCAATTCGGCCTTCGTCGCGCGAAGCGAAGCGGCCTGCGCGCGCCCGCGCCCTTCGGCAAGCGCTTCCGCGAACGTTCCGAACAGCACGGTCAGCCAGAGCCAGACGACGAGCTGGATTTCGAAGCCGAGCGACAGGCCGGGCTCGCCCAGCGCAAGCAGCACGGTGAGCAACAGCGCGACGCAAGCGGTGACGAACATCACCGGGTTGCGCATCAACTCGCGCGGGTCGAGCTTTTTAACGGCGTCGCGCATCGCCGGGACGACGAGGGCGGCGCTGAACATGTATGCAGGTGCGGTCATGATGATGGTCCGTCAAAAGAGCTGGCCGCCCGCCGCCGTAAGATGATCGGCGATGGGTCCGAGCGCGAGGCTGGGGAGGAAGGTGAGGCCACCCATGATCAGGATGACCCCGACGAGCAGGCCGATCCACAACCCGCCCGTCGTCGGAAAGGAGCCGCTGGTCGCGGGCGTATGGCGTTTGGCGGCAAGGCTTCCGGCGATCGCCAGCACGGGTATGATCACCATGAAACGACCAAGCCACATCGCGATACCCAGCAAGCCGTTATAAAAGGGCGTGCCAGCGCTCAGCCCGGCAAAGGCAGACCCGTTGTTGCCGGCGCTGGACGTGAAGGCATATAGTATCTCCGAAAAGCCGTGCGGCCCCTTGTTGAGCGGTCCGGCGAGGCCCGCGGGCAAGACGCTCGCCAGCGCAGTGAGGCCGAGAATGGCGAGCGGAAGGATCGCGATCGCAAGAACGGTCAGCTTCACCTCGCGTGCCTCGATCTTCTTGCCGACATATTCCGGCGTACGTCCGACCATCAGTCCGGCGACGAAGACGGCGAGGATGGCAAAGAGCAGAAAGCCATAGATGCCCGCGCCGACACCGCCGACGACCACTTCGCCAAGCTGCATGTTGAACAGCGGGACGAGGCCGCCCAGCGCAGTGAAGCTATCGTGCATTGCGTTGACCGCGCCGCACGATGCCGCAGTTGTCACGACCGCGAACAGTGCGGAGGCCGCGATGCCGAACCGCACCTCCTTGCCTTCCATGTTGCCGCCCGCGACGCCGAGCTGGTGCAGCGCCGGATTGCCCGCCGCTTCCTGCCAATAGGTGACGGCAACGCCGGCAAAGAAGATGATCCCCATCGCGGCAAGGATGGCCCAGCCTTGGCGGGTGTCTCCGACAGCCTTGCCAAAACACCAGGTCAGGCCGACGCCGATCGCGAAGATCGACAGCATCTGGACCAAATTAGTCAGCGCGGTCGGGTTCTCGAACGGATGCGCGCTGTTTGCGTTGAAGAATCCGCCACCGTTGGTGCCGAGCATCTTGATCGCTTCCTGGCTCGCCACGGGACCGAGCGCGATCGTCTGCTTGACGCCTTCCAGCGTCGTCGCATCGATCGAACCGGCAAGGGTCTGCGGAACGCCGCTGGCGATCAGGAAGACCGCATAGATGACGCAGATCGGGAGGAGGAGGTACAGCGTAACGCGCGTCGTATCGGCCCAGAAATTGCCGATCGTCTTCATCTCCCGCCGCGCGAACCCGCGAAACAGCGCAAATGCGATCGCAATGCCCGTCGCGGCAGACAGGAAATTGTGGATCGTCAGGCCCAGCATTTGCGACAGGTTCGAAAGCGTGGTCTCACCCGAATACCACTGCCAGTTGGTATTCGTCGTAAAGCTGACCGCCGTGTTGAACGCGCCATCCGCGCCGACGGCCCCAAAGCCTTGCGGATTGCCCGGCAACACACCTTGCAGCCGCAGGATGGCATAGGTGAACAGCAACAGGACAAGGTTGAAGAGCAGCATGTGCAGCGCATAGCGACGCCAGCTCTGCTCCTCGTTCGGGTCGATGCCGGACAGGCGATAGAAACCGCGCTCGACCGGTCCCAAAAGGCGGTGCAGGGGCGTCGCGCGCCCTTCGTAAAGTGCAAAAAGCCAAAGGCCCATCGGCTTTGCGAGCGCGAGGAGTATGGCGACGAAGCCAAGGATCAGCATCCAGCCTGAAACGGTCATGGCTGCCCCCTCAGAAGCGCTCGGGGCGCAACAAGGCGACGACGAGATAGATGAGGAGAAAAGCGGCGGTAACGCCGGCGAGGATCAGCGCGCTGCTCATGGCTCAGACTCCATCGCAAAGGCGCGCGTAGCCGAGCGTTGCCGCGAAGAGCAGCGCCACAAGGCCAAGCCACAGTAAATCGGACATGGATATTCTCCAGCGAAGGGGACTCCGGAAAGGAGTCCGTCGGATGTGGGCGCCGCTACGCCCCTTCGCCGTAAAGTTTCGCGGGGGATTCCGGCGAAACGCATAAAGTTTCCATAAAGATTGCGCGTAGCGGCTTGGCCGCATTGCGGCGGCTGGCGTAAGCGAAGGACATGTCGTCGTCGTCGCCAGAAAAACGCCCGTCGCCCGAGGCGCTCCTGCGCCAGGCGAAGCGCGAGGAGCGGGGTCAGCTCAAGATATTCCTCGGTGCCGCGCCCGGCGTCGGCAAGACCTACGCAATGCTGTCCGAAGGGCGCGCGCTCAAGCGCGAGGGCGAGGATGTCGTCGTCGCCGTCGTCGAAACGCACGGCCGCGCCGAGACCGAGGCGCTGCTCGAAGGCATGGAAATCGTGCCGCGACGCGAGGTCGAGTATCGCGGTCACCGGCTTGGCGAGATGGACCTCGATACCGTGCTGCGCCGCGCGCCCGCGCTCACGCTCGTCGACGAATATGCCCACACCAATGTCGAGGGCAGCCGGCACCCGAAGCGTTGGCAGGATGTCGAGGAACTGCTCAGCGCCGGGATCGACGTCTACACCACGCTGAATATCCAGCATGTCGAGAGCTTGAACGACGTCGTCGCCAGCTTCACGCGCGTTCGGGTGCGCGAAACGGTGCCCGACAGCGTGTTCGAGGCGGCGGAGATCAAGCTTGTCGACCTGCCGCCCGACGAACTGATCGACCGGCTCAAGGACGGCAAGGTCTATGTACCGCAGGAGGCGAGCCGGGCGCTCGGCCATTTCTTTTCGAAACCGAACCTCTCCGCCTTGCGTGAAATGGCGCTGCGCCGCGCCGCGCTCAGCGTCGATCGCCAGATGCTGCACGATCTCGATGCCGGCGGCGTCGTCGGCACCTATGCCGCCGGCGAGCGCATCCTGGTCGCGATCAGCGAACAGCCCGGCGCCGACGCGCTTGTCCGCACGGCGAAACGGCTCGCCGACGGGCTCAATGCGCCGTGGACCGCGGTGCATATCGAAACGGCCCGAAGCCGGACCCTCGACGAGGAGGCGCAGCGCCGCGTCGCCGCCGCGCTTGCGCTCGCCGCGACGCTCGGCGCAACGATCGCGACCGTCCCTGCCGAAAATGTCATCGCAGGGCTGAAAGGCCAGATCGAAGCGCATCGCGCAACGCAGTTGGTGATCGGTCGGTCACAGCGAAGCTGGTGGTTCGAACTCCGCCACGGATCGGTGGTCGAAAGCCTGATCCGCGGATCGCAGGATCTGGCGATCCATGTCATCCCGTCTCCCGAGACTGCGCTGTCGCCCGATCGCTGGTCGGCATGGACGCGAGGCTGGGGCAGGCCGGAATCCTATGGCGCGGCGGCGCTCTTGATTGCGGCGATGACCTTGCTCGCCAAGCTTGCCGAGCCCGTCATCGGGCGGGGCGCGATCGACTTGCTTTATCTTGTGCCCGTCATCTTCGCCGCGACGCTCTACGGCCTCCGCCCGGGTCTCTTCGCCAGCATCGCGGCGGCGCTCGCGTTCAACTTCTTTTTCCTCGATCCCGTACACAGCTTCACCATCACCGACCCGCAGAGCGTGCTGACGATGCTCGTGCTGACCGGCGTCGCCGCGGTGACGAGCAATCTCGCCGGCCGGCTGCGCACGCGCGCGCAGATCGGCGTCCGCAGCGCGCAGGAGAATGCGGCGCTCGCTTCCTTCGCGCAGACGTTGGCGCGCGCGGCCGATCTCGAAACCACCGCAACTGCGACCTGCGAAGAGGTCTCGCGGCTTCTTGGCGTCCGCGCGGTCGTGATGACCGTACAGGACGATATGCTGCGCCCCATCGTCGCACGGCCGCCCGAGGCGCAAATCTCGCCGGTCGATCAGGCAGCGGCGGAATGGTCATGGACGAGCGGCGAACCCGCGGGACGCGGAACGAACACCTTGCTTGCCTCCGACTGGCAGTTCCATCCGCTCAAGACCGGGCTGGGCGTACTGGCGGTGCTTGGCATTGCGCGCGACGATGGTCGCGAACCGCTGTCCGCCGACAAGTCGGCGCTCCTCGCGACCCTGGTCGGCCAGGCCGCGCTCGCCCACGAACGACTGCGGCTGGAGGGCGAGATGCGCGGCCTGTCCGTCCTCGAGGAACGCGACCGGCTGCGCGCCGCGTTGCTGTCGTCGATCGGGCATGACTTGCGTACGCCCCTGACCGGCGTCACGGCGGCGATCGAAGCGATCGGGGCGGAGCATCCCCATGCTGGCGCGCTGCCGCTTGCCCGCGCCGAGGTCGCGCGGCTGCGCCGCTTTCTCGACAATCTGGTCGAGCTGGTGCGGATCGATGCGGGGGGAATGCGACCCGACCTCGATCCCGTTGACCTGACCGACGCCGTCGCCGGCGTCGTACACGACCTCAAGGACCTGTTGCGCGACCATCATATCGACTTTCAGGTGCCCGCCGGATTGCCGCTGGTGCGCACTGACGAGCGGTTGCTGCACCATATCCTCCTCAACCTGCTCGCAAATGCGGTGCAGCATGGGGGAAGGGCCGGACCGATCGGCGTGATCGGTCGCCGCACGTCGGATGCCGTCCTGCTGACCATCCGGGATCGCGGACCAGGGCTCGAGCCGGGGACGGAGAGGGCCATTTTCGATACGTTCGCGCAAGGTTCGGGCAGCGATCGCCATGGCGGAAGCGGGCTGGGGCTGGCGATCGCAAAGGGTTTCGCCGACGCTCTCGACATATCGATATCGGCGGCGAACCATCCTGAAGGCGGGGCGGCGTTCACGCTGGCTTTCCCGAACAATCTGATCGTCACCTTGCCGGAGGCTTAGGCCCCGCGTCTTGCCCGAGCGACGAAAAGTCAAAATTCTGCCGTCGAAAGCAAGTCTCTCTTTCGGATACGCTCGGCGATGATAAAGGAAGCGGGCGGGCAATGCGGACGCCCGGACAGGCGATATCCGTCGCCCAAGTTCCGCTCCTTTATGTCGCTTTGCGGCAGGAGCGCGCTTGCATGACGAATATCGAACCTTCTCCGCCTTCGCTGGGCCTGGCCCGCCTCTTCCTGAAATTTCTCCGTTTCGGCTTTCTCGCCTTTGGCGGGCCGGTCGCGCAAATCGCGATGATAAGGCAGGCCCTCGTCGACGAGGAACGCTGGATATCGTCGCCGCGCTTCAACCGCCTTCTTGCCGTGATGCAGATACTTCCGGGGCCCGAAGCGCACGAGCTCTGCGTGCATCTCGGTATGATGGCGCGCGGGCGGATCGGCGGTCTCCTGGCCGGGCTCGGCTTCATGTTGCCCGGCTTCTTTCTGATGCTGGGCGCTGCTTGGCTCTATGACGAATGGATCGCCGGAAAGGCGGCGATGGGCAGCATCTTCTTCGGCGTGCAGATCGTCGTCCTGGCCATCATCCTTCGCGCCGTGCATCGGATCGGCAGCCATATTCTGGAGGACAAGCTCCTGTGGCTGCTGGCGATCGCCAGCTTTGCCGCGACCCTGACAGGGACACCCTTCTGGCTGCCGTTACTCGCGGCCGGGCTGCTGTACATGTTTTCTGAGCGACGCTGGATCGCGCTCGCCATCGCGGCGGGGTTCGTCGTGCTGATCCTTCTCTTGCCGCATACCAATACTCTGGAGCCGACGACGGTGGTCGCCGCATCGGGTCCCGTAACGACGCTTGCGCTCTTCGTCGCTGGCCTGAAGGGTGGACTACTGACCTTCGGCGGCGCCTATACCGCCATCCCCTATGTCCGCGCCGACACCGTGGGGCGGGGATGGCTCTCCGACGGGTCCTTCCTCGATGGCGTCGCTCTGGCAGGGATACTGCCCGCACCCCTCGTCATCTTTGCCACCTTCGCAGGTTATGTCGCGGGCGGATGGGAAGGGGCGGTCGCCATCACCGTCGGCATGTTCCTGCCCGCCTTCGCCTTTTCGATGATCTTCTTCGAGCGACTGGAAGCGATTGCCGAGCATCCGGCGCTGCACCGCCTTCTCGCGGGGGTCGCGGCCGCCGTCGTCGGCGTTATCGCCGCCACGCTGATCCAGCTTGGCTGGTCGACCGCCGGGCGCGCATCGAGCCTGGCGCCGTTGATCCTCCTTTTCGGCGCCGCGCTGACGATCGCGTGGCAGGCGAAGGGAAAGCTGGTGACACCAGCGCTGGTCATCGGCGGAGGAATAGCAGGCTGGTTGCTCGGGCTTTGACTCCTTCGTCTTCCACATAAAGCGCGGCTCGTCGCCTGATAGATTTTCTTCGTCGCAAAAGCGGCTGTCGCGCATTGACGAATCCAATATCAATCTTTTAAGTTGAGTTTGTCACTCGGAGCTGGTCGAGACGGGTGACGGCTCTCCCCTCGACCCGCGGCTTTTGACCGGGAAGCAGCTTGCTCCGCGTTACCAACGGCTAAAGCGCGTGATGCTCGGGCGACAGCGCCAGGCATTGCGTTCCCCCCAGAAGGGGTATTGCGATGCGTATGTGTAGCACCAGTTCATAAACCAACGCCGATGATATCGCGCGCCGGGTAGCGGACTGACCGCGCCCGGGCGTCCTCCCGTCGGCATATCCTTCGATCCTGGCCGCGCCTCCCTTTCGCGAGGACGCATAGCGGCTTTGCGTCCGGTGCCCATGCGCGCCGGCGGCAGGTGAACCATGCCTTTGCTGACCCAATCCGACCTGTCGGATCTGGCCCGTTATCCTGCGTCCCTGCGCAGCGCTGCTCGAGCGCTGTGGGGTGCGGAGTTGACGGCTGTTCGATCCGGCCCGGCGCCCAGCGCCACCATACATCACATCAAAAAAGGGGCGGGATTGCCGCCCGGGGAAACAAGCCGATGACCAGATATTCTCGTGACCACCGTTTGAAGCTCCTGCTCGGCGCCGCATTGATGCTGCCCGCAACGCCCGCCTGGGCCACCGAGGCCGAGGCGGCCGATGCCGGTGAAGCCGCCGTCGATGCCGCAGGCGATTTCGACGGGGCGGAGATCATCGTTTCGGCGCGCCGCCGCGACGAAAGCGCGCAGGAGGTGCCGATCGCGCTTTCCGTCGTCGGCTCCGAAACGCTCGAAGCGACGGGCAATTACACGCTGACGCAAATCCAGCAGATCGTGCCGAGCCTGCAGGTATTCAGCTTCAACCCGCGCAACACCAACATCAACATTCGCGGGCTGGGCAGCAACGTCGCGCTGACCAACGACGGGCTCGAAAACGGCGTCGGCTTCTATATCGACAATGTCTATTACGGCCGCGTCGGACAGACCCAGTTCGACCTGGTCGACCTTCAACAAATCGAAGTTCTGCGCGGTCCGCAAGGGACGCTCTTTGGGAAAAACACCACATCCGGCGCCATCAACATCACCTCGCGAAAGCCGAGCTTCGATCCCGAATTCTCGGGTGAGGCGAGCGTCGGCGACTATGGCTATTATCAGCTTCGCGGCTCGGTCTCGGGTCCGATCGCCAAGGATCTGATCGCGGTACGCCTCAGCGGTGCGGTTACCGAACGGCGCGGCTTCCTCTACAACACGACGCAGAACGAGCGCGCGCAGGACTATTCGAACTGGAGCGTGCGGGGTCAGCTGCTGATCACCCCGACCTCCGATCTGGAGGTCAAGGTCATCGGCGATTTCTCGCGCCAGAAGCAGAACCACGTCCTCAATATCTTCGCGGGCTATTTCGGCACCTATGCCGACGGCACGCCCATACCCAATAATTTCGCGGCACGCGCCGCCCGTTTTCCGGGATATAGTTTCCCGACCATCGACCCGTTCGCACGATTGGGCGAAGCCGATGGCCATTATCAGGCGAACATGGACGGCTATGGCGTGTCCGGGCAGGTCGACTGGGACTTGGGCGCGGCCAAGCTGACTTCGATCACGGCGTATCGCTGGTGGGACTGGAATCCGGCGAATGACGGCGATTCCACCTCGCTGCCGATCGTCACGAAAGCGCAGCAGTCAAACCGTCAGCGCCAGTTCAGCCAGGAACTCCGCCTTGCGTCCGATACCCAAGGTCCGATCGACTATGTCGTGGGCGCCTATTATTTCTGGCAGATCATCCGCGGCAAGGGGGCGACGGCCTATGGCCCCGCGGCAGGCCTGTGGAACCTCCCAACCGTGCCGGTCGCGGTCAGCAATGCCGCGCTCAATGGTTTCGAGGCCAATTCGACGTCCGACCCGCAAACGCGCAGCTACGCGTTGTTCGGTCAGCTCGATTGGAAATTCGCCGATCGCCTGACGCTTACCGCCGGGCTGCGCTTCACCCACGAAAAGAAGGAAGGCTCGTTCAACCAGATCCACGTCGCGGGAACCGACCTGTCGACCTTGCCGGCAGCGACCGCAGCGGCGGCGCTCGCGATCCGTGGCCAGTTCAATCCGGTGACCAGCTATTCGACCGCCTTCAGCGACAACAGCCTGTCGGGGCTCGCCACCCTGTCGTGGCAGTTCAGCGACCAGGCGCTTGCCTATGCGACCTATTCACGCGGCAACAAGTCGGGCGGGCTCAACCTCACGGCGTTGCCGGCAGGGGTCAATCCCGATGTCAAACCCGAGAAGGTCGATAGTTACGAGGTCGGCATCAAGTCCCAGTGGCTCGACCGAAAGGTGACGTTGAACCTCGCCGGCTACTGGACCGAAATCAGCGATTACCAGACGGCGATCACCGAACAGGTCGCGATCTCGGTCTTTCGTCAGTATATCGCCAATATTCCTGGCGTGCGTTCGCGCGGGTTCGAAGGCGACCTGAGCTTCGCGCCGTCACAGCGGGCGAGCTTCTATGCCTCCGTCGCCTACGCCGACACGACATACAGCGACTATCCGAATGCGCCGCAGGCTCCCGAACGCCTGAACCTCAGCGGCCTGCAGGACCTGACCGGCGAACAACTGCCGGGCGTGCCGAAATTCACCTATACCCTCGGCGGCGATGTTTCGGCGCCGCTGACGAGCCTCGGTGGGCGCGAAGTGTCGGTTTATGTTCATGGGGATTTCTCCCACCGATCGTCGTTCAACACGTCGTCGAGCAACAGCATCTATGCCGATGTTCCGGGCTATGGCGTCGCCAATGCGCGGATCGGGTTCAAGACCGACGATGGCCTGTTCGACCTTTCGGTCTGGGCGCGGAACCTGTTCGACAAGAATTATTTCCAGACCCTGTCGGCGCAGAACACCGGCATCGTAACCGCGCTGATCGGCGAGCCACGCACCGTCGGCCTGACGTTGCGGACGAAGCTGTGATGCAGGCCGCCCTCCGAAAATCTGCCGTTGCCCAACAACGCTTCGGCATCCCGCCATTCGACGACCGCCCGACCACGCCCTCGCCGAATATCCCGCTGTCCGAACCCCCTTTAGGAGATTGATCATGACGGACCTTCACAACAGCTATGCCAATGCCCGCGACAAGGGCATCGATCTGGACGTCACCCCGGTGACCGGAACGATCGGCGCCATCGTCAACGGCGTCCAGCTTTCGGGTGACCTGCCGGCGTCGACCGTACAGGCGATCCAGGCCGCGCTGGTGCGGCACAAGGTATTGTTCTTCCGCGACCAGCAGCATCTGACGGACAAGGAGCATGAGGATTTCGCCGCACTGCTCGGCGATCCCGTCGCGCATCCGACGGTGCCCGTGGCCGAAGGGTCGCGCTACCTGCTCGAGCTCGACAGCAAGGAAGGCTATGCCGCATCGAGCTGGCACACCGACGTCACCTTCGTCGACGCCTATCCCAAGGCTTCGATCCTCCGCGCACTGACCATTCCGGAAGCGGGCGGCGACACGCAATGGGCGAATGGCGAGACCGCATATGAAGGACTGCCCGAGGCGCTTCGCCAGCTGGTGAACACCCTGTGGGCGACGCACACCAATCTTTACGATTATGCGTCGATCCTGCAGTCGGCTCCCGACAACGACACCGCACGCGATCGTATCGCGCAGCACCGCAACGTCTTTGCATCCACGGTCTACGAGACCGAGCATCCGGTGGTGCGCGTGCATCCGGTCAGCGGCCAGCGCAGCCTGCTGCTCGGCCATTTCGTCAAGCAGTTCGTCGGATTGAACGCGACGGATTCGGCGCGGCTGTTCCAGACGTTGCAGGACCACATCACCAAGCCCGAGAATGTCGTTCGCTGGCGCTGGCGCGAAGGCGATGTCGCGATCTGGGACAATCAGGCGACGCAGCACCGCGCGACCGCCGATTTCGGACTGCAGCGCCGCACGCTTCGCCGCGCCACGATCGCGGGCGAAGTGCCCGTCGCGATCGACGGCCGCAAGAGCCGGACGGTGCGCAAGGACAAGGCGGTTCAGTACGAGCCGGCATGATGAAAAAGGCCGGCGCCTGACCCTCCTCTCCTCCCTGTGACTGCGCCGGTCCAGACTGCGGCGCGCCCGGGTTTCATTCGCCCGCGGCGCGCCGTCCTTCTTTCCATGAGGATGCGCTCGATGAACCGCCTTGCATCATTGTTCCTTGCTTTCGCGATCGTCGCCTTGCCGGCACAGGCGAAGGAACGCCGCCCCAATCTTCTCGTCATCGTCGCCGACGATCTCGGCTATTCCGATATCGGCGCGTTCGGGGGAGAGATCGCGACGCCGAACCTCGACCGGCTTGCCCTGGCCGGCATTCGCCTGGCGGGCTTTCACACCGCACCCACATGCTCGCCGACGCGCTCCATGCTGCTGTCCGGCACCGACAATCACGTCGCCGGCCTGGGCACGATGGCCGAACTCATACGCCCGAACCAAAAGGGGCAGCCCGGCTATGAAGGCTATTTGCGCAGCGATGTCGCGACCCTTGCCGAACGGCTGTCGGCGGGCGGCTATCGCACGCTCTTTTCCGGCAAATGGCATCTGGGACTGACCCCGGAGCAGGATCCGCACGCGCGCGGCTTTCAGCGCAGCTTCGCCTTGCTGCAGGGCGGTCACAATCATTTCGGAACCGACGCGGACCCCGATCACGGCGGCACCGCGACCTATACCGAACAGGGCCAACGCATCACGAAGCTGCCCGCCGATTTCTATTCCAGCGACTATTTCGCGACCCGCCTGATCGACTTTCTCGCCCAGCGGACGGGGCAGGGGAGCGAAGAGCCGTTTTTCGCCTATCTCGCCTTCACCGCGCCGCACTGGCCGCTGCAGGCCCATCCACAAGACATCGCGCGCTACAAGGGGCGCTATGACGACGGCTTCGACGCGCTGCGCGAACGCCGCCTTGCCAGCCAGCGCAAGCTTGGCATCCTTGCAAAGGACGTCGTCGCGCACACCCCGCGCAACCGCGACGGGAGCTGGGATTCGCTGACGGCCGATCAGCAGCGCACCGCGGCGCGCAACATGGAAATCTATGCCGCGATGGTCGACCGGCTGGACCAGAATGTCGGCCGCGTGCTCCAGACGCTGCGCGCATCGGGAGCGCTCGACAACACGATCATCGTGTTCCTGGCGGACAATGGCGCCGAGGCGCTGGACGTGGAGACGACGGGCGCGGAAATGCTCGGACGCTTTGCCAAGGGCGCCGACAACAGCTTCGCGAACCGCGGCGCCGCGTCGTCGTACGTCACCTATGGCGCCGGCTGGGCGCAGGCGGCAACGGCGCCGTCGTGGCTAACCAAGGGATATCAGAGCGAGGGCGGCACGCGCGCGGTCGCCTTCATCAGCGGCGCGGGCATCCCGCGGCGTACCGGCGCCGACACGCAGTTCCTGTCGGTCGCCGACATCGCCCCGACGCTGCTGGAATTCGCAGGCCTCGACCCTTCGACGACCCGCGTCGACGGCAGGGCGGTGCGGCCGATCACCGGGCGATCATGGACGGCATGGCTGCGCGATCCAAAGGCGCGCGTCTATGGCGCCAATGACGGCTTCGGCGCGGAGCTGTTCGGTTCGCGATCCTATCGCCGGGGATCGTGGAAATTGACCGACATCGGCGACGGCATCTGGCGTCTGTTCGATATCGTCCGCGACCCGGGCGAAACGCGCGACCTGTCACTCGCCGCGCCCGCCGAACGCCAGGCGCTCGTCGAAGCATGGGAGCAATATAAGCGCGACGTTGGCGTGGTCGATCCGGACGCGATTCCCTATCGCCCCTGATCCGGCGCGCGACATAGCGGCAGGAACGGATCGAATGGCGTCCCGCCGTTAGCTTAACCGCAAGAAATTCGCTTTAGAGACAAGCACGCGTCGTGGCGTGCCAACATCTTCCTACGATGCGACCCGTCTAGGAAGGCCCACGCGAAACCGGGTGTTGGCACGTCACGCGCATAGAAGACAGCATTTCTATCGAGCTCCGGCGGGCCGATCCGCGATGATCGGCCGCCGAAACCCCGAACTGCTAAAAACGCGTTATGCGTACCGAACCTTGACTTCGGTGCGACGGCGATAGCGCATTGCACCGCCCACAAGGCCAAAGCCCATCAGCATCATCGCCCAGGTGGCGGGCTCGGGAACCGCGCTGTTCACGGGCAGCTCATAGGGCGTGACGTTGGTCAGGTTCGCGTTGCCGATGTTCACATAGCCATTCAGGTACGAGGTTCCGAACGGATCGGACTCGGCGTGTACCGCGATCGAACCACCATTCATGCTGAACAGATAATTGGTGCCCTCGAAATTGAACACCGAATTGAACACGAAGCCGTTGAACTTGCCCTTGTTGTACTGGATCAGCGCATTCGGGTCGTCAGCAAGGGTGAACACGATGCTGCCGAAGTTGAACGTGAACGCATCGCCCGCGGGAATGCTGGCGATGTCGGCCAGCGAGCTGAACGCGACATTCTGAAAATTCGGCGGGAAGGTCGTGGGAATGAGGTCGGCGTCATAGACGAAGCTTCCGGTGAACGTCTGGCCCGGCGAATAGGGGTTAAGCAGCGGATCCTTGACATTGGCAGTGCCGCCGAATGCGCCGGCAGAGAAGTCCGCTTTGACATAAGAGGCGGCATAGGCCGGTGCAGTCGAAAGCATCAACAATGTGGCGGTGGCGAACGTACGAAACATCAAAATTCCCCCATTTCAAAAAAGCGACCCCGCTGGGCCAGTGGCAGCCCTCGTTAAGATAAGCAAATTTTTGTTAACCTTTTGGGTCGAAGCGTTCGGCAAACCTGTCTCAATGTGAAACATTAAGCAAAATCAGAGCCTTCGAACCGCCGCATCTTTAATCTGGGATAAGTTTGTATTTATCGGCGTCGAAATAGTGTCGGCGCGCGAACGATAGGTGCGGCATACGGACCGAGCCTGAGGACTCGCGCTGCGCCGTCAACGTAACGCGCCATCTTTGGCGCGGTCATCCGGCATGCCGATATCTCAACATCGGAGCGGACGAGGACACGTTTTTCCCCACTCAGCTAAAAGCCAAGCAATATCAATTCATTGAAGGGGAAAAATGGAGGAGAGTGAGGGATTCGAACCCTCGGTACCGTTGCCGGCACTTCGCATTTCGAGTGCGACGCTTTCGACCACTCAGCCAACTCTCCTCGCTGAGAGGAGTGCCCCCTAGCGGCGGCTCGCGAGACTTGCAACCCTCTCGTCACATTTTCGCGATCCGCCGCCGGAATTGGTCGGCAATCAGGGGCGATCGGCCTCCCACCAATAGGGCTGGCGCTTGCGGTCGCCGGTCTGAACCTCGTCCATCGTCAGCGGATCGTAAAGCCGTCCGCCCAGCATCACGCGATGGATTTTCTCCGTATTGCGGATGTCCTGCGTCGGGTCGGCATCGAGGATCAGCAGATCGGCCAGCTTTCCGGATTCGATCGAACCGACATCCTTTGCGTAACCGAGCGAGGTCGCCGGCATGATCGTCGCGGCGCGCAGGGCGTCGATATTGCTCCAGCCGCCGCGCACGAACGACCAGATTTCCCAATGCGCGCCCAGGCCCGCCTGCTGGCCGTGCGCGCCGATCGAGACCATGCGGCCGGTATCCGCGATCTTCTTGGCCTCGCGCGCCGAATCATCGTCGACATAGTCGCTTTCGGGCGCGATCACGCGGCGCTTGTTGTTCGCCGCCAGTTCGGCGGGCGGCGCGTGACGCGACAGGATCGGCTGTTCCCAGACGTTCGTATGCGCCCGCCAATAGGGATCGCCCGCCGGCCCGCCATAGGTCACGACCAGCGTCGGCGTATAATCGGTCTTCGTCTGCCCCCAAAGCTGGACCACATCCTTGTAGAAGGTGTGAAGCGGGATGTTGTGCTCGACGGTCGAGTTGCCGTCCTGAATCAGCGTCAGGTCCATGGTGTAGAGCGACCCGCCCTCCGGCACGACCTCCATACCCTCGGCCTGCGCGGCTTTCACGACCATCTGCCGCTGCTCGCGCCGCGGCTGGTTATAGTTCTTCACGCTGTGCGCGCCCTGCGCCTTCAGGCGGCGGACATGGGCCAGCGCATCCTCATAGCTGTTGATCTCGGCATAGACGCCGGCCGCCTTGGCGCCATAGATGATCTCGCCGGTCGAAAAGATCCGCGGCGCGAGGATCAGCCCGGCACGCTGCATTTCCGACGAGACGAATATCTCGGAGGCGCGTGACGAGGGGTTGTGACTGGTCGTCGTTCCCATCGCGAGGTTCACGATTTCCGACCAGTTCTGCTGCGGCACCAACTCGTCGTCGCCGTGCGGACCATGCGCATGGGCATCGACGAAGCCGGGAACGATCGTCTTGCCCGCGGCGTCGACCGTAACCGCGCCGGCGGGAACGGTAATCGCACCGGCCGGCCCCACCGCGGTGATGCGATCGCCTTCGATGACGATCGCGCCATTTTCGATGATACCGCCATCGGCGCTCGCCATCGTGACGATCTTTGCGCCGGTAATGACGACGGTGCCCTTATGCTTGGCGGACGGCTGGGCCATCGACAGCGAAACGCCGTTCGTCGGCGGCACGAATTTGGCCGGCTTGTCCTCACCCGCCGGCGCGCTTGCGAAAAAGCTGCCGAGGTCGGCGCTGAACAGCGTCGCGCCGCGCGTCCAGTGCAGGCGCTTTCCGCCGTCCGACCAGTGCATATAATCGGCGCCGCTGTCGCTGGCGCGGGTCACCGGCATCGCGCCGCCGGATGTGGAGAGCGACACGTCCTGACCGCCCGGCATCAGCGGGGTGACATAGGCATCGTAATTCTGGCGGAAGGCAAGCGTGCGGCCGTCGGGCGACACCTCATAATCACTTACCAGCTCGCCGCTGGCATGGACGCGCTTGTCCTGGCCGTGAAGGTCGGTGCTGATCAACTGGTTCTTGCCGTCGGCGGAAGCGATCATGAAGATGCGGTCGCTCGCGGCCCCGAACTGCGGCTTGCCGCCATTGTCGCTTACCCGTTCGGGCGCGCCGCCCGTTGCGGCGATGCGATAGATACCGGGATTTTCGCCCCAGCGTTCCGAACGCAGGCCGCCACCCGCGCGCTTTTCGAACGCGATGATCCGGCCATCAGGCGAAAAGCGCGGCTCGGCATAATGGCCCGGTACGGTGGTCAGTTTCTTCGACGCACCACCGCCGCTGCCGACGACATGGACCTCGCCCAGGCCGCTATCGGTCCAGCGGACGAAAACGATCTGCTTTCCGTCGCGCGACCAGCTTGGCCACAGTTCGAGCGCATCGTCCTTCCCGGCCGTCAGGCGGCGCGCGGTCCCGCCGGTCGCCGGCTTCACCCAAAGCTTGCCGAGCGTTTCGTAAACGACGGTTCGGCCATCCGGCGACACTTCGGCCCAGCGCGGCATCTTGGTATCGAAGCTGGCGGGCGCGACGTCGACCGTGGGATGCGTCGCGTCGATGATGACGCGGTCGTCGCTGACGCTGAACGGAATGATCCGCGCGTCGCCACCGGTCGCCGCGACCCGGCGCAGCTTGCCGCCCGCCCAGAAGACGACGTCCTTGCTGTCCGGCGTCCAGCTCATGTTCGGATAGACGCCCGTGACCGCCCAGGTCTCCTGCACGTCCTGATCGAGTGCGTCGTAGACCTTTTTCTCCGCGCCCGAAGTGAGGTCCTTTACATAAAGCTTCGACTGCGTGCCTTCGCGGCGGACATAGGCCAGCTTCTTGCCGTCGGGCGAGGGCGAGGGGCGCACCGCGCCGCCCGGACCCGCCGCGACGGTCGTGACGTCGCCGTCGTTCAGGTCATAGCGTTCGATGTGGAACAGGTCGGTGTTGCTGTCCTGCGCATATTCGAAAATCGGTCCCGGCGTGACGTTGCGGGTGTAATAGACGCCCTTGCCGTCGGGCGCGAAGGTCGGTTCGCCCAGTTCCTTCTGATGGCGCTCGTTCGGCTTCTTGACCAGCGGTACGCCTGCGCCGCCCGAGACATGATACATCCACACTTCGCCGGTGCCGAGCGAGCGACCCGTCGTGAAATGCTTCTTTGCAACGATGAACTGGCCGTCCGGGCTCCAGCTCGGCTGGTTGAGCAGGCGGAACTCTTCCTTGCTGAGCTGGCGCTTGTCGCTGCCGTCGCGGTTCATCAACCAGATATTGTCGCCGCCGCCGCGATCCGAAACGAAGGCGATGCGCTTGCCGTCGGGCGAGAAGCGCGGCTGATGCTCATAGGCAAGCCCTTCGGCAATGCGCGTGGGCGTGCCGCCCTCGATCGGCATCGTATAGATGTCACCAAGCAGGTCGAACGCGATCGTGCGGCCGTCGGGCGAGACGTCGACATTCATCCAGCTGCCCTCGTCGACCGCGATGGGCACCTTGTGCGTCGTCATTCCCGGCGGCGCATTGACGTCCCATTTCTCCGGCTTCGCATCGGCGGCGGGCGCCGCCGCCTGCTGCGCGAATGCGGAAGTCGAACAAGCCAAGGTCGCCACGAGGGCGAGAGCAAAGCGCGCCATGAAATTATCCCCTGTTGAAATTATCTGCCGACCATATGGTCTGGGCGCCGACATGCAAGCGACGGCTTTCGATGAAGGCACTGGCGGGGTCGACAAGCGGCTGGTAGCGCGGACGAAAAATGAGGGAGAGATACGTGCCTTTGAAGGGAATCCGCGTCCTTGATTTCGGCCGCTACATCGCCGGCCCCTATTGCGCGGCGCTGCTCGCCGATTATGGCGCCGACGTCATTCGCATCGAGGCGCCGGGCGGCAACGACGACCGTTATACCGTTCCCGTCGCCGACGACGGATCGGGTGCGATGTTCATGCAGATGAACCGCGCGAAACGGTCGCTGACACTAAGGCCGGGCAGTCCCGAGGGGCGCGAGATCGTCCGCCGACTAGTCGAAACCGCCGACGTCGTGGTCGCGAACCTGCCACACGACGCGCTGGCAAAGCTGGGGCTCGACTACGACAGTCTTGCGGCCATCAATCCGCGGATCATCCTGGCGACGGCTTCGGCGTTCGGCAGCGACGGTCCGCTCTCGAAAAATGTGGGCTTCGACGCCGTGGGGCAGGCGATGTCGGGTTCGGTGCATCTGACCGGCACGCCCGATCAGCCCTATCGCGCACAGGTCAATTACGTCGATTTCGGAACCGCATTGCACACGGCCTTTGGCGTCATGGTGGCGCTTCGCGAGCGCGAGGTGACGGGGAAGGGGCAAAAAGTCTCCGGCTCGCTGCTTGGCACCGCGCTTGCGATGACCAATTCGCTGACGATCGACCACGCGCTGAACGGCATCGAGCGCCAGCCGATCGGCAACCGCAGCTCCAGCTCGGGTCCGACCGACATCTTTCGGACGCGCGACGGCTGGGTCGTCACCCAGATCGTCGGCAGCGGCATCTTCGCGCGCTGGGCGGTCCTGGTCGGACGGCCGGAGCTGATCGACGATCCACTCTACGCCAGCGACATATCGCGCGGCGACAATGGCGAAGAGCTCAGCGTGATCATGCAGCAGTGGTGCATCGGCCGGACGAATGCGGAAGCGATCGCCGAGCTTGGGGCCGCGCGCGTCCCCGCAGCGCCGGTTCTGCGATCGAGCGAGGCGCTGGCACAGCCGCAAGTCGCCGCGATGCGCCTGGTCGAACCGACCGCTTATCCGGGCGCCGCGGCCGCGATCCCGGTGATCCGCGCGCCGATCGACCTGTCGCGAAGCGCCAAGGCCGCGCCTGACCGGGCGCCGCAGGTGGGCGAGCATAGCGCGGCGATCCTCGCCGAGCTGGGCTATGACACCGCCGCCATTTCAGCTTTGCGCGCGCAAAATATTATTTGAGCGCAGCCCTCTGGACGTCACCCTGGCGGCGCATTAGATACCGGTCAGTATAGAAATTAGCCCAGGAGCCGCAGATGAGCGATCAGACCGAATATGTGCCGCCGAAGATCTGGACTTGGGACAAGGAAAGCGGCGGGCGCTTTGCGAACATCAACCGCCCGATCGCCGGCCCGACGCATGACAAGGATCTGCCGGTCGGCAAGCATCCGCTCCAGCTCTATTCGCTCGGCACCCCGAACGGCGTGAAGGTGACGGTGTTGCTGGAGGAACTGCTGGCGGCGGGGCACCAGGGCGCCGAATATGACGCATGGCTGATCAAGATCGCCGACGGCGACCAGTTTTCCAGCGGCTTCGTCGACGCCAATCCGAACAGCAAGATTCCCGCGCTGGTCGACCGCAGCGGCGACACGCCGATCCGCGTCTTCGAATCCGGCGCGATCATGATCCATCTGGCGGAAAAATTCGGCGCCTTCCTGCCCACCGAACCAGCGGCCCGCGCCGAAACGCTGTCGTGGCTGATGTGGCAGATGGGCAGCGCGCCCTTCCTCGGCGGCGGCTTCGGGCATTTTTACGCTTACGCCCCCTTCAAGCAGGAATATCCCATCAACCGCTACGCGATGGAGGTGAAGCGCCAGCTCGACGTGCTCGACCGGCGCCTTGACGAGAGCGAGTTCATCGCGGGCACCGATTACACGATTGCCGACATGGCGATCTGGCCCTGGTACGGCGCGCTTGTGAAGGGGCTGGTTTACGAGGCGGGCGAGTTCTTGCAGGTGCAGGAATATAAGAACGTCCAGCGCTGGACCGATCAGCTTGCCGCGCGTCCCGCCGTCAAGCGCGGCCGTATGGTCAATCGGGTGATGGGCGATCCCGCCAGCCAGCTCCACGAACGCCATGACGCATCCGATTTCGACCTGCGCACGCAGGACAAGCTGCAGGCCGACGCGCCCGCCGAATAGGCCGATATCGACCTTTGGGCCGTCGCCATGCCGCCACGCGTGCGGCGGCGGCCCGCTTGCTCATCTCATCTCGCTGCCAACCGGAATCGCGTTTGTCGCGGGCAAAGGCGCGCGCGATTTGCGGCGCTTGTCGCTTCCCACTGGACAAGGCGTTGTTGGGCCGCAATCCTCCGCGAAAGGGTTGCGGCTCGCAACTTACCTTTACGTAAACGTGAGCGCCTTATATAAAGGGCGCCATAGCCCTGTGGGAGAATCATAATGGACATGGAATTCAGCCCCGAAGATCTCGCCTTCCAAAAGGAAGTGCGCGATTTCATCGCCGAAAACTACCCGCCCGAACTGCGCGATAAACAGGACGAAGGCGAAGAAATGTCCAAAGAAGACTTCCTCGCCTGGCACAAGGTTCTCTACAAGAAGGGCTGGGTCGCGCCGGCCTGGCCGGTCGAATATGGCGGCACCGGCTGGACCCCCACGCAGCGTTTCATTTTCTCTGAAGAGACCGCGCGCGCCGACTGCGTCCGCCTGATGCCCTTCGGCCTCGCGATGGTCGGCCCCGTCATCTACACTTTCGGCACACCGGAGCAGAAAGCCTATTTCCTGCCGCGCATCCTGTCGGGTGAGGATTGGTGGTGTCAGGGATATTCCGAACCGGGATCGGGCTCCGACCTTGCATCGCTCCGTACCACGGCGGTTCCCGAGGGTGACGACTATATCGTCAACGGTCAGAAAACCTGGACCACGATGGCGCAGCACGCCGATTGGGGCTTTTTCCTCGTCCGGACCGACAAGGATGCGAAACAGCAGGAAGGCATCAGCTTCCTTCTGATCGACATGAAGTCGCCCGGCATCACCGTACGCCCGATCATCACGCTGGGCGGCGAGCACGAGGTCAACGAGGTGTGGCTGGAGGACGTCCGCGTTCCGCAGTCGCAGCGCGTCTATGAAGAGAACAAGGGCTGGACCTGTGCCAAGTTCCTGCTCGCGCACGAACGCACCGGCATTGCGGGCGTCGCGGCATCGAAGCGTGGCGTCGAGCGCGTCAAGCAGATCGCCCGTACCGAAGTCGACGGTGACACGCCGCTGCTGGCGAACCCCTTCTTCAAGCGCAAGATCGCCGAGCTCGAGATCGACTTGACCGCGCTCGAGTTCACCGAGTTGCGCAGTCTCGCCGGACCGAATGCGGGCAAGGGCCCGGGACCGGAATCGAGCCTGCTGAAGATCAAGGGATCGGAAATCCAGCAGCGTCTGACCGAACTGACCCTGGAAGCGGTGGGCCATTATGGAGCGCCCTATTTCCGCGGTTTCGGCGAAGGCGACAACGAACATCCGATTGGCCCCGATTACACCCATCGCGCCGCGCCAACCTATTTCAACATGCGCAAGACGACGATTTACGGGGGATCGAACGAGATCCAACGCAACATCATCGCCAAGATGGTTTTGGGTCTCTGATACAGGCGCAGCCCCCGCGACGACGGGGGCCGCCGAAACTCCAGGGATGATATGGGCGGCTTTGATCGCCGCCGACCCCCGCCTCGGCCGGGGCGACGATGAGGAAAAGAAGAATGGATTTCACCTACACCGAAACGCAGGACATGATCCGCGACACGCTGTCGCGCTTTCTGGCCGACACTTATGATTTCGAAACGCGCCAGAAGTTCATCAACAGCGACAGCGGCCGCGATCCGGCAATCTGGACGGCGCTCGCTCAGGAACTGGGCATGCTTGGTGCGGCCTTCGCCGAAGAGCATGGCGGCCTTGGTGGCGGCGCGCTCGAAAATGCGATCGTGATGGAAGAACTGGGCAAGGTCATCGGGATCGAGCCCTATCTGCCGACCGTCGTCATCGCCGGTGGCGCGCTGAAAGCCGTTGGCGGCGCGCAGGCTGACGCCTTCATTCCCGAGATCATTTCCGGCAACGTGATCGTCGCCTTCGCCTATGCCGAACCGCAAGGCCGCTACGACCTCGCGAACCTGCGCACGACGGCGAAGAAGGATGGCGCGGGCTACGTGCTCAACGGGCACAAGGGTGTCGTCTATGCTGCGCCTTGGGCGACGCATCTGCTCGTCACCGCGCGCACCGGGGGCGGCCAGCGAGACAAGGACGGCGTCTCGCTGTTCCTGATCGACGCCAATCTTCCCGGTATCGTCCGCCGCGACTACCCGACGGTCGACGGCAGCCGCGCATCGGAAATCTATTTCGAGAATGTCGCGATCCCCGCTGACGCGCTGCTGGGTGGCGAGGGCGCTGGCCTGCCACTGGTCGAACAGATCGTCGACGAGGCGATCGTCGCGACCTGTGCCGAGGCGACCGGCGTGATGCAGAAGCTTCACGAAGGCACGCTGGAATATACGCAGCAGCGCAAGCAATTCGGCGTACCGATCGCGAAGTTCCAGGTGCTCCAGCACCGCATGGTCGACATGTTCATGGAAGTCGAACAGGCGCGTTCGATGACGATCATGGGCACGCTGAAGCTCGGCCTGCCGGCGAACGAACGCATGGCAGCGGTTTCCGCAGCAAAGAACAAGGTCGCACGCGGCGCGAACTTTGTCGGCCAGAACGCCATCCAGACGCACGGCGGCATCGGCATCACCCAGGAATTGGCGATCGGCCATTATTTCAAGCGCGCGACGATGATCGAGGGCCAGTTCGGCAGCGCCGATTATCATCTCGACCGTTACGAGCGGATCACGCTCGCCGATTGATCGGGGGAATGCAGCCGTCGATCAGTAGCTGACGTCGACGGCGACGCGGATCGTACGGGGGCGGAGCGGGGTGATGTATCCCGCTCCGCCCTCGACGAATGGCGTACCAAGCGCAAAGCGATTGCCACGCGCATCGAACAGATTGGTCAGCGTCAACGAAAGCCCGCGATGTTCGGTTCCGAGGCGCAGCGCGATGCCGGTATCGACATAGTCGCCTTGACCCTCGCCGAGCACGGGACCGATGCCGAGCCGCGACGGTCCGACATAGTTCGCCCAGCCGTTGAAGCGCAGCTCGGCATCGTGGCCGACCGGCGCGACATAAGTAACCGATCCGCGGACCGCATGGCTGGCAACGTTCGGAATGCGTCCAAGCCGTGCCGGCGCCATGGTGAAGACGGGCAATATCTGCGCCGATAATTCGTCGACCCGACTATGATTGTACACCGCGCCCAGGTCGAAGGAGAGCGACGCCATCGGCCGAAAGGCGATTGCGCCCGACAGGCTGGTAATGCGTCCGTCGCCGATGTTGGCCGTCGTGGGGAAGCCGTTGGCGTCGATAAAATCCGCCTGAATGTCGCGCCAGCGCGTGTGCGACAAAGAGATATTGGCATCAAAGGGAGTGCGACCTTTTTCGCCGAAACGCAGGCCGCCTTCCCAGGTCCGGACCTGGTCGTTGCGAAACCGCCGCACGAAATTGCCGTCGACCGCCAGCCCGCCGGGACGGAATCCCTCCTGATACCGCACATAGACGCGGACATTGTCGAACGGCGTCGCGAGCAGAGAGGCGGAGGGCAGCAGGTCGGTCTCGGTACGGTGCGCCGTGGTCGCACGGCCCGCCAGCGCGACGGCGAAAGGCACACCCTCGGCCTCGCCGCCCAGCCGTGCGTGCGAAATACGCGCGCCTGCAGACGCTATCAGGCTGGGCATGATCTCGATCGTGCCCTCCACATAGCCGGTGACTTCACGGATATCGTTAGTGACGCCCGGGACCACCGCGCGCAGGCTGGAGATCGCGAATTCCCGCTGTTGACGGGTGCTGTTGTCGACGAAGCTGGTTCCGATCACCCAGCCGAAGCCGTCGACGAACGGACGCGACAGGCGCGTTTCGTTCACGAACATGCGCGTGCGGTTGGACTGATCGAGGATGCGCGATTCCTCGCCCGGTTTGCCGGCGTCAAAACGCTCGAACAGCCGATGGCTTACGAAGGCGCTCGACGACTGGAGGTGGAGCCCATCCCAATCTTTCTGGACGACGATCGTGCCGAGGCCGTAACGCGCGCGCGCATTCTGCTCGACCAGCGAATTGCGCGTGAGCGGCGGCGCATTCTTGTCGGCATATTGCGCGTCTTCGGAGGTGATGGCCTGATAGACGCCGCCAAGATCGACGGTCCAATTGTCGCCGGCCTCGAAACGAAAGCTTCCGCGACCACCGCGCACATGGACGCGATTGACGTCGTTCCGGCCAAGCAGCGGATTATCGATATAGCCCCCGTCGGTGAGCATATAGCCGACGAGGCGCAGCGCATGGCCGTCGTCTCCGATGGGCAGGTTCACGATCCCCGCAATATCGCCGCCGGGTTCGCCATGCTGCGTCGCCGAGACGCCGGCGATCGCCTGCAGCTTCATCTCCCGTGGGTCCGGCGCCTTTGGCACCGACCGGATGATACCGCCCAGCGACCCTGCGCCATAGAGCGTGCCCTGCGGCCCTTCGAGGATCTCGACGCTGTCGATGTCGTAGAGACGCAGGTCAGGGTCGGGCGCGTTATAGGTCAGACGGATGTCGCCCAGATACTGACCGACAGTGGCCTGCGTCGGCCCGGTAAAGCTTGAATCGGCGATGCCGCGGATGAACAGCTTGTTGCGGCCGGAACCAAGATGGGTCGATGATATCGTCGCGACCCGCGACAGGATCGAATCCATCCCACGCTCGCCGCCAAACGCCAAATCGTCGCCATCCAGACGGGTGGCGACGCCAGCGAAGCGTGAGTGAGGAAGGTCGGTCTTGGAGGCGGTGACGATGATTTCGTCTCCAACCGCAGCCACCATGTCATTGGCGGGCGGGCGGGCGCGTGGTAGCGGCGTCACGCGCGGCGACGGATCGCGGCGCACCAGCCTTGGCGGGGGCGGGCGCCGTTCGATGCGCCAACTCGTCGGGCTGACGCGAACGACGCGCGCGTCGGTACCCGACAACATGCGCTTGATCGCGGCTTCGACCCCCATTCGGCCTTTCACCGGCTTTACGTCGGCCTGCCAAAGCGCGGCGTCGGCAACGCTTATGCTGACGCCCGCCTGGCGGCTGAGCTGCGGCAGGCTGGCCGACAAGGTTCCGCGCGGCACATCGAAGGCGCGCTCTTCCGCAGCCGACACCTGCGCGGGCAGTGCCACCAGCATGAGTGCAAGCGTCGAGGCGACCCCCTTCGTCATTCTATCGCGTCAGAACCCAGCCGCCGCCGAGTTTTTCCACCTTCGTACCCGATAGCGCGGCAAGATCGGCGATCGTGCGATTTCGATCCTTGTCGATGATCAGCGCGCCCCGGAAGGACCGGTCCGCCGCTTCCGGCGCGATCGTCACCTCCATCCCTGCCGTGCGTTTCAGATCCTCCGCCACCACATTGAGCGACACGCCATTGTAGACGAGCAGTCCCGTCCGCCAGCCGCCGATATTGGCGACATCGACGTCGCGAACTTTCGGCGGTTTGGCGTCATGATCCCCCGCGTCGATCACCTGACCCGCAACGATCCGTACCTTGTCACGGTCGGGGTTATAGAGAACCACGCCCTCGGAAACGGCGACCGACGTCCGCTTAGCACTTCGAACAACGTTGAAGGCGGTGCCAAGGTCGACGATCCGCGATGCCCCGGCCTCGACGACGAACGGATCTGTTTCACGGTGAACGACATGGAACATCGCTTCGCCCGATTCTAGCCGGGCAAAACGCGGACGCTCCTTGTCGAGTACGACCACCGATGCGCCGTTGATCTCGATCTTCGAGCCGTCGGAAAGCGCAATGGTGCGATGCTCGCCGGGCGCCGTTTCGATACGGTTCGGATCGGCGAACAGGCCGAGGTTGGGCAGGGCGACCGCCGCTACCATCGCCGCAGCCACGGCACCGCCGAACCAGGCACGGCGCGAAGGGCGGCGTTGCGCATCGGGATAGATCACTACTGACGGCGCGGCGACGGGAGGCAGCGCCTCCAAATCCTCGTCAAGCGTCGCAACCGCGTCATAGATCGACGCGTGGGCAGGATCGGCGGCAAGCCAGTCGGCAAAGCCGTCCCAATCCCCAAACGCCGGGTCGCGCTGGCGAATGACCCAGTCGATCGCCTGCGCTTCGGCGGCGGTTCTTGCAGCGTCATGCATCGAACCGCCTCCGTGCTGTGGCAATCGCCGCATAAACCTTGCGAAGGTCGGCCTCCACCGTGCTCAGGCTCACGCCCATTTCGCCCGCTATCTCCCGTTGCTGGATGCCGTCCATCCGGAACCGGCGGAAGATACGCGCAGGCCGCTCGCCCGTCGCGGCGATCGCCTGTTCGATTATCCCCAGCTGTTCGCGCGAGATCAGCATACGCTCGGCCGACGGACCCTGAACAGCGGTCGCGTCGCTCCACGCCTGATCGCGCCGTTCGCTCTGCCGGGTCGATCGATAGCGGTCCAGCATCAGATTGTTCGCGGCGCGCATGACATAGGCGAGTAGCTCCGCAACCGGGCCGGTTTCCCGTTCCGTCAACCGCATCCACAAATCCTGAAACAGATCCTCTGCGGCATCGCCGGCACCGCGAACCTGAAGGAAGCGCACGATGCGGTCGCGATTGGCGAGCAACACGCCTTCGATGCCTTGTACGGCGTCGTTTCGATCACTCGCCTCGGTCATGGATTGCTTACTTCGGAACGCCATATCTTGTTGGCGCGCGCGCCAATGTCGCGCCCCATCCCGGCCCCCAATGAGCTCGCCATATAGCGGCATGCCCAGACCATGCAACCGCGACGACGCGGCGAGCGAAGGTGCAGTCGGCCAGATATCTGAAAAGGGAAGAGCCACCGACTGCATCTCACGTCTTTCATTCGAAGCCTTGGCAAGGGGGAAGCGGGGGTTGGGAATTGCTTCCCCCTTGCTACGGGCCGGCCAAAAAGGGCTAGAGGCCGACCCGCAGGCTCGCACGGAACGCCCAGCCGATATGGCTTTGCTGTTCTTCCGCAGACACTTCGCCGGCGACCTGAAAGGCCGAATTGCCGACGATGCCACGGAACCGGCCGACCCAGCCGCTCGTGCGATCATCAGGAGTGAGAGTGAAGGGCGTGCCGTCCTTGAACGAAGCGACGGTGGTGCCCAGATTTCCACTCACGATCTGGCGGCGGCCGCCTTCGAGTTCGAAGCGTGTCCAGCCATCATATTCGTCGGACCCACCGAATTCGAGGCCGACGGTCATCGTACCCGACACAGACAGTTCGTCGCTGCTGCGACCCAGGACCTTGAGGTCCAGTGCATCGCCGCCGCCGGTTTCCTGATAACCGTCTTCCTTCAGCTTGAAATAATCGACCGCGACCATCGGGCGCAGCGTCAAGCCGCCAAGCTTTGCATCCTTGGCAAGCGAACCCGATGCCGACCACAGCGTCGCGTCCCATTTGCCCTTCATGGTCTTTTCGACCTTGTCGGTGCCGTTGGTGGCGCGGAAGACGCGATTGCCCTCCAGGCTGATCGGAGCGCCGGCGACACGGGCGTTCGCCATCCAGCCGTCGGACTGCAGGCGCCAGTGCAGCGCGCCTTCGAACTGGCTCGACGTCACTTCGCTTTCGTTGCTGCTATTCCCGTCCTTACCGTTAAGGAACGCGACCGAGGCACCGAAATTGCCGACGTCGGACTTGATCTCGCCGCCGAGCGATATGCCCCAGCCGCTGACGTCATAGCCGGCAGTGTTGCCGACGCCCTTCGACGTGCCCCAGACTGCCTGGTTGACCCAGTAACGCCATTTGCCTTCGTCCTGATAGGGAGCGTTCGGATCCTGCAGATAGCGCGCCAACGCGCGCGAACCGGAAGTTACGGTTTCGAACACCCCGCCTTCATGTTCGGGCAACATCTGGCCGAGCTGGCTGCGGAACTGCGCACCATCGGTGATGCCGAGGAAAACGTCCTCCACCTTCTGGTCGGCTGATACGGCGTCGAGAACCGCATCGAATGCGCCTCCCTCCGACCGGTTCAGTCCAAGCTCGGTCGTGCTCTTGCGCGCGACATTGACGTTGAGCTGGTTGCCGGTCGACGTCAGCGTACCCTTATAGAGGAAGGGCAGCAGGGTCGACGAAGCGGTGAGGTTGGTCGCACCGGTCAGCGAGCCCGCGGTCAGCACGACATGGTTGCCCTCTGCGCCTTCGATATTCTTGATCTTCAGGATCAGCTTTGATTCGGTGCCGAAGCTAGCGTTGCCCGCTACGTTCAAAGCCGTGCCATCGGCTCCGCTGTCGAGCATGACCGCGAGCGACCCCTTGTTGGTCACCGCCAACGACGCGATCGAGGTCGCCCCCGAAATGTCGAGAGTACCGCCATCGATCGCGACAGCCAGGCCCTGCGAATTCAGCAGCTTGCCCGCAAACTTCGAAGAGCCCGCGATGGTCAGCGCGTCGTTGCCACCACCGAAATCGGCCGTACCGGTGAAGACCGACGTGCCGGCCAGCGCCATCGTGTCGTTGCCACCGCCGAACTTGGCGAGACCCGCATAGGTTGCGTCACCCGACATCGACAGACGGTTATTGCCCGCACCGAAATAGCTGTTCCCCTTCACCGAACCGTCGGCGATATCGAACAGATCGTTCCCGTTACCGAAGCGAACATCGCCGACGATGCTCGGCGCCGTAATGCCGGCGGCGACCGCCGTCTGCTTGAGCGTCACGCCGCCGTTGTTCGCCGACACGTCGACCGCGATATTGCGATCCGAGGTGGCGAGTGCGCCCGTCGCGCTGATCGCGCCGCTGTTCTCGATCGTCGCAACCGTACCCGACAGGTCGACGATCGCGCGGGCAGTGCCCGCTTCACCCGCCTTGGCGGTGATCGAACCGCTGTTGCGGATCAGGCCGACATTGCCGCCGGCCTCGACCAGAATGCCCGTCGTGATCGCGCTCGCGGCGTTGCCGCCCGACGTCTCGACCTTGCCCGCGATACGAATTTCCGGCGTCGTCGCGCCGCTGCCAACGCGAATGCCCGTGGCCGACGCGCCGTTCGAAAGCGCAGAGACGCTGCCGCTGACGCTGACGCCACCCGCGATCGTGACGTTGCGGCCCATGCCGCCAAGCTGGATCGCGGTCGCATCCTTGCCCGCATAGAGCCCGTTGCCGACGACCGAGCCGTCGACGATCAGGCCGAAGCCGGTACCCGTTCCGGCGACGGGTCCGACCGTGATGTCCTGCGTCGCGGAACCGATGCGAAGCGCCGGGGCCGAACCGAACGAGCGGATCGCGCCGCTGCCTTCCTTGTCGTCGTCGATGCCGTCCTTGTCCTCATCCTTGTCGTCCGGCTTCGTATCCTTCGGCGGGATCGCGACGATGATGCCGCCAGTCACATTGCCCTCGATCGACAGCGCCGGACCACCCGTCAGCAGGTCGTCGGCGTCAAGTTTTGACGGATCGGCGGGTGGGGTGGTGTATCGATACCCCGTCGCGGTCAGATTGCCCTGGACCACAAGCGCGCCGGTGATGTTGCCCGCCAGCCGCGCCGCAGTGGCATTCTGGCCCGTCGCGGTGATGTTGCCGGCCAGCCGCACGTTGCCCGTCACATCCTGCAGCCCGACGCCCAATGCGTTATCGCCCAGAACCGCGACATTCCCGTCGTTGCCGAAATTTCCGGTCAGCGGGCCGCCGAGCCGGATGCCCGCCGAATTATTACCCTTTACCGTGACTTCGCCGTTGTTGACGATATTGCCCGTGAACGCGCCGCCGGTCGCGATGCCGGTGCGGCCGGTGCCGACGGCAAAGGGACCGTCGAGGTCGCCGTCATTGTCGATGTCGGTCGGCGCATAGCTTTCGTCGATGATGATCTTCGCGCCGGCGGAATTGGTGATGCCGCCCGTCGTGCCCGCGTTGGCGAACACGCCCGTCGCGCCATCGGCATTGGTAACCTGGATCGTGCCTTCGTTGACGACCTTGTGGTTGCTGTCGATCGTAACCGCAGTGCCGCCAGTCGGCTTGATCGAGCCCGCCGATGTAATCTTGATGTCGTCGGGCGTCCCCGATTTGATCGTCGATGTGCGGACGGGTGCGGTGGTCGCGGTGGTGATCGTGGTTTCGGCCTGAACAGGCATCGAGATGATCGCGGCCAGACAGGTTGAGGCCAGCAGGGTCTTGCGCATGAATTTCCTCTTTTTTCGACCGGGGCACCCCCGGAACCGATCAAGAGACGGAGCCCTGCGCTATCGACCTTGGACAAATTTTCACCCGGGGGGATTTTGGCCGCAAGAAACGGAGCGTCGGGCGCTGGGGGAGGGGATAGGGCGACCCCGCCCAACCCAAGGCGAAAGGATGACGCATGCCTCCGTTCGAAATCGAAGCCCACGCAAAGGCGCTGGACCGGCAGGCGCTCGCCGGCGACATGGGCGATCAAGGCTGGCATATCCTGCCGCGCCTTCTGGCGCCCGAAACCTGCCTCGCGCTCCGTAAAACCTATCCCGACGACGCGCGCTATCGCAGCACGGTGACGATGCAGCGACACGGTTTCGGACGCGGCGAATATCGCTATTTCCGATATCCTTTGCCCGATATCGTCGCGACGTTGCGGTCCGCCTTCTATGCACCGCTGGCCGATCTTGCCAATCGCTGGTCGGCGGACATGGGGAAGGCATCAGTCTATCCCGGCGATCACCCGACCTTCCTCGCTCAATGCGCTCTTGCCGGACAGCCGCGACCCACGCCGCTGATCCTCCGCTATGGCGCGGGAGACTATAATTGCCTTCATCAGGATCTTTACGGGGCGGTCCATTTTCCGTTCCAGATCGCCGTGCTGCTGTCGCAGCCCGGACAAGAGTTTTCGGGCGGTGAGTTCGTCATCACCGAACAGCGCCCGCGGATGCAGTCGCGCCCACATGTGCTGCCGCTGCAGCAAGGCGATGCCGTGATCTTTGCCGTCGATGAGGCACCAAGGGCCGGAACGCGCGGTATCTATCGCGTAAAGCTGCGCCATGGCGTCAGCGAGATCCGTGCCGGCGAACGTTTTACTTTGGGGATCATTTTTCACGACGCCGCGTGATGAAGTGGCGGACCTGCTGGGAGCAGGTTCGAACCATCTAGCCGAAATGCTAAAGGAATGGACCGCCATTCTCAAGCATTCGAGCCTCGGTTGCCCACAGGCTGAAAACAACAATGAGCGGAAGGATGGACGCGCCCCGCGCGATAGCCGTCCGGCTGTCGGGCGGAGGCGCAAGACGGCATAGGCGGGGGCAGCATGGCGGACAAACGCCCAGCCCCTTTCTCTCTCCGGCTCACTTTCGAGCAACGCGCCCGATTGGAACAGGACGCGGGCGGCATGTCACTCGCGGCCTATATCCAGTCGCGCCTGTTTGATTCTGACAAGCCGGCCCCGCGTCGCCGTGGCAAGCGCCCGGTTAAGGACCATCAGGCCTTGGCGCAGGTGCTGGGAAAGCTCGGCCAGTCCCGCCTCTCAGCCAATCTGAACCAGTTGGCCCGGTCGGCCAATTCGGGAAGCCTGCCCGTCACGCCCGACACGGAAGCGGCACTTCTCGCTGCCGTCGCCGAAATCCGGGAAATACGCCTGCTTCTGATGGAAGCCCTGAATCTTGAGGTCGAGCCATGATCCTCAAGGCCTCCCAGCGCAGCGGCGCAAAGCAGCTCGGGCTACATCTTATGAAGACGGAGGAAAACGAGCATGTCGAAGTGCATGAGGTCAGCGGCTTCATGTCCGACGATCTCATGGGTGCGATGAAGGAAGCCCATGGGTGCAGACTAGCACCTTATCATCGCTTTCGAGAAACACGCCGACGCTGTTGACCTTACCACCATCCTCACCGGGGGCGTTGCAGAGATTCCATTTCGGGGTAACGGTCCAGTCGGCCCAGAAGCCAAACTTGGTCAGCGGCTCGTCGGCGAAGCTGGAACCGATGCTTTTTTCCGGCACGACGATGATGGCTTGGCGAATGCCTTGGTTCGCCAGCTTGTCGAGCGCGACGAACATGAGCGCGCGGCTTTTGCCCGATGCCGGGGGTGACTTGATGAGAAGATATTGCTCGCCGCGCTTCTCATAGGCGCGTTCCTGCATCGGCCTCATGCCAAGGGCGTTGGCTTTGTTGGTGTTGCCGTTGCGGGCATAGGAAACCGAGACAGAAGGAACTGTTTTCTTTTCTATTGTCACGTTGCCGCCCCTGCCTTCCGCTTCTTGGTTGCTCCCGCCGTCGCGGTCATTTTGGTGTAAAGGTCGAACAACTTTTCCAGCCGTTCGGTATCGTTGCGGAACCGCCGTCCAATGTAGATGCGTTCCAAAGTCTCATCATTGCGCTCATGAGCTTCGCGTAAATCGGCGGGCATTTTGTCCGGGGCATAAAGGTCAGCAATCGTCGCTGGGAAATGCGCCTCTCTCGCCAGCAATATGTCCTCTGCGCAACGGGTTAGGTCGGCCTTGTTTTTTTCAGTGAGTCCGGTGACGGGCAGAGGAAATGTGTTCCAACCAAGCGTGTTGGAATAGGAAAAGTCTGTTCGCATCCTCACACAGACGGTCCCAATCCATACCCAATGCAAACGCGACGCAATTAGAGCCATATTCCACAAGGGCGCATCAAATAGGGCATAGCATTTATTCGATATGATAGTGCCGGGGGGAAGCAATCCACATGGCAAATAATCTCTATTCTCAGAACTTATCGCAGCAAGGGCGATTACGACCTCTCTCCCGGTCTGCCGAACCTCGCCAAACCTATAAGGAGTTTCGGCAAGAGATTTTGTGGTTGCACGATCAGATTTGTTTCTCTGATTGCGAACTTCAGAAAATTTCCGATTCAGCCAAAAGTTATCTTTAGCTTCATCATGTTCGCTATCCGTGACCCAAATGCAGCGACGTTCGATGCCCCGAATGAACTCCTGAGAGCCGACAAACGGACGAATAAATTTTCGTGGGACAGAATGATCCCGTATAGCAGATGCTGCTTCATCTGCATCAAGCAGTAAATGTCCTCCGTCATTGGGCATATTGCCGAAACTCATGTCGTTCAGATCGCTGAGTGGCCGCGATAGCGGACTGATGATGATGGTCTGCCTTGGAAAAACTGGTCCAATTCTAGAGAGAGCCCATTGTGGCGAAAGAATTGGAGAAAGTTATGGGACGTCAACGTTTTACGCCGGAACAGATCATCGCGAAGCTGCGTG